>JAESGM010000185.1_pt1 | contig 126226 bp, 140 predicted proteins | sample 9269721 | NCBI WGS metagenome assembly JAESGM01 (sample SAMN15720920, study PRJNA650825) | algae metagenome | isolation source: Komarekiella atlantica HA4396-MV6 and co-occurring heterotrophs from... | place: USA: Theobald House, Kauai, HI | collected 2009-07-29 | reverse complement strand
GGGGGGGGGGGGTGGGGGGGGGGGGGATGTTTCGGTGGCTCACGGGCCTACCCCACCCCTATCCCCTCCCCTCAAGGGGGAGGGGGACGCATGGTGCTTGTGGCACTCTTAGTGCCCACCCACCGGCTCTGCCTCACCCACCGGCTGATCGCACCTCCACCGGCTGTCATCTCGGCGAAAGCCGGGACCCAGTACACACTGGCGTCGGGGCTCGGGCGCAGGAGGTGCACACGTCGGCTTCACGGCAAAAACATCAGCCGCACCGTTTACTGGTTCCCGGCTTTCGCCGGGATGACAGTTGTGGGAGGGGGCGGCAGCGAGGCCCGAAACCACTCCTCTCGCCATCCACACACCTTGCGGCCGTCGCTGCATCTCAGGATGGGCCCCGCGGCGACCGCATCCCCTACACCGATGCACGTTGACGCTCCGCCCGGGGCGTCGCGTCCAGCGCGAGGATGACAGCGCGGGTGGGGGAAGCATCGTGGCTCACGGAGCCACCCCCACCCCTATCCCCTCCCCTCAAGGGGGAGGGGGACGCATGGTGCCTGTGGCGCGATGTTCGGCTAACCTGCAACAGCGGGAGGGTGGTATGCTCGAATTGGGATTTGAGGCCGAGGTGATCTATTGGCGAGGCCCGGCGCCGTTCTTCTACGCGCCGGTCCCTGCCAGGCACGCCGAGGACATCAGGCGCGTTGCCAGGCTCGTGACCTATGGATGGGGGATGATCCCGGTTACGGCGACGGTCGGCGGTGTCGCGTTCTATACGGCGCTCTTTCCCAAGGACGATACCTATCTGCTGCCGCTAAAGGCCGACGTGCGCAGGAAAGGCAACATCACCGCAGGCGACGTGATCTCGGTCGACATGACGATCCAGTCCGCCCGGCGGTAGCCCTCAGGCCGTCGGCAGGACGGAAAAGCCGATGGGCGGATCGCCGTGCCAGGCCTGGTTGGTGAGGCCGGCCACTCGGGCGGAGGGCGGGCCGCCATGGCAGGCCTCGAGCATCGTCTCGACCGTCTGGCGGTCTCCGTGGAAGACGGCTTCGACGCGTCCGTCGCGCAGGTTCCGCACCCAGCCTTCGAGACGGCGGGCGCGCGCTTCGTGCTCGACCCAGAGGCGGTAGCCGACGCCCTGGACGCGGCCGGAAATGAAGACGTGGACGGTGAGCATCGGCGTGCTCCGTTATCTCGATGCCCCCTCATCCGTCTCGCGCTGCCGCACGATCCACCCCGGATCAGGTCCGGGGCAGGCCCTTCTCCTACGAGGGGAGAAGGGCGGGGGTCTGCCGTTATGCTAGATCATTTCGGAGGATAGAGGAACGACGAGGCGCTGGGTCGGGAGGTGTGACGGTGGTGCAGGCCGCCGCATTGCGGCCCCTCACCCTGCTTTTCCGCTGGACGCGGAAAAGCTGTCCCTCTCCCCGGAGGGGCGAGGGGAAGAGGGGCGAGGCGGGTGTGCCTACATCGTGGCGCCGACCTGCCAGGGGACGAACTCGTTGTCGCCGTAGCCGAGGTCCTCGGACTTGGTGCGTTCGCCCGAGGCGGTGCGCAGCAGGAGGTCGAAGATCTCCTGGCCCTTGGCCTCGATCGAGACGCCCTCGACGATGTCGCCGCAGTTAATGTCCATGTCGCCCTCCATGCGGGCGTACATGTCCGAGTTGGTGGCGAGCTTGATCGAGGGCACGGGCTTGCAGCCATAGGCCGAGCCGCGGCCGGTGGTGAAGGCGAGGATGTTGGCGCCGCCGGCGACCTGGCCGGTGGCCGAGACCGGATCGAAGCCGGGCGTGTCCATGAAGACGAACCCCTTCTGCGTCACCGGCTCGGCATATTCGTAGACGGCGGTCAGGGGCGTCGTGCCACCCTTGGCGGCGGCGCCCAGCGATTTTTCGAGAATGGTGGTCAGCCCGCCGAGCTTGTTGCCGGGGGAGGGGTTGTTGTTCATCTCGCCCTTGTTGCGGCGGGTGTAGTCTTCCCACCAGTGGATGCGCTCGATGAGCTTTTCGCCGACCTCGCGCGTCACGGCGCGGCGGGTGAGCAGGTGTTCGGCGCCGTAGATTTCCGGAGTTTCCGAGAGGATGGCGGTGCCGCCGTTGCGCACCAGGATATCGGCAGCATAGCCGAGCGCCGGATTGGCGGTGATGCCCGAATAGCCGTCCGATCCGCCGCACTGGAGGGCGAGGGTCAGGTGCGAGGCATCGACGGTCTCGCGGCGGGCGGCGGCGGCGATGGGGAGCATTTCCTTGACCCGTTCGACGCCCCATTCGATCATCTTGCGGGTGCCGCCCTGTTCCTGGATGGTCATCGTCTGGAAGGTCTCGCCCTCCTCGATGCCGTACATCTCCTTCATGCGGCCGATCTGGAACACCTCGCAGCCAAGCCCGACGAGCAATGCCGCGCCGAGGTTGGGGTTGGAGGTATAGCCCCACTGGGTGCGCTTGAGGATATCGAAGCCCTCGCCGCGGCTTTCCATGCCGCAGCCCGTGCCGTGGACGAACGGCACGACGCCATCGACTTCCGGGTAGTCGGCGAGGATCCCCGAGCGGTTGATGGCGTCGGCGACGAACTTGGCGACCGTTGCCGAGCAGTTCACGGAGGTGAGGATGCCGATATAGTTGCGGGTGCCGACCTTGCCGTTGGCGCGCCGATATCCCTCGAAGGTCGCGCGCTCGGCGACGGGCACCATCTGCGGCGGCACGGCGGCCTCGGCGAAGGCATAGTCGTGCTTCAGGGTGCCGTCGGCGCCGCCCATGCCGCAATTGTGCTCGTGCACCCAGTCGCCGGCCGGAATGGCATCCTTGGCGAAACCGATGATCTGGCCGAACTTGACGATCGCCTCGCCGGCGCGGATCGGGCGCACCGCGAACTTGTGCCCCTTGGGCACGCGGCGCTGGATGGAAACGCCCTCGCGGGTCTCGGCCCCCACGTCGAGGTTGGAAAGGGCCACGGCGATGTTGTCGGCCGAATTGAGCACCAGGGTGCGTCCTTCGGGGCGGGTCATGGTCTGCGTCATGCGTCTGCTTTCGGCATTTCTTCGGTCGCGTTTTCGAACCGGAAGAGTGATCACCACTTTCCTGAAAACGCTTCGGGCGGGTCTCAACTGCGCTTTACCACACCGGGATTTGCCGCCAGATTGCTGCGTCCGGCGTCATCGGCGTTGTCAAGCACCACGGCTCTAACTAACATGTTAGCATGAGATCGCAGCCAAGTCCCTATGATTTTCTCGAACGCTCGACGGCCCCGGCGCGCGGCAGCGTCACCCAGGAGGTGACGGCGGCGCTGCGCCAGGCGATCGTTTCGCTGGCGCTTCCGCCGGGCGCGACGCTGGACAAGGGCGCGATCTGCGAGCGGCTGTCGGTGTCGCGCTTTCCGGTCTCGGAGGCGCTGGCGCGGCTCTCGGCCGAGGGGCTGGTCGACATCGCCCCGCAGCGCGGCTCGACGGTGTCGCTGGTCCGCATCGCCGACGTCAAGGAATACATGCTGATCCGCAAGGCGCTGGAGAGCGAGGCGCTGCGCGTGCTGATCGGCACGCACCGGCCCGAGCTCATCGATGCGCTGCACGAGAACATGGTGCGTCAGCGCGAGGTCGCGGGCAAGGACGACGCCGACGCCTTCCACCAGATCGACGTCGATTTCCACGACATCATCTTCCGCTCGATGAAGTTCACCAAGATCAAGGGCATCATCGATTCGGCGCGGGCCAATCTCGACCGGGCGCGCCGGCTCATCATCACGCCGCGGCGCCTGGCGCTGACCATTGCCGAGCACCAGGCGATCCTCGACGGGATCCTTGCCGCCGACGCCGGGCAGGCGACGAAGGCCATCCGCGCCCATATCGATGCGGTGATGGTCGAGCTCTTCGCCTTTGCCAGGCACCATCCCGAGCTCTTTGCCGACGGCGAGAGCATCGAGACCGACAACTTCCCCTTCGGATAGGACAATCATGCTCAAAGGTATTCCGCCGATCCTCGGCCCGGACCTCCTCGCCATCCTGCGCGCCATGGGCCATGGCGACGAGATCGCCATTGTCGACGCCAATTATCCGGCCGAGAGTGCCGGACCCGAGATCGTGCGGCTCGATGGGCTGACGGCGACGGACGTGCTCGACGCGATCCTCACGCTGATGCCGCTCGACAGCTTCGTCGACGTCGCCGCCTTCGGCATGCAGGTGGTGGGCGAGCCCGACAAGCGCGAGCCGATCATGACGGTATTCACGGAGATCATCGAGCGGCACGAGCCTGGCTTCGTCTTCGACACGATCGAGCGGTTCGCTTTCTACGAGCGGGTGAAATCGGCCTATGCGATCGTGCAGACCGGCGAGCGGCGGCTTTATGGCAACATCCTCCTGAAGAAGGGCATCGTGCGGCCGCAATAGGGACAGTCCTCACCGGCTGTCATCCCGGCGAAAGCCGGGACCCAGCCCTGAGCACATCCATTGGCACGACGAGATCGGGCTCGCGCGCTTCGTTCATACACCTTGCGGCTGTAGAAGCATCTCAGGATGGGCCCCGGCTTTCGCCGGGGTGACAGCGGTGGGTGGGGCGGCAAGGCGCGCAAAGTGAGACCATCGAACGGATTCGACCAAAGGCGGCTCGACTCCCCGGAGATGCGCCGGTAAGAAGCTCACTAACATGTTAGAGCCGGAAAGCTACGAGAGGAGAGACCACCGATGAAACTGCTGCGCGTGGGCGCCAAGGGCGCCGAGAAGCCCGCGATCCTCGATGCCGATGGCGTCGTGCGCGATCTTTCCGGCGTCGTCACCGACATCGGGGGCGAGACGCTGACGCCCGAAGGGCTGGCGCGCATCCGGGCGACCGATATCGGCGTGCTGCCCAAGCTCGACGGCAGTGAACGCATCGGGCCGTGCGTCGCCAATGTCGGCAAGTTCATCTGCGTCGGTCTCAACTATGCCGACCACGCCGCCGAAACCGGGGCGGCGATCCCGAGCGAACCCATCCTCTTCATGAAGGCGACGAGCGCCATCATCGGGCCGAACGACGACGTCGTCATTCCGAAGAACTCGATCAAGCCGGACTGGGAAGTCGAGCTCGGCGTCGTCATCGGCAAGGAAGCGCGTTACGTCGAGGAGAAGGACGCGCTCGAGCACGTCGCCGGCTACTGCGTCGTCAACGATCTTTCCGAGCGGCACTTCCAGACCGAGCGCGGCGGGCAGTGGGTCAAGGGCAAGTCGGCCGACACCTTCGGGCCGATCGGGCCGTGGCTGGTGACGCGCGACGAGGTCGCCGATCCGCAGAACCTTTCCATGTGGCTCGAAGTCGACGGGCACCGCTACCAGGACGGGTCGACCAAGACCATGATCTTCGGGGTCGCCCACCTCGTTTCCTACATCAGCCACTTCATGAGCCTGCAGCCGGGCGACATCATCACCACCGGCACCCCGCCGGGCGTCGGCATGGGCATCAAGCCGGAGCCGGTATGGCTGAAGGCCGGCAACGTCATGCGGCTTGGGGTTCAGGGGCTGGGCGAGCAGCAGCAGGCGGTGAAGGCCTGGCAGGGCTAGAGTCTCGGCTCTGCTCAGTTCGGCGGAAGGAACCCCTCACCCTGACCCTCTCCCCGAAGGGGCGAGGGGACGCCAGCTGGGCCGCCGATGCCCAACACGAACACGGAGCCTCACCTGGCCCCTCCGGACAGAGGTCGGCGCGTAGCGCCGGGTGAGGGGTCGGGAGCCACGGAGGCCGCTTCACCGAAGCGAGCTACACGTAATCCCACCAGTCGCGGCCGGGCGCCTGTTTTTCGACGAGCCCGACGTCGCGGCGCAGGGTGTCGGCGGGCGGACGCGCGCCGCTCAGAAGGCGGCCGATTGCATCAAATATTCTCATGATTTGAATCCGCAGCGATTGCATGGTGGCCATGATCGCGCTTAGCCTGCGTGATGTGAAACGAAGGCTCGCCACGTCATGCATGAGCAGAATTCATGATTCTATCCTCGACGGCGCTGCCCTCCCTGCAGGGTCTGCGCGCCTTTCTCGCCGTCGCCGAAACCGGCAGCTTCACCAAGGCGGCGACAGCCCTCGGGCTGACGCAGACGGCGGTCAGCCACCAGATCGCCCAGCTCGAGGAATGGCTCGGCGGGCAGCTCTTTGCCCGCGACAAGCGGGCGGTGAGCCTGACGCCGCTTGGCCAGACGCTGCTGCCGCAGGTGGAGGAGAGCCTGGAAACGCTGCAGCGCGTGCTGGCGGCGGCGCGGCAGGGCGGCGGCCCCAAGCGCCGGCTGATGCTCTCGACGACGCCCGAGTTCGGTACGCAGTGGCTGGCGCCGCGCCTCGAAGGATTTCTCGCGGCCAATCCGGGAATCAGCGTCAGCGTGACGCTGGAATACCGGCGGGCGGACCTCATCGCGGGCGAAGCCGACATCGCCATCTGGCTCGGCAGCGGCGGGACCGGGCTCGAGGCGCAGCGGCTGATGCTCGAGGAGGAGTTCGCGGTTTCCTCGCCGCAGGTGCAGAAGCGGCTGCCCAAGAGGCGGGCGCTGCTCGCCGCGCCCCTGCTCCACTATGAGGGCGAGCGGCATACGGTGCTCGACTGGCGGCGCTGGCACAGCCAGCTTTTCGGAACCGAGGAGGGGAGCATCGGCGAGGAGGTCTCCCGGCAGGTCGATTTCGACGCCGGGCCGGTCTATCCGACCTTCGCCGACATGCTCGAGGCGTGCCGGCGCAGCGAGGGCTTCGCGCTGGTGCGTTCTTCGCTCGTTGCCGACGATCTCAAGGCGGGTCGGCTGGTGCGGTGCTTCGTCGAGGTGCTGCCTTCCGATCTGCACTATCACCTCGTGACGGCCCCGCAACGGCGGCCGCGCCCGGAGGTGGTGGCGTTCCGGCAGTGGATCTTCTCGCAGGTGGGGGAGTAGGGAGCTGAGCTGCCACACTCACCGCTGTCATCCCGGCCCCGGATCAAGTCCGGGGTAAACTTCGGCCGGGATTCAGCCTTGGACATATCCGTTCACGCGGAAAGTTCACTTTTTCGGCCCGCTCATACACCTTGCGGCTGGTATGGCTTCTCAGGATGGGCCCCGGCTTTCGCCGGGGTGACATCGAGGAGGTAGGGTCTTTGTGCCTATGGCCTGCGCGCAACCATGTCGATCTCGACCAGCGCGCCGACGGCGAGGCCGGTGACGCCGATGGTGGTGCGGCCGGGCAGCTTGCCGGGCTCGAAATAGCCCTTGTAGGTCTCGTTCATGGCCGCGTAGTCGCGCTCGAAATGCGTGAGGTAGATGCGCACGAAGGTGACGTTCTCGAGGGAGAGGCCGATGCCGGCGAGGACGAGCTTCAGGTTCTCCATCACCCGGCGCGTCTGCGCCTCGATGCCGTCGGGCAAGGGCACGTCGGGCGCCTCGGGGTCGGTCGGCATCTGGCCGGTGACGAACACCCAGCCATCCGCCTCGACCGCGTGGGAGAACGGGGCGACCGGGCGCGGGCCGGCGGCGATCATGTGATGGATGGGCAGGGACATCGGAACTCCTCGGGCGCTTGCCAATGGTTGCGGGCGGCACGATATAGGAGGTCCCCCATCAGCCAAAGGCCTCAATTCCATGAGTGAATTTGCCGTCACTGTCGTGCGCGACGACCATGTGGAGCGCGGCCGCTATTCGGCCCAGCTCGCGCCCGGATACGAGGCCGAGATGACGTACCGGTGGGTTGCGCCCAAGGTCATGTCGATCGACCACACGGGCGTGCCGCCGCAGTTCGAGGGCCGAGGCATCGCGCTGCAACTGGTGAAAGCCGCCATCGCCGACGCGCGCGGAGAGGGCTTCACCATCATCCCACGCTGCCCCTATGTCGAGGTGCAATTCCGCCGTCATCCGGACTGGGCGGATTTGCGGGCGGCTTGAGCGGCAACGAGGATCAGCCGGGCGCCATCGCGCGCAGGTCGTCGATCAGGTCGCTCGGCGTATCGGCGGTGGGAATGACCCCGATGTGGCGCAGCCACCACCACATGGTCATGCGGTGGAGAAGCGTATAGTACCGGAGCGCCGCTTGCGGATCCGGGTGATCGATGGGCCCGTAGCCCTCGAGGATCAGAGCGGGGCTCTGCGGCGCCTCGTGCTTCGAGCAGAAAAGGCACTTGGCCAGGTCGAACACCGGATCGGCCGCGCGGGCATTGCCGAAATCGATGAGGCCGCTGAGCGCCAGTCCTCCGTCCGGCGTCCTCACGGCCAGCACGTTTCCCGGCTGGAGATCGTCGTGGGCGAAGACGGGGCCGTTGCTATGCGGGACGATCTCATCGAACTGCGCCTCGACGATCTCGCGCAGGCGGCCAGCGAGCGCGGCGTCTCCGCCGTGGCGCGGGAACCTGTCGAAAATGTCCTCGATGAGATTGCGCACGAACTCGGCGTTGGTTGCGACCGGTGCGACGATGCCGTCGGCGTTCATATGGCCGTATGCGGGCATGGCAACGGTATGGAGCTTGCGCTGGAGCGCGCCCATCTGGCGGTAGACGTTGGCAATCCCGGGCTCGTCCTTCAGCGTCCTGATGGCGACGCCGGGCAGGTAGTTGGTGATGGCAAACCGGAACGGCAGGCGCGTGCGGGTTTCGTCCACCAGGAGGTAGCGCGTGATCGGAACATCGAGGTGGCCGAGCAAGGCCGCGGCGTACGCCTCTTTCGCCGGGGTTCCCGGTACGCCATCGCGGTGCGCCTTGAGCGTCACCTGCCGGCCATCGGCGAGATCGATGCGATAAACGGGCGAGCTGCCGCCGGACATTTCCTCGGCCAGCACGGGGCCCGCGAGGTCGAGCTCTTCCAGGATGGGACGCAGGTCATCGAGTTTGACGCTCATGCGGGGCGCTCCGGAGGACGGCTTGCGCCGGATCGTTCAATACCCCCAGCGCAGGGTCTGGCCTCTTTCGCTCAGCAGCGGGTCGAGGTCGTCCCAGCTGACGGTCGCGGTCGGAGCGCCGTAGGCGTAAGCGGAGACTTCGTAGGGCTGGAACTGCAGGCCGAGGCCATAATCGCGGAAGATCCAGCGGTTGGGGTCGGCGACGACCGCGCGCACGTCGTCCTCGAAGCTCTCGAAGAGGGCGTCGCCGTGCTCGGCCTTCAAGGCGGCGATGGCGAGGTCGCCGAGCTGGCTCTGCCAGTTCTCGCCGGAAAAGAGATCGGCGGCCTCCATCTCGCGTTCCTCCTCGACGAGGTAGTGCACGTGGGAAATGCCGTAGTTGCCGTGAGCGGCGCCGTGCCCGTACCAGAAATCATTGAGGGTGACGGCGATACGGGCGGGCAGGACGTCTTCGAGGGTAATGCTGAGGTCGGTGTCGCTCGATGCCTCGGGGCTCTCATTGCCCCGCAGGCCCGCCATCAGCGCGTTGAAGTTGCGCGCCATTGAGGTGTCCGCGTCGATCTGCGGATAGGCAAAGGCGTGGGAAGCGACGTGCCAGGCCGAGGAAATGTCGTAGTCGGGATCGATCTCGCCGGAATTGCCGGTGACGAGATAGAAGCGGTGGCCGCCGAGCATGCGCGAGCCTTCGAGGGTCTTGATCCGATCGTTGAACTCGGAGAGCAGGCACTGGCCGCGCCCTTCGACGGTCTCGTCGTCGGCATTGTCGATGCAGGCGTAGCGGGCGAAATCGAGCCAGGCGCGCTGGCCCTCGCGCATCTCAACGACCGCATCCTTGCTAAGGCCGCCGATGGCGGTGGCCCAGGCGGTCGCCAGCACCTCGTCGGCTGCCGAGAGATCGGGGTAGCCGCAGATGGCCTTCTCGACGTCGGTGGCGGCCTTCGCGCAGTCGAAACTGGCGGCGGAGGCCGCCGGCGGCAGGATGCAAATCCCGAGAAAAGCGACGATCGCCAGACAGATGCGCATGGGCCTACCCTCCCGTTCCTGTTGCCGAGGCTTAGCACGGTCGGGCGACAGGCGGAATGCGGTCCGGCGACAAGGGGGTGAAAGAACGCGGTCATGAACGGCAGGAAGCCCCTTCTCCCGCGGGGGAGAAGGGGCAGTGCCTCAGAGGAGGGGGCCGCTAGCTGCGGGCCGAGCTCGTCTTTTCGTCTTCGCTCTCGATGGCTTCCGCCTCGGTCAGGTTCGGCTCGTTGCGCGTCTTCCAGAGGGAGAAGACGACGCCGCCGCCGAGGATGGCGAGGGTGACGATCAGCGAAAGGAGCGTGTCGATGTGGATGTGCAGGGGCACGAGGAAGATCTTGATGCCGATGAGCACCAGGATGATCGCCAGCGAAACCTGCAGGTAGCGGAAGCGGTTCATCGCCGCTGCCAGCGCGAAGTAGAGGGCGCGCAGGCCCAGGATGGCGAAGATGTTGGAGGTGTAGACGATAAAGGTATCCTGAGTGACCGCGAAGACGGCGGGCACGGAGTCGACGGCAAAGATCAGGTCGACGAACTCGACGAGGATCAGCGCGACGGCAAGCGGCGTCAGGAACAGGGTGACGCGACCGGCCTTGGGATTGTGCTGACGGATGACGAAATGGCGCCCATGCAGCTCGTTGGTGATCGGCACGTGCCGGCGCAGCCACTTGAGGAGCGGATTGCCCTCGATGTCGGGCTCCTCGTCCTGGTGGGAGAACATGCGAATGCCGGTGAACACCAGGAAGGCGCCGAAGATGAAGAGGACCCAGTCGAAGGAGGCGATGAGGGCGGCGCCGAGGCCGATGAGGATGGCGCGGAAGGCGATGACGCCGAGAATGCCCCAGAACAGCACGCGGTGCTGGTAGATGCGCGGAATGCCGAGGAAACCGAAGACCGAGGCGATGACGAACATGTTGTCCATCGCCAGGCTCTGCTCGATGAGGTAGCCGGTATAGAATTCCAAGCCGGCGGTCGAGCCGCGCGAGACCCACACCCAGACGCCAAAGGCGAGCGCGATACAGACGTAAAAGCTGTAGAGCATGAGGCTTTCCTTGGCGGAAATCTCGTGCTCGTCGCGGTGGAGGATGCCGAGGTCGAAGACCAGGAGGGCAATGACGATGGTGACGAAAGCAATCCAGAAATAAACGGGAGTGCCAAGGAAATCGCCCGTGAGGGCGGCAAGCAGGGCTTCCATAGCCGGACCTTCTCCATGTGCAAGTGGAGCGGCTCCGACATCACGGGGGCAAACGAAATCGCCACCGCCAGAGGGGCCCGGCGCCGCCCTCGCGATATAAACGCGCCGTTGCCGGTTTCAAGGGGGTGGCGAAAATTTTCTCCGCCCGTCAGTCCGGCAGCCGGTAGACGATGCGGCACTCTGCGGTGTCGAAATTGGCGACGCCGTCGGGCGCCATGCGCGCGCCGCCCGTGACGCGGACGGGCGCCGCGGTCTCGGCGAGGGCGAGAAGCGCGTCGTGGCCGGCCTGGCTGCCGATCTCCATGTCGAAGACGACGACGTGCGGGGCGGGCGCGCCTGCATCAACGGCGAGGCCCATGTGTTCGGGGTTCTCGCCGGCATGGACGAGAGTGCCGCTCGCCTCGAAGGGTTCGACTGGAGCCGATGCGACGGTCTCGGGCTCCGGGCCGAGGACGGCGGCGAGCTCGGGAATACCGTCCATGGCCACGCCCTCGGCGGCGTTGGCGCCGGGCTGCAGGGGATCGAGGCTGGCGAGGCGCTCGCGCAGGGCCGCCTCGGTGCAGGCCGCATCACCGGCGCAGGTCGCCGTGACGTTCTCGCGCCAGGCGGTGGTGTCGGCTGCTAAGCACTGGCGGGCGCCCTCGTCGAGGCTCGCAGCTATACCCTGTTCGTAGAGGAAGAGGGTTTCCTCGAGCCAGTACCAGAGCTCGTGGCATTCGATATCGTCCTCATCGCAATAGTCGTACTGGGCGCTCGCCGGTATGGCGACGGCCGAGGCCAGCATCAGGCCGATCACGACTGCGCGCATTTGCCGAACCTCTCCTTGCCATCCCTGCCGGGATCATGGCGCGGCGGGCGGTCGCGATCAACTAGGCCGTGGTGACTCGGTAGGGCGCAAGAAACTCCTGGGTTTTCAGCAGCTCCTCCTGGCGCAGCTCATGGCCGCCTTCGTGCCACAGCAGGTCGACGGCGGCGCCTTCGCGCGCGAAGTAGTCGGAGAGGTTCTGCGTGGCCGAGGCCTGAGCGATGGGGTCGTGGCGGCCGGCGGTGATGAGGACGCGGGTGCCGGTGAGTTCCGGGCGCGCGGGCGGCGAAAAGGGGATCAGGGGGTGCATCAGCACCGCAGCCGAGAAAAGTCCCGGAGCCTCGAAGAGAACGGAAGCGAGGATATTGGCGCCGTTGGAGTAGCCGAGGCCGATGACGGCGGAAGGCTCGGCGCGCTCGCGCCAATCGCGCACGAACGCGGCCATGCCGGTGGTGCGCCGCGCCAGGTCCTCCATATCGTAGACGCCCTCGCCGGTGCGGCGGAAATAGCGCAGCGCTCCGCCCTCCGAGACGTCGCCGCGCGGGGCGATGACATGGGCGCCGGGCAGGAGCTGATGGGCGAGGTCGAAGAACTGGTTCTCGTTGCCGCCGGTGCCGTGGAAGACGAAGAAGAGCGGGGCGCGTGGATCGGCGCCCTTGGCTTCGCGATAGATGTAGTCGGTCATCGGCGCTCCCTTTCTTCCACCCAAGGTGGTGGCTGTTGGTGCCCTTATCTGGCGCCAACGCCTCAGCCGAACAACCGGGCGAAGCGCCACGCACCGTTGCCGATTGCCGAACGATCAAGGCCGCTGCACGCCGGTGGTGGCGACGAACACCGAATAGACGCATTGCGTCGAGGTGAAGAACAGCCGGTTGCGCCGCTCGCCACCGAAGGTGAGGTTGGAGACCGCCTGCGGGGCGCGGATGCGCCCGAGAAGGGCTCCCGACGCGTTGTAGCACTCGATCGAAGGGCCGGCGCTGGTCCAGACGTTGCCGTCGATATCGAGCCTGAGGCCATCGGGGCCGCCGGCGCTGGTGCGCACGAACTCGCGGCCGTTGGCGAGACGGTCGCCGGCGACGTCGAAACGGCGGATGACGGTCGGCCAGTCCGGATCGTGGCTGCGCCCGCTGTCGGCGACGTAGAGGATCGTTTCGTCGGGCGAGAAGGCGAGGCCGTTGGGCTTCTTCAACTCGTCGGTGACGATGGCGAGCGACCCGTCGGCCGGGTCGAAGCGGAAGACGTAGCAGGCATCGAGCTCCGGATCGGCCTTGTAGCCCTCGTAGTCGGAAAGGATGCCGTAGGTCGGGTCGGTGAACCAGATGGTGCCGTCCGACCTGACGACGAGGTCGTTGGGCGAGTTGAGGCGCTTGCCCTGATAGTGGGAGACGAGGGTGGTGATGGTTCCGTCGGGTTCGGTGCGCAGGATCGCGCGGGCGCCGTGCGAGCAGGAGACGAGCCGGCCCTCGCGGTCGCGGGTGTTGCCATTGATGTAGTTGGAGGGCGTGCGGAAGACCGAGACGCCGAGGTCCGGCACCCAGCGCAGGAGGCGATTGTTGGGGATGTCCGACCAGACGAGATAGCCGCCGTCGTTGAACCAGACGGGTCCTTCGCTCCAGCGGCACTGGTCGTAGAGCAGTTCGATACCGGCGATGCCGATCGTCAGGTCGTAGAACTTCTTGTCTATGTAATCGTACGCGTCGCCGACGATCGCCATGCTATTCCTCCCGGTTGCGGCGGGAGATTGCCGACTGCCGCGCGCCAAGGCAAGGCGCATTGACGGCTAACATGTTAGTTAGTAGAGCAGTCCAATCGATCACGGGGCACGCGCATGGCCAATCTTTCCAAGGTTCTCACCATTGCCGAGATGATGGCTCTGGCCAAGCGCCGCGTGCCCAAGCAGTTCTTCGACTATGCCGATTCCGGCGCGTGGACCGAGAGCACCTACCGGGCCAATCAGGACGACTTCGCCAGGATCACCCTCAACCAGCGCGTCGCGGTCAACATGGAGGGCCGCTCGCTCAGGACCACGATGATCGGTGAGGAGGTCGCCATGCCCGTGGCACTCGCGCCGACGGGGCTGACCGGCATGCAGAATCCGGACGGCGAGATCAAGGCGGCGCGGGCGGCCGAAGCGTTCGGGGTGCCGTTCACCCTCTCGACCATGTCGATCTGCTCGATCGAGGACGTCGCCGAGAACACGAGCAAGCCTTTCTGGTTCCAGCTCTACGTGATGCGCGACCGCAAGTTCATCGAGCGCCTGATCGACCGGGCCAAGGCCGCAAAGTGCTCGGCGCTGGTCCTCACCATGGACCTGCAGATCCTCGGCCAGCGGCACAAGGATCTGCGCAACGGCATGTCGGCGCCCCCCAAGTTCACGCCCAAATTCGTGTTCGAGATGGCGCGCAAGCCCGGCTGGGCGCTCGGAATGCTCGGCACGCAACGGCGCACCTTCCGCAACATCGTCGGACACGTGGAGAACGCGGGGGACCTCTCCAAGCTCTCGGTTTGGACCAACAGCCAGTTCGACCCGACGCTCAGCTGGAAGGACCTCTCGTGGGTCAAGGACCGGTTCGGCGGGCCGGTGATCGTCAAGGGCGTGCTCGACGCCGAGGACGCCCGGCAGGCGGTGGCGCATGGCGCGGACGCCGTCATCGTCTCCAACCACGGCGGCCGCCAGCTCGACGGTGCGCCCTCGACGATCCGGGTGCTGCCCGAGATCGTCGATGCGGTGGGCAAGACCGCCGAGGTCTATATCGATGGCGGCATCCGCTCGGGCCAGGACGTGGTCAAGGCGCTGGCGATGGGGGCCAAGTCGACCTTCGTCGGCCGGGCATTCCTCTGGGGGCTTGGCGCAGGCGGGCAGGCCGGGGTCACGCGGGTGCTGGAGATCCTGGCGCGCGAGCTTGAGATCACCATGGCGCTCTGCGGCGAGCGCGACGTCAAGAACATCGGGCCGCACAACGTCTATTCCAACGACATCCCGCCGAGGAACCGGGTGGGCGGGAATCACTGAGGGTGGAACGATCAGGTAAAGGCCGGGCGTGACCGGCTACCGGCGGAGAATTTTCTCCATGGGCCTGCCTTTGGCGAGTTCGTCGACCAGTTTGTCGAGGTAGCGGATTTCGCGCATCGTGGGTTCCTCGATGTCCTGCACGCGCACACCGCAGACGACGCCGGTAATCAGCGAACGCGCCGGATTCATTTGTGGCGCATTGGCGAAAAAGTCCTCGAAACTGGTCTTCCTGACCAGCTCCTCCTCGAGTGTCGTCTGGCTGTGGCCAGTCAGCCAGCGCATGATCTCGTCGACCTCGGCCTTCGTGCGCCCCTTCCTCTCCGCCTTGGCGACATAGAGAGGATAGACGCGCGCCACGCTCATCGCATAGATGCGGTGGTTGTTGTTCATGCGTCCTCCTCGCGCGAACATAGCCCGGATCGGGCCTTGTCGATCAGAGTGTGACGAGCGTCCGCTCGGCGCAAGCGGTGCCGGAACGTCGTCGCCCTGCCTTGGTCTGATCCGTACCCTTACCCCCGCTCGAAATACTGCGTCCGCTCGTCGTCGCCGGCGCCCGTCAGCTGCCGGTAGATCGCCTGCGATACGGCCCGCATGCGCGCGTCCGGCAGGGTGCCGACGACGGTGCAGGTGATGGCGGCGTTCGCCCAGTAGAAAGCGGCGGCACCGTCGCGGGATGCGAACTGGTAGGCGGGCTTGCGGTCGGGCAGGGCGGCGGTGATGTAAACGGTGACGCGCTCGCCGGCGGCATCCTCGTACATCAGCTGGGCGGCGCGCCCGCCGGCGGAGGGGTCGCCGGGCAGGAGTCGGCCACCCTTGAGGGCGAAACCCTCGGGCGAAAGGTCCGGCGCGCCGATCGGCGTTTCGAGGCGGTTGGAGAGCCAAGTGACGAGGTGATCCTCCTCGCTGGAAGCGACCTCGACGGCATGGCGGTTCTCAGCGGAAAAGACCCGGTGCGCATTGACGGCGCTGGCGATGAGCATGTCGCTGGCCGCGGGCGCACGCTCAAAGAGCGGGCGGGCGAGCCAGCCGGCGCCAAGGCCGATGCCGACGAGGACGACGGCTGCCGCGGCGAGGCGCCAGCGGCCGCGGTTGCGGGTCTTGAGTTCGGCGGCGAGGCGCTGGGGCTTTAAACGCAGCGGCACCGGCTCGGCGGCGGCGGGCGAGAAGAGGGTGCGGATGGCGTCGTCCTGCCGGCGCCAGAGGGCGATCTCGGCGGCGGCCTCCGGATTGGCGGCAAGGTATGCGGCGACCGTCTCGGCCTCGGTTGCGCTCAATTGGCCGTCGGCGTAGGCGAGCAGCGTTTCGCGGGAGATGGGGCTGACGGTCGTCATTTGACGGTCCTCAGATAGGGTTCGCCGGCGGTGCCGCCGAAGGTTCGCAGTGCGGCGCGGGCGCGCGACAGCCGCGACATCAGCGTGCCCTGCGGAATGCCGAGGATGCCGGCCGCCTCGGCATAGCTGAGGCCTTCGAGGACGACGAGCAGCAGCGCCTCCTTCTGCTCGGTCGGCAGGGCGTCGATGGCGCGGGCGATCTCGGCGAGCGCCATGTGGCCCGGTTGGGTGGCGGGGGTCATCGGCTCGGCGGTCATGTCCTCCAGCGCGACCGTCTCGCCGCGCCGGCGGTTGGTGCGCAGGCCGTTGCGGTAAATGTTCAGGAGAATGGTGAAGAGCCAGGCGCGGACCGGTCCTTGCGGCCGGAACAGCCCGCGCCGGGCCAGGGCCCGCTCCAGGCAATCCTGCACGAGATCGTCGGCGACATCGGCGTTGCGCGTCAGCGCGCGGGCATAGCGCCGCAGCGCCGGCACGCAAGCCTCGATCTCGGCGATGAGGTCACCCAAGGCGGGCCCCTTTGCTTGCCGGGTCCGGGTCGTCGCGTTTCCGAACCGCAGAAACGCTCAGGTCCCGGCCCTATTCGATCGCAAGATGCCAGACGCCGCCGACGCCGTCACCGGTCACGTCGCCGGGGTTGACGTCATCCTTCCAGAGATAGAGCGGCATGCCCTTGTAGGCCCACATCCTGGTGCCGTCGGTGCGGTCGACGAGGGTGAACTCGCCCTCGGGCGTCGCCGAGGCGTCGGCCATCAGCGGCGGCCAGTTGATGGCGCACTGGTCGTAGCAGTTGGTCACGCCCGGCTCGTCGTTGTCGAAGATGTAGAGAGTCATGTCATTGGCGTCGGTCAGCACCATCTTGCCGCCGATGTCGACGGACTTGACGGCCCCACCCACATATTCGGCAGCGATGGCGGGTGCGGCCATGAGCGCGAGCACGGCGACGCCGGCGAGAAGCTTGGACAGCATTTTGCGGTAAACTCCCTCGGGTTTTGGCGGCCGGATGAGCCCGGTCGCATGAGTGTCAACACCGGGGGAAGGAGGTTATTCCGTCCGGCGCTGAATTTTTTTCGCAGCCCGCATTCTGAGCTATGCTGGGCGCAATGGAGGGATGGATGGGCGCGACACGCAACGACCGGCAGATACTCATCGAGACGACCGTCGCGGCGCCGGTCGAGATGGTGTGGCAAGCGCTGCGCGATCGCGAGCAGCTGCGCAACTGGTTCGGCTGGGACGCCGAGACGCTCGCTGACGAGATCGACTTCATCTTCTTTGCCCATGCGCAGGCCGACGAGGCCGCCCATCACCTGCAGTTCGGCGAGTGGGAGGGTGTTTCCGATTCAATAGAGCTTTCCGGCGACGACGGGGAAACGAGTGTCATCGTCAAGCGGCGGGGGCCTGCCGTCGATTGGGCGGGCGCCTATCAGGACGTGCCGGAAGGCTGGGTGACGTTCGTCCAGCAACTGCGCCTGCTGCTCGACCGGCATCCGGGGGCCGAACGGCGCACGCTCTATCTTTCGGGCGCGGCAAAGGCCGGGGCGGCGGAACCGCGGGCGGCGCTGGGTCTCACCCAGCTCGCGGGCAAGCCCGACGGAGCGGAATATTCGGTCAGCCTGCCGACCGGCGAGACGATCTCGGGTCTGGTCTGGCACAGGACGCATTTCCAGCTCGGCCTCAACGTCACCGAATGGGGCGACGGGCTGCTGGTCGTCAGCGACATGGGCGTTGCCGGCAAGCGACCGAACGGGGGCGGTTCGGCATTGCTGACGACGTTCGGGCTCGACGGTGCGGCGTTCGGCGAACTCGAAGCGCGCTGGCGCGCCTGGTGGGAGGCGAACTACACGCCTTTCGGCTGATCTTGGCGCTTGGGCCACGACGCCGGGCGATCGCCCGCTTCGCCTGGTGACAACGCCGACAGACATGCTATGTGCGGGGCCGTCCGATAGCAGGGAGGGCGCCAATGTTCGTCGTCGGCGGGGAAAGCCTTATCGATCTCGTCAGCGAGCCGCGCGGGGCGGACGGGTCCATCCGCATGCGCGCGCACCAGGGCGGATCGCCCTACAACTGCGCCATTGCTCTCTCCAAGCTCGGAAACCCGACCGGCTTTCTCTGCCCCATTTCACGCGACGGGTTCGGCGGGTACCTGCTCGAACCGCTGGCGGCGGCGGGGGTGAGGCCCCTGCTTGCCGAGCGCGTCGTCGAGCCGACCACGCTCGCCGTCGTCACGCTCGATGCGGCGGGTAATGCGCAATACGAGTTCTACCGCGGCGCCGAGCGGGCGCTGACGGCCGAGAAGGGCATCGGCGCGCTGCCGGGCGATCTCGAGGTGCTGCAGTTCGGCGGGTTCGGTCCGATCGAACCTGAAGACGCGGCCGTATGGCTGGAGGTGGTCAAGGCCGCCGCCGGCCGCGGCGCGACGATTTCCATCGATCCCAACGTGCGTCCGTCGCTCATCAACGATCCGGAGGGCTATCGCGCGCAGCTGTCGCGCTTTCTCGATCTTGCCCATATCGTCAAGGTTTCCGAGGAAGACCTCGCCTGGCTCGATCCGCGCACCGGCATCGAGGATCAGGCGGCGCAACTGCTCGACCGGGCCAATTGCGAGCTCGTGGTCGTGACGCTGGGCGAAAACGGCTCGCGCGCATTCACCCGCTCGGGACTGGCCGAGGCCAGCATCTACAGCCCGCCGGTGTTCGGGGATACGGTCGGGGCCGGGGACAGCCTGATGGCGGGGATTCTCACCTATCTTGCCGACCACAGGGTGCTGGCGCCGGGCAAGCTCGCGCGGCTCGACGATGTGTCGCTTGCCGGCATGCTCGGGTTCGGTGCGGTGGTCGCCGGGCTCAACTGCGCCCACAAGGGATGCGTTCCGCCTACGCGGGCGGAGGTCGATGCGGTGCTGGCGGAACTGGTGGGGTAGCCGCCGTCAGTCGAACATCATCTCCGGCTTTACATCACGTGCGGCATGAAGCACGCGAAGAACCTCTATGCGTCCCGGTGCCACAACGTAGTAGACGATATAGCTGTCTATCGGATAGCTGCGGACGTCTGTACCCAGTTCCGGTCTTTGACGACCGGCCTCCGGATAGTCCGCGAGCATCGTACCAATTTCGAGTATCCGGTCTATCAATCGGTCTGCGGCCGATTGGCTATCTTCTGCAATATAGAGCCAGATATCGAGACGGTCTGCCTTGGCTCTGAGCCGCTCATGAATCCTACGCGGCATTGTTTTTTGCACGTTCCGCCAATCTGCGTCGACCTTCGCGCTTTATTTCTTCGGCGTCCATAGGCCCCGCATCGCCGCTGTCCAGCCCCTCCTGGATCGCCTCCTTCAGCGCCTTCAGCTTGATCTCGCGCAATTGCTCACGCTCTTCCATCAGGCGCAGGCCGTCGCGCAGAACTTCGCTGATGCTGGCGTAGCGGCCGGATTCGACGAGTTTCCTGGCGAAGGCTTCGTAGTGCTCGCCGATGGTGTAGCTCGAGGGCATGATGTCCTCCTTCGGTAATATCATTTTATGATAGTATCGAAGGGTTCCTGCATCAAGCCTCGGCGCGGATGGCGTGAGCTTCGGCGAGCGTCATGGTGGTGTGGTGCTCCCAGGTCTCGCTCGTCTCGGGATAGTCGGTGCGGAAGTGGCCGCCGCGGCTTTCGGTACGCTTCAGGGCTGCCGCGGCAACGAGGGTGGCCGAGGTGGTCATGTTGAGGTAGGCGCGGGTGACCTGCTGCGCGTTCGCCTCGAGGTCGGCAATGTCGCGCAGGGCCTGGCGCAGGCCCTCGGCATCGCGCTCGACACCGACGAGGTCGGTCATCACCCGGCGCAGGTCCTTGACGGCCTTGAGGTTGCGCAGGACCTGCTCGGCCTCCTCGCCCTTGGCGTCGTTCCATTCGATGCCGTCGAAGGGGGCAAGCGCACGCACGGGCTCGAGCCCGCCGATGTCCTCGGCGATGCGCGCGCCATAAACCGTGGCTTCGAGCAGCGAGTTGGAGGCGAGGCGGTTGGCGCCGTGAAGACCCGTGCAGCTCGCTTCTCCGCACACCCAGAGGCCGGGGAGAGAGGAGCGGCCGGTGCCATCGACCTGGACGCCGCCCATATGGAAATGGGCCGCGGGCGTGACGGGGATCGGGTCGACGACCGGATCGATGCCGGCTTCGCGGCAATAGCGGGTGACGGTCGGGAAGGCGGTGACGATGCGTTCGCCCAGAGCCTGACGCGTGTCGAGGAAGACCTTCCGGCCGGCCTGGATTTCCCGGAAATTGGCGCGTGCGACGACGTCGCGCGGGGCAAGCTCGGCATCCGGGTGAATGGCGGGCATGAAGCGCTCACCGAGATCGTTGACGAGGATGGCGCCCTCCCCGCGCAGGGCCTCGGTGGCCAGCGGCGCCGGGTCGGCGCCGGTCAGGATCGCGGTGGGGTGGAACTGGACGAATTCCGGGTCGCCGATCAGCGCGCCGGCGCGGGCGGCCATGCCCATGGCGTGGCCGCGCACGCCGGGCGGATTGGTGGTGACGGCATAGAGGCCGCCGAGGCCGCCGGCGGCCAGGACCGTCGCGCGGGCGCGGATGAAGACCGGCTCGACATAGCGGTCGCCGAGCTTGCGGCAGAAGACGCCGACGACGCGCCCGTCGGCGCGGGCGAGGTCGACGGCGGTGATCCCTTCGACGACGCGGATCGAGGGGGTGCGCCGAACCTCTGCGATGATCGCCTGCATGATGGCCCAGCCGGCCCGGTCGCCTTCGACCTTGACGATGCGGTTGGCCGAGTGGGCGGCCTCGCGGCCAAGCGCGTAGTTGCCGAAGTCGTCGCGGTCGAACGGCGTGCCCCAGCGGGCGAGGTCCTCGATGCGGGCGGCCGCTTCGGCCGTCACGCTTTCGGCGGTGCCGTGGTCGACGATGCCGGCGCCGGCCATTTCGGTGTCGAGGGCATGAGCGTGGGCGCTGTCGCCGGTGCCGACCGCCGCGGCGACGCCGCCCTGCGCCCAGGCCGAGGACGCGCCCGAACCCAGCGGCTTGGGCGAAAGCACCGTAACCGGGCGCGGCGCGAGCTTCAAAGCGCAGAAGAGGCCGGCAAGACCCGCGCCGACGATGAGCGCACCGTCGGCGTTGAGCGTGTTGTCGAACGTGGTCACCTGATCCTCCCCAAGCGCCTTTGGTAGAGCGCTTATCCCTGCAGGCAATGCGGATCAAGACATACGTATTTTCTCGTATTGCTGGGATTTCCCCATACGGTTACACCCCTAGGGGAAATCAGGGATCGGGGCATGCTGCGTCTGGCATTCGACATCGCCGGCTCGAACAGCGAGGGCGAGCTCGTCGATTGCCGTGTTCCCGTGCGCCGGTTCGATGCGCCGCAGCTCGTGCGCCACATCGGGCGCGCCGTGCTGATCTTTCTTGCCGACGAGGACGGGCGGCTGGATTTCGTCGCCTCCGCCGTCCTCGGCGGCATCGTGCCGAGCAGCCCGGAGTCGCGGGGCGTCGTCGCCGAGCTCGTCGAGATCGTGCCGTTCGTGCGTCCCGTGGCGCATCGGGGATTGCCCCGGGCCGAGGGTGTGCCGTGGATCAGCCTGCCGTCAGCGATGTTCGATGCGATTCTCGACAATGCGCGTGAAGAGGGCAGACCAACGGGCCTCGAGGAGGTCGGTGCGACGACATTTGCTTATGACGCACCAGCGCTGCCGCCGCTCGAAACGTTCGCCGCGCTCGACAGGGCCGTCAAGCGCAACTACGGGCACATCTGTGCGCTGACCGGGCTCTCGGAGGCCGGACAGGCCCGATATCGGGTGGAGGATCTGCAACTGGCGCCCATTCGGCCCCTTCCCGAGGACGGGCCCGTACACGTCACCAATTGCCTCGTGCTGGCGCCGGCGGCGGCGGAAGCCTTCGCGGCGAGGCATCTGACGGTTGCCGGGGACCTCAGCGTGATCGTCGACGTCAGTCGCATCGACCCGGACCTGCTCGAGGCCATCAATCCCATCGGACGGCTGGCCGTGCCGGAAGACGAATCGCTGCGCCCGGACCCGCGCCACCTCGCCTGGCATCGCCGGCGGTTCTTCTCGTCGCTGAACTGAGGGGAAGGAGCGAGGCTGCCCGCCCCGAAGGGCGGGCGCGGTGCCTCAATGGGCGTTGTCGGCCAAACCGGGGGCAGGCACGTCGAAGCCCTGTTCGGTATAGATCGCCAGCTTGTTACGCAGCGTGCGCACAGAGATCTGCAGGACGCCCGCCGCATGCGTGCGGTTGCCCTCGGTCTGCCGGAGAGTGGCCAGGATCAGGTCCCGCTCGACCTCGGCGGCAGGCATGCCGACGAGCTGCGCGGTCGCTGCTGGCCGGGGATTGAAGTCATACATTCCGACCTCTTTCTGAGCCCCCAACCATCCCAGAACACCCCAAAGGTCTCCCCCGCAGGGTTAACATCTGGTTAACGATGCCGAGGTTTCAGGCGGGCGTGCGGTCGCGCAGCGGCGCAAAGAGGCGGTCGCGGCTGTTGGCCATGCCGACGAAAGCCTGCGCGGCCGGAGGGGCTGTGACCGAATAGAGATCGAGCTCGAACGGCACACCGGTGAGCGCCAGGGCGACGATCCGGTGATTGCCGTCCGCCAGGAACTGGCGGCCGGCCGGCAGGCCGAAGGTCGGCAGTTCGAGCTTCACCAGCGGCTCCGCCGAATATTCGGCAGCAAACGATTCGATGATGCGCCTGTCGCGCTGCGGCATGCGCGAATAGCGCCTGAGCACGTCGCTGACCGTCATGTTGCGCGAGAACAGCCAATGGAGGAAATGCGCGTTCACCCGCCCGAGGCTCAGCCGATAGCAGGTGAAGAGCTCAAGCATGTCGGCGGTCGCGGTCGTCCTCAGAAGGCGGACCGGCCAGCCGTCGGCGCGGAACCGCTCCCAGTTCACCCGGACCGCGATTTCCGGGAAGCGGGTCCGGAAACTGTCGTAGTCGAGATCGGCGGGCCGGAGGAACTCCAACGCCATTGCGGGACTCCATTGATGCAGAACGTGCATGTGGAGGTTTTATGACAATGTCGCAAGAGGGGCAAAAAAACGGAAAAATGACACGCGCCTTCAAATTGTCGTGATTCCGCCCGGCTCATGCCACGGAATCACGAGAAGTAATTCCTGCTGCCGGTCGGTCCGTTCTATCCGAGCCCCCAACTCCCGGCCCTGCCGGCAGCCCTCCCGAGATTTCCTGACACCTGGCCCGCCTTTGGCGGGCCCTTTTGTTTGGCCTCAGAGCTTCGGAAGGGGAAGCTGCTCAGGTCTTGTTGTCGCTTTAGCGGCTGATGCCGAGGACGGCGTGGTAGAAGACGATGCCGGCTCCGCCGCTGCCCGCGAAGCTGTGCCGCTCGGCCATGCCGACGGAAAACGCGAGGGGCGCGACCAGGACGACGCTGAAGATGAGAGCCGCAAGGAACGGCATCGCGGGGCGGAGCACTGCACTCATGGCTGTATCTGACTGACGCTTCGTGTTGACGATGGTGCAGCAGATAACCGGGCAGGCTGGAACCGGCACTGAATGTGCCATTCAGATTGCGTTCAGGCAGGCAGCGCCGCCTACGGCTTCAGCGCGAGCCTTGCGCGATCGACCTCGTCCGAGTTGTCCTGGGCGATCAGGCTGTCGAGCGCGCGGGCCCGGCCGCTGGCGATGTGCTCTTCGAAGGCGAGGGCGGCGCCCTGCGCATCGCCGGCGTCGATCTTGCGGATGATGTTGAGGTGCTGCTCGTTGGATTCGCGCAGCCGCGATGGCCCCGCCACGCCCCCACGCAGGATGAGGCGAAGCTCGCGGTCGATGTTCTCGGACCATTCGATCAGCCGGTCGTTGCCGGTCGAGCGGATGAGGGTCGAATGGAAGAGCTCGTTGAGCTCGGAATAGCCGTGGGCGTCCTTCTCGAGCCGCTTTTCTTCCATCTTCTCGTGCAGATCGTAGAGCATGCGCACCTTCTCGGCCGAGAGGCGCCGCGCCAGCAGCTTGCCGGCAAGGTAGGCGAAGGCCGCGCGCACGTCATAAAGGTGCAGGGCCTCGCGGATGTCGAGCTTGCGCACGAACACGCCGCGATTGTGCACCATCTCGACGAGATAGGCCTGCTCGAGCGAGCGCAGGGCCTCGCGCACGGGACCCCGCGAGACCTGAAACTCGGCCGCGACCTGGTTCTCGTTGATGCGCTGGCCGGGCAGCAACTCGCTGTTGAGAATGCGGTCCAGCAGAATCTGTCGGATCTGCTGGGTGGTCGACTGGTCCGAGTTCTGAATTTCGTTGACTGGAGGCATGCTCACCGGTTTCCAGGGCTTGATGCCGGGCTGCATGGCGCAGCCGGCAAATTGTACATTCTCGGACAGCATATGTCAGAGATTCGTTTGGTTCTCTCGGCTTTCATTCGAACTTGTATAGCAATCCGGGGTTCTCGACAAAAACCTGCCGGACTTCTGCGGCGTCGAGCAGGTCGAGGAGCGACTGCAGGGTGGCGCGCTCGTCCGGCTTGTCCTGCGGCGACAGGTTCGGGTGGGGAAAGTTGAGACCCCAGACGAGCCGGCGCGGCTCGGTATCGGCGAGTGCGCGCACGAGAGCGGACAGCGGGGCGAAATCCGAGCGGCCATTCCCCGTGACGTTGTAGGGCGCGGCGAGCTTGACCCAGCCGCCGCTTCCGAGGAAGCCGAGCAGGGCCCGGACCGCATGGTCTTCGACGTCGGCGCCGCGCGGCAGGCGGCCTATGTGATCGACGACGACGGGGCAGGGCAGGGCGAGGAGGGCGTCGTAGTGCGCGGAAAGCTCTGCGCCTTCGGCCTGCACGATGACGTGTCCGTCCATGGCGGCGGCGGCAAGGGCGCCGGCGCGCACGGCGGCCATATCGAACGGCTCGCCCGCCCGGAAGAGGAACCGGAAGCCGCACACGCCGCCGGCGCGGAGCGTGGCGAGATCGTCGTCGGTCAGCGTTTCGTCAAAGAACACGATTCCCCGGGCGCGGCCGGGGCCGAGTTCGGCAATGCCGTGGAGGAGGCTTTGCCGGTCGGGATAGGCCTTGCCCTGCACCAGCACATGCCGGTCGATGCCGAGGCTGCCGCAGAGGGCGAGATAGTCGGCCGTGCCGGCGTTCGGTTCATGGTGCTGGCCGGGCCGCACCGGAAAGACATCGGCCGGCGGATAGAGGTGCGAGTGGCAGTCGCAGCTCGCTTGCGGCAGCAGTCGCATGTCGCTCATGCCAGGCGCTCGTCGGCGGGTTCGGCGAGGCGGTGCAGCGAGCGCTTCCCGCCCTGGTAGGCGAGCAATCGCCCGGCGGCCGCATCGAGAGGGGCAGGAGCGGGCATATGATCGTCGGCATTGTCCCGCGGCACGAAACCGAGATGGGCCGCGTGCCGGTTGTCCCACCAGACGCGCGTATTGGCCGATACGCCCCACACCGGCGTGAAGCCGACGCGGGGGGCCGTGAGGCAGGCGTCGATCAGGCGGAAATAGTCGGGTTCGCTGAGCCATGTGTAGCGCTCGCGCGGATCGACAGGCCTGGGGCGGGCCGAACCGATGCGCAGCGCCACGCTTTCGAGGCCGAACTTGTCCCAGTAGTATTGTGCGAGGTCCTCGCCGAACCCTTTGCTCAGGCCATAGAGGCTGTCGGGCCGATGAGGCGCCCGGGTATCGGTGACCACTCGCGACGGATACATGCCCGCGATATGGTGCGAGCTGGCGAATACGATCCGCCTGACGCCAGCGGCGCGCGCCGCCTCGTAGACGTTGTAGGTGCCCTCGAGGTTGGATGCGAGAACGCCCGCCCAGTCGTCGACCGAGAGGTCAGCGGCCAGGTGGATGACGACATCGACGCCTTCCACCAGACGCGCGATGGCGTCGGTATCTGTTAGACTGGCCTGAATGACGGTTTCGCGCTCGCCCGCCGGCTCCATGTCGGCAATGTCCAGCAGTTTCAATCGCCGGGAGGGTCCCGAGAGGTGCCGGCGGGTCAGCCGGCCGAGATATCCGGCGGCGCCCGTGATGGCGACGATATTGCTGACGATCACGAGGCATCTCCGGGAGTTGGTCGAGACTTTGACGAGTATCGATGGCAGATAGATCGATACCCCGCGGCTTTCGCGCATGCAATGCGTTTATCATTGTTATAGAAAGAATATGTATTGTCAGCAATCTTTGTCGTGATGTAGACAAAATGAGAAATCTGACGAACCACCATCCATGGAGCAGCCCTATGAAGCCGACCCTCGCACTCTTTGCCGGAGACCCGGGAGGGATCGGTCCCGAGATCGTCGCGAAGGTATTGGCGGACGAGGAGGTGCGGGATGCGGCCAACTATATCCTCGTCGGCAGCAGGCCCGCCATCGAGCGTGGAATGGAGGTCGCAGGACAGCGCACGGCTTTCGAGCATGTGGATCCTCGGCGCCCGTCCGGCGACGAGCTGCCCGTCCAGCTCGCGCGCTGGCAAGGGGATGCGGACGCCGATTTCGAGCTCGGCAAGGTCGACGCGCGAAACGGGGCGCATATGCTGGCGGGCCTCGCCTATGGCCTCAACCTCTGCGTTGCGGGCATCGCCGATGCCATGTGCGTCGCTCCGCTCAACAAGTCGGCGCTCAAGGCCGGCGGGATGAAGCATCCCGACGAGATCAACTATTTCCGCGAAGTGCTCGACTACTCGGGGATGACGAGCGAGTTCAACGTCAACGACAAGCTGTGGACGGCGCGCGTCACCTCCCACGTGCCGCTGAAGGACGTCAGCAGCCTCATCACCGGCGACAAGGTCGTCAATGGCGTGCGTATCCTGCACGACGGACTTTCGCGGGCCGGCTACGAGCAGCCGCGCATCGCGGTGTGCGGGCTCAATCCGCACAACGGGGAGTCCGGGGCCTTCGGTCGCGAGGAGATCGACGTCATCCGTCCGGCCGTGGAGCGGGCGCAGCAGATGGGGTTCAACGCGCACGGGCCGTTCCCGGCCGACACCATCTTCGTGCAGGCGACCCGGCCCGAGGGCGGGTACGACGGCGTGCTGACCATGTATCACGACCAGGGGCAGATCGCCATGAAGCTGATGAGCTTCGGGCGCGGCGTCACCGTGCATTACGGGCTGCCGATGGTGGTCACCACGACGTCGCACGGCACCGCCTACGATATCGTCGAGAAAGGCGTCGCGACGCCTACGGCGCTGAAGAACGCGATCCTGATGGCGGCCCGGATGGGCTCGCACAACGGGCGATAGACACAGGCGCCAGGGTCGCCGCATCGCTTGGGGTATCTCAGCTCGCCGCAGCCTCAGATACCCCTTTGAGCTTCAGCGCCTCGGAATAGTGGCAGGCGACCTGGCGGTCATCGTCGAGGGGCCGCAACGCGGGCACTTCCCTGACGCAGCGATTGCCGTCCGAATAGGCGCAACGGGTGTGGAACGGGCAGCCGCTCGGCACGTTCGAGGGATCGGCGATCTCGCCCGCGAGGCGGATGCGCGCGGCTTTCCTCCTCATGCGCGGGTCGGGGATCGGCACCGCCGAGAGCAGTGCTTCGGTATAGGGGTGTGCGGGACGGGCGAACAGCGCCTCAGTCGGGGCGAGCTCGACCAGCTTGCCCACATACATGACCGCCACCCGGTCGCTGATATATTCCACGACGCTGAGGTCGTGGGCGATGAAGACGTAGGTCAGCTTGTACTCGACCTGGAGCTTCTTCAGCAGGTTGATCGTCTGCGCCTGCACCGAGACGTCGAGCGCCGAGACGGCTTCGTCCGCCACCAGCAGGCGCGGGTTGAGCGACAGGGCGCGCGCGATGCCGATGCGCTGGCGTTCCCCGCCCGAGAAGGCATGGGGATAGCGGGCCATGTATTCGCGGCGCAGGCCGACCTGCTCGAGCAGATCCCCGATGCGCCTCTGGAGCGCCTTGTCGCGGGGATGCCCGCTGAGGACGAGCGGTTCGCCCACGATCTCCTCGACGGTCATACGCGGATTGAGGGAGGCGTAGGGGTCCTGGAAGATCATGCGGATGTCGCGCCGGTAGGGCCGCAGCGCCTTGCTGCCGAGCGTGGTGAGGTCGACCATCCCGCCTCCCGCATCACGGGTGCGGTAGCGGATGCTGCCGGAGGTCGGATCGTAGATGCGCATGATGCAGCGGCCGAGCGTGGTCTTGCCGCAACCGGATTCGCCGACGACGCTCAGCGTCTCACCCTCGCGCACGGAAAACGACACGCCGTCGACCGCCTTGACCGTGCCGACGACGCGCCGCAGGACGCCCGAGCTCGTCACGGGAAAGTGCATGCTGAGGTCGCTGACCTCGAGGAGCGTGGCTGCTGATGGTTCCGCCATTCTACCGGCCTTCCGTGGTGTCTTGCCCGACGCGGGCGCATTTGACGTAGTGCTCCGGGACCACTGCGATCGTTGCCGGTTCGGCGATGTCGCAGGTGCCGGCCAGATAGCGGTCGCAGCGCGGATGGAAGACGCAGCCGCGCGGGCGCGCAAGCGGATGCGGCACCATTCCGCGGATGGCCGCGAGGGGCTGATCCCTGTCCGCCGAGAGGCGCGGGACCGAGTGGAGCAGGGCCCGGGTGTAGGGGTGCTCGGGCGCGTGAAAGGTCGTGTCGACGTCGGCGGTTTCGACGACGGAGCCGGCGTACATCACCACCACGTCGTCGGCGATCTCGGCGACGACCCCAAGATCGTGGGTGATGAACATCACCGACATCTCCATTTCTTCCTGCAGCTCGCGGATGAGATCGAGGATGTTGGCCTGGGTGGTGACGTCGAGCGCTGTCGTCGGCTCGTCGGCAACGAGCAGGCGCGGTTCGCAGATCAGCGCCATGGCGATGACGACGCGCTGGCGAAGCCCGCCCGACAACTGGAAGGGATAGTTGTCGAAGCGTTGGACGGGGTTGGGGATGCCGACCCTGGCCATCATCTCGAGCACGCGCTCGCGCGCCTCGGGCTTGGAGAGGCCGAAATGCAGCCGTAGCGGCTCCATGATCTGCTCGCCGATGCGGTGGACCGGCGAGAGGGAGGTCATGGGTTCCTGGAAGACCATGCCGATTTCGCGCCCCCGGATGGCACGCATGACCCGTCCGCCCGCCGGCTGGGCGGCGATGTCGGTGATTTTTCCGTCCTTGTCCCGATAGCGGATGCTGCCCGAGGCGATGCGTCCGGGCTTTTGCAGGATCTGCATCATCGAGCGGGCGGTGACGGATTTTCCCGAGCCGGATTCGCCCACGATGCAGGTGGTCTTGCCGCGCTTCAGCGAGAAGTTGACTCCGCGCAGCGCCTCGATCGTTCCGGCCATGACCGGGAACTCGACGCGCAGGTCGCGGACCTCGACGATTGTCTCTTCCATGTCAGTTGTTTCCGTATGGGTCGGCGGCATCGCGCAGGCCATCGCCAAGGAAGTTCAGCGCCAGGACCGCAACGATCACCGCCGCACCCGGCCAGAGCAGCCAGGCGGCATTGGCGAGCGTGCGGATGTTCTGGGCCTCCTGCAGCAGGACACCCCAGCTGATGACCGGCGAGCGCAGGCCGATGCCGAGGAACGAAAGCGCGGTTTCGGCGAGGATCATGGCCGGCACCGCCAGGGTCACAGAGGCCACGATATGGCTGGTGAAGGCGGGCACCATGTGGCGGAAGATGACGCGCATCTCGCCGCTCCCGTCGAGGCGCGCGGCCATGACGTAGTCCTCGTTCTTGATCGACATGAACATGCCGCGGATCTGGCGGGCGAGCTGGGTCCAGCCGAGAAGCGAGAGGATCACGGTTATGAGGAAATAGACCGCTATCGGGTCCCAGGTCAGCGGTATGGCGGCGGCCAGCCCCATCCATAGGGGGATGGTCGGCAGCGAGATCAGGAATTCGGTCACGCGCTGGATGACGGAATCGATGGTGCCGCCGTAGAAACCGGCGATGGCGCCGAAGGCGATGCCGATCACCAGGCTCATGACCACGCCGATGAGGCCGATGGAGAGCGAGACCCGCGACCCGTGGACGATGCGGCTGTAGACGTCGCGTCCGAGCCGGTCCGAGCCCAGGAGGAAGAACGGGTCGGATGGGTCGATCGCGCCGAGGATATAGCGGTTCCAAGGAACGAGGCCCGCCAGGCGATACTCCGGCCCCTCGACGAAAAAGCCGATGGGGATGATAGTCTGCTCATCGATCTCGAAGGTGCGGCGCAGCGTGACCGGATCGGTGGCCGGCGCATAGCCGTTGACGTGCGGCAGCCAGCGCCATCCCTGCTCGTCGCTCTGGAAGAGCTTGACCGCCTGCGGGGGCGCGTAGGTGTAGCGGGAACTGTAGGCGTGGGGGTCGGTGGTCGAGAAGAACTCGGCAAAGATCGCGACGAGATAGAAGACGATCAGCAGCACGCCGGACACCACGGCGAGCTTGTGCTGCTTGAACTTCCACCAGGTGAGCGACCACTGGCTCCAATAGAGCGTCTTGTCGTCGTCGCGCGAAGGTTCGCTCGCAACGAGCGCGGCCGCGCTCTCCGAAGCCGTCGGATCAGCTGACACCGGCGCCTCCCGCGTCGCGTTCCAGCCTCGGGTCACCGGCGGGTAACGGCGTTCCCATGCTCTCCTCCCTTGCATTCAATTCCGGCAGCGGAGCGATCCGGCCGGTGCCGGCATGCGGAAAACCGGGCCTTTCCGGCTTCCCGTTCCGTTTCGTTTGATGGCACACTAGCAAGGTTCATACTATGAGAGAAGCTTAAAGAATGACAATCCGTCATTGAATGTCGACAAAAAGGCGTCTTGACCAGACAATTCATTGGATATATCCGTGCAATCTGCAAGTTGGACCCAGCCGCACCTGATTGCGGCAGCTGGATTTAGGGAGAGATTGAACGTGACCTCTACATTGTATGACCGCATCTACGCCGTGAATGCGGTCGCCCCCGTCGCCAACTCCATGGGCGACCTGACCGAAGGCATGCACTGGCGCGAGGTCGAGGAGACGTTCGGCTTTCTCGAGGAGCTGCGCCCCCAGACCATCAAGGCCCGCTCGCGCAAATCGGAGTGGGGACGCGATTTCGTCTATCAGGCGATGGACCGTCCCGCCGGCCAGACCGAGGACGGTCAGGAGCGCCACCGTCTGGTGTGCGAGGCTATCATCGCCAAGAACGGGCGCATCAATGCGGGCGATCTCGGCCGCACCTGGGTGGACCTCATCAAGCCGGAGAACTTCGGCAAGCTGCTGGGCCCGCAGGACCAGGTGATCTACTGGAGCCTCTATGCGGGCGTGCCGGCGCACGAGGTCGGCCGCTACGCGGTCTGGCCCAAGATGCACGGCACCAGCAAGATGATCCAGCCGATCGGGCTGGTGAACGCCTGCAATCCGCGCCAGGCGGCGGCCGATGCCCATGACGTCGGCCGGATCAAGGATGTCGACGGGCTCAGCGCCAATTTCGCCATCGAGGTGGCAGCCGCGCTTGCCGCCGGCTGCGCGCACGCGCTCATCCCCGGTTCGAGCGTCGGCAGCGTCATCGACACGGCGCTGGCCCAGCTTTCACCCACCCCCCGCGCAGAGGTGGAGCAGGGGCTCGAATGGGCCCGGCAGCACAAGGACTGGAAGAAGCTGCGCGAGCTCTACGCCCAGTACTACGAGCACAAGTCGGCGTCCGACGCGGTGGAGGTTCTCTCCTCCTCGCTCGCCGTCTTCTATCTCTGCGACGGCGATGCCCATCAGGGCATGCTGTGGGCGGTGAACATGGGTCGCGACACCGACGACCGCGCCTATGACGTGGCCTGCCTGTCGACGGCCTTGAACGGTCTCGGAACGTTCCCGCGCGAGTGGCTCGACATCGTCGAGAACCAGTTGAAGACCGACACGGTGACGGTTTCCAACCGTTCGCTCAAAGAGACCGCGGACGGTCTCTACAAGGCAACGCTCAACGAGATGGAAAAGAGCAAGGCCGTGCATCGCGACCTTGAAAAGCTGCTTTAGCGCCCGCGCCGGTTCGGTCGGGGCACTCCGTTCCGCTCGCGTCGGGAGGCGCGGGCGGGACGGAAAACGGAGGATGGAGGAGGATTTCGAATGAGGAGAATTATTGCGAGGGTCGCGGGAGGCGCCCTGGCTCTGGCAGGCGTGCTCGCATTTCCGCTGGCCGCCTTGGCCTATCAGGAGGCGCCGATTCTGGCCGAGCAGGTCGCAGCGGGCGCGCTGCCGCCGGTCGATGAGCGATTGCCGGCCGAGCCGCTGGTTCTCGAGCTGCGCGAAGGGGTCGGCACCTATGGCGGCGACCTGACTTTCGGCATCAAGGGCATGGCGGACTGGGTGCTGCTGCAGCGCACGATGGGCTATGAGCCGCTGGTGACCTGGAACCCGGAATGGGATGAGATCGTCCCCAATATCGCCAAGGCGTTCCACGTCAACGAGGACGCAACGGAATTCGTCTTCGAGCTGCGCGAGGGGATGAAGTGGTCGGACGGGCACCCGTTCACCGCCGATGACATCGTGTTCTGGTTCGAGGACATCCTGCTCGACCCCGACATCTCGCCGGGCATTCCGGCCGGCATGAGGGCCGGGGGCGAGCCGCCGGTGCTGACCAAGGTCGACGATCTGACCGTCAAGTTCGCCTTCGAAGAATCGAACGGCCTCTTCCTGCAGTACGTCGCCTATGGTCGGGGCGGCTTCGAGATGACGAGCTTTCCGAGGCATTACTTCGAGCAGTTCCACCTCAAGTACAACGAGAACGCCGACGAGCTGGCCACGGAACTGGGTTTCTCCAATTGGCTGGACATGTTCCAGGACCGCTCCGGTGACTACATGGCGCCCTGGCGGTTCCGCGGCGATGTCCCGGTCGTGCTGCCCTGGATGCTGCAAAGCGGCCTCGAGACCCTGGCCGGCGGCCAGCAGGTCGTGGCGGTGCGCAACCCCTATTATTTCAAGGTCGATCCCGAGGGGAACCAGCTGCCCTATATCGACCGGGCGGTCTACGCCTCGGTTCAGGACGACGAGGTGCTGCTGCTCAAGGCCCTCAACGGCGAGATCGACTTCCAGGACCGCAATGTCGGCATCGATGCCAACAGGGCGGTGCTCTACGACGGCCAGGAGGCCGGGGGGTACAGGTTCTACGAGGTGGCCCTGTCCGACATGAACACCGGCATCATCTCGATCAACCAGACCATTCCTGACGAGCGCAAGCGCGAGATCTTCACCAACAAGGATTTCCGCATCGCGCTCTCGCACGCGATCAACCGCCAGGAGATCATCGATATCGTGCACCAGGGGGTCGGCGAGCCCTGGCAGGCGGCCCCGCGCCCCGACACCCCGCTCTACAACGAGCGGCTGGCCAAGCAGTATACCGAATACGATCCCGACCTCGCCAACCAGATGCTCGACGCCATCCTGCCGGATCGCGGCGCCAACGGCATGCGCACCTATGCGGATGGCACGCCGTTCACATTCGTGCTGGAGGCGTCCGACGCGCATGGCCTGCGCTTCCCGGACGCGGCCGAGCTGGTGGTGCGATACTGGCAGGAAGTGGGGATCGATGCGCAGGTGCGCGTCATGGATCGGGCGCTCCTCGACCAGCGCCGAGTCGGCAACGTCCAGGACGCGATGATCTGGCGCGGGTTCGGCGGCTCGCTCGACGCCATCGTCGATACGCGCTGGTACGTGCCGGTCAACGGGAACTCCAATTTCGGCATTCCCTGGTCGCAATGGGCCGAAGGCGAGGCCGGAGGCATCGAGCCGCCGCAGGCCGTCAAGGACCATATGGCGATGTACAGGCAGGTCGCGCTGACCCCGACCCTCGAAGGCCAGATCGAAAAGTACGGCGAACTGCTCGAAGTGTCGGCCGACCAGTTCTACGTCATCGGCATCAGCCTGCGCGGGCCGGGCTTCGGGATCGTCAAGACCGATCTCGGCAACGCCCCGCAGGTCGTGCCGGCCGGCGGCGATATCCTCGATCCTGCCCATTCCAGGCTCGAGCAGCTCTTCTGGAAGAACTGATCGTCGTCGACGAACTTGCAGCGGCCGCCTCGTCAAGGCGGCTGCCGCAAGCCAAGACGCTCCGAAGGCGAGGTGAAAAATGATTGCCTATGTCATTCGCCGGATCCTGCTGATGATCCCGACGATCTTTGCCATCTCGCTCGTCGCGTTCCTCATCATCCAGCTGCCGCCGGGCGACTTTCTCGATGGCATGATTTCGTCCATGCAGGCGGACGGGAATCCCATGCGGGCCGAAATGATCGCCGCGCTTCGCGAGCGCTATGGCCTCGATCAACCCGTCTTCGTGCAGTACTGGCAGTGGATCACCGGCATCGTGCTGCGCGGTGATTTCGGCATGTCCTTCGAATGGCGCCAGCCGGTGCAGGACCTGATCTGGGAACGCACGGGCCTGACCTTCCTGCTGTCGCTGTTGACGCTGGTGTTCGTGTGGATCGTGTCGTTCCCCATCGGCGTCTACTCGGCCGTTCGCCGCTACTCGGTCGGCGACTATGTGGCGACCTTCCTCGGCTTCATCGGCCTTGCCATCCCCAACTTCCTGCTGGCCCTGGTGCTGCTCTTCGGCGCCTACAAGATCTTCGGCGTCAACCTGGCCGGGTTGTTCTCGCGCGAATACGAGAACGCGCCGTGGTCCATGGGCAAGGTCCTCGACCTGATGGCGCATCTGTGGCTGCCGCTGATCGTGCTTGGCTCGTCAGGCATTGCGTCCCTCTTTCGCATCATGCGGGCGAACCTGCTCGACGAGCTCTACAAGCCCTATGTGGTCACCGCGCGGGCCAAGGGGCTGCCCGAGTGGAAGCTCATCCTCAAATATCCGGTGCGCGTCGCGCTCAACCCGTTCGTCAGCACGGTCGGCTGGGTGCTGCCCGACCTCGTTTCGGGGGCGGTGATCACCGCCGTCGTCCTCAACCTGCCTTTGACCGGCCCGATGCTGCTGCGGGCGCTGCAATCCCAGGACATGTACCTGGCCGGCTCGTTCATCCTGGTCCTCGGCGTGCTGACGGTCATCGGGACGCTGATCTCGGACATCCTGCTGGCCATGCTCGATCCGCGCATCCGCTACCGGTGAGCGGACGCATGCGGGTGGGTTCCATGCTGAAACTCGGAGTCATTGCCGACGATTTCACCGGAGCCACCGACATCGCCGGCTTTCTCGTCGCCGGCGGCCTGAGTACGATCCAGCTGAATGGGGTGCCGCGGGAGGACATCGAAGTCGAGGCCGACGCGGTCGTCATCAGCCTCAAATCACGGTCGAGCCCGGTCGACGAGGCCGTCGCCGAGAGCCTGCGCGCGCTCGAGTGGCTCTCGCGCAAGGGCTGCGCGCAGTTCTACTTCAAGTACTGTTCGACGTTCGACAGCACCCCTGCCGGCAATATCGGACCGGTCGTCGATGCGCTGCTCGACGCCCTCAGGGAGAGCTTCACCGTCATCTGCCCCGCGCTGCCGGTCAACGGGCGGACCGTCTACAACGGATACCTGTTTGTCGGCGGCGTTCCGCTCGATGAATCGGGGATGCGGCACCATCCGGTGACGCCGATGACGGACGCCAACCTGATGAGGCTGATGGACGCGCAGGCCGCGGGCAGGACGGGCCTGGTGCCGAGCACGATCGTGGGAGCGGGCAGTGAGGCTATCCGGCAAGCGCTGGCCGAACTCGCGCGCCAGGGGTTCCGGTATGGCGTCGTCGACGTGCTTTGCGACGACCACCTTGCCGCGATCGGGGTTGCGGTGTCCGGCATGCGGCTCGTGACCGGGGGGTCGGGCCTTGCCGGCGGCATCGTGCGCGCGCTCGGTGCAGAGCGAGGGTCTGTCGCCGACATGAGAGGGCGGCCGTCCTCGGGCCGGGCCGTCGTGCTGTCGGGGTCCTGCTCTCAGATGACGAACGCGCAGGTTGCGCAGTACCGGCGGATCGCCGGCGCCAAGCCCGTATCGGTGGAAAGATGCATCGCGGACGCGAGCGGATATGCCGACGACCTGGCGGCTTGGGTCTGCGACCTGCCCCGGGATGCCCTTGCCCCCATGATCTATGCCACGACCGACGCCGGGACTCTTTCCGACATTCAGTCGCGCTTCGGCGCCGCCGGCGCCAGCGCCGCGGTCGAGGGGGTGCTCGCAGCCGTCGCCGGGCGGCTTGCCGAGGCGGGCTTCGAGCGGTTCATCGTTGCGGGCGGAGAGACGTCGGGAGCGGTGACGCAGGCGCTGGGCATCGCCGGATTTCACATCGGCCCGCAGATCGCGCCCGGCGTGCCGTGGGTCCGCGCCATCGACAGGCCGATCTCGCTCGCCCTCAAATCGGGCAATTTCGGCGGAGAGAACTTCTTTGCCGATGCGCAGGACGCGGGAGGGTAGGGCCCGCCGCGAGTCCCGCATGTCGTGAGCACGCTCACGGCATAATTTTAAGTCTATAGATTTTGTGGAGATAATTGTCATCCGCGCGCGGCATATCAAAAAACTATGCTCGCCGCCGGTCTCCACTCCCATGATCGCCTTCTCTAGGCTGATGACGGACGGGCACGAACCGCCCGTCGCGGTGCTCAGAGGTGCGTCATGTCGATCATCGACCTCGCCAATTACCTGCCGAGCGTGAGCGCGGCGGTGGATGTGGGAGACTTCAAGCAGGCGATGCGTCACCTGGCCGGCGCGGTCAGCATCGTGACGGTCGGAACGGGCGAGCGGCGCACCGGGTTCACGGCCACCTCCGTTTCGTCGCTGTCCGTCGACCCGCCGACCATCCTCATCAGCCTCAATCGGAATTCCTCGTCCTGGTCTGCGCTGCGCGAGGCCGGGTCGTTTGCGGTCAACATCCTGGCCAGCGATCAGGTCGAGGTGGCGGACCGCTTTGCCGGACGCGGCGGGATCAGGGGCAGCGACCGTTACGTGGGCTGGCAGTGGTCGCGGCTCGGGAGCGGCACGCTCGGACTTTCGGGTGCGCTCGCCGTGATCGACTGCGATCTCGAGGAAGCCATCGAGCGGCATTCCCACGCGATCATCCTGGGGCGGGTCCGCTCCGTCGAGACGGCACCCGATCTCGAGCCGCTGCTCTACTGGCGTGGCGCCTACCACCAGCTGAGGCACGGGACTTCGTGACACGGCGGGTCAGCGCCCGAAGGCGCGGGCAGGGATGGTCGAGACGTCATCCAAATCAAACGATGAAACCGCGGAGCCTTGCATGAGCACGTCCGAATTCCTCTGGTACATTCCCAACCAGGTCAAACCGGGGCATCGCGGCGAGCCGGCCGCCGAGGGCCACAACAGCCTCGCGACGCTCACCGGCCAGGCCAGGGCGCTCGAGGAACACGGCTGGACGGGGGCGCTGATCGGCACGGGCTGGGGGCGGCCGGATACGTTCACGGTCGCGGCGGCGCTGGCCGCGCAGACCACCACCTTCGAGCCGCTGATCGCCATCCGCCCCGGCTATTGGCGGCCGGCGAACTTCGCCTCGGCTGCGGCGACGCTCGACCACCTGACCGGCGGGCGGGTCCGGATCAACATCGTCTCGGGCAAGGACAACCTTGCCGCCTATGGCGACAGCGAGGCGGACCAGGCCCACCGCTACGCGCGCACCAGGGAGTTCATGCGACTGGTCCGCCGGTTGTGGACCGAGGAGAACGTTTCGTTTGCGGGCGAGCATTTCGGGGTCAGCGAATCGACCGTCGTGCCGCGCATTCCGGCGCGCCGCGATCGTCGCCATCCCAGGCTCTACTTCGGCGGCGCCTCGGAGGCGGCCGAGCGGGTTTCCGCCACAGAGGCCGACGTGCAGCTCTTCTGGGGCGAGCCGCTCGATGGCGTCGCAGAGCGGATCGCGCGGTTGAAGGCTCTGAGCAAAACTCTCGACCGCGATCTGCCTGCGCTCGAGTTCGGGCTGCGGATCACCACCTTCGTTCGCGACACCACCGAGGAGGCCTGGGCGGACGCCGAGGCGAAGGTCGCCGAAATGGCCAAGACCAGCGGCACCGGTTGGCACGATCACAACCGGGCAAAGGCGGTCGGCCAGCAGCGGCTGCTCGACCTGCACCAGCGCGGCGAGGTGCTCGACGACAATCTCTATACGACGCCCGGCAAATTCGGCGGCGGCGGCGCCGGCACGACATGGCTCGTCGGCTCGGCGGCGGACGTCGCCCGCTCGCTGCGCAAGTATGCCGAACTCGGCATCACCCACTTCGTGCTCTCCGACACGCCGTACCTTTCCGAGATCAAGCGCCAGGGAAGCCAGCTGCTGCCGCTGCTGCGCGATCGATTGGCTGCGTAGCCGCAAGCGGGTTGTCGCCAGTCATCGGACCGCGGAGGACAGGCGTCCATGAGGACGATCCTGGCTCCGCGGGGGATCAAGCGCGGGCGGAATCGGTATTTGAACGATGGTTATGCGGCACACGGTGTCGGGGCCGCCCAAATCCTTGAAAACAATGGTGGGTGCGACAGGGATTGAACCTGTGACCCCTGCCGTGTGAAGGCTGAGGGCCGTCGCCAAACTGGCTGTTTCTGTATGGTTCCTTATGGGAACCTAGCCCAAATGGCCCAGTTTGTTCCACATGTGTTCATGCTTCTCGGTTCAACTGAACCGGGGAGCACTGTCTACACATCAACGACAGGATGAACAAGAAGCCCCGCGGTGAGGCCGGGGCTAAGGGGGTGGGATAGGTGTGGTAGTCAGGCTGCTCGTGGAGCCTGCCATTGTTTCACCCTCTCGAGGAGGAACTGGAAAAGGCACTGGCGCAGGCCAAGACCGACCTTGCCCACATCAACGCCAGTATCATGCTGTTTGAAGCCCCGGCGGCGGGCGAACAGTTCCCTATGCACTTCAACCTGGGGCGACTGTTCAAGGGGCGCGAGTTGGGCAAGCTGTGCCGCGAGGCGCTTGCCGAAGGGCCGCAGGATACCCGCCAGCTCGCGGCCTACGTCATTGAGGCCAAGGGCCTAGACCCTAATGACAAGCACCTGCGCAACAGCATTCAGTTGCGCGTCGTCAACGCTATGCGGATGGCTGAGAAGCGCGGGCAGATGGTGCGAGTTGGGAAGGCAGGGAGTGCGGTAGTGTGGGAACAGAAATATCAGATGAGTCCCACCACCTGAAAAATTGATTCACCATGGACGATACGTCGCAACATCGTGCCTCGACAGTGATCGCTCTCATGGAGTTGTATAGTGACAGCTGGCAGCCATCCCACAATGACCGCCAGCCGCCTTCATTCGAAGCGCATTGGAGGGCTCGTATTACGTCTCATAGACGGGAGAGTTGTACGAGCCCTTCATAAGTGCAACTGCGTTAAGGCAGTCGCTCTTATTCCAGTACGATTCGCCATGAGCAATGATCTCGTGGTTGTTAGCCTTAAAGCGCCAGCGCCACTGCGATCCCTGCCGATAGATTTCGTAGTATCCGGTAGTATTAGCCATTCCTTTCTCACCTCCTTTCTGTGTATAGAAATGAACTACAACACGCACCTGTTCAGTTACCGGTTCGAAGGCAAAGCCTATACGGTAGATATACAGGCCAAAGACGCCGAAGAGGCCAAAGCCCGACTTAAAGCCTTGGCTTGGGCTCAGTATGACGGCGAACTAGTAGCTCGTATTCCGGCTAGACTCGGCCTCCTGGCCCGGTTTTCTGTTGCGGCACGTAACCTTACGCATACCATTTTCGGCTGATTCGACGGAAGTCGCGATAGCAACCGGTGGTGTGCGTCAATAACGATACCACTAGATGTGGTGTCGCGGGAGTCCTTTTCCCCTGGTTTCTCTCACCTCTGCCAATAGCCCGCCCAATTCCGGCTAACCGAGTGCGCCATTGCAAGCGCAACGGCACCTGTAGCATTCGCCCCGTTGTCGCGGCGACGATGATCCTCCGATAGGCGTTGAAGATCGCGAAGCGAACATTCGCAACAAGCTTAGCCGGGGGAAGTTCACAGCTGCCTTCATGCTTCAATGCTTGGCGGCTATAGACGCTACTGATCTTCGCCTGTAGCGGTGGGCAGGTCTATGACTTGGTGTACGTTCTTGACCGTATAGGCAGCACGGCGACCGCCGGCCATTTGCACATTCACGTCGACGACAAAGCCCTTGTAGAAAATGCTATCAGGGTTGCGCGTCTCGTCCTTGATGCGCTGTTCGGCCAAGTCAGAACCGTAGATCAGAGGCAGCGGGCGGTCCGACACGTCCTCTATCACGACCAACTCGCCCGACCGTTTTCCGATCTCTGCGTCAAGCACGTCCGACCGCGTAAAGCGCATCAGCACGCGCTCATGGTCAACGGGAGCTGGTAGCGCCTCCATTTCCCGCTTTTGGCCTTCAATGGTCTTGATGGCCTCACGAGCCTGAGACGTGGTGAACGTCACCTCCAACTCGCGGTGTTCGCGACCGCCCACGTAGTGAATCCGCTCAATGCGGGCGGTCCCGTCCTTGTCATGGGCCACGGCGCGGATAGCCTGGCTCATGTGTTTAATGTCGTCCTTGGTGATGTCGGGGACGGTCGTTCCGTGTTGCCAGCGATGCAAACGGAACTTGAATAGGTCAATAAAGCCTTTGACGATGATGACATCATCCATCAGCCCGATGATATCGCGAACGATAGGCACGAGATCGGCAATGATCGATCCGTGCCGAACCTCCCGGACGTAGAGCTTGGCCGTCCCCTTCAAGTCCGGGTAGTGAGTTCTCAGGTAATCGTCAAACTGACACCCAAGCCCGGCAAAAAAGGCGGCAAAATCGCTGATCTCGATTGGCTCCGCCAAGTCGAGCGTGACGGTCAAAAAAGAGTGGGCTTCCCCCATAGCGTCAGAATAGCTGAGCCATTCCATTTGTCACTCACCTCCGCTCAGGTGAGTAAACGCGCCGGTATCCTCTTGGTGCGTTTGATACATAAGGCCGCGAATATGCAGGATGCGGCATTTAGGGAAGTCATCGAGCAGGTCGTTGAGAAGCTTATCGACCTGCTCGACCACATTGATGGCGATCCCGATCTTGAAGATGATGAAACGGACGAAACCGAAACGGACCACGATGATGCCCCTGTTAGCTTAAATCGGAAAGCGACCTCGGCGGGCGTTGCTTGAGTCCTCGTCAGGCTTGTTGTCTGCGGCTTTCCGCGACTATGGTGCTTGTCGAGGGAGCGAGGGCGATTAGGCCCCCGGTATGGGGGTGTCGATATGGACAGCCGGGGCGGCTTACAGAATGGATAGCGAGGGCATCGTTCGATGACCCCCGACCGCTTCAACCAGTGTCTGGAGATCCTGCATTGGTCGACGGAAACCCTGGCCGCGATATTGGGGTGCGACGAAAGCCTCACCGAGGCGTACTCGCTCGGCTTGGCCGAAGTGCCGGTGAAGCTCGGGGCCTGGCTGGAGGTACTGGCGCAAGCTCATGAGGCGGCTGAGAGCGGGCGGCCGACGGGGCTTAGGGGGAAGCGGTACGTGGGGAATACGCATTGATGCAGTTTGCGGCCGGCCTCGTCCGATACTGGGCGTTCAACATCGCCGCATGGGCTGCTGCGATTGGGGGTGTGGCGTACTTCCTCGGCTATATCGAGGAAGCGGAAACCTTCTTTCGAACCTACAGGACCGGCATGGTGGCGGCCCTGTTGTTGCACTTCGCTCTTTGTGCCATCATCTATGATGCGTCACACACCCGCCGCATCGCCGGCCAGGTGATTAAGGAACTGGGAAGGGCAAAGTGATGGAAGCAGGAATGCTCTACGCGATCGCCGCAATCTCAATAATGTTGGTCGTCACCGCTTCCCAGGCGCTTGGCGCCATCCTTGCACGCCGTGATTTTGCACGCCTAGCCGAGTTTGCTGAAGCATGCTCGCAGTCATCCGATCTTGATGCAGAGGACAAGAGCATAGCCGCCTCGATGATGGAAGTCGCTACCGCGTGGTATACGGCTCCTCTTTTGTTTTTTGCTATTCCGCTGGTGGCTTTGTTCGTCCCGGTACGGGCCGTGTGGCTTGTGCTTCGAGGTGAAAAGCTCTCACCGGAGAACATCTTTGGTAAGCGCGGCAGGGCCACCGAGTTCTCGTCATTGGTGTCATCAGCCATGTTGAAGGCGCGTCCGCTACTTGTCGTCTGGATGGTTGTTTGGGCATTGCCCGCTTTTGTGGTCCTCGCTGTCCTCGGGGCTCTTCGGATGGCCCCAGACATTTTGCGGCGATCGATTGAAACCTTCCTCTCGCGCGCAGCGCATCAGTAGCCTCAAGACACCGATCGCTTGGCTATGACCAAAGTTCCCACCATCCCGATCATACCCGTGCGCCGTAGGGGCGCACCGGAAATGACCGGAGACGATGATGCACTTCAAACGGAAAGGCCCGAAATCCACTCGGGCCGGTTGCCTGCTGTGCAAACCGCACAAGCGCCAGGGAGCGAAACTCGCCGACCGCCAGCGCCATTCGGTGAATCGCCAACTGGCAGCTTGTAGAGCGCAGATCGACGATTGAACGAAAGCCCGGCCATCGCGCCGGGCTTTCATTTGTCCTGCCGAAACGTCAGGCCGATCCCGCCCCATGTCCGATAGGGTGGTGTAGGGGATGCTCAGCACGTACTCCCCCTGCCTTGGCTCAACGATCGAGAACCAGAAACCGAGTGCCACATTGCCTCGGCTTCTCAATCCTCCCACTCGACATAAAGTTTGCCGCCAAGGGCTTCAACCGCCCGCGCGATAGCATCGTAGTTTACCGAGCCATCGTACCATCCTGCACGCGCAAAATAGCCTCTAGAGCCACAGAGTCGATCAAGTTCGGGCATATTGATGCCTCTCTCAAACGCTCGATCGCGAATGACGTCAATCAGTGGCAACCCCGTTGATTTGTACCCATCTACCGGCCTCTTCATTCCAAAGTAGCCGGCGATACTGGAGATATCTTTTTTCGTGCCACCAGGCAGGAGGGTCAGGAGCACGTCCATCGACGTTCTCCCGTAGTATGCCTTAATCACCGAAACTTGCTTGGCCGACCAGTGGCGGCGCCTCGGTGTTAGCCGTAGCCCTTGCGCCTTTTGGCAAATTGCGCTGATGGTCCTGTGCGGAAGCTTCCTGCTAATCGCTCGGTAGTCGGGGTAAAGGCGCTGCACCACACCGATCTCGTGCGAAGTCCAAGGCTTACACTCTCTCATTGGCCCAACGTATCCCAAGCTGGCCACCGAGGAATTCTACGGCAAGTCCGTGCGCTCGGTGGTTGAAGCGCCCCGTCTGCCACCTGCGGCTACTATAGTAGCCCTTTCGTTTTGCCTCTTGATCGAGTTCAATCATTGAGACGTTACGCTCTCGCGCTCGCTTGAGGATCTGGTCTAGAACCCCGTTGCCTGTCGGTTTGAGAGGGCGCTTCGGCCGATAGATACCGCGAGCATTGGCTTGCTTGGCGATAGCTCTCCACGTTCGCCCGGGAAGGGTCGCTAGCACCTCTTCTCGAGTTCCATGCCGGTAGATCCGGAGGCGGAGTATGTCGTTGTCCGACCATGGCCGGCCTCGGGGCCTTGTGATCTTGAGACGGCTGGCCTTTGAATAGCAGGCTGGCGTAGTTCGCCGCGTTACCTTCGCCCGCACCGCCTTGTAGTCGGGGACGCCCTCCCGGAGGTCCGTTTCCTCCGGTTTCTCCCATAACGGATGCCCGTTGGGCGTGACGCCTCGCAACTGCATTAGGTGGCGCATCCGTTCTGCGGTGACCGCGCCCCTTGCATGCCAGGATAGCTTCATGATGCTCTCCTATTGCCGCTCGCGTTGATGGGAAGCGATTCCCGGCATCGGAAGCCAGAGCGCTGTTGTAATTTTCCCCCGATGAATGTCCTCCCCTCGAAATTATCTCCTTATAGGGTTGAACCAACTAACCCGATGGGGTACATATCTGTCATGCAAACCGTTGCCGAGACTCCGACGTTCACCAAGCAAGCGGCGGGGTTATTCTCGGATGACGAGAAGGCGGCGCTGATCGCCTACCTTGCAGCCAACCCGCTTGCCGGTGATGAAATCCCCGGTGCTGGAGGCGTCCGCAAGGTGCGATTTGCGATGCGCGGGAGAGGCAAGCGCGGCGGGGCCAGGGTGATATACTACTGGTACAGCGACGACGCGCCTCTCTACGCCCTACTCGTCTACGGCAAGAACCAGAAGACCGATCTCACGCCGGACGAGGCGGCGGCGGTCGGAGCCTTCGCCAAGGCCATCAAGGCCGCACACAGGAGCAAGTCACGATGACTAAGTTGGGTGACGATCTCATTGCTGCAATGTCCGAAGCCCTTGCCTACGCGCGGGGCGAGGACGTACCCGGTTTGGTGGTCCATGAGATCGATGTCGACAGTATCGATCCCAAGGCCATTCGCCTGCGCCTGCGGCTGACACAGGAGCGCATGGCGCAGGTCATGGGGACCAGCGTCTCCGGGTACCGCAAGTGGGAGCAGCAGAGGCGCACCCCTGGTGGCGCTGCTCGCACCCTTCTCCGCGTCATGGCCAAGGAACCTGAGGCGGTATTGCGCGCCCTTGAAGACAAGGGATCCGCTAATGATCTGACGTTCCGCCCTGATTGACGGCAAGAACGTGGCTGGTGGAAGATATAAACCAGCCGGCTCCGAAGCGCCGCAACGTCTCAGGCCGGTTAGGGTCGGTGCGGATTGACAATACCGCATCGACCCGACCGAGGCCGGCAGTTGAGCATGATCAACTTCAGCAGTCCGCCTCGAAAGTCACAAATGTCTGTGACATAAGGATTCCCACCTATAGCGAATCCCGCACCTCGGGTTCTTACTGACAACGCAGTTCTCTGCAGTTGGAGGTTCGCTATGACATCGCCTGAGTATGGAGCCCGCGCGCCGGTGCTCAACAAGGACTTCACGATCTACATCCTGGATGAGAACGTCGATTTCTGCCAGGCACTTCACAACCTGATGACGGCCGATGGGTTCAACTCGGCATTCTTCGTCGAGCGCACGCAGTTCTTCATCAATCTCGAGCGGCTGCGGCCGCACATCGTGATCATGGATGCGCGCATCGGCAACCGAAGAACCCTCGACGTCCTGCAACGCATCAACAAGGAGCAGACATTCCAGGTCCCGGTGATCATCACCACCCAGCCGGCACCTCTCTTGAATGATGAGGACTTCGAACTCGGGATCGAGGCAGTGCTCGCCAAGCCCGTCACCGCCAGCCATTTGCTGCGCACGGTAAAGACCATTCTTTACCGTCCGGACACGCTCTCGCAGGTCGGCATACAGAAGCGCCTTCGAACGATGGATGGCATCCACACCCTGACGCGGCGCGAGCGTGAGGTGTTGGATCTGATCGTTCTCGGCAAGACGAGCAAACAAGCTGCCGAGCGCCTGGGTACCTCTTACAAAACGGTCGAGGTTCATCGCTCCCACATCTACCAGAAACTGGGAGCAGTGAACTCGGTCGATCTCATGCGTATTGTATTGACCTGATTGAAAAATCGCATCGCTGCCCCTGCGATGCCCTTCATTCGACTAAAACTTGCCCTTCCAAGGTCCACTTTTATCGTCAATATCTCCGCTTCTGGAACCTAATCGGGTGTGGAGCATCGGGTTGGACGGGGAGGACGAGGAAGAATTGGCTGCGTTCGTCGAAAGCGTAGACGGTGACCGCGACCTGGCGGCGCGCAGCATGAGCGATCACCAGCTCCTCCACTACTATGATCGCCTCCACCATCCAGACCTCATTGACGATGTCTGGATACCGGTCCTCGAGGAGGAGATACGTCGACGCGGCTTGCGTCCGCCCTCATAGCATGGGGCCGTGTCGCGCTAACCGTCCCACTCGACGTCCAACGGCGCTTCGACATCGCATCTTATGCCGGCAGGGTGATACACGATCTCGACCGAGCCTTTGAGTTCGGCGGCGAGAACATTTTCTATGAGTTTTGAGCCAAAGCCACGTCGCGTCGGCCTCACAACGACCGGACCGCCCTCTTCCAACCAGCCCAGGCTCAGGCGTTTGACTGAATTGGAATGGACCTGCCACGCGATCTTTACCCGGCCCGCCTTGTTTGACAGAGCGCCATACTTGACAGCGTTCGTTGCGAGTTCGTGCAACGCGAGCGACAGGGCGAGAACGGCCCGCGGCGGAAGACGCAAAGACGGTCCACTGACATCGAAACGATCACGCTGGTAAGGCGCGATGGCATCGGCAACAACAGCGGGTAGATCGGCACCGTTCCAGTTTTCCAGGGTCAAAAGATCATGCGCGCTCGATAGCGAACGCAGCCTCGCCTCGAACGCATCTCTAGCCTCTCGATCAACCCGGCTCTGTCCAATCGTCTGGCGGGCAATGGCCTGCACGTTCGCGAGCACATTCTTCACCCGGTGCCTCAACTCAGCCATGAGAACGCGCTGCAGCCGCTCGGCCGCCTTGCGTTCGGTGATATCGCGGGCGATCTTAGAGGCGCCGACAATACGGCCGTCTTCATCCCGCACTGGCGAGACGGTCAAGGACACATCGATCAGCCGCCCATCTTTGTGCCGGCGCTTGGTTTCATGGGGCTCGACCCGCTCTCCTCGACGTATCTGCTCGATGATGAGCTCTTCTTCGTCCGGGCGGTCGTCCGGAACCAGAACGGTCACCGGCATGCCAATAGCCTCTTCGGCGCTGTAGCCGTAGAGCCACTCGGCGCCGGCGTTCCAACTCAGGATCTTCATGTCGAGGTCGGTGCTGAGGATCGCATCGTCTGAGGAGGCGATGATGGCGGCGAGCCGCCGCTCAACCTCTAGCGCCCTACGTCTCTGGGTCGTCTCGCTGACGATGCAAAAGACACCCCTAACCAGCCCCTCGTCGTCGTGAATCGGCGAATAGGAGATGTCGAAATAGACGTCCTCGGGATGTCCGTGCCGTTCGATATAGAATGGCCGATCCCTAGCGGAGACGGTCTCTCCGTTGAGTAACACGCGCCGCAACATCGGCTCCAGATCAGACCACAACTCGCTCCAGTTTTCCCGTGCGGGACGACCCAATGCACGGGGATGCTTGTTGCCGATAGTTGGGGCATAGGCATCGTTGTAGAGGGCGATATAGTCGTTCCCCCAAAAGATGACGATCTGCGCATGCGAGGGGAGCATGATATCGACGGCTGCGCGCAGGCAGTTCGGCCACTCGGAGATCGGTCCCAAAGGAGTCTTCGACCAATCGAAGGATCGGATCAATGATGCCAGTTCATTCTCACCGCGAGGGTAATTCACCATCAGGCAGAACGGCCTCCTCAAACTGCCCACTGCCCGATTTCTTAGCTGTCTTCACGATCCCGGGAAACAAAAATTGACATGCCCAGATGACCGCACCTCGCGGCTATTGAAGCGAGCGCCGCATTCGGCAAGATTGCCCCTACATTCGGGGTGATAAGCGATGCTGGTGCACGTCGGCGACGATCGAAGCGTGAAGATCGACATAGGCTTGGCGACATTCCTTGCCGCGGCGGCTGGAGCGATCAATGCCGCCGGGTTTCACGCCATGGGCTTCTTCTCGGCGAACATGACCGGGAATGTGTCGTCCCTCTCGGATTTCGCCGCGCTCGGGCAATGGGCAATGGCTTCGCTGCTCGCGGGCTTGCTGGCTGCCTACATCGTCGGCGCGTTTTGTTCGGCCTTGCTGATCGAGGTCGGCCGGCGGCGCAACGTTCACGGCATATATGCCTACAGCATCATCGCCGAAGGCGTCCTCCTGGCCACGCTCGGCACAGCCGACCTCCTGCTCCCAGGCATCCACAGCGGCCCGATTCTCATCGTCGGCCTCAGCTTTCTCATGGGGTTACAGAACGCGACGACAACACGCATCTCCAATGCCCGGGTGCGCACGACCCATGTTTCGGGCATGGCCACCGACATTGGAGTTGAGCTTGCCGTCCTGTTGGGCGGGGCACGCGACAACGACGATCGCGCGGTCGTCCGGTCGAGATTCGCGCTTCACCTGTCCACGCTGGGCGCCTTTCTTGTCGGGGGCATCGTTGGCGTCGTTGCCTATATCGCAATCGGCAGCGTTCTGCTGCTGATCATCGCCGCTGCGCTGCTGGCCGTTTCGGTGCCCGAAGCCAGGCGGGCACGGAAGCTGTCGCGCATCAGCTGATCCGCAACCAAGTCCGGATCACCTGTACGATCCCCTCCCCGACGGTCGCGAGCGCTGACGAACACCTGTCATGCGCGCTGCGCATCAGCAACTGACTTTACATTTTTCGCGCGCGGGTGTTCTCTCCACGTTAAGAGTGTGACGAAAATCGCCCTAGTATGGCCACACGACGCGTGTTAGGGAGGCGCGCTTCATGACCATTAGGTTCAGCCGCGGTTAACCAATTTCCAACCATTGTATCGTGGAACGCCGCGCCGCCAGCAGGCGTTGAATATTCACGTCTACAACCCCACATATCCGCCGAAAGGGATAAGTAGATGAGCTCAGTCAGAAAATCCGCCGTCAGCACCGAGAACGGCCGAGCATTCCCCAAGGAAGCCTACGACTTTCACGACGACGTCACAAAAGAAGCCGTCGACAAGGTCCGTGAGAAAGCCGAACCGATGATCAAGGGCGACGATTGGGAGGTGGTCGATGGGTTTGGGTATCGTTCCCGCTGAGTGGCCTTCAAAGCCTCCGGCGGCGTTCGATATCGTCGCCTGTTTCTTCCCTGAATCAGAACCTAAGCCGGACGGATCGATAAAGCTCCGTCCGGCTTTAGTTTTGTCCGTGCTGCGCCGGGCAAGCACAGGTGAAGTTGCCGTGCGCGTCGCCTACGGGACTAAGAACCTGAAACTGATGCATCGCGAACACCTGGACCTTATCATCCAGAACGCATCAGACATGCGCCTCATGGGGTTGGCAGTCGCAACCAGGTTCGATCTCGACCACGTCGCTTTGCTGCCTTGGACCGACACCTTCTTCGGATGCTGGAGTGGCTATCAAACTCCAGTGATCGGCAGCCTTACGCAGGAATACGCCAAGGAGCTGGCTTGGCTGATGCTGAAGCGCGAACAACCCGAGACCTGAGACGCCTTTACCGCCCCACCACACTCCGCTCGATGCAAATGAGCGTTCGCCCGCACTGAGACGAGAACTTGTGACCGGTGAACACCAGCGTCACCAAGGCGGTGACGATGACGATCAGCGCCACCTTGCCGACCTCTTTGGCCCGTCGCCGCGCCTCGATGTTTGCCACGCGCTGCGCGGCCCAGAGCCGGTTGCTGCTATGCCTGGCCATCGCCCTGCCCTCCCTGCGGCGGCTGCTTCAGCAGGCGGCGGCGAAGCTGCCAGAGATCGATGAAGAACCCCGAGACGAGAATGCCGCCGATGCCGATGAGGAAGCCGCCGAGCCCGATGGCCGATTCAGCGTCGACGCCGGTGAGATCGATCACCGGCCGCAGGATCGGCATGATGCTGGGCCCGAGGTAGACGGCGCAGATCGCCCCGACGATGACGCTGATGAGGCCATCGAGCGGCGGTTGCTTGAGCGTCAGCCATCGCACCACGCCGCCCAGCGCACCGGCGAGCGCGAGCTTGGCTGCCGGTGAAAACAGCCAGGAGAAGTTCATGTCCATCAGTCGGCCCCTTCCAGCCCAGCCTTGACGTTGCTGTAGAACCGCGCGCAGCGCGCGATGATGTCGTTTGCGAGGTCGACCTGCCCGCGCTCGAGGCGCAACACGATCACGGCGTTGTCGCCGATCCGCGCCGCTGCGTGTGCGATCTGGCGCCGGCACTCGGCCGGCAGCGGCGGCATCACGACCTCGGCTCGCGCCCGGCCGAGGTCAGCTCCCGCTGCCGTCAGCCGCGCCGAGCCGCTGCACGCCGATAAAGTCGAGATCGTCAGCAGTAAGGCCGCAAGCGGCACGCTCGCCCTCGCCGCGACCCGCAAGACGTTGCGCATAGTGTTCAATCTCCATTTCGAGGACGTCGATGCGCGCCTGCCGGTCATCCTCGGCGGACTGGCTTTCGCGGATGAACTGCTCGGTCGCGAGCTCACCCGCACGGAACCGGCGAAGCTGCTCCTCGGCACGGGCCGCCGCAGCGGTCGCCTCGGTTCGCGAGGTGCAGAGCTCGACCTGCTGGGTGACGACGCGAGGGATCTCGATGCGGTCGACCACCACGCCGCGCGCCAGCCAGCCGCCCACCGCCGCCGGCGCCGCGCCGAGGATCAGCACGGCCACCGGCGAGATGCGCGAGAGGAAGCCCAGCATCAGGCCGCCGCCTTCTCGAACGTGCCGCGCAGGAGCTTGACCGTCGCTTCGTCGAAGGCGCCGGTCTGCGGCAGGTCATTCCACTCCTGGTAGAGCTTGATCGCCGCAGCGGTCTTCGGCCCGATGATGCCGTCGATCGGCCCGAACGCCAGGCCGGTGCGGGCGAGAAGCTTCTGCAGGTAGACCGTGCGGGCGTCGGGACCCGTGACCTTCGTCACGCCGCCATCGACCGTCGGCACGTCGTAGACCTCGCCCCAGGTGCCCTTGATATCGGCAGGCTTGAGACCCTTGCCCGATGCCCAGGGGATCACGTCAAAGCACGGACAGGCCTTGATGTACTCGGCCGGCTCGATGATGCCGTTGCCGTTGCGGTCCGGCGAAAGGTCGCGGTGCCCGCAAAAGGCGATGCCAGCGTAGCGCTGCTCGATCTCGCGCGCCTCGACCAGAAGCGCATCCATCTGTGACTGCGTCGCCGTGTTCTCGGGCTTGCCGCTGGCCCCGAGGCCACCGACCAGCACCACATGGATTGTCGTCGAGTTGAAGCCGGCAACGCCGGCGCCGATCTCGTCGTAGCCGCGCCCCATCTCGCGCCGCCCGTCGATCCGGATGACGCGGTTGTAGCCGATAGCGCTCCAGCCAAGCGCTCGGTGCATCGCGTCGATTTCCTTGGCCCCGATATCCCGGCCGGCAGGCGTTGCGGTGACGTGCACGACGCCAAGCGTCGTGGCTTTGCGAAGAGCCATGATGATCTCCTATCGATGATGATGAGAAAGCCACCCGGCGGGCGGCGGCATTGAAAGGCTTAAGCCTTATCCGCTAGACCTACGGACATCTGCGTAGGGGCATGAACGCGATGGGGCTTTGGCCGGAAGAGTTTAAGCAGCGGCTCGGCCGCCGGTGCGTCACCTTCCTTGAGCTCTGGCTGATGCTCGTGGCCATCTGCCTCGCCCTATGGTGGCTTGCAGTAAGATTGATCTACGTGCTGACCACCTGAGCCGGTGCTATGATCGGCGCGCCTGCAAAGGCGGCGGGTCTGGTGACTGAGAGGTCACGCCAGCAAGCAGATTGGCCCCAACACGCTTGTTGGGCCGGGGAGCCGCAACTCCCTGGCAGCCCGTCGCTTGTGTTCCTCAATCTAGTCGATATAAGTCATCGACTAGATTGGGAACTCGGACATGAAATCTGTCGCCTCTATTGTCGCGGCACTCGTTGCCGCCGCTTCGCTAGCCGGGTGTTTGAGTAGCACCCCAGCCCAGCCACCGGTTGAGCAGCAGGTTGTCTATATAGACGCCCAAACTGGAGCCGTAACGACGAGGACGGTCACCACGCAGGTCCCCAAACCGGACCCGTTTGCACGCACGCGGGGCATCCTCCCTGATCCGAGCTGCTCCCGCTGCATGGACACGGTACTCAGCGACCCGGCGTACTAGCGCTCCCAACGCCCCCTCGGCCATCCGTCCCGTCAGATCCAAGGCGCGGCTTGAAAGCGAACGGCGTCGACGAAGATAGTGTCGACATTCGCGGAAGATGCCTTGAGGTTTCTCAGGGTTCCATCGGCGAGAACTTGCCCCGGAAGGACCTCGGCGAACGAGGTTCCCGTATGGAACACGATGATCGAGCAGGCTTGATACCCCCCAGACGGTCGATAGTTCGCCGGGAACGTGCAGATGGTCGTGGTGTTTGCCAAGACCCCTGCTGATGTTTTCGCGTAGGCGCCTGCGCACAGAACCTCGTCGAGCTGGCGGATAACGCGCGGTTGGTTGGGCAGGGCGAATGGCGTGAAACCCGACGCTACCACCGGCGCCACCTCTGCGGTCGAGAGCGGAAGCCACGGGTTCCAGGAGTCATTTACCCCGTCCACCCGCGCGGTCCGCAGGAACAGGCTGGACTTGTTGTCGAAGTAGCCCCAGTTGAGCTGGTAGGAAGCAAGGTCGGCGTGCTTCGTCACCTCCACCTGCCCATTCCTGGGCATGCTTGTTGTCCTGAAGAGGTTGTTTCCAGGCACAAACGTCGAAGGCAAGTCGGAGACTGATACCGTCGTCAAACCGCCTGTTATGTTCTTCAGATAACGAACGATGCCGCGCGGCATGATGATGTCGGCGGCCGCTCCCCAGATCAAAGCGTTGAATACCTTATCGGGATGCACCGTAAAGGGGTCGTCCAACCAAAACCCTCGGCCCGTGATGGCGTCCCGCCACATCTGGAAGGTATCGAACCAGACGAAGTGGTATTCGGCGCAGGCCTCCCTGATCATGGGTGAGATTTCTTCAAGGTAAAGGCTGGTTCGAGGGGACCCACCTCCCTCATCGATCGTATTCGAGGTCATGAACATCATGCCGCAGTCGCCGACACCTCCGTTGGCATGACTGCGGGCGGCGTCCATCGCGTTTCGAATACGGGTCCTGTAGACGGCGGGGCTGTCATAGGCATCGTTAATCCCGCCGAAGTGACTAATGTATATGTCGGGGTCGAGCGCCATGTCGGTGGCGACATTTGACGCCTCCCAATCCCCCGCGTCGGCTCCAGAAACAGCCGTGTTTGTGATGGTGAGGCCGCGGACGTTGTTCTCGTCGGCAAAGCTCCGCAGGATTGCTTCAGGCCGGTGCCGGCCCGTGACGCCATGTCCCGCGGTCGTACTGTCACCGTTTACCACAAGTGTCGCTGGCTGGAGGTCGAGTAGCTTCTGGAAGAATGGCCAGAGATACTGCTGGTTGTCGACGTAGCGGTCGACATGCAGCGCCTGGGGCAGGTCGATGAGCCTGAGGCCCGAGTTCCCGAGCAACTTCCCTGTCGTGTTGCCGGCAACGAGTATCTCCCCGGAAACTGACGTGGCCGGGCCGACAATATCGCCCGTGCCGGTGCCATCCTGCCCTTTGCTCGCCACCACCTCCCAATAGGCATTGTCCGCCGGAGGGAAGGCTCCGGAAGGAGCCTGTCCCACGGGCACGGCCTGTGCAGCGATAAAGGTGCTGCCATTGAAGCGCACCACGGCATCCTTGGTATATGCCGAGCCCGGATCATAGGCATGTTCCCAATAGAAGCCCGCGCCCGCCGGAACGCCGAAATCGAGTTCGACACCGCCTGGGATGGCCGTCGGCGTGACAGTGGCAGGTTGACCAGGTGCCAGCGTCGTGGTCGAACCGACCGCTACGATCGGGAGTGGCCCCACAGGACCAGTCAAGTACGATGGAATCGACCAGTCGGCGTTGGCGTTACTCTTCTTGAAGTAGACCGCACTGCGGCCATCGCCAATGTTATTGACCTGTACGGTGAACCCGGCGGCCTTGCCATCGAACGCGGCTCTTTCCGGCAGAGTCTCAATCTTCTCATCGACCTCAACGCCCGAGGTGAGGTCTGCCTTGTTGATCGTCCCAAGAACACCAGGACCGGTAAATATCGGGATGAGGTCGATCGCACCCTCAATCTGCGCGAACGCCTCGAGGTTGCCGCTGGCGCCGAGCGTTTCAACAAGGTTGGTCGCTTGCGCCATCACCCGCGACCCGTCCGGCTGATAGCGGATGCGAACGGGGACATCGATGCCGGCAGCAGCGGCGGGACACGGGTCCCTCAGCGTGCCGGCGTTCTCGCCGTCTATCGTTTCGATGACGAGCACAAGACCGTTGCGCATGATCGAGTCGCCCGGCTGATGGGCACGAGTCAGCATGTTGGTGCCAATGGTCGTAAAGGCGGCCTCGCCTTCAGTCAGCGTGATCGTGCCGGTAACAGTATCGGGCTTGTAGGCCATGGGCAGCGTCCTATGGGCAATAAAAAACCGCCCGGAGGCGGCTGGGGTGCGGTCGGCTGACCGGTGGGCTAGTTCGACTTGCCACCCTTGGGGCGGGCCGGGCTTGCTCCGGCACCATCGGTGGGCGCACGATCCTTGTCGAGCCGCGCAATCTCGGCGTCGCGGTGCTCAAGCTTTTCCTTCAGCCCCGCGATCTCCCGCTTCTGGACGAGCACGGCGTTCTGCAACAGGTGCGCCTGATTTTCCCAGAAGTCGGCGGCTTTCTTGTAGTGAGCGGCCGACGCAAGTGGGTCTACTTGCACCGATTGGGTTTCGACTTCGGACATGAATATCTACTCCTGTTCGGCGGGCGCATCCTCGCCCGATGCGGTGAGGTCGAGGGCAGGACTGCCAATTGCGTCCGTGATGGGGGCAACGTCGAGAGGCACTGGCTCTCCGCGATCGAGGTGGCCGATAGCAGCGTCCAGCCCGGCAGGGATGTTCGCCAGGACCTGATCGACGTGAGAGCAGGTTTTGTGAGAAAGGACTTCGCGCGTGTCGGGGTCGAAGATCGTGAAGAAGAACATCGGGGGTCACTTTCTGGCGTTGAGCACGGTGATCGAGAAGCGCTCGACGGTCGTGCCGTCGAGGAAGTTCGTCGAAAAGGTCGCGGTGTAGGTGATGTTGCCGGCGAGCGGCGGTGCCTCTGCGAGGGTGCCGGCGAAGTTTGGCGCGAAGTTCACGTTCGGGTTGCGGCGATCTCGATATATCTCTACGCCATTGCGATAGATGGCGAGCTGGTACCAGCCGCCACCGCCACCGTCCCGAGGATCGGGGATGGTGCCCGTGAAGATGATGGTCACAGGCCCTGTGCTGTAGTTTGGGACGATCACCTGAGCACTCTGCGGTATTGCGCTGGCGACCGACACATTGCCGCGATTGTCCGCAGCCATCGTGGTGACAGCTCCATCGGCGATTTTGAGGGTGTTGACCTGCAGGTCGCCGATTTTGGCAGTGGTGATCGCTGCCGATGCAATCTTGGCCGAGGTCACCGCAAGATTATCGATCTTGGCGGCCGTGACCGAAAGATCGCGCATCGAGGCGGTAGCCACCTTTAAGTCCGAAATGCGCAGCGACGTCCCGTCGAAGATGAATGGGGTGTCCTTGTTAACCCCGTTGCTCGCATAGAAGAGGTCAGCGAGAACCGAAACGCTGCTATTGCCGCCCGCGATCGAGCTGAGAAACAGTGCGGACTGCGCAGTCGCCCTACCTTCTGACGAGGCGGTACTAATCCCGATCGTCGAGAGGGCTCCACTTTCCGTCGCCACGACCTGCACGCGGAAACGACCACTTGCCGAGAAGTTGCCGACCGTCACGTCGAGCGCGGTAATGGCATCGGCGACAGCCGTCAGCTCCCCGTCGATCGTGTCGATCTGCACCTGCAACAGGTCGACCGCCGAGGCGATGTCCTCCTCGACCGTGACCTCGAGGTCTTCGATGCGGCTGACGATTGCGGACCCCGGCCCGACGGCGACGGTAATAGCCTCGGCATAGGAGGCCGTGATCCCATCGGCGGTCAAAGCAACTTCGCGACGGAGTTGCTGGTGCTGACTGTAGTTCGCCAGCGTCTCGCCCGCCGCTGCCGTCGCCAGCTCCTGTGCCTGGCGTTTGACCTCGCGAAGGTCCTCGCCGATGAAGCGAAGAAGGGCCTGCGTGCTCTCATTGAGCTGGTCGAGGTCGATATCGCCATAGGCATTGAAGGGGCCTGTCGTCTGCTCAGTGGTCACCCACGGGGTAAACGACTTGAACCTGTCCGGCACCGTGGTGATGGTCGCCCTGGCCGTATAGAACACGCCCTGGATGACGTTCTTGGTGGTCGTATAGATACCCGCCTCGGCGTCCGAGGTCGCATCCTCGTAGACCGTCTGGCCGGCGGGATCGACGCCGACGAAGTAGAAAAACCGCACCTGCGTGATGGTGGGGTCTTCCGGGGGCGTCCATGTGAACTGAAGCGCCGGCACCTGCTTGCCGTTGGCGTCGGCGATATATCCGACTTCGACGTTGAAGTTCTGGACGGTCGAGAGCAGGCTCGGGTTGACCGGCGGCGGCTTCGGAACCACGATCGGCCCCGGTTCGATCCCCTCGTCCGAATAGACGTCGGCACCCGTCTCGGCGAGCGTCAGCGTGCATCGGAACTGGGCATCGCACCGCCAGCCGGTTACCAGCCAAGCCAGTCCGTCGAAGGTGACCCAGTCACCCTCCATCACCCGGAAACCGACCCGTCGCGAGACCGGCAACTTCACCGATCCGCCCTTGCGGTTCTGCCTGTAGCGGATGTCGAGCAGGTACTGCGCTATGTCGGCGTCTACGACTTGCAGAAAGTCGTTCGATGTCTGCCGGACGCGCCCGTCGGCCGCGACGTCGGCGTTGACGTAGACCGTGTTGAGGCTTTCAGGATTCCAATTGCTTTCGGGCGAAATGAACTGGCCGGAGATGTGGTTGTAGAGATCGAATGCCGACTTGCGGTGCTGCTTTTCCTGCGGGCGCTTGATCGGGGTATCGGCGGGACCAATTGCGACAACCGGGATCTGTGGCGCCCCAGGGATGACGCCGGAGAGACCACGCCGGTTGAGGGCGTACCCGGCCATCGCATCGTCGAATTCTTTCAGGATTTCGGTGTGGTCGTCCTCGCCGGTGACGAAGAGTTCGGCCATATAAGTCGGCTTGCCTGCCCGCACCGTGTCGCAGACGTTCATGGCCGCGAAGTATGAGGCAAGGTCGAGTTGACCGAGGCTCTTGCCCTCGCCAATCAACGTGCGCCCTGACACCAGCCCGCGAATCCCGAGCTGGAAGTTGAGCCGATGAACGGCGGGATTGCGGGTGAAGACCCAAGTCGCGGGAGTGTTGAGCCGCTGCGGCCCAGAGCCGCCGGCGACGGTCGAATCCTTGCGCGGATCGTACTCGCGCAGCCCCCTCAGGACGAACTCGAATTCAGGCCGCCCCTTGTTGAAGAGGTCAGCATTGTAGCGCCGCTCGATGACGACATAGCAGATGCCGGAACCGCGCGAGGTCGCCTTCCAAGACTGCCCGAGGCCGGCCGTATCGGCCACGAGCTTCATGTCAGGTCCCTGCCCCGGCCGTCCGTCATAGAAGCGGATCGAGACACGATCGTCGAAACCGGAGATGCCGTAGTGCGCTGCTTCGTTCCCGATGATTGGACGCGCCACAAGCGCGTATTGCTGGCCGTAGAAATAGACGTAAGGCTCGAGGCCGTCGCACCACCCGTTGGCGAGGGCGAAGACATCGGCGTTGAACTTGTTGCCGCTGCCCCACTTGGCATAGAAGACCCGGTGTCCCTTGAGCTTGCTCATGCCGTAGACAGAGCAAGCGGGGACGTCCGCGCCGTACTGCACCTCGCCCTGAACAGCTGAGTAGGTGCGCGCCTTTGGCCTGGTGAGATAACCGAGCAGCACGCTGGTGCCATACGCCAGCGCACCAGCAATGAGCGTTGCAGCAATCGCCGAGCCGGCAAACAACGCTCCGGCAACCGCCGTGCCGATCGCGGTGAAAATCGCCATGAATACTTATCCGGAGCTAGCCGACGCGGAATGCCGCGGTGCAATCGGCAAGGTCATGGAACGACCTGCCGCGAGCGGTCTTGGTCAGGAACCGCATGCCGACGCAGACGGAGACGTGATCGCCATCGGCGAGATGGACGATGCCGATATCGCCGATACGCGCTTCGGCCGGGGCGCAGGGCGCCAGGTGTGCGGCAAAGAGTTCGGTGAGCGACTTGAACCCGCGCTTCCGCAGGGCTTTCTGTGCACCGAGCAGCGTGCGGTAGGTGCCAGAGTAGGCACGCTCCAGACCGAGCAAGGGATCGAGTGCATCCGCCACGCGGCAACCGAAGAAGAAGCAGTCGGCATGCGGCCAGTGCGCGTAGGGTTTTGCCATCTCGACGTCGATTGCCGCCGAAACGATTTCGAAGCGGCTAGCCACTGCGCTGCCCCCACTCTTCCGGGACGGTCGCGACGGTTGAGGCGTACTCAAAGAAGGTGTCCGTCGGGTCGTTGTCGAACTGCTGCTCGGCGAGCGAGCGCTTGACGTGGGTAGCGCCTCGAGCGGAGCGGCCGGGAGGTTGCAGGTCGATCTCCAGCGTCACCGAGCGTTCGCCCGCATCGTTGACCGCACCCTTGACGTACCGCACCTGGTCGATCTCATAGATCGAGGAGGCAAGGATGCCGACGACTTCATCCGTCTCAGGATCGCCGGCGAGATGGGTGATGATCACCGGCGCATTGATGTAGTTGTAGCTCTCGATCGCGGCGATCGCATCGTCCGGATTGTCCGTCGGCACATTGGAAAATCGGATCGTGCGCGTCGTCACCGCCACCCCGAGCGCCTGGCTCATGTCGCCCATGTCGAGCCAGCGATTCGGCAGGTAGACGAGGCCGTTGTGGGCATACGGGCGGCCGCCGCGGTGATACCCGACCGTCCTGCCCGGAAGGTCAAAGCGGATAAGGTCGAGACGGGCAAGCTGCCCCTCGTCCAGAAGGTCTTCGACGGCAGGGGCAAGGCTCATGAGAAGAAGACTTCGGTGGCCGCGAACGTCGCCCGACGTTCGACGAGGGGCTTTGACGGCTTATAGGAGCCGGGGTCGATCTGCATCAGGCAGGCAGGCTTTTCGAAGTTTGCAGTCAGCGGCAGTGTGAAGGCTTGCAGATCGAGCGCGTGGCGGATGGAAAGCGTTGCCGCCCCCGAGCCGTTCGCCTGCACATCCGTCACGATACGATGAAGCGAGATCACCGTTGGCGACTTGCGCACCTCGACATAGTCACCGACCAGGAACTGGAAGTTCGCAGGCAGGCCGGTGATGCTGAGCGTCGTTGCCGTGCGCGCGACAATCGTGGCAGTACCATCGAAAGAGCCGCCACCGGCGCGCATGCCAGAAAGCGGCTGGTGGTCAGGGGTGTCGTGAGCAAGCGGGCGCGGACGGCTGGCGTCGTAAGCCCGGAAGACCTCGCCATTGTCGCCGGCCTGCATCATGAATGCCTCGAGGCGGCCGAACTCCGCCGGCGTCAATGCGGTCGTCATGAATACGCCGGCCCACCAGGCTGTACCGAACTTCTGGCCCTCCGTGCGCCGGCCCTCCATCTGATCGATATCGCGCGGCACGATGGGATCGAGCAGCACTTCGTGCCAGCCGACAGCCGGAAGTTCGATGATCGTCGGCATTAGTGTGGATTCCCGCCGTTCTTGAAGAGATTGTCGCGTGCCTTGTTGTTGGCCTCTACCAACCGAACGGACTGACCTTCAGCTTCCTTGAGTACCTGCGCGACCAGCTCGGGAGACAGGGCCACCTCGAGGACCGAAGCTCCAGCCCCGCCGCCGCGCACCTGATGGTTCGGGATGACCTTCGACCCGCGCGGCAGGTTGACGATCTCCGGCCCACGCTCGCCGACGACAGCGAGGCCGCCTGGCGCGAAGTTCGTACCGTTGGCGAAGCCGGGCAGCCTCAAGCCACCGAAGAGCCCGCTGAGCAGCCCCTGGAAAGCCGAGTTGAGCGCCATCGTCGCGAGCTGGTCGAGCAGGCCTGAGACCGCATCGGCCGCATTGTTGGCGCCGGTCAGCACGCCTTTGAAGATATCGGTGAAGCCACTGGCCAATGTCGAGGTCATCTGCTCCCCGGCGCGGCTGAACTGCTCCATCGCCGGCTTGGTCTTCTCGAGCTCGGTCTTGACCTTGGAGATGCCGCCGCTGGCAGCAGTCGATGAGGTGCCGATCCCCTCGATCTCATCGGAAAGACGGCCGAAGGCATCTGCCGTGGAATTGGTCGTCTCGAAGATGCCGGCAAAGAAATCGTTCCCTGGCGCGGACATGTTGCCGGCGTTGAGCTGCTCGCGGAGACTAGCGAGAGCACCGGGACCTCCGATGCCCCACAGCCCCTTCTTGTATTCTTGCGAACGATTGCCGGAAGTGCCGACGTCGACAGTGATGGGGTTGCCGAACATGTCGTGCGTGTTCGCCCAGGCCATGGCCTCGCGCAGAGCATTGAACGCGCCAACGGCCGCCATCACCGCGTCGGCCACGATCTTCATGGCATCGACGACCGCCGTCGCGATCTGCTGTGCCGAGGCTGCGAACTCGGGCGAAGCGAGCGTGTCGCCGAGGCGGTTGAGCGCCGGCAGCACGGCCGCCATGACCTTGTTGACGATGCCGTCGAATACCGCCTGCAGACGGGTCAGGCTGTCGTTGAACTGCTCCGCCGCCTTGCCGGTGTTGGTGCCGATGGTGATGCCAAGGCGATCGGCTTCCGCCGCCATCTCCGCCAACCCGGTGCGCCCGGAGTTGAGCAGCGGGATCAGGTTCGCGCCCGCGCGCCCGAAGAGCGCAATGGCGAGCGCCGTCTTCTCGCTGCCGTCCTCGAGGCGCGCGAATTGCTCGGCAACATCCGCCAGCACCGCGTCGGAAGAGCGCAGGTTGCCGGCAGCGTCGGTCACCGAGATGCCGAGCGCGCGAAACGCCGTCGCCGCCTGCGGACTGCGCCCCTGCGCTACCTCTGATAGATTGCGCGTTAGTCGCTGCAGGCCAGCCGACAGTTCTTGGAGACTGACGTCCGAAAGCTGCGCCGCCCATTCCAATCGCGACAGGGCTTCCGTGGTGACGCCGACGCTCTGTGCCGTCTTGCTCAGTTCGTCGGCGTGGTCGATCGCGCCCTTGACCGCAACGGATAGGGCCGCGCCGGCGGCTGTCGCCGCAACCGCCACCGTGGCCAACCCTGCCTTAGCAAAGCTGGCGAAGCCGGCGAGGCCCGATCGCGCCTTCTTGAGTCCCTGCTCGAATTGAGCGCTATCAAGACCAAGCGCTACATGCAGGGAGCCGATACGTGCGTTCATGAGGTCACCACGTGTTGAGGATCGCGGCCTGCGCTTGCCAGCCTTGCCGCTGCTGCTGCCGGGTTTCGCGATGCAGGAGGGAATCGAGCTTGACGAACTGCCTCGCCTTCTCCGGCGCATAGGCATTGAGCCTGGCCGTGGTCCAGGCCAGCTCCATGCGCTCGTCGTGCTCGCGCACGAGCCGGCGGCGGGCTCCCGTCAGCCGCACCGAAAGCTCGCGCGGCGTCAGGCGCCAGTACGCTTCCGGTTCGAACCCGAGCGCGACGAACGAGATGTGGAGGCTTTCCCACTCCCAGCCGTCTCCGGAGGGCGCCGGCGCTGCTCACCCTCCTGCGGAAACGCGACAGAGAGGGCTTCGCCGAGCTTTTCGATGGCAAGGCCCATGCCGATCCTGCCGACGATTTTGCCGGCCCAGGCGAGCGTGACATCTGGATGATGGCGCTGCAGCGCTGCCCACAGCATCGCCCGCACGTTCCCGGCCCGAATCCGCGCCGGATCGTTGAAGAGGTTCGCCACGTCGGCAATGCCGATATCGAGCAGGTTCTCGACTTCGATGATGGCGTTGATGTCGAGGCAGAGGACGTAGGTCGTACCCTCGACATCGAGGGCGACTTCGCCGCGCAGGGGATTGACCATGCTACGCTGCCACCACGTCGGCGGTTTCGGCACTCTCGGCCGTCGCGCTGCCGCCGGCATTGGTGGCGGTGACCGCAACGCTGATCGCCGAACCGATGTCGCCGGTGACGACCGTATAGGTCGCGGCCGTGGCACCCGGAATGTTCACCCCATCCTTCTTCCACTGGTAGGAAAAGGCGGCGAACGGCGCCCAGACGCCCGGCCAGGCCGTGAGCACACCATCCTCGATTGCCTCGCCCGAGATTGCGGGCAGCACCCCGTTGACCGGCACCGTCGCCGCGTCGGTCGTCGTCGTGCCGGCACGGCGAAAGGTGGCGGTGAAGGTCATGCGATCATCGATCGGAATCGCCTGGTTGTAGCCGCGGCGCACGATCGGGAAGGTCTTGCGCACCCCGTTGGGCAGGGTGATGCGGCCCACGTTCCTCTTGCCGCGCGCCGCGATGATCATCTGGTCCGTCGCCGAGCCGGGAATGTAGTTGCCCTCGACCGTCGCCTCGCCGGGCGTGGTCAGGCCGGGGATGTATTCACGGGTGCGGTCGGGCGACGTGTAGTGGGTCGCCTCGACATCCTCGTCGTCGTCCTCGCCGGGATCGACGTTGATCACTTCACCCAGGGCGACGAACACCGTCGGCGTGGCCTCTTCGGCCATTTCGAACACGGTGCCATAGCCGATCATTGCCTCGGTATCGGGCATGTCAGTTCTCCAGTGCTGGAAAGGATGGTCAGGCCGCGGCCGACCAGATGATGTAGTCGACGCTGGCGGTGAACCAGCGGATCGCCTCGACCTTGTCGGATCGGGTGCGATGCCCTTGCTTGAAGGCGCCCTGGAAGCGGACGCTCTCGAATACTCCCTTGAAGCCGCTGAGGCGCGCGTCAAGCGCCGCCACCACCTGCCGCGCCTCGTCGGCCGTGCGCCCCCGGCAATCGAACTGCACGCGCTCGCTGGTCAGCCCGTCGGCGCCCGCGTGGGTGTATCCGGGCACCGACGAGATGAGGAACATGACGATGGACGGGTTATCGAGCCCCTGCGGCAACTCGTCCCAGAACGCGCGGTTGCCGATCAGCGCGGCGAGCGGCGGCGAGGCAATGAGGAAATTGGAGAGCACGAGCTGCATCACGATCCCCTCGCCGCCCTGCGAACTGCCCGACGAGCCGCACGCCGCGCTGCTTTCTCGATCTCGCCGCCGAGTTCGGACTTGATGATATCGAGCGCCGTGCCCGCCTCCTGGTCGAAGGCCGGTCGCATATAGGGCTGGGGACCGTGGTGCGCGGTGCCGAGCTCCTGGAAGTGCGCGTGAAACTGGCGATAGTCGGGGCCGACATAGACCTCGGCAAAGCTCTCGCTTCCGGCCCGGCGCGCATCACGCATGGCCTGCAGCGCTTCGCCCCTGCTCCCTCCGGCCTGCAGCACATCGCGATATTCCGCCTTGCCGACCGGGTTCTTGAGGCTTGCCGAGACGGTGATCGACGTGTGCAGGTCCGGCGAACCCGTCTCCGGATCGTCCGGCGCCAGCCGCGCGGCGGTTTCGGCCATCGGCTGGCCCGCCTTCATCAGCACCCGGCGCAGGGTATTGCGCGCGGTCGCCTTGGAAAGCTCGCCGAGAGCCGCGTCGAATTCCTTCAGGCCGTCGACACGTACCGAGACTTTCACGTATCCGCCCTCGCCGATGCGCGGATCAGCAGGCCCTCGCGCGCGCCGACTTCCGTCACCTCGATCATGTCGTAGGTCTTGACGTCGAAGCGCAGCCGGTCTTTGGGATCGAGGTCGGCGATTTCCGGGAACCACAAGAGTTCGAAGATATCGGTCACCTGCGCGCCGACCTGCCCTGAGGCCAGCCGTTCATTGGCCGTGGCGCGCCGCCACGACGCCCATGCTGTGACCAGCACGGTCCAGCCTTCGACCGGCTGGTTCCACTGGTCATAGGTGATGCCGTGCCGCTCGATGACGACGCGACGATTGCGGGCGCCCGGATCCTGCGGCACCTAGCTACCTCCACACGCGATAGGGCGCCAGCAACGCCTCGACGGCGAACGGCATCTCGTTGACAATATTGCCGACGTTGACCGCCTGGCGTGTGACGAACCACTGACCAATGAGCAGCAGGATCGCCTGCTTGATCGGCGAGGGTACGCTCGCGTATCCGGCGACATACCGCACGCGCACAGCCTCGGGGTCACTGCCGACAGCCGGCCAAGCCTGCGCATAGATGCTGCCATTCAGGAGCAACCGATAGTCCGTGTCGGGCAACTCCTGCTCGAGGCCGGGCGCATCCTTGTAGTGGATGCTCTCTATCGAGACGATCGGCCCGTAGGGCAGTGCGTCGTTGCCGAACGCGCAGTCGGTGAGCTCGAGCGTCTGCACGCCGATCGACCGCCCGAGCCATCCCTCCGGCCCGTCGATCCACGCTGTTGCCGCCGCAATATAGCCTTCGACGAGATCCTGCTCGAAATCGGAGTCAAGACGCAGGTGCGCCTTAGCCTCCGCCCAGGTGACGATCGGCTCGGGCGGCGTGATGACGCGGACCTGCATCGGCTAGCCGGCCTTGTTCTGGGGCGCAGGCGCCTTCTTGTTGCGGGGAGTGGGCGCCTTCTTCGTGGCACCATCGACCCGCACGGCGAGCTCCTTCTTTTCGAGTTCGGTCCCTAGCGCATCGCTCACCTCGAACTCCTCGCCTGGCCGCAACGTATCGGCCTTCACCGAGCTGATGCTCACCTGGTCCAATGCCTTCATCTTCATTGCAGTTCTCCTTCGGCTCATGACAACGGCGGCGCCAAGGGGCACCGCCGTTGGTGATCAGCCGAACTCGGGTTAGGGCGTTTCGGGCGGCGTCGTCGACGAGGCGATGTCGTCCGAGAAGTCACCCTTGATGAACGCTTCCGGGCGATAGACCGCGAGGGCCGCACGCTCCTCGGCACGGATGGTAACTAGGTTCTTGCGGAAGTTGTCGCTGTCCTCGGTCGAGATCTCGACGTTGGCTTCCTCCCGGTCGAAGAGCTGCGCGCCGAGCCGGAAGGCACCGACGAGATACTTGTCGACGGTCATGGCCGGCGTCTCCACCACCGGCAGCCGCCACAGACGCGGCGCGGTGCCATCCTGCGGATTGCCGATGATGTGCCGCCCAGTGGTGTCCTTCACCAGTTCGATGGTCGCCCAGTCGGTCGGATGGAGAACGATACCGGTCGGCGGGATTTCCGCCAGGAACGCCTGCAGCATGGCAAGGCGGATGATGTCGATCTTGGTCGGGTCGGCAATGGTCGTCGGCGCCGAATAGGCCGTTGCCTGGGTATAGATGCCGTTGAGGTCCGTGCCGGTCCCGGAGCCGTTGAGGATCTGGTTGTCCTCGACATAGGCAAGTCCGTAGCGCAGCCGGCCGTCGATATACGACATCAGCTGCGGCACGTCATCGAGGATCTGCCGGGTGGCGAGCACCCAGTGGGCGATCGTCGTCACGGCCGCCGTCATGAGATCGAACTTGATCTCCGACTGCGGCTTGGTCGCGCCGGAAGTCTCCGACACGGTGGCGGCGTTGTTGGTGAAGCCGGTTTCCTTGACATACTGGATCGCGTTGGAACTGGTCTGCCCCGGCGTGATCAGGTCGCGCATGGTCAGGGTGCGCAGCGGCGGAGTGATGATCTCCGGGCGGCGATCGGGCACGATAAGGTCGCCGGCCGAGCCGTTGGCGTCGGTCGTCAGCGCCGAGATGATGGCCTTCACCGCGACCGATACGCGCCCCTTGCCGCCGGACTTGAGGAACGACTTGACGTCTTCATGCTCGACGACCATCTGGCCGACGGTCTTGCGCTGCTCAGGTTCCGCAGGGCGCTGCACCATTTTCTGCTCGAGCTCGGTCATGCGAGCAGAGAGTTCGTTGTGTTTGACCAGAGCTTCGTCGGCGGCCTTCTTGGTCTCTTCGGTCACCTTGCCGAGGTTCTTGAGCTCGGTGCTGGTGGTTTCTGCCGACCTCTTCACATCGTCGGCAGCGGTCTTCAGCTCGATCGCGAGCTGCTTGATATCGGCTTCATCGGACATCGGGATACTCCTTTACGTCCGGGGTTGAAGGAAGGCCGAAACCGCGTTGCGCAGCTCGGCCAGATCGTTCGCCTTCTCGCCCTCGGACTCGCTCCGAATGGCCTTCGCATAGCCGACAGAGGCGATCTGTACGGCCATGGCTTTGGGGACGCCTGCCTCGCGCAGGATGTCCTCGAATTCCTTGACTGGCATGGGCTCGCCATCGCGCAGCCGGCGGGCGAACTCCTCCATGCGTTCGGATTTGACGGCGGTGATCCGCGCCTTGTCATTGGCCGGAAACGTCACCGGGCTGATCTCCATGAGGTCGAGCTCGAGCAGCTTCCGGTTGTTCCCCTCCGGCTGGGCGCGCAGCTCGCGATAGCCGATCGAGAGGCCGCGGATGGCCCCGTTCTTCATGATGATGTGCGCCTCGTCGGCCTTCTGCACGCCCTTGAGCAGACGGCCCCGCCCGAACAGGCCCTTGCTGTCTTCCTCGAGGCTTTCCCAGACACCGATCGGGTAGTCGGGATTGTGCTGCCAGAGCATGAGAGGGCTGGTCTTGGCCTTGGCATGCCGCGCCAGCGACTTGCCGAACGCGCCCGGCTCGACGACTTCGCCATAGCTGTCGACATTGCCGAAGATCGAGCCGTAGCCCTCAAAGGTGCCGTCGTCCGAGAGGTTCTTCACCTCCAGGGCAAAATCCTTCGTCTTCACGGGGGAACCCTCCTAAGCCACCAGACTAAGCTGGCGAATGAGATTGGCGCGGCCGCTGCGTTCCAGGATCGCCCGCAGGGTGCGAAGCGCATGCTCTCGACCGCGATACGACCAAGCCTGATAGCCGGACACGGACGCAAAGTGGCACGCCTCACCCGCGATGATCTCAACCCAGATTTTCATGGAAGTCTCCTAGATCGGCTCGCCAGGCGCGGGCTGAACTGGGCGGGGAGGCACCTTGCCAAGCTGGTCGAGCGGCAAGAGATTGGATTGAACGGTGAGCACGTCCCCGCCCTCTTCCGGCGGCAGGTTTTCGCGACGCCGCATCTCGTTGCGCGTCATCCAGCCGTTCTGCCCACCCGACGCATAGAGCGCCGCCCGGCCGGCGCTGTCGGCGCGAAGCAACCCCTCGAGGATGAACTCGGCATAATAGGTCGAGCGCTCAGCAGGCTTCAGCAGTTGCTTCTTCACCGCCTGCTCGATGCGCACCAGGTAGGGGCGAAGGCTATAGGTCAGGAAGCCGATGTTCTGCTGCTCGAGGCCCGTGCCCCAGCTGGTCGAATTCTGCGTATGGCCCACCATGAACGGCGGCACGCGATAGATGCGGCACACCTGCTCGACGTTGAAACCACGCGTCTCGATGAGCTGCGCGTCCTCCGGGTTCATGGTCAGCTGCTGCCAATCCCATCCCTTGGGCAGCGGCATCACCTTGCCGCTGGCCTTTGAGCCCATGAACTCGGCGAAGAGGTCCATAAGGTCGCGCCGCTGCTCCGGCGTCGATTTGCCGAGATCGCTTTCCTTGGCGAAACCGGCGATCTGCAGGCCGCCTTCCATGAACTGCACTGCGGCATCTTCGGCCGCGATCGAGCCGCGCAGCGTCTGCCAGCCATAGCGGATTGGCGACAGGCCGACATCGCCACCGAAGCCGAAGCCCCGGATATGGAAGATCTTGCTGGCCGGCAGAGTCTCGCTGCGACCACGATCGCTGAAGGCATACTTCAGATCCCCGTTGCCATCGCGCGACACCATCGTCGTCGGCGGCAGCGGCTCGAGGGCAACCAGCCGATCGCCCATGAACTTCTGCTCGGAATAGGCATTGCCCCAGCCGCACACATGCGCGACCTGCCCTTCCCAGTACTCGGCGGCCGTCTGCCAGGCGTTGGGGCTGTCGTGCAGGAGCCCGTAAAGCGGATGCTCAGACGCAACATCCCGCCTGTCCTGCGAGACCTTCCGGTAGAGCGGCAACGGCAAGGTGCCCGTCGTTTCCGCCAGCAGGCGAATGCACGCCCACGCCGCCGATAGTCCCAGTGTGCGGTCGACCGTGGGGCGCAGGGGCGCCCGCTCGGCGTAGGCGTGCATGGCTTCCTTGCTGTCGCGACCGGACAGCTTGGGATTGCCGGCCCAACTCGCGAGCCACCCAAAGGGGTTCATGCCATCGCCCTCATGCCGGCGAGGTAGTCGCTGAGGTCTTCGCCAGCCTCGGTGGCCAACCCTACCGCCGGCGCGATGGCGTTGATCAGCGCATCGATCCCGTCGATCTTGTTCGGGCTCATCTGGCTCTCCTTGATCGGAAGGATCGTTTCGTCCCGGCGCCGGCTGACGACGACATTCGAGGCCATCCAGTTCATTACCGGATTGCCGTCGTGCCGCAGGCGATTGGAGCCGCCCTTGACGCGGGCTTCCAACTCCTTGGCCGGATCGGTAACGGCAGCCGCCTTCTTGTGCAGGATCTCCGCCAAGGGATCGTCTCCACTGCCATGCTTCTCGTTCAGGCGGCTGGCCATTGCCTGCGCCGCGGCGAACTGGTCAAAGGTGATGCGCCGGATGGCGTACTCCTCGATCCACTCCTCGACCAGTCGCTCGACCGCGTTGTGGTCGACCCAATCGCCGGGCGTGAGGCGCAGGTGTCCCTGCTGATGCCAGCTGCGGTATGGAGCCGGCCCTCTTCCCTCAGCGTGCAGTGGGTCCGCCAGCACCGCCTCCGGCAGCCAGAACACCGGCTTAAAGATCAGCCGATCATCAGCATCGAAGGCGGCGAGCACCAGGGCGGTAATATCATCCTTGTCGGCGAGGTCTCCGCCGATCCAGCAGTCGAGGCCCTTGAGCGCGTCCCAGCTCAGCGCAGGATCGGCGCACTGCTTCCAGCGCTCCATATTGAGCCAGGCGGAATTGGCATTGAGCCACCTGTTCAGGTTCTTGGTCAGGAAGTTGCCTTCGCTGCCCGGTGAGGCCTTGGCGTCCTTCGCCTCGTCGCGCAGGTATTTAAGACTTGGCGTTACCCCGAGCATGGGGTTCGCCTTGATCCAGACCTTTTCGTCGAAGGGGTCGTCGGCCGGCGTGATGACTTTGCCATCCTCGTCCAACACCTCGTCGTCGAGGGTGAAGATGATGCCGAAGAAGTGGTCGGCCTCGAAGACCTCCTCCAGTACCTTGGTCAGATAGGTGCGCTGCTCGTAGCAAACGCCGTTGGTGTTGAAGCCCGCCGTGGTGATGATCCACATGAGCGGGTTTGAACGGGCGCCGAACGCCGACTTGATGACGTCGAAGAGCCCCCGGTCCTTATGGGCATGGAGTTCGTCGAGCACTCCCATGTGGGGGTTGTGCCCGTCCTGCGTTGACCCCTTGGCGTTAATCGGCTGTACATAGCCATCGTTGGCGGCACAGGTGATCGATCGTGCCCAGGCGGTGACGCCGAACGCCTCCTGCAGATCATGACTCCGGCGAACCATCTTCTGCATCGGGCCGAAGACCTTCTTGGCCTGTTCTCCCGTCGTCGCGCCAACGATGACCTGGGGGCCGACCTCGTCCTCGCAGGTCAGGCAGTAAAGCCCGACGCCCGCGGTCAATGTCGACTTGGCGCCCTTGCGTGCCATCTCGATGTAGACGTAACTGAACCGACGCTTCCCATCCTCCCGACGTCTCCAGCCGAAGATCGTGGTGAGGATGAAGATTTGCGCCGGGTCGAGGAAAATCGTCGCCGTGGACCACTGCCCCTCGACGTGCGGCAGCTTCTCGATGAAATCGCAGACATCGTCACCATGCCAGCGATCGTAGTAGAAGCCCCATCGCCGAGGACGCTTGAGATCGTTGAGGTGACGCCGGCAGGCGAGCTTTACCCACTTGCACGCGACCACCCTGCCCGCAACGACATCCCTGGCCCACTTCTCGGCAATGCCCGCATAGTCGCGGGCACCATGCCCCCTATTGCCTGCGGCCATTTCGGGCGAAGACATTCCCGGTTTTGCCGCCCTCGGGCATTACTCCGACGCGACTGCGAGCACCCCCGATACCAAGCACTTCCTGCATCTTTCGGACCTCGGTGAAGGCCGCAATAGGCGGCGTCTCGCCGGCTCGGATCGCTTTCACTATCGCGCCCTGTAGCGAGCAGTAGTTGGCGAACAAGCTGCTGTCGGACTCCGTTGCGAGTTTCACCCGACCGATGTCGTCAAGCCATACCTCCTCCGCTTCACCAGTCAGCCAGTCGGGCTGCTTGGGGGTCGATATCGGCTCGATGATCTCTACGCGGTGGCCGTCACGCGCGGGTTGATATGTGCCCTTTGCCTTCTTCTCAGAAGGCAACTGGGCCTTCGGGCCACGCTGCATGGAGGTTTTCCTGATTTCCGACTTTAATCCGCACGCGCAGATTTTTGCTTGGGCCACCGGTCTAGTAGCAGAAGGCCCTGGACTTTTGACCCGCCCCTCCACCCGACTCAAGGCGAATAGCACGGGCATCGACTCTTCGCCGCTGCACTGATCTATTTCTCGCCAACACTTGGGGAGGGGGCAGTGCCAAGTTCGATACCGGATGAAATCAAATCACTCACCATCAATGTGAGCGATGCCGCAGCGCTGCGCCCGGTGCTAGCCATTGAGGCCGCCCGACTTTTCGCTTCATGGGCAAACGTTGAGATGATGCTCGGCACCATGGCATCAATCTTAGCAGGCGACAGCGCCGCTTATGCCATTCTCGACCAGATCCGAGGCAAAAACCAACAGATGGACGCAATTCGCGCAGTCGCAGTTGAAAAGATTGCCCACACGGAGACGCGCGATCTACTGAAACCCTTATTCAAACTCATCAACAAGTCGGCGGAGCCCAGAAACACCCTTGCCCATCGGCTTTGGGGAACAATTCCTGAGTTACCCGACGCCCTGCTTCTGACAAAGGCGGAGACAGCTATTAAGTTCGGCAGAATGATGCAAGCCGCACCGGGAGAGACAACCATGGCTGCGCCGACTCAGTATTCGGTCTCTGTTGATCGCAAAGCCTCTATCTCCAACGACCACGCGCGAGAGGCGATAAAGGTGCTCCGTGACGGCACCGAAGTATGGACGCAAGCCGATTTCGACACACCTCGTCACCTACTGCAACGAGCGATAGTCGCACTATCGTTCTACACGCAGGCTATCACTGGTTCGCCTGATGACGCCGTAGCCGCGCAAGCACGTCGGCAGCTAACGGGCTTCCTGCGAGAAACTGAATCGCTTTACTGACCTGCTCGGGAGTATACACCTCGATCCGCGCTAACGGTTCCAGCTTCGCCAATACGAGACTCGCACCCTGCTCATGTGAGCCGAACATTAAACCCGTCTGTCTCTCCATCACTCTCCCCTGTCGTCGCCCAAAGCCCATGCCGGCCTGCGGCGGCTCATCCATGTCACCTGTTCTAGGGATGGTTCAGATCGGTCGGTCGTCCGTCGATGTCACTACCCATCGGTGCGCCGGCCCAGCTCCTCCCGCTGCTTCACGCTCGAGTGGCAACGCCACGGCGCTTCGTCGCAGAGAGACTGGAGCTCACCTTCCCAGAACTTCACCGGGTCGCCTCGGTGGGGTTTGACGTGGTCGGCGACGGTGGCAGCGGTGACGCGCCCGGCCAGGAGGCAGATCGCACATAGAGGCTCGACTGCTAGTTGAGCAGCACGGCGCTTCTGCCAGCGTGCTGTCTTGTACCAGCGGCGCCACTCCTGCTGGTCGCGCTTGCGGTCGTAGGCGCGACGCCGAGCCATTCGGTCATGTGGCGCCGTCTTGCGCGAGGGTGGCTTGCGGGGCATCCTCGGATCACCATAGAACAGGGAGGTCGGGATGTCGGAACGCGACACTTTGGACGAGCAACTGCACGACAGCAAAAGGGGCGTAGCAATCCTAGTCGCCTGCCTTGTTCAGGAGATTGAGAAATATCAGCCAGGGTTTCAAGAAGGCTACCTTGCGAGATTAGGCCAAGCGTATGAGGAAGTGCGACACGACGCAGACCCTCTAGATCGACTTGAACTCCTGAACTGGACCCGAGAGTTGCTCACAGGCTTTAATCCAATTTCGGGACAGGGGGCCCCTTTCTTGGACGGACGGTAACTGGTTGCGAGGTCCGCGCCAGCGCCTGAAAACAAAAAAGCCCGCCAAAGCGAGCCCACTGGCGCAGAGCGCCAACCTGTCTGCACCTTAGGGTGATTTGGCCCGTCTGACAAGCAGGCCAGAGCAGGCCATCCGCATCTCACGCGGTCTGCTCCTCCTCGCGGATGATCCTCGCCTTACTGCCGTCGCTCCACCGACGCGCCTTACGCGTCTCCGACGGTAGCAGGTTGAAATGATCTACGAGCACGTCCAGCGCGTCGAGAAGCTCGCGCTCGGCCCGACGGCGAGCCTGCCCGCCCTCGCCATGTCCGAGCCGCTTGGCGAGACCACGCACGGAATCGCCGTACACCACGACTTGATCAACGATGCTGGCGGCGCGGGACCCGAGGACCTTCCGGGCGCCCTCCAGTTCGGCGCGTGCCGCGTCCTGGCCTGCGTTTGTTGGATCGCCATGAGGGCCGGAAGTATCGACGCGAATCTGTGAATAGTCCGTGGCGCGCGCCGCGCCGATTTGCGAGCGCTCATAGAGGTGGCAATACTTGGTGCCGGCGAGGAACTGCGCCTCACTCTTGCCCTTCACTCGCGCGAGGCCTCCGACAAGGAGAACCTGGTTGATCGCAGCCATCTGGCTCCGGTCGTGCCGTGTGACGACCTCGCCGCTGGCGACGGCATCGAGGAGGCCCTGAGTGATGTACGGGTTTTCGATGAGCCGCATGACGACCGCCGGTTTTCCCTCGCCGCCACCCTTGTCGACGATCGCGCGGAGGGTGGCAACGCGGCGCTGGGCTGAGAGGGAACGCGCCCGCTCCTTCGCCATGATGTCGTGGAGGCGATGGAGTTCGCGGACGGCCTGCTCGTAGGCCTGAGAGTACTCAGCCGATTCCGCCCGCATGGCCTCTTCGGCTGCCGGCAGATCGGCGACAGCCTGCTCATACTCGCGTCGCTCTTCGGCTTCGCGCTGTTCGGGGGTGCGGCGGCGGACGCCCTTACGGGGCTTGGACATGAAACGACCTCTCGGTTGAGGAGAGGTCGGGCAGGCATAGTCGGACAAAGAATTTGTACCGACTGCTACTCCTTATCGTCAAGGAAGGTCTCGCCGAATGAGAGCGCTTCCAACCAGTTTTTGAGCACCCGGTCGGCCTCGTGAGCCCAGCCAACGCCTTCACCTTCGTCAAACGGTGAGTCGCAACACCTGTCTCGGCTCCTTTCATGTTTATGGCTGCGGATGGGTTCGTTCAGGCACACTTCGCCCAGCGATTGGGGCGAAGTGCTGTGTCATGGCCACGAATTGGGACGCCCACACACACCTGGATGCACGATTGCCTTGCGGCTCGAGCCGGGGTTGCCCTGTCGGCCCTACGTGCGCTTCGACTGGCAGCGGCACCTCCTCGAGGCCATCCAGGCGACCAAGAGGCGGCTGCACCTCGTTTCCGGGTGCGTCCAGTGTGGGTGATGGCATCCCTGCGTTCGGAGCCGGTCTTGTCTTCCGGATTGTCTCCGCCACGTTCGCCGTGGTCGCGATGCAGGCTATGTGTCGCTGTTATCCGGCGCGACGAGCGGCCTCACCAAGCCGATCCCGGAAGCGCTTCTGGGTTTCCCCGCCGCGCTTGGGCCGTGATACCTTCCGGCCCGACACCGCACCTACATCTTCGCCTCCCGCGTCATGTTGGTGATGAGGCGCTGGACGGCGAAAATGCCGGCGCTGAGATGAAAGTCGTTGACGTCCATTCCCACCATCGGGGGCATCAGGTAGGGCCGGCCCGCCTTGCGAGCGAAGTACTCGCCAGCGCCGAGACCACCGAATTGATCCGGCTTCGCCTTGGGCGGGGGATCGTTGTCGGCCGCGATGAAACATCGGCCCCTCACCGCCTGCGCGACCTTGACGACATTGGCCGCCGAGAAGCAGACGAGCACAGTGTCGCGGCGGTTGAGCCCCTTGAGCGCCAGGCGCAGCGAGAGGCCGGTCGCGTACCCTTCGCATAGCCAGGTCTCGCCGCCCGTGGCGATGCGATGGAACGCGCCGCCCATGTCCCCGCCATAGAGGAATTTCTTGGTGCCGTCGGCCCAGATAAGCTGCAGGCTCGTGACGCGCGCACCGATGCGCGCCGGTACGACCAGCGCCAGCCGCGCGCCTTCCGGGACGAGGTAGTCACCACCGATTCGCGCGACTGCTTCGGCCGCGACCGTTAGCGGATGCTCGTCGGGGAAGCCCTTGACCGCGAGGTATGGATGCGTGGCTGGCTTCGCGGCTGCGATGATCTGCTCGGCGATCCTGGCGGCGCGCTCGGAACGCTCGCGCTCCTGCCTCCGCTCATCGTCACGGCGCTTGGCGAACTGGCGCCGATCCTCAGGCGTCCGCTCTTCTTTGAGCCAGACCGTTTGCTTTTCGCCGGTCTGCCAATTGTAGGCGGTCACGCGCTCTTCATCGAGGATGACGCTGCCGTCCCCCTTGCCGTTCTTGCCGATCGCGTCAGTTCGCAACCATTTGCCCATCGCGAGCGACTTCGTCGGCACGACGGACACCGCCTCGCATGCCTTCATGATGGCCTCGTCCAGCGTCATGCGGCGCGCCTCCCTCGACGGAAGCGCGTCACCTCTCGCTCGATGAGGCCGTACTGTTCGGGCGTCACCAGACCGTGGGTGCAGGGAGCGTCATAGAGGCCGTACGGAAGCTTGGCACCGGGATAGATGCCCCGCCATATGCCATAGGCCCATTTTCGGGCGACGTGTTCGCCGTTGCGACTGTTGGAGAAGCAATAGGCGAGCGCAGCATTCCAGACGCCGCGGGGGTTCTTGAGACACTCGGCGCGCAGGCCCTTGCGGGGCCGGAAGGCCTCGCGGGTGGTCAACTGGACGTCGATCAGCTCGCCTTGGACGATCTGGATTTCGCCTCGGGCCGGGCGCTCCCAACCACAGGACGGGCAAGCCTGCTGGCCGGCATCCATTTGCGTTCCGCACTCCCCGCAGAACCGCTCTTTCTTGATCCTTTCGGTGGACTCGCGGACCTCGCTGTCCTTCTTCTGGGCGCTCGATAGGCTATCGACGCCATACTCGTAGAGCCATGCTGTGTCGTCGGCGAAGGACACGCAGTTGGCGGAGTGATCCAGCCAGAGACCGAACTCCTTGCCGGGAGCCGAGCGCATGACACGACCCATCTCCTGGATGTGCGACGAGAAAGACTTGCGGTAGGGACGGCAGGAAATGCCGCAGAGGACGTCCGGAACGTCGAAGCCCTTCGTCAGCACAGCGCACGACACCAGCCCATCGATTGCGCTGTCGGGCTTGCGGAACTCGGCGATCTTGGCGCGCCGATCGTCCTCGTCGCTGTCGAGGTAACTGAGCTGCTGGAAATTGAAGCCGGCGTTGGCGAACTGGCGGCAGAGCTCCTCGCCGTGCTTCACGGACGGAGAAAACACGATGGTCTTAACTGGCCTGCCGAAGTGTTTCGCCGTTTGCGCGATCCACGTCTGCACGACATCGCCGATGATCGTGATGCCGCGGTTGCCGGTCTCCTCCTCCTCATACTCGCCGTTGAACTTCCTCCTCACGCCGACCATGTCGGGCGTAACGCAGGCTTTGATCCGGAGCGGCGCGAGATAGCCCTCGGCGAGGAGCTGGTTGACCGTGGTGCTGTTGACCAGGCCATCCCAGTCGTCGGCCATGCCGGCGGTGAACGGGGTCGCAGTCAGGCCGATAACCTTCGCGTGCCCGGCACGTTGGATCAGGTCGAAAATCGCCTTGTAGACGGCGTGGCATTCGTCCCAGATGATGAGGTCCGGCAGGTCACGGATCGACCGGCGTCCGAGGGTTTGAGCGCTAGCGATCTGCACCGGCTTGCCATAGTCGGTCAGCCAGTGGTCGGCCTGAATGACGCCGTGGTCGATCCCGTAGTAGGAAAAGCGCTCGCTAGTCTGGTCGACGAGAGCGACGCGGTCGACGATGAACCACGCCCGCGATCCCTTTGCCTCTGCCTCCTGGACGATCTTCATCGCCATTTCGGTCTTGCCAGCTCCGGTGGGGGCGACCAGCACCTGCCGGCGAAGTTTGTTTCGGATGCCGTCGCGAAGGCGCTCGACTGCGTCATCCTGATACGGGCGCAGGTTGATGATCTGGCGGGGAGGCTGGAAGATCATCGTCATGCGACACTCCGCGCCGGGGCTTCATCGATGATGCGGCCGCAGGTGGTGATGAACCACGACCATTCGATATCGCTGACGCCTTGCGGACGCCTGGCGTAGAGGATCTGCGCGAACTGCTCGGCCCATTCGCGAGGCGCCTTGCCTTCGAACTCGATGACGGCCGCTCGCTCCTCGATCTCCGCATCCCGCTCGGCGCGGAGATGCTCGACGATCGCAGCGCGATGGTCGGTGACGAACTGGCGCGCCTCCGGCGAGAGCTTAGTTGCACCGACGAGCCGCAGGCGGTCACCATCCATGACTATGTTGGCCCCGCGAGCGCGGACCCGGGCGAGGATTTCGGCAGCGTCAGCCATCGATCACGTCGCCGGTTTCGATGTCGATAACGACGTCGTTGCCGTAGCCGAGTTCTTCCGCCTTGGTCTTCCAGAAGTCCGCCGAGCGCTTCCAACTGGCCTTGTCCTTGCTCTCGGTTTCAATGCGGGTCAGAAGGACCCGGATTTCCTCGTCCTTGCCGGCTATGACCTTTTCGAAGCCGCCCTGTTCGAACTGGACACGCATCTCCCCGTACTTGGCGTTCTCGGCCTTAAGGGCTTCGACCTCCGCCTCGAGCGACGCGTTCGCCTCGCGTAGCTCCTCTAGCTCCGCCAGCATCTCCCGCGCGTCATCGTCCTCGCCTCGGCGCGCGGCAATCGCCTCGGCCTTTCGCTGTTGCATCTGCTTGACCGCCTCGGGCAGATGATCGCGGCTCGCCTCACGCTGGCGGTCAAACTCAGTTTGCTCGTCCTTGGCTTGGGAAGGTTTGGGCTCTTCGGTCTCGCGATGAACTGCGGGCGGCTCGGCTCTGCCGATGTTGGCGGTGTCCATCGTGTAGGTGGTGCCGTTGCGCACCACCTCGCGCTTGGTCGCCCTATCTTGTTTTTCGACAAGATGCGGGTTCTCAGCGAGCACCGCCCGAACCAGCGCCCGACTGACGCGGCATGTCTCTGAGATCCACGTTTCGGGCTTCTGCGACCATTCGCTGTCGCTCAGGAGCGTCAGGACGGCCCGGCGCTTGTCATGTCGGGTCCTGTGCAGCCCGTGGGTGCCGTTGGCGCCGACGCTGTAGAGAATGGCATCGCGGCGGGTGCCCTGGCGGACATCGGCCGCGATCTCGGTCGCACCTGCTATCCGGTACGCGGCGAGCCTATGAAAGCCGTCAGCCAGCCAATGCTTCTTGCCATCGAAGAATACCACGACGGGCGGGAAGTCTGCCCCCTCGCGGATGATCTGCGTGTAGTCATCAACGACCTCGTCGTTGATCGTGGCCCGCGACTGCGTGCCGCCCTCGGTGTTGATGGCGTCGATCTTCAGGCTGACGGCGTTCATACTCGCGCGACCCCCACCACATCGGCGAGAGCGTTCCACGCCGCGACCAGTTCGGCGGCATGACGCAGATTAGGCTCCGCCTCATTGACGCGAAAAGCCACGCGGTAGGCGTCGAAGGCTGCCCGTTGTGGGTCGGCCCGCATGTCGACCACGTTCAGGCCAAGGGACCGGAGGTAGTCGGCATCCGCGCCCGGGGACGAACCGAGCAAATAGGTGACGTCGTTGCCCTCGACAGCGGACATGGCTTCGCCGTCCACGATCGTGTCGTGCATCTGAAGTTTCCTTTTCGGAGGTGGCCGGCGAGTTCGTTGTCCGACGATGTCTGCCCGACCGATTTCCACTAGATTGCAGAGATGGTTATACCGGCCCTTCGCGCGCATGCGGGTGAGGCGTCATGCGGCCAGCTCGCGAAGCAGGGGGGCAAGAAGTTTGCGGTATGGCTTCGCGATCTCTGCGCCGTTCTCCATCTTGGACACGGTGGGTTGAGAGCACCCGAGATATTCGGCCAGCCTTGCCTGGGACCATTCTCGGCTTTCACGCAACGCTTTCAGCTTCGCAGCATCGACGTCGATCGGAGCTTCCATCAGTGCACCTCAGGCAGAGTTCGCGAGAACTATGCGTTAAGTATAATCCGAACACAAGTGAAAAAATTCATTACGTATATCACCTCTGTGCTATACGAATATCCATGAAAGATGAGACACCCGCCAATCGGTTGGTCTACGCCCGCAAGCGGGCTGGATATGAAACCGCTGTAGATGCTGCGTCAGCCATGGGCGTGGCCTATCCGACCTATGCGGCGCACGAGAACGGGGTGCGAGGGATTGGACGTGCGGCCGCAAAGTACGCCAAGTTCTTCGGGGTATCCCTGGAATGGCTACTGACAGGGCTAGACATGAAACTGGCTCCGAAGGAAACGCTTCGTAGTTTGGGGGTGGTAAGAAAGGTCGGGTACGTCGGAGCCGGACAGGCCGTGATACCTGTGGATAACGGAGACTACGAGTGGGTCTATGCTCCTCCGGACGCACGCGATGAAACGACCGCCGTCGAGGTCAAAGGCGATTCGATGTTCCCGGTATTTGAGGAAGGAACCCTCCTCTACTACAGCCGCATGCTGCCTCCGGCGGAAATGCTCAATCGCCGCTGCGTGGTGCACCTCGCGGACGGTAGGATTCTGGTGAAAACGCTGCGCAGAGGGTCGGTTCCGAGTGTCTTCACCCTCAGCAGCTTCAATGCCCCGGACATGGAGGATCAGGTGGTAGAGTGGGCTTCTCCTATCGACTGGGTGAAGCCTCGGTAACGAATAATTATACTTAACGCATATTGACTGAGATTATTCGTTACGTATAGTCGACCCAACGAACACCGTTGGAGGTCGATATGCCGTTATCCACTCTCACCCGTCGCGCCCTGCTCGCCGGTGCCGGGACGACCATCGCCAGCGCTGCCATGGGGGCAAGCGCGGCGAGCGTCCTGTCAAACGATGCAATTCCGAGGGACGAAGCCGTCGGCCCGCTCGCGCGCTACCAGTCCGCTTTGGCGGAATTGAAGTCTGCGGCTGAGGCGCTCCACCCGAACATCGAACGTTGGATCGAGACGGGGGGCGAGGGCGGTCGCATCCTGATGTGCGTCTTCCGCGTCGAGTATAGCGGCTACGGCGTCTATGAAATCCAGATGAAGAATTCGGCTGGGAAGGCCGTCCGGCCGATCGTGGCGCTTACCTCTTCCGAGGCTGGTGTCGGCTATCTCTGGCAGCACTACTGGTCCAATAACGGCAAGGATCGCTTTCAAGGCGAGCCTGAGTACATTGCCGCCGCTGATCTCACCATCATTCGCAAGATCAAGGCGCTCGCCTGACCCGAAAAACAAATCGGCTCGGGCAAGCGCTGTAACCGCTTCCCCGAGCCTCCATCAAGACCTGGAGGTCCTTCAATGGATGTCGACGAACATAGCACTGCCAAGCTTGCCCTCAAAGGCGGCTCTGCTCTCTCAATCGTGCTGGCGGGAATTGCCGCTGCCAACGCCGGGTACATGGCCTACGAAGAACGTGAAAAAGCGGAGGAGGAGGCCGGTCACCATTTCCCCGCGAACTACTTCGAGGAGGCTGCCAAGCGCGAGAACGACCTCTACTTCAACCTGATGAATGCTGTCCCCTATTTGCCGGCGACCGACCTGATCGAAGCAGCAGCCCAGATTGGTCAGGCCATCAATGTGATCTCCATGGCCTTCGACGACCTTCCGAACACTGATGACGCGGAGCGGCCGTTCAAGGAGATGGAGAAGAAGGTCAACAGGCTCTTGCACTCGGCGCTGAGGGTCCTTGAGACCCACGGCAGCTTCTCACTCGTCGAGATGGGCCTTGAGAGCCTGCGCAATCCGCACCGCGATCCGTGGGCTGAGACCGAGGGACTGGTGGCGAACCTCCTCCAGGCGGCCGCGAAATGATCCAGGACTATCCGCTGGATGAAGAGAAGAAGGATCTCGACCTCCTTTGGGGCGCAGAAGCCATCGCCAAGTTCGTCGGCAGGACCCGACGTCAGACTTTCGGGATGCTCGAGGCCAGAGAGTTGCCTGCCAAAAAGGTTGGCGGCCGATGGGTCGCCAGCCGCAAGGTGCTCCGCGAGTTCTTCGAAGGTACCAGTCAGGAGGCCGAACGCCGCGCTGTAGTGCAACGGGGAAATGGGGAAACGCGATGACCGGCGTTCCACAAGACACGTTGCAGGGCCGGCCGTTTACCACAGAGAGCCTTGCCAAACGTTGGGGCTGCTCTCCTCAGCACGTTCGTGATTTGATAGCCGCGGGTCGCCTGCCAGCATTCCGGTTAGGGCGGCTCATTCGCATCCCCGTCAATGTTGTGAGAGAGTTCGAATGCCCGACATCAGGCCAAAGCTCTATCGTGGCGCTTGGTACGCCGTCTGGTCAGACGACGCAGGCAATACCCAGCGCCGCTCCCTTCGTACCAAAGATCGTGATGAAGCCGAGCGGAAGATAATCGACCTACGAAAGCAGCTCGCCGCCCCACTTGGCGCGCTCGTTGGCGACATCGTTCGCGCCTATCTCCATGACAAGGAGGGTCGCATCCGCGACCACGAGCGCCTGGAGAACGCATGGAAGCGTGCCAAGCCGCACTTTGCGCATCTGCGGCCCGACCAGATTACGCGTGCAATTTGCGAGGAGTACGCGGCGCAACGGAAGGAGTTCGGTAAGGGGCTGCGAGGACAGGCGCTGAGTGATGCTACGATCCTCAAGGAACTAAATGTCATTCGGCAGGCATTGAACTGGCGCGGGGCGACCGGGGCGGTGTTCGGAGCTCCCAGCGCTTCGCCGCCGAGGGACCGGCACCTTACCCGGCAGGAGTTTCAGAGGCTCCTCGAGAATTGCACAGCACCTCATATCCGGACGTTCATGGTCCTTGCGCTGTCGACCGCCGGCCGAAAGTCCGCGATCCTCCAACTCACCTGGGATCGTGTAGATTTCGATCGAGAGCAGATACGGCTTGGCGTTGTGGGCGAGCGCAACCGAAAGGGTAGGGCGCTGGTGCCGATGACGAATCGCGCGAAAGTGGAGCTGCTTGCCGCGAAGGCAATCGCCCGGACACCCTATGTCATCGAATATGCGGACGGCCCTGTGCAGAACATCAAGAAGGGGTTTGCCGCGGCCGTTGAGCGCGCCGGCCTTGAAGACGTTACCCCGCATGACCTGCGTCACAGCGCGGCCGTATGGATGGCGGAGGATGGCGTGAGCATGGACGAGATCGCCCAATTTCTCGGACACAGTGACCCCCGGATCACCTATCGGGTGTACGCTCGGTATTCTCCGACCTACCTGAAGAAGGCGGCTTCATCGCTCGAATTTTAGCCCCATTCGGTTCATTTGAACCGGAGATCACTGTCTGTGACAGGGCGGCAGTCCGAAAAAATTCAGTATTTTCAGGTAGTTAAATGGTGGGTGCGACAGGGATTGAACCTGTGACCCCTGCCGTGTGAAGGCAGTGCTCTCCCGCTGAGCTACGCACCCGACGCCGAAAGGGCGCGGTTTGGTGAACCGTGGGCTGGCCGGTCGGCCGGGTCACCGTTGGCGCGGCCGAGGTGGCCGGGCCTTAAAGAGAGAATGGTGGGCGTGACAAGGATCGAACTTGTGACCCCTACGATGTCAACGTAGTGCTCTCCCGCTGAGCTACACGCCCATCTCTCGGGCGGAGCGGCATGCGCCGTTCCGGTGGCGGGGATAGACCATAAAATCCATCGCCCGGTCAAGAGGCGTTGCGCCTAAATGAACAGGCACTGCCTCTACGCCGCCAGCAGCCGCTCGACCTCGTTGACGAGGTCGCGCAGGTGGAAGGGCTTGGAGAGGACCGAGGCGTCGCGGGGGGCGTCGCTGTCGGGGTTGAGGGCGACAGCGGCAAAGCCGGTGATGAACATGACCTTCAAGTCGGGGTCGAGCTCGGTAGCGCGCCGGGCAAGTTCGATGCCGTCCATCTCGGGCATGACGATGTCGCTCAAAAGCAGCGAGAACGGCTCCTCGCGCAGCCGCTCATAGGCGGAAAGGCCGTTGTCGAAGGAGACGACCTCGTAGCCGGCGTTCTTCAAGGCGCGCGTCAGGAACTGGCGCATGTCGTTGTCGTCTTCCGCGAGCAGGATACGTTTCATCCCAACACCTTCTTAGGTCGGCACCTTCATGCCCCGATTCGGGCTTCATCTTTGAATCGCATTTTATCGAGGGATGTTTAAGCGAGTTTTGCCACGGGGCAAACCGGCAAGGGGAGAACGTCCTCGCAAATTCGCGAGATTCTGGACAAGGCCCGGAAAGGCGGGCAATCTTGTTTTCAACCAAGCCCGATTTGCGCCTTTTGAGGCCTCCAGGGCGGAAAACGGAGGAAAAGTGCGGTCGGACTATGCCGACAGACCCGCTTTCGAGACCATCCGCCCACGCCGGCTGGTCGCTCCCGTCGTCTTCAATTCCGCCCATTCCGGCCGGGTTTATCCCGAGCGGTTCCTCGCCATGACCCGGCTCGACCATCTGTCCATCCGCCAGTCGGAGGATGCGTGGGTGGACGAACTGTTCCTGCGCGCGCCGCACCTCGGGGCGCCGCTCCTGCGGGCCCATTTCCCGCGCGCCTATCTCGACGCCAACCGCGAGCCCTGGGAGCTCGATCCGGAAATGTTCGCCGAGCCGCTTTCGGACCGGTTCAACACGACCTCGCCGCGGGTGGCCGCCGGGCTCGGCACCATCGCCCGGGTGGTCGCCGAGAACAAACCGATCTATCGCGACCGGCTGACGCTCGAGGACGCGCGCATGCGCGTCGAGGGCATCTATCATCCCTACCACCAGGCGCTGCAGAAGCTTCTGGGCGATGCGATGCACATGTTCGGCGTGGCGCTGCTCGTCGATTGCCATTCCATGCCGCGCATCTCGCGCAGCGGCGACCGGCCGGCGCCGGACGTGGTGCTGGGCGACCGGTACGGCACGACCTGCGCGCCGGCCGTCGTCGATCTCGTCGAAACGGTGTTCATCGCCGCGGGCCTGCGGGTCGCGCGCAATCGCCCCTATGCCGGCGGGTTCGCCACCCGCACCTATGGGCGCCCGCAGCATGGCGTGCATGCCTTGCAGATCGAGATCAGCCGGCACCTCTACATGAGCGAGGTGACGCTAACCAAGACGGCCGGGTTCGAACCCATGCGGGCGCTGCTCGAAAAGCTGATCCTGGCGCTGATCGGGTTCGATCTCATAGCGCTTGCCGGCGTGCCAGCGGCCAAGGCCGCCGAATAAGCCATCCTGCGACGCGAGCGGAAGCGCCTTTCCAAAAGCGAAAGATGTTGTCGTGTAGTCGTTCTGCTGGAAAAACGGGCCGCCAAAGAGGCGGCCCAAGTCAAGGGAGGAAACGATCACGGCTCACTGGAGGCCGGAACAGGACCGACGGGAAGTAAAGCCGCTCACCCATCATGCATCTTCTTAGTGAACTGATTTGTTAACGCGGACAAGTTTTCTTGTGCTGCTTTGCACATAAAACTTGTGCTGTTGCAAAAATGAATCAGGGTCATTGACGGCGCCCTGCGGCAGAGGCAAATACTGCGCCCTTGCTTTCAAGAAAACACAGCGGAATCCGATGATTAACTCCCAATCGACCGAGGCGGCGCGCCTCATCGATCTCGAGGCCGTCGAGACGGTTTTGCACGAGGCGGCGGAAGCGGCGGCGGCCGTGACGCTCAAACTCTTTCGCACCCCGCTTGCGGTCGAAAATAAATGGCAGGTGGGGTTCGATCCCGTGACCGAAGCGGACAAGGAGGCCGAGGTCGCCATCCGTTCCGTTATCGAGACGCGTTTCCCCGACCACGGGATCGTCGGCGAGGAATGGGCGCAGAAGGATGCGGCGAGCCCCTTCACCTGGATCATCGATCCGATAGACGGGACGCGCGCGTTCATCTGCGGCGTGCCGGTCTGGGGAACATTGATCGGCCTGACGCATGAGGGGCGGGCGCTCGCGGGGCTGATGGCGCAGCCCTTCACCGGCGAGACGTTCTGGAGCCTGCCGGGCAAGGCCCGCTACCGGCACGGCGGGGACGTCGCGCCGCTCGGGACGAGCACGGTCACCGAGCTTTCCCGCGCCAAACTCACGACGACGAGCCCCGATCTTTTCCGGGGCGCCGACCGGGAGGGGCCGTGGCAGGCCATCGCCCCGCGCGTGCTGCAGGTGCGCTACGGCCTCGACTGCTACGGCTATTGCCTGATGGCGATGGGGCAGATCGACCTCGTGGTCGAAGCAGGGCTCAAGGACGTCGACATCGCTCCGCTGATCCCGATCATCGAGAACGCGGGCGGCATCATCACCACCTGGGATGGCGGCCCGGCCGAGGCCGGCGGCAATTGCGTGGCGGCGGCGACGCCGGAGCTGCACGCGGCGGCGCTCGCGGTGCTCAACGGGCGGTAGCTTTACAGGTCGCTCTGCTCGGTGATGAAGGCGTCGAAGGCGGCGAACACCTGGGCGCGGATGGCGTCGTTTTCCATGAAGAGTTCGTGCTGCGCGCCGGCGATGACGATGTGGCGGCCGGTGCGCATCCTCAATCCCAACTGCTCGGTGACGGGACTGGAGACGACCCTGTCGCGGGCGGCGACCAGCATCAGCACCGGCACGCGCACGCGGGCGGGAAAGTCGTCGCGGGACGCTTCCGCCATCGCCGAGAACGCCGCCGAGGCCCAGCCGAGGGTCGGCGGGCCGACGGCAAGCTCGGGCCGCGCGGCATAGACGTCCACAGTGCGCATGTAGCGCGTCAGGTCCGAAGTCAGGGGATTGTCCTCGAAAGAATCGCGTGAGGGGATGCGGTCGGCAGGGCGGGAGACCGGCAGTTGCGAAAGGCCGAGGAAGCAGAACGCCTTGGTGAGCGCGGCCATGCCGCCGGGCGGCAGCGGCTGGTTCGGCAGGCCGATCATCGGGGCCGAGAGGAAGACCCGGTCGAACATCATCCGGTCTTCGATGACGGAGAGGAGCGAGGCGAGCCCGCCCATGGAGTGGCCGACGAGATAGAAGGGCGGCGGACACTCGGGCAGCAGGATCTCGCGATGGAAGCTCTTCAGGTCGAGCCAGTAGTCGGAGAAGCGCTCGACATGGCCATGGCGCGGGTTGCCTGCCAGCCGCTCCGAGCCGCCCTGGCCGCGCCAGTCGAAGGTCGCGACGGCAAAGCCGCGGCGGCGGAAGTCCTCGATGGTCTCGAAATACTTCTCGATGAACTCGGTGCGCCCATGGACGAGGCAGATGGTGCCGCGATGGCCTTCGGCCGCGCGCGGCCAGGTGGCATAGCGCAGCCGCACATCGTCCTCGCTCCGGAAATAGCCGGCCCGCGCGCCCGCCGGCACGGGATTGGACGGCAGATCGACGAGGACGGCCTCGGTCGGTTGGGCGGGGACGGCTTTGGCGTTGACGGTCATGAAGCGCGGGCTCGTTAAAACAGGCAAGTGATGGCCGGTTTCATGCTGCCACGCAAATGGTTGGTAAAACCACAAAGGCCAGCACCCGGCGGGGTGCTGGCCCTCGTGACTGGCGGTTCCGTGCGGGGGGCGGGTGACGGAACCGCTGGGGTGCGGGGCTCGGAACCGTTCCTTGCCGACCGCATGCCCCGTTTTAAGCGCGTCAAGCTGAACCGACGCGGAGCGGACCGTTCATCTGCGGTTCATCTTCAAGGCAGCGCCGGGCCGATTGTGGCCGACCTTGAACAGCCCATTGGCCCACCTACATAAAGTGCGTCCGCCGGATATGCCGGGGACCGGACCTTTGCGCAGCGGCTCGCCTCGATGGGAGCCTTGAGCGAAAGGAACCGCTAACCACGTTGCTCAACACGGAGAATGTGACCATGCAGACCTTCGATTTTTCCCCCTTCTATCGATCGACCGTCGGTTTCGACCGGCTGTTCTCGCGGCTCGACAACCTCGTTGGCCAGGAAGCCAAGACCTACCCGCCCTACAACATCGAGCGCACCGGCGAAGACGCCTACCGCATCTCGATTGCGGTCGCGGGGTTCTCGAACGGCGACATCGCCATCGAGAGCAAGGAGAACGGTCTCCTGGTCAAGGGCGCCAAGCCTGGCGAGAAAGCCGAGACCGCCCGTGAATTCCTCCATCGCGGCATTGCCGAGCGCGCCTTCGAGCTGCGCTTCCAGCTTGCCGACTATGTCGAGGTGACCGGGGCGACCCTCGAGAATGGGCTCCTGCACATCGACCTCAAGCGCGAGCTGCCCGAAAGCAAGAAGCCGCGCCAGATTCCGGTCAACGGCAGCGCCAAGTCGATCGAGGACCAGTCGGTCAACTAACCGGCGGTTTCAATCCGATCCGGAAGGGGCGCGGTCCGAGAGGGCCGCGCCTTTTTGTTATGGGGAGGTGGAATGGGATGGGCTCCAACTCATCCCATCCGCAGGATGTCATCCCGGCGAAGGCCGGGACCCAGCCCTGAACACCTCCACATGCGCGGAAAGAGCGGCTTACGCCGCCTGTGCCCATTCACACACCTTGCGGCTGTTGGTGCATCTCAGGATGGGCCCCAGCCTTCGCCGGGGTGACATCGAGAATGTTGCTAAAGCGGTGCGCGAACCGCAATATCGCTTCCGGGAACCGGGTAAGGGTCCCGCGTGTTCTCCCGGCAGCCTCGCAAGCGTCAGGAGCGTCCCTCATGAAAACCCCGTCGATCCATCTCGCCTCGAACACCAAGTCGACCGTGATCGAGATTCTCAACAAGCGGCTGGCCGATACCATCGACCTGGCGCTGGCCACCAAGCAGGCGCACTGGAACCTCAAGGGTGTGCAGTTCATCGCCGTGCACGAACTGCTCGACACCTTCCGGGCCGGGCTCGACGAGCACGGCGATATCATGGCCGAGCGGGTCGCCCAGCTTGACGGCATCGCGCTCGGCACCAGCCAGGCCGTCGCCAAGGCCACGGGGCTCGAGCCGTATCCGACCGACATCCAGAAGGTGCCCGAGCACCTGGCGGCGCTCGCCGACCGCTATGCGCACCTCGCCAACACGGTGCGCGAGGACATCGACACCACCGACGAGGCCGGCGACGCCGGCACGGCCGATATCCTCACCGCATTCTCGCGCGAGCTCGACAAGGATCTGTGGTTCATCAAATCGCATCTCGAATAGGCATTCGCAGGCGAATTTGACGGCGAACGGCGCGAATCGAGCGATTCCGCGCCGTTTTGGTCGGCCAGGAGCTATGGACGGCGCGTCCGTTCCTATGATTTCCTATGGATTGTTGGTCTTTTCCTACACCTCGTGGCGGAAAAGTGACGGCGACCGCTTGTGCGCAGATTGGAATTGTGCAAATGTGCAGGTGATAGGACAACACTGTTGTCGTTTATCTGCCGCGGCGCCCCGGTCTCCCCGGGTCAGCGCCGCACGCCGTACCGGCTGGTCCCGCTCTTGCATAGCGGAAACGGAACGGCGGGGCTAAGATAGCCCGAACGAGCGGCCATTTGGATGCAGAGCCGCTCCCCACTGAATGGATGCGTTTGCTCTTTCGAGCCGTACTGTGTACGACCCGGAACGACAGCGCGCCCACGAAAGGAAACTGCTGCATCCGGGCGCCGGCCTGCCGGCGACACAGCCAAGGATGCGAACGAAGACACAAGCGCGGTTGCCCTACAGCCGGGCGCCGGGCACTGCGAGAGAGGACACGACATGGCAAACGAACGGACCGGAACGGCTCTTCCCGTCGGCGCGAGCGCTGCCAATCGTAAAACCCTGATTTCGCATGGCCGCCGCGTGGCGCCCGCCGGGCGTCCGGAGCGCCAAGGTCTTTATGATCCTTCGCGCGAGCGCGATGCCTGCGGCATCGGCATGATCGCCAACATCAAGAACAAGCCGAGCCACGAGGTGGTGGAGAAGGGTCTCGAGATCCTCGAGAACCTCGAGCACCGCGGGGCCGTCGGCGCCGATCCGCTGATGGGCGACGGGGCGGGCATCCTCGTCCAGATCCCGCATGCGTTCCTTTCAAAGAGCGTCGATTTCCCGCTGCCGGAAAAGCACCAGTACGCGGTCGCGATGATCTTCTATCCGAACGACCCGGCGCTGCGCGACCGGTGCGCGGAGGCGGTGAAGGCCTGCATCGCCGGTGAGGGGCTGGCGCTCCTCGGCGAGCGCGTCGTGCCGACCGACAACGGCAAGCTCTCGGAAGGCGTCATCGCGACCCAGCCGATCATCGAGCAGATGTTCATCGCGCGGCCCCAGGACCTGAGCCTGGACGCGTTCGAGCGCAAGCTGCTGATCGTGCGTAAGGTCATCTCCAACAGCGTCTACCGCGCGATCCCCGAGAGCGACAGCGACAACGGCTTCTATGTCGTGTCGATGTCGGCGCGCACCCTCGTCTACAAGGGCATGTTCCTTGCCTATCAGCTCGGCGCCTTCTATCCGGACCTTTCGGACGAGGCGTTCGAGAGCGCCATCGCGCTCGTCCACCAGCGGTTCTCGACCAACACCTTCCCCAGCTGGAAGCTCGCGCATCCCTATCGGATGACGACGCACAACGGCGAGATCAACACCATCCGCGGCAACGTCAACTGGATGGCGGCGCGGCAGGCCTCGGTCGCCTCGAACCTCTTCGGGAACGAGATCACCAAGATCTGGCCGATCTCCTATGAAGGCCAGTCGGACACCGCCTGCTTCGACAACGCGCTCGAATTCCTGGTGCGCGGCGGCTACTCGCTGCCGCATGCGGCCATGATGCTGATCCCCGAGGCCTGGGCCGGCAACCCGCTGATGGACGAGGAGCGGCGCGCCTTCTACGAGTACCACGCGGCCCTGATGGAGCCGTGGGACGGGCCGGCGGCCATGTCCCTCTCGGACGGGCGCTATGTGGTTGCGACCCTAGACCGCAATGGTTTGCGGCCGGCGCGCTATCTCGTCACCCGCGAAGGGCATGTGGTGCTGGCGTCCGAATCCGGCGTTCTCGACATCCCCGAAGAGGATGTGGTCGAGCGCTGGCGGCTGCAGCCGGGGCGGATGCTCGTCATCGACCTCGAGGAAGGCCGCATCGTCTCGGACGAGGAGATCAAGCACCGTCTCGCCAGCAAGCACCCCTACAAGGAGTGGCTGGCGCGCACGCAGATCGTGCTCGAGGAACTGCCGGCGACGGAACCCAAGGCCCCGAAGACCTCGGAGAGCCTTCTCGATCGCATGCAGGCGTTCGGCTACACCCAGGAAGACATCAAGCTCCTGATGGCGCCGATGGCGACCACCGGCCAGGAGGCCGTGGGCTCGATGGGCACCGACACGCCCATTTCGGCGCTCTCGGACAAGTCCAAGCTCCTCTACACCTATTTCAAGCAGAACTTCGCGCAGGTCACCAACCCGCCGATCGACCCGATCCGCGAGGAATCGGTGATGAGCCTCGTCTCGTTCATCGGGCCGCGGCCGAACATCTTCGACCTCGAGGGTCTGTCGAACCAGAAGCGGCTCGAGGTGCGCCAGCCGGTGCTGACCAACGAGGATCTGGAGAAGATCCGCGTCATCGGCGACATGCCGGACAATCAGTTCAAGACCAAGACCATCGACATCACCTATGCGGCCGACAAGGGTGCGGCGGGGATGGAGGAGGCGCTGGACGCGATCTGCGCGCTCGCCGAGACGGCGGTCAAGGGCGACTACAACATCATCATCCTCTCCGACCGGCTGGTGGCGGCGGACCACATCGCAATTCCCGCGCTGCTGGCGACCGCGGCGGTGCACCATCACCTCATCCGCAAGGGGCTGCGTACGTCCTCGGGCCTCGTCGTCGAGACCGGCGAAGCGCGTGAGATGCATCACTTCGCCATGCTCGCCGGTTACGGCGCCGAGGCGATCAACCCGTATCTGGCGTTCGAGACGCTGGCCGCGCTCCATGCCGAGGGCGAGTATCCGCCCGAGGTCGATGCAGAGGAGGTCGTCTACCGCTACATCAAGTCGGTGGGTAAGGGGCTTTTGAAGGTCATGTCCAAGATGGGCATCTCGACCTATCAGTCCTATTGCGGCGCGCAGATCTTCGACGCGGTGGGCCTCAAGACCGATTTCGTCAAGCGCTTCTTCTTTGGCACCGCGACCTCGATCGAGGGCGTCGGACTTGCCGAGATCGCCGAGGAGACGGTGCGCCGTCACCGCGACGCGTTCGGCAACGACGCGGTCTTGAGGAAGTCGCTCGATGTCGGCGGCGAGTACATGTACCGCATCCGCGGCGAGAAGCATGCCTGGTCGCCCGATACGGTCGCCGACCTGCAACATGCCGTGCGCACCCGGGACGAGAGTCCGGAAGGCGCGCAGGAGCGCTACGACAGTTTTGCCAAGCGGGTGAACGAGGCGATGAACGGCTTCAAGGCCATCCGCTCGCTGTTCGAGGTGAAGCCGCTTGGGGCGGCGGTGCCGCTCGAGGAGGTCGAGCCCGCGACGGAGATCGTCAAGCGGTTCGTGACCGGCGCGATGAGCTTCGGCTCGATCAGCCGCGAGGCGCACACCACGCTCGCCATCGCCATGAACCGGATCGGCGGCAAGTCGAACACCGGTGAGGGCGGCGAGGAGCCGGACCGGTTCATGCCGCTGGCCGACGGCTCGCGGAACCCGCTGCGCTCGGCCATCAAGCAGGTGGCCTCGGGCCGGTTCGGCGTGACGGCCGAATACCTCGTCAATTCGGACGCGATCCAGATCAAGGTTGCGCAGGGCGCCAAGCCCGGCGAGGGCGGGCAGTTGCCCGGCCACAAGGTCGACTGGAAGATCGCCAAGGTGCGTCACTCGACACCGGGCGTCGGCCTCATCTCGCCGCCGCCCCACCACGACATCTATTCGATCGAGGACCTGGCCCAGCTCATCTATGATCTCAAGAACGTCAACGAGCAGGCGGACGTTTCAGTCAAGCTCGTCTCGGAGGTCGGCGTCGGCACGGTCGCGGCGGGCGTCGCCAAGGCGCGGGCCGACCACATCACCATCTCGGGTTATGACGGGGGCACGGGCGCTTCGCCGCTGACTTCATTGAAGCACGCCGGCGGACCCTGGGAGATCGGCCTTGCCGAGACGCACCAGACGCTGGTCTTGAACCGCCTGCGCTCGCGCGTCGTGCTGCAGGTCGACGGGGGGCTCAGGACCGGGCGCGACGTGCTGATCGGCGCTCTGCTCGGCGCGGACGAATTCGGCTTCTCGACGGCGCCGCTGATCGCGGCCGGCTGCATCATGATGAGGAAGTGCCATCTCAACACCTGCCCGGTTGGCGTTGCGACGCAGGACCCGGTGCTGCGTAAGCGCTTCAAGGGCACGCCCGAGCACGTGATCAACTACTTCTTCTTCGTGGCCGAGGAGCTGCGCGGACTGATAGCAGAGATGGGTGCGAAGACGCTCAACGAGCTCGTCGGACGCTCGGACCTTCTCGACCAGAAGAAGCTTGCCGACCACTGGAAGGCCGAGGGCATCGACTGCTCGAAGATCTTCTACAAGCCCGAGCCGATCGGGGGCGACACGATTCATCACTCCGAGCTGCAGAACCATCACCTCGAAGCGGTCATCGACCGCACTTTCATCGAGAAGGCGATGCCGGCGCTCGATAGCCGCACGCCCGTGCAGATCGACCTGCCGATCCGCTCGCGCGACCGCTCGGCCGGCGCCATGCTCTCGGGCGAGGTGGCGCGCCGCTTCGGGCACGAGGGCCTTGCCGAGGACACCATCGCCATCAAGCTCACCGGCACCGCCGGGCAGAGCTTCGGCGCGTTCCTGGCGCGGGGCGTCTCCATCGACCTCGTCGGCGATGCCAACGACTATGTCGGCAAGGGCCTTTCGGGTGGGCGCATTGTCGTGCGGCCATCGGAAAAGGCGCAGATCGTGCCCGAGAAGTCGATCATCGTCGGCAACACCGTGCTCTATGGCGCGATCGAGGGCGAGGCCTATTTCCGGGGCGTGGCGGGCGAGCGTTTTGCCGTCCGCAACTCCGGGGCCATCGCCGTCGTCGAAGGCACGGGCGACCATGGCTGCGAATACATGACCGGCGGTCTCGTCGTCGTCATCGGCGAGACGGGGCGGAATTTTGCGGCCGGCATGTCCGGGGGCGTTGCCTATGTCCTCGACGAGGACGGCACGTTCCGCTCGCGCTGCAACCTGGCCATGGTCGACCTCGAGCCGGTGCCCGAGGAAGAAAATCTCATGCGCAAGATCCACCACCACGGCGGGGATCTCGAATGGCACGGGCGCGTCGACATTTCCGGCGACATGACCAAGCACGACGACGAGCGCCTGCAGCAGCTCATCGCCAACCATCTGCACTACACCGGTTCCACCCGCGCCAAGGCGATCCTGGAAAACTGGGAGGCCTATCGGCCGAAATTCGTCAAGGTTATGCCGGTCGAATACCGCCGGGCGATCCGCGAGATGGAACAGAAGAAGAAGCGCGCCGATCTGGGCGTGGCTGCGGAATAGGGAGCAAGCCAATGGGTAAGGTTACAGGCTTTCTCGAGATCGAGCGCGAGGAGCCCCGGTACGAGCCGGCCTCCGATCGCGTGCGTCATTTCGGCGAGTTCACCATTCCCCTTTCCGAGGGGCGCGTGGTGGACCAGGCGGCGCGCTGCATGGATTGCGGCATCCCGTTCTGCCATGGCGATACGGGCTGCCCCGTCAACAACCAGATTCCCGACTGGAACGACCTCGTCTACCAGGGGGACTGGGAGGAGGCGGCGCGCAACCTGCATTCGACCAACAACTTCCCCGAGTTCACCGGGCGCATCTGCCCCGCGCCTTGCGAGGAAGCGTGCACCCTGAACCTCGAGGACACGCCGGTCGCCATCAAGACGGTGGAACAGGCCATCGCCGACCGGGCGATCCGTTCGGGTTGGGTCAAGCCGCAGCCGTCCGAGGTCAAGACAGGCAAGTCGGTCGGCATCGTCGGCTCGGGCCCGGCCGGCATGGCCGCTGCCCAGCAGCTGGCGCGCGCCGGCCACGAGGTGCACGTCTATGAGCGCGAGCCCAAGGCCGGCGGCCTGATGCGCTACGGTATCCCCGACTTCAAGATGGAGAAGGACCACATCGACTTTCGCGTCTCGCAGATGGAAGCCGAGGGCGTCGTCTTCCACTACGGCGAGAACATCGGGATCGGCCGGCCGCTCTCGGACCTCCAGGCCCGGCATCATGCGGTGCTGCTCTGCGGCGGGGCGGAAAAGCCGCGCGACGTCGGGGCCGAAGGCACCCATCTCGATGGCGTGCACTACGCCATGCCGTTCCTCGTGCAGCAGAACCGGCGCGTCGGCGGCGAGGACGTTTCGGGCGAATTCCCGCTGGTTGCGGCGGGCAAGCACGTCGTCGTAGTCGGTGGCGGCGACACGGCCTCGGACTGCATCGGCACCTCGTTCCGGCAGGGCGCGATCGCCGTCACCCAGCTCGACGTGCGCCCGCAGCCGCCCGAGCTCGAGAACAAGCTTTCCACCTGGCCCAACTGGGCGGTCAAGATGCGCACCTCCTCCTCGCAGGCCGAAGGGGCGATCCGCGAGTTCTCGGCCGGCACGATGACGATCGTCGGCAACGCCAGGGGGCACGTCACCGGCGTCGAATGCGCCCGCGTCGACCGCAAGCGCCAGCCGATCCCCGGCACCGAGTTCACCATCAAGGCAGACCTGGTGCTGATGGCCATCGGCTTTGCCAGCCCGGTGCACGAAGGGATGCTGAACGAGCTCGGGGCTGAGCTCGACAAGCGCGGGAACCTCTTTGCCGATACCTTCAGCTACCGCACGTCGGTCGACAAGGTCTATGCCGCCGGTGACATGCGGCGCGGCCAGTCGCTGGTCGTCTGGGCGATCCGCGAAGGCCGGCAGGCGGCGCGCGCCATCGATATGGACCTGATGGGCAAGACGGATTTGCCGCTGTAGGGTGCAAGGCCCGGCGCGCAGCCGGGCCTTATTCTTCCGCCAAGATCAAGGACTGACAGGACGATGGCCGAAAACTACGTCGTCGACGAGCTGATTTCGGCCAAGGCCGTGGCCGCCCGCGTCGAGGCCCTGGCCAAGGAGATATCGGCCTATTTCCGCGATACTGAGAAGCTCGTCGTCATCGGGCTTTTGCGCGGCTCGTTCATCTTCATCGCCGACCTGGTACGCGAGCTCGACCTGCCGGTCGAGGTCGATTTCCTCGAGGCTTCCTCCTATGGCGATGCGATGGAATCGAGCCGGGAGGTGCGCATCCTCAAGGACCTGCGCGGCGAGATCGCCGGCCGCGACGTGCTCGTCGTCGAGGACATCGTCGATACCGGCTATACGCTGAAGCACGTGCTCGAGATCCTGGCGACCCGCCATCCGCGCCGCATGGAAGTGTGCGCCCTGCTCAACAAGCCCTCGCGGCGCGAGACCGACGTTGCGGCCAAATGGGTTGGCTTCGACATCCCCGACGAATTCGTCGTCGGCTACGGCATCGACTACGCCCAGCGCAACCGGAACTTGCCGCACATCGGCGCGGTGCGGTTCGTCAAGTAGGCTCACTTCGACGATATCTCCCGACATCGCCGCAAAGTATCGGTTCAGGGTTTGAAGCCCCGGCTTTCACCCGGCACTGCCGGCACCGCCTCGGCCTCGGCGGTCGCCCTGCGAAACACGATGTCGTCGGCGTTCTCAGGAGTTATCTCGACGGGCACGTTTCGCCTGTCCACCGACAGCAGGCCGACAAAAGCGGGCTCGACCGCGTGAATATAGGCTTCGGCCCAATCCAGGGCTTGCGAAAGGCTGTCCCGGATATGGTCGACAGCCGTTTCAACAGGCAGCCCGCGCACGGAGACAAACTCTTCTGCCGGTATGGACAGCGAACGCCGCCGAATTTCGTCGATGATCTTCTGGGGCGAGAAGTTGGGTGGCTTTCCAGAAGATGCCATCACCAACGGGCCCAGTCTGCAGTAGTTTTCGGCGATGGTGACCAGGTCTACGTAGTCGCGCGCCTTGCTGCGCGTGGAAGCGGCCATGACCTTGTTGATCGCCAGGTCCGCCGTGCTCAATCGCACGCCCCATTCCTCGTCGCGGACCAAGGGGAAGAAGCGGATCTTCGTCTCGCTCATCCATTGCAGCATCGTTGCGCTGCCGTTTCTGGAAACGGTGCACTCCACGACTCCATAGATGAGTACGTCGATGTGCACGTCGAAACCGGCTGCCTTCAAGGTTGCGATGTCGGCCCTGGCGCTGTCGACGATCTCCTCGTCCGTGTCGTGGAATATGTCCAGATCGTCCGAGAGCCGAAACCAATCCTTGTTCAGAACCGCTCCTCCGGCCATGTAGCTGGTTTCGGATCGATTGGCGGCGATGACGTTCATCACCTGTTTCTGCAGCGCCGTCAGTGCCATTGATTCAACCTGCCAGTTCCAGGAGTTGGCGGCCGATGACGAACGCGCGTGCATTGCCGCGTTCCATCAGAGCCCTACCGACGACGCGAGCTCTTTCGGATACATTGGGAAGACGCGACAGGTCGACATTGTCCAATACGCGCGCACCATAGTCCTCCACGGCCTGGTCGATGCGCTTCTGAAGCTCACTCCTGTCGTCCCGATGCCTCTTTCTGATGGACGCGGCATAGGCCAGCACTTCCGGGCGAGCGCCAGGAGGAACCAGAACCTCCACCCGAACGAGATCGGCAGCACCGCCGGATTTGCGATAGCGCTTTATCCTGTCCTGAACGCCCATATCATCTCCTGTTGCTCAAGAGAATAAGCGTATCCCGGATACGTTTCAAGTGATGGAAGGCGATCCCGACTAGCGACCCGTCGCGTTCTCCACTTCCTGCTCCGGCACGATGCCGACGCCGAAGGCGTCGGCGCGACCGACGGGGGCCTTGACCATTTCGGTCAGATCGAAGGGTGCGCCGCCCGCGGGGAGGGCAGCGGCGGAGACGAGGTCGTTGGCGGGCGCCGGCGAGCGGGTGAGCGGGGTGACGGCGCCGGCGACCTCGAGCAGGCGGATTTGGCCGAGACCCTGGAAGGGCGGGCGCAGCATCGCGCCGGCGTCGGTGCCGGCAAGCGGATCGGCGACCTCGATGGAGATGCCGCCCTCGCGATAGAACTTGCGGATCGACTGGCTGACGAAGAAGGCGAGCTTGTCGGAGCCGGCGGTGGAGAAGTGGATGCCGTCGTCCTTGCGCATCCGCACGTTCTGCCCGTTGATATCCGGTCCATAGGCCGAATACTTGCCGTCCTCGCCAAGGAACCGTTCGAAGATGTCGATGAATTCGGCGCCACCCGAGACGCTGGCCAGGCGATGGATGGCGCTGATCTGGCTGATGGCGGTCGAATAGGAGTTCGAGGACATCGGCGGCAGGCCGATCCAGATCACCGGCTTGCCGGCGCTGCGCAGCTGGTTGAGGAAATCCATCACCCGCGCCTGGTAGGCGGCGTTCCAGGGATCGGTCAGCGGCTCGGCGGCCTGCCCGTTGACGCGCAGCTCCTGCCGGTCGTTGATGCCGATGGCGACGACCGCGAGGTCGAAGCTGTCGGCGGCGATGGCGTCGCGCACGGCCGTGTTCCAGTCGAAATAGTCGTCGCGCACGAACCCGGAGGAGCCGACGCCCTGGTTGACGACGAGGAGGTTCGGGTCCTCGGCGTAGAACCGTTCCAGCGCCTTGGCGAGATCGACGGCGAGCGAATCGCCGAAGACGGCGAGGCGCGTGGCGTCGGGGGCCTTCTCGACAGTTGGCTTGGGCGGGGGCAGGCTCGCGGCGGGCGCCGAAGAGCGCGGGGCGGTCTGGCGCGGTGCAGTCTGGCGGGGCTGCTCGACCGGTGGGCGCTGCGGCTCGGGTTCGCCGAAGAGCAGGTCGAACAGCGTCCGGCGGCGCGGCTCCTGCTGGGCGAGGAGGAGCGTGTCGCTCTGCGCAAACGCCGGCGCGGCGTCGACCGCGACGATGCAGAGAACCAGCAGCAGGGCGAGAAGGCGTGTCATGCTCTCATTCTATCAAAGTGCGCCCGGCGGCACCATGCGCCTAGCCGGATCGTGACGCGTCCTCAACGCACCGCGCCGGCCAGCGCCTCGTAGGTCGCTCGGGTGATAAAGCCGTCCGCCACCTCGCCGCGCCCGGCCTGGAAGCGGGCATAGGCGGCCTGGGTGATGGGGCCGATGCGCCCGTCGAGGTCGCCATCGTAGAGGCCGAGGGTCCTCAGCGCCTGCTGTATCGCCTGCCGCTCGGCGAGGCTGGGAAAGCGCGTGGCGCGCGGCCAGTCATCGACGAAGCCGCCCGAACCCTTCAATCGGTCGGTCATGTGGGCGACGGAAAGGGCGTAGCTGTCGGAAAAATTGTAGCCTTTGAGGACGAGGTAGTTGCCGGTCATCAGGAATTTCGGCCCGTCCTTGCCGGCCGGCACATAGAGGAAGACCGGCTCGGACATGTCGGCGAATTGGCGGTTGCCGACGCGGGCAACGCCGCGTTCGGCAAAGAACGAGACCGGGCGCAATTGCGTGCGGTCGGCGAGCAGGTAGTCGAAGCCGTCCGGCAGCGCCACTTCGAAGCCCCAGTCGACGCCGGGCTTGTAACCGAGGCCGCGCAGGTAAACGGCGCTGGTGGCGAGGGCGTCGGACAAGGAATTGTGGAGGTCGACGCGCCCGTCGCCGTCGCCATCCGTGCCGTGCCTCAGGACATTGGAGGGGTTGACCTGCAGGTGGCCGATGGCCCCGGCCCAGGAGCCGACGAGGGTGTCGCGGGTCAGCGGCCCGCGCTCGACGAGCTTTAATGCGGCGATGAAATCGGCCTCGTCTTCGGCAAGGCGCGAGCGGCGCTGGTGGACGACGGTCGCCAGCGAGCGGATGACCGGGCGGATGAGGCCGCCATCGTCGAGCACGGCGCCGTAGTCGGTCTCCATGCCCCAGATGGCGGCGAGCAGGTATGGATCGACGCCGTAGCGCGCGCCGACCGCCTCGAAGAGCGCGGCGTTGCGCTGGATGGCTGCCTGTCCGCGCGAGATACGGGCCGCGCTGACGCGACTTTCGATATAGTCCCAGACGGGGGTGGTGAATTCGGGTTGGCCGCTGACGAGGCCAGGCGTCTGCGGATCGGGCGTGAGGCCGGCGGTCGCGGCGCGATAGGCCTCGCGGCTGACCCCGCCAGCCACCGCCTTGGCCTCGAAATTGGCAAGGAACGCGGGGAAGGATTCAATGGGCTGGGCGAGGGCGGGGATGCTCGCCAGCGCCAGAGCTAGACCTGCAAGAATGTGCTTCACGGCTCAGCCTTCCTGATCGTGCCACGCCCTCGTGGTTCGAGGCTTGCCTGCGGCAAGCGCCTCACCATGAGGGCTACTGGTGGTCCACTGCGATATCATCAGCCCTCATGGTGAGGTGCGCAGCGTAGCGGAGCCTCGAACCACGAGGGCGTGGCACAAACTACCTGTTCCGCCGCATCAGGTGTTTTTCCCAATCCAGCGCCGTGCGCACGATGCCGGTCAGGTCGTCGTGCTTCGGCTGCCAGCCCAGCACCGAACGCACCTTCTCGCCTGTCGCGGTGATCGAGGCCGGGTCGCCGGCGCGGCGCGGGCCTTCCTCGACGGGGAAGTCGACGCCCGAGACGGCCTTGACCGTATCGATCACCTCGCGCACCGAATAGCCGCGCCCGTAGGCGCAGTTGAGCGTCTGGCTCTCGCCGCCCTTACGCAGGTGTTCCAGCAGCAGCGCGTGCGCCTCGATGAGGTCGGTGACGTGAATGTAGTCGCGCACGCCCGTGCCGTCCGGCGTCTCGTAGTCGGAACCGAAGATCGCCATCTTGTCGCGCTGGCCGAGCGCGGTCTGGCAGGCGACCTTGATGAGGTGGGTGGCAAGAGGGGTCGATTGGCCCGAACGCCCGGCCGGATCGGCGCCGGCGACGTTGAAGTAGCGCAGGACCCCATAGGTGATGGGATGGGCGGCGGCGACGTCGGCCAGCATCAGTTCGGTCATGAGCTTCGAGCGGCCATAGGGGGACATCGGCTGCAGCGGCGTTTCCTCGACGACGGGGGCCAGCCCCGTCATGCCGTAGACGGCGGCGGTCGAGGAGAAGATGAAGTGCTTGACGCCACCCTTGACCGCCGCTTCGATGAGGTTGCGCGAGGTCGCGGTATTGTTGGCGTAGTATTTCAACGGGTTCTCGACCGATTCCGGCACGACGATCGAACCGGCGAAATGGACGATTTCCTTGACGCCATGTTTGGCGATGACGTCGCCGACGAAATCCATGTCCCCGGCGTTGCCTTCGACGAGTTGCGCGCGATGGTCGATCGCCCAGTCGAAGCCGGTGACGAGGTTGTCGAGCACCACGACCTTTTCGCCTGCGTCGGCGAGCCTCAGAACCATGTGGCTGCCGATATAGCCGGCACCGCCTGTGACGAGAACGGTCATGCTGTTTACCCTGGGGAGGAATGACGAAACGAGGCGGATGCTATTGGCCAGGTGTTGCAATAGCTTTACCAAGCTTTTCACCCAACTTTCCATTCCGACAAGACATAGAGAGCCGGAGCCAGAATGGTGCACAAACGCGTAAGGACCGCCGTCTTCCCCGTCGCGGGGCTTGGAACCCGCTTCCTGCCGGCGACCAAGGCGATGCCCAAGGAAATGCTGACGGTCGTCGACCGGCCGCTGATCCAGTACGCGGTCGACGAGGCGCGCGAGGCGGGGATCGAGCATTTCGTCTTCGTCACCGGCCGCAACAAGGGCGTGATCGAAGATCATTTCGACCGGCAGTTCGAACTGGAGACGACCCTCGAGGTGCGCGGCAAGACGCAAGCGCTGGTCGAATTGCGCAAGGACCTGCCGTCGGCCGGCCGCACCAGCTTTACCCGCCAGCAGGAACCGCTGGGGCTCGGCCACGCGGTCTGGTGCGCACGCGATATCGTCGGCGACCAGCCCTTCGCGCTCCTCTTACCGGACATGCTGTTCAAGGGCGAGCCGGGCGTCTTGAAGCAGATGATGGAGACCTATGAGGAAACCGGCGGCAACGTCGTCGCCGTCGAAGAGGTGCCGCGCGAGGACGTCAGCTCCTACGGGATCGTGGCGCGCGGCGAGGGCTCGGACGAGGGGTTCCACATCACTCAAATGGTGGAAAAGCCCAAGGTCGAGGAAGCGCCCTCGAACCTCATCATCTCGGGCCGCTACATCCTCCAGCCGGATATCTTTGCGCTCCTGGCCGAGCAGACCAAGGGCGCGGGCGGCGAAATCCAGCTAACCGATGCCATGCAGACGCTGATGAAGAGCCAGCCCTTCGTCGGGGTAAAATATCGCGGGCAGTCGTTCGACTGCGGCTCCAAGATCGGGTTCCTGACGGCCAACGTCGTCTATGCGCTCGACCGCGAGGATATCCGCGACGGGTTCCTGGCCGAGCTCAACAAGCTGGGCGTCGGGCGGGAAATCCAATAGTTCGTGCCACGCCCCCGTGGTTCGAGGCTTCGCTTCGCTCGCACCTCACCATGAGGGCTGTTGTTGATCCCGTGACCGCCAGTAGCCCTCATGGTGAGGTGCGCCCGCAGGGCGCCTCGAACCACAGGGCGTGGCACGATGTCCTACCGCGAGATCGTGACGCCCACCGTCACCCGGTGGGTATCCTCCGGGGTGTCGGTGGATTTTTCCGTGCGCGCGTAGCCGTAGTCGGCCGAAAGCTGGGTGTGGGGGCCGACGCGGTAGTCGGCGCCGAACCCGAGGCCGTAGCCGGTTTCGGTCTCGCCCGAGCCTTCGAGGTCGGCCTCGTACCAGTCGGCGCTGGATCTGAGGCGCAGCAGGCGGTTGACGGTATAGGCGAGCGCGACGTCGGCGCGGGTTTCGATACGCGCGGTGCCGTTGGCGTCGACCCCGGCCGCTTCGAGGGTGCGCCCGAGCCCGGCCGAGAGGCTGAGGGTGGAGTTCGGCGTATAGGTCAGGCGCGCGTCGAACAGCGTCGACTCGATCTCGTCCAGCACGCCGGCGTCGAACCGGCGCAGGCCCGCGCCGACCGAGGCCTCCGCCGTCAAAACACCGCGCCAGTTGCCAGCGATGCCGGCATAGGCCGCATACTGCGTCGCGTCGGCCTTCACGCCGAGACCCGGCACGTCGTGGTCAAAGATGTCGCGCGTGATTGTGCCGCGTCCGAACACCTCGAAGATCGGGGTGATCTGGTAGCCGACGCGCAGGCCTCCGTCGATGGCCCAGAGATTGTCCTCGCCGTTGAGCCGTTCGGTATTGTCGGTCAGCCTCGTCGGCCCGTAGACGGTGCGCTCGAGGCCGCCGTCGAGGCTTGCCGAAAGGAGGCCGAAGCGGCGGGTGACGCCGAGCCCGACATTGCCGGAGATGCTGTCGGCCGGATCGGCGACGTCGTCGGCAATGCCCGGATCGTGAGGGTTGGGCTGGATATAGGCGAGGCCGCCGCTGGCGGTGACGTCGGTGAGGCTATCGAGTGCGTAGGTGCCTGAGGCACCGAGCCGCAGGCTTTCGAGGTGGGTTTGCCCCTCGACCGGCAGGGCGAGTTCGGCCTCGCCATCGAGGGTCACGCCCCAGCGTCCGCCCGCGCGGGTGAGCGAGACCTGAGGCACGACCAGGGCCTCGTAGCGGCTGCCGTCGTCGTCCTCGACATAGCTGCCGCGCAAGGCCACGCTCCAGTCGACATCGACGGGCAGATCGAGGGGCTCGGCGGGCGGGGTGCCGGGGGCGACCGGATAGAGCCCCGGTTCAAGACGATCGTCCGCCGCCCATGCACCGGCAATCGGCGCGGCTGCGAGCAGCAGCGCGCCGACGAAAAACTTCACGGGCCGGGAGGTACGGCAGGACAAGCGGCGCTCCATCCGCCCGCCCGGTGCACGACGGGCAGGTTCGGTTAAGCTTTTGACCCGGTTATGGTTAACAAAGGATTAGTGGAGTGGCGCTGTGCGTGAGCACGTTGCTCCACCGCCCAAGATGTCACCCCGGCGAAGGCCGGGGCCCATCCCGAGATACGACATCAGCCGCAAGGTGTTCAAAGGAGGCACTCTATGGTGCCCAGTTCATACACCTGGCGGCTGGCGCGGTACTTGAGGATGGGCCCCGGCCTTCGCCGGGGTGACATCCGGGGAGGGGTGGTATGGGTACCCCTTCTGCGGTTCTAAACGATACCGCCCCCGCCGCTTTCCACGGCCGGGCGGATTTCGGCGACCTTGGCCCGGTAACCCGCAGCGCGGTAGGTGGCGAGCGGGTCGATGGCGCCGCCCTGCTCGAAGCGGGCGAGGGCGAGGATCGGCTCGACGTCCGTGCGGAAGGCGTGGCGCAACTCCTGCGTTGCGGCCAGGGCATCATTGGCGTTCTGAGCGGCCTTGAGGGCCTTGCGGTCGACCAGCAGCGCCTGCGCGTAGGCGCGCTGCACGTCGGCGGCCGAGAGCATCAGCGACTCGATCGGGTCGGTGACGTTGTGCGACTGGTCGAGCATGTGGGCCGGGTGGAAGTCCTTGTAGCGCCCTTCGGCGTCCACCAGCTCGTTGAAGACGAGGAACAAGCGGAATGGGTCGATGGCGCCGGCGTCGAGGTCGTCGTCGCCATACTTGCTGTCGTTGAAGTGGAAGCCGCCGAGCTTGCCGAACTGGGCCAGGCGCGCGACGATCATCTCGATGTTGACGTTGGGCGCATGGTGGCCGAGGTCGACGAGGCAGAAGGCCTTGTCGCCCAGTTCCGTCGCAATGATGTAGTTGGTGCCCCAGTCCTGCACGACCGTCGAATAGAAGGCCGGCTCATACATCTTGTGCTCGGTATAGATGCGCCAGTCGTCGGGCAGGGCCGCATAGATGGCTTTCATCGAGTCGAGGTAGTGGCTGAACTGGGTGGTGAAATTGGTCTGGCCAGGGAAGTTGGAGCCGTCGCCGATCCACACTGTCAAGGCCTTGGAGCCGATGGTCTTGCCGATCTCGATGCATTCGAGATTGTGCTCGATGGCCTGGTCGCGGGTCGCCTTGTCGGCGGCCGAGAGCGAGCCGAACTTGTAGCTCTGCAACTGCCCCCTGGCGTCCGAGAAGGTGTTGGAGTTCATGGCGTCGAACCCGAGGTTGAAGCGGCTCGCCGCCTGCTTCAGGCGGTTGGGGTCGGCCTTGTCCCACGGGATGTGGAGCGAAACGGTACGCGTCGCCTGCGTCAGCTGGGCGATAACGGCGCAATCCTCGATCTTGTCGAAAATGTCGCGCGGCTCGCCGAGGCCGGGGAAACGGGCAAAGCGCGTGCCGCCCGTGCCGACGCCCCAGGAGGGCACGGCGACGGAGAAGGCGGCGACCTTCTTCTTGATCTCGTCGATGGCGACGCCGCGCCGGTCAAGGCGCTCGCCGAGCGTTTCGTAGTCGCGACGCAGGTCCGCCTCGCGCCCGGCGTTCTCGGCTTCGACGACGGATTTGTCGATGATGTGTTCGGTCATTTTCCTCTCCCAATGGCCTCAGTCTCCCGGCACCCCTCACCCTGACCCTCTCCCCGGAGGGGCGAGGGGACGATGGGGGAGAGTGCAATGCAGAAGCCGGCACATTCGTCGCGGCTCTTGCGTCCCCTCGCCCCTATGGGGAGAGGGTCGGGGTGAGGGGTCTTCCTTTGTCTACCGCGGGAACGACTGCGCGTTGCCGGCGTCGACGTTGATGATGTTGCCGGTGGACTTGGCCGACATGTCGGAGGCGAGGAAGTAGATCGCCTCGGCGATGTCCTCGGGGAACACGGAGCGCTTCAGCATAGAGCGCTGGCGGTAGTGCTCCTCGAGGTCATCGGTCGACATCTTGTAGGCGGCGGCGCGCTGTTCCTTCCACTCGCCGGTCCAGATCTTGGAGCCGCGCAGCACCGCGTCCGGATTGACGACGTTGACGCGGATCTGGGCCTCGGCGCCCTCGAGCGCCAGGCAGCGGGCGAGATGGATCTCGGCGGCCTTGGCCGTGCAGTAGGCGGCCGCGTTCGGTGAAGCGGCAAGGCCGTTCTTGGAGGCGACGAAGACGACGTTGCCGCCGATCTTCTGGGCGCGGAACAGGCGGAAGGCCTCGCGGCTGACCAGGAAATAGCCGGTCGAGAGGATATCCATGTTCTTGTTCCAGAGCGCCAGCGTCGTCTCCTCGATTGGGGCCGAGGAGGCGAGGCCGGCGTTGGAGACCAGGATGTCGAGGCCGCCGAACTCGACGCTGGTCTCGGTAAAGCCGGCGATCACCGCCTCTTCCCTGGTGACGTCGAGCCTGACCGGGCGCACGAAATCCTTGCCGAAGGCGGCGGCGAGCTCGTTGTGAGCGTTGGCAAGCGCGGTCTCGTCGATATCGGCGAGGACGACGCAGGCGCCCTCGCGCAGCAGCCTTGCGGCGGTCGCCTTGCCGATGCCGCCGGCCCCGCCGGTGACGAGCGCGACATGGCCGGCGAGCGACTTGGGCTTGGGCATGCGCTGGAGCTTGGCCTCCTCGAGCAGCCAGTATTCGATGTCGAACGCCTCCTGCTCGGGCAGGCCCCGGTACTCGGAGACGGTCGAGGCGCCGCGCATGACGTTGATGGCGTTGACGTAGAACTCGCCCGAGATGCGCGCCGTCGCCTTGTCCTTGGCGAAGGTGAACATGCCGACCCCCGGCATCAGGTAGACGACGGCGTTGGGATCGCGGATGGCGGGCGAATTGTCGTGCTTGCAGCGCTCGTAATAGGCCACGTAGTCGGCGCGGTAGGCGGCAACGTCATCGGCGAGCTTTGCGACCACCGCATCGACATCGGGCTTGGCCGGATCGAAGTCGATGACCAGCGGGCGGATCTTGGTCCTGAGGAAATGGTCGGGGCAGGAGGTGCCGAGCGCCGCCAGTGGGCGCATGTTCTTCGAATTGACGAACTCCAGCACGGCCGGGGAATCGTCGAAGTGGCCGAGCTTGTGGCTGTCCTCGGAGATGAAGCCGCGGATGGCGGGCATCAGCTTGCCGGCGATGGCGCGGCGCTCGGCGGGCGGCAGGGCCTTGACCGCCTCGCCACCGAAGATCGCCTTGCCGGCGGTCTTTTCCTCGAACCAGGCGATGGCCTTGTTGATGATGGCGATGGTGGTTTCGTAGCATTCCTTAGGGCTGTCGCCCCAGGTGAAGAGGCCGTGAGACTCCAGCACGACGCCCTTGGCGGCGGGGTTCTCGAGGCAGAACTTTTCCAGCCACAGGCCGAGTTCGTAGCCGGGCTTCTTCCACGGCAGCCAGCCGATCTCGTCGCCGAAGACGTCCCTGGTCAGCGCTTTCGAATCCTTGGAGGCCGCGATGGCGATGATCGCGTCCGGATGCATGTGGTCGACGAAGGGGCGCGGCACATAGGCGTGGAGGGGTGTATCGATGGACGCGGCGCGCGGGTTGAGGTTGAAGGTCGCGTGGGGCAGGTACCCCACCATCTCGTCCTCGAATTCGACGCCGCGGTAGAGGCCCTTAAGCGCCCGCAACTTGTCCATATATAGAGTGGCGAAGCCGTCGAGCTTGATGGTGCCGACATCGCCGCCCGAACCCTTGACCCAGAGCACCTCGACCTCTTCGCCGGTCAGTGGGTCCTTCTCGAAAATCTTGGAAGAGGTATTGCCGCCGCCATAGTTGGTGACGCGCTTGTCGGAGCCGAGGAGGTTGGAGCGGTAGACGAGACGCTCGGGCTCGCTCATCGCGGCGGCCTTGGCGTCGTCCCACAGATTGGCGAGGCGCGGCTGCGCGGAATTGGACATTGAACCTCCTCCCGGAGAAAATAGGGTCGAAATCGGCTGGACATGGCCATGAACAGTCTGGCCTGTCAATCACAAACAATCAACTTCCGTCACATCGTTCTGGTGCCGACGGATGCATGAGAAAATCTGATTGACACTGATCGGTTTTGATGGAACTGGAATCCGCGAAAGGGAGGTGCCCGAGTGCACGAAACTGAACGCCACCGGGTGATATTGGCCGCCGTGCAGGCGCGACCGGTCGCGACCGTCGCCGAGCTCGTCGATATCACCGGGACCTCCGAGGCGACGATCCGGCGCGACATCGCCGCGCTCCATGTCCAGGGACAGTTGCGGCGCGTGCGCGGCGGGGCGGAAGCGGTCAATCCGCCCGAGCAGAGCGCGCTCATCGGGCGTCCGTTCTCGGTCAACGAGACGATCAACATCGCGGCCAAGCGCGCCATCGCGCGGGCGGCGGGCGAGATGTGCAAGGACGGCGAGTCCATCATCATCAACGGGGGCACCACGACCTATCAGATGGTGCCGCACCTGGCCGCGCGCCGGCTCTCGGTCTTCACCAACTCCTTCGCCATCGCCGAATACCTCCTGCACAATTCGCGCAACAGCGTCGTTATTCCCGGCGGCACGGTCTATCGCGAGCAGAACGTGATCCTGTCGCCCTTCGGCGGGGTGGTGGCGAGCCACTTCTATGCGCGCAAGATGTTCATGGGCTGCCAGGGTCTCAACCAGCACGGGCTGATGGAGGCCGACCCGATGGTCGTCCAATCGGAGCTGGCGCTGATCGGCCAGGCGGACGAGCTGATCGTCCTCGCCGATTCCTCGAAGTTCTCGGCAAAGTCGAGCCTAATCCTCTGCGGGCTCGACAGGATCACCACCGTCATCACCGACGGTGGCATCCGCGACGAAGACCGGCAGATGCTCGAAACGGCGGGCGTCGGACTCATCGTGGCGGAAAAAGGCGCTGACATGGATCAGCAGGCAGCGTCCGCGGCCTCTTGAGGGCCGCGGGCAACACTTGGGAGGATACCCTAATGAAACTCATAACCACCCTTGCCGTGACCACCGCGCTGGCGGCCATCATGGCGGCGGCGCCGGCCTATGCGCAGACGCGCATCGCGCTCGTCGTCAAGTCGCTCGGCAACGGCTTCTTCGAGGCGGCCGCGCGCGGTGCCGAGGAAGCGGCCGAGGAGATCGGCGACGTCGAGATCATCTATACCGGCCCGACCGAACCGACGGCGGAAGCCCAGATCGAGGTCGTCAACTCGCTGATCGCCCAGCAGGTCGACGCCATCGCCATCTCCGCCAACGACCCGGACGCGCTGGTGCCGGCGCTGCAGCGCGCCATGGAGCGCGGTATCACCGTCATCTCCTGGGACTCGGGCGTCGCGGCGGAGGGGCGTGAGATGCACCTCAACCCGTCGGGCAACGACCTCATCGGCAACACGATCATCAAGCTTGCCGCCGATCACCTGCCCGAGGGCGGCGACGTCGCCATCCTCTCGGCGACGGCGACCGCCACCAACCAGAACATATGGATCGAGGAAGCCGAGAAGGTGCTGCCCAACTATCCGGGCATCAATCTCGTGGCGACCGTCTATGGCGACGACCAGTCCGACAAGTCCTATCGCGAGGCTCAGGGCCTGATCTCGTCCTATCCGGAATTGAAGGCGATCATCGCCCCGACGACCGTCGGCATCGTTGCCGCCGCGCAGGCGGTGACCGACGCCGGCAAGATCGGCGAGATCAACGTCACGGGCCTGGCGCTGCCCTCGGAGATGGCCGCGCACATCAAGTCGGGCGCGAGCCACTCCTTCGCCATCTGGAACCCGATCGACCTCGGCTATTCGGCGACCCACATCGCCTATGCGCTGGCAACGGACGCCGCGACCGCGGAGCCCGGCGCGACGATCCCCATCGGGCGCGTCGGCGAAGTCACCATCGGCGAGGACGGGCAGGCGGCAATGGCCGAACCGTTCACGTACGATGCCTCGAACATCGATGAGTATTCGTCGATTTTCTAGCTGATGCCGCGGCTCTTTCGCCTCCCTCCCCCTTGAGGGGAGGGAATGAGGGTGGGGGTGGTTGTGTGTGCCACCGATGGACCCCCACCCCCGACCCCTCCCCTCAAGGGGGAGGGGAGCCCGGTGCCGACGATTGCGTAAAGGCGCCAAGCAGACAATTGACATGACCCAACCCCTTCTCACCCTCTCCGGCATCTCGAAATCCTTCCCGGGCGTGCGCGCGCTGCACGATGTGTCGCTCGAGCTCTATCCGGGTGAGGTCACCGCGCTCATCGGCGAGAACGGGGCGGGCAAGTCGACGCTGGTCAAGATCCTGACCGGCATCTACCAGCCGGATGAAGGCGTCATCACCGTCAAGGGCGAGGCGGTGAGCCTGCCGACGGCGCATGCGGCGTTCGGCAAGGGCATCACCGCCATCCATCAGGAGACGGTGCTGTTCGACGAGCTGACCGTTGCCGAGAACATCTATCTCGGCCATGCGCCCCGGAACCGGTTCGGTCTCATCGACTGGGGCAAGATGCGGGGTGACGCGGCGGGGCTGCTGCAGTCGATGGGCGCCGACATCGATCCGGACGTCAAGCTCAAGGAACTGGGCATCGCCAAGAAGCATCTCGTCGGGCTGGCGCGGGCGCTTTCGATCGACGCCGATGTCGTCATCATGGACGAGCCGACCGCCGCCTTGAGCCAGAAGGAGATCGAGGACCTCTACGTCCTCGTCGAGCTCCTGAAGCAGGACGGCAAGGCGATCCTCTTCATCTCGCACAAGTTCGACGAGATCTACCGCATCGCCGACCGCTTCACGGTCTTTCGCGACGGCGAGATGGTGGGCAAGGGCCTCATCGCCGAGACGACGCAGGACGCGATCGTGCGGATGATGGTCGGGCGGTCCGTCGACCACATCTTCCCCAAGGTCGCGGCAAAGATCGGCGAGACGGTGCTGACCGTCGAAGGCCTTAGCCATCCGACCGAGTTCGCCGATATCTCGTTCGAGCTGAAGCGCGGGGAAATCCTTGGCTTTTATGGACTCGTCGGAGCCGGGCGCACCGAGGTGATGCAGGCGCTCTTCGGCATCACGCGCCCCTCGGGCGGCCGCATCGCCGTCGAAGGCCGCGAGGTGGCGCCCAGGTCCGCCGCCGACGCGATTGCGGCGGGCATCGTCTACGTGCCCGAGGAGCGCGGACGGCAGGGCGTCGTCATTGGCTTGCCCATCTTCCAGAACGTTTCGCTGCCGTCATTGAGGCGCACCAGCGGCAACGGCGTGCTGCGCCTGGCGCAAGAGTTCGCGCTGGCGCGCACCTATACCGAGCGGCTGGACCTGCGCGCGTCATCGCTCAGCCAGGACGTCGGCACGCTCTCGGGCGGCAACCAGCAGAAGGTCGTCATCGCCAAGTGGCTGGCGACCGATCCGAAAGTCATCATCCTCGACGAGCCGACCAAGGGCATCGACATCGGCTCCAAGGCCGCGGTCCATGCCTTCATGAGCGAGCTCGTCGGTCAGGGGCTCTGCGTCATCATGGTTTCATCGGAACTGCCCGAGGTCATGGGCATGTCCGACCGCATCGTCGTCATGCGCGAGGGACGCATCGCCGGCGTCTTCGACAATGAGGGGCTCGATCCCGTGACGCTGGTCGAAACCGCCGCCGGCATCGGGAGCCGCGCGGCATGATCCGGTTCCTTAAGCAGCGCGAGGTCATGCTCTTTGCCATCATTGCCATCATCGTGGCGCTGGTGACGACCCGCTCGGCCGGGTTCGGTACGCCCCGTAACCTCGTCGCCGTCTTCAACGACACGGCGGTGCTGGCCATGCTCGCCTGCGGGCAATTGCTCGTCATCCTGACACGCTCGATCGACCTGTCCATGGCCTCCAACCTGGCGCTGACCGGCATGATAGCGGCGATGATCAACGCGGCGCTGCCGGGCGTTCCGGTCGAAGTGCTGATCGTCGGCTGCGTCATCGTCGGCGGGCTGCTCGGCGCCTTCAACGGCGTGCTTGTCTGGAAGCTCAACATCCCCCCGATCGTCGTGACGCTCGGCACATTGACCATCTATCGCGGCGCCGTGTTCCTCGTTTCGGGCGGCACCTGGGTCAACGCCGTCGACATGTCCGACCGGTTCAAGGAACTGACGCGGCTCGTCTTCCTCGGCCTGCCGACGCTCTCCTGGTTCGCCATCGTCGTCATTGCGCTCTTCGTCATACTGATGGCGCGCACGCCGCTCGGGCGCTCGTTCTATGCGGCGGGCGTCAACCCGACCGCGGCGACCTATGCGGGCATCGACGTCGGCAAGACCAAGTTCATCGCCTTCACCATTTCGGGGATGGTCGCGGGGCTCGCCGGCTATCTCTGGGTCTCGCGCTACGTCATCGCCTCGGTCGACGTGGCGCGCGGGCTCGAATTGCAGGTGGTGGCCGCCTGCGTCATCGGGGGCGTGTCGATCGCCGGCGGCATCGGCACGGTCGGCGGGGCGGTGCTGGGCGCCCTTTTCCTCGGCGTCGTCAACAACGCGCTGCCGGTCATCGGCGTCTCGCCCTTCTGGCAGATGGCGATCTCGGGCGCGGCGATCATCACCGCAGTGATCTTCAACGCGCGCGGCGAGCGCAAGCGCGGGCGGATCATCCTCAAGAGCGCGGAGGCGGCGTGATGGGTGGGGTAAACGCTCTGAAGTTCATGCTCTTGGCGAGCCTTGCCCCCCTCCTAGCCTCCCCCACAAGGGGGGAGGTGGGGTTCCGTTCTCTTGGCAAGATGGTGCCAAAGGCACAGTGCAGCACCTCCCCCCTTGTGGGGGAGGATGGGAGGGGGGTGTCCCTCGATTCCCGCCCTCGCGGCTCCCGCCCCTCCCTCCCCCTTGTGGGGAGGGTGGCCCGCGCAGCGGGTCGGGTGGGGGTATGCCTCAGCCTGAGCCGCAGCATCGAGCCTGCCGCGGCATACCCCCACCCCGGCGCTGCGCGCCAACCCTCTCCACAAGGGGGAGGGAGAGGGCACCCCGTCATCGCGAGTAATTTTGTCGGGGTTTTGCCATGACCGACACCACAAACACCGGCCACCGCCATATCCCCGACCGGCTCGACAATCCGGTCAAGTCCGCCGTTTTCTCGTGGGAGACGCTGCTGGTCTTGGTGGGCGTTGCGATCTTTACCGCCAACGCCTTCGCCTCGCCCTACTTCCTCAACGCGTGGAGCCTGTCGGACCTCACCTTCAACTTCACCGAGAAGGCAGTGATCGCGCTCGCCATGGCGCTCTTGATCATCTCGGGCGAGATCGATCTGTCGGTCGCCGCCATCATCGCGCTGGCCTCGACGCTGATGGGCATGGCCGTGCAGTGGGGCGTGCCGACGCCGGGGCTCGTCGCGATCGGCATCGGGGTCGGTCTCGCCTGCGGGGCGTTCAACGGCTTCCTCGTCACGGGGCTGAAGCTTCCCTCGATCGTCGTCACCATCGGCACGATGAGCCTTTTCCGCGGCCTTTCCTACGCCATCCTCGGCGACCGGGCCTATGGCGGGTATCCCAGCGACTTCTCCTGGTTCGGACAGGGGTATGTCTGGTGGGTGATCTCGTTCGAGCTCGTCTTCTTCGTCATCGCCGCCATCGTCTTCTGGTTCGTGCTGCACGGCACCGATTTCGGCCGGCGGATTTTCGCCATCGGCAACAATGCGCTGGCCGCCCAGTTCTCGGGGGTGCGGGTGGCGCGCATCAAGTTCGCGCTCTTCTGCCTCACGGGCCTCATGAGCGGCATCGCCGCCGTGATGCTGACGGCACGACTGGGCTCGACCCGGCCCTCGATCGCGCAGGGATGGGAGCTCGAGGTCATCACCATGGCGGTGCTCGGGGGCGTCAACATCCTCGGGGGCGCCGGCTCGATCCTCGGCGTGGTGCTCGCCGCGCTGATCATGGGGCTGGTCACGTTCGGGCTCGGACTGCTCAACGTGCCGGGCATCGTCATGTCGATTTTCATCGGCGGCCTGCTGATCACGGTGATCGCGCTGCCGATCCTCAATCGTCTGTGGAGGGAGAGACGCTAATGATCGAGAACGACGGATGGGAAAAGCACGCATTCAAGATGCGGCTCAATCCCGGCATGGCCGCCGAATACAGGAAGCGGCACGACGAGATCTTCCCCGAACTGGTGACGCTCCTCAAGGATGCGGGCGTTCGGGACTACTCGATCCATCTCGACGAGGAGACCAATACGCTCTTCGGCGTGCTCTGGCGGCGCAAGGACCACACCATGGGGGATTTGCCGGCCCACCCGGTCATGCAGCGCTGGTGGGCGCATATGGCCGACATCATGGCGACCAACGAGAAGAACGAGCCGGTGTCGGTGGACCTCAAGCCGATGTTCTGGCTGGAGTAGGTCTCTTCTCACCGAGCTTCCAGCAAGAACCCCTCACCCGGCGCTCCGCGCCAACCTCTCCCCAAAAGGGGCGAGGTGAACTCGGGGCCTAGGGTTGTATCGTGCGCAAACACAGGGTCCCCTCGCCCCTCAGGGGAGAGGGACAGGGTGAGGGGTTTCTGAAACTCACACCGCCTCGATCTGCAGCACCGTCCCCTCGGCGCCCACGACTTTCACGCGTGTGCCCGCCGGCAGGTCCGGACCCGCCACCCGCCAGACCGTATCCTCCAGCATCAGCCGCCCGTAGCCGCCGGTGATGGGATCGTCCAGCACCGCTTCGCGCCCCACCAGCCGGTCGGCGCGGCGGTTGAGGTAGGGGCGGTCGTTGAGCTGGGGGCGCGAGCGGGTGAAGCGCAGCCAGGCGAAGATCGCCACTAGCGACAGCACACCGAAAAGGCCCCATTGCATGGGGAGCGTCAGAGGCTGGACCATGGCCGCAAGACCCGTGACGATGCCGGCGATGCCGAGCCAGAGCAGGAACCCGCCGGGCACGACGAGCTCGAGCGCGAGGAGCACCAGCCCGGCGATGATCCAGGCCCAGGGGCCGTAGGCCATGAGGAAGTCGACGATAGCCATCGTAGTCCTTTTCCCTATCTAGTGGCTCTTTCGCCTCCCTCCCCCTTGAGGGGAGGGACCGAGGGTGGGGGTGGTGCTGCGGGCCGCCGAACGACCCCCACCCCCAACCCCTCCCCTCAAGGGGAAGGGGAGCCCATGGTGCCGCCGATCCTACCCCGCGTTGGGCGTCCGGCCGGCGCGGGTCGGGGCCGGGCGGTCCTGGCCGAAGGCCTCGCGGGCGATCTCGGCGATGCCGCCGACGGCGCCGATGACGCTCGCCGCTTCCACGGGTAGCATCAGCACCTTCTGGTTGGGGGAGGTCGCGATGCCTTCCAGCGCCTTGATGTAGTTGTTGGCGACGAAATAGTTGATGGCCTGCACGTCGCCGGCCGCGATCGCCTCGCTGACCATCTGCGTCGCCTTGGCTTCCGCTTCGGCCGACCGCTCACGCGCCTCGGCGTCGCGGAAGGCGGCCTCGCGCCGGCCTTCGGCTTCCAGAACCTGCGCCTGCTTTTCGCCCTCGGCCTGCAGGATCGCGGCCTGACGGCGCCCTTCCGCCTCGAGGATGGTCGCGCGCTTCTCACGCTCGGCCTTCATCTGCCGGCCCATGGATTCGACGAGGTCCTTGGGCGGATCGATGTCCTTGATCTCGATGCGGGTGATCTTGACGCCCCAGGGCGAGACGGCGGTGTCGACGACGCGCAGCACGCGCGTGTTGATCTCGTCGCGGTTAGAAAGCAATTCATCGAGGTCCATCGAGCCCATGACCGAGCGGATGTTGGTCATCGTCAGGTTGAGGATGGCGTGATTGAGGTCGGTGACCTCGTAGGCGGCGGCCGCAGCATCGAGGATCTGGAAGAAGGTGACGCCGTTGGCGGTGACGGTGGCGTTGTCGCGGGTGATGACATCCTGGTGGGGAATGTCGAGCACCTGCTCCATCATGTTGATCTTCTTGCCGACGGTGTCGATGAAGGGGACGATGAGGTTGAGGCCGGGCTTCAGCGTCCTCGTGTATTTGCCGAAGCGCTCGATGGTGAAGTTGTAACCCTGCGGAACTGTCTTGATGCCGGCGAACAGCACCAGGATGGCAAGGATGCCGATGATGATGAGCGTCAGGCTGCCGCCGTCGATGACGTCCATGGTTTTTTCCCCCAAAGAGCGATTTCAGGAAAAAGTGGATACCACTTTTCCGGTTCGAAAACGCGACAAACAAAAATAGAGTTTTCGCAAGCGATGGCGGGACTGTAGTCGATTGCGCCCGGCGGCGGGAGGCGGTTTTTTCCGAGTGTGGCTAAGGCCGCGGCAAGGCGGCCCTGCGGTCGACCATCAGCATGGCGGTGATGGCGACGAACCCGAAGACGACCATGCCGAGCGAGAGGATGTGGGCGTTGCCCCATTGCAGGCGCTCGACGAAGTCGTAGATGGCGATGGACAGAAGCTTGGTCTCGCCGGGGATGTTGCCGCCGATCATCAGCACCACGCCGAACTCGCCGACCGTATGGGCGAAAGTCAGCACTGTGCCGGTCAGGTATCCCGAACGCGCCTCGGGCAGGGCGACGCGCCAGAAGGTCGCCGTGTTGGACGCGCCGAGGGTCTTGGCCGCCTCGAGGTTTTCCTCGGGCACCCCTTCGAACGCTGCGCGCAGGGGGTGCACCATGAAGGGCAGTGAATAGATGATGGAGCCGATGAGCAGGCCGGGAAAGGAGAAGGCGAGGGTGCGACCGCCCCACAGGCTCGCGATCCATCCGCCCGGCCCGTGAGGGCCGAGCGCGATGAGGAGATAGAAGCCGATGACCGTCGGTGGCAGCACCAGCGGCAGGGCGAGAATGCCGCCCGCCATCTCGCGCCCCGCCCAGCGGGTGCGCGCCAGCCACCAGGCGACGGGCGTGCCCAGGACCAGCAGGCAAACCGTGGTCGCCGCCGAGAGCAGGAGCGTCAGCGCGACCGGCGGCCAGAGCTGGGCGAGATCGATCACGGCACGGAATACCCGGCCGCTTCGATGACCGCGACGGCCTGCGGCGAGCGCAGGAAATCGAGGAAGGCTTGGGCGGCCGCGTTTTCTGCGCCGTGCGTCAGCAGCACGGCGTCCTGCCGGATGGGCGAATAGAGGTCGGCGGGTACCTCCCACTGATGGGTCTTGCCGATCACTTGGCTCATGGCAACGAAGCCCACCTCGGCATTGCCGCTTTCGACGAATTGCAGGGTCTGCGAAATGTTCTCTCCGGTGACGAGTTTGGGCTGGATCGCCTCGTAGAGGTCGAGGGATTGCAGGGTTTCGACGGCCGCGGCGCCATAGGGGGCCGCTTCAGGGTCGGCGATGGCGAGCTTGTCGAAATTGCCGCTGAGCGCCGCCTCGCCGGCGCTGACGTCGAGGCTCGGGCTGTAGAGCACCAGCTTGCCGATGGCATAGGTGAAGTCGGTTCCCTCGACGGCAAGTCCTTCCTCGATGGCGATGCCGGGACGCTCGTCGTCGGCGGCCAGAAACACGTCGAACGGGGCGCCCTGGCTGATCTGCGCGTAGAGCTGGCCGGTCGAGCCGAAGCTCAGCACCGCCTCGTTGCCGGTCTCCCGGCTGAACAGCGCCGCCAGTTCCTCGGCGACGGCGGTGAAGTTGGCGGCGACGGCGGCGTTGAGGGTCTCTGCCTGGGCGGGGACGGCGAACAGCGCCAAAGCCGCTGCGAAGAGTCCCCTCACCGCTGTCACCCCGGCGAAAGCCGGGGTCCAGTAAACGACGCGTGTCCGGCTCCTGCCACGCAGGCGTCCGCGCTCATCATGCGCAGGCCCGTCCCTCAGTGTGTACTGGATCCCGGCTTTTGCCGGGATGACAGCCAGTGGTGAGGATGGCAGAGCAGAACCGAACATTGATTGCCTCCGATATGTCCTTACGAACATATCGTGTCGCAGAGCATCCATTGCGGATCAAGCGTTATTTCCCATCGGAAATAACGGCGATGCGGGCGCGCAGTGCCGCGACGTCTGCGACGATGGCTTCCGCGGTTTTTTCTTGCATAGCGCGGTAGCGGGCGAGGACGTCCGTTCCGAGCTCGGTAAGATGCGCGCCACCCTGGGCCGCGCCGCCGCGACTGGCTTCGACGAGGGGGGCGCCGAAGCCGTCGTTCAGGGCCTGCACCAGGCTCCAGGCGCGCTTGTAGCTCATGCCCATGCGCTTGCCGGCCGCCGAGATGGAGCCGGTCTGCGCAATGCCTTCGAGCAGGTCCGCCCGGCCGGGGCCGATATAGGCCGCGTCGGTCAGCGTTACGCGCAGGTGTCCGAGGCCGGTTTCGGGCACGCCGGCCATGGCGCCGTCAGCCCTTGAGGGCCGCCGCTTCGCGCGCCAGGGACTCGACGCGGGCGAAGTCGCCGGATGCGATGGCGTCGGCAGGCATGATCCAGGAGCCGCCGACGCAGATGACGTTGGAAAGGGCGAGATAGGTCTTGGCCTTGGCCGCATCGATGCCGCCGGTCGGGCAGAAGGTGATGTCGGGCAGCGGCGAGGCGAAGGCCTTGAGGACGGGCGCGCCGCCCATGGCTTCGGCCGGGAAGAACTTGAGGAACGAATAACCGCGCTCGGCGGCGGCCATGGCCTCGGTCGGGGTGCCGATGCCGGGCAGCAGCGGCACGCCGAAATCCTCGGCTGCGTCCATGAGGCGCGGTGGGGCGCCGGGCGAGACCATGAAGCGCGCGCCCGCATCGACCGACTGCTTCATGTGCGCCGCATTGCGCACCGTGCCCGAGCCGACGACCGCGCCTTCGACCTTGGCCATCTCCTCGATGACCCTGAGGGCGTTGCCCGTGCGCAGCGTCACCTCCAGCACCGGCAGGCCACCGGCGACCAGCGCCTCGGCAAGCGGGCGGGCCTTGGCCACGTCATCGAGGATGATGACCGGCACGACGGGCGCCAGCGAGAGGATGGAACGGATGGCTGCGGCGTCCTGAGGCATTGGCGGCGGTCCCTGGCAGGTTCGAGCAAGTCACCCGTGGTTAGGCGGTCGGCTCAAATAGAGCAAGTGTGGCGATTGAAATACGCATCGAAAGTGCCTAGGTAACGCCCGCGGTTTGCGCCGAGGAGGGTAGCCCGATGGTTCAGACGATCAATGCGCTCACCCCGCTGGAAGATGCGCGCGCCATCCTCGCCGAGAATTTCGACCTCAAGTTCTCTCCCGCCGTCGAGCGGGAGACGGGCGCCATCTTCGATCGCGTCCGCGACAAGATCCCCGATATCGAATGGCCCTTCTATGCGCCGCTGATCTTCCAGATCAACCGGCTGAAGAAGGAGAAGGATGCGGTCATCCTCGCCCACAACTACCAGACGCCGCAGATCTACCACGGCGTTGCCGATTTCGTCGGCGACAGCCTGCAATTGGCGATCGAGGCGACGCGGGTGGACCAGTCGGTGATCGTCCAGTGCGGCGTGCACTTCATGGCCGAGACGAGCAAGCTCCTCAATCCGCAAAAGACCGTGCTGATCCCGGACAGCCGGGCGGGCTGCTCGCTCGCCTCCTCGATCACGGCCGACGATGTCAAGGCGATGCGGGAAATGTATCCGGGCGTGCCGGTCGTCACCTACGTCAACACCTCGGCGGCGGTCAAAGCCGTGACGGACGTCTGCTGCACGTCCTCCAACGCGCTCGACATCGTCAACCAGGTCGAGGGCGACACGGTCATCATGATCCCCGACCAGTACCTGGCGCAGAACACCGCCAAGAAGACCGGCAAGAAGGTCATCACCTGGGCGGGCGCCTGCGAGGTGCACGAGACCTTCACGGCCGACGACATCGCCGAGCTGCGCCACGCCTATCCGACGGCCAAGATCATCGCCCACCCGGAATGCCCGCCCGAAGTCATCGATGCCGTCGATTTCGCCGGCTCGACGGCGGCGATGATCGACTGGGTCAAAACTGAGAAGCCGGCGCGCGTCGTCATGGTCACCGAGTGCTCGATGTCGGACAATGTCGCGAGCGAAACCACTGGCGTCGATTTCCTCAGGGGCTGCAACATCTGCCCGCACATGAAGCGCATCAACCTCGAGAACGTCCTCTGGTCGCTCCACACCGGCACCGAGGAGGTGACGGTGCCCGAGGAGATCATCGCGCCGGCGCGTCTCGCCGTCGAACGCATGATCGAGATGAGCCGCAAGCGCGACTGAGTTCAGTCATGTTTTGACGGAAACGGAGCGTTCTGCCCCTCCCCCTCGAGGGGGAGGGGGGCCACCGGTGGCCCACCTGAACCCCCCCCACCCTCATTCCCTCCCCTCAAGGGGGAGGGAGGCGATGGGACCGCCGGTTCCGATATGCCTGACACGCTCTAGGCGCCATCACCGCTCGTTAACTGTTTCCCGGTTTGCCGGTTGGTTGCCTGCATCCGTGCCGAATGCGTACAGGCTTCATTAAGGGGGCCATCCTAGGGTCACTCGACAAGGGCAGGAGCCCTCATTGACGGTGCCTAGAACATGGCTGACGGCGAAGCGACAGTTGAGGAAAGCGGCGGCGAAGCGCGGCGGCTGAAGGCCGTGACGGCGCTCGGCCTCCTCGATACGCCGCCCGCGCCGGAGTTCGAGGCGCTGGTCGACCTCGCCTGCCAGACGTTCGGCGTTGCGACTTGCGGCATCTCCCTCATCGACGACAGGCGCCAATGGTTCAAGGCGCTGCGTGGGCTCACCCGTCGCGAGATCGCACGTGAGCTCGCCTTCTGCACGCGGCTGATAACAACGCGCGCGCCCATCACCATCGCGGACCTTTCGGCCGACAGCGGCACCTGGCAGCATCCGCTGGTTACGGGAGCGCCGCACCTGCGCTTCTATGCGGGCGCGCCGTTGATGCTCGGCGCGGAAGTGGTGGGGGCGTTCTGCGTCTTCGACACCCGTCCGCGCACTCTGACCAATGGCGAAGCCGAGGCGCTCTCGCGCCTCGCCGCCGTCGGCAGCGGGCTGCTGCGCCAATACGATACGGCTCAGGCGCTCTCGCGCCTGTCGCGCGAGCTCGAAGCGCAGGGGCGCCTTGCCGAGCAGCAGCGCCGGCAGCTCTCCCACCAGCACCGGGTTTTGGCGCAGGCTTCGACTATCGCGCGGATCGGCGCCTGGGAGCGGGACCTCAGGACCGGCGCCAGCCGCTGGAGCGAGGGCATGTACCAGCTCTTCGAGGTGCCGGAGGACTTCGTCATCGACGAGGCGGCGATCCTGTCGTTCTACCCGCCGGGCGAGCGGCGTCGCGTCAAGGGAATTGTCTCGCGGGCCGCCAAGGCCGGCGCCGGCCACCAGTTCGATGCGCAGATCGTCACGGCAAAGGGCAACCGGCGCTGGGTGCGGGTGACCTCCGAGATCGATCGCACCGACGCGGTGTCGGCGCGGCGGCACGGCATCGTGCGCGACATCACCGAGGAGAAGGAGGCGGCCGATCGCATCGCCTCGCTCGCCGAGCGCGACGGGCTCACCGGCCTCTACAACCGGGCGTTCCTGCAGGCCCATATCGACAATCTGCCAGCTCGTCAGGCGGGCCGGCGTCATGCGTTCCTGCTGCTCGACCTCGACGGCTTCAAGGACATCAACGACACCCACGGCCATGCGGCGGGTGATGAATGCCTCAAGCGCGTGTCGCGGCGGATCGCCCGGGCGGCCGGGCGCGAGGCGCTCGTCGCGCGCATCGGCGGGGACGAGTTCGCCGTGCTGGTCGAGGCGCCGGCGGGCCGGCACGATACGCGTGCGCTCGCCCGGCATATCCGCAAGGCCATCCAGGTGCCGCTGCGCTGGCGCGGCCATGCCTTCCAGCTCAGCGCCTCGATCGGCATCGCCTACTGGTCGGGCAGCGAGCCGGTGATGAGCGATGCGCTCTTTGCCGATGCGGACCTGGCGCTCTACGACGCCAAGGCCGCCGGCAAGAATTGCGAGGCCATCTACCGACCGGAGCTGCGCGCCGAGGCGACACGCCGGTTCGCGATCGTGCGCGATGTCGGCCGGGCGCTGAAGCGCGGCGGGCTCGAGCTCTACTACCAGCCCAAGGTTCGCCTTATCGGCGGCGCCCATCAGGGGTTCGAGGCTTTGTTGCGCTGGGTGCGCGAGGACGGATCGGTCGTCTCGGCCGGCGCGTTCGAACCGGCGCTGAAGGATCCCGGTCTTTCCGCCGAGATCGGCGACTTCGTCATCGAGAGCGCTCTGACGCAGGCGGCCGCATGGCAGGGCCAGGGGCTCGATTTCGGTTCGGTCGCGATCAATCTCGGCGCCAGCCAGTTCCGCAACCGCAATCTCGGACGCGCGATGCTGGAACGGATCGATGCGCTCGGGCTCCCGCCGGGCGCCATCGAGGTGGAGGTGACCGAGGACGTCTTCCTCTCGCGCGCAGCTGGCCATGCGCTCGAGGTGTGCCGCGAGCTCAAATACGGGGGCGTCACCATCGCCTTCGACGATTTCGGTACCGGCTTTGCGTCGCTGACGCATCTGCGCGAGTTCCCGGTGGATGTTCTCAAGATCGACCGCAGCTTCATCTCGCGGCTGGGGACGGACGCCAGCACCACCTCCATCGTCCACGCGGTCGTCGATCTCGCCCACAATCTGGAGCTCGGCGTGGTGGCCGAGGGCGTCGAGACCGAGGGACAGGCGCAGTTCCTGCGCGCGGTCGGCTGCGAGTGGGCGCAGGGCTATCTCTATGCCCGCCCGATGGATGCGCGGGCGGTGCCGGGGTATCTGGGCACGGGCGCGGAGCGGCTGCGGGCCTGAAGCCTGCGGTTTGGTCTGCCATAGCCTCACTCTCCGCTGTCATCCGGGCGAAAGCCGGGATCCAGTACACACTGGTCGGTGGTTGATGCACCCGGCTACTTGCTTCCACCGGGTCATTCCCGCGAAAGCGGGAACCCCCGTTTGTTTGGCAGTCGGCAACGGAGGTCCCCGCTTTCGCGGGGATGACCCGGTTGGGTGGACGTATCGCGGACGAGTCGCGCTGGCACCGCTTACTGGATCCCGGCTTCCGCCGGGATGACAGCAGTGGGATGTGAAGCGTAAAACCGCTACGGCACCGAAGATTACTCCGCCGCCGGGCGCTCCTCTTCCATGACGTCGGGGCCGTTCGGGTCCCCCGGCGCCGTTTCGCAGCCGAGGTCGGGCAGGGCGGCGATGCGGTTGCCGCGGAAGTCGACGCGCAGCACCAGGAGATTGCGTTCCTCGAAATAGCCGAGGAGCCGCCGGGCGCGGCCGGTGGAGTGCGTGCCGTAGGCCCTCGCGAGCGTTGCGTCCGAGGGGCAGGGCTCGCCCGCGACCGCGGCTCGCGCGATCATCAGGAACACGCCCTGGATGTCGTCGGTGAGGCTTTCCGAGAGCGACAGGGCCTGCCGCCAGGCCTCGCTCTCGGCGATCTCGGCGGCAACCCCGGCGCGGGCGACCGCGAGCTTACGGCGGAAGGCCGGCAGGGCCGGAGGCTCGCCGGGCACGCGCCGGATGCGGCAGCGCACCAGGAAGTCCTGGTAGAGCTGGGCGACCGAGCGGAAGCCGGCGTCGGGATCGTCGAGCAATTCGTGCATGACCGCGTCGATCGCCGCGTCACGCTCGGCCTCGTCGGTCTCCTCGAACAGCGTCTCGCGCGGCTGCGCCTGCGTGCGCGCCTCGGCCAGCTGGGCGAGGAGGTCGGCGGTCGGCGTCGGCGGGGGCGGCGCCGGGCGGCGGGGAGCCAGGCGCACCGGCTCGGGCTCGGGGGTAAAGATCAGCTCCTCCGCATCGACCGGCGCATCCGGCAGGGGCGTCAGTTTCGGGCTCGTCGAGCGGGCCGAGGTTTCCACCGCGCCGATAACGACGGGGAGCGGGCGGCGGGCCATTGCCGGGCCCAGCGCCACGAAGTGGCCGCGCGCGAGGTCTCGGAACTGCTCGGCTTGGCGCCGGTCCATGCCGAGAAGGTCGGCGGCGCGGGCCATGTCGATGTCGAGGAAGGTGCGCCCCATGAGGAAGTTCGAGGCTTCCGCCGCGACGTTCTTGGCGAGCTTGGCGAGGCGCTGGGTGGCGATGACACCGGCAAGGCCGCGCTTCCTGCCGCGGCACATGAGATTGGTCATGGCGCCGAGCGAGAGCTTCCTTGCCTCGTCGGCGACCTCGCCGGCGGCGGCCGGGGCGAAAAGCTGCGCCTCGTCGACGACGACCAGCACCGGATACCAGAAATCGCGGTCGGCATCGAACATGCCACCGAGGAAGGCGGCGGCGGCGCGCATCTGCTGCTCGACGTCGAGCCCCTCGAGGTTGAGGACCACCGACACGCGGTGCTGGCGGATGCGCCCGGCGATGCGGGTCAGCTCGTTCTCGGTGCGGGCGGCGTCGACGACGAGGTGCCCGAACTTGTCGGCGAGCGTCACGAAATCGCCCTCGGGATCGACGATGCATTGCTGCACCCAGGGCGCGCTCTGCTCGAGGAGGCGGCGCAGCAGATGCGACTTGCCCGAGCCCGAATTGCCCTGCACCAGGAGGCGGGTCGCCAGCAATTCCTCGAGATCGAGCAGGGCCGGTTGCCCGCCGGGCGCCGCTCCCATGTCGATGTCGATTTTCATGCCGTCTCCGGATGGACTCAGTGCGTAAGTGTTCCTGTCCTTAGCACCTCGGCAAGCGCTCGGCCAGTCATGGGCCGGGCAACTCACAGGGGGTTGGGAATTGCCGTCCACAGCAGCATTTGACAATGGGCAAGCGGATCGTCCATCTTGTATGGAAGATGGACGGCGTGACGCCCTACATCGACCTCGGCGCCGATTCTGGATAACCATCGGCGGAATGACGCAACGATTTTCGAGGTAGCCATATGGCCGCAGAGGTGCTGCAACCGGTGGACGAGGCGGTGAGCGACACGATCGCGTCCCGGATCGTGGCGGCGCTGCGCGAGGAGATCGTGACCCTCAAGCTCAAACCCGGCGATGCGATCTCGGAGAGCGACATCGCGGCCCGCTACGGCATCTCGCGCCAGCCGGCGCGCGAGGCGTTCATCCGCCTCGCCCAGCAGGGGCTGCTCCTCATCCGCCCCAAGCGCGCGACCGTCGTCAAGAAGATATCGGCCGACGGGGTGCGCCAGTCGCGGTTCATCCGCGAATCCATCGAGGTCGAGATCGTGCGGCGCGTGGCGGCGGCCGGTGGGCCGGAAACCGGGAGCACGCTCGAGGCGATCATCGGCGATCAGGAAGAGGCGATGCGGGCCGACGACAGCAACGGCTTCCACGTGCTCGACGAGTTCTTCCACCGCACCCTGGCGCGGCTGGCCGGCGTCGAATACGCCTGGCAGCTCATCGACGACCACAAGATCCAGCTCGACCGCGTGCGTTACCTGACGCTGGGGGTGGCGAGCCAACAGCGCGCCATCGCCGAGCACAAGGTGATCGCGGCGGCGGTGGTTGCGGGGGACGTGGCGGGCGCCGAAGCGGCGATGCGCGCCCACCTCGCCCGCGCCGAGGTGCTGCTCGGCCAGACCATCGCCGACCATCCCGACTATTTCGAAGCCGAGGACGTCGAAACCTAAGCGTTTCCAGGAAAAGGCACCACTTTTCCGGTTCGGAAACGCAACGGAGAACGAGGCTGGCCCGCATAAAGCTCTCGCGTCCTTGATTTTGTCGCCACGCGCCTTCATGGTGCGCGGCCCTGTTCCCATATCCCGATAACACCCCCACGCGGAGTTCCCCATGAAGACCGCGGGCTGGACCATCGTCGCCGCGCCGGTCGTGGCCATCTATGGCCGTTTCTGGCGCGAGGCGCACTGGATGCTCATCGGCATCGCCTTCGTCGTGCTCGCCTCTTCGGTGGGGGCGGTGGCGACGCCCTATATCTTCTCGCGCCTCATCGACACGCTCGATGCCGGGCGGCAGCTGCCGGCGGCCGTTGTCCTCATGTTCGTCGGCTACGCGATCGTGCGCGGGCTGACCATGTCGGGCCAGTACGCGGTCAACTTCATGTCGGTGATGGCGGCCGAGAACCTCAACTTCATTGCTGCCACCACGTTCTTCGAGAAGCTCCTGAAGAAGCCCGTCAGTTTCTTCATCGAGCACAACCCGGTCGAGATCCAGTCCGCGCGCAGCGAGGGGCAGCACTCGGTCTATGTGCTGATCCAGGTGGCCCTCGTCATCCTCATCCCCGGCATCACGCAGATCGTGCTGGCGATCGGGCTGCTGGGGGCGGTCGTCAACATCGAGATCGTCCTCATCGTCCTCGTCTACGGCGTCACCTATGTCGCGGCCACCTACTTCGCCCATCGCTGGACGCGCCCCTATCTCGACAAGGCCATCGAGGCCAATCAGGAGAACGCCAAGTTCGTCGGCAATGCGGTCAACGCCATGGAGACGCTGCGCTACTTCAACGGCGACCGCTGGGTTTCCGAGAGCTTTGCCGGCAAGGCCGACGAGGCGCGCAGGGCCTGGATCGGCTGGTCGCGGCGGCGGGCGATGCTGGCGCTGATCTTCGGCGGCGCGGCCGCCGCACAGCTTGCCGTCACTTTCGTGCTGTTGCTGCCGCGCTATGCGGCGGGCGAACTGACGGTCGGCGACGTGGTGCTCATCAACACGCTCCTCATCCAGCTCAACCAGCCGTTCGAGATGCTGGGCATGTCGATCAACGAGGTGCTGCGGGCCTATTCCAGCTTCCAGCCGTTCGCGCGCATGTGGAATGCGCCGGAGGATACGACGGCCGGCACCACCGGCACGCTGGCGCTGACGGACGGCACCCTCGCCTTCGAGCATGTGAGCTTTGGCTACGGCGAGAAGCGCACGGTCACCGACATCAGCTTCACCGCCCGGCGTGGCGAGATCACGTTCCTCACCGGCGAGACCGGATCGGGCAAGTCGACGCTCTTCAAGCTGGCGCTGAAAGCCATCGAGCCGCAGGCGGGGCGCATCACCGTCGACGGGATCGACCTTGCCGGGATCGGCCGGGAGAACTGGTACGGCGCCATCGGCGTCGTGCCGCAGGAGGTGATGCTGCTCAACGACACGCTTGCCGCCAACATCGTCCTCGGGCGGGATCGCGACGAGGCACGGCTGCGCCGGGCGGCGGAACGGGCGGCGATCCTGCCGTTCATCGATGCGCTGGCCGAAGGCTTCGAGACCACGGTCGGCGAGCGTGGCCTGAAGCTTTCCGGCGGTGAGCGGCAGCGCATCGCCATCGCCCGGGCGCTCTATGCCGATCCCGATTTCCTCTTCCTCGACGAGGCCAGTTCGGCGCTCGACGAGGCGACTGAGGCCGAGATCGTCGGGGAGCTGCGCCGGCTCGGCGCCAACGTGACGATCCTGGCCATCACCCATCGCAGGAGCGTCATCGCAGCGAGCGACCAGGTGATCGCCCTCGATGGCGGCTCGGCGAAAGCCGACAAGGCGGCGATCTAGTCGAAACCGGGCGAAAATGCGCCTCTGGCGCATTGCGTCGGCAATCGTCTTGTCGCAAAAAGCATGCATCAGGCGCCGGCGGTTCTCGCCGGATGCTTCCCAGGGGAGAGATGATATGTCGGCAGGCGGCTTTCTGTTGCTCGTTTTGGTGGTTGCGTTGATCGCCGTGGCCGGGTGGTGGCTGTTCTTGCGCCGTGATCATGGAAACCACGCTCCCGCTTTCGGCACGAGCCCGACCATTCCCGAGGCGGTTTCGCAGGGCAGCATGCCGACCCTCAAGATGCCGACCGCTAGGGGGTGGGCGCCGGGCGAGAAGCCGGCGACTGCGCCGGGCCTCAAGGTCGATGCCTTCGCCATGGACTTGAAGCACCCGCGCTGGGCCTATGTGCTGCCCAATGGCGACGTGCTGGTGGCCGAGTCGGCCTCGCAGCCGGGCCGCATCCGCAGCATCCGCGATATCGTTGCGCACCGCACCATGCGCCGGGCCGGCGCCATGCAGGAGAGCGCCAACCGCATCACGCTCCTGCGCGACACGGACGGCGACGGCGTGCCCGAGACGCGCGAGATCTTTCTTGAGGGCCTCAACCAGCCTTTCGGCATGGTGCTCATCGGCGACACCTTCTATGTCGGCAACACCGACGGGCTCGTCGCCTTCCCCTATGTCGCGGGCGAGACGCGGATCGCCGGTCCCGGCAAGAAGCTCATTGACCTCGTGCCCGGCGGGCACTGGACGCGCAACCTTCACGCCAGCCAGGACGGCACCAGGATCTATATCGGCGTCGGTTCGCTCTCCAACATCGGCGACGACGGCATGGCGGCGGAAGAGAACCGCGCCTGCATCATCGAATACGACGTCCCGAGCGGGAAGAGCCGCATCTTCGCTTCAGGCCTGCGCAATCCCGTCGGCATGGCCTGGGAGCCGGTGACCGGCGCCCTCTGGACGGTCGTCAACGAGCGCGACGGGCTTGGCGACGAGACGCCGCCCGACTACCTGACCTCGGTCAAGGACGGTGGGTTCTACGGCTGGCCCTATTGCTACTGGGGCCAGACGGTCGACGACCGCGTGCCGCAGGATGCGGCGCTGGTGGCGAGGGCCATCACCCCCGACTATGCGCTCGGCGGCCATACCGCCTCCCTCGGCCTCTGCTGGCTGCCGGAAGGCACGCTGCCCGGCCTGCCGCAGGGCATGGTCATCGGCCAGCACGGCTCGTGGAACCGCAGCAAGCTCAGCGGCTACAAGGTCATCCTCGTGCCCTTCGCCGACGGCAAGCCTTCGGGCAAGGCGATCGAACTGCTGACCGGCTTCCTCGCTCCAGACGAGCACTATTCGCACGGCCGCCCGGTGGGCGTCGCGATCGCGGCGGACAAGTCCCTGCTGGTGGTGGACGACGTCGGTCATGCGGTCTGGCGGGTCACGGGGGCATAGGGCACCATTCCCGCCTTACCCACCGGCTGTCACGCCTAGCGAAAGCCGGGGCCCATCCTGAGATGTAGTCACAGCCGCAAGGTGCGTGAATGGGCAGTGCGGGCCACCGCCGTTGCCACTCCCTCAATGTCACCCCCCGGCCCCACCCACCCCGCGATGTCACCCCGGCGAAGGCCGGGGCCCATCCTGAAATGCAGCACCAGCCGCAAGGTGTGTGATTGGGGCAGAGCGCACAGCCGCTCTTCCAGTGCTCACGGATAACGTCAGGGCTGGGTCCCGGCCTGCGCCGGGATGACAACGGGGAGGGTGGCACGATGGTGCCACGCCCTCGTGGTTCGAGGCCGCTACGCGGCGCCTCACCATGAGGGCTACTGAGATAAGCGCCGGGCTAACATCAGCCCTCATGGTGAGGTGCGAGCTCTTGCGAGCCTCGAACCAC
>JAESGM010000184.1_pt1 | contig 126814 bp, 85 predicted proteins | sample 9269721 | NCBI WGS metagenome assembly JAESGM01 (sample SAMN15720920, study PRJNA650825) | algae metagenome | isolation source: Komarekiella atlantica HA4396-MV6 and co-occurring heterotrophs from... | place: USA: Theobald House, Kauai, HI | collected 2009-07-29 | reverse complement strand
GGCCCGGCGCGCCCCCCCCCCCCCCCCCGCCACGCACCGTGAATCTCAGGGGGCGGGGCCACCCCACCACCCCACCACCCCATTACCCCACCACCCCACACCCATGCCGCCCCCCGACCCCGCCTTCCGGCTGAGCGTGTACCTGACGATGGGGCTGTCGTGCCTGTGCGTCGCGTACGCCGAGCACGACCTGTTCCCGGAGGTGCCGTACATCGCCGCCGCGGCGGTCGCCGTCATGGCCTGGCTGTACTGGCTCGAGGGCCGGGTGGAGCTGCTGTCGATCCCGGAGGCGAACCGGGTCGGGCTGGTCGTCGGGCTGGCGAACCTCGGGTGGGCGGCGTACCGGGTGGCGAGCGAGTGGAACAAGCCGTCGGCGCTCGGGGGCGGGGAGGTGCAGCTGGTGCTGGTCGCCCTGTTCGGCCCGCTCCTGATGACGCTCATGCCGGCGAAGCTGGCCCGGAAGGAGAAGCACGTCGGGGACTACTGGGCGCTGTACGCCATGTCGCTGGTGTCGGCCGGGCTGAGCGGGGCGATGGCCGAGGACGGGCTGGGGGTGGTGCTGCTCGGGCTGTACGCGGCGGCGGCCGTCTGGAGCCTCACCCTGTTCCACCTCCGGCGGGCGGCCGGGGAGGTGCCGCCGGTGCCGAACCGCACCCCCCCGCCGCCGGTCGCCGGGGCGGCGTCCGCGGCCCGCGGCCGGGGCGGGGTCCGGGCGGCGGCGGTGCTGGCGGTGCTGGCGGCCGGGGTCGCGGTCCCGCTGCACCTGCTCACCCCGCGGTCCCCGGGGGAGAAGCTGGAGTTCGGGAAGCCGCGGGTGGAGGTCGGGTACGCGGCGGACCAGATGGTGAACCTGAACCAGACCGGGACGCTGCGGGAGAACCCGGCGGTGGCGTTCGAGGTGGAGGCGGACGGGCCGCTGCCGGGGGACCTGCGGTGGCGGGGGCAGGTGCGGCGGCAGTACTCGGGCGGGGAGTGGCGGGCGGGGGACACCGGGCCGGGCGTCGCCCCGCCCCCGCGGTCGGCGGCCCCGGGGGGGGTGTGGACCCCGCCCCGGCTCGGGCCGGGGGAGCGCCGGCTGACGTTCGCCGCCCCACCCGGGCTGCGGGACGGGGTGCTGGCCGACCCGGTGGCGTGGGCCGGGGGCGAGGACCCGCCGGTCGCCACCCTGGCGGCGGGCGGGCCGGAGGCGTGGGACGCGGTCGGGGACGGGCGGTTCTTCCACATCGGCCAGACCGCCCGGGCCGCCCACCGGTACACCCAGGTGTGGCGGCCGGACCCGGCCGACGCAGATCTCGGCCCGCCCGTCCGGCTGGTGGACCCGGACCTGGAGACCCGGCTCCGCCCGCTCACCAACAACCCGGTCCCGCGGGTGAAGGAGTACGCGGACAAGGTGGTCGAGGACCTGGCCCGGGCCGGCCGGCTCCCGCCGGACTACCGCGACCCGTTCACCCGGCTGCCGACCCGGACGTACCACGACCGGATCGCCCGCGCCCTGTCCGAGCACCTGCTCGCCGGCGGGTTCACCTACACCCTGACGCTGAAGCGGGAGCGGAAGGACCTGGACCCGGTCGAGGAGTTCCTGTTCCACACCCGGGCCGGGCACTGCGAGCGGTTCGCCTCGGCCCTGGTGCTGATGCTCCGGTCGCAGGGCATCCCGGCCCAGCTGGTGCTCGGGTTCAAGGGGTGGGAGCCGGGGGCGGGGCCGGGCCACTACCTGGTCAAGCAGGAGGACGCCCACGCCTGGGTGGACGCCCTGATCGTCGAGTCCGAGCCGGGCCTGCCGCGGCCGGCCCTCGGCGCGTACCTGGCGGTCCTCGACGGGACGTTCCCGGCGCTCGGGCGGGTGCTGGCCGCGGCCCGGCCGGACCGGCCGGTGAGCCGGTGGCGGTCCCTCGACCCGACCCCGGGCGGGGACCCGCGGCCGGAGGGCGGGGGCTGGGTGGCGGACACCCGGTCGTGGCTGAACGGCGTGTTCAAGGAGTACCTGGTCGAGTACAGTGCGGAGCGGCGGCGGGCGGCCCTCGGGGCGGCGGTCCGGTTCGTCGCCCGGTGGGAGATGCTGGCGGCCGCCGTGCTGGTCGTGGCCGGGGTGCTGGTGTGGCGCGGCGGCCGGCGGGCCGGGGCCGGCGGGGGCGCCGCCCGCGAGCCGACCCTGTTCGACCGGGTGGCGGCGGTGCTCGCCCGGCACGGGTTCACCCCCGGCCCCGGGGACACCCCGCGGGAGTTCGCCGCGGCCGTCGGCGAGGCCCTGGGCCGCGACCGGCGGACGGCGGCGGTGGCCGGGGTCCCCGGGGAGTGGGCCGAGGCGTACTACGAGTCGCGGTTCGGCGGCCGCGAATTGCCGCCGGCCCGCCGCGCCGCCCTCGACGCCGGGCTGGACGCCCTGGCGCGCGCCCTCGCCGGCTGACGGTCCGGGGCGGGCTGACACCCGGTCGCCCGCCGGTCAGCCCGGCGGGGTGGAGTCGAGCAGGTCGCGGAGGTACTGGATGGTGCGGCTCAACAGGACGCGGACGGCCACGTCGGTCTTGCCCAGCCGGGTGGCGATCTCGCGGGTCGCGAGGCCCTCGCCGTAGCGGAGCCGGACCGCCTCCTGCTGCTCGCCCGGGAGGCTCGCCAGCGCCTCCTCCAGCCGCCGCCGGCGCTCGTTGCGGACCACCGCCTGGGTCGGGGTCGTCATGCTCGCCGTCAGCAGGGCGACGAGGTCCGCCCCGTCCTCCCCGGCCGGCACGTTCCCCGGCCGCTCCCGGCCGGCCGACCGCTTGGCGGCGGCGAAGTGGCGGTGCCCGTCGACGATGCACTGCTCGGCCAGCCGGCAGAGCCACCCGAACGGGTCGGCGGCGGCCGGGGGCGGGTCGCGGAGCACCCGGACCGCCACCTCCTGGGCGATGTCCTGCGCCTCCAGCCGGCCGCGGAGGGCGGCCCCGAGCCGGCGGCCGATGAACGCCTCCAGGGCGGCGCGGTGCCGCTCCAGCAGGTCGCTCAGGAGCTCGGGGCGGGTGCCGGGGGCGGGGTCGCTCACGTCGGGTCCTCCGGGGCCGCAGGGGCGGCCTGTACAATGATACCCGTCCCCGACTGCCCTCTAAGCCGGTGCCAGCCGTGCCCACCCCAGGCGCCCCCCCGCCGGAGTCCGCCACCCGGCTGTGGGACTCGGTGGGGGAGTGGCTGGAGGGCTTCGCCCGGGCCTGGGGCGCGGCCGGCGACCCGCCCGGGCTGGCCGCCTTCCTCCCGGCCGGCCCGCCCGAGGTCCGCCGGCTGACCCTGGTCGAGCTGGTCAAGCTGGACATCGAGAGCCGCCTCCCGCGGGGCTCCGACCGCCCGCTGGAGGACTACCTCCGGGAGTACCCCGAGCTCGGCCCGGCCGGCCCGCCGGCCGACCTGCTGTACGAGGACTTCCACCTCCGGCACAGGGCCGGCCGGGCCCCCGACCCTGGCGACTACTTCCGCCGGTTCCCGGGGCGGGCGGCGGAGCTCGGGCGGCTGCTGGGCGGGGCGGGGGCGGCCCGGTCCACGTCCGCGCTGGCCTCCCGGCCCCCGGCCGGCCTGGCCGCCGGGGACCGGCTGGACGACTTCGACCTGCTGGCGCTGGTGGGGGAGGGGCAGTTCGCGAAGGTGTTCCTGGCCCGGCAGCGGGGGATGCAGCGGGTCGTCGCCCTGAAGGTGTCCGCCCGCCGCGGGGCCGAGGGCCAGACGCTCGCCCAGCTCGACCACCCGCACATCGTCCGGGTGTACGACCAGCGGGTGCTGGCCGACCGCGACCTGCAGCTGATGTACATGCCCTACGTCCCCGGCGGGACGCTCCACGACGTCCTCGCCCGCGCCCGGGCCGTACCCCCCGCGGCCCGGTCCGGGCGGACGCTGCTCGAGGCCGTCGACGCGGCGCTGGACCGGCGCGGCGAGGCCCGGCCGGCGGCCTCCCCCGGCCGGAAGGCGGTGGCCGGGCGGGACTGGCCGTCGGCCGTGTGCGCCCTCGGGGCCAAGCTCGCCGCGGCGCTGGACTACGCCCACCGCCGCGGGGTGGTCCACCGGGACGTGAAGCCGGCGAACGTGCTGCTGACCGCCGACGGGGAGCCGCTGCTGGCGGACTTCAACGTCGGGTCCTGGTCGAAGCTCGACGGGGCCGGGCCGCACGCCCTGTTCGGCGGGAGCCTCGCCTACATGTCGCTGGAGCACCTGGAGGCGTTCGACCCGGCCCACCCGCGGCCGGCCGACGAGCTGGACGGCCGGGCCGACCTGTTCGCCCTGGCCGTCGCCCTCTGGGAGCTGACCGCCGGGGAGCGGCCGTTCGGCCCGGACGCGGTCGGCCCGGACCTGCCGGGGGCGCTCGCGGCGCTGGCCCGGGCCCGCCAGGCCGGGCCGACCCCGGCGGCGGTCGAGGGCTTCCCCGAGGGCGGGGTGCCCGGGTTCCGGGGGGTGCTGCTCCGCTGCCTCGACCCCGACCCGGGGCGGCGGCCGGCGACCGCCGGTGAGGTGGCCCGGGAGCTGGAGCTGTGCCTCCGGCCGGCGACCCGCGGGCTGACCCGCCCGGCCGCCGGCGGGTGGCGCGGGGCGGTCCGGCGGCACCCGGTGGCGACCCTGCTGCTGGTCGCGACCGTCCCGAACGTGCTCGCGTCGGCGTTCAACATCGTCTACAACGAGGCCGAGATCATCGCCCGCTGGCCGGAGTCGGGGCGGGCGTTCGGGCGGATCGTGCCGGCCATCAACGGGTTCTTCTTCCCGCTCGGGATGCTGGTGTTCGGGCTGGCGATCCGGCCGGTCGCCGCCGCCCTCGGGCGGGTGCGGGCCGGGGACCCGCCGGGGCCGGGGGAGCTCGCCTGCGGCCGGGCCCGGGCGCTGCGGCTGGGCACGGTCGCGGCCGCCGCCTGCACCGCCTGCTGGCTCGTCGCCGGGGTGCTGTGGCCGGTCGCGCTGCGTGCGGCGGCCGGCCCCCCGCCGCAGGGCGGGGGCGTGTACGTCCACTTCCTACTCTCCCTGGCCGTGTGCGGGCTGATCGCGGCGGCCTACCCGTACTTCCTCGTCACCTTCCTCGCCGTCCGGGTGATCTACCCGGCCCTGCTGGGACCGGACGGCCCCGGCCCGGCCGACCCGCCGGCCCTCCGCCGGGTCGACCGGGACCTCGGCCGGTACCGCGCGGCGGCCGCCGCCGTGCCGCTGCTGGCGGTGGCCCTGCTCGCCTCCCGGGGGGCGGCGAACCTGGCCGCCGTCGCCGCCCTCAGCGCCGCCGGCTTGGCCGGCGTCGCCCTCGCGTCCGTGATCGAGGGGCGGACCCGGGCCGACCTCGCCGCCCTCGCCGACGTCCCCGCGGCCGACGGCCCGTGACCACCCGAAAAAAATCGTCGCCGCCCGGTAACACTCCCCCCGCGAATCCGCTGGAGCGGGTAGGTCGGGTCGGCCGCCGCGAGAGATGCCCGCAGCCTCTGCCCCCCGTGCGGGGGGCGCTGCCGGGTCCGCGGCGAACCCGCTCGCCGACCGCAAAGGAACGGTCATGCTTCGGCGAACGTCTCTCGTGCTCCGCCTGCTGACGCCCCCCGCCCTGTGCGCCGCCCTCGTCGCGGCCCCGGCCGCCGCGGCGCCCCCGCAGCCCAAGGCCGGCGCCCCTGTCACCAAGATGGACCCGAAGAAGCTGGCGGAGGAGATCGCGAAGACCGGGAAGGTGGGCGGGACCAGCTACTGGTCCGCGGCCGAGGCCCGGCACCCCGGGAAGAAGCAGACGGTCGCGGCCGCGCCGCTCCTGAAGGCGAAGGCGGCCCCCGGGGCGCTGGCCGCGGCCGGCCGGTCGTCCGTCACGGTGGTCGGCGCGGACGGCGTGCCGGCCGGGTTCGGCAAGGGGTTCACCTGGGACCGGTCCCAGGACGAGGCCCTGCTGGTGATGTTCATCAACGCCGCCGACCCGCTCGGGGTGAGCATCGACGGCCTGCAGGCGGGCGACACCGTCCAGGTCCTGTCGGCGTCCGGGATCGCGTCGTACTCGGAGGACAAGGGCAACCCGCTCGCGTCCAGCATCGTCGGGCTGGTGGCGGCCGGGGCGAACGTGGCGGTCACGGCGGCCGGCCACCCCGAGGTCGTCCCGGTGCTCAACGCGGCCGAGAAGTTCGCCCAGGACCAATTCAAGGCGACCAACGCGAAGACCAAGCGGCGGGACGCGTTCGGGGTGGACCCGGGCTCGGGCCACAAGGCCCGGCAGGAGGGCGGCCTGCTCGTCTGCCTGCCGGAGGCCGGCGGCACGTTCTACAGCGGGAACGGCGACCGCAAGGAGCGGTGGGTCAAGGGGGACGGGGTCCGGACCGACGACAAGCTGCCGGCCCACATGTACGGCGCCTTCTTCCCCCGCCAGGGGTACGCCGCCCACAACACCCGGATGGCCGGGCAGACCGGCCCGATGTACGTGGTCCCGTGGGACTGGAAGTTCGAGGACAACGCCGGGTTCTACAAGGTGTTCGTCAAGCTGAAGAAGGGGAACGGGCCGCCCCCGGTCGTGATCGAGGCGAACGGGCCGAACGGCAAGCCGAAGCCCAAGCCGAAGCCGTGACGTCCGGCGGGGCGGTGGCGGGGCCGGCCCGGCAACTCCACGGGGGGTTGCCGGGCCGGCCCCGTCTGTTGCCCGGGCCCGAGCATCCTTTCCCCATCCGGCGGGACCTGTTAAGACAACAATCGCGGGCGGCCGCGGACCGACCGACCCGAGCCGGAGGAGCACCCGTGACACCCCCCCGCCTCCGCGCCGCCGACTCGGTCCTGGTCGTCATCGACGTGCAGGACAAGCTGCTGGCGAAGATCCCGACGGCCGACGCCCTGGTCCGGAACGCCGGGTTCCTGCTCGACGCGGCGAAGCTCCTGGAGGTGCCGGTCCGGGCGACCGAGCAGTACCCGAAGGGCCTCGGCCCGACCACCGCGGCGCTCGCCGCCCGGCTGCCGGCCCCGGTCCCGGCGAAGACCGCGTTCAGCTGCTGCGGGGCCGGGCCGTTCCTGGAGGAGCTGGAGATGCTGCGGCGGAAGAGCGTGGTGCTGGCCGGGATGGAGACGCACGTGTGCGTCGCCCAGACCGCGCTGGACCTGCTCGACGCCGGGCTGCACGTCTTCCTCGCAGTCGACGCGCTGGCGGCCCGGGCGGCGGTCGACCACGACACCGCCCTGCGCCGGCTGGAGCGGGCCGGGGCGGTCCCGACGACGGCCGAGGCGGTGGCGTTCGAGTGGGTCGCGGACGCCGCCCACCCGCAGTTCAAGGCGGTCAGTAGACTGATCATCGGGCGTGCCGAATCACCCGGACCGGCGAACCGGGCCGGAACCCAGGCCGGTGGCCTGGGCTGAGGAATCGCGCCCCTTCGGGGCTTCCGGTGTCTGAGGCCCGAAGGGCCGCCCTCCCTCAGCCCAGGGCAACGCCCTGGGGACCACGTACCGCACGAGGTCCGTCTTCATGTCCACGATCCCCGGCCAACTGAACCCGTCCCCGCGGCTGCTGCTCGGCCCCGGCCCGAGCGACGCCCACCCGCGGGTCCTGTCGGTCATGAGCACCCCGCTCCTGGGCCACCTCGACCCGCAGTTCCTGGCGATGATGACCGAGACGCAGGAGATGCTGCGGCAGGTGTACCGGACGGCGAACCCGCTCACCTTCCCGATCTCCGCCACCGGCACCGCCGGGATGGAGACGTGCCTGGTCAACCTGATCGAGCCGGGAGACAAGGCCGTCGTCTGCACCGCCGGGTACTTCGGGAACCGGATGGTGGACATCGCCGGGCGGTGCGGGGCGGCGGTGACGGTGAAGGAGGCGGCGTGGGGCCGCACCTTCGACCTCGACACCCTGCGGGACGCGCTGAAGGCGGTCCGGCCGAAGGTGCTCGGAATCGTCCACGCCGAGACCTCGACCGGGGCCGCCCAGGACATCTCGCAGCTCGGGAAGCTGTGCCACGAGTACGGCGCCCTGCTGGTGACCGACTGCGTCACGTCGCTCGGGTGCACCCCGGTGGAGCTGGACGGGTGGGAGGTGGACGCGGCGTTCAGCTGCTCGCAGAAGGGGCTGAGCTGCCCGCCGGGGATGTCCCCGGTGAGCTTCAGCCCGCGGGCGGTGGACGCCCTGAAGGCCCGCAAGTCGAAGGTGCAGAGCTGGTACCTGGACCTCACCTCGATCATGGCCTACTGGGGCGGCGACCGGGCGTACCACCACACCGCCCCGATCACGATGGTGTACGCCCTGCGGGAGGGGCTGCGGCTGGTCCTGGAGGAGGGGCTGGAGGCGCGGTGGGCGCGGCACGTCCGGAACCACCTGGCGCTGAAGGCCGGGCTGGAGGCGATGGGGATGGAGTACATCGCCCCGGAGGGCGCGCGGCTGCCGCAGTTGAACGCGGTCCGCATCCCGGACGGGGTGGACGACGTCGGCGGGCGGAAGCGGCTCTTGGCCGAGTTCGGGATCGAGATCGGCGGCGGGCTGGGGGACTTCAAGGGGAAGGCGTGGCGGATCGGGATCATGGGGCACAACAGCCGGCCGGGGTGCGTGTTCCAGGTGCTCGGGGCGATGGAGGTGGTGTTGCGGGGGTCGGGGGTGAAGGTGGCGACGGGCGCCGGGGTGGCGGCCGCCGAGAAGGCGTACGCGGGGTGAGGTGACCGATGGCGACGGACTGGCCGGCGGACATTCTGGAAAGGATGAGCCGCGCCGTCGAAGCCGTCCGCGAACGGCTGCTCCGCTCGACCGCGGCCCTGGCGACGGCCGGCGGCCCCTACGGCGTGATCGGGGCGAACGCGGTCGCACACTGGGTCGCAACCGTCGATGAGGGTGCGGTCCGCAACACTCCGAACGTCGACATCCTGGTCCGCAGCGATGACGCCGAGGCGGCCCGGGTGGCCCTCGAAGGTGCAGGGTTCGTCCGCGTCGCGGCCGTCGGACCCCCGACGGTGTTCCTGGACGGACCCGCGGGCCGCCCCCGCCAAGCCGTCCGCTTGTGGTTCTGCGGGGACGTCCTCTCGCCGGGCACGGAGCCGCTGCCCGACGTGGTCAGCACCCTGTCGGCGGCCCCCTTCCGGGTCGTCAGCCTGCCGACACTCGTGCGGATGAAGCTGAGCGGGTACCGCACGATCGACCGCGTTCACCTCCGGGACCTGGCCCGGGTCGGGCTGGTCGACGCGACCTGGCCGGACCGGTTCCCCGAGGTGCTGGCGGAGCGGCTCCGGCAGATCCTCGCCAACCCGGACGGGTGACGGGCGAACAACGGGTGAAACCGCCGCGGCCGGTGGCGTCCCCGCCGGCCGGCGGTAGAATCCCGCCGTACCCACACCCGCGGAGGTTCGCCGAAATGTTCGACCGCATCTCGAACGGGTTCTCCCTCGCCCGCAGCTCGTGGCGCGTCCTCGCCAAAGACAAGCACCTCATCTGGTTCCCGGTCGTCAGCGGGCTGCTGTTCGTCCTCGTCGTCGCCAGCTTCGTCTTCCCGCTCTCCACGCTCGTCGACTGGGACCGGTTCCAACAGCACGCCGAGAACAACGACGGCAAGCCGCCGGTGTGGGTCTACCCGGTCGCGTTCGCCTTCTACTTCTGCTGCTACTTCGTCGCGATCTTCTGCAACTCGGCGCTGGTCGCGTGCGCCCTGATGCGGTTCAACGGGCAGGAGCCGCGGGTGGCCGACGGGTTCCGGATGGCGCTCGCCCGGCTGCCGCAGATCTTCGCCTGGGCGCTGGTGTCGGCGACGGTCGGGGTGCTCCTCCAGTTGGTCGAGCAGGCCCACGAGAAGGTCGGGTACTACGTCTCGCTGGTCCTCGGGGCCGCGTGGTCGGTCATGACGTTCTTCGTCGTCCCGGTGCTGGTGGTCGAGAAGACCGGGCCGGTGAAGGCGGTCGGCCGGTCGGTGTCGCTCCTGCGGCAGACGTGGGGCGAGGCGCTGGCCGGGCGGATGGGGATCGGGTTCGCCCTGTTCCTGCTGGCGATCCCGGTGGTCCTGCTGTTCGTCGCCGGCGGGCTGCTGCTCGGCAAGGGGATGACCACGGCCGGGGTGGCGCTGCTGGTCGCCGGGGTGGTCGCCGGGCTGATCCACGCGGCCGTCAGCTCGGCCCTGAACACGATCCTGCTCGCCGCCCTGTACCAGTTCGCCGCCGACCGCCGCGTCCCGGCCGGGTTCGACCGGTCGCAGTTCGAGGGGGCGTTCGAGTCGAAGCCGCAGGCGGCGTGACCTCCGGCAACCGTTTAGCCGCGACCCGGAGTCCGCGGAGGGGAGCGCGGCGGCTTCGCGCTCCCCTCCGCGGACTCCGGGTCGCGGCTAAACGGGGTCAGTACCGCGCCTCCAGCCCGACCACCAGCCCCTGCGCCCAGAACTCCGACCGGGCGAACAGCGGGCGGGGGCGGTCCGGGAAGCCCAGCCCCGGGCCGCCGAGCGCCGGGACGTTCGCCGGGTTCACCACCCGGTCGAGCTGGTCGCCGGGGCGGACCGCGTCGCTCAGGTAGAGGAAGTTGTACCCGACGTAGACCCGGCCCGTCTCGCCCCACCGCAGGCCGACTTTCAGCGTCCCTTCCGGGACGACGGCGAATGCGGTGCGGGTCCACCGGCCGACGTTCGTCGGGCCGGTGAACAGCCCGCCCGGCAGCGGCCCGGCGTCCGTGGCCCCGTCCGCCCGGACCACCTCGAACGTCCCGCCGAACCCCACCTTCCCGGTCAGCTCGCAGAACACCGCCCCGCGCGACCAGTCGGCGTGCAGCCCGAGCTGCCCGCCGTGGAACCGGTTGTGGGCGACGAACTCGTCGTACACCGTCCCGGGGGCGGCCGGCCGCGCCGCGACGACGGTCAGCCCCTCGTGGACCTGCAGGAACCGGTAGCCGACGAGGGCGTTCAGCCGCAGCCCGTCGCGGTCGAACAGGTTGCCGACGGCGTTCGCCTCCGCCCCCTGGACCCGGGTCGTGGTGGCGAGCGCGAGCGCCCCGGGGAGCGCGACCGGGAAGACGTCCTCGCGCCCGGTCACCGCGTCCAGTAACGGGACGCCGAGCGCCCGCAGCCGGGCGCCGTCGGCCGCCGCCGTCGCGGTCACCGTCCGGCTGCCGAGGAAGAAGTACACCACCTCGTACCCGCGGGTCTGGGCGTCGTCCGCCGCCCACCCGAGGGTGAACCGCCCGCCGGACACGACCGGGGTGCCGAGCGCCCGGCCGCCGGCCAGCAGCAGCGTGCCGGGGTCGCCCACGACCGGCGGGGCGCCGGTCCGGGCCGCGGCGGCGAGGGCCGGGAGCGGGTGCGCCTTCGGCCACCAGGCCAGGTACTCGGCCCCGTGCCACGACGGGCCGAGCGGCCCGCGCCGGGCCGGGCGGCACACCTCGTCCACCCGCCGCACCGCCTCCGGCTCGGCGGCCGGCGGCGGGAGTTCGACCGGGGTGAGCGGGCGGGACACGTCCACCCCGGCGGGCAGGTCCGGGCCGTCCGCGGGGGCGACCAGAGCGGCGACGACGACCCACCCCGCGAGCATTCCCGGCCCCTCCGGTCCGCACGGCCCCGGGCGGGTATGCCGCAACCGGAAGGCGGCGTCCACCCGAAGCGGGGCCGGTACAATCCCCCCATGACCCACCCGCACGACCCCCCTTCCCCCGGCTTCCCAGCCGCCCGGCCCCGCCGGCTCCGGTACCACCCGCTCGTCCGCGAGCTGGTCCGCGAGACGGGGCTGTCCGCCCGCGACCTGATCCTGCCGCTGTTCGTCCGCCCCGGCCGCGGCGTCCGGCAGGAGATCGGGTCGATGCCGGGGAACTTCCAGCTCAGCGTGGACACCCTCGTGGACGAGGTCGGGGCGGCCCGGGACCTCGGCCTGCGGGCGTTCATGTTCTTCGGCATCCCCGAGTCCAAAGACGCGACCGGGTCGAGCGCCCTGCGCGACGACGGGATCGTCCAGCAGGCGCTGCGGGCGACCCGGAAGGCGTTCGGGGCGGACGTGCTGCTGATCCCGGACGAGTGCTTCTGCGAGTACACCGACCACGGCCACTGCGGCATCCTCCACGACCGCGGCGGGGTGCCGGACGTGGACAACGACGCGACCCTGGCCATCCTGGCGGAGCAGTGCGTGAGCCACTGCCGGGCCGGGGCGGACGTGGTCGCCCCGAGCGGGATGCTGGACGGGATGGTGCGGGCGATCCGGGCCGGGCTGGACGCCGCCGGGTTCACGCACATCCCCATCCTGAGCTACGCGGCGAAGTACGCGAGCGGGTTCTACGGCCCGTTCCGGGACGCGGCCGAGTCGCCGCCGCAGTTCGGGGACCGCTCGACCTACCAGATGGACCCGGCGAACGGGGACGAGGCGCTGAAGGAGGTGGCGCTGGACCTCGCGGAAGGGGCGGACATGGTGATGGTGAAGCCGGCGCTGTCGTACCTCGACATCATCCGCCGGGTGAAGGAGCGGTTCCGGGTGCCGGTGGCGGCGTACAACGTGAGCGGCGAGTTCGCGATGGTGAAGGCGGCGGCGGCGAACGGGTGGATCGACGAGCGGCGGGTGACGCTGGAGATCCTGACGAGCATCCGCCGGGCCGGGGCGGACACGGTCCTGACGTACCACGCCCGGGACGTGGCCCGGTGGCTGCGGGCCGGGTAACGGGCGGCCGGGAAGGTGGTTGACAGCCGGCTCGCCGCCCGATTAGCCTTGGGTGAGTTTTCCGGCGAGTCGCCCACGTCCCCGTCATCCTTTCCGCCCGTCCCGAGGCTCCCATGACCGCTCGTCCGCGGGCCGCCCGAGGCTTCACCCTGATCGAGCTGCTCGTCGTCATCGCGATCATCGCCGTGCTGGTCGGGCTGCTGCTCCCGGCCGTCCAGAAGACCCGGGCCGCCGCCGCCCGGGCCCAGTGCAGCAACAACCTGAAGCAGCTCGCCCTGGGGTGCCTGAACTTCGAGTCGACGTACGGGTTCTACCCGCGGGGGAGCAACGCCGGCGGCACCCTGGCCACCGGCGGGGCGAACGCGAGCTGGCTGTTCCAGGCCCTCGGGTTCACCGAGGACAAGGCCCTGTACGACGCGGTCGTCGCCCAGGGCACCTTCGCCGCCGCCGTCACCAACGGGGTCCTCCCGGCCCGGACCAAGCTGACCCGCTGCCCGGCCGACGGGTTCGACACCGCGAACGGGGCGTACTGCAACTACGTGGCGAGCGTCGGCCCGCAGTGCAACAACCCGCCGGCCGGGTGCCCGGCCCCGTTCCAGCAGTTCTGCAACGGGGCGGTCGAGAGCGGGGCCGTCATCCCCGCGGCCCTGTCCCCGCCCACCTACCCCGGGTACGGCCCGACCCGCAGCTGGGGGACGAACGTGACCGGGCTGCGGGACTTCCCCGGGATGTTCGCCCGGACCGCGTCCGGCACCAACGCCGGGTTCCTGACGGTCCGGCCCCGGGACGTGACGGACGGCACGTCGAACACGCTGTTCCTCGGCGAGACGCTGCCGGAGTTCTGCGAGTTCCAGCGGTTCCCCGGCGCGGGCGGGTGGGCGGTCGGGGCCAACTCGATCACCCAGGGGCAGACGATCCAGCCGATCAACTACAAGATCGAGCCGATGCCGGCCGGCGCCCCGTACGAGGGGTCGTGCGCCGCCGGGTCGTCGCTGTGCGCGAGCGGGAACGGGGCCCGGTGCATGGGGAACTGGCACGTGACGTGGGGGTTCAAGTCGAACCACACCGGGGGGGTGAACTTCGCGTTCGTGGACGGGTCGGTGCGGTTCGTCGCCGAGACGATCGACGTGCGGACGTACCAGTACCTCGGGCACCGGGCGGACGACCAGCCGGTGACCGTCCCGTAGAACGGTTACAGATTCCACGTGGGGCTCGCGCTGGGCCGCGGGCCGCCACGGAGGGCGGCCCCTACCAGCAGGTTGGTAGGGGCCGCCCTCCGTGGCGGCCCGGCCACCCTCGCACGACCCGCTACACTAACCCTGGTCGAGCCGGTTCCGGAGGGCGTGCGGATGGTGCGGGTCGTGGTGGTGGCAGTGCTCGCGGCCGGGTGCGCGGACAGGAAGACCACGCCGGTCCCGGTGGGCGGGACGGTGACGGTCGAGGGCAAGGCCGCCGCCGGGGCGGTGGTGCTGTTCCAGCCGGTCGACCCGGGGGGCAAGCCGGCGTCCGGAACGGTCGGGCCGGACGGGTCGTTCCGGCTGAGCACCGACGCGGCCGGGGACGGGGCGGTGCCGGGGAAGTACAAGGTAGTGATCCAGCCGGCGGTCCAGGGCGGCGGGACCCCGTACGACGACCCGGCCAAGCCGGCCCCGCCGGTGAAGGCGGTCGGCCCGCGGGTGCCGGAGCGGTACACCCGGCCCGACCAGACCCCGCTGACCCAGGACGTCCCGCCGCCCGGGCCGGTGGTGATCGACCTGCCGGCCCGCTGACGCTTGGTGGGGCAGGCATTCCTGCCTGCCTGTACCGACCCGGCGGGCAGGAATGCCTGCCCCACCGCCCAACCCGGCAGGAATGGGCGTTGCACCGCCCGCGTCCGTCGGGTACGGTTGCTCCCAAGTCCGCCGTCCCACCCCGGCCGGCCATCCTTCCACACCTCCCGCCGGACCCGCCCCGGGCCGCGGCGTCGTCCCTCTCCGGGAGACGTTCCATGACCACCGTCCCGCGGGTCCGCCGCCGCGCGTTCACGCTGATCGAGCTCTTAGTCGTCATCGCGATCATCGCCGTGCTGATCGGCCTCCTGCTGCCGGCCGTGCAGAAGGTGCGGGAGGCCGCCGCCCGGGCGAAGTGCTCGAACAACCTCAAGCAGATCGCCCTCGGGTGCATGAACTACGAGGGGGTGAACGGGAGCTACCCGCGGAACGTCCCGGTGACCGGGTTCCCGGGCGGCGGCACCCCCAGCTGGCTGTTCGTGGCGATGGCGTACACCGACAACTCGACCCTGTACGACGCGGTGGTCGCCGCCGGCGGGTTCGCGAACTCCCGGACGGCCGGCATCCTCCCGGCCCGGACCGGCCTGACCCGGTGCCCGAGCGACGGGTTCGAGCTGGAGCAGGGGGCGTACTGCAACTACGTGGGGAGCGTCGGCCCGCAGTGCAACAACCCGCCAACCGGGTGCCCCGGCCCGTTCCAGGCCAACTGCAACGGCGCGATCGGCCCGCCGACCAGCGGGAACGTCCCGCCGGCCCTCGACCCGCCGACCCACCCCGGGTACGGGCCGGGGAAGACGTGGGGGACGGCCGTCACCGGCCCGGCAGACTTCCCCGGGATGTTCTCCCGGAACTTCGCGGCCGGCTCGCCCGGGGCGCTCACCGTCCGCATCCGGGACGTGACCGACGGGACGTCGAACACCCTGCTGGTCGGGGAGACGCTGCCGCAGGTGTGCGAGTTCCAGCGGTCGACCGGGACGCTGACCACCAGCGGGTGGCCGGAGGGCGGGAACTCGATCACCCAGGGGCAGACGATCCAGCCGATCAACTACAGGATCGAGCCGGTCCCGGCCGGGGTCGGGCCGTTCAGCTCGGACTGCTCGGCCGGGTCGACGTGGTGCCCGACCGGGAACGCGGCCCGGTGCATGGCGAACTGGCACGTGACGTGGGGGTTCAAGTCGAACCACACCGGGGGGGTGAACTTCGCGTTCGCCGACGGGAGCGTGCGGTTCGTGGCCGAGACGGTCGACACGCGGACGTACCAGTACCTCGGGCACCGGGCCGACAACCAGCCGGTAACCGTCCCGTGACCGCTCACCCGCCCCCGAACAGGGCGGTCCCGAGCTTCCGCCGGGCGCTCTTCCAGAAGGCGGCGGCCTCGTCGTCGCCGAGCCGCAAGTCGATCGCGATCTCGAAGAGTGGGATGCCGAGCATCCGCCGCCGGGCGACGCGCAGCTCGTCGTCGGTGAGTAGCGCGAACGCGGCCTGTAGGCCGGCGAGCGCGGCCGCGCGGTCGAACGGCGGGGGGGGCGGCGGATCCGGCATCGGCCCGGCATCGGTGATCGTCAGGGGCGGTCCTGCCGGGGTCAACTCCACGTACGGGTACGGCCCGTCCCCGGCGAGTTCCTCCTGGCTCCGGGACTCGGACATCGACGGGCCGGTCTTCGGCGGAGGCCCGGGAAGTGGTGCGTGCCAGTAGCGGTGCGGACGGGCCATGTCGATCACTCCACGTAGAAATGGGTTTCGGACACCTTCCCCCACTTTCCGGCTCGATAACCCCGGGTGTGTCGGCGGCCCAACTCGACATCGTACCACCCCGCCCACCGAGCCGGACGTTCACGAGCCGGAACGCATGGTCGTGGACGACATCTTGAGGTTGGAACGGCACCGTGTACGGTCCGTGGGTTGACCGGGAAGGCGTGAGCGACTGCGGGGCGTCCCGCCAGGTGACCCGAATCAGGAACTCCGTGGCCGACGCCGACAGTACGTAGAACCGGGTGAACAGGTCGAGCCGCACCAGCCACCTCGGGAACTCGGCGTCTGCCGGAACCGCGTGCCGGTAATCAACCCCCAACAGGTCCGTGGTCGGGTGCAACCCTTACTGCCGCGTCGTCAGGTTGGCGACGAAATGGTGGACCGCGATCGTCGGTCGGCGCATGGGCGGCACGCCCTCCCGGGACTTCCCCCACTCTACCCCGCCGCCCCGCCGGGTACAATTCGCTCACGCCTGCCGGCCCGAACCGCCCCGCCGGCCCCGGTGTCTCCGACGGCATGAGCGACGCGATGGTCGAGATCGACGGGTCCGAGGGCGAGGGCGGCGGGCAAGTCCTCCGGTCCGCGCTCGCCCTGTCGATCCTCACCGGCCGGCCGGTCAAGCTCACCAACATCCGGGCGAGGCGGTCGAAGCCCGGCCTCCAGCCGCAGCACGTCATGTGCGTCCGGGCCGCGGCCGCGGTCAGCGGGGCGAACTACAAGGGGGCGGCGAGCGGGTCGGCCGTCCTGTACTTCGAGCCGGGGCCGGTGAAGGCCGGGCCGTACCACTTCCGCATCGGCACCGCCGGCTCCACCGCGCTGGTCCTCCACACCGTCTACCTCCCGCTCGCCCTCCGCGGGGCCGCCCCGAGCGAGGTCACCGTCACCGGCGGGACGCACAACCAGCACGCCCCGTGCTACCACTTCCTCGAGACGACGTGGGCCGCGTACCTCCGGCGGATGGGCCTGACCGTCGAGTTGACGATGACCCGGCCCGGGTTCTACCCGCGCGGGGACGGCGAGATCCGGGCGGTGATCCGTCCGTGTCCCCGCGTCAGCGGGTTGAACCTGACGACGTGCCCGGAGCTGACCACCGCCGGCGGGTTCAGCGCCGTCGCCGGGCTGCCCGAGGCGGTCGCCAAGCGGCAGGCCCGGCGGCTCGCCAACCGGATGAAGGCGCAGGGGATCGAGCCGCACATCCCGCTGGAGCAGTGGGAGGCGGCGAACCCGGGCACGGTCGCCGCGGTGGTCTTCCGCCAGCCGCCGGTCCCGGCCCTGTTCTTCGGCCTCGGGGAGCGCGGGAAGCCGGCCGAGGCGGTGGCCGACGACGCGGCCGATGAGGCGGTCCGGTTCCGCGACTCCGGCTGTCCGGTCGACCCGCACTCGGCCGACCAACTGCTCCTGCCGCTGGTGTTCAGCCCGGACGCCAGCACGTTCCGCACGTCCGAGGTCACCCGGCACCTGACAACGAACATCGCAACGGTTCGGAAGTTCGTGGATCGTGACATCGAAACGGACGGCGACGAGGGCCGACCCGGGACCGTCCGCATCCCCGCCGTGGTATAATGCCGCCACCCGATCCGGAGGCCGCCCGCGCGATGCCGACCGACGCCGTCACCATGCAGGTCGCGCAGGTCGTCCCGTGCACCGAGGCCGAGGGGCCGGGGCGGCGGTTCGCGGTGTGGTTCCAGGGCTGCCCGCTGCGGTGCCCCGGGTGCTGCAACCCCGAGTTCCTCCCGTTCAAGGGCGGCACGGCGACGACCGCCGCGGAAATGGCCGACCGGCTGGCCCGGGCGCGGGAAGAAACCGGGGTCGAGGGGATCACGCTTCTCGGCGGCGAGCCGTTCGCCCACGCCGCCGGCGCGGCCGCCCTGGCCCGGGCCGCCCGCGACCTGGGCCTGTCCGTAATGGTGTTCAGCGGGCACACGGTGGAGCAACTGCGAGACCGGCCCGAACCGGAGGTGGCGGAGCTGCTCGCCCTCACCGACATCCTCGTGGACGGCCCGTACGACCGCGACCGGCCGGACGCGGAGCGGCGGTGGATCGGCTCGACCAACCAGCGGATCCACTTCCTGACGCCGCGGTACTCGTTCGACGGCCAGTGGCGGAAGCGGAACACGCTGGAGATCCGGGTGAGCGGCCGGGAGATCACCGTCAATGGCTTCCCCGCCCGGGATGCGGTAGGGTTGTGGAAGGGGTGGGCGCGGAAGAAGCCGGCCCCGACCCCGAAGGCCGACCCGCCGGGGGCCGCCGCCACATGAGCAAGACCGCCGCCCCGCCGCGGCCGCCCGAACCGGACGGCCCACGGCAGGTGTCGAAGTTCGAGTTCCACCTGCTCCGCGTCCTGCGGTTCCTGGTCGGGCACTTCCCGGCCGACCAGGGGATGCAGCTGGTCCGGGCCGCGGCCACCCGCCCGGACTGCCTCAGCCCGGCCGCCGTCGACCTGGTCAAGGACACGCTGGCGAAGGCGTGCGTCCTGTTCCTGGTCCGGCACGGGGCGTGGCGGAACGACAAGTACCTGCGGGCGAACCGGCCGACCCCCGGCCGGCTGTGGGAGCGGGTCCCGCTGGACGAGCGGGCGCTGGCGTTCTCCCCCGCGGTGATGGAGTTCCTGGTCTGGGCGACGGCCGAGAAGGTGACCGACGCCAAGTCCGCCTGGGACGCCGTCCCGGCCGCCCTCTCCGCGGCCGACGAGCTGTTCTTCTGGCTGACGTTCGACGCCACCCGGTCCGACCCGGACCTGCTCGCGGTGTTCCGCCGGAAGGAGGCGTTCCGGCGGAACCGGTTCTGCTGGCTCGCCTCCCCCGGCGACCTGGCCGAGGGCGACGACGCGGCCCCGCCGGACTTCGCCGGGCTGTTCGACGGCACCCGGGCGGCGCTGCTGGAGGCGCTGCAGCCGCACCTGGCCCAGCGGTGGACGCGGTCGGAGCGGGCGAAGGGGCAGGTCGGGGACTGGGCCCGGATGCGGCGGCAGGGGCGGGCGGAGTTCGCCGCCCTGCGGGCGTTCCTGCTCGCGGCCGCGGCGGCGGACCGGACCGACCTGGCCCGGTTCGTGCTGCGGACGAACGCCGCCCTGTTCACCGGCGACCTGACCCCGGTGTTCTGGACCGGCGGCTTGCAGGGGAGCGGGCCGCCGCGGCTCGCCGACCGGCTCGACACGCAGCGGGCGGCCCTGGCCGTGCCGCGGCAGATGGAAGTGCTCGAGGGCTGGCAGCGGCGGGCCCTCGCCGTCGGGTACTTCGACGACGGGTACCAGGCGAGCCAGTTGTGGAAGGCGGACTGGGAGGCGGCGAACGGGGACCGGGTGGCCGCCCGCGCCCGGGCCGCGGTCGAGATGCTGGAGCCGCTCCGCGGCCCGTTGACGAGTGGGCAGTCGACAGTGGGCAGTGGTCAGCAGACCCCTGAAAACCCTGCCGACAGCCCGGGATGATTCCGGGTCTATTTTCGTGTGACTTCAACTGACCACTGCCCACTCCCCACTGGGAACTCGTGATGAGCCGCGCGTACCGGATCACCGTGAAGGAGTCGGACACCCGCCACCTGAAGGCCGGGGACGAGATCTGCACCCAGCTCGAGATCCTCGAGATCCTGCCGCCGGAGGACATGGCGACGCTGCTGAAGGAGGAGCTGAAGAAGCGCGGGTTCGAGGAGCAAGACGACGGCATTATGCTCCGGAAGGACGGCGACCTGACGGTGAAGATCGACCCGTGCTCGAGCGAAGTCACGGTGAAGGCGGAGACGGAGGAGACGGTGAGCCAGGAGGCCCGGCGGGACGCGACCGGGTTCAACGACGTCGGCCCGAGCGAGCGGAGCCTGCGGGACAAGGTGAAGGACCAGCTCCAGGCGGACCTGGACAAGAAGTTCGACCAGGAGCAGGCCCGGCTCCAGAACAAGGCGACCGAGCAGCTGGAGAAGCACCTGAGCGACCTCCAGCCGGAGATCTCCGAGGTGGTCAACCAGGTGACCCGCGACGCCCTTAAGCAGAAGGCCCAGCAGATGGGCACGGTGAAGGAGATCAGCGAGGACGCCGAGAGCGGGTCGCTGACGATCAAGGTCGAAGTGTGAGAGCAGTGGTCAGTGGACAGTGGTCAGTGGACAGACGAAGCCACAACACCGCCCGCTGATCGGTTCCGCCGGTGTCTTTACTGCCCACTGACCACTATCCACTGACCACCGCAATGAGCATCACGGTCGCCGAGAAGGACCTGCCCGCCTCCCTGACGCCCGAGCAGGCGGTCGAGGCGGCGTACGCGCAGGAGCTGGCCGACGTCGCCAGCAAGCTGGCCCGCGGGCTGCCGGTCCTGGTCGAGTGCGACAAGGAACTCGCCCCGTACCTGTTCATGAACGTGCGGAACCGGCTCCGCGAGGCGAAGCTCCAGTGCATCTACCTCGACGGCCGGCAGCGCGAGCAGCAGGCCGGGGCGATGCCGATGGGCCTGATCGGCACCATGATCGCGCAACTGCGGGACGCCGTGCGCGGGGCGGTCGAGCGGCGCGTGGTGGTGCTCCCGCACCTCGACCTGCTGACGACCAGCCAGGGCGGGCTGACCGGCGAGGCCCGGGAGGTCATCCCGCTGCTGTACGAGAACCCGGAGCTCGTCTGGCTCGGGTTCAAGGACCCGTCGTTCCCGCTCCCGAAGGTGATCGAGAACCTGTTCCCGTGCTGGACCGGCATCCTCGGCACCGCGCGGAACCGGCTCCGCCAGCTCATCACCCAGAAGGAGAGCCGGAAGTTCGGCAAGGACTTCTCCCCGTGGTCGCTCTACAAGTACGTGTCCGGGGTGAACGCCGTCCGCCTCCGCCGGCTGCTGTCGACGCTCGAAGGTGAGGACTACCCGGCGGACCCGAAGCGGGCGTACGCCCAGGTCCGGCAGGCGACCTTGAGCGGGCACATGGAGGTGCCGAGCGTCGACCTGGAAAAGGACATCGGCGGGTACGCGAAGGTGAAGGCGAAGCTCAAAGCGGAGGTGCTCGACACGCTCCAGAAGCGCGACCGCGCGACGGACGCCGACGAGGTGTCGCGGCTGGAGGAGCTGATCCCGCGCGGGATGATCTTCTGGGGGCCGCCGGGCACCGGGAAGACGTACTTCGCGAAGGCGATCGCGGCGAGCATCGGGGCGGCCATCACCATCGTGTCCGGCCCGGAGCTGAAGAGTAAGTGGGTGGGGGAGAGTGAGGAGAACCTGCGGCAGATCTTCCACAAGGCCCGGCAGTCGGCCCCGTCGATCATCGTGTTCGACGAGCTGGACTCGTTCGCCACCGCCCGCGGCACCTACACCGGCAGCGGCGTCGAGCACTCGATGGTCAACCAGTTGCTGACCGAGATGGACGGGTTCCACAAGGACGAACTCGTGTTCGTGGTCGGCACCACCAACTTCGTGGAGTCGCTCGACCCGGCCCTGCTCCGCCCCGGCCGGTTCGAGTTCCACATCCACATCCCGTACCCGGACGACGACGACCGCCGCGCCATCTTCGAGATCTACGACCGGAAGATGAAGCTGCGGTTCACCCCGGAGGCGCTCGACTACGCGGTCACCCGGACCGGGAACCGGTACATGACCCCGACCGGGACGGCGTTCAGCGGCGACCACCTGAACGCCCTCTGCCGGGCCGTCGCCCGGCTCCGGATGCGCGAGGACGTGAAGGGCGACACCGACCCGAAGCTGGTCGAGAAGGCGCTGACCGAGTTCGACGAGAAGGTGGAGCTGCACGAGAAGGACCTGCCGGTCGTGGCGACGCACGAGGCCGGGCACTTCCTGGTGTCCATCTTCTGCCCGAACCACCCGCCGCCGGAGAAGGTGACGATCCAGAGCGACATGCCGTGGGCCCCGTTCTTCACCCAGTTCAAGCACGAGAAGAAGCGGATCGGGATGTCGCGCTCGGAGATGCTCGACATCCTGTGCGTCCTGTACGGCGGGATCGAGGCGGAGCGGCTGCTGGTCGGGGACGTGTCGACCGGGGCGAGCGGGATGGGCAGCCCGGGGTCGGACCTGTCCCGGGCGTCCGAGCTGGCCGAGCTGATCGTCGAGGTGTGCGGGATGTCGAACCTGGCGGCCCCGCTGCGGTCGTTCCACGACCACGAAGGGAAGCGGGTGGTTTTGTCCGGCAGCATGGCCGAGGCGATCGACCGGCAGGTGAACACGATCATCGTCGAGGCCCAGGCGAAGGCCGCCGCCATCCTGGCGAAGCACAAGGCGGACCTGGTGAAGGTCCGCGACGAGCTGGTGGAGAAGAAGACGATCGAGGGGGAGCGGACGCGGGCGATCATCGAGGACTTGCGGGCGCGGTTCCCGAAGGACGTCGGCGCCCCCGGCCCGGAGGTGAAGCTGGACGCCAAGGCCGGCACGACGGCCGAGGCGAACGGGGCGGCCGACAAGAAGCCGAAGGCGAAGAAGGACGAGTAGCCGCGGACGGGGGGGTAGATCATGGTGGCCGTGGTCGCGGTCCTGCTCGTCACCGCCGGGGCGGACGGCCCGAAGGCCGAGCCGAAGGTGGTGGACCTGGCCGACCTCCGGGAGGCGGTGGCCGCGGCCGCCCGCCGCGGGGCCAACGTGGCGCGGGTGGGGGAGGCCCTGGCCGCCCTGGAGAAGCGGTTCCCGAACGGGGTGCCGGTGGAGGGGGTGCCGCCGCCCGAGCTGGCCGCCCTCGAGGACGCGGTCGCGGCGGCCGCCGCCAAGGGCGAGAACGTCGACGGCATCCGCACCCACCTGAAGGCGGTCGGCGCGGCGTTCAAGCCGGGCGGGGTGCCCGACCTGGGGTTCGCCCGGGTCCGGGCCGCGTACTACGAGGCGTTCTACACGGGCGACACCGCGGCGATGGCGAAGGTCGAGGCGGACAACTTCATGGTGTTCCACGACCGGGCCGGCGACATGCAACCGGGGAAGGCGTGGCGGGAGGAGATCGGCAACCTCGCCGCGGCCAAGCAATGGGCCCCGCGGCGGCTGGCCGCGGGGGCCGACGAGGAGATCCGGACCGCCGGGCCGACGGCGGTGGTCGCCGGCGTCGGGCGGCTGGCCGGCGCCGGCCCGGACGGGGCCCGGTCGTTCAGCGAGGTGTGGGTGAAGGCGGACGGCCGGTGGCGGCTCCAGACCCTGCACTACGACTTCCGCCCCGCGCCCGCGCAACCCAAGAAGTGACCTTCCGACCGGAGACCACATGGCCGAAATGATCATCATGCTCCGCCGCGACCCGAACACCGGGAAGCAGAACATCATCGTCAAGCTCGACTCCGAGCCGGACGCCCTGCCGATCGAGCACGAGCAGCTGCACCGCCGGCTGGTCGAGAAGCTGATCGGCAAGGGGCTGAAGGAGGAGGACTTCGGCGAGCTGATCGTCGAGCGGGAGGGGGAGGCGCAGCCGGAGGCCCCGGCCGGCGCCCCGAACGAGCCGCAGAAGCAGAAGGCCGGGCACAAGGGCTGACGTTCGTTTAGCCGCGACGCGGAGCGGAGCGCGGCGGTCGCGCTCCGCTCCGCGTCGCGGCTAAACGGTCCCGTAAACCGCACCGACACCCATGATCCTGCTGTTCCCGAACGCCGACACCCTGCGGCTCGCCTTGACCGGCGGGGTCGTCCCGCCGGAGGTCACCACCGCCCCGGCCGCCGTCACCTTCGACCCGCAGGGGAAGATCTACCTGGAGTCGGAAGCGAACCTGTCGAAGGCGGCGGTCCGGAACCTGGACAAGATCGGGGTGAAGGGGTCGAAGCGGCACGCGACCGACGCCCCCGAGGACGTGTCGTGCTGGCCGCAGGTGCTGCCGGTCGTCCGGGAGGCCGGCACCCCGGCCGTCTCGACCCAGCAGCCGGTCCTGTTCGAGCTGGCCGACGCCGACGACCTGCCGACCCTGGCCGCCGAGATGCTCCGGCTCGGGAACGACCGGCAGGGGTTCCGGTGGTTCGCCGCACCCGGGGACGCCGACCCGCGGCGCGTCCTGTTGCGCGTCGTCGGCCCGCCGTACTACACCCTGCTCCGGGCGCTCGACCCGTCGGCCGCCGGGACGAAGGGGGCGGTGCGGGCGTACCTGGAGCGGGCCCCGCGGGTGTGGGTCGAGATCGGCCACGCCCACCCGCTCGCCGGGCAGGTCCGCGCCCCGGACGGGCAACTGCTGCTGATCCGGGCGCCGCGGGAGTGGGCGTACCTGGACGAGGCGCCGTTCCAGGACGTGTACGACGTCCTCCAGTTCCAGCTCCCGGCCGCCCCGCGGGCGTGGGCCGAGACGGAGGCCCCGGGGAAGATGTCGGTCCCGCTCCGGCTGGCCGCCGGGAACGCGGCCGACGTGCCGGAGCTGTGGGTGCTCGGCGGGGACGCGGTCGCCCAGCTCGACGCGCTGGTCCGCGACTCCGACGACCGCCTCACCCAGCGGCTGATGTTCGCCGTCGCCGACGGGCCGGACGGGGGGCGGACGGTGGTGCTCCGCACCCGCCCGTCGAAGCTCGCCCCGCCGGCCCTGGCGCTGGAGGACGCGCTCGCGTTCAAGCCGTTCTGGAAGCTCCCGAACCTGTTCGTCCCGGTCGGCAAGCGGCTGCACCCGACGCTCCGCCGGGACGCGGTCCGCAAGCTCCTCGCCGACGACGCCGACCAGGTGGTGTGGCTGCACCCCGAGGCGGACGGGCGGTTCACCCCGCAGAGCGTCCCGGACGGGGCGTTCCGGTCGCTGGAGGACTGGGTCGACTACGTCATCGAGGCGGAGCAGCAGCCGCTCGCCGCGTGGATCGGGGCGACCCGGTTCGACTTCGACCACTTCGAGTGCAAGGACACCGGCGGGCCGAAGCCGAAGGGCGACAAGCCGGACCGCGACCCGAAAGAGCGCGCCGAGGACGAGGCCCGCGGGCCGCGCGCCCCGGCCGGGCCGGCGAAGGGCGCGAAGGGGAAGCCGGCGGCGGGCCGGCCGGCCGACGCCTTCCTGCCGGCCCCCGAGGCGCCGCGCCCGCCGAGCGAGTGGAAGCTCCGCCGCGAGGCGCTGGAGAAGGAGTTCCTGGAGGTCGAGGGCGGGCTGGACGCCCCCGGGCGGGTCGCCCTGTGGCCGGGGCTGGGGGCCGCGAACGCCGGGGAGGGGTCGCGGGCCGAGGCGGCGGTCTGCTGGCTGAACGCCCTGTGGGACGCCGACCCGCCGCCGGCCGAGTGGCTCGCCGGGTGGGCGCGGGCGGAGTGGCCGGCGACCGCCGGGGCGGTCAAGGCGGACGAGTTCGACAGGCGGCTGGCGAACCCGGCCCCGTCGCAGGAGGACTCGCGGGCGGTGGTCGCCGGGTTCCTGGCGTGCGCCGGGCAGGACCCGGTGCCGGCGTGGCTGACCCCGCGGCTGCCGGCGGTGCAGGCGTACCTGGAGAAGCACGAGGGGACGCTGCCGGTGCGGGCGGTGTGGCTGGCTGGGTACCGGCTGTCGCAGCTGGCCGGGGCGGACGTGCTCGGGCTGGCCCGGGTCCGGGACCGGCTGCTGCAGCGGCTGTTGGAGCAGGGGCTGCAGGCGGAGCGCGACCTGCCCGGGTTCCTCCGGTTCGCCGGGCACAAGGACTCGGAGCGGCTGCGGGTGGTGAAGGACAAGGCGACCGAGCTGCACGCGGCGGTCCGGAAGTGGGTCGAGCGGTCGGCCAAGGCCCAGGGCGACCTGCTGCTGCGGAACCTGCCGTACGTGGACCTGTTGTTCGCGTTCGCCCTGGCCAAGCTGCAGGAGGGGACGCGGGCGAAGGCGCTGGTCGAGGACGCCCGGCGGGAGCTGGAGAAGCCGGTGCCGGCGGCGTGGCAGGACCAGAAGCACTTCGAGACGGTGGTCGCCGCGGTCACCCAGAACTTCCTGTTCAAGGCGTACAAGCACCGGGTGGACCAGGTGCTCGCCGGGAAGCCGGGGACCGGGCAGCTGTCGGCCGAGGTGCTGGCCGACCTGGAGGACATCTGCGCGAAGGGGAAGAGCGCGGGGACGAACAACCCGTACCTGCGGGCCGAGTACGTGATCAACCGGATGCGGGAGCAGTCGCGGGTGATCGAGCCGCAGGAGCGGCTCGACCCGTACGCGTACTGGACGAAGAACCAGGACGCGCTGAAGAAGGAGCTGGCCGAGCTGCCGGCCGTCCGGGACCCGGCCCGGCTGGCCGACCGGGTCCGCCGGCTGTACCGGGAGGGGGTGGCGGGGAAGCCGACCCGGGAGGTGCAGTTCCTGGTGCTGCACGAGGCCCTGCCGCTGGCCCCGCGGGCCGGGGAGGGGTTCACCGTCGAGCTGCTGCAGCTGGTCCCGGCGGCCCTGGCCGGCGGGCCGGCGGCCGGCACCCCCGACCCGCCGGACCTGCCGCGGAAGCAGGGGGAGCTCTTGGAGCGGGCGCTGTTCCTGGCCGGGCACTTCGACCGCGGGGAGCTGGTGAAGCGGCTGGTGGACGAGTTCGCGGACCTAGTCCGGGCGAAGCCGGAGGAGACCCGGTTCAAGCTGATCAACGTGGTCGCCGGGCAGTGCCTGCGGAGCCTGAAGAAGCTCGGGATGCGGGACGAGATCGACCGGTTCCTGACCCGGCTGCACACCGAGGTGCTGCGCGGGGCGTCCCCGGCCGAGCTGCGGAAGAAGCACGCGGCCAAGCCGGAGGCGTGGGCGGCGGTGCTGCAGACGCTCCTGAACCTGGCCGCCGGGTGGCTGCAGTTCCAGCTGCACGACCGGGCCGAGCCGATCCTGGCGGTGGCCTGGCACGAGCTGACCGACCCGGCCGCGGTCCGGCTGCAGCCGAAGGACTACACGGAGCTGGCCCGGGCGTACGTCGGGGCGCTCGGGCATGGCCCATCGGAGGCCGGGATGGCCCGGATCACCGAGCTGTTCCGCCGGATGGACGACAAGAAGATCAACAACACCTGGACGACGGCCCAGTACTACTCCCGGTTCCACCTGAACCTGGTGGAGGACGTGATCCGGGCGGTGGTGAGCGACGACTTCGCCCTCGGGCCGGCCGGCCGGCGGTGGCTGGACGACGACGAGTACCTGGTCCGGCGGCGGGTGCACGCCGACCTGCGGCGGCACCTCGCGGCGCTGGAAAGGCACGGGTGACGCCGGCGAGCGGGGGGCGTGAGCCCCCTGATGCGAAATGGATCAGGGGGCTCACGCCCCCCGCTCGCCGCGCCGAGATTCCGGCGCACTACACTTCCCGGGCATGCCGGCGCTGTGCTTCCCGAACCCGAGCGTCCTCCGGCTGGCCCTGACGAGCGGGCTGGTCCCGCCCGCCGTCGCGCGCGAGCCGGCCGCCGCCGGGGCCGACCCGGCCGGGCCGGTGTGGGTCGAGCCGGCCGAACCCCTGCCCCGCGAGTCGCTCGCCGCCCTCGCCCGACTCGGGGTGCGGGCCCACGCCGCGGCCGCGGTCCCGACCGCGCCGGTCGCCGGCTGGGCGGAACTGCTCCCCCTCCACCCGGACCCCGACCCGCCCCCCGGCCCGGTGCTGTTCGTCGTCCCCGCCCCGCGGCTCGCCCGGTTCGTCGCCCGCCTCCGCCGCGAGACACGCGGCCCGGTCGGGGTGCTGCTCCCCGACGCCGACCCGGGGCACGGGTGGGCGACCGCGGCGAACCCGGCCCCGGCCGCGGTCCGCGAGGCGGCCGACCCCGAGGACGGGATCGCGGCGTACCGGGAGCAGGCGCCGGGCGTGTGGGTCCGGTGCGGGTGGCGGCACCCGGCGGCCGACCTGCTCCCGGTCCCCGACGCCGGCGTGCTGCTCGCCGACCCGCCGCTCTCCGTCCGCCGGATCGCGGCCGAGGTGCCGGCCCCCGCCGCGGACGAGTTCCGGCTTACGCCCCGCCCCGCCGTCACCGCCCCGAACCCGCCACTGCCGCCGATCCCGGTCCGGCTCGCGCTCGGCCCCCGGCCGGTCCCGTCGGCCGAGTCGCTGTGGGTGCTCGACCCGGCCGCGGCGGACGAGTTCTGGGCGTTCTGCCGGACCGCCGACGAGCGGCTGGTGCGGCGGCTGGAGGTGGCGTCGGTGTCCGCCGGGGCGGAGGCGCGGCTCGTCATCCGGGCGTCGGCCAAGCGGGTGTCGCCCGTCTTCCCGCTGCTGCTCCGCGGGTTCGCCCCCGACCCGCGCGTGCCGGGGCTGTTCGTCCCCGCCGACCGGGTCTTGAAGCCGGCCGCCCGGGTGCGGGAGCTGGCGGACGTGCTCGGCACGGCTCCCGGCCGCGTCGTGTGGGTGGAGGCCGGCCCCGGCGGGTTGGTCGCCCACGCGGTGCCGGCGTCCGCGTTCCGCCCGCTCGGCGACCGGCTGGCGTATGAGGCCCCGCCGGCCCGCCGACTCGGGACAGTTCCGCGCCTCGACCCGTTCCCGCTGCCGCGGTTCGCCGCCCCGACCGACCCGCCGGCGAAGCCCGAGCCGCTGCCCGACGCCGACCCGGAGCCGGACGCGCCGCCCGCCGACGAGGCTGTCGCCGCGCCGGGGTGGTGGGCCCGTTCGCTCCGGAGGCTCGTCGACCGAATCCGACCGGCCCGCGCGCCGCAGCCCGAGGAGTCGCCGGAGCCGACCCCGGCCCCGCCGGCCGCGGGCGGGCGGAAGTTGGCGTCGGCGGACGCCCTCCTGCACGGCGGCGGCCTTGCGGCCCGGCGGCGCGAGCTGGAAGACCGGGTGTACCGCGACCTGCCCCGGCTCGACCCGGCCGGGCGGGCCGGGCGGTGGGCCGACCTGGCGGCCGCGTACGCCGCGACCGGGAACCCGGCCGACGCCGCGGTCTGCTGGCTGAACGCGGCGTGGGAGGCGCCGGCCCCGCCGCCGTGGCTCGACCAGTGGCTGGCGGCCGAGCTGCGGGCGGCCAAGCTGCCCCCGGCCCCCGACCCGGAGCGGTGGCTCGGCGAGCCGGGGCGGCCGGGGGTCGGGCGGGTGGTCGCCGCCTACGTCGCGGCGGCCGGGTCGGCCCCGTCGCCCGACTTCCTCGCCGCCTTGCCCCGCCTCCTCGCGGTGCTCGACGCCCAGTTCGACGACGTCCCGGTCCGGGCGGCGTGGCTGGCCCGGCTGGCGGCCGCCCGCGCCTGCGACGGGGACGCGCTGGGGCTGGCCCGGTGGCGGGACCGGGTGGTCGCCCGGCTCGGGGAGCGCGGCCCGGGGCTGGACCTGGACGAGCCGTCGTTCCTCCGGTTCCACGGGACGGCCACCGCCGACCGGTTCCAGGCCGCCCGGGACTGGCTGGTGCGGGCCCGCGAGCCGGTCCTCGGGTGGGTCCGGCGGCACGGCGGCGGGGTGCTCCGGTGGGCCGGGCTGGACGCCGAGACGGAGTGCCCGGCGGCGTACGCCCAGCTCCTGCTCGCCTGGGGGCTGGGGTGCCTCGGGGAGCGGACCCGGGCGAAGGACTGGGCGGCCCGGGCCCGGAAGGCGGTCGCCGCCGCGGCCGGCCCGGGCGCCGACCCGGCCCTGCACGCCGTCCTCGGCGACCTGTTCCTCCTCCGCATCCGGGACGCGATGGAGGGCCGGCCGCCGAAACCCGGCCTTCCGCCCGACCTGCGGCCCCGGTTCGACGCCCTCCCGGAGCTGGCCCGGTACACCGCCGACCGGCTCCGCGAGTCCTCCCGGGTGCTGGAGCCGCGCGGCTGGGCCGGGGCGTTCGGCGGGCTGGACGGGAAGCCGTTCCGCGGGGCCGACCGGCTCGGCGAGCGGCTGTCCGTGCTGGCCGGGTCGGGCGAGCCCGACGGCCTGGCGGACGAGGCCGACGCCCTGCTCGGGCTGTGCGCCGACCGCCCGGCCACCGACACCGTCCCGCGGGTCGTGCTGACGCTCCTCGGCCACGCCGCCCGCCTCGACCGCGGGGCCGTCCTCCGGCTGCTCGACCTTCTCCCGGCTGCGGTCGACTGGGCCGAGCCGTGGGTGGCGGCCGGGCCGTGGCGCGAGGACGAGCGGCCGGGCGTGCTGCTGCGGTACCGCGGGCGGATGTTGAGCGCCGGGTTCGCCGCCGCGGCCGCCCTCGACCCGCCCGAGCCGGCCGCCGTCGCCGACCTCGTCCGCCGGCTGGCGTCAGCCGGCGACCGGCTGCGGCCGGCGCTGCTGGCGGCGGCCGGGCCGGCGCTGCGGGCCGCCCGCCGGGCCGGGGCGGGGCCGGAGCCGCTGCTGCAGCTGCTCGACCCGGCCCGGTCGGCGTCGGGCAAGGACCCGCAGGGGGTGGCGCTGGCGGCTGGGTGGTTCGCGGCGGGGGACGAGGAGACGGGGACGCGGGTGCTCGACGAGGCGCGGGAGGCGCTTTACCTGGACCCGGCCGCGACCCCGCGGACCCGCACCCCGCTGGCCGTCGCCTACGCCGAGGCGCTGGGGTCGGCCCCGACCCGGGTCGCCCACGGGCGGTTGGAGGAGTTGTTCCAGCGGCTCGGGCCGGTCGAGGTGTCGGGCTCGACGAACCGGTACTTCACGCTGCAGCCGCTGCGGCTGGTCGACGCGGTCGTGCGGGCGGTGGTGACCGACGACTTCGCGCTGGGGCCGGCGGTCCGGGACTGGCTGGCCGACGACGAGTTCCTGATCCGCGGGCGGGTCCACCGCGACCTGGCCGCCGTCCTCCGCGAGCAGGGGTTGGGCTGAGTCCCGGCCGTCACGTCCCCGTCACCCGGCACCACCCGCACGCCCTGACTCCCGGGGCGTGGGTCACGCCCGGGTGCTGCTCCGGTCCCGGCCGCGGGCGGGCCGATACGTTCCCGCCGCCCCGGCCGGGGCGGCCCCGCCGTCTCCAAGGAAGGACCGACCCATGCGCCGCCTCGTGTCCGCCCTGCTCGTGTTCGCCGCCACGGTCGCCGTCGCCGCCGGGTGTCGGAACAACGACCCGTACTACCGGGCCGCCGGGTGGCCGAAGTGCAACTGCGCGAAGTGACCGGGCAGGGGTTGGGCTGACGGGCCTTGTGGCACAGGTCTCCTGACCTGTGGGGGCGATGCACAGGTCAGGAGACCTGTGCCACAAGACCGGATCAGGTCGGCGGGAGTGCGACCGCGGCGCGGTCCCCGACGACGGTCGTCCAGGCCCGCACCCGCCACCGCGTCACCAGCCCGTTCAGGACGTACGGGTCGGCGGCCGCGAACGCCTCGGCCGCCGCCGGCGAGTCGCCCTCGAACAGCAGCACCGCGGCGTCGACCGGGTCGGCGAGCGCCCCGCCGAGGACCAACTCGCCCCGGGCGACGGCGGTCCGGGCGAGTGCCAGGTGGGCGGCCCGGAGCGGCACCCGCCGCTCCGCGTAGTCCGGCACCACGTCGTAGATCAGCAGGTAATGCATCGCTCTCGCCGTCAGTAGTCGGCCGGCGGGACCTGCCCGTCGTCCCGGTGGGCCAAGAGCCCGAGCCGGTACTCGTCGAGCGCCGCCCGGACCGGGCGGACCCCGCCGTCGGCGAACGCGAACAGGCAGACCCCGGGGTGTGCCGACCCGAACAGCACCCGCGGGTCGTTCCGGGCCTGGGCGATCGGGAACCCCGGCCCGGCGGACCGGGTCGAGCACCCGATGTTGTGGGCGTCGTAGGTGTTGCAGTCCCACGGCCGGGCCGCGAACTGCTCGAGCGGGATGTGCTTCTCCCCGAACAGGAAGGTGTGGCTCGTCCCGTCCTTCAGGTCCGCCACCCGCAGACCCTTCAGGTACACGAACGCCCCGGTCGGCGGCACGTACCCCGGCAGGTCCACGTACTTCGGGTCCCCGTCGTCCCCGGTCGTCCCGACCGCCGCCGCGTAGTCCGCCACCGCCCCGCCGACGCTGGTCGGCAGGACGCACCCCATCCCCTGGTCGAACCCGCGGGCGGTGTGCTGCCCGGGCTGCCGGCGGGACGGGCAGAAGTACGTCGGCACCGCCGTCTCCAGGAACGCGGTGGTGGTCAGCTCGTAGATCGGGGCGCCGACCGGCCACAGGTTGTACAGGTTCCCCTGCTCCAACTCCGGCAGGATCAGCCACGCCCACGACTGCGTCTCGCCGGCCAGCCGGGACGGCGGGAGGTGCCCGCGGGCGACCTCGTAGTTGACGCACGCCAGGGCGATCTGCTTCAGGTTGTTCGTGCACTTCGCCCGGTTCGCCGCCTCCCGCACCTTCTGCACCGCGGGCATCAGCAGGCCCATCAGGATCGCGATGATCGCGATCACCACCAGCAACTCGATCAGGGTGAACGCCCGCCGCATGGCACGACCTCCGGGGTCACTTCGTCTTCTTCGGCGACCGGGCGACGATCATCGGGGCCGGGATCTCGAACCGGAACGCCCCCCGCCCGCCCCACGCCTCGGCCGGCAACTCCAGCCGGATTGGACCGGGACCGGCCGGCGGCTCGAATAGCAGCACGTCGGCGACCGCCTCGCCGGGGAACAGGTCGTACCGCAGGGTGAGGTTCGCCGGGGCGTCGGGGGCGAGGTCGGCGGCGGCCAGCGGCGCCCCGGCCGCGGTGGCGGCGGCCGGCGGCACGGCCCGGTCCGCGGCGGCCGTCCCCCAGTGGGCGAACGGCACCCGCCCGCCGTGCCCGAGGTTCTGCACTCGCACCGTCACGGCCAGGTACGGCCGCTTCGTGGCCCGCTTCTTCGCCCCCGCCAGCTCGACCGGCCCGACCGCCGCCCCCGCCACCTGCACCCGCACGTGCCCCTGCTGCACCGCCGCCCGCGAGGCGTCGGCGTACCCGTCAACCTTCAGCGCACTCCCCGCGTCCGGGCCGACCCGGAGCGGGACCACCGTCACCGCGTCCGGGTCGTAGTCCGGCACCTGCCGGCTCGCCTCGTACCGCAGCCCGAGCAGCGACGGGGCGGCGAACGACACGAGCAGGGTCAAGGCGCCGGCCGCGGCCCCGACGGCGGGCAGGACCTGGCGGGCCGCCCGCCCGCCGGCGGTCGCGAGCCACCCGCCGAGGCCGAGCGCGGCGGCGACCCCGGCCAGCGGGCGGGTCAAGCCGACCCCCGCCGGCACCGCCGCCGCAACCAGCGCCGCCCCGGCGCACAGGCACGCCACAACCCCGAGCGGGTGCGGGCGCGCGGGTTCCGGTTCGGGCGGCGGGACGGCGACGGCCGGGGCGACCGCCTCGACCGGCGCCGGGACCGGCGGCAGGTCCGGGGCGGTGCCGGTCGCCGCCGCGACCGCCGTGTCCGTGGTCGGCGCGGCCGCGGGGGCGGGCGGCCGCTCGGCGACGGCGACCGGGGCGGCGGGCGGAGGGGCCGGGCGGGCCGGGCGGGCGGAAACCGGGGGCGGGTCCGGGTCGGTGTCGGGGGTGGCGGTGTACCAGGACTGGCACTTCGGGCACTTCGCCGCGGACAGCATGGCCCGGTCCGGGGCCTGCGCCCGGGCGCGGCAGTACGGGCAGCGGGTGACGAACGGCATGGCGGACCCCGCGGACGTGACCCGGCCCGCCCGGGGCCGGCCCGCCGGATTGTAACGCCGCCCGGGCCGCGGCGTTGAAAGAAGATTCCGAAATTCCGCTGCGGTCAGTACGTCGCCCGGCCGCCGGAGATGTCGAAGCAGAACCCGGTGGTGAAGCTGCACTCCGCGCTGCTCAGGAAGTGCACCAGGGCCGCCACCTCGTCCGGACGGCCGGTCCGGCCGAGCGGGATCTTCGACAGCATCATGTCGATCTGGGCCTGGTTCAGCTGGTCCAGGATCGGGGTCTGGATGACCGCCGGGGAGACGCTGTTCACGCAGATGTCCCCCTTCCCGACCAGCTCCTTCGACAGCGACTTGGTCAGGGCGATGACCGCCGCCTTGCTGGCCGAGTACGGGCCCATCTTCGGGTTCCCCTCCTTCCCGGCGATGCTGGCGATGTTCACCACCCGCCCGTACTTCTTCTCGATCATCCCGGGCAGCACCGCCTTGCAGCACAGCACCAGCCCGGTCACGTTGATCCCGAGCACGTACTCCCAGTCCTCCCGCACCGACTCCCACACCGGCACGTCCCGCCCCGGCCGGCTCGCCACCCCGGCGTTGTTCACCAGGACGTCCACCGGCCCGGCCTTCCGCACCACCTCCGCGAACACCCGGTCCAGGTCCGCCTCCTTCGTCAGGTCGCCGACCATCGGGATCCCGCCGATCGCCGCCGCCACCCGCCCGGCGCTGGCCGCGTTCAGGTCGAACACCCCGACCTTCGCCCCGGCCGCCGCGAGCCGCCGGCAGATCGCCTCGCCGATCCCCTGGCCCCCGCCGGTCACCACCGCCACCTTCCCGTCGAGCCGGAAGAAGTTGTCGGACATCGTCAGCCTTCGGTGTTGAAGATTCGATGCGGAATGTGGTTCCGTTGTAGCCGGCCGGCGGCCCCCCGGCCCGGGTCGGGCGGCCCGGAACCTGCCCGGCGAATCTTTTTCGACGCGCCTGGCCCGGCGCGACAATAACCGGGCGACGGACAGCCGGACGCCGGAGGCCGGGTCGATGCCGAACCCGCTGCGCGGACTGATCGCCCGGGCCACCCGGGCCGCCCTCGCGGACCCCGGCGGGCCGGCTGACGGGCAACTCCTCGGGCGGTTCGTCGAGGCCGGCGACCCGGAGGCGTTCGCGGCCCTCGTCCGCCGGCACGGCCCGATGGTGTACGGCGTGTGCCGCCGGATCCTCGGGCGGGACGACCCGGCGGACGACGCGTTCCAGGCGGTGTTCGTCGTGCTGGCCCGGCGGGCCGACCGGGTCCGCCCGCGGGAGGCGGTGGGCAACTGGCTGTACGGGGTGGCGGCCCGGACCGCCCGGGCCGCCCGTGCCAAGGCGGCCCGGCGGGCCCGGCGCGAGGTCCCGCTGGCGGCCGCCACCGCCGCCCCGCCCGACCCGGACCTCCCGGACTGGGCGGAGCTGCTCCCGCACCTGGACCGGGAGGTGGAACGCCTCCCCGACCGGTACCGGCTGCCGGTCGTGCTGTGCGAGCTCGAGGGCCGCCCCCGCCGGGAGGTGGCCCGGCGGCTGGGCGTCCCCGAGGGGACGCTCTCCAGCCGGCTGGCGTACGCCCGCAAGCTCTTGGCCGCGCGGCTCAGGCGGTACCGTCCGGCCCTGTCGGCGGCCGGCCTGGCGGCGGCGCTCCACGGGGCCGCGGCCGCGGCCACGCCCGTCCCGCCCGGGTTGTCGGCTCAAGCCTCGAACGCGACCGGGGCGGTCCCGGCCGCGGTCCGTGCCCTCTCGAACGACGTGGGGAAGGTCATGCTCCTGACGAAGCTGAAGCTCGTGGGCGTCGCGCTGCTGGCGGCCGGCGCCCTCCCGCTCGTGGCCCCGCGGCCCGACCCCGTGGCGGCCGCCCCCGTCCCGAAGCAGGCCCCGGCCGCCCCGAAGCGGTGGGTGCCCGGCGGGTCGTGGGTCGCACACAAGATTGTGGTCAACGTGGTCCTCTTCTCGCCGGACGGCAAGCAGGTGTTCTCGGGGGTCTCCCTGGTCGCCGCCGGCAACCCCGCCCTGCCGGACAAGCCCTTCCAGGAGTTCACCCGGTGGGACGCTGCGACGGGGGAGCGCCAGGCGGAGTTCCGCGACGACGAGGCCGGGGCCGTCCTCTGCGCCGCGACCGCCCCGGACCGGAAGCGGGGGGCCTACGGGACGCGCGACAAGCGGCTGGTGGTGTGGGACGAGGTCGGGGGCAAGCCGGTGGTGACGGTCGAGGCCGGCTCGCCGGTGCAGGCGGTGGCGGTCGCCCCGGGCGGCGGGTGGGTGGTGACCGGCGGGGACGGCGGGGTCGCCGGCGTGTGGGACGTGGCGACCGGAAAAGGGCGGGTCGCGCTCCGCGGCCACACGGGGGCCGTGTCGGGGGTCGCGGTCAGCCCGGACGGGAAGACCGTGGCGACGGGCGGGGAGGACGAGACCGTCCGGTTCTGGGACCCGGCGACCGGGAAGGAACTCCGCCGGGTCGAGAAGGCCGGGTGGGCGGCGGCACTGGCGTACACCCCGGACGGCACCCGGCTGCTGTGCGGGACCGCGGAGGCGCTCGACGTCCGGGACGCGGCGACCGGCAGGCGGCTCCACGCCCTGCCCGGCATGACGATGCCGGGGTGCGGGGTCCCGCTCTCACCGGACGGGACCCTCGCGGCCGTGTACACCTCCCGGCCGGAAACCAACGCCGCGGGGGTCACCCTCTGGGACGTGACTACCGGCCGGGAGGCGGCGTTCCTGCCGACCAAACTCCGGGGCTTCCGCCAGGTCGCGTTCTCGCCGGACGGGAAGCGGCTCGTCGTCTCCGGGACCGACGGCGCGGAGCGCGGGGTGCTGGAGACGTGGGCGGCGGAGTAGTCCCCCGGGACCGACCGGCCGGGCCAAGAACCCGCGATCCGTATTGTCAAACCCGGGAGGGGTTACGCACAATACGGGCAACGCGGCCGCCGGGCGGCCGGGCACGCAACTCGCGGGGGCGGGATGAAATCGCACCGGGTCGGGGACGGCGAGCGGTCGCTGGCCGTGTTCATCGACTTCGAGAACATGGGCCTCGGGTTCCACGGCCGCCGCGACCGGTTCGAGATCGGCAAGGTGCTCGAGCGCCTGGTCGAGAAGGGGAAGATCGTCGCCAAAAAAGCCTACGCCGACTGGTCCCGGTTCGGCGGGTACACCGGCGCGCTCCACGAGGCCGCGATCGAGCTGGTCGAGATCCCCCGCCGCGGGATCACCGGGAAGAACTCGGCCGACATCCGGCTGGTCGTGGACGCCATCGACCTGGCGTACTCGAAGGACCACATCGACACGTTCTGCATCGTGTCCGGGGACAGCGACTTTTCCCCGCTGGTGTCGAAGCTGAAGGAGCTGGGAAAGCACGTCATCGGGCTGGGGCTGGTGGACGCCACCTCGGACCTGCTGCGCGACAACTGCGACGAGTTCATCTACTACGAGGACCTGGACCGGGCCCCGATCATCCCGGTCGGCACCAACGACGCGCTGCCGGAGCGGAAGCGGAAGGTGTTCGCCCTGCTCCTTGACTCCCTGCTCGCCCTGCGGCGGGAGAACAAGGAGGTGATCTACTCGTCCATGCTGAAGGACACGATCAAGCGGAAGAAGCCGTCGTTCAACGAGGACTACTTCGGGTACCGGACGTTCAGCGAGCTTTTGGAAGACGCCCAGCGGGAAGGGGTGCTGGAGATCGAGAAGCACAAGTCCAGCGGGATGTACGTGGTCACCCGGTTCGGGCTGGAGATGAAGGGCGGGCCGCCCGCCGCCCCGGCCGCGCGGAACGGGGACGGGGACCGCCGCCGGGCCGAGCCGCCGCGGGCGCTCCCCGCGCCCCCGCCGGCGCTGCCCCCGGCCCGGTCGGCCGCGCCCCCGCCGGAGCGGCGCGAGCCGCCCCGCCCGCGCCCGGCCGACCCGCCGCCGGCCGCCCGCGCCCCGGTTACGCCGGCGGCCCCGCCGAAGCCCGCCCCGCGCCCGGCCGCCCCGCCGCGCGAGGAGCCGGACCGCGACGACCGGGAGCGGCCGCTCGGCCGGGCGCTGGTCGAGGACATCGACGAGTTGGACGACGCGGACGAGGTGCCGACCTACGCCCCGGCGAAGCGCCCGGCCGAGCCGGCCCCGAAGCCGGCCAAGCCCGCGGCGGAGAAGCCGGCCGCCAAGCCGGCGGCGAAGTCGGCCGGGGCGAAGTCCGCCGGAAAGCCGGCGGCGAAGCCGGCCGGGTCGGGGCGCGGAAGGGGGTCGGCCAAGCCGCCGGCCGACCCGAAGCCGGCCGCCAAGCCGGCCCCGAAGCCGCTCGACGAGGACGACTTCGGGGCCGGACTGGGGGACTGACCCCGGCCGGGTTCTACCGCACCCACCCGATCACGCTGTCCGCCCACCCGTCGAGCACAACCCACCCGCCGGCCGCCGCCGTCCACACCCGGACGGCGTCGGTCGGCACCGTCGCCCCCGGCCGCCGGACCCGCTCGACCACCGCGAGGTGGCCGTCGGTCGCCACCGCCCGCGGCTTCTCCGCCGTCGTCCACCACACGCTCTCGCTCGTGCCGATCTCCTTGCCGTCGTGCCGCAACGGCACCGTCACCCGCTTCGAGTACCGGTCCACGTCTTCGATCTTCGGGTCGGCGGCGAAGTCGAACCCGTTGCCGAGCGGCCGCCACTTCGCGCGCTCCCACGTCTTCTTCGCCACGTCGATGAAGTACATCACGTCGGCCTCGTAGAGCATGCGGCCGTCGGGCAGGGGCGTGAACCGCGGCTGCTGCAGCCCGAGCGGGGTGAACCCCATCGCCCCGATCGTCTCCCACGCCTTCTCGCCCGGCTGGTGCGTCGGCGGGATGTCGACCACCTTCTCGGCCTTGCCCGTGGCCGTGTCCACCGCGACGACCGTGCCGAGCGTGGTCTGCGTCATGAAGCGGTCGTCGTCCAACCACGCCCCGGGCGGCGCGTCCGGTCCGAACCCGGCCCCGGTCATACCGACCGTGCTCGCGAACCGGCCGAGGTTTTCCGGCGGCTTCCCGGGCCGGTTCAGGACCAGGTCGTAGGCCGTCTCCGCTCCGGCGAGGACCGCGCCGGCGGCGAACTCGCGGGTGATCGACTTCGTCCCGGCCGGCGAGACCGCCCCGCGCAGGCCCCACCGCCCCTCCCCGAGACCGGCCACGCGCTCGCGCTTCCGCGCACCGAGGTCGTAGCAGAACACCCCCTGCTCGCCGACCTCCTTGTTGGCGTAGAAGTAGACCTTCCCCCCCTCGACCGCGAGCACCCGCCCGCCACCGAACGTGTGGGCCGCCTCCTTGGCCGCGAGGTCGAACACGGTCGCGGACTCGAACACCACGTACCGCCCGCCGACGACCCGATAGCGGCCCTGGTAGCCGAACTCGGACGCGTCGCCGGTGTACAGTTCCTCGCGGTCGGCGGGCCTCCCATCGCGGAACCGCTGGCGGACGAGCCGCAGGGTGCGCGAGCTGTTCTCGCCCGGCTTCAGCACCATCTGGGTGAACAAGAGCCACGGGCCGTGGTCTGCGACCGAGACGGGCACGGCGGCCGCCGGCCGGGCCGGGGGCGGGGCGGGGCGCTTCCCGAGCGCCCACGCGCCGGCCGCGCCGAGGGCGACCGTGGCCGCGATCAGCAGGGGTCCTCGCATCGTTCCTCCCGTGAGTGATGTCGCCAGCCGCGCGACCTCGGGCCGCGCCGCGGACGGGTCGAGGGCGAGCCCCGCCGCGGCGGCCGACACCGCGGCGGGCGCCGGTCCGGCCACCAGCGCGGCGAGCGACGCCGGGCCGAACCCGCGGCCGGCGAGCCGGGCCCGGAGGCGGGTGCGGGCGGCGTGCAGCCGGGAGTCGACGGTGCCGACCGGGCACCCGAGCTCGCGGGCCGCCTCGGCGTTCGTCAGCCCCTGCAGGCAGCACAGCACGAACGCCGCCCGGTACGGGGCCGGGAGGCGGTCCAGCTCCTCGTCCACCGCCCCGGCGAGCTCCCGCCCGGCCGGGTCGTCCGGGGCGGCGGGGACGTCCTCGGGCAGCGCGGCCGCCGGCCGCCGCCGGGCCCGCACCCGGAGCGCCGCCCGGACCGCGACCCGGTGCAGCCAGCCCCCGACCGCCTCCCCCCGGCCGAGCGCCCCGGCCCGGCGGGCGAGGGCGAGGAACGCAGCCTGGAACGCGTCCTCGGCGTCCTGCGGGTGGCCGAGCGCCCGGCGGCAGGCGGCCCAGACCATCGGCCCGTGCCGCCACACCAGCACCTCGAACGCGGCCGCGTCCCGGGCGGTGGCGTACCGGCGGACGAGTTCCGCGTCGGGCAGGCCGCCGGCCGCGGCCGCCATCCGCCGCAGCCGGGCCGCCAGGAGTGAGGGGTCGGTGTTCGGCATGACTGGTAGAGTGCCGGTGAGGGGCCGAACGCTTCGCGCGGGTCCGCCGGAACTATTCCCCCGCCGCGGGTTTGATACACTTCACGTACCCGCACGCCCCCCGCGGGCCGCACCCGGAGCCGTCCCGTGCCGCTGCTGTTCGCCGTCACGCTGTTCGCCAGCGCGTCGCTGCTGTTCATGGTCCAGCCGATGGTCGGGAAGATGGTGCTGCCGCTGCTCGGCGGCAGCCCGGCGGTGTGGAACGCCTGCATGGTGTTCTTCCAGGCCCTGCTCCTGCTCGGGTACCTGTACGCCCACAAGCTCAGCAGCATCGAGAGCCCGCGGAAGCAGTGGACCATCCACACCCTGGTCCTGATCCTGCCGCTCACCGCGTTCGCCCTGGCGGTCGCGTTCTCCACCCGCGGGGCCCCGATCGCGGTCGCCGAGTCGCTCGCCCCGACCGACGAGCGGAGCCCGATCCTGAGTGTCCTCGCCATCCTCACCGTCGCCATCGGCGTCCCGTTCTTCGTCGTCTCCACCACCGCCACCCTGCTCCAGAAGTGGTTCGTCCACACCGGCCACCCGGCCGCCCGCGACCCGTACTTCCTGTACGCCGCCAGCAACGTCGGCAGCCTGATCTCGCTCCTCGGGTACCCGCTGGTGGTCGAGCCGCGGATGCCGATCGCCGGCCAGGCGTGGCTGTTCGCCGCCGGGTTCGGCCTGCTCGCCGTGCTGATCTTCCTGTGCGGCCGGGCGGCCGCCAACCCGATCGGGGTGCCGCCGGACCGGGGCGGGGCGAAGTTCAACCGCGGGGAGGGGCCCGCCGCCGCGGCGCCGGCCGAGCCGCCGCCGGCCCTGGCCCGGAAGCTGAAGTGGGTGGCCCTGGCGTTCGTCCCGTCCACCCTGATGCTCGGCGTCACCTTCGAGATGACGACCGACATCGCCAGCATCCCGCTCCTGTGGGTCGGCCCGCTCGCCCTGTACCTGCTCACCTTCATCATCGCCTTCGGGCGGGTCCCGGACTGGTTCCGGGTGGTGATCGGGAACCTGGCCCCGGTGATGGTCCTGCTGCTGGTGTTCGTGATGATCGGGCTGAAGCCGCATGGCAAGGTGCAGGTGTGGCTGGAGCTGCTGCTGTACAACCTGACGTTCTTCGCGGCGGCCCTGATGTGCCACTACGAGCTGGCCCGGGACCGCCCGAGCCCGCGGCACCTGACCGAGTTCTTCCTGCTGATGTCCGTCGGCGGGGTGCTCGGCGGGGTGTTCAACTCGCTGGTCGCCCCGCTCGCGTTCGGGCACGCCTACGAGTTCCGGATCGCCCTCGTCCTCGCCTGCTTCATGGTCCCGAAGCTGACCGACGCCGGGGACGACGCGGCCGGCGGCCCGCCCGACCCCCGGCGGCGGCAGGTCGCCCTCGCCCTGGACCTGGTGGTCCCGGTCCTGGTCGGGGTGGCGTTCTACTTCATGACCACGAGGCTGCCGCAGCGGGAGTGGTTCCAGAGCACCTGCGAGGGCATCGGGACCCGCATCCGCATGCCCGCGGAGACGGTCCAGATCATCCTCCTGTACGCCGTCCCGGTCATGGTCTGCTTCTTCTTCGTCGACCGCCCGGTCCGGTTCGCCCTGTGCGTCGCCGCCCTCGTCGGCCCGCCCACCTACCGGTCCGCGTCCGAGGGCCTGGTCCACTCCGAGCGGAGCTTCTTCGGGATCCTCAAGATCACCGAGGACGAGTACCCGAACCCGATCCGGTCGAAGCGGTTCAGGCTCACCGACGAGTCGATCCAGGGGCTCCGGCCGTCCGTCCCGGCCGCGGCGCTGGCGAAGCTCAGCCCGCTCGCCGACCGGTGGGTGGTCTCCGAGCGGGCGTTCCTGGGGGAGTTGGCCGACGCCCTCGGCAAGGACGACGCCGAGAAGTACCTGGACGCGGTCGCGGGCCAGGCGGTCCGGGAGGACGTCTACCTCCGGCACCCGGAGGGGGCGGTCGACGGCAAGGGGGAGCCGGTCGGCGGCAAGCTGATGGTCGCCGGCCGGGTCCTGTACCGGAAGCTGGTCCACGGGACGACGCTCCACGGCACCCAGGTGGGCGAGCAGGACCGGGACTTCCGGGACGACTTCATGATGATCGTGCCGAACCTGACCCCGTGGGACGCGGTCGCCACGTTCGGGGCGATCCAGGCGTACGACGGCCGGCAGGAGCCGCTGACGTACTACCACCGGACCGGGCCGGTCGGGGCGATGCTGGCCGAGCTGCGCTCCCGCAAGGGCGGGGCCGAGGCGAACGCCCACTTCGCCATGGTCGGGCTCGGGACCGGGAGCGTGTCCTGCTACGCCCGGCCCGGGCAGCGGCTCACCTTCTACGAGATCGACCCGGCGGTCAAGCGGCTGGTGGCCGACACCGACCGGTACTTCACCTACGTGTCCGACGCCCGGAAGCGCGGGGCGGCGCTCGACTTCCGGATGGGCGACGCCCGGCTGAAGCTGAAGCAGAACACGGACGACCGGTACGCCCTGCTGCTGGTGGACGCGTTCAGCTCGGACTCGATCCCGGTCCACCTGCTGACGGTCGAGGCGGTACAACTGTACCTGGACCGGATGACCGACGACGGCATCCTGGCCCTGCACATCTCGAACAAGTTCGTCCGGCTGGAGCCGGTGGTGGCGGCGATCGCGGCGAAGCTCGGGCTGACCGCCCGGGTGTGGAACGACGACGCGGACAAGCGGCCGGGGAAGACCGCGTCGAGCTGGGTGGTGCTGGCCCGCAAGCCGGAGCACCTGGGGGCGCTGTACCAGCCGGCCGGGGACCTGATCTTCGGCCCGCCGGCCGCCCCGGGGGCCGAGGACAAGATGCGGCTGCGGATGGAGAACCAGCTGTACCAGGGGCTCTTGGTCGAGTTCGACGAGCTGCACGCCACGACCGACCGCCGGCCGAAGTACAAGGAGATGAACGAGGCGGCCCCGGACAAGGTGAAGGGGCTGTGGCTGGAGTGGGTGGCCGGGCGGCTGGCGAAGGAGGCGGACCCGTTCCTCAGGGCCCGGCTCGAGCTGTACCAGGACCTGATCGCCCGGCACGGCCCGTTCGCCACGTTCGGGGAGGTGATGGTGAAGGACCACGGGCACGCGTTCCGCCGGCTGGAGACGCGGGAGCAGGTGCCGGCCTGGACCGACGACTTCTCGGACGTCCTGCGGGTGATGGGCGGGGAGATCGCCGGGATCCAGAAGGTGCGGGAGTTCTTCGGCCTCCCGACCCCGATCAAGGAGTGACGGTGCCGCCGGTCGGGGTGGTCGGGGCGAGTGGCCGGGCGGCGGCCCACTCGCTGGCCCGGGCCGGGTTCGCCGCCTGGGCCGTCGACCTGTTCGCCGACCGCGACCTCCGCCGGGTCGCGCCGTGCGTGGCCTGCCCGTGGGACGACTACCCCGCCGCCCTGCCCCGCCTCGCCTCGCAGTTCCCGCCCGGCCCGGTGCTGTACACCGGCGGGCTGGAGAACCACCCGGACGTCGTCGCCGAACTCGCCGCATCCCGCGAGTTGTGGGGCAACCCGCCGGCGGTGCTGGAGGTCGTCCGCGACCCGCACCGGCTGTTCCCGCTGCTCGCCCGGTGCGGGTTCGAGGTGCCGGCTGTGGTCCCGGCGGGCGAACCCTGCCCGGCGGCCGGCCGGTGGCTGCGGAAGCCGCTCCGCTCGGCCGGCGGCCTCGGCATCCGCCCCGCGACGCCCGACGAGCCGCCGTCCCCAAACCACTACTTCCAGGAGTTCGTCGAGGGCCCGTCGCTGTCGGCGGCGTACGGCGGCACGACCCTGCTCGGGGTGACGGAGCAACTCGTCGGCGAGCCGTGGCTGCACGCGAAGCCGTTCGGGTACTGCGGGTCGGTCGGTCCCGTCGAGCCGCCGGCCGACGTGTTCCGCCCGTCTCCAGGGTTACCGTTCCGGGAGTTGTGGAACATCGACTTCGTGCTGCGGGCCGGGCGGGCGGTGCCGGTGGAGCTGAACCCGCGGTACACGGCGTCGGTCGAGGTGCTGGAACACCTCGTGGGCGAGGCACTCCTGCCTCGCCTGCGGGGCGAGGCAGGAGTGCCTCGCCCACAAGTCCGGGCCGTCGGCAAGGCGATCTACTACGCCCCGCGCGACCTCACCTTCCCCGAGTCCGGTCCGTGGGACGCCGACCTCGCCGGCCCGTTCGACCCGTGGCGGCTGCCGGCGTTCGCCGACATCCCGGACCCCGGCGCCGCCGTCCCGGCCGGGTCCCCGGTCCTGACGCTGCTCGTCGCCGGTTCCTCCCCCGCGGACTGCCGGGACCGGCTACAATCCCGTGCGGCGGAACTCGACCGACTCCTCGCGGGACCGACGCCATGACACTCAACGAGCGGGCGAACCTCGTCGCGGACGAACTCGCACGGGACGCGGACCGGTGGCGGGTGGCGGTGTCGCGGGTCGGCGGGGCGCGGGTGATCGACTGCGGCGGGGCGGTGCCGGGGAGCCTCGGGGCCGGGCTGGCGATGGCCCGGGCGTGCCTCGGGGACCTCGGGGAGGTGGCCTACGTGCCGTGCCCGCTGGCGGGGGTCGGCGGGCCGGCGGTGCAGGTGGCGACCGACGACCCGGTGCGGGCGTGCCTGGCGTCGCAGTACGCCGGGTGGCAGGTGGCGGTCGGGAAGTTCTTCGCGATGGGGTCCGGCCCGATGCGGGCGCTGGCCGCCCGCGAGGAGTTGTTCCAGCACATCCCGGGCAAGGAGGAGGCGCCGGTCGCCGTCGGCGTGCTGGAGACCGGCAAGCACCCGACGGAAGAAGTCGTCGCGTCGATCGTCGGGAAGCTGCCGCCGGTGGCCGAGCGGCTGACGCTGCTGGTCGCCCCGACGTCCAGCCTGGCCGGGACGACGCAGGTGGTGGCGCGGTCGGTCGAGACGGCGATGCACAAGCTGCACGAGCTGAAGTTCGACGTCTCCCAGGTGGTGTCCGGGTACGGGGTGGCCCCGCTCCCGCCGGTGGCCGCCGACTTCGTCGCCGCGGTCGGGCGGACGAACGACGCGGTCCTGTACGGCGGGGCGGTGACGCTCTGGGTGCGGGCGGACGACGAGGCGCTGGCGGCGGTGGGCCCGAAGGTGCCGTCGAACTCGTCGAAGGACCACGGGGCGCCGTTCGCCGAGGTGTTCGCCCGGTACGGCGGCGACTTCTACAAGATCGACCCGATGCTGTTCTCGCCGGCCGAGGTGGAGTTCCGGAACCTGAAGACCGGCCGGTGCCACCGGTTCGGGAAGGTCGAGCCGGCGCTGGTGCGGAAGTCGTTCGGGCTGGACGGATGAGGATCGCCATCCTGAGCGGCGGGACCGGGTGGCACGTCCAGGACCTGCTGCGCGCCGCGGCCGAACTCGGGCACCGGGCCGAGGTCATCGACTTCCGGTCACTGTCGGCAGGGATAGAAGCGGACCCCGTCCCGCTCGCCGGGTTCGACGCCGCGATCGTCCGCACGGTCCCTGCCGGGTCGCTGGAGCAGGTGGTGTTCCGGATGGACGTGCTGCACGCGGCCGCCGGGCGGGGGCTGCGGGTCGTGAACCCGCCGCGGGCGGTCGAGACGTGCGTGGACAAGTACCTGACCAACGTCCGGCTCGCGGCGGCCGGCCTGCCGACCCCGCCGACGCACGTCGCCCAGCGGGCGGACGACGCCCTGGGGGCGTTCGCCCGGCTCGGCGGGGACGTGGTGCTGAAGCCGGTGTTCGGGGCCGAGGGCCGGGGGATGCAGCGGGTCTCTGACCCGGAGCTGGCGTGGCGGACGTTCCGGGTGCTGGAGCAGACCGGGCAGTTGATCTACCAGCAGCGGTTCGTCCGCCACCCGGGGTACGACCTGCGGGCGTTCGTGATCGGCGGGCGGGTGGTCGCGGCGATGCGGCGGGTGTCGGCCGGCGACTGGCGGACGAACGTCGCCCAGGGCGGCACGACCGAGAAGGTAGAACTGAGTGACGCCGCGGCGTCACTGGCGTTGCGGGCCGCGGGCGCGGTCGGCTGCCCGGTCGCCGGGGTGGACCTGCTGCCGGGGCCGGGCGGGGAGTTGTACGTGATCGAGGTGAACGCGGTGCCCGGGTGGCGGGCGCTGTCCGCGACCTGTGGCCTCGACGCGGCAGCGGAGTTGGTGCGGTTCGCAGCGGGGGGCGGTTGACATGGGCGGGTCGATCGACGTGGTCGGACTCTCAGGATTTCAGGCGTGCCTGTGGGAGGTGACCGCGCGGAAGGTCGGCAACGTGCATCGCAACGCGGACTTTGATGACACGACGTACCTCGACTTCATCACGTCCGCCTCGTTGATCAAGCCCTACCTGTGCCAGGCTGGCAGCAAGGAAATCAACGGCGGGTTTACCGCCCTCGCCGTCGCCATCGGTAACGCCATCGGCGAGAACTCGATGGTGGTGAAGAGGAACACCAACCTCGGCATCATCCTCCTGTTGTTCCCCCTGGCGGCGGCCTGGCATCGTTTGCACCAAGAGAAGAAGCGGAAGAACTGCCTCGACCGGCTGTTGGCGCGGTTGACCGTGGAGGACGCGGTGTACGTCTACCGTTCCATCCGCCTCGCACGGCCCGGCGGGCTGGGCGACGCCCCGGAGCAGGACGTGAGCGGCGATCCAACCGTCACGCTGCTCGAAGCGATGAAGCTCGCCGCGGACCGGGACCTGGTCGCCCGGCAGTACGCGACCGGCTTCGCCGACGTGTTCGACTTCGGGGTGCCGGCGTTCCTCGCCGGGTTCGAGCGGTTCGGGTCGGTCGAGGCCGCCATCATCGACTCGCAGCTCCGCTGGCTCGCCGCTTACCCCGACTCGCTCATCGCCCGGAAGAACGGGCCGGCGGTCGCCGCCGACGTGCAGGCCCGCGCCGCCGCGGTGCTGGACCTCGGCGGCATCGCCACCCCTGACGGCCGGCGGGCCGGCGTCGCGCTCGACCGCCACCTGCGGTCCGACGGCAACAAGCTCAACCCCGGCACGACCGCCGACCTGATCACCGCTTGCCTGTTCGTCGCCCTGCGGGAGAATAAGGTGTCGCCCTCCACCCCGTTCCGCTGGCACACCGACGAGTGGTTGTGACCATGTCCGCCGAGCGCTTCCGGGTCCGCGTCGAGAAGGACCACCTCCCCTTCTGCTGCGGGCACTTCATCAGCTTCGCCGGGCACCGGTGCGAGCGGCTGCACGGGCACAACTACCGGGCCGCGGTCGAGGTCGAGGGGCCGCTCACCGAGGACCACTACGTCTTCGACTTCGTCGCCCTGAAGGCCCGCACCCGCGAGATCACCGACGCGCTCGATCACCACATGCTGCTCGCCACGAGGAACCCGATGATCCGGGTCGAGGAGCAGGGGCCGCGGGTGCGGGTGACGCACGAGGACCGCGAGTGGGTGTTCCCGCGCGGCGACTGCGTGCTGCTGCCGATCGAGAACACGACGGCCGAGCTGATCGCCCGGTACGTCGCCGGCCGGCTGCTGGACGCGCTGCGGGCCCACGAGGGGTTCACGCCGGAGGTGCTGCGGGTGGAGGTGGAGGAGGGGCCCGGCGTGAGCGCGACGGTGGAGTGGCGGCCGTAGGTCCGGCTGTCCGGAGCCCGTCCCGCCGGAAGCACCAGTAACCGCGCGAGTCCCAAGTCCCGTCGGGGTCCACGAGCCGGAACAGTTCGGTCAGGCTCGCGACTTCGCCCTCGCCCGGTGTCGCCGCCCGCAGGCACTCGTCGTACCCACACCCCTGAAAGAACGCCCCGTAAGCCGGGTGAAAGTCGCTCATGACCGCGCCGTCGGGTGACTCGAGCAGGTCAGCGATGGCGTCGCAGGCTTCGAGCATCGCCCGCTGCCACGCCGGGTCGGTCAGGAAGAACAGCCACCGCAGCGGGTAGTAGACGCAACAGGCATCCCGGCCGAAGGTCAGGTGGAAGCCTTCGACCGTCCGGAGCGCGGCCGACACGTCCGGACCGCGGGGGCGCTCGACCTGCCGGCCGCTCCCGTGAGACACCCAGCACGATCGTCCGCGGTCTATCGCGGCGAACCCGCCACCGGGCCTGACGTGTGCGAGGACGGGCGAGGTCTGACCCTCCAACGCGTCGATCGCCCCGACCACGTCGGCGGTGCGGCGGTACCGGAGCAGGGCCACGAAGTCCATTCCCACAGTGCCGCCCTCGGCAAGACCCGGCCCTACTTCGCCTCGACGCCGTTCAGGTCGGCGAGCATCTTCTTCCCGAGCTTCGGGTCGGTCATGTAGACGAACGCCGCGTACCCGTGCAGCCGGGCGACCGTCTCGCCCTCCTTCAGCGGCTTCCCGGTCTTCAGCTTGTGGATCGCCGACCGCAACTGTCGCCGCAAGGTGCGGCTCGCCCGCGGCTCGCCGTCCCCGTTCACCACCAGCCCGGTCACCGCCTGCCGCCCGCCGGTCCGGTGCACCCGCGTCTTGTCGTCCTTCACCTCGAACCCCTCGGCCGCGACGATCCGCCGCACGCACCCCATCACCGCCCCGAGCTTCGGCGGCCCGGCGTGCTCCGCCGGCAGGCTGAACGTCAGGTCGTCGGCGTACCGGGTGTACCGCCACCCGTACCGCTTCGCCAGCCCGGCGAGCCGGCGGTCGAGCCGCAGGCACAGGGCGTTCGTCAGCGCCGGGCTGGTCGGCGCCCCCTGCGGCAGGCACCGCGGGCCGAGCGACACGTAGTACGTCTTGCCGTCCAGTTCCACCACCTCGCGCGGCGCCTCGGTGCAGATCTGCGCCAGCAGGGTGGCGATCCCGTCGCGGTACCCGGCCCGGCGGAACACCCCCTTGACCCGCCGCACCGTGACCGTCGGGAAGAACTCCTTGATGTCCATCTTGAGGATGATCTTCGCGTTCACGTGGGCGGCCGCGTTGGTCCGGATCGACCGCCCGGCGAGGAACCCCTGCGCCGCCCCGTGGACCGGCAGCCGCTCGACGATGTTCTGCAGGATCCACCGCTGGGCCGCCTTCAGCCGCCTCTTCGGCGCCCAGATCGGCCGCTCGGTCCCGTCGCGCTTCGGGATCGTGAACCGCACGTAGTGGAGGCTCGTGGCCGCGTCCCGGTGGTACGCCATCCCGCGGAGCTGCGGCACCGTGACCCCGAGCGCCTCGGCCAACTGCTCGGGCTTGTCGAAGGCCGGCAGCTCGTTCTCGGCCGCGCGCTCCTCGCTGTTCGGGGTGTCCCACTTGTCCTCGCGGACCTCGTCCGTCCAGAACACCCCCTCGCCGAGGTGGACGACGTGGTTCGCCTTGTACGCCGCCCACGCCTCCCGCCGCAGTTTCCGGCGCTCGTCCGCCTCCTGCTTCAGCTCCTTCTTGTAGGCGTCCTTCTCCCGGTCGGACATCGCGTCCACGTCCCGGCGGACGACCAGGAACCCGCGCTCCTCGAGCCGGGCGTCGACGTACGCCTTCATCCCCCCGGCCTGGACGATCAGCCGCCACAGGGTCGCGAGGTCGGGGGTGGTCGGCGGGGGGGCGGGCGGGGCGGTTGTCATGGTGCGTGGGAAGAGGATTTAACCACAGAGTCACAGAGAGCACAGAGGGAAGACGAACACCGAGAGAATGCAGGGTTCGGACACAATCCTCTGTCTTCCTCGGTGTTCGTCTTCCCTCTGTGCTCTCTGTGACTCTGTGGTTAGTTTCGTTTTGTCTTCCGTCGGGTCACTCCGCGACGGCGTCCAGGTAGCCCTTGGCGTCCAGCTCGGCGAGCTTGGTGAAGTACGCCGCCCGGGCGTCGGCCTCGGCGTTGAACCGGAGCGTCTGGAGCCGCATCGGCTGACCCGACAGGCCCCACCGGTACTTCACCCGGTCGCGCTCCAGCGACACCTGCACCACGTGCTCGACCTCGCCGTCCCGCCTGGCGAACGCCCGCGTCTCGAACTTCACCGCGTCGTCCGTCTTCGCCTTGCGGGCTTCCTTCTCAGCGAACGCGAGCCGCAGGGCAATCAGGTGGACGCACGGCCCGGCCTTGATCCCCTGCTTCCGGAACGCGGCGCAGGTGCACGTCACCTTCCGCACCTGCCCCTCGTCGGCGAGCACCATCTGCGGCCGGTAGTCGCGCTTGTCCTCGGCGACGGACACCTGCCCGGTGAGTTCCAGCCCGACGCCGGCGATCCGGTTCTCGCCCTGGATGCGGACCGCCCCGCGCCGCGTCAGCAGGTCGTGGGCCACCTTCTCCCGCGGGTTGCGGAACTGCAGCCGGGCGAGGTCGAGCGGCTTGCCGGTGATCGGCCGGTAGCGGTAGACGTTCTCGGCGAGGTCGAACATCAGCTCGCCGTTCTGGCACCCCACCTGGATCGCCTCGACCAGCGCCGCCCCGCGCACCCCGGTCTCCTTCGCCAGCTCCTTCCCGTCGGCGAGCCAGCGGTCCGCCCTCAGGTACTCGACGATCTTCCGCGTCGGCTCGCCGTCCTGCGTCTTCCGCGGCAGGAGGAGGTCGAACCCCAGGGCGCTCGACCAGTTCGCCCCGGTGAACCCCGTGAGCCCGAGTGTCAGCGTGACGTCACCGGCGCGGAACACCCAGAAGCTCGGCAGCCCGCTCCCGAGCAGGTACACGTCCACCGCCTCGACGTACGGGAGCAACCGCTTCACCGTCATGAGCCGGCGGCGGCCCCACACCCGCACCAGCCGGGCGGCCCGGCCGCGGAACACGTCGTCGGTGGCGGTGAACACCGTCTCCCACGGCTCCGCCACGAGCCGCGGCTGCTGGGCCGGGACCAGCTCGAACCGCAGCCCGCGCTTCTTCCCCTTCCGGTCCCCGTTCATCCGCAGGTGGCGGAGCACGTTGTACAGGTCCATCGGGGCGAGCCGGACGTGGTCGAACGGCAGGGTCGCGGCCGACTGCACCTGGAGGAATCCGCGGAGCCACGAGTCCGGGACCTGCAGCTTCTTCTCCAGCTTCCCGCCCGCTCCGGCGTCGGCCGCCGCTCCCGGTCCGAGTGACAACGTGGTGTCACGGTACCCGCGGACCTGCTGGACGCTGGAGAACAGGGCGTCGCTGAAGTCGACGTTGGTGGTCCCCGGGGCGGCCGGGCCGGTCTCGGCGAAGGCGGCACGGCGGACCGCCAGGCAGGCGTAGGTGCTCTCGTCCTTCCCGAACGTCTCGACCAGCAGCCGGTCCGGGTGGACGGTGACGACCGGGTCGAGGATGGCGGTGGCGGTCGGGTCGTTCCGGAGGATCCAGTCGAAGTACGCCTGCTGGGCCTGCCACACCCCGAGCGGGGCGGCGTCCCGCTTCAGCCGGAGGTACGCGATGTACTGCGTCCGGTCCTTCGGGGCGTACCGGAAGTCGCTCCCGACCACCGCGTACAGGGCCGACACCGCCTCCCGGAACCGGAGCGGGTCCTTCACCGCCCCGTCGAACCGGACCGGCGGCCGCTCCAGGTTGCCGAACAGCTCGACCCGGGCGGCGCTGCCGGCGGTGACGACCCGGCTCGCCCCGCCGTACGCGAGGTGGACGCCGGTGCTCGGCGGCGGGGGGAGGTCGCCGAGGTCGTCGGCCGCCTCGGTCGGGGTCGCGATCGCCATCGTGAACCTCGGTTACTTGCCGCCGGTCGGCTTCGCCGCCTTCGGGGCGCGGGGTGTCGTCGCCAGGGTGTTCGCGGCCCCGCGCTTCCGCGCCCGCTTACTCCGCCGCAGCGCCCGCCACGCCGCCTTCCGGACCTCCTTGTCGTCATCTTTGGCCGTCCCCACCTCGACCAGCACCGCCTCCGCCGGCTCCGCCGCCATCACCCCCAGACCCTCGACCGCCCCGAGCCGGGCCGCCTCCGCCGCCTTCCGGTCCCGGGCCACCGCCGCCAGCGCCGCCACGTCCTTTTCGGCGACCACCACCGGCAGCACGACCGGCTGGTAATGCACCTGCCCCACCGACTTTGCCACGTCTGCCGCGTGAACCGCCTTCGCCGTGATGAGGCGGTTGAAGCTCGGGCGGTCCGACAGCAGCTTGCCGGCGAGCCGCGCACCGCGGGCCGGGTCGTACCGGGCGACCAACTCGGCCGCCAGCACCCGCACGTCCGCGTCCGGGCCGACCGTCAACCCTTCGAGGGTGTCGAGGATCGCCGGCGTCACCGTCCCGGTGGTCAGGCAGCGGGCGGCTTCGAGGCGGATGCCCTTGGCGAGGTAGTCGTCCGGCCGCGACCGGGCGATGTCGGCCAGCACCTGCCCCGGCACCCCGACCCGGCCGGCGGTGTGCAGCAGGCTCTCGACGCACTCGCCGACGCGCTGGAGGCTCACCCCGCGGCGGTGCGCCATCCCCCCGTCCTCGTAGGTCGGCGCGTCGTCGTCGAAGTCATCGTCGTCGAACTCGTCGTCCTCGACGTCCTCTCCCCCGTCGCGGCTCACGGCCCCCATCCCGCCGGCCTTCACCCGCTCGTCCTGCCAGACCCGCCACCACCGCTCCAGCGCCGCCCCGACCGCCTTCTTCACCCCGGCGTCGGGGTCCCGGACGCGGCCGAGCAGCCGGGTGGCGAGCCGGACGGTGCCGTCGTCGGCGTGGCCGAGCGCCGCCACCGCCTCCTTCACCGGCAGGTCCGGCCGCGTCAGCAGGGCCGACTCCAACTGCTCCTGCACCTTCTCCGGGCAGAGCGGGAACACCTCCATCACCCGCAGCGGGTCGCCGCGCCTCACCACCGCGTCGAGCGCGTCCTCCTCGTCGCCGGCGTCCTTGATCCGGGTGTCGGCCCGCGGGTTCTGGAGCAGGTGGTAGTGCGGCTCCAGCGACTCGCGGCCCCAGAGCCGGCGGGCGCTGCGGAACGCCGCGGCCACGAGGTTGCTGTCCGCGTCGGCTCGGACCATCTTCAGCAGCGCCTCGCGCGTCGCCGGGTCGTCGTTGTAAGCCAACTGCTCCGCGGCCGTCTGCCGGACGCCGCGGACCTGCCAGTGCGACCCCTTCGCGTTCAGCCGCGCCCGGACGATGTCCCACCCGCTCGGGGTGTCGAAGTGCCGCAGCCCGGCGAGCGCCTGCTGGGCCAGGCTCGCAGCCCCCTTGGCGAGCCGCTCCAGGGTCTGGAACACCTTGTCCGCCTGCGGCGACCGCTTCAGGTGCCCGACCGCCTCGGCCGCCGCGTTCTGGAGGAAGTTCCCGTCCTCGGCGGCGAGTGACAACAGCTTGTCAACGGACCGCGGGTCGCCGAGCTCGCCGAGCGCCTGCACCGCCCGCGCCCGGTGGGTCTGGTCTTCGAGGTACTCGATCCCGGACAGCAGGACCTGCATCCCCTCCGGCCGCTTCCCGCGGGCCAGCCCCTCGGCCGCCAGGAACTGCGTCACCGGGTTCTTGTGCCGCAGCGCCTTCAGCAGCGGCTCGACCGGCGCCGCCCGGCGGCGGAACCGCCACCCGGCCGCCTCCACGGCGGCGTCGCGGAGGGCCGCGTTCGGGCTGGTGCAGAGCGTTTCGAGCACCGGGTCGACGTCGTTCCCGAGCGCCCACCGGGCGGCCGGGAGCAGCGTCGCGGTCAGGTAGTCGGTCGCCCCGGCCGCGAACGCGCGGTCGAGCAGCTTCGCCAGGACCGCGTCGTGCCGCGGGTGCTGGCCCTTCATCCACGACGGCCGGAACTGCGGCTGCTCGTCCTGCGGGTCGCCGACCCGCTGGTCGCTCCCGCTGACCGTCAGCAGCGCCGCGAACACCTCGTTCTGCAGGTCCTTCCGGCGGTCGAGGAGCAGGAGGAGCCGGTCGGCGGTGGCCGGGTTGCGGAAGCCCGCGGCCTGGCGGACCAGGTTCGCCGCCTGGGCCGTGCCGGACGGGTCGTTCTCGACCCGGTCGAGGAAGGCGTCGGCGGCCCGCTTGTCGCCCAACCCGACGAGGGCCGAGACGATGCTGTTCTGCCGGCCGACGTCGTGGGCCTCGTGGAGGAACTTGACGAGGGCGTCGTAGGCGGCCACGTCCTTCTTCCCGGCCAGCTCGAACGCCGCCTTCTCCCGCACCTTCCGGTACCGCGACTCGACCGCCGCCCGCAGCAACCCCTTCGCGTCGTCCGCCGCCTCGTACTCGGCCGACAGCCACTCGACCGCCTGCAGCCGCATCGGCTCGTGGACCGCGTCGAGCGCCCTCCTCGCGGTCGGGACCTTGCCCTGGCGGTCGCGGAGCAGCTTCGCGGCCTCGAGCGCCAGGTCGTCGCTCCGCGTCAGCATGACCCGTTCCAGGACCGCCTCGCCTTTCTTCGCGGACGTGCCGTCGGTCAGCAGCTCCAACCCTTTCACGCCGAGGTCGGTGTACCCGGCCTCCAGCGCCTCCGCCCCGAGCGCGGCCCTGTCCATGCCGAGCGCCTGCAGGTGGCCGAACGCCTGCGAGCGGACCGCCCCGTTCGGGTCGCCCATCGCCTGGGCCAGCACCGGCTGGGCCGCCCGGGCGTACGCCGGGTCCTTCGACGCGATCGCGGCGATGCGGCTCAGCGCGGTCTGCCGGACCTTGCCGATCGCTTGGCCCCCGCCGCTCGCCCCCTGCTCGCGCACCAGCCCGACGTACCCGCCGAACGCCAGCTCGCGCAGCTGCGCCGCGGTCAGCTTCGACGGCACCGGCACCCCCGCGGCCCTGGCCGCCTCGCGCGCCGCCTTCACCTCGGCGGCGAACCGGCCGGAGTGGACGGCCCACGCCGCGTTCCACTCGGCCTGCTCCTTCCGGTCGAACAACTCCAGCAGCAGGGCGGTGCGGGCCTTCAGTTGCGGCGGGGCGAACGCGAGCAGGTTGGCGAGGTCGTCCACGACCTCCGGCGACACCTTCCACGCCGTCGCGTCGTCGCCGCGGTCGTTCACCTCCGTGATGACGAACTCGCGGAACGCGGCCGGGTCGGCGAACGCCTCCAGCGCCTGCGCGCCGGTCAGCCGGAACCGCGGCCCCTTCGCCGCCACGCACTCGATGCACTTCTCCGGCTGCCCGTCGGTGTCGCGGAGTTCGAGCAGCAGCGTGGCGAGCAGCGCCCGGTCGCGGAGCTTCTCGTCGGGGCTGTCGAGGTAGACGGTGGCGGCGACCCCGGCCGCCGCCCCCAGCGCGATCGTCGCGGCGAACTGCTCGACCTGCGTCAGCACCGACCCGCCGGCGTCCGACCGCAGCAGCGGGGCGACGGTCGCGTCCCCGAGGTAAGCCAGGCCGAGCGCCCCGCGGAACTTCACCTCGGGGTCCGAACTCTGCAGCGCGGTGCGGAGAGATGATGCGGTGTCCGGCCGGGCGACCCACACCAGCGCCGCGGCGGCGGCCTTGCGGAGCCGGGCGTGCGAACTGTCGAGCAGCGCCGCGACGTGCGGCAGCGCCCGCGGGTCGCCGAGTTCGCCGAGGCCGCGCAGGGCCAGGTCCGCGACCTCGGCCCAGTCCGCCACGCGCTCGCGCTGCGGCGGCTCGGGGGCGGTCGCGAGCGCGGTCAGCACGTCGAACGTGGCCGGGTCGCCGTGGCGGGCCAGCGCGGCCGCCGCCCGGACGCGGATGTCCGGCCGGTCGCTCGCCACCGCCTCGCGGAGCGGGGCCTTCGCGTCGTCGTCCACCAGGGCGTTGACCGCGAGCAGCCGGACGTCGCGGTCCGGGTCGGCGATCGCCCGCAGGAGCACCTGCTGGGCGGCCTTCGAGTGCTTCTTGACCAGCCCCTCGACGGCCAGCTTGCGGGCGTCCGGGAACCGCGACGCCAGCGCCGTCTCCAGGACGGCGATCTCCTTGTTCTTCTTCGTCGCGAACCCGAACGCCTCGGCCCGCAGCCCGGGGTCGGGGTCGTTGAAGAACTCGTACAGGAGCGGCGCCGCCCACTCCTCCTTCTCCTGCGCGACCACCTCCGTCAGCGCCTCGCGGCGGACGTCCGGGTGGATCGACTGCAGCGCGAACCGCAGCGTGTCGGCCCCGCCGCCGGCGACCTTCAGGTTCAGCGCCGACTTGAACGCCTCCGACCGCACCCCGGCGGCGCCGTCGTTCAGCGCCCGCACCAGCAGGTCCCACCCGGGTTCGCCGGCCGCGGCCGGCTTCTTCTTCTTGACGGTGTCGAGCAGGGTGGACAGCCCGCGCCGCCGGACGTCCTCGTCGGCGGCCGTCAGCCCGGACTCGGCGACCGACAGCGGGGTCTGGTCGAAGATCTTGGCTAGGGCGGTGTACGCGGCGTCGCGGACCGACGCCTCGCGGTCGAACAGCATCGACCGGAGCCGGTTCACCGCCCGCTCGTCGTCCAGCGCCGCGAGCGCCCGGCAGACCTCGACCCGGGCGTTCACGTCCTCCTCGCGGCTCAGTTGCAGCAAGAGCCCGAACGCCCGCGGGTCGCCGAGCACCGCCAGCCCGCGGGCGCCGCGGAGGCAGGTGTCGAGCGCCCGGCTCGCGGTCGCCTGCAGGAGCGTGTCGTAGTCGGCCGCGGCCAGTTCGCCCTTCTCGCCGGCGGCGACCGGCGCGGCGGCCTTGTCCGCCTTCTCGGCCTTCTCCAGCTCGTTCACCTGGCGGTTCAGCTCCGGGTCGCCGGCGCGGAGGACGCGGGCCAGGGTCGGCTTCGACACCACCGACAGCAGGAACGCGACCTTCCGGACCCCGCCGTCGTCGTCCTCCAGCCGGCGGCGGACGGCCGACTGGATCGCCGGGTCGCCGAGCTGCTTCCGCTCGAGCGCCCGCACCAGGGCCGTCGCCCGGACGTCCCCGTGCTTCGACGTCAGGCCGGTGAGCGACGCCCGCGGCCCGTCGGCGGGGAACACGCCCTCCAGCGCCGCCAGCGCGGCCTTCCGCACGTCCCACGCCGGGGCGTTCAGCGCCTCGACCAGCCGGGTCATGGCCTGGTCGTCCTTCTTCGCCAGCGGCTCCAGCGCCTGCACCGCCAGCACCCCGACGTCCGCCTGGCCGGTCTTCAGGGCCAGGTCGATCGGCCCGAGGTCCGGCTTCAGCGGCTTGAACAGCCCCTGGAACGCCTGCACCCGGACCTTCCCGTCCCCGTGCCCGACCGCCTTCTCGAGGATCTTCACGACCCGCGGGTTGCCGTTCTCGGACAGCAGCTTGGTCGCCAGCAGCCGCAGGGCCGGGTCCGGGTCCTTGGTGATCTGCTCGCCGATGGTGTCGATACAGGCGTTGTCGTTCCACCCGGCCAGCGTCTTCAGCGCCCTCTCGCGCCGCTTCGGGTCGTACTGCTGCCCCAGTTCGTTCCGCACCCAGTCGGCCGCCCCGCACACCCGGACGTACTCCGGGTCGTCCGCGAACCTGCCGTCGGCCTCCAGCTTGAACAGCCGGATCGTGTCGTCGTCGCACGCCGCCGCGACGTGCGGCTGGTTGTAGACGGTGACCGTGGCGAGGCCGACGACCTTGCCGCACACGTCCTTCAGGGTGCTCGGCTTGACCGCCCCGACCCGCGGCCAGTTCTTCAGGGCGGCGTCCCGGCCGCCGGACACGAACCGGTCGCCCGGCACCATGACCATCGCGGTGAGCACGTCCTCGTGCATGTTCCCGCGGCCCTTGTCCTCGGGCTCGAGGCTGCCGCGGGCGAACGTGGTGAGGAGCTTGTTGTCGGCGCCGGCGGAGAAGAACCGCAGCTCCTCCGGCTCGAACATCAGGGCGGTGACCGCCCCGTCGTGCAGCTTCGCCGGCTCGCCCGGCTCGAACTCGCCGCCCCCGCCGTCGAACGCGACGACCGTCCCCTTCGCGGTGCCGGCGACGAGCCAGGTCCGGGTGGGGTCGGCGGCGAGGCAGGTGCCGTCCTCGGGCAACTCCAGCGTCTGGATCGCCGACCCGTCCTTCGCCGAGACGACGTCGATCTGCTTGCCGTTGAGCACCGCGAGCCGCTTCTTCGCGACCGGCACGACGGCGGCGATGGTGCCGGCGAACGGGCCGGCCAGCGGCTTCGCCCCGCCGCGCCCGCCGACCGCGTACACCCGCCGGTCCGTCCCGCCGACGTACACGGTGTTCCCGTCCGCCGCGAGCGCCAGCCCGTTACACGGCAACTCGTCCTGCTGCAGCGTGACCTTGTCGGCGTCGATCCAGTACAGCGGCGTCGGCACGCCTTCGGGGTGGACGGTGACGAACGCCAGGCTCCCCTCGACGCCGACGACCGCCCGGACGTGGCCGCGGTACGTCAGGTACTTCGCCGGCCCCGCCCCGGACCCGGTCGCCGCCTCCCCGCCCGACTTCTTCGCGGCCGGCTCCCCCTCCTCGTCGTCCTCATCCTCCTCGTCGTCCTCGTCTTCGTCGTCGGCCTCGGTGGCCTGCTCGACGAACTGCTGCAGGGCTTCGGCGTCGGCCCGAACCCGGGCCGCGAAGTCGGCCGCCAGGGTGCCCTCGACCGGCGGGTCGGGGTCGTCCATCAGTTGTTGCTGGGCCTCCCCCATCTGGGTGACGAGGTCCTCGAACTGGTCGTCTTCGAGGGCGCCCGTCGCCGCGTCGAACGCGTCGTAGACGGCGTCGCACTCGTTGCCCGCCTCCCACCGCCCCTTCAGTTGCGGCATCAGGGCGAGCAGTTCCCGCGCCTTCGCGGCGACCTGGTGCTGGAGTTCGAGGTTCACTGCGCCGCCCCCTTCTTCAGCTCCGGGTACTTGTGCCGGATGCGGGTCACCGCCACCAGGCACGCGGCCCGCTCGCTCACCCCGCGCGACTGCATGAACTCGTCCAACAGCGGCAGGATGCCGGCTCCGAACTCCTTCTGCTCCAGCCCGAGGTCGCGCAGCACCTCGACCAGGTCCAGCTTCGCCCGCCGCGCCGGCAGCGGCTTCACGCTCACCACCTTGTCCGGCTTCTTGGCGTTCGGGTCGGCCGGCGGCTCGTCCTCGACCGCGTCCCGCCCCTTCTCCGGCCGGCCCGGCGGGATCTCGAACAGGATCCGCCGCAGGAACGCGGCGAGCGTCGGCCTCTCCGCCGGCCACTGCTCCGGCCGGTGCGGCACGCCGTCGCCGCGGGCCACGGCCGCCTTCTCCGCGTCCTTCTTCGCCTTCGCCCCGACCGTCGGCTTCGGCGGGGGCGGCGGCTTCCAGTCGGCCGTCAGGCCGCGGTCGCGGTAGACGTTCCACAGCGCCCGGATGACGAACGCCCGCACCTTCCGGTCCGGACTTTCCGACAGCCGGAACAGTTCCTCCGGTACGCGCAGCCGCGGCTGGCGGTTGATCAGCTCCATCCCGAGCGCCCGCGTCTCCTCGTCGTTCGACTCGCAGAACCGGTAGACGGCGCTCGCCTCCAGCTTCGCCGGGTCGAGGCGGAACAGGCGGTTCGGCGGCGTATCTTCCGCAAGCAGCGACTTGGCCACGAACCGCCGCACGTCCATGAACGGGATCTCGGACATGCCGACGAGCCGGTCCACGTCCGGGTTCCACCGGGCGAACTCGTACTGCGCGAGTTCGAGGGCGAAGTCGCGGAGCGGCTTGCGGGTCTCGCTGAACAGCGGGAAGACGCGGTCGAGGGTGAGGAACGCGGCGGGGACCTCGGCCCCGGGGTCGACCGGCTTGCCCTCGAGCTTCTGGCCGATCTCGGGGTGGTGCCGGCGGACGTACTCCCGGGCGAACTTCCCGACCGGGGCGTCGGCCGGCCCCGGCGCGACCACCAACTGCCACAGCCGCTCGCACCCGGCCGTCACGGCATCGGCCGGGGCGTCGCCCGACCCGGCGATCATCCGGAGGAACTCGCCCTCGGACACGATCCGGATGTTCGCCCCGGCCTCGTTCAGCTCCTCAGCTTTAAGGTGCTTCGCCCCCTTCTCGCCCTGCCCCAGGAACGGCGACCCGGAGTCGCCGACGACGAGGTAGTGGAGCTTCGGGGAGACGTTCGCGGCCGGCTTCCCGCCGGCCGCCTTCACCCGCGCCTCGGCGTCCGCGGCACTCAGGCTCGCCAGCTTCCCGGTGAACGACACCGTCGCCCCGGCCAGGTCGAACCCGGCCCCGCGGCCGCCTGCGAAGTCGGCCGGGACGAAGGTGCGGATCAGGCGGTCGCTGGCGAAGTCGTGGTACATCGGCTCGGACCGGGCGACGAGCCGCATCAGCCAGTCGAACCCGAGGTCGGCCGGGGTGAACCGGCGGACGTCCCGGAACCACTGCAGGACCTGGTTCGCCTTCCCCTCGTCGAACTCCAGCTCCTTCGCCCACCGGCCGTTCGCCGCCTTGAACGCGGCCAGCCACGGGCTCGCGTCCCAGTCCGGCTGGAACGCGACCGCCTTCCAGAAGTCCATCCCGAGCGTCTGGGCCTTCAGCTTGTTCCCGCCGACCCACCCGAACAGGCCGTCGGAGGACGGCGGGAACAGCGCGAGCCAGCGGAGCTGTTCGGGGTCGAGGGCGTTCAAGTCGAACTTCGCCAGCTCCTTCGTGGCGTAGTCGGCGACCTGCCGGTTCGACCCGCCGTCCGGGTCGAACCGCCGCAGGAGGCCGACGAAGAACGCCGGGCCGAGCGCCTTGGGTTCGTGGATCTTCGGCAGCAGCTTCGACGCGAACCCGAACGCCTCCTCGCTCTTCGACAGGAGCCGGCCCTGGAACCACGCCGGGGTGAGCTCGTTCGCCCCGAAGTGCTTGGTGATCGCGTCGGCGGCGAACTTGATGCCGTGGGCCGTCTCGAGCAGCCTACCCCAGGCGTCGAGGCCGACCCCGGTCCGCGGGTCCTTCTCCCCAAGCAGGTCGAACGCCAACTTCCGGACCTTGTCGTTGTCGTTGTTGGCGAGCCGAATCAGCTCGTCGACGGACAGGTCCCGGGCGTGGGTCCGGGCGTAGTTCGCGGCGTACTCCCGCGCTTGTTGCGACGGGGAGTCGAACAGCTTGAGTACGGCGTCGTGCAGGCCGAGAGCGCGGAACGCCCCCTGCTCGAACCGCGGGACGTTCTGCAGGATCCAGACGACGAAGTCGTGGATCGCCCGGCTCGGGACGCCGACGAGCCGCACCACCCAGCCCGGCTCGGTGTCGCGCAGGGTCTCGCGGAAGTCGGTCTTCAGGGCGGCGATGGCGAAGTCGCGGACGTTGTCGGACCGGGCGCGGTCGAGGAGCGAGAACAGCGGGCGGTGGCTCCGCTTCCACAGGTCGCCGTACGCCCGGTGCTTCAGGCTGGTCGGCTCCGGGGCGTCGCGGTACCCGAACTGGAACCGGTTCCGGCCGTACTTCTTCGTCTCGTGGAAGAGGATGTGGTTGTAGACCCAGGTGCCGCGCCACTGCGTGTCGTCGGCGTAGTTGACGAGGAAGTCGCACGCGGCGTCGGGGTAGGTGGCAGGCAGTTGCACGGCGACGCGGCGGAGGTACCGCCAGGCCCGGCGGGCGCAGTACCCGAGGGTCGCCCCGCTCACCTTGCCATACCCGCCGCCGCGGGCCATCGTCGCGTCGATCCGGGCGGCCACCGCCCCGTACACCTCGGTGTCGTTCTTCGCCTCGGCCTCCTTGAAGATCCGCTTCAGCGCCTTCCACGGGCCGTACACGAGCGGGACGGCGGCGATGACGCGCAGGAGGTAGTCCCGGGCGAGCGGGTCGTCCGACTGCCACAGGGTGAGGATGACCTCGTGGACCTTCAGCTTGTCCGGGAGCGGGACCTCGGCGTCCGGGGCCTCGACCGCCTTCAGGTACTCGAGCCGGTAGTGGGCCTGCTCGTCGCGGTTCTTCCGCCGGTACTGGTAGTCGCGGAGGCTGCCGATGAACTTGTCGAACGTCTTCGCCTCGCGGCGGACCGGCTGGTCCGGCTTCGGCGGCGGCTGGGTGACGAGCTGCTCGATCAGCTTGATGAGCCGCGGGTCGCGGGCGTCCCACGCCTTACGGACGTCGTCCAGGGAGAGGGTGGCCGGCATAAGGCGACTCCGGCGGACGGCGGTCAACTCTCGGTCGCGATCGGGGAGGCGTCCACTACCTGACCTGACACGCGGAAGGCTCACAGCACCACCGGACCGGTACCCCCGGGAATTCCCCGGGAACCGCGGTCCGCGAGGTTGGACCAGGCCCGGGGAATTCCCGGGGGTACCGGTCCGACAGTGGTGCTGGAACAGCCTTCCCCGGGTGGTGTGGGATAGTGTTCGCTCGGGTGACGCAACATCACCCTGTCGCAGAGCGACGAGCTGGACGACCCTCCCCGACCGCGCCGAAAGTTCGAGTGTTGTAATCCGGTGAACAGGCGGCCGCAAGCAGCGTAGTACCATTTTTCCCGGCAGGCGCGTCGGGATGCCACCGCCCGCCGCCCGGGGTTGACACCCCGGGCTATTCCTGGCCGCCCGTCGGGGCTGAAGATGGGTTTGAACCCCGAAGGGGTGGGGAGGGAATAGCCCGGGGTGTCAACCCCGGGCGGCCTCCGACAGCCCGCGGTACACCGCCAGCAACCGCTCCCGCACCGGCCGGCCCGCGGCGAACACCTCGCGCTGCAGCTCGGCATATTCGGCGCGGCCGTCCGGCGTCTCGACCTTCACCGGCGCGAAGCCGTACCCGGTCAGGTCGTACGGGCTGGCCCGCATGTCGATCTCCCGCGCCCGCACCGCCACCTCGAAGGCGTCGGCGACCACGTCCGACGGGCAGAACGGGGCCACCTTGTACGCGAACCGGTACAGGTCCATGTTCGCGTGCAGGCAGCCGGGCTGGTCGTGGTCGGTCGTCGCCGCGCGGGTCAGCTCCCAGCGGTTGCGCGGGGCGGCGGCGGGGGTGAAGAACCGGAACGCGTCGTAGTGCGAGCACCGGAGTTGCTGCCCCTCGACCACCGCGTCCGTGTCCGCGCGCGACAGCCGGAGCGGGACGTACGGGTGCCGCACCGCCGGGTCGCGGTACACCATCGCCCACTCGTGCAGCCCGGCGCACCCGAACGCCGGCGGCCGCGCCGCCACCGCCCCCAGGTACCCGACCGCCCATTCGAGATAGCTGCGGCGGTGCGCCGGGAACGCCGCCGCGGACAGTGACAGCCCGGTGTCATCGGCCGCGAACTCGGGCCACGCCACGTCCGCCCGGGTCGCCCCTTCCAGCACGACCCCGCACCCCGGCGCCCACCGCAGGAGGTGGGCCGGGCGGAACGAGTAGTACTCGAACAGGAAGTCGTGGACCGGGTGCCTCTCCCCGCGGCCGGCCCGCCGGGCGCGGTCGTCGGCCCACGGCCGCACCCGCGCCAGGTACGCCGCCCGGTCGCGCTCCCAGTCGTCCCGCGGCACCGCCCGCATCGTCTTCACTCCCCCCTCACCCGCCCGCCGCTATACTACACCCCACTCGCGCTGCCACGTCTCACCACCCACGACGTCCTCCCGCGGGCCTCCGATGTCCGAGCCGCCCCCCGTCCGCGTCCTGCTCGTCGACGACCAGCCGATCGTCGGGGAGACGGTCCGGCAGATGCTCGCCGGCGAGCCCGGGCTGGAGTACCGGTACTGCCCCGACCCGGCCGCCGCCCTGGACGCGGCGAACGAGTTCCACCCGACCGTCATCCTGCAAGACCTGGTCATGCCGGACATCGACGGGCTGCAGCTCGTCCGCTTCTTCCGGGCCAATCCTGGGACGCGCGACACCCCGCTAGTGGTGCTGTCGAGCAAGGAGGAGCCGACGGTCAAGGCCCGGGCGTTCGCCCTCGGGGCGAACGACTACCTGGTCAAGCTCCCGGACCGGCTGGAGGTGGTCGCGCGCATCCGGTACCACTCCCGCGGGTACGTCGCCCTCTTGGAGCGGAACGAGGCGTACCGGGCGTTGGCCGAGAAGCAGCGGGAGCTGGCCGCGGAGGTGAACCGGGCGGCCCGGTACGTCCGGTCGCTCCTGCCGCCGCCGCTCCGGGCCGGGCCGGTCGGGATCGACTGGCAGTTCGTCCCGTCCGCCCACCTGGCCGGGGACATGTTCGGGTACCACTGGCTCGACCCGGACCACCTCGCCGTGTACCTGCTGGACGTGAGCGGGCACGGGGTCGGGTCGGCGCTGCTGGCGGTGTCGGCGGCGAACGTGCTGGCGGCCGGCGGGCTGCCGGGGGTGGACCCGCGCGACCCCGGGGCGGTGGTGACCAAGCTGAACGAGATGTTCCCGATGGACCGGCAGGACGGGAAGTACTTCACCATCTGGTACGGCGTGTACCGCCCGAAGGAGCGCGCCCTGGCGTACTGCAACGCCGGCCACCCGCCGGCCCTCCTGCACTCCGCCGGGGAGCTGCACCAGCTCGACGCCGACGGCCCGGCGGTCGGGATGGCCCCGGACCTGCCGTTCGACACCCGGACGGTGACGGTCGCGGCCGGGGACCGGCTGCTGGTGTACAGCGACGGGGTGTTCGAGGTGGAGCGGGCGGACGGGAAGATGTGGCAGTACCCGGAGTTCGTGACCCACATCCGGCCGGAGCTGGCCCGCGGCGGGGACCTGATCGACCGGCACCTCAAGTTCTGCCGCGACATGGCCGGGGCGGAGGTGCTCGGGGACGACTTCTCGATGGTCCTCGTCCAGACCTGAAGGTGGCGGCCGGCCGACCCGCCCGGGCCACCCCGGAAGCGGGTCGCGTTGTGGGGGCTCCGCCGGACGGGTACAACGGACACGTCTTGATCGCTTCCATCCTCCCTTCTCGTTCCGAACGGAGTCGCTGAATGTCCACTGCCCCCCGCCGGGCGCTCGCGGCCCTTGCCCTCCTGCCCGCCGCCGGGCCGGCGGCGGCCGCCCCGATCACCCAAGGGAACATCCTCGTCAGCGACGAGGTGCTCTCGGGCCCCGGCCGGGTCCGCGAGTTCACGCCCGCCGGGGTCCTGGTCCAGACGTTCGTCCTGGCCGTCAACCCCCTGAGCGACGGCCCGCCGCGGGACCTGGTGGTCGACGCGAACGGCAACGTCCAGATCTACAACGGCACGCTCAGCCCGGCGCTGATCAGCCTCGACCCGGTCGCCGCGGGGGTGTTCCGGAACACCCCGTTCGCCGGGTGGAGCACGGTCGGCAACCTCACCTACGGGGGTGTCGCCGCGTTCGACGACTTCGTCTTCGTGACCGACATGGCGACCCCCGGGCCCGGCTCCCCGAACGGGATCATCCGGTTCGACGTCAACACCTGGGCGGGGGTGCGGTTCGGGGGCGGCGCCGCCGGCGGCCCCGGCGACACCATCGACCTGACGGTCGGCCGGGACGGGCTGCTGTACGCCCAGGCCCCGGGGACCAGCCCGGGCGGGAACCTGGTCACCGTGTACGACCCGGCGACGCTCGCGCTCGTCCGGCAGGTCGACCTGGGGATCGACCTGCGGTCGATCGCGGTGGCGGCGAACGGGGACATCTTCGCGGTCGCCTTCAACAGCCCGGTCATCAGCCGGTTCAGCGGCACCGGGGCGCTGCTCCAGACCCTCAACCCCGGGGTCGGGGGGTTCGCCGACATCAACCTCGACGCGACCGGCCGGATCGTGGCGACGGCCGGCGGGACGCTCGTCCTGACCACCACCGCCCTGAGCGGGTTCACCGCCCTGAACGTCGGACCCGTGTCGGGGGGCGGGTTCGTAACCTTCGCCGCGTTCGTCGAAGCGCCGCTCGGGCCGACCCCGGCCGCGGCGGTCCCGGAGCCGGCGTCGGCGCTGCTCCTCGGGGCCGGGGCGGCCGGGCTGGCCGCCGCCCGGCTCCGGCGCCGGGCCACGGCTTCGTAACAACCTCCCGGTAACCCCCTCCCCCCGCCCCGGGCGCCGGGGATAATCACCGCCGCCCCGGGCACTCGGCCCGGGGCGGCTACGCCCCGTTCGCGTACCGGAGGGTCGGTGCCATGAGGACGATGACGAGCGTGTTCGCGGTGCTCCTGCTGGCCGGCACGGGCCGGGCCGCCCTGATCCACCAGTACCGGCTCGACGGCAGCTTCGCCGACGACCTCGGCGGCCCGTCCCTGGCCCCGGCCGGCGGCACCCTCGGGCCGACCGGGTACGCCTTCGGCCCGAACCAAGGGCTGGCCCTGAGCAACGCCCTGCCGGGGGCCGCGAACGCCACCTACTCGGTCGAGCTGGTGTTCCGGTTCGACACCCTGACCGGGTTCCGGAAGATCATCGACTTCCAGAACCGAACCTCGGACGACGGGTTCTACACCCTCGGCACCGCCCTGAACTTCTTCCCGGAGGCGACCGGCCCGGACGGGGCGTTCGCCGTCAACACCGACGCCCGGGTGGTGCTCACCCGGAACGACGTCACCGACCAGGTCGTCGGGTACGTCAACGGGGTCCCGCAGTTCACCTTCGTCGACACCGGGAACATCGCGGTTTTCAGCACCCCGACCCGGCTCATCAACTTCTTCATCGACGACACGGTCGTCACCGGGGAGGCGGCCGGCGGGGTGGTCGACCTGATCCGGATCTACGACACCGCGCTGACCGCGGCCGAGGTCGCCGCCCTGGTCAACCCGACCCCGGTCCCGGCGGTCCCGGAGCCGGCGTCGGTCGCACTGCTCGGGGTCGGGGCGGCCGGGGTGCTCGGGTATCGTCGGCGCCGGGGCCGGGCGGTAACCTGAGCCTGCGGCCCGCCCCCCCCACGGACCCGGCGATGAACCAGTCGGACACCCGCGACCACCTCCCGCCCGACGGCCCGGGCGCCCCCCGGGTCGTGGACGTCACCCACCTGGCCGACCCGGACCGCCCGACCGGGACGAGTGCCGGGACGATGGCCGACGGGCGGAGCGGGCCGGCGCCGGTCGCCGCCGCGGTCCCCGGGTACGAGTTCCTCGGGGCGCTCGGCCGCGGGGCGATGGGCGAGGTCCACAAGGCCCGGCAGGTCGGGCTGAACCGGGTCGTCGCGCTGAAGATGGTGCTGGCCGGGCCGTATGCCGACCCGACCGCCCGCACCCGGTTCCTGATCGAGGCGGAGGCGGCCGCGGCCGTCGAGCACCCGAACGTGGTCCGCGTCTACGAGTACGGGGAGCACGCCGGCGTCCCGTACATGGCGATGGAGTACCTGCCGGGCGGCACCCTGGCCGAGCGGCTGACGGCGGCCGGCCGGCTCGCCGCGGCAGAGGCGGCCGGCCTGCTCGCCGGCGTCTCCCAGGGGGTCGCGGCGGCCCACGCCCTGGGGATCGTCCACCGCGACCTGAAGCCGGCCAACATCCTGTTCGACGAGGCCGGCGGGCCGAAGGTCGGGGACTTCGGGATCGCCAAGCGGGGCGGGGTCGACCTGACCCGCACGGTCGCGGTGATGGGCACCCCGGCGTACATGGCCCCGGAGCAGGCCCGCGGGGACGCCAAGTACGTCTCCCCGGCCGCCGACGTGTGGGCCCTCGGCGTCATCCTGTACGAGTGCCTGCACGGGCACCGCCCGTTCCGGGCCGACGACGTCGACGTCCTCCTCGCCCAGATCCGGACCGCCGACCCGGCCGCCCTGCCGGCCGCCGCCGGCGTCCCCCGCGAGCTCGACCTGATCTGCCGGAAGTGCCTGGAGAAGGCTCCGGCCGACCGGTACCCGACGGCCGGCGAGCTGGTCGCCGACCTGGACCGGTTCCGCCGCGGCGAGCCGGTCAGCGTCCGCCCGCTCGGGGCGGCGGCCCGGGCGGTGCGGTGGGCGCGGCGGAACCCGGCCCTGGCGGGGTTGTTTGCCGTCGTCGCCTTGTTCGCCGCCGGGCTGGGGGTGTCGCTCGTCTTCCAGTACCGGCAGGCGGTCGCCCGGGCCGAGTTCGAGCGGCGGGCGAAGGAGCACGCGGAGAAGCTGGCCGCGGACAACGCCGCCCTGGCCGCCGCCGAGGCGGCCGCGAAGGAGAAGGCCCAGAAGCTGGCGGCCGACAACGCCGCCCTGGCGGCGGCGGAGGCGGCGGAGGCCGAGCGGGCGAACCAGGTGACCGGGTTCATGGCCGGGCTGTTCCGTGGGAACGACCCGCTGGACATCTTCGGGGACGCCGTGCGGATGCCGGACTGGCAGGCGCAGCGGGCGAAGACCGCCGGGACCCTGCTGCGGGAGGCGGCGGACAAGTTCCGGGACGAGCTGCGCGGGCAGCCGCTGGCCCGGGCCCGGCTGCTGGCCGCGGTCGGGGACAGCCTGGCCAACCTGGGCGACTTCAAGGCCGCCGAGCCGCTGCTGCGGGAGGCCGCCGACCTCCGCCGGGCGGCCCTCCCGGCCGCCCACCCGGACGTGGTCCGGGCCGAGCTGGCCCTGGGCCGGATGCGGTGGCAGGTCGGGGACATGCCGGCCGCCCTCGCCCTGTTCCGCGGGGCCCTGGCCCGGCAGCGGGCGGCCGGCGCCCCCGAGGCCGAGACCCTGCCGACCCGGCTGTACGAGGCGGTGGTCCTGTCGTTCACCGACCCGGCGGCCGCCGACCCGATCTTCCGGGAGGTGATCGGCGGGTGGGAGCGGCTCCACGGGCCCGGCCACCGGGACACCCTGGTCGCCCGCAGCGCGCACGCCGCGGTCCTGCTGGACGACGGCCGGCTGTCGGACGCGGTGGCCCTGCTGCCGAAGATCCTGGACCCGCTCCGGGCCCACCCGGACGAGCGGTTCCGGAAGCTCGGGGAGGCGGTGTCGGCGTTCCAGCTCGGGGTCGGCCTCGGGACCGTCCTGCCGAAGGGGGCCGAGGCCAAGTTCCAGGAGGCGGTCGCCCTGGCCGAGGGGTTCCTGCCCCCGGACCACTGGATGCTCAGCCTGTTCCGGTACGAGCTGGCCGGGGCCCTGGCCCGGTCCGGGAAGCACCCGGAGGCGGACGCCCTGTACGCCCGGATCCTCGACGACGCCCGGAGGACGACCGGGCTGGCCCACCCGAAGATCCTCCTGCTGGCCACCAAGGCGGGGGACCGGTGGGCCGCCCGCGGGCGGCTCCCCGAGGCCCGGGCGCTGTGGGCCGAGGTGGACGCGGCGAACCTGGCCCAGTTCGGCCCGGACAACCACTGGCGCGGGCTGCTGCTGCTCCGGCGGGCCGAGTTCGACGCCCGGTTCGGGGACCTGCCCGCCGCCGTCGCCCACGCCGGGAAGGCGGCCGGGCTGGTCCGCGCCGGGAAGCTGTTCCCGAACAAGGACGCGTGCCAGCGGCTCGAGCTGGCGGCCGACGCCCTCGCCCGGCCCGGGCTGTCGGCGGCCGGCCGGCAGGCGGTCCGCGACCTGTTCGCCGCCGCCCGCGACTTCGTCGGCCGGGTGTACGGGGCGAAGTCACGGGAGGCGGCGATCGCCCTGACCGCGGAGGGGTGCGGGCTGTTCCGGTCCGGGGACCGGGCGGCCGGGGCGGCGCGGCTGGCGGAAGCCGAGCCGATGGCCGGCCTGCTGGCCGGGCGCGACGACGGCGAGGACCGGTTCCTCTGGTACAACCTCGGGTACGTCGCCGAGACCGCCGGGCGGTTCGCCGACGCCGCCGGGTACTACGCCAAGGCCCTCGCCGTGTCGCGGCGCGGCAAGTCCGTGCGGAACCGGAACGAGGACGCCTGGGGGCTGGTGAAGGCGCACGCCGGGGCCGGGGCGTTCGCCGACGCCGTACCGGTGCTGACCGACCTGCGGCGGTGGCAGGTCGCCGCGAAGGCGGCCGAGGCGGAGGTGGCGTGGGTGGACCTGTGCCTCGCCGCGGTCCGGTTCGCCGCCGGCGACCGCGACGGGTACGGGAACGAGGTCCGGGGGCTGGTGAAGCGGTACGGGGCGTCGGCGGACGTGACGACGCTGACGCGGGTGGCCTGGGCGGTCGGGCTGGACGCGGGCGCCGACCCGGCGGTCGCGGCGGACGCGGCGGCCCGGCTGTCGGCGGCGCTGAAGGAGTCGAAGTGGTCGTGGGGGAACCTCGGCCTCGCGCTGGCGGCGCTGCGGGCCGGCGACCTCGCCGCCGCCGACCGGGCGCTCGCCCGTGCCGGGGAGGCACGGGGCTGGGCGGGGGCGGTGCTCGTCCGCGGACTGCTCGCCGCCCGCCGCGGGGACGCCGAGGCGGCCCGGTCGCTGCTGGCGCGGGCGGAGGAGGCGGTGGCGGCCGGGCGGCCGTCGGAGAAGAACCGGTTCGCGTTCGCCGACGGCAGCTGGGACGACCGGCTGCTCGCCGACCTGCTGCGGGCGGAGTTGCGGGCCGCCGTGGCCGTGCCGGTCGCCCCGCCCCCGCGGCCGGCCGGGCCGTGACCGGTCTTGTGGCACGGGTCTCCGACCTGTGAGGGTCACAGGTCGGAGACCCGTGCCACAAGACCAGAACCCGGACACCGCCGCCGGACGTCCGGGTCAGAACTGGAAGATCACCTCGGTGAACAGCGACAGCAGCGGGTCCACCCGCTCGTCCCGCTTGTTGTAGATCGCCCGGAACCCGGACCCGGGGATCAAGGCCGACGCCCCGACCAGGATGATCGCGTTGTTGTTCAGCCGCGGCCGCCACTCGATCCCGCTCGACAGGTCCGTCCCCAGGAACCGGTCGATGTCCCCCTGGAAGGTGAACGTCTCCAGCACCGCCGTCTTGTCGAACAGCAGCGCGTTCGCGTTGTTCACGATCCGGAACCGCGGGGTGATGTCGAAGTCCACCCCGGCCCCGGCCAGCCACAGCCCCGGGTTCACGAAGTTGCTCTGCCCCTGGATCCGGCTCGACCGCAGGTTCACGTAGTTGCTCTGGTCGTTCACCAGCCCGACCCCGAACAGCGGGATCCGGTTCCGCCGGAAGAAGCTGAACTCGCCCCCGAAGTTCGTCTGGTCGATGATCCCGTCGAACCCGGTCGCCACCCCGTTGTTCGGGTTCCCGTCGCCTGACTGGTACATCCCGCTCAACCGGAACCGGGCCCAGTCCCGGTCGTAGGACAGCTCGAGCGTCGCCAGCTGGGCGGAGATCGCCTGCTGCGTCCCGGCGATCGGGTTGCGGGTGTCCCGGCCCAAGGCCCAGTAGAACACGCTCGACACGTTGTACCGGCCGATGTGTCCCTCCCCGGCGAGGCCCAGGTAGAAGGCGTTCACCTTGTGCGGCTGGAACACCCCGACCGGGTCCGGGCGGGCCAGGAACCCGTTCCGGTCGAACAGGAAGTCCGGGTTGTCGTTGTTGAAGTGGACGCTCGCCTCGGCGGTGAACCCGGGGAACAGGAAGTCCTGGCGGAACACGTTCGCGATGAAGATGTTCTGGTCCCGGTCCCGGAACGTGTTGAGCTGGCTGTTGGTGTCCTTCTCCCACTGCCGGAAGTACGCCAGGTTGAACTGCGTCCGGTTCCCGTCGTAGTTCCCGAACAGCCGGACGCCCTTGTTGATGTCGCTGAAGATGAACCCGCGGAAGTCGCTGTTGAACTGCTGGTTACCGGCCCGGATCGAGAGGAAGTCGTACTGCGGGCTGAGGTCGGCCAGCTTGTACTCGACGAACGCCTCCTGCAGGGCCAGGAACGACCGGTTCCGGATCGTCCCCTTCCGCACGTCCGGGTTGATGACCGCCAGCTCCTGCACGCTCAGCGAGTTGATGTTCAGCACCGGGTTCAGCTTCACCCGCCAGTCGTCCGGCTTGAACGACGCGTCCCCGTGCTTCAGGTCGAACGACAGGCTGACCAGCTGGCTGTACACGAACTGCCCGGGCCGGCCGAAGAAGTCCAGGGTGTTCGGCCGGGCGGTGCTCTCGAACGGGGTGGTGGCGGTCGGCAGCGACCGGCCCTCGAACAGGGTGCTGGTCAGCCCGGTGAAGGTGAAGAAGGTGTGCTGCCCGTAGATCGGGTAGTCGCCCTTCAGCACGTTCTGGTTGAACGGGTCGTACACCCGCCCGATCCGGTACGGGTAGTCGAACACCCGCGGGGCCCCCTTCCCGTACCGGTCCCACTCCGGGAACCCGATCCGCCACCGGTCCTCCACCGTCTCGAACTCGGCGTTCGCCCCGGACCGCGGGGTCACCCCGCTCGGCCCGGCGAACCCGGCCGCCGGCGGGTAGGTGTACGCGGCGACGGGCGTCCCGTCGGGCACGCCGTCCGGCCCCGGGAGGACCGCCGGCCGCGGGGTCATCGGCTCCAGCAGCCGGTCGAGCGGCCCCTGGGTGGTGTCGCGGGGGGCGGCCGGTGCGACGTCCGGGAGCTTCGCGGGCGGCTGGGCCGCGCCCGCCGGCGCGGCCATCGGGTCCGCGGCCACCACCGGCAAGATCGGCGGCTGTGGCGCCGGCGCCGCCACCGGACCGCTGGCGGGCGGCGGCACAAGCGACGGCAGCGCCGGCGGGGCGACCGGGAAGGCTGCGGCGGCCGGGGCGAGGGCGGGTTCCGGGGGGCCGGCGACCGCCCGCGGGGCCGGGGCGACCTCGGCGACCTCCCGCGCCATGTCGTCGGCCGCCCGCGGGGCCGGCGCCACCTCCGGGGCACGCTCGGCCACCTCGACCGGCGGCGGGGCGACTTCCGGCTCCGTGACGACCGCCCGGGGCGCCGGGGCGAGCGGCAGCTCGGCCGCGACGGCGACCGCGGTACACAGTACCCCGGCCGTGACCCACCGCCAGAATCGCGAGACGCGGCCCATCGCGCTCCCCCCAAGCCGGACACGTCGCATTACCCCTACCATCGGCACAGGACTCGTCCGGGGATGAGGGTTCTTCCGGCAACGCGGGCGAATCCGTGAAGTCGTCCGGCCGGCGCGTCCGATGCACCCTGCAAAGCCGTCATTCCGAGTCCGGGGGATGCGATGCCGACCGACGACCGACCCGCCCGGTTGAAGTGCGAGCGGCTGGAGGACCGGGAGGTGCCGGCGACCGCCGTCCTGGCCGCCGGGACCCTGACCGTCACCGGGACCGCGGCGGACGACCGGATCCGGGTCGTCCAGGTCGGGGACCAGGTGACCGTGTTCGACGGGGCCGCGCAGATCTTCGCCGCCCCGACCGCGGCGGTCACCGCGGTCGGGGCGGACGCCGGGGCCGGTAACGACACCGTCATCGTCGGGGACACGGTCACCGCCCCGGCGGTCCTGACCGGCGGGGCCGGGGACGACACTCTGGTGGCCGGGGGCGGGCCGACCACCTTGGTCGGCGGGGACGGGAACGACACCCTGATCGGCGGCCGCGGGGCGACCACGTTCGTCGGCGGGGGCGGGGCCGACCGGTTCCTCCGGGTGCGGCCGGGGGAGACGGTGGTGTCGGACGCGGCCGACCAGCAGCTGGTCGAGACCCCGCCGGCGGTCACGCCCCCGCAGACCCTCAGCGCGGACGAGGTGAACACCCTGCTCCGGCGGGCGGCGGCCGCGTCCGCCAGCTCGGACGCGATCATCGCGGTGGTGGACCGGAACGGGCGGATCCTGGGGGTGCGGGTGGAGGGCGGGGTGGCCCCGGACATCACCACCAACCCGGACAACCTGGTGTTCGCGATCGACGGGGCGGTGGCCAAGGCCCGGACCGGGGCGTTCTTCGCCAACAACCAGGCGCCGCTCACCTCCCGGACCGTCCAGAGCCTCAGCCAGAGCCCGTTCACCGAGCGGCAGATCAACTCCAACCCGAGTATCACCGACCCGAACTCCACCCTCCGCGGGCCGGGGTTCGTGGCCGACGTCGGGATCGGGAACAAGAGCCACTTCCCGCCCGGGGTGCCGATGACCCCGCAGGTCGACCTGATGTTCATCGAGCACACCAACCGGGACTCGACGTTCCACCCCGGCCCGGACCGGATCAAGGGGACGGCCGACGACGTCCGGCTGGCGCAGCGGTTCAACATCGACCCGGCGTTCGTCCCGGCCGGGCAGAGCCTGTTCCCGCCGGACTCGTACGGGTTCGAGTCGGGGGTCCGGCCGGGGGCCCAGAACCGCGGCATCGCGACCAGCCCGGGCGGGGTGCCGGTCATCCAGAACGGGCAGGTGGTCGGCGGGATCGGGGTGTTCTTCCCCGGGCGGAGCGGGTTCGCGACCGAGGAGAACAGCCGGACCAGCAACACGTTCAACCCGGCCCTCCCGGACCGGACGGCGGAGGCCGAGCTGATCGCGTTCGCGGCGGTCGGCGGGTTCACCGCGGCGCTCCCCAACTTCGAGACGTTCCCGGTCGGGGCCCTGGGCGGGGTGGCCCCGCTGCCCGGGGTCGGGCTGCCGAACGGGCGGGTCGACCTGGTCGGGATCACCCTGGACATCATCGGCCCGGGCGGGCGGGAGGGGCTGCCGGCGCTGCTCCGGGTCGGGCAGCGGGTCGGGTTCGGGCTGGGGAACCCGGACGACGGCACCAACCAGGTGGTCGACGCCGACGCCAACGACGACGGGGTGGCCGGGGACGCGGTCACCCTGCGGGACGGGCTGCTCGCCCCCGAGGGGTGGCTGGTGACCCCGCACGACGGGGACGGGCTGACCGCCGCCGACGTGACCCGGATCATCACGCAAGGCATCGCCCAGTCCGCCCGGACCCGGGCGGCGATCCGGCTGCCGACCAGCGTCCCGACCAAGATGGTGTTCGCCGTCTGCGACCGGCAGGGGGAGATCCTCGGGCTGTTCCGGGAGCCGGACGCGACGATCTTCTCGATCGACGTGGCGGTGGCCAAGGCCCGGAACGCGAACTACTACGCCGACCCGGCGAAGCTGCAGGTGGCGGACCGGGTCGAGGGCACCCCGCCGGGGACCGCGTTCACCGCCCGGACGTTCCGGTTCCTGGCCCAGCCGCGGTTCCCGCAGGGGATCGACGGGGCCATCCCCGGGCCGTTCTCCCAGCTCCTGGACAGCGGGTCGGACCGGTTCTCCGGGCGGAACGTCGGGGCCCCGCTCCCGGCGTCCCGGTTCCAGACGGTGGCCGGGTTCGACTCGTTCAACCCGCAGACCAACTTCCGGGACCCGACGAACATCCTGAACCAGAACGGGATCGTGTTCTTCCCGGGCAGCGCCCCGCTGTACAAGCCGGCGACCCCGGGGGCGGCGGCGACCCTGGCCGGCGGGTTCGGGGTGTCCGGGGACGGGGTCGACCAGGACGACATCGTCACCTCGACCGGGCAGGAAGGGTTCCTGGTCCCGGAGGACGCGATCCGGGCCGACGAGGTGCTCGTCCGCGGGGTCCGGCTGCCGTACCAGAAGTACAACCGGAACCCGACCGGCGGGGTGCCGCCGCGCGGGTGACCGGTCGGGTGGTGGGGTTGCGGGGTGGTGGGGTGGTGAGGGGCGGGTGCCCTTCCCCGCCCGCCGGCCGGCGGGTTGCGCTGGCCGGCTCGCCGCCGGCCGTCCGATCCGGGTACCGACGCACGGGTGTGCGCGTGGCCCCGGAAACGGAGTTCCCCATGCGGGCGTGGATGCTGGCGGTCGGTGCGGTGGCGGGCGCGGCCGGGCCGGCCGCGGCCCAGGACGGGCAGCGGTTCGTGGAGCGGGCGCCGCTCCCGGTGTTTCCCATCAACCCGGACTACTCGTCGCGGACGATCGGGCCGCGGACCCAGCCGGCGGTGACGCCGCAGTACTCGGCCGGGTACGTCGGCGGCGGGTCGGTGTTCGGCGGCGGCGGCGGCCGGCTGCTCGGCCGGCTGTTCCACCGGGGCGGGGCCGCGGCCCCGGCGTACTCGGTGCCCGGGCCGGGGGCGGTGCCGACGACGGTCGGGGCGTTCGCGACCGACTACACCGGGATGGCGCTCAGCGCGCGGCAGGTGTTCCTGCGGCCGCCGGCGGACCCGTCGGCGGCGGCCCCGCTGGTGCGGTCGTACCGGACGGACGGGCGGTACCCGGCGGACGTGTTCGCGCTGCGGCCGTTCCGGAAGGCGGTGATCGAGCAGAAGGAGGACGCGGAGAAGCGCCGGCACGGGGAGGAGGGCCACGGCGGCGAGGGGCACGGGGCGGAGCCGCCGGGCGAGGCGCACGTCGGCGGGGGGCACGGCGGGAAGTGACCGCCGGAATCTTCCCCTCGCCCCTGGCAGGGGCCCAGGAGAAGTCCCGGACTGGTCACCCGCCGCCCGAGGGGCCGTAGCCGCAGCCCGATACCAGACGTAGCCGGGACGGCCATCGTCGCGTCGCCCGCGGACAGGCGGGCGACGTCGTCCGCCGACTGCGGGAGGGTGAAGGGCACGAGCGACGGGGCCGGCAAGTCGTGGGTGTCGTCGCCGCGGCTCATGGGCGGGGGGCTCCGGCGGCTGGATCCGAGCGCGAGCGAGGGTTTGAGCTGACCCCTCGCTCGCGCTCGGGCTCGGACCGTGCGAATCACTTCGGCAGGTCCCAGACGCGGATGTTGCCGGCCCGCCCGCCGGCCGCCAGGGTGTGCCCGTCCGGGCCGAACCGGACGACGTGGAACCCCCGCCCGCCGCGGTACGCGAACACCTCCTGCCCGGTCGCCACGTCCCACACCTTCACCCCGTCGCTCCCGGCGCTGGCCAGCCGCCCGCCGCCGAAGCTGACCGACCAGGCGTCCCCGTCGTGCGCCCTGATCTGCTGGACCTGCCGCCCGGTCGCCGCCTCCCACACCCGCACCGTCCCGTCCCACCCTGCCGTCGCCAGGTGGGTCGACGCCGGATCGAAGGCGACGGCGTACACCGGCCCCTTGTGCAGCCGCGGGGCGTGGGTCGGCCTGGCCGGCCCCTCCCACCGGTCCCAGTCCAGCTCCCGGGCGTCCCACACCCGCACCCCGTCCGACCCGGCCGAGGCCAGCCACCGCCCGTCCGGGCTGTACCCCAGGGCGTGGACCGTCCCGGCGTGCCCCCCCAGCTCGACCGGGACCTGGGCGTCCTGGTTCCACACCCGGACCGCCCCGGCCCGGTCCCCGGTCGCCAGGTACAGGGCGTCCGGGCTGAACGCCGCCGCCTTGGTCGAGGTCGGGTGCGGGTACCGGCGGTACACCCGGAAGCTGTCCAGGTCCCACACCGCCACCTCCTGGTCGTCGCTCGGGGTGACCAGCAGCCGGGACGGCGGGACGACCCACCCCGGGGCGTTCCCCCCGTCCCGCCGGGCCCCGGCGTCCCGCCGGTCGACGGCCACGTCGGCCGCCCACACGTTCCCCCGGAGCCGCGGGTCCAGGGTCCGCACCACCTCCTGCGCCCGCAGGCCCAACACCCGGACCGCCCCGTCCTCGTACCCGGCCACCAGCTCGTCCGGCCCCAGGAACGCCAGCGCCCAGACCGGCCCGGCCTCGGCCGCCAGGGTCACCCGCGGCTCCGGCCCGGGGTCCGCCGCGGGTTGCACCGTTGGCGGCACGGCTCGCGGCCAGTACCCGACCGTAACGCCGGCCAGCGCCGCCGCGCCCGCCGCGATCAGCAGCCGCTCGAGCCAGCGGTTCGGCCTACGGAGTTGCGCGACCGGCAAGAGCGTCGTTTCGGCAGCGTCGGCCGGCGGCGATACGTAAGTGGTCAGCACCGCGGCCAGGGCCGCCGCTGACGGGTAGCGCTCCGCCGGCCGCTTCCGCAGGCACCGTTCGCACACGAGCCGCAGCGCGTCCGGGACCGGCGGGTCCTGCGGCGGGAACGCCGACGGCCGGGCGGCCAGCACGTTCGCCATCACCTCCTCGACCGTGTCGCCGGCGAACGCACGGGCCCCGGTCAGGCACTCGAACAGCATCACCCCGAGCGCCCACACGTCGGTCGCCGCCGTCACCGCCCCCGACCCGTCCGCCTGCTCCGGGGCCATGTACCGCGGCGTCCCCATCGTCGCCCCGCTGCGGGTCAGGTCGAACCCCGCCCACTTCGCTAGCCCGAAGTCGACCACCCGCGGCTCCCCCGCCTCGTCGAACAGGATGTTGCCCGGCTTCAGGTCGCGGTGGACGATCCCGAGGTCGTGACCGACCTGCACCGCGGACGCCACCTTCGCGACGAGGCCGGCGGCCGCCGCCGGCGGCATCCGGCCGCCGGCCCGCAGCCGGTCGGCTAGGGTGCCGCCGGGGAGGTACTCGAGCGCGAGGTACGGCGCCCCGGCGTGCTCCCCGTACTCGATCAGCCGGACGACGTGCGGGTGGCGGATCGCGGCGACGGCCTGCGCCTCGGCCCGGAACCGGTCGAGCAGGACCCGGTCGGCGAGCAGGTCCCCGCGGATCATTTTCAGGGCGACGACCCGACCCGTCGCGGCGTGCCGGGCCCGGAACACGTCGCCCATCCCGCCGCCGAGCGGCTCGCCGAGCAGCTCGTACCCGCCGATCGTGCGGGGCCGCGGGCCCGGCGGGGCCGTGGCGGTGGCGGCCAGCCGGGCGACGTCGGCCGGCGGTTGCGGCATGGTTTCCGGCCCGCGGTCCGCGGCCGGGACGGAGTCGGTCTCGTCGGCGGGGTTCATGGGCGGCTCCGGGCAGGGGGCCCGATGCTACCACGTCCAGTCGACGCGGTACACCTGCCCGGGCTGCGGGGACGGGATCTCCCAGTACAGCCACCGCCGGTCGTCGGCCTGGAAGGTGATGACCGGGCCGGTGTACGGGACCGGGTGCTTGTCCCCGATCGGGGCGACGCGGAGGGCGTAGTCGCGGAACGGCCGGTCGGCCGGGAACAGCATCAGCATCGACGTCCGCACCCCGCCCCCCCGCCCGACCACCCCGAACCACTGCTCCGGGACGGTCTGCAGCGAGTTCCAGTACGTCAGCGTCTCGTGGACCGTGAAGTCGGTCCCGACCGGCACGTCCGCGACGTCGAACACCAGCTGCCGGTCCTTCATCGGCTGCCCGCCGACCGGGGCCGGGCGGTCGAACGTGAACGCCCGCGCCCGGGCCGGGTTCGGGGCGAGCGCCCGCATCACCACGTCCCGCCCGCTGGTCCGGGCCTCCGCCCGGTAGACGTCCGCCGGGGCGTGCTTGGTCAGCACCCGGCGGGTGGTGTGCAGCACGTAGCACTCGGCCGCCGGGTCGCCGGCGGGCAGCGGCCGCCACCCGCGGAGGTCCACCGTCCGGTCGTCGTAGATGACGTGGAACGCCGACAGGTCGACCGGCGGCAGGTCGTCGAGCCGCGCCACCGGGTGCGGCGGCTCCCGGTCCGGCGCGGGGTTGAACCGGAGCAGCGCCTCGACCCGGCGGCCCACCTCCTCGCGGCGGAGCCGGACCGACGGGTCCTCTTCCCGAGGCGGCTCCGCCGCCGGCACCGGGTCGCGCCGGGCCGACCACCACACCCCGCCCAGCAGCCCGAGCAAGACGACCGCCGCCGCGGCCCGCGGCCACCACCGCGCGGCCGCCCGCCGCGCCCGGTACCGCCACTCCTGCCGCCGCCCGCCGATCGGCTCCCCGGCCAGGAACCGCCGCAGGTCGGCGGCCAGCTCGGCGGCCGTCGGGTACCGGTCGGCCGGCTCCTTCCGCAGGCACTTCAGGCAGACGTACTCGAGGTCGCGCGGGACGCGGAGCGCCCGCCCGGACAGCGGCGGCGGGGTCTCCGCCCGGGCGGCCGCGAACAGCTGCGTCGGGGTGTCGCCGGCGAACGGCCGGAACCCGGAGAGGCACTCGTACAGGATGACGCCGAGCGACCACACGTCGGCCGGCGGCCCGGCCCCCTTCGCCCGCCCGTCCGCCTGCTCGGGGGCCATGTACGCCGGCGTCCCCATCACGTCCCCGGCGAGCGTCAGGTCCCCGCCGGCGGCCAGCTTCGCCAGCCCGAAGTCCGCGACCTTCGGCTCGCCCCCCTCGCCGAACAGCACGTTCCCCGGCTTCAGGTCCCGGTGCACAATCCCCTTGGCGTGGGCCGCCGCCACGCCCCGGGCGATCCCCTCCACCAGCCCCGCCGCCTCGCGCGGGCCGGGCCGCGGGCCGGCCCGCAGCCGGTCGGCGAGCGACCCGCCGGGGCAGAACTCCAGGACCATGTACGGCCAGCCGCCGGTCTCCCCGTAGTGGTGCACCCCGACGACGTTCGGGTGCCGGACCGCGGCCACCGCTTCGGCCTCGACCAAGAACCGGGCGATGGTTCGCCCGTCTGCCCGGTCCGCCGGGAGCAGCTTCAGCGCGACCACCCGGTTCAGGGCCACCTCGCGGGCGCGGTACACCACGCCCATCCCGCCGCGGCCGAGTTCGCCCGTCAGTTCGTACCCGGGGAACTCCGGCGCCAGCGGGACCAGCGGGTGGAGGCCCGACCGCTCGGCCGAGCGGCGGGCGTCGGCCGGCGTGGCCGCGACCGTCCCGGTCGGGTCGGGGGGCACGGGGTTAGGCGGGGTCGTGTCCGGGAGGTGGTCGGCGGTAAGGTCGGCGGAAGAGACGGGCGGTCGGGCGGCGGGCCGGTCCGGCTCGGTCGGCATGGCGACCTCGGGCGAAACGGGAAGGCGTCGGTATGACGAGGATACGCATTCCCGGTCGGCATTGTAACCGGAAACCGCTCTCGATCGGCGCCCACCCGCTCACGGCCGGACGAGCCGTGGACTCAGCCGTTGCAGCACCCCGTCCCGGCCGGTCGGGCCGGGGCGGGGTAGTCCGGGCCGTCCGGCGCCGGGGCGGGCGTCGCGGTGCGGGTCGCCCACCAGCCGGCGGCCGCCAGCCCGGTGACCAGCGCTCCGACCGCGGCGGCCCGGTACCACCACCGCCGGGCGGCGGCCGCCGGGTCCGGGATCGGCAGCCCGGCGAGCACCAGCGCCAGCACCCCGGCCAACTCCCCGGCGTCCGCGTACCGGTCCTTCGGGTTCTTCTCCAGGCACCGGTGGCAGACCCGGGCCAGGTCCGGGTGGACCGCCGGGGCCAGCTTCCGGACCGGGTCCGGGTCGGCCGACTGGACCGCCGCCAGGACCGCGATGTTGTTCCGCCCGGTGAACGGCCGGAACCCGGTCAGGCACTCGTACAGGATGACGCCGAGCGACCACACGTCGGCCTGCGGCCCCGCGCCCTTGGCCGCCCCGGCCGCCTGCTCCGGGGCCATGTACGCCGGCGTCCCCATGATGTCGCCGTGCTGGGTCAGGTCGGACGGCACCCCGAGCTTCGCCAGCCCGAAGTCCGCGACCTTCGGCTCCCCCGCCGCGTCGAACAGGACGTTCCCGGGCTTGATGTCCCGGTGCACCACCCCGAGGGCGTGGACGGCGGCCACCCCCCGGGCGAGCTTCGCCACCAGCCCGGCCGCCTCGTCCGCCGGGAACCCGGCCGGGGCCGCCGCGAGCCGGGTCGCCAGCGTCCCGCCGGGGCAGAACTCCATCACCATGTATGGCCGGCCGCCCGACTCCCCGTGCCCGTACACCGCCACCACGTTCGGGTGCCGGACCGCCCCGACCGCCTCGGCGTCGATCTTGAACCGGGCCAGGGCCTTGGCGTCCGGGGTGGCCTCCAGCAGCACCTTCAGGGCGACCGGCCGGTCCGGGTCCAGCTGCCGGGCCTTGTACACCACCCCGACGGCGCCGCGGTCCAACTCCTCCCCGAGCTCGAACCCGGGGAATTGCTCCTCCGGGAGGGCCGACATCTCCTGCGACCGGCGGGCCTCGCCCGGGCCGGCCTCGAGGGTGCCCAGGGCCGGGTCGGGCGGCGGGGGCGGCGGCACGGCGGGCGGGTGGAGGCGCTTCATGCCGACGGTCTCCCCCCCCCCGGCGACCTCGGCGGTCGTCTCGGCGTGTGGGCCGTGGTGCGCCGGGTCGGCGGCGAAGGCGCCGCCGGGCGGCCCGGCGGGGTCCGGGCGGAAGTCGAGTGTCCGGTCCGGGTCGGCCGACATGGCGACGTCCTGTGGGCGCGCGGGCTTACGACCGCCATCCGCAAGTATACACAATTCGTGCGGGGAGGGGGTTAGCTCAGCCGTGTAACAACCTCCTCGAGCACCGCCCGCCCGGGCAACCGGAACGCCGCGTCGTGCGGGCAGGCCCGGACGCACAGCGGGGTGTCCCCGCCGCACAGGTCGCAGTTCCGGGCCACCCGGGCGGTCCGGTGCGGGTCCCCGCCCGGCGCCCCGGCGGCCGCCGGGTTCGGGTCCGGCCGGCGGACCATGTGGATCGCCCCGTACGGGCACTGCTTCTCGCACAGCCCGCACCCGATGCAGTGGTCGTCGATGACGACCTCCAGGTGCGTCCCCTTCCGGTGGATCGCGTCCACCGGGCACCCCTCCATGCAGTACGGGGTGTGGCACGACCGGCAGGACGTCGCCACCAGGAAGTCCCCGAACCGGTTCCCGTCCCGGAGCAGCCGGGCGTCCCGGCCGTGGGAGTCGGCGCACGCCTTGGTGCACTCGTCGCACCGGGTGCAGCTCTTCAGGTCCAGGACCAGCATCTTCTGGGCCTGGTACAGCCCCTGCCGGACGTACTCCGCCCGGACCCGCGGCGGGGCGTCGTCCCACGCCGGGTCCGGGGCCTTCTTCGCCCTCAGCGCGTCCTTCAGGGCCGGGAACCGGGCCACCAGGTCGCGGAACACGGGCCCGGGCACCCGCACCACCTCCACCGGGTCCAGGGCGGCGACCGACGCCGTCCGGGTCACCTCCCGCCCGCCGAGCAGGGCCAGCTCCCCGAAGTAGTCCCCGTCCGACAGCAGGGCGCTCACCTGCTCCCGCCGGCCGGCGGTGTTGAACACCCGGACGGTGCCGAACCGGATCAGGTAGAAGTCGCTGGCCAGCTTGCCCTCCTCGACCACCAGGTCGCCGGGGTCGACCCGGCGGATCTCCACCCCCCGCCGCACCCCCTCCTTCAGCAGGAACATCACCGCCGCGTCCCGGTCGGACCGCCGGGTCAGCCCCTGGAACAGCCGGCCCCGGGACACGCACGCGTCCACCGCCCGGCGGGTGTACACCTCCCGCACGTCGTCCCGGACGTCGGCCGACCGCCGCATCATGTCCAGCATGTTCCGGGTGACCTCGTACACCACCACCGGCCCGGGGGTGCGCCCGTCCAGCACCGCCGTCGGCCACCCGTTCTCGTCCGCCCCGAAGGCGATCGACGGGTTGTCCGCCTCGGCCACCGCCAGCACCGTCGCCCCGCGCGGCCGCTGGGTCAGGCAGGCCATCTCCCCGACCACCAGCTCGTCCCCGGTGACGACGGCGGCGAACTCCCCGTACTCCTCCCGCGGCTGGGTCGCCCGGCGGCGGGGGCCGGCCGCCCGCCGGTCCGGCGGCGGGGCCGTCCCGCCGCGGTAGACCTCGAACGCCCCGGTCCCCTGCAGCAGGAACGCGGTCGTCCCGTACTCCCCGGCCCAGCACAGCTCCATCTCGTGCCCCGGGGGCACCTCCCACCGCCGCACCGCCCCCTCGTTCCACTTCAGGTACGCGTACGGGATGGCCCGGAACGGGAACACCACCCGGGCCTCGTCCGGCTTGTCCGGGTCCGGGCAGTACCGCAGCCGCACCTCCCGCATCTCGTCGGCCGTCAGGAACCCGGACCCGGCCTTGAACGGGGCGTTCGGGTTGATCGGGATCTTGTCCGGGGAGTCGTCCCAGGCCCGCGGCTGGACCCGCCGGCGGAGCGACAGGGCCCCGGTCGGGCAGCTCACCATGCACTCCCCGCACTGGACGCAGCTCGACTCCCCCATCAGCTGGTCGAGGTCGAAGCTGACCCGGGTCTTGTACCCCTTCCCGGTGTGCCCGATCACCTTGAACGGCTTCACCTGGCTGCACGCCCGGGCGCACCGGTCGCACAGGATGCACCGGTCGTGGTCCACCACCACCGTCCCGGACGAGTACGGGTAGGCGGCGTCGACGACGTCGTTCCACTCCTCCCACACCCGCGACGCCCCGGCCTCCTCCGGCGGGGCGATCACCGGGAGCGGGAGCCGGCGGTCGGCCGGGGCCTTCCCCTCGTTCCGCCCCGGGACGTCGGCCCCCCGGGCCAGCCGCGGCCGCACCTCCCCGGTCCCCACCTCCAGGACCGCCGCCGCCGCCCCCAGCTCGTCGTCGTACCGCTTCGCCCCGCGGGCCGGGCGGTGGTGGTCGGCGACCAGGAACTCGGTCAGGAGCCGGACCGCGGTGTTCACCTCGGCCGCCGCCCGGGCGGCCCCCTTCCGGTCGGCCTCCGGGGGGGCGTCCGGGTTGAACCCGGCGGCCCCGAGCCGGGTGGTCACGATCATCCCGTCCTCGACCCAGTGGTGGCAGGCCGGGAACAGCTTCCGCGGGGCCCGCCGCTGGTCCGCCTTGGTGACGTGGACCGAGCACACCCGGCACACCCCGACCGGGGCGACGTGCCGCTGGTGGCACAGGGTCGGGATCCGCTCCTTCAAGTCCTCCTCGGTCCACGCCGCCTTCCCGGCCGCCGGCCCGGCCCCGTCCGCCGCCCACGTCCCGGGGGTGACCAGCTCGACCGCGGCGTCGTGGATGGTGGTGGTCCGGAACACGTAGTCCCCGTCCGGCCCGCGCACCCGGTTCCCCAGGGCGTCGGTCTTCGGGACCGCCCGCGGGACCGTCACCGGGTACCCGTCGATCGTCAGCGTCACCCGCTGCTTGAACCGGTCCCGGGTCTCCTCCTCCCGGCGGATCAGCACGTCGAACGCGTCCCGGGCGAACGGGGACTCCTCGTCCCGGCCGGTGGGCCGGGCGTCCGGGGCCAGCGGGGCGGGGGTCGGGTCGGGCATCGCGGGGACTTCCTGGGGGGCGGGCTCGGAGGTCGGCTCGGTCGGGGTCGGTTCCGGCCTGGTGGCACAGGTCTCCGACCTGTGCCACCAGACCGGCCGCCCCACTCATCCCGGGGCCGGCCGGGAAGCGGGCGCTCAGCCGCCGTTGCGCGGGGCGGCGGACACGTCGGCCGGGAAGTACGCCAGGGCGGTGGACAGCGGGGTCGGGGCGACGTACCCGAGGCCGCAGATCGACGTCTGCTGCAGGGTCCTCATGACCTCCCGCACGTCCCGCCCGAGCTCCCGGGCGTCGTCCCCGGCCGGCGGCTCGCCGGCCGCGCGGCGGCCTAACAATTCGGACCCGATCTGAACGAGTTTCTGCGAGCCGACCCGACATGGGACGCACTTGCCGCACGACTCGTTCCGGAAGAATTCGGTCGCGTTCGCCGCCTGGGACAGGATGTCGGCTTTCTCGTTGTACACCACCAGCCCGGCCCCGAGCATCGGCTCGACCCGCAGGTCCAGGGCCGAGTGCAGGAGCCGGAAGAACCCGAGGTCCAGCGGCACGTCCAGCAGGTCGAAGTGGGTCGCCCCGTCCTTGAGGTGGGCCTCCAGGAACCACCCGATCGGGCCGGCGGCGGCCTTCGCCCGCTTGGCCGCGTCGAACTCCTTCGGGACCGGGACCCGGGCCGGGAGGAACCCGCTCGACGGGCCGGACGTGGCCACCGCCTTGAGCTTCCCGCCGACCACCCCGCCGCAGTAGGTCGGGCTCTCGACCAGCTCCCGCAGCGGCATCCCGATCGGCACCTCGTACACCCCCGGCCGGCGGACGTCCCCGCTGACCGACAGGAGCCGGCGGCCGCCGAACCCCTTCCCGGCCGGCATCCCGGGGAACTTCCACCCGCCGTTCGCGTACAGCTTCGGGTCGCGGAGCACGACCGCCGGGGCCCAGGCCAGGGTCTCGACGTTGTTCACCAGGGTCGGCTTGTCCCACAGCCCGTTGGTGGACAGCTCCGGCGGCTTGTTCCGCGGCTGGGCCCGCTTCCCCTCCATCGCCTCGATCAGGGCCGACTGCTCCCCGCAGATGTACCCGCCCGGGCTCTCGAACACCTCCACCGGGAACGCCCGGCCGGACTCGAACACGTCCGGCCCGCACGCCCCGACCGCCTCGGCCCGCTCGATCTCCCTCCGCAGCGCCTCGATCTGCTCGTGGTACTCGTGGCGGACGTAGATGTACCCGCGGGTGGCCCCGGTCGCGAGCCCGGCCAGGATCACCCCCTCGACCACCAGGTGGGGCGTCCGGAGCATGATCTCCCGGTCCTTGAACGTCCCCGGCTCGCTCTCGTCCCCGTTCGCGACCACGTACTTCTCGTCCCCGTCCGCCCGCCACACGTCCAGCCACTTCTTCGCCGCCTCCGTCCCGGCCCCGCCCATCCCGAGCACCCCGGCCGTCTTCAGCTTCGCGATCAGCGGGTTCACCCGGGCGACGTACTCGTCCAACTCCTTCCCGGTCAGGGACGGGGCCGGCGGCTTCGGCCTCCGGGCCAGGTCCATCTCGGTGACCGCCTGCTGGACCGCGGCGTAGTCCCGGTCCCGGTCCCGGCCGTAGACGTCGATCTCCCACCCGGCCGGGCCGGGGTTGGTCTGCGGCAGGTACTCGTCGTCCCGGTCGGCCGGCGGCGGCGGCTTCCCGGCCGCGAGCTGCCGGAGCACGTCCGCGAGGAACTCCTTGGACCGGGCGGCGTACACCCACCCGTGGTCGTTCCCCACCGGGTGCCGCTCGGCCCACGCGGCCGGGGCCCGGTCGCACCGCCCGAGGCACGACACGCCCTCGACCACCACCAGCCGCTTCCCCTTGCTGTCGGCGGTGAGCCGCCGGGCCTCGGCCGGCAGCCCCTTGTCCGGGTCGAGCAGGGCGGCCGCCCCGCGGAGGTGGCAGGTCATGTCCCGGCAGACGCGCAGGACCACGTCCGGGAGAGGCTTGTGCCGCTCCAGCCGGAACAGCGAGAAGAAGCTGGTCACCTCCTCGACCCGGTACAGCGGGACGTCCGCGTCCCGGGCCAACTTCCGCAGCTCGGCGTCGGGCAGGTACCCGTGCTCGTGCTGGATCTCGCGGAGCCGCTGGACGAGCATCGGGTCAGTCCTTCTTCTTGCTGCCGGGGAGGAACTCGGCCAGGGACAGCGGGCGGGCCGGGAAGTTGGCCCAGGCCCCGCGGCCCTGCAGCGCGTGGTCCCCGTTGTGGTACCGGTGGCAGTCGGTGCACCCGTGCCGCACCCCGCCCCCGACGAACTCCCTCCCGTCCGCCTTGCGGACCACCTTGGTCCCGGCCGGGGCGTGGCACTGGCGGCACGACTCGGCCCCGTCGATCAGGGCGGCCTGGTCGAGCGTCCGCGGGGCGACATACTTCCCCTCGGTCCCGGGGTGGCAGTCGGCGCAGGCGGCGAACCGGTGGGCGGCGTGGTTGAAGTACGCCTTCCTGAACCACACCGTCCGGTCCTCGACCTCGATCGGCTTGCCCTTCGACACGACGTGGCACTCGGCGCACCCGGTCTGGTCGTTGAACAGGACGAACCGCTCGACGTTGGCCGCCAGCCGGTCGACGTCCTGCCGGAGAGTGTTGGTGACCTCCGGCCGCGGGTCGAGCCGCCCGCCGGGGCCGGCCGGCAGCTTCAGGGCGGGGTGGTCGGCCTGGATCAACTCGCGGAGGTACCCGCCCTTCAGGTCCTTGAGCAACTGGTCCGGCTGCCGGCGGTGCGGGATGTCGAACCCGTTGACCCACGCCTTGTCGTCCTTCTTCCCCTCGGGCGCCCGCAGCGGGTGGCACGACCGGCAGTGGGCCTCGAAGTTGACCGGCAGGAAGTACGCCCCCTCGCCGCGCGCCGACAGCACGCTCCTGACCGGCTCGCCGTTCCTGTCGAGGGCCGCCTTGAGTTGGTCGAACTGGTGCCCGTCGTCCCGCCCCTGCCCCCGGCCGGGGTCGAGCTGGTGGCACGACCGGCAGTCGAGGGCGACCGGGGCGTCGGCCGGCTGGCCCGGGGCGAACCGGTTGACCGCGTCCGGCCCGCCGAGCTTGCGGAGCCCGTCCACGGTGAGGGCCGCCTTGTCCCCGGGCGACCGCACCTGCCCGGGCGTCATGTGCAGCGGGTGGCTGAACTTCAGCGACCGCTTCGGGGCCTCGGTCAGCGGCCGGAACTCGGGGTGGTTGGCGGCGAAGCTGGTGACCGACGCGGCGGCCGCCGGCGCCTTCGAGGCGTGGTTCTCCGCCAGGTCCGCGTGGCACTCGGTGCAGTGGCGGTCGGCGATCCGGACGAGCGAGTTGCCCCGCCCGCCGTGGTCGTGGTGGCAGTTCGAGCAGCGGGCGTGGAACGCCTTCCCCTTGTCGGTCACCGCGGCGTGGTGCGCCGGCCCGGTGTGGCACCGCTCGCACGACAGGTCGTGCCACCGGCCCTCGACGTTGAGGACCGAGGTCAGCCCGTCGGCCGACAGGGAGTGCGGCTTGTGGCAGGCGGCGCAGTCGCTGTCCCAGGCGGCGTGCGGGTTGGCCAGGGTGCCGTGGGTGTGGGCCGGGGCGGTCCGGGCCGGGGCGGCGACCTCGGCGACCTCGGCGACCGCCCACGCCCCGACGCCGACGCAGGCGGCGACCGCCAGCACGGTCCGGTTGCGGGTCGGCCCGCCGGGCTGGTTCAGGTACCCGCGGTCGTGCCGGGCGGCCAGCTCCTTGCCGGTCGGCCGGTGGGTCGGGTCGGGGGCGCTCATGGGGTCACCAGTACTTCAGCGCGCGGACGGCGTGGACGACCATCAGCAGGAACATCGCCCACGACACCGGAAGGTGGACCGCCAGCCAGCCGTGGAGCAGGAACTGGAGCCGGGCCTGCTTGTCCCACTGGCGGCGGAGGTCGGCGAGCTGGCGGAGCCGCTCGACCCCCGGCAGGGCGTCCTCCGGGACGGCGTCCCGGAGCCGGGCGAACCGGGCCTCGGCCTCGGCCACGGACGCGAGCGGGGACCGGGACCGGCGGGCCCCCTGCCGCAAGTACCGCAAGAGGTCGTCCCGGAACACCCGCAGCTCGTCCGCCGGCCGGCCGGCCGGCACGACCGGGGCGGCCCGGTGCGCCCCCGGCGGCGGGGAGAGCAGGCCCTCGACGACCCGGTCGGCCTCCCGGGCGTGGTGCTCCGCGACCCGGTCGATCTCGGACGCCACCGTCTCCCCGGACACCTCGGCCAGCAGCTTCTCCGGCACCCACTGCTGCATCACCAGGCCCCACACCCCGCTCAGGGTGACGACCAGGAACAGCGCGAGGGTCGCGGTGGTGAGCGGCCCGCCGAACCCGAACCCGGCGTGCATCAGCACCACCGGCAGGCAGACGAACCCGAGCCGGACGTGCCACCGCAGCCACCACTGGGCGACCCGGAACCACCGCCGCCACCGGAACAGCCGCTTCTGCACCGGGTACGCCATCTCGACGGCGACGATCGCCCCGGCCGCCAGCCCCAGCAGGACCCCGAACTTGCTGCTCGGCCTCGGCCCCCAGTCCCACCACCCGAGCCGCCCGCCGGCCCACCCGAGCCCGATGCCGGCCGCCGTGTACGCGGCCCCGTACAGGAGCACGAGCCACACCCGCGCCCACACCGATCTCGACTTTCCGAGCAGCACGCCAGGATCCCGGGTGGAGAGTTTGTAAGGCGAATCGTAACCCGCGGCCGGCCGGGGGTCAATGATCCACCAACCGATACGACCGCGGCGCCCGCCGCGGTGACGGGGAATCCGCCACCCGTCGGCCGGGCGGGACTTGACGCCGCCCGTCCGCGCATTCAGGATGGGCGTGACCGGTTTCCCCTGACGATTCTGTCGGAAGTATGGGCGGCGACGGCCGCCCGCGTCGGCGCCGCGACCACCCGCCCTCATTCCCCGCTGACAATGAGCCGAGCCGCCGTTACGGTTTTCGTCATCTGCGGGGCGGGCGCCGTGCTGGCGGCCGCGTACTGGCTCTCGCCCGGTTCGCCGGCCGGTCCGCCGGTCGTCCTCCCGGTCGCGGCGGGACAGACCGGCGCGTCGCGGGCGCTGGAGACCTCCGTCGGCGCCGCCGGGTGCCTGGCGGCCGCCTGCCACGGCGCCCCGGCCGGCGAGACGCTGTCCGGGAGGGGGACCGAGGACGGGTGGTGGCGGTCGTCCGGGACGCACTGGGTGGCGGCCGACCCGCACCGCGGGGCGTACAGCCTGCTGACCGACGCCCCGGCCCGGCCTGTGAAGGTGACCGCCGCGCAGATCATGGGGCACCTCTACCCCGACCAGAAGGGGAAGGTGGATGCCACGGCCGACGCCCGCTGCCTGGCGTGCCACACGACCCCGGCCCTGGCCCACCCGGGCGTCGAGAAGCGCGACGACCGCGAGCGGCTGGCGGCGCTGCGTGAGGACGGGGTCGGGTGCGAGGCGTGCCACGGGCCGGCCGGGAAGTGGATCGTGCCGCACACGACCTGGGCGGACGACGCCGACCGCCGGACGCTGTACCGCGAGTACGGCATGACCCCGCTGTTCGACGTCGGCGAGCGGGCGGCGACGTGTGTCGGGTGTCACGTCGGGGCGCCGGCCGACGAGGCCCGCGGCGTCCCGGTCCGGGACATGAACCACGACATGATCGCGGCCGGCCACCCGGCCCTGACGAACTTCGACTTCGCCGAGTACCACCGCCGGCTCCCGCGGCACTGGTTCGAGCGGGACCGGGTGAAGGGGTTGAACCCGGTCGGGCCGGGGTCGGAGGCGCGGCGGTGGCTGGTCGGCCGGGTGGCCCACGCCGAGGCCGCGTGCCGGCTGCTCGCCGACCGGGCCGAGCGGGCGAAGGCTGAGGAGGCACGGACGCCGTGGCCGGAGTTCGCCGAGTTCGACTGCGCCGGCTGCCACCACGGGTTCCAGGGCGGGGTCAACCGGCCCGGCGGTCCGGGCAGCCCGAACCGCGGCAAGCTTGCGTGGCAGCCGATCTGGCCCGTGACCGGCGGGTTCGACATGCAAGCGTTCAAAGAGGTCGGGCCGTTGCTCGCGGTGATGAAGCAGCCGAAGCCGCCGGGATGGGGGAAGGTCGGCGGCCCGGCGAAGGACGCCGCCGAGGCGCTGGCGAAGGCCGGCCGCGAGTTGCCGCCCGCCCCGGACGTGGCGCGGTACTTCCCGACAACCGTCGGGAAGTGGCCCGACTGGGACCCGTCGGGTCAGCTGCTGTTCGGCCTCGCGGCCGTCGAACGCGATCGTGAAAAGCCGCGGGACTTCGACCCGGCGTTCGGCGCGGTCCGCGGCCGCGACTGGCCCGCCGCCGCCGACAAACTCGACCCGCTGTTGAAGCGGTGACTACGGACGACTCCCCGGCACGGACGCCCGGCCCCGGACCCGGGTGACCCGTGCGCGCCACCGTCCTCGTCCTCCTCGGCGTCCTCGCGGTGTTCGCCACCGCCACGAGCGAGTCCGGCGGCCAGCCGGCCCGCCCGAACGGCAACGGCGCCCCGCCGGCCAAGCCGTACGGCCTCGGCATGCCGGCGTTCGCCCAGGTCCCGACCGCGTCGTGCGGGTCGCAGCCGTGCCACGGCGGGGGGGCGCCGGGGCAGGTCGGGAGCGAGCACACCACCTGGGCGCCGGTCGTGAACCCCGACGGCCCGCACGACCCGCACGCCAAGGCGTACCGCGTCCTGTTCAACGCCGACTCGACCCGGATGGCGAAGCTGCTCGACCTGAAGGTCGCCGCGCACGAGTACCCGCTGTGCCTGAAGTGCCACGCGGTGGACAACGTCAAGCCGGCCGCGGCGGTCGCCGACGGGGTCGGGTGCGGGTCGTGCCACGGGCCGGCCGAGCGGTGGCTGGAGGCCCACTACGCCCCGGGCTGGAAGGGGCTGTCGAACCGGCAGAAGTGGGAGGACTACGGGTTCGTCCCGGCCGGCAACCTGGTGGCCCGGTCGCTGAACTGTGTGGGGTGCCACGTCGGCGACGCCGAGAAAGAGGTGAACCACGACCTGATCGCCGCCGGGCACCCGCGGCTGGCGTTCGAGTCGGCCCGGTTCCACGCGACCCCGGAGTACCGGAAGCACTGGGCGGAGAAGGTGCCGCAGCCGGCGTTCGAGGTGCGGGCGTGGGTGGCCGGGCAGGCGGCGACGCTGCGGGCGGCGACCGACCTGCTGCGGGCGCGGGCGGAGCGGGCGGCGAAGGACGACCCGAAGGCGTGCTGGCCGGAGTTCGCCGGGCTGGCGTGCTTCTCCTGCCACCAGACGGTCGGGTCGGCGGACATCCGCCGGCCGGCCGGGCAGGCCAAGCGGCCGGTCGGGGTGTCGGGGTGGGAGGTGTGGTCGAACGCGGCGGCCGGGGTCGCGGCGGAGCTGACCCCGGAGGCGTTCGCCGGTGTGACCGGGCCGGGCCTCGGCGAACTGGACGAGCTGCGTAAGGTAATGGGCAAGACGTTCCCGGACCCGAAGCGGGTGGCGGCCCATGCGGCGAAGGCGGTCGCCGAGCTGGACGCGTGGCTGGCCGCGCTGCAGGCGGCCGAGGACCGCGACCCGTCCCCGCGGGTGTCGCCGGCGGCGCTGCGGGAGTTCGTGTCGCGGTTGAGCAGGAACGCGCTGTCGGCCGACGGGAAGGCGCTGGCGGACCACGACTGGGACGCCTTGGCGGCGAACTACCTGGGCTGCGCGGCGATGTACCACGCGGCCGGGGGCAAGGCGGCGGAGCCGGGGTGGACGGACCCGCTACGGGTACTGGGCGAGAGGTTGCGGTTCCCGAAGGGAACGAACAGCCCGGCGGGCCTGGACCGGAAGGGGCTGGACGCGGTGCGGGACGGGTTTCAGCAGTTCCAGAAGCAGCTCGGTTCGGCGGCGGTAACCCGGGGGAAGCCATGACGCGGTTCGCGGAGCGGGTGCAGGTGGCGGTCGCGGCGACCGCGGTGGCCGGGGCGGTGGCGGTCGCCCTGGTCGGCGGGTCCGGGTCGCGGCCGGCCGCCGCCCAGGACAAGGACTCGCCGTACGCCAGGGAGGCCCCGGACCCGGGCTGCGAGTACCTCGGGAAGGGGCCGACGAAGGCGACGGCCGGGGAGTTGTCCCTGGGCGTCGGGAGCTGCCGGGCCTGCCACCTCGGGGCCGACCAAGGCCAGGCGGAGGGCTACGTCAAGACGCACAAGTCGAACGAGTTCGTCCTGCTCAACGAGTCGGTCACGTGGGACAAGCAGGACGTCCACAGTAAGGCGTTGGCCACCCTGAACGGCAAACTCGGCCGGGACATGCAGGAGCTGCTGAAGAAGGACAACCCGTCGTACAAGGTGACCGAGGACGTCCGCTGTCTGACCTGCCACTCCGCCGACAAGAGTCCGGCCAAGCCGCTCGCGCAGAAGGTGCTGACCGACTTCGCGACCGGCGTCGGGGGCGTGAACTGCACGGTCTGCCACGGGATGCACGAGAAGTGGCAGATCGACCACACGAAGGAGCCGGACAACGCGGGCGAGCCGATGCCGTGGCGGGAGAAGTCGCCGGCCTACAAGTGGGAGCGGGGGATGGCCGACCTCCGGAACCCGGTGGTCAAGGCCCTGCTGTGCGCCTCCTGCCACGTCGGCAACCCGGCCGAGGGGAAGATCGTCACCCACGAGATGTACGCCGCCGGGCATCCGCCCCTCCCCCCGTTCGAGCTCGCCTCGTACATGCAGTACGAGCCGAAGCACTGGGGCTACCCGACCGAGATGAAGTACTTCCAGGGCCTGACCGAAGACAAGCAGATGGCCGAGAAGGACGGCGACGGCCGGCAGCAGTTCTGGACCCCGGCGGCCCGGTGGAAGACCTTCCACTTCCACCACGAGAAGGAGGAGTCGTACCTGGCCCGGCACTTCGCGGTCGGGGCGGTCGCCGCCCTCCGGGCCGAGGCCCAACTCGTCCGCCACGAGGCCCAGCTCGCCCAGAAGAGCGGGGAGGACACCGACTTCGCCCGGTTCGAGTGCTACTCCTGCCACCGGGTGCTGAAGTACCCGAGCGACCGGCAGGCGGCCGGGTACGACGGCCTCCCGCCCGGCCGGCCGCGGGCCCGGGCGTCCGCCGGCGTCCCGGTCCGCCTCGTCGCCGAGCACGCGGCGGGCGTCACGACCGGCGGGCTCGGCGGCGCGGCGAAGGACTTCGGCCCGAAGTACGACGCCCTGCGGGCGAGCATGACGGTCCGGAACTTCGGCAAGCCGGCCGACATGGTCCGGACCGCCGGCGACGTGATCGCCTGGTGCGACGGGTTCCTCAAGGTCCAGAGCGAGAGCGACAAGCCGCTCTACCCCGAGGCCGAGGCGAAGCGGCTCCGCGCGATGATCGCCAAGGAGGCCGAGGGCGGCAAGTCGGTGGTCGACCCGGACGTCGCCCTCGGCCTGACCTGGGCCCACCTAACCCTCGGCCGGGAGGCCAAGGTGAACTTCCCGCAAGACGCGGTGAAGGCGCTCCGGACGGTCGTCCCGGAGAACGTCCGGGACGAGCCGCCCACCGCGGACCGGGCCCAGTACGACCGGCGGATGAAGCTGGTGGAGGTGTTCAACCCCGGCGCGTTCCGCAAGGCGTTCACCGGGGTGAACGCCTTGAACTGACGGCCGCGCCACGCTCCGAGCGGGGGGCGTGGGCCCCCTGTGGCCCCGGGGCCACAGGGGGCCCACGCCCCCCGCTCGGTTCAGATCCCCGACCCCACCTGCGTCTTCGGCGGCGGGCTGCTCCGCAGCACCCACGTGTCCTTGCTCCCCCCGCCCTGGCTGCTGTTCACCACCAGGCTCCCCCGCGGCAGCGCCACCCGCGTCAGCCCGCCCGGCAGCACCTTGATCTCCTCCCCGTACAACACGAACGGCCGCAGGTCCACGTGCCGGCCCTCGATCCGCGAGCCCCCCTCCACGATCGTCGGCGACTGGCTCAGGGTGATCGTCGGCTGGGCCACGAACCCCCGCGGGTTCGCCTCGATCTTCCGCCGGAACTCCTCCCGCTCCGCCGCCGTGCTCGCCGGCCCGATCAGCATCCCGTACCCGCCGCTCCCGTCCACCGCCTTCACCACCAGGCTCTCCAGGTTCGCCAGCACGTGCTGCCGCTGCGCCGGCACCACCGGCCGGAACGTCTCCACGTTCCCCAGCACCGCGTCCTCACGCAGGTAGTAGCGGATCATGTCCGGCACGAACGGGTAGATCCCCTTGTCGTCCGCCACCCCGGGCCCCACTGCATTTGCCAACCCCACCCTCCCGGTCCGGTACGCCCCCATCAGCCCCGCCACCCCGAGCTGCGAGTCGCGGCGGAAGCACAGCGGGTCCAGGAAGTCGTCGTCGATCCGCCGGTACACCACGTCCACCCGCTCCGGCCCGCGGGTCGTCCGCATGTACACCCCGCCGTTGTCCAGGATCAGGTCCCGCCCCTCGACCAACTGCACCCCCATCTGCCGGGCCAGGAACGTGTGCTCGTAGTACGCCGAGTTGAACGCCCCCGGGGTCAGCACCGCCACCGTCGGGTTCCCGACCCCCGGCGGGGCCGCGTGCCGCAGCACCGCCAAGAGGTCCGCCGCGTAGTCGTCCACCGGCCGGACCGCGTACTCCTCGAACAGCACCGGGAACGCCTGCTTCATCACCTCCCGGTTCTTCAAGACGTAGCTCACCCCCGACGGCGTCCGGCAGTTGTCCTCCAGCACCAGGTAGTCGCCTCGCGGGTCGCGGATCAGGTCGATCCCGGACACGTGCAGGTAGATGTCGTGCGGGACGCTGATCCCGTTCATCTCCCGCCGGTACCCGCTCGCCCCGAACACCAACTCGGCCGGCACCACGTTGTCGCGGAGGATGTGCCGGCGGTGGTACACGTCGTGGACGAACAGGTTCAGCGCCCGCACCCGCTGCCGCAGCCCCCGCTCGATCCGGTCCCACTCGTCGGCCGGGACGAGCCGGGGGATCGGGTCGAACGGCATGATCCGCTCGGTCCCGGTGCCGCGGCCGTACACGGTGAACGTGATCCCCTGCTGGCGGAGCATCCCGTCGGCGAGCTTGCTCCGCCGCTCGACCTCCTGCGGCGGGAGTTCGGTCAGCCGGTCGTAGAGGGGGCGGTAGTGCGGGCGGACGTGGCCCGGGCCGGCGAACATCTCGTCGAACCCGGTCAGGGCGTAGTCGCGGAACAAGCGGGCCTCGGCGCGCGGGGCGGTCGCGGTGCGCATCGGCTCTCCCGGGACGGACGGCCGGGCGGGGCGTGCGCCCCGCGACCGGGACCCGGCGGGAGAGGGCCGGGGTGGGTGGAAGGAGTATACCCGGGTCCGAGCCCGAGCGGGGGTTAAACCTCGTCCCTCGCTGGCGCTCGGGCTCGGACCCGGTGGCGCGGCCTCACACGTCGCCGCCGCGCTTCTCGTTCTCGTCCAACTTCTTCTTCTGCTCGTCGGTCTCGGCGTACTTGAACTCCTGCTTCAAGAGCCCGATCACCGACTTCAGCGTCTTCTCCTGGGCCTTCTCCCGGAACGCCTGCATCACCGTCTGCCCGCCGGACCGGCGGCCCGCGTCCCCGAACACCTCCAGCCGGAAGTCGGTGTCCGACTTCACCTCCCGCTTCAGCAGGACGGTGACCAGGTACGTGTCCTTCGGGGCGTCGGCCAGCACCGCCACGTGCTTCGGCCCCTTCGCCCGGTCGGCCAGCAGGGTGCTGCGGATCTCCGGCGTCGGGTACCGCAGGTTCTCGCTCGGCGGGACGTTGAACGCCTGGACCGGGCCGGGCAGGGTCGGGAACAGCGAGTCGGTCAGCCCCTTCCCGCCGGCCGGGTCGGGGACCGACGACAGCGGGGCCACCCCGCGGAACAGGAACGGCTCGACCCGGGCGTGCGCCTTCGGGTCGGCGAACTCGGCCCTCAGCCGCCCGGCCGCGTCCTCCAGGTTCTGCAGCAGCACCGGCTCGGACGCCCCCCCGTCCCCCTTCCGGATCGCCTCGGCGATCTGCTCCGCCTTCGCCTTCGCCAGCTCCCGGGCCTTCTGCTCCTTCCACGCCAGGATCACGTCCGCCTTCGCCGCCTCGTACGCCCGCGGCCGGGCCGGCTCCTCCGCCGTCCGCCACACCAGGTACTGCGGCTTGTCCTTCAGCTCCTGCTCGGACACCGGCCGGTCGGTCGGGTAGAACGCCGCGGCGAACGTGCCGGTCGCCGGGGACCGGCCGCCGCGGGAGGCGTCGTAGAAGAACCGGTCGCCGAACGGCACGTACCCCTGCCCGCCGGCCGCCCCGTGCATCCCCCGGGCCGACCGGAGCGACTCCCGCTGGGCCTTCACCAGCTCGGCCAGGGCCGGGTCCTGCTCCAGCGTCCACTCGGTCCGCGGCTCGGCCGTGGTGTGGACGGTCAGCCCGCGGCGGGCGGCGAACCGCTTCACGTACTGCTCCACCCACCACCTGTCCTTGGCCTTCCCGTTCGCCGACCACCGCCGGGTCTCCCGGACGAACGCCTCGGCGTCGTCCGCGGCCATCCGCCGGGCCTGCTCGGCGACCAGGTCGGTCATCAGCGTCGGGCGGTGGGCGGCGAGCGGGAGCGGCGGCGGCAGCTCGGACCGGTACGCGGCCTCCCCGGCCATGACGGTGTTGAACATCCCCGGCCCGGGCACCGCCCCGAGGACCAGCGGCAGCCCGGCCTTCAGCCGGGACCGGACCTCGTACCCGGCCACCTTCCCGGCGGCCGTCGCGGCCGCCGACAGCGGGTTCCCGAGCGCGAGCAGGTCCCCGGCCACCCCGGCGGCGGTCGCCGCCGCGACCCCCGGCCGGACCACGCTGGTGTCCAGGACGAACCCGAACGGCTCGAACGACCCGGCCCGGCCCCACCGGGTGTCGAGGGCCGACTCGTGCCCCCTCACCAGCTTCTGGTACGCCGCCTCCAGCAGCAGGTCCTTGGACCCGACCGGGGCGGCGGCCGCGGCCAGCTCGGCCGGACTCCCGCCGAACACCGGGACGGTCAGCAGCATCCCGGCCTTGGCGGCCGGCACGCTCTCCCGCAGCGCCTCCTCGGCCAGCTTCACGTAGTACGGCTCGTCCCCGCGGATCGACAGCCACCCGACGGTCACCCGCCGCGGGGTCCGGAAGCCCGGGTTCTCCTGCCCGGGGTTCGGCTCGTTCGCGCTGTACTGCCGGTACAGCCGCTGCAGCTCGTCCCGCACCTTCGGGTCGCCCTCGTCCGGGTTCGGGACCTGGTCGACGAAGTTCGCCACCGGGACCGGGAGGACGCCGTAGGTGGTCGGGCTGACCTCCTCGCGGAAGTACTCGAACGCCTCGAACGGGGTGGGGAACAGCGGGGACCCGCTGTACGTCTTGTCCACGCCGCCGCGGTCCCGGTGGGCGAACGCCGGGCCGAGCACCGCCGCCTGGGCGGCCCGCACCCGGAACTCCTCCCCGATCGCCTTCAGGGCCGCGTCCGGGGTGAACCCGCTGTTGTTCTCCCGCATGGCCTTCTGGATCTGCACGTCCATCTCGGGGGTCCGCTCCCCGTAGAACTCCCGCCGGATCAGCTCCTTCACGTCGTCGGCGGTGAACCGGATCCCGAGCTGGTCCGCCTTCTTCTGCCACAGGACGAACTCGATCAGGTCCCGGTAGGTGCGGTTCGGGGCGTTCCCGAAGTACAGGTCCGGGCCGCCGACCGACTGCCGGATGGACATCGCCGCCAGCATCGCCCGGGCCACCGTCTTGTCGTCCGGCCGGAGGTTCGGGGCGTTCACCATCGCGTACAGGGTGGGCCGCATCTCCGCCTCGATCTGGCGGGCGAAGTTGGCCAGCATCTGGGGGTCGCGGATCTGCCCGGCGAGCTGCCGGAGCAGCATCTGCTGGTTCCGGATCGGCTGCATCATCTGCTTGGCTTCGTCGCTCATCCGGCCGGCCAGCGAGTCCGCCCGGTCCTCCAGCACCTGCACCGCCTGGCCGGCGGCCGCGGCCATGAACCGGTTGGCCATCCGCCGCTGGTCCTGGAGCCCGCCGCCGCGGTCGCCGCGGCCGGTCAGGTCGCGCTCGTACAGCCCGGACCCGTCGAGGGTGGCCAGGGCGTCGCCCTTGGCCCGGGTACTGCCGAGCCACCGCGGGAGCCAGTCGAAGAAGTCCGCCCCCCCGCCCAGCCCGCTCGACAGAACGAAGGTGAACATGATGAACACGGTGATGACCGCGAAGATCGTCTTCTGGTTGCGGCGGAAAATGTTGAACGGGTTGTAGGCCATTGTCCTTCCTCAGCTTGCGACGACTTCGCGGGGCGGCCGGGCGGCGGCGGGGGTTGACAGCCGTCGGGCCGTTGCACTAAGGGTGATAGGCTCGGGCGGTCCCTAAGCTACCGATTGTAGGGATTCCGCCGGGCGGCCACAACGGGACCCGCACCCACCTCCGCCGCCCGCCCTCAAACCTCATACACCAGGCGATCACGACCCAGACGGAGTTGCCACGAGTGCCCACGCCACGCAAGAAGCCGGCCGCCGACACGCCCGCCGCCCCGAAGAAGACCCCGGCCCGCCGGAAGGCCGCCGCCAAGCCGTCGGCCAACGGCACCGCCGCCGACGCCGCCCCGGCCGCCGACGCCCCCGTCACGGGCAAGGGGAACTACGACCTCGTGGTGGTCGAGTCGCCGGCCAAGGCGAAGACGATCAACAAGTACCTCGGCAGCGGGTACCAGGTGCTCGCCAGCTACGGCCACGTCCGCGACCTGCCGACCCGGAAAGAGAAGGGCGAGGAGGTGGCGGGGGTAAGGATCGCCGACGGGTGGAAGCTCCGGTACGTCGTGGACGACGGGAGCGAGGACGACGGGCCGAAGGGCCGCCGGCGGAAGTCCCCGGCCACCATCTTGGCGGAGATCAAGAGGGCGGCGAACGGGGCGAACCGGGTGCTGCTCGCGTCCGACCCGGACCGGGAGGGCGAGGCGATCGCCTGGCACATCGCCGACGCCCTGAAGCTGCCGGACGCCCGCACCTTCCGCATCACGTTCAACGAGATCACGAAGACCGCCGTGCAGCGGGCGCTCGCCAGCCCGGGGAAGATCAGCACCGACCGCGTCCTCGCGCAGGAAGCCCGGCGGGCGATGGACCGGGTCGTCGGGTTCCCGCTGTCGAACCTGCTCGGGAAGAAGGTGGCGGGCGGGCTGAGCGCGGGTCGCGTGCAGTCGGTCGCGGTCAAGCTGATCGTGGACCGGGAGCGCGAGATCGAGGCGTTCAAGACGGAGGAGTACTGGAAGCTGACCGCGATGCTGGCGAAGGCCGGCACCGGCGTGGCGTGGGCGGCAGACCCGGCGAAGTCGAAGATCTTCGCGAAGAAGAAGGAGCCGCCGAAGCCGACCGCCGCGCCCGGCAGCGAGCCGGACACCACGCCGGACCCGGACGAGCCGGTGGTGGACACGGAGACGAGCGACGCCCCGGCCGCGGAGGGCGAGGCGGGCGCAGGGGCGCCGGCCGAGAAGGGCGGCATCCCGACCCCGCCCGAGGGCGCGTTCCTGGCGGAACTCGTCCGCTGGGCCGGGGCGGAGCCGAAGCTCGGGAACGAGGCCGCCGCGGACGCCGTGGTCGCGGCCCTGGCGGGGGTGCCGTTCGCGGTCACCAAGGTGGAGCAGAAGGACCGGCAGGACCGGCCCAGCCCGCCGTTCACCACCAGCACCCTGCAGCAGCAGGCGAACATCCGGCTGCGGTTCGCGACGAGCCGGACGATGCAGGCGGCGCAGAAGCTGTACGAGGGCGTCGAGCTGTCCGGGATGGGCCAGACGGCGCTCATCACGTACATGCGGACCGACAGCACCCGGGTGTCCGCCGACGCGCTGACGGCGGTCCGGAACTACATCACCGCGGAACCCCGCCTCGGGGCGAAGTACGTCCCGGACAAGCCGAACTTCTACGCCTCCGGGAAGAGCGCCCAGGAGGCCCACGAAGCGATCCGCCCGACCGACGTGACCATCACCCCGCAGCGGGCGCAGGCGGCCGGCCTCGCCGGCGACCAGTTCCGGCTGTACGAGCTGATCTGGCGGCGGTTCGTCGCCAGCCAGATGATCCCGGCGGTGCTCGCGATCACGACCGTCGAGGCGACCGCCGGGCAGGGGCTGTTCCGGGCGAACGGCCGCGTCGTGAAGGAGCCGGGGTACCGACTGGTGATGTCGCCGGTCGGCAAGGACGAGGGCCTGACCCTCCCGCCGGTCGCGGTCGGGGACGCCCTCGACCGGCTCGACCTGTTCGAGACGCAGCACTTCACCCAGCCGCCGCCGCGGTACAGCGAGGCGTCGCTGGTGAAGGCGCTAGAAAAGGAGGGCGTCGGACGGCCGAGCACGTACTCGAGCATCATCGCGACGATCCAGAACCGGAAGTACGTGACGCAGGAGCGCGGGCGGTTCTTCGCGTCCGAGATCGGCAAGGTGGTGACCGACTTCCTGGTGGCGAACTTCCCGAAGATCATGGAGATGAAGTTCACCAGTCACTTCGAGGAGGAGCTGGACGAGATCGAGACCGGGAAGTGCCACTACCGGGAGGTGCTGGACGAGTTCTGGGGGCCGTTCTCGGAGACGCTGCAGAAGGCCAACACCGACGCCCCGGCCGCCCGGGAGACGCTCGACGAGCCGTGCCCGCGGTGCGGCCGGCCGCTGGAGAAGCGGTTCACCGCGAAGACCGGCGGGTACTTCATCGGGTGCACCGGGTGGAAGGACAAAGAGAAGCCCTGCACCTACAAACGCGACGCCGAGGGCAAGGAGATCACCGGCCCGACGGTGACCGAGATCAAGTGCCCGGCGTGCGGCAAGTTCATGGTCCGGAAGGAGGGCCGGTTCGGGGTGTTCTTCACCTGCGAGGGCGCACCGGACTGCCCGACGACGATGAACCTCGGGGCCGACGGCAAGCCGGTCGTGACCGCCCTGCCGACGAAGGTGACCTGCCCGAAGTGCGAGAAGACGACGCTCCTGCTGAAGGAGAGTAAGGCCGGGAAGAAGTACGTCCAGTGCCCGGACGCGAAGTGCAAGTTCATCTCCGACTGCGACGACCTCGGCAACCCGGTGAAGCCGCCGGACACCGGGATCGTGTGCGAGAAGTGCGGCTCGCCGATGGTGGTGAAGGTGGCGTGGCGGGGGCCGTTCCTGTCGTGCAGCGGGTACCCGAAGTGCCGGAACGCGAAGTCGATCAACGCCGAGCTGCGGGAGAAGCTGAAGGACATCCTCCCGCCGCCGGCCGAGAAGGCGGAGAAGAAGAGCGACATCCCGGACGTCCCGGTGGACGAGACGTGCCCGGAGTGCGACGCCCCCATGCGGCTGATGAAGTCGCGGTTCGGCCCCGGGTTCTACCTCGGGTGCTCGAAGTACCCGAAGTGCAAGGGGAAGGGGAAGGTGTCGGCGGAGCTGCAGCGGAAGATCGACGCGGCCGCGGCGCCGGCGTGACGCTTTCCTGAGCGGGGGGCGTGAGCCCCCTGTGGGCCGGCGGCCCACAGGGGGCTCACGCCCCCCGCTCAGGGTTTCGACCCACCAACCGACCTGCATCTTCAAAGCGCACGAGCGTACACTATCTCCATCACAACCACTGATGGAGGTGTCCCGTGCCCGCGACCGACCCCACGTCCCCGCGCGACCCACAGCTCCAGGCCGTCGCCGACGCCCTGTCCGCCCCGTTCGACCCGAAGGACGTGAAGTACAAGCCGCAGATGGTGAAGAACAACCGGGCCCTGGCGATGGCGTACATCGACGCCCGGCTCATCCAGGACCGGCTCGACGCCGTCCTCGGCGTCGAGAACTGGCAGGACCGGTACGACATCCTGCCGGACGGGTCGGTGATGTGCCGGCTCCGGGTCAACCTCGGCGGGCGGTGGGTGACCAAGGCCGACGTCGGGTCGCCGAGCGAGCAACCGGACGCTGGTGACCGGCTGAAGGCGGCGTTCAGCGACGGGCTGAAGCGCGCCGCCGTGAAGTTCGGCATCGGCCGGTACCTGTACCGCCTCGCGGCGCAGTGGGTCGATTACGACCCGGTGAAGAAGCAGCTCGTGCAACTCCCGCAGATGCCGGCGTTCGCTGTCCCGAAGGCCGCCAAGGCCGCGAAGCCCGCCGCCGAGCCGAAGCCGGTCGAGAAGGTCGAGCCGGCGCCGGAAGAGGCGTCGAAGCCGGCGGCCGGACTGCCGGCGGACGGGAAGGAACTGCACCGCCGGCTGCAGACGTACGACGCCAAGCTCGCGTCGCAGAAGCTGTGCGTCCGCGGGGCGCTGTTGGCCCACGTCACGCAGGCGGGGGTGAAGGCGGGGTACACGGCGAACCTGGCGGACTGGACCGGGCCGGCGATCCCGTTCGCGGTCGAGGCGGTGAAAGCGTTCGAGCAGACGGTCCGCGGCGGCGGGAACCCGGAACCCCGCACCGCGGCGTGAGATCCGACTCGCCCGACGGGCGGTCCGGGGTTTTCCCCGACCGCCCGTCTTTTTGCGCGCAAGACTTGAGCAGACCGCCGTTTTCCCGGCGACCGGCGGAACTCCTCGACTCGTGAGTTTCGCCACGGTCCGGACCCAAGGCCCGACGGCGTCGGGACTTCCGATGTTCGCTCGCGTCCGCCCTGCCCTGCCCCGATTCCTCCTCGCGGCCGCCGTTTTTCTCGGCCCGCTCGGGGCCGCGTCGGCGAACTGGGTGACGATCAAGAACGACACAGGCAAGACCATCGTCGTCCAGGAAACGGTCGTGGTGAACGGACAGGTCAAGCGGGGGAAGGCGACGAACCTGCTCGCCGGCGAGACGGTCCGCGAGTTCCTGCCGGGGCCGACGGTGAAGCGGATCGAGGTGTACGAGGCCCAGAACCCGAACCAGGCGGCGTGGAGCGGGACGCTGAACTGCAAGGACGAGAACCAGACGTTCTCGGTCGGGGCGGCCGGCGGGAAGGTGACCGTCGGGCAGGTGCCGAACCCGAAGAAGTGAGCACCCGGGCGAACCCGGAGCGTGAGCGACGGGGTGGCGACTCCAAACCACCCCGTCGCTCACGCTCCGGGTTCGCCCGGGCCCGTGTGCATCTCGGCCACCACCAGCGTCAGGTCGTCCGTCAGCGGGTGGCCGCCGCGGAACTCGGTCTGGTGCCGGATGATCTCCCCGGCCACCTCCTGCGCCGGGTTGTGCCCGTGCTCCCCGAGGCACGCCGCCACCCGGTCGTTCCCGTACGACTCCCCGATCTCGTTCCGGCTCTCGACCAATCCGTCGGTGAAGAAGCACAGCCGGTCGCCGGGGGCCAGTTCCACCGCCCGCTCCCGGTACTGCTCGTCCGGCATGATCCCGAGCATGAACCCCTGCGCCCCCAGCGCCTCCACCCGGCCGGTCCCGGCGACCCACCGGAACGGGTACGGATGGCCGGCGTTCGCGTACGTCAGCACCCGGGTGCGGCGGTCCAGCACCCCGTAGAAGGCGGTGACGAACCGCTCGTCGGCGAGGCCCTGGAGCCGCCGGTTCATCTCGGTCAGCACCTCGCCCGGCGACGGGGTGGTGGCGGACACCGCGGCGAACGCGGCCCGGCTCATGATCGCCACCATCGCGGCGGCGATGCTGTGCCCGCTGGCGTCGGCGATCAGGAACCCGAGGTGGTCCGGGCCGGGCTGGGCGACGTCGTAGTAGTCCCCGCCGAGGTGGTCGAGCGGGGCGTAGTGGAACCCCCACCGCAGCTCCGGCCACGCCGGCGGGGCGTTCGGCAAGAGCAGCCGGGTCTGGAACCGCCCGGCCGCCCGCAGGTTGTACGTCTGCTCCGCGTCCCGGGCCAGCAGCTCCTCGTTCGCCTGCTTCAGCTCGCGGGTGCGGGCCGACACCTGCCGGTCCAGGTACTCGGTCCGGTGCCGCATCAGCATCCGGGTGGAGATGATGCCGACCACCCGCCCGGCCTCGACCACCGGCAGGTGGCGGACCCGGAACCGCTCCATCATCCCGACGGCCGCGTCCCACCCGACGTCCGGCCCGGTGGTGTACGGGGACCGGCTCATCCATTCGGAGACGGGCAGGTCGCGCCACCCGGGGTCGGCGGTCACCACCCGCTTGAGCAGGTCGCGCTCGGTGAAGATGCCGAGCAGGGCGCCGCCCGGGCCGGTCACCACCACCGACCCGATCCGCCGCCCGTTCATCAGCCCGAGGGCGTCGCGGATCGGGTAGTCGGGCGGGACCGCCACCGGGTCCGGCTGCATCACCTGGCGGACCGTGAGGGGCAGTTCGGGCATGGCCGTGCGTGTGCGGGGCGACGGTCTTGGGGGTCGGGCCGACGCCCCAGATGATACGGCCGCGGCCGGGGGCGGGTACCGGGATTCGGAGAACCCGGCGGGGGCGGCTTGACGCCGGCGGCCGATCCTGTGCAATGACGTCGGCCCGCGCCCGCACCCCACCCCCGACCGGTGCCGCATGCCCGTGTGGGTCAACCAGTCCGCCGCCCTCCCGGTCCGGGACGGGCGGGTCTGCATGGTGTCGTCGAGCAGCGGCCGGCGGTGGGTGCTCCCGAAGGGGGTGATCGACCCCGGGCACACCCCCGGGGAGGCGGCCCTGATCGAGGCGTGGGAGGAGGCCGGGCTGGTCGGGACGCTGGAGCCGGAGCCGGTCGGGAATTACGTGTACGAGAAGGTCGGCCGGCCGCACCACGTGCTGGTGTTCCGGATGCGGGTCGTCGAGGCCCGGGACGACTGGCCGGAGCGCGGGCTGCGGGACCGGGCGTGGGTGACCCCGGAGGAGGCGGTCGAGCGGGTCGAGGAGCCGGGGCTGCGCGAGATCCTGCGGCGGGTGTTCGGGGTGGACAGCCCGGACCACCTGACCCTGGCCACGGCGTGACGTCCCCGTCCGAGCCCGAGCGCCAGCGAGGGTGAGGTCAACCCTCGCTGGCGCTCGGGCTCGGACGGCCGTCAACCCCCGATCAGCGGCAGGATCACCCGGTCCGCGTCCGCCTCCGTCCGCACCTCGCCCACCCCCCCGTATAGCTCCCACGACTCGACCAGCTCCGCCGATGCCCCCGGCTTCAGCGCCACCAGCTCGCCGCACGTCTCCATCTCCAGCATGTCCTCGTTCGAGAACGTCTGGTACCGGGTGCCGCGGTCCGGGTACGTCGCCCCCTCCCGGTAGTCGAACCGCTTCACGAACAGGTTCCCGGCGTTCAGGTACGCCACCCACCCCATCCGGTGCGCGAGGCCGATCTTCGTCGGCCCGCGGGTCGCGTCCTGGCGGAGGAACAGGTACCGCCGGCCGAACGTCCACCGCGGGTCGGTGAAGTCGAAGTACGGCCAGAGGATCAGCTCCTGGTTCGGGCCGTAGTCGGCCGGCGAGGTGGCGTTGCTGACGTGCCCCGGGTGGTCCTTCTTCGGCGGCAGCGGGATGATCTCCACCCCGCCCGGAGCCATCACCGTCGGCCCCCACGGGGCCAGGTCGGTCGGGGCACTGCCGACGTTCGTCACCTCCAGCCGGACGTCGACGCGGGTGCCCTTCTGGGCCAGTTGCAGTTCCATCACCTTCTGGACGCCGTACTCGGCCTCCGGCGGCGGGGTGAGCCGGACGGCGAGGTCGCCGATCGGCTCCCACTTCACCGGCCGGTTGTCCGGGGAGTAGGTGCGGGTGAGGTCCTCGGGGGCGAGCCAGAACCGGTGCCCGCCGCGGATCTGCCACTCCGGCTCGCCGGTCCCGCCCATCATCTCGTCGTAGTTCTTCAGGACGTTGGGCCCGCCGGGGAGGCGGTACGCGATCACCCGCGGGCCGACGTCCAGGGTGACGACCAGCTCGACCTCGCCGTTGGTCAGCCGGAGGTTGTTCTTCCAGCCGCGGTACTCGACGACGTCCATCGGCGGACCCCCGGGGGTGCGGGAAGTGGTGACCGGGGGGCATCATATGACCTGCTATAATTCGGCACACCGCCCGCCCCGCCCGGGACCCCGTGCCCCATGCCCGCCGACGCAAAGCCGAGCACCCCGAAGCGGCTCCCGCTGCCCGTCTGGACGGAGCGGTACGCGGCCCCGCACGCCCCGACGACGGCGGAGGAGGTGCGCGCCCGCGGGTGGGACTACGTCGACGTGGTGTTCGTCACCGGGGACGCGTACGTCGACCACCCGAGCTTCGCAATGGCGATCCTGCACCGGGTGCTGGAGAAGGCCGGGTTCCGCGTCGCGGTGCTGAGCCAGCCGGCGTGGACGACGTGCGAGGCGTGGCGGCAGTTCGGCCGGCCGCGGCTGTTCTTCGCGGTCAGCGCGGGGAACATGGACTCGATGATCAACCACTACACCGCCAGCAAGAAGGTGCGGAACGACGACGCGTACTCGCCGGGCGGGCGGATCGGGCTGCGGCCGGACCGGGCGACGCTCGTCTACTGCCAGCGGGCGCGGGAGGCGTTCCCGGGGGTGCCGGTGGTCGCCGGCGGGGTGGAGGCGTCGCTGCGGCGGCTCGCCCACTACGACTACTGGTCCGACGCGGTGAAGCGGTCGATCGTGCTCGACAGCAAGGCCGACCTGGTCGTGTACGGGATGGGCGAGGCGAACATCACCGAGATCGCCCGCCGGCTCGCCGCGGGCAGGACGGTGCGGGACTGCCGCGACCTGCGCGGGGTGACGTACGCACTCGGGGCGAAGGAGAGCAACGACCTGTTTAGCCGCGACGCGGAGTCGGCGGAGCGGAGCGCGAGCCCATCCCTAAACGGGTTCGACGTCCAACTCCTCCCGAGTTTCGAGGAGGTCCGCGACTCGAAGGCGAAGTTCGCCGAGGCGACCCGCGTCATCCACACCAACACGAACCCGTTCAACGCGGCGACCCTGGTGCAGTTCCACGACCGGCAGGCGGTCGTCCAGACGCCCCCCGCCCTGCCCCTCTCGCAGGCGGAGATGGACGCCGTCTTCGACCTGCCGTACACCCGCCGCCCGCACCCGAGCTACGCCGAGCCGGTCCCGGCCCACGAGATGATCAAGGACTCGGTCACGAGCATGCGGGGCTGCTTCGGCGGGTGCACCTTCTGCTCGATCACCGCCCACCAGGGCCGGATCATCCAGAGCCGGTCTCAGGAGTCGATCCTCAAGGAGGTGGGGAAGCTGGCGGCCGACCCGGAGTTCAAGGGCGTCGTCAGCGACGTCGGCGGGGCGACCGCCAACATGTACCGGATGCGCTGCACCCGCCCGGAGGTGGAGGCCCGGTGCAAGCGGCTGTCGTGCATCCACCCGACCGTCTGCAAGCTCCTCGGCACCGACCACGGGCCGACCGTCGAGCTGCTCCGCAGGGCCCGCGCCGTGGACGGGGTGAAGAAGGTGTTCGTGTCGAGCGGCATCCGCATGGACCTGGCCCAGCTCTCGCCGGAGTACGTCCGGGAGCTGGCCGCGCACCACACCGGCGGGCGGCTGAAGGTGGCCCCGGAGCACACCAGCCCGGCGGTGTTGGAGCTGATGAAGAAGCCGCCGATCGACAACTTCGGGGCGTTCGCGGAGCGGTTCCGGGAGGCGTCGGCGGCGGCCGGGAAGCCGAAGCAGGGGATCGTCCCGTACTTCATCGCCAGCCACCCGGGCAGCGACCTCGCGGAGATGATCGACCTGGCCGTGTACCTGAAGCGGAACGGGTACCGGCCGGACCAGGTGCAGGACTTCATCCCGGCCCCGTTCGACATCGCCACGTGCATGTACTACACCGGGCTCGACCCGTTCACGGGCAAGCCGGTGAAGACCGCCAAGAACCTCGGCGACCGGAAGCTGCAGCGGGCGCTGATGCAGTTCTTCAAGCCGGAGAACTACTTCGCGGTGCGGGAGGCGCTGGTGCGGGCCGGCCGCGGCGACCTGATCGGCGGGTGCGACGGGCTGATCCCGGCGGACCCGCCGCGGGAGGCGGTCGAGGCCCGCCGGCGGGGGGCGAACGGCCCCGACCACTACCACGCGGTCCCGAACCCGGCGGCGAAGACCGGGTACCGCCCGGGCCGCGCGACCCAGTCCCGCCGGGTGAAGCCGGGCCGCGGGCCGAACCCCTCCCCCCCGACCGGAGGCTGACCATGGCCGACGACCACCCGCTGACCGTGTTCGTGGCCGAGACCGCGGAGGTGGCCGACGCGGTGAGCCGGCTGCTGGCGTCCGAGGGGATCGCGGCCGAGACGGTGTCCCCGCCGCCACAGACGGTGTCGGACCCGCTGACCGGCACCACCCAGTTGCTGCCGCCGGACGGGCTGCAGGTGCGGGTGGCCGACGCCGGGGCGGCGGCGCGGGCGAAGGAGGTGTTGGGGTCGGAGCTGGCGGCCGCGGCGGTGCGGGCGGTACGGGAGCGGCGGGCCGGGCGGACCGGGACGGTGACGGCCGAGTGCGAGGAGTGCGGGAAGCCGTCGGACTGGCCGGCCGCGGCGATGGGGACGACGGAGGTCTGCCCGCACTGCGGGGCGTACATGGACGTCCCGGACCCGGACGACGACTGGTCCGGCGTGGACACCGGGGCGGGCGGCGGGGAAGATGAGGAAGGCGAACCTGGGGAGGGCGAGGAGTGAGCGCGACCGCGACGACCCGCGTCGAGATCGACGACACCATCCGGGGTCAACCAGACTTACTCCGCGCGGTCGAGGCGGCGACCGGTTACCTGGAAGAGCAGGCGGTGGACGTGGCCCCGCCGGCGGTCGTCCGCTGGGACTGCGCCGACCGGGATGGCAAGCTCCTGCGGCTGACCCTCAGCGACCACACGGCCGATCAAGGCCGCCGGGTGTCGCGCAACTATTGGACCGCGTGGGTCATGGACCCGACCGGCGGAAGGCTCTGCGTGCTGCAAGCCTGGGGCGCCCTGCTCGGGCTGAGGTCGGACGACAACATGGTCCGCATCAATCAACTGGCCGCCAAGCTGAAGAAGGAGCTGTCGGATGCCGGGCAAGACGTTGACTGACCTCACGGACGAACTGCTCCGGGAGCTCATCACCCTGAAGACGCAGTTCGCCGGCCTGCGGAACGAGGTCGACCAGGCGGAGTTGGCGGCGGTGCGCGCCCGCGTAGCCGTGCTGGAGAGCATGCTCGGGGAGTTGAAGCGGGTTGTGGACGAGCACGAGCGCCGCGGCGAGCGCCTGGCCGTCCTGGAGTCACAACACGCGGAGCTGCGGAAGCAGCTCGACGAGCGCGACCGGCGGTGGTGGCAGTTCTGGGTCGGAGCCGGGCTGGTCGGCCTCACGTTCGTCGCCAACCTCCTCATCCAGCTCTTCCTGCTCTTCTCCCGGAAGCCCGGCTGATGTCCGCCGCCCTTCCCCCCTTCGCCGTCTCCCCCCAGGAAGCCGGGCACACCGTCGCCAAGGTCCTCCGCGCCCGACTCGGCGGGCCGTCCTGGGCCGACGTCCGGAAGCTCATCGCCGCCCGCCGGGTCAAGGTCGGCGACGCCGTCTGCTCGGACGACGCCCGCCGGCTCAAGGAAGGCGAGGTCGTCGTCCTGCTCGAACACCCCAAGCCGCTCCCGCGAGCCGCCCACCCCGACCGCCTCGCCGTCCGCCACCTCGACGACCACGTGGTGGTGGTCGAGAAGCCGGCCGGGGTGAACACCGTCCGCCACCCGGCCGAGCTGGAGTGGTCCGAGCAGCGGCGCGAACTCGACCCCACCCTCGAAGACCTCACCCAGTGGGCCGTCGCCCGGCAACTGAACCGCCCGGCCCGCGAGCTGCCGCGCCTCCGCATCGTCCACCGGCTCGACAAGGAGACCAGCGGGCTGGTCGCGTTCGCCCGGTCCGTCCTCGCCGAGCGCGACCTCGGCCTCCAGTTCCGCAAGCACAGCGTCGTCCGCCGGTACCTCGCCGTCGTCCCGGGGTACCTGTCCCCGCGGACGATCCGGTCGAACCTCGTCCCGGACCGCGGCGACGGGCGGCGCGGCAGCACCCCGCACCCGGGCCAGGGGAAGGAGGCGGTCACGCATGTCGCGGTCGAGGAGCGGCTGCCCGGGTACACGCTGCTGTCGTGCCGGCTGGAGACCGGGCGGACGCACCAGATCCGCATCCACCTGTCCGAGGCCGGCCACCCGGTGTGCGGCGACAAGGTGTACGTGAAGCGGCGGGACGGGACGGCGTTCGACGACGCGAGCGGGGCGCCGCGGCTGGCCCTGCACGCGACCGAGCTCGGGTTCACCCACCCGGCGTCGGGGGCGGAGTTGCACTGGGCGATGCCGCTGCCCGGCGACCTGGCGAAGTTCGTCGAGCGGCTGCGGGGGGCGACCGGATAACGGTCGGTGTTGTGTGGCACCGGTCTCCGACCTGTGCAAGCATCACAGGTCGGAGACCGGTGCCACAAGACCGAAGTGTATCAGGCCGGCGCGGCGGCGAGTTCCCCGCGCAGCCCGGCGAGTCCCTCGCTCCCGAGCCGGACCAGCCGCCCGCCGACCTGCACCTCGAACAGGTCGTCCAGCTCCTCGTAGGTCAGCACCTCGACCGTCGCCCCGGGCACCAGCCCGAGGTCCCGCCAGTGCCGCAGCCGGGCCGGGTTGTCGTCCTGCGCCTCCCGCACCGTCACCCGGTCCCCGGCCCGGAACTCGCTCAGCGGGCGGAGCGTCCGGCGGCGCAGCTCGCCGGTCCGGGACGGGATCGGGTGCCCGTGCGGGTCCTCCACCGGCTCCCCGAGGTGGTCGGCGATCGCCTGCTCCAGCCGCGGGGAGATGGCGTGCTCCAGCGCCTCCGCCTCCGCGTCCACCTCGCTCCAGTCCAGCCCGAGCACCCGGGTGAGGAGCAGCTCGACCAGCCGGTGCCGGCGGATCACCCGCAGCGCCTCGGCGAGGCCGGCGGGGGTCAGTCGCGCCCCGGACTTCGGGGTGTAGGTGATCCACCCGGCCTCGGCCAGCCGCTTCAGCATCCCGGTGACGGACGGGGCCTTCACCCCCATCGCGGCGACGATCTCGTTCGGCGGGACGACCCGGTCGCCGCCGCCCAGCCGGTGGATCGCCTTCAGGTAGTCCTGGACCGCCTGCGACGGTTGCTCGGCCATGCCCGGCCTCCGGTGCCCGCGGTCCGCCGCCCCGGTCAGTTTAGCGGGCGCCGCGGCGAAACCCGCTACATTAGCCCTCTCCGACCCCATCCCACTCCCGCGGCCCCGATGACCCCCACCGACCCGCCCCCCGCCACGCGCGTCCGGTACTCCGTCCTGTTCCTGCTCTGCCTGCTGGCCATGATCACGTACATGGACCGGGCGGCCAACGGCAGCGCCAAGGACGCCATCATGGGGGAGCTGAACGAGCAGCAGAAGCAGCAGAAGATCGCCGCCGGGGAGTCGTTCACGGAGAAGGACCTGCTGACCAAGGAGGACTTCTTCTGGGTGCTGATCGCGTTCCAGCTGGCCTATGCGATCTTCGAGATCCCGTCCGGGTGGCTGGGCGACACCCGCGGGCCGCGGTCGACGCTGCTCCGGGTCGTGCTCTGGTGGTCCGCGTTCGTCGCCCTGACCGGGCTCGTCGGCACCACCCTGTTCGGGGTGTACCTCGGGTTCACCGCCCTGATCGTGATCCAGTTCCTGTTCGGGGTCGGGGAGGCGGGGGCGTTCCCGAACATCGCCAAGGCCCTGTACAACTGGTTCCCCGCGTCGCAGCGCGGGTTCGCCAAGTCGGTGATCTGGATGTCCGCCCGGTTCATGGGCGGGCTGACCCCGCTCGTCTGGGTGCTGCTGGTCAACCGCGGCGGGCTGGACTGGCACCAGGCCCTGTGGCTGTTCGCCGCCGTCGCCTTCGTCTGGTGCCTGTTCTTCTTCGCGATGTTCCGCAACAAGCCGGCCGAGCACCCCGGGGTGAACGACGCCGAGCGGGCGGCCATCGACGCCGGCCGGGTCGAGGCGAGGGGGCCGGTCCGGGTGCCGTGGGGCAAGCTCCTCCGGTCCCGGAACCTGTGGGCCGTGTGCCTGATGTACGTGGTCACCAACTACTGCTGGTACTTCCTGATGTACTTCCTCCCGTCCGCGATGCGGGAGGAGTTCAAGGACTGGAACGACCGGCCGGGCGGGGACCTGCTGCTGGCCCTGCTCGCCGGCTGCCCGCTGCTGGTCGGCATGTTCGGGTGCCTGGCGGGGGGCGTCATCTCCGACCGGTACATCGCCCGGACCGGGGACCGGAAGTGGGGCCGTCGGCTGCCCGGGATGATCGGGTACGGCGGGGCCGGGCTCTGCTACCTGGCGGCCGCCGGGGTGAAGCTGACCGACCCGGACAACCTGTTCCTGTTCGCCGGTCTGCTGATCCTGATGGGGTTCATGAACGACCTGATCATGGCCCCGGCGTGGGCCGTCTGCCAGGACATCGGGCGGGACTACGCGGCGACCGTGTCCGGGGCGATGAACATGACCGGGAACCTGGTCGGGGCCGTGTCTACCCTGCTCGTCACCGGCCTGGTCATGAAGCACAACCCCGGGACGCCGGGCATCCTGATCTGCTTCACCATGTACGGGGTGGTGTACTTCGTCGGCGTCGGATTATGGCTCCTGATCGACCCGACCAAGCCGATCGAGACGCCGGAGGAGGCGGCCGGCGAGCGGGGGGGGTGAAACTGGACCCGGAAGGCGTCCCAGGGCGTTGCCCTGGGACGCCGAGGTCCGGGTTCACGCCACGGCCGGCACCGGCGCCGGGACGGCCTCCGCGGCCGGCTCGGCGTACTCCCGCAGCTCGACCACCCCGTCTTTGAGCGTCAGGTAGTGGCACGGCTTCTCGGTCCAGCACCCGCTGTTGAAGTAGTGGACCGGGCCGGCCGTGTTCGCCGCCGGCAGGTGGGTGTGCCCGCAGCACACCGCCCGGCACCCGAGCCGCTCCGCGTACCGCACCGCCGCCGCCTCGATCTTCTGGGCGCACCGGAGGAACGTCTTGCTGTTCCGCTTCGCCAGCTTGGCGAAGTAGTGCGACTGGTCGACCTTCTGGAGGAAGTGGTACAGCCGGTCGGCGACCCAGGTGACGACCGGGTACCGGGTGATGAACTGGTCGAACCGGTGGCCGTGGAGGAACAGCACCCGCCGCCCGCCGCTCTCGACCACGTACTCGTCGGCGCACGCCACCCCGAGCAGATGCGACACGATCTCCGCCGGCCCGTCGTGGTTGCCGTTGATCCAGACCACCTCCAGCTCGTCGGACAGCTTCCGGATCTCCGACAGGACGCCCCAGTGGTGCTTGTTCAGCCGGCGGAAGTCGATCGAGTCGAACACGTCCCCGTTGAGGATCAGCCGGCGGGCGGCGGCCGCCCCGCGGCGGACCGACCCGAGGAACCGGACCAGCGCCCGGGCCTGGCAGTTGGCACTGCCGAGGTGGACGTCGGAGATCACGACGGCGTCGTACACGGCGGCCCCCGCGGCGCGAGGAAGGTGAGCGTACCTGTTGATAAGCGATCCGCTTATAGGAACGGTGTGTGGGGTGTGAAGACGGATCGATTCGTGCCTCGCGGCGGCGATTCAACCCGGCCGAACGTCAGAAATGGGTCGAACCGGCACTTGCTCTCGGTCCGCCAACACCTTATCGTTACGCCCAAAACCTCAGAATTATACTTCTGTTAAAACTATGGTTGTCTGAGTTGTCGGCGCGCCGGGAAAATCCGGAGAAAAATCGGGCGCTTCAGTTGCCCCCGCAAAGAAGCGAGGCTATTATTCGAGTGTCCCGCCGGGTGGTAGTTGCGGTGAATGGGCGACGCCGCAGCAGCCTCCGGCGGGACACTTTTTTCACCTCTACCGATCACGTCTCAATCTCAACCCTCCTAGCCGTCTTTTCAATCCACCTCCCCCAGACTTTTCCCCCTCGATCTGTTACCATCGGTCCGGTTGCCACCTCCGTTCCGGGCACCGGCTCATGGCTAAATCGTTTGCAGCCAAACGGACCCTCCCACTCGGACCGCTCCTCGCCGCGTTCCGCCCGAACGATGTCGCGACCGCACCCCACCTCGCCGCCGAACTCCTCGACACCGCTTCCGACGAAACCCTGACCGCGGAACTCGACCGCTTCGCGGCCGGTGTCCTCCCGATCGTGTTTCATCCGAATACGTTCCGCCGCGAGATCCGCTTCGTCCGCCACGCCCTTGCTCACCTGCTCCGCGGTCACGACCCGCTCCCGCAGCGGATCGCCCGTTGCGCTAGCCCCGGCGAGGCGTACCACGTCCCCGGCCTCGGCTCGGGGTTTTGGGCGGCCGCTTCCCGCGCCGTAAACCCCGCCGAAATCTCGATTTGGTGCCCGGGCGTCGAGCACGGGTTGAGCGCCCTCGGACTGCTTCCCGCCAACCCGGGGGGCGTCGCCGGTCGGTTCGCGGCGGTGTTGGAGGGCGTCACCGCGGTCCGCCGCTCGGCTCCCGACCTGACGCCGGTCCAGGTATCCGATTTCCTGACACGCGTGGGTCGGGTCGCCGGCCGGGAGTTGCCGCCGGCCGTTCCGCACCCGTTCGGGTTCGCCGCCACCCCCGACGACCTCCGCCGGGCCGTGCGCGAAGTCCGCACCCGCACCCCGCTCCGCACCAGGCTCCGCGAGGCGCCGCCGGCCGTGGTCGAAGCGGCCGGCCGGTTCCAGGCTGCGGCCGACGCCGGCGACCACGAGGCGGCGCTCGCCGCGTTCCGCGACGCCTTCCCGGACCCGGCGTGGGAAGCGGCCCTGCCCCACCTCGACGACGCCTACTCCCCCGCCCTCCCCGACGCCGACCGCGCCCGCCTCTGGTGCGAGACCGCGGCCGTTCTCCGCGACGCCTTCCGCGTCCACCCGCTCGAACTCGCCGACGTCGTGGTCGCGGCGGCCCAGCCGGTCGCGGTTCCGCCGCGCGACGGGTTCGGCGGGTTCTGCACCGACACGTTCGCGTTCCTCGCCGAGCTGGCGGCCGCCAACAGCCGCGACTGGATGGCCGCCCGCCGCGACCGCTACCAGTTCGTCCTCCGCGAGCCGCTGGTCGAGTTGTGCGCCGCGGTCGCCGACCGGTACGTCCGGCCGGTGCTGAACCGCGAGCACGGGTGGGACCTGGAGTGCGACGCCCGGCCGGGCCGGGCCCTCACCAGCATCTGCAAGAACGACTTCGGCCGCGGCGCCCCGTACCAGCCGGTGCAGTGGGTCACCTTCTACCGCCGGAGCCGGGCGACGAAGCGGGCCGACGCCCAGTTCTTCGTCCGCGTCGCCCCGGACGGGGTCTGCTACGGCTTCCACCTCGGCCGCACTGCCCGCGACGCCGGCCGGCAGTTCCGGGCCGCGATCCAGGAGCACGCCGACGCGGTGTTCCGCACCCTGTCGCCGGGGCGTCTGCTCGACGGCTGCCGGTTCTGGGCCGGCGACGAGCTGGAAGCGGACGTCCCGGTGCGGTCCGCGACCGACCTGCGGGCGTGGGCCGCGAACAAGACGGTGGCCGCCGGCGTCCACCGCCCGCCGGCCGACCCGGCCCTCCGCGGCGACGACCTGCCGGGCGAGGTGCTGCTCACCTTCGACCGCCTCCTGCCGCTGTTCGCCTGCGCCGCCGACGCCGACCCGGTCCCGCTGCTCGCCCGCCGCGGCGGCGTCCCGGACGCCCCGCCGCCGTACGACCCGGCGGCGTTCCACGGCGAGACGTACCTGTCGGAAGTCTGGCTCGACCGCGTCCTCGGCCTCTTGCGGCTGAAGCGGCAGCTCGTCTTGCAAGGCGTGCCGGGGACCGGCAAGACGCACGTCGCCCGCTGCCTCGCCCGGCTGCTCACCCACGACCGCCCGGACGGCGTCCGCCTCGTGCAGTTCCACCCGGCGTACAGCTACGAGGAGTTCGTCGAAGGGATCCGCGTCCGGAGCGTCGAGACGGCGGGGCGGACAGAGGTGGCGTACCCAGTGGAACCCGGTGTGCTGTGCGAATTCGCGGAGCAGGCCGCCGCCCGGCCGGCCGAGCCGCACGTCCTGATCGTGGACGAGCTGAACCGCGGCAACCTCCCGCGGATCTTCGGCGAGCTGCTGTTCCTGCTGGAGTACCGCGACCAGGCGGTGACGCTGCCGTACTCGAAGCGGCCGTTCCGCCTGCCGGACAACCTGTACCTGTTGGCGACGATGAACCCGCTGGACCGGTCCGCCGGGGCGCTCGACCAGGCGCTGCGGCGGCGGTTCTCGTTCGTGGACATGCCGGCCGACCCGGCGGTGCTGGCGTCGTGGCTGGAGGAGCACGGGACGGCGGAGCCGGGGGACGAGGCGTTCGGGCCGCGGGTGGTGCGGGCGTTCGAGGAGCTGAACCGCCGGCTGGCCCGGGACCTCGGGGCGGAGAAGCAGGTCGGGCACAGCTTCTTCATGGTGCCGGGGCTGGACGGGGCGAAGCTGGCGGCGGTGTGGGACCACCACGTCCGGCCGCTCCTGCTCGACTACCTCGGCGGCCGGTCGGACCGGCTCCGCGACTACGCCCCGGACCGGCTGCTGGGCGAGCGGGTCGGCAAGCGGCCGAAGCCGGTCACCGAGTCCTGACGGGAGCACCCATGCTGTCGCGGCGGAAGAGTTGGTTGCGGCGGTTGGTCGCCGGGGTAATGGTCACGCTGCTCGTCTACTTCTCGTGGGTGTTCGGGTCGCGGGAGTGGGAGCGGCGCGGCGGGGTCCGCGAGTTCGAGCAGGCGGTCGCGGAGACGGACGCCCTCGACCCGGGGTGGCGGTGGGACGACGTGCAGGCCGCCCGGCCGCGCCGGCCGGAAGGCAAGAACGCCGCGGACCTGATCCCCCGGATTAAGGCGGCGCTGGCCAAGGAATGGGACCGACACATCCCGGACCTGGACCGGGCGGCCGCCGAACTGCCGCCGAACGTCCGCCTCCCCGACCGGGTGCGGCGGGACGCGGTCGCCGCTCTCGCCGCCTCGCCGGAAGCCGTCCGGCTGGCCCGGGGCTTGAAGGACTTGCCCGACGGGGGCCGCACCATCACCCTGGCGGCGAACCCGTTCGACACCCTCCTCCCGGACACCCAGCACACCCGGGAGGTGTCGCAGCTGCTCTCCTGGGACGCCCGAGCGGCGGCCGAGGACGGGGATTCCCCCGCCGCGGGCGACGACCTTGCCGCCCTCCTGAACACCTCCCGGTCGATCGGGGACGAGTCGTTCCTGATCTCGCAGCTCGTGCGGATCGCCACCCGGACCGTCGCGATCCGGTCGGCGGAGCGGGTCGTCGCCCAGACCGCCGGCCCGGACGGCCTCGGCGCCCTCCGCCTCCCGGCCCTACAAGCGGCCCTCGCCCGGGACCTCGAGGAACCGCTGGTCCTGTACGCCGTCCGCGGGGATCGGGCGAGCTTCGACGTGCTGGCCGGGCGACTCCAGGACGGGACGCTGACCCTGGGCGACCTGGCCCCGTCGGAACGCAGCGTCGCCCTGAGCGTGGGGTGGTGGCACATGCGAGCCCGCCTGCCGCGCGACCGGGCGGAATGCCTCCGGTGGTTCAACGTCGCCGCCGCCATCGCCGCCCTCCCGGCCCACGAACAGGGGCCGGGGTGGGAGGGTCTCACGGCCCCTGCGGTCGAGGGCCGCATCCTGCCGAGGCTCCTGCCGGCGGTGGACAAGGTCGGCGTCGCCCACCTCCGCGGGGTGGCCGAGGGGCGGTGCGCGGTGGCCGGGCTGGCGTGCGAGCGGTTCCGGCTGACCCGCGGCCGGTGGCCGGCCGCTCTGGACGAGTTGTGCCCCGCGTTCCTCGACGCCGTGCCCGTCGACCCGTTCGGCGGCGACCCGCTGCGGTACACCACGCTGGCCGACGGGGTGGTGGTCCACTCGGCGGGGCCGAGGCCGGACCCGCGCTTCCCGCCGGCCGTCCGGCCCGGCATGCCCGACGGCGTCCACCACGGCTTCCGGCTGTGGAACCCGGACGCCCGCCGACAGCCCGCGCCGCCCGGCCCCGACGCCGAGGACCAGCCGTGACCCGGCCGACGGTCCGACTGGTCGAGCGGCGCACCCGGGAGGTCCGCCTCCCGGGCCGCGAGGTCGCGTTCCTCCTCACCCACGCCCGCCACCTCGTCGACGCCGTCCCGGCCTTCCGCCGCGGCCGGTACCGCCTCACCCCGCGCGAGCACGTCGGCTGGTTCGACGGCGCGATCTTTCGCTACGCAATCCGCCCGAAGCTGCCGTGGCCGAACGTCCGCATGCTCCTCGGCCTCGGCCCCGGCGACCCGACCACCGCCGACCCCGACGCCGACCTCCTCGATCTGTTGACTCGCGAGTTCGCCGACCGGCTGCGCGAGGTGGTGCGGGTCGGGCTGGTGCCGGGGTACCACGACCGCGACACCGACGGCGCCTTCCTCCGCGGCAAGCTCCGGCCCGCCGACCAGCTCCGCGACGCGGCCGCCCGCGCCTTCCCCGACCGCTTCTTCGTCACCGAATCCGTCCTCGACCTCGACACCCCGTGGAACCGCGTCGTCCGGGCGGTCGGCGACCGGCTGCTGTCCGCCCCGGGACTGGCCGGCCCCGTCCGCACCTGCCTCGCCGACGCCCTCGTCCCGCTGGAAGCCGTCGCCGCGACCGCCGCCGACGCCGACTTCGCGGCCGCGGACGCCGAACCCCGCGCCGCCCACTACCGCCCGCTCCTCGCCGTCTGCCGGCTGCTCCACGACGGCCTGTCGGCCGCCCGCCTGGCCGACGCCGGCGGCGGGGCGTTCCTCGTCGACCTGTCCCGGGCGTTCGAGCGCTACCTGGCCGAGGCGCTGACCGCGGCGCTCGCCGCCCGGCCGGGCTGGGCGGTCGAGGTCCACCCGCGGTTCCCGGTCGGCCCGACCGACCTTCAGCCCGACATCCTGGTCCGCCGGCGTGGCGAGCCGTGGGCGGTGCTGGACGCCAAGTGGAAGGCCGCCGGCCGCGCCCCGGACGCGGCCGACCTGCACCAGGTGCTCGCCTACGCGGCCGTCACCGGGGCGCGGCACGTCGGGCTGGTGTACCCCGGCCGGCGGTCCGGGCGCCGCACCGACCCGGCCCCGGGCGGGGTGGCGGTGTCGCGGTTCCGGCTGCGGGTGGTCGGCACGACGTCCGAATGTGACCGTGCGGCGCGGGCGTTCGCCCGGGTCGTCAGGTGTGCCGGCCGTGCCGGGCCTGCGGGGTCGGCGTGAAGGCCGGGTGAAGCCGGGGCGGGGGAACCCGCGGCGGGGGGTTGCGGGCGCGAAAAGCGTGCCGGTATGATGTCGGGGTGGACGAACCCGACCACGCCCCCGCGCCTCTCTCTTGGACGACGCCACCGCGGCCGCCCCGGCCGGCGGCCGGCCACCCCCTGATACGAAAGGCCGCACCCCTATGAATGCCGGCGCTCACTCGGCCCTCGACGCGAGCGTGCTGGTGCTGAACAAGACGTTCGTCGCCGTCCACATCGTCTCCGTCCGCCGGGCCTTCTGCATGCTCGCCAAGGACCTGGCCGAGGTGGTGAGCCTGGACGACGGCCAGTTCAACACCTACGACTTCGCGTCCTGGGCCGAGCTGAGCGCCTACCGCGCCGCCAACTTCCGGCAGGAGGAGGACGACTGGGTCCGCACCCCGACCGCCGAGATCCAGGCCCCGCGGGTCGTGCGCCTCTTGGGGTACGACAAGCTGCCGAAGCAGACGGTGAAGTTCAACCGGCGGAACATCTTCGCCCGGGACCACAACCAGTGCCAGTACTGCGGGAAGAAGTTCCCGACCAGCGAGCTGAGCCTGGACCACGTCACCCCGCGGAGCCAGGGCGGCGGGACGACCTGGGACAACATCGTCTGCGCGTGCGTGGACTGTAACGTCCGCAAGGGCGGCCGCACCCCGCGGCAGGCGAACATGACGCTGATCCGCAAGCCGGAGAAGCCGCGGCGGAGCCCGATGCTGAACCTGAAGCTGACCCAGCAGAAGTACCGGTCGTGGCAGTCGTTCATCGACAACGCGTACTGGAACGTCGAGCTGAAGTGAGCCTCCGGTGACACCAGGGTGTCACACCGCCCGCCCGGGACCCGGGCGGGCGGCGTCGCTTACGGCGCCAGGGCGAAGTCGTGGACCGTCTTGTCCGGGGCGACCTCCGCGGCCAGCCCGGACGTGGCCGTGCTGTGGTACTTCCGGGGGATGTCCTTCACCTTCTTGTACTTCGGGTTCGGGACCCCGCTGCTCTCGTCCACCAGGTACGGCGGGGTGACCACCACCTTGTAGCTCGCCGCGAACAGCTCGGCCTCGTACCCGCCGTCCGGCCGCAGGTCCACCTGCGCCCCCCGGCCGGTCCGCTCGTCGGTGAACTGGACCGACCCCTCGGCCACCGGCCGGCCCTGGAAGGTGACCGTCCCCTTCACCGCGACCGGCTTCTCCTCGGCCGCGCACCCGGCCAGCGCCGCCAGCCCCAGCGCGAGCAACGCCCACGCGCCCGGGCGGCGAGAACACGAAGTCATGACGGACCCCCGGTTGGGCCCGGCCGCCGTCGGGCGGCCGGGCGGACGCGAGACCCGACCGCCGGGGTCAGGGCAGGTTCGCAACCCCGCCCTCGTCGACGTCGACGGCGTTCTGCAGCGTCAGGAGGTCGACCTGGTTGATCAGGAACGAGACCGACCCGTCGCCCCGGAGGACGTTGACCCCGCCCGGGTGGGCGGACGCCAGCGGGGTGTTGCAGTTCGGGTGCAGCTGCCAGTTGGCGGTGACCGGCGGGTTCGGGGTCTGCCGGACGGTGGTCACGTTGAAGCACCGGGTGTCGACGTCGACGTCGGTCCCGAGGGGGACGGGCGTCGGCCAGGTGCCGTCGCCGTTGGGCACCCGGGAGATCTTGATCCCCATCGTCGGGCCGCTCGCCGTCATCGCCGTCCGGTTCTGGGTGTTCCCCTGCAGGTACGCCGACTGCTCCGCGACCATGACCGTGTTCGACAGCCCGTCGGCGACGTCGGCGATCTTCCGGGGCTGGACGCCGGGGAAGGTCCCGCCGGCCGAGTGGTGGGCCGACCCGGTCGGGCTGGTCCGGTCGGTGGTCCGGTGGTTGCTGCTGCCGGCCAGCGGGACGTAGCTGGCCCACTGGAACTGCGACGTCCCGAGCGGGGACGGCGAGGTCTGGGCCTGGGTCGGCGGGAGGTTGGACGACGGGCACCGGTAGAGCTTCGGCTGGAAGTCGCGGACGACCACCCGCTTCTTGTCGAACTCGTCGAACGGGGTGGTGCCCGTCCCCATCCACCAGGTGGACCCCTGGGAGAAGGCGGCCGTCCCCTGCGGGACGGCGTTGTACGAGTTCCCCTGCTCGACGAACTCGGCGATCAGCCACCAGAACGCCGCCCCGTGCGCCCCGCTGGGCGGCCCCCCGAGCCGGGCCACGGGCGGGAGGGTGCTGTACGTCGACTGGTAGTTGTGGACGGCGAGCCCGACCTGCTTCAGGTTGTTGGCGCACTGGATCCGGGCGGCCGCCTCGCGGGTCTTCTGCACGGCGGGGAGCAGCAGCCCGACGAGGACGGCGATGATGGCGATGACCACCAGCAGCTCGATCAGGGTGAACGCCCGGCCGCGGCCGGGCTGGCGGAGAGGGGGCATGGGAATGACCTTCCGGGGAGAAAAAGGGCGGTGCTCAGTATAGGCGACGACCGACCCGGGGTGCTAGCCGGGGAAGTGATGAGAGTCGATCCGGCCCAGATGTTAGGGGGACGTGCGCGTCGTAGCTGCGGGAACAAAGCCGATCAGCCGGTCAGGTCGGGTGCATCGCCTGTTTCGGCCTGCCTACGGCTCCGGACCCCTGGGGACGTCAGGGGCGGACCCAGTAGACCAGACCCCAGCGGAACACCGGGTTCGCACGCATGAGCCGGCCGCACGACCCCAACTCCTCGGCAAACGCCCGCCGGAACCAGTCGAGCTCCCCCTGCCTGTCGAGTACGGCCCAATCGGTCGCCGTCTCGCCGTACCTCGGGGGCGTGTGGTTGAAGTGGAAGAGCATCGGCCAACGGGGGCAGCCCGGACGTTGGCACTCGGGCATGCAACAGTAGCGGCGGAACCGCTGCCCTTCGTGCTCGAAGGGGAAGCCGGAGTCCGCGCCGATGTTCCAGACCAGTAACCCGCCGTCGATCAGCCGCTCCCACTCCGCCTCGTCCTCGCCCCCGCTACCCGTCAGGTAGTCGGAGGCGGGGCGAATCCATTCGGCGTAGGGGCCGACGAAGACGAACCAGTCTCGCGCCACCGGTGCCTCCACCCTCCGCGGCCGAACCGACACGAGCCTGCAAGACCCGAACGGGCGGGCGATCGGTTCCGAGCGCGGCAACCGTTTGCGGACGCAGCCGGCGTCAGATCCGGTCCAGGGAGTCGAGCCAGGCGACGAAGTCGGCGAACGTCGGCTGGTCGAAGTACTCCTTCCCGCTCTCCTTCATCTCCCGGTACACCGCCGGGAACCGCCGCTCCACCAGCAGGTCGTAACTCTCCTTGATCTCCTTCACCAGTGGGTCCTTGTCCCCGCCCGACACGAAGAACGACAGCGGCTGGTTCGCCACGTTCTCCTTCGGGTTCGTCCCCAGCGTCGCCCCCACCGCCCCCACCCCGCGGAACACGTCCCGGGCGTTGAACCCGACGTAGAACGCCATCTGCCCGCCGTTCCCCTTCCCGTGCGCCACCACCCGCGTCCGGTCCACCGAGTACTGCCCCAGCACCGTCTTCACGTCCTGCACCACCAGCTCCGTCTCGCTCGCCACCCACCCGTCCGCGTTCCCCGACTTCGGCCCCACCACGATGAAGTTGTGGTCCTCGCACACGTCGCGGAACGTCCGGGCCATCTTGTCCCCGTCCTTGCCCCCCTGCCCCGCGTCGTGGAACCACACGATCACCCCGTACGACTTGTTCGCGTCGTAGTTGTCCGGCACGTACACCCAGTACTCCCGCCCCAGCGCCTCGTTGTTCCGCTTCAGCATCCCCGTCTCGACCTTCGGCTTCTCCTCCTTCTTCGGCTCCTCTTTCTTCGGCTCGTCTTGCCCGCAGAAGTCCGGCTCCTCCGCCGCCTCCTCCGGGAACGGGTCCTTCGGGTCCTTCTTCGGCTTCGGCTGGCCCTCCAGCGCCTTCCCGGCGGACGACGGCAGCGGCAGCTTCTCCGGCAGGTCCGCCGGGGCCGGCACCAGCTTCGCCGTCACCGTCTCCGTCTTGTCCCCCTCTTTCCGCTTCACCTCGACCTTCACCTCCGTGTTCGGGGCGAGCCGCTGCAGCGCCGCGATCAGCGCCGCCCGGTTCTGCACCGGCGCCGGCGGCGCCATCCCCGCCGGGCCGATCTTCATCACCCGGTCGCCGACCTTGATCCCGGCGGCGTCCGCCGGGCTCTTCGGGTAGACGTACCGCACCTCCACCCCCGGCCCCGGGTCGTCGCGCATCGGCAGCAGGCCGAGGAAGGCGTTGACGTAGGCGGTGGCGGTGCCCAGGAGCGTCACCCCCTTGAACTCCACGTCCTTCCCGCCGCGCGACACCTTCACCGTGACCGTGTCCCCGTCGTACTTCGGGCCGAGGACGTGCTGCACCGTCGAGAAGTTCGGGATCGGCTTGCCGTCGATCTCCAGGATCTTGTCCCCGACCTGCATCCCGGCCCGCGCCGCCGCCGAGTCCGGCTGGATCGCCCCGATCACCGGGGCGGTGGTGTACTGGTCCGTCCCCTGCGGGTTGATCCCGAGCAGCCCGCGCTTCAGGTCCTTCCCCTGCTTCAGCCGCGGCAGGGCCGCGAACACGTCCTCCAGCGGGACTGCGAACCCGATCCCGCCGTCGTACACGTCCACCCCGGCCGTCTCCCCCTCCCCCCGGCTCGACGCCGGGACGATCACCCCGAACACCCGCCCGTCGATCGCCACCAGCGGCCCGCCGTAGTTCACCGGCGACGTCTTCGCGTCCGTCTGCACCGCCTTGCCCCAGATCCGGTTCGTCGCGCTCACGATCCCGACGCACATCGACGGCGGGTGGTCGGTGTCCGGGTCGGAGGTGCGGCCCAGCGCCAGCGCCCACAGCCCGATGTCGATGTCCTTCTTCGGCACCGCGTCCGGGACCGGCAGGTCCTTCGCGTCCACCTTCAGCAGGGTGAGCATCCGGGTCTGGTCGTTCGCCACCACCTTGGCGACGAGCCGCTCCCGGCCGGGGACGGTGACGAAGATGTCGGTCGGCTTGTTGGCGAAGTTGAACGCGCTGGTGACGACGTACCCGTCGGCGGCGACGACCAGCCCGGTGGTCGGGCCGACGCCCTTGCGGACCCCGCCCCCGCCCCCCCCGGGAGGGCCGCCCTTCTTCGGCGGGGCGCCGATCACCTCGGCCCCACCGGCCGTCTCGATCTTCACCACCGCCGGGGCGACCCGGGCGGACGCCGCCTTCATCGCCTTCTCGGTCGCCTCGTTCAGGTCGGCCGCCCGCGTCGGCGCCGGAACGAGCAGCGCGGCGGCGACCAGCAGGCGGGTACGGGTCGGGGTCATCGGTAGGGTCCGGGTGGCGGTGTCTGGTCTTGTGGCACAGGTCTCTGACCTGTGAGAGCTGGCACAGGTCAGGAGACCTGTGCCACAAACCCGGGCGGGTCACGGCGCCTTCGGAACCGGGGCGGGCTGCGGCGGGGCCGGCTTCGCCGGGTGGGTGCCGAGGGTCAGGTCGAGCGTCTGCAGGGCCTCCCCGCGCCGCACCTCCACCCGCACCTTCTGGTCCGGCCGGGTGTTCTTCTTCACCCACGCGGTGAACGCGTTGATGCTCGCCACCGGCTCCCCGTCCACGAAGCTGACCAGGTCGTCCGGGCGGAACCCGGCCTTCGCCGCCGGCGACCCGGACACCACGTCCTCGACGTAGGCGGGGGTGCGCTCCAGCACGTTCGGGACGAAGACGAGGCCGTGGTACCCGCCCTCCCCGCCGGTGATCTTGTCCCGCTTCACCGCCTTGTACTTCCCCTGCATCCCGAGGGCGACGAACTCCGGCAGGCTGACGGTGACCGTCTTCTCCTCTTCCTTCTCCTTGCCGTCCTTGTCCTTCACCAGCTCGCGGAACTTCACGTCCACCTTCGCCCCGACCGGGATGGCGTAGTTCATCCAGGTGTCGGAGAGGGTGTTCTTGATCTCCCGGCCGACCACCCCGAGGAGCTTCCCGTCGCGGGTCAGCAGCGCCCCGCCGGCCGCCCCGGGGTTGTTGGTGATCGCGTCGACGACGTACACCTCGCCGGTGTACGGGAAGTCGAACACCCCGCGCCGCCCGGCCAGCTTGGTGTGGGCCATCACCGCCCCGCGCTGGAGGCTCAGCGGCTCGTCCCGCAGGGCGATCTCGAACGTGTTCGTCAGCGCCAGCACCCAGTCCCCGGGCTGGGCCGGCGGCCGCTTCGCCGCCTCGGCGAAGTCGAAGTAGTCGAGGTTCAGCCCGGTCGGCTCGTCGGCCTTCTTCCCGTCGACCTTGATCTTCACGATCGCGGCGTCGAGTTCCGGCTCGGTGGCGAGCACCTGGGCCTTGAGCCGCCGGCCGTCGTACAGGTGGACGACCAGCTCGGACGTGTCGAGTAACTGGCTCGCCACGGTGAGGACGTGGCCCTCGGCGCTGATGATGATGCCGGTGCCGTAGTTGTTCAGGCGGGAGAACCCGCCGGCCCCGAACATCTTCACGAGCTTCTGGTTGGCCTTCTCGGCGACCTCGCTGAACGGGTCGGCGGCGCGGGCCGGGGCGGCCGCGAGCAGGGCGGCGGCGGCGAGGGCGGCGGTGCGGGTGGTCATGGTGGTTCGTGTGCGGGGGTTACCGACCCGTGGGCGAGGCACTCCTGCCTCGCACGAGTTGGTGCGAGGCAGGAGTGCCTCGCCCACGGGGGGAAATGTCACTTCTTGCCGAGGGTGTACTTGCTCACGGTGAGGACGCCGTACCGCTTGTCCTTGTGCCGGACCTCGATCCGGTGCGGCAGCTTCCGCCCGTCGCCGACGTCCTTGTAGTCCGCTAGGAACACCTCGCACGGGTCCTCGTCCTTCGAGACGAACGTCTCGAACCCGAGCAGGGTGCTGTCCTTCAGCGACACGTACCACTTGCACTCGGTCGACCCGTGCTTGGTCCTCAGCACGGCGCAGTCCGCGCGGAGCGCGGCGAGCGACTTCGGGGCCGACCCGTCGGTCGGGTGCGGGTAGAACGGCTCGTGCCCGCCGTGGGCGCACAGCCCCTCGAACCCCTTCGGGCCGACGGTCAGCAGCCGGTGGTAGTGGTACAGGGCGAGCATCAGCCCGCCGCTGTTCACCGGCTCGGCCTGCAGCCGGGCGTCGGTGTCCTGCAGCGGCCGCAGCTTCTGCTCGACGTTCAGCTTCAGGGTGACGAGCGGGTCGGCGTCGTCCTTCCCCTCGGTCACCTCGAACCGGAACGGGGCCTTCCGCAAGCCCACCTCGGCCTCGCCCTCGGCGGCCCAGGCGCCGGCGACCGGGGCGAAGTCGCCGTGCTTCTTCAGGTTCGCCAGCAGGGCGTCCCGCTCCTGCTCGTTGAAGTACCAGTTCGAGTAGCCCTTTTTGGCCACGTACATCTTCGCCGCCTCGGGGCTCCCGCCCTTCTTCGGCACCAGGTCCTTCTTCGGGTCCTTCTTCGGCGGCGGGGGCGGCACCGGCGGGCCGCCCGGGCCGCCCGGCTGCGGCTCCTTCTCGGTCGCCATGTTCCCCATCAGCCGGACCAGCATCTCGACCGAGTCGTTCTTCCGCCGGACGGTCACCGGTACCCGCCAGTCCCGCGGGTAGATGCCGAGCACGTTCTTGTACTGGTTCGTGCTGGTCACCGGCCGGCCGGCGAACCGCAGGAGCTGGTCGCCCTCCGCCAGCCCGCGCCGCTCCGCGTCCGACCCCTCCAGCACCGTCCGGACGACCATGTCGGAGATCTCGGCGTCGTCGGACCGGGTGCCGACCGCCGCCCCGAGGGTGGCGTGGTCGGTGTCGATCCCGGCCCGCAGGTGGCCGAGGAAGTTCTTGATCTGGTTGACCGAGATGGCGTACCCGACACCCGAGTTGACCCGCCCGCGCTTCTCGAACGACCCCCGGCCGTTGATCCCGATCAGCTCGCCGGCCATGTTGAACAGCGGGCCGCCCGAGTTCCCCGGGTTGATCGACGTCTCGATCTGGATGCAGTCGGTGTACTCCAAGAGCCCCTTCCCCTCCGGCGGCTGGTACCGGTTCACCCCGCTGACGACGCCGTAGGTGACGGTCGGGGTGAAGTCCATCGCCAGCGAGAACGGGTTGCCCATCGCCAGCGACCAGTCGCCGATCCGCACCTTGTCGCTGTCGCCCAGCGCGACGAACGGGAACGGCTTGCCCGCCTCCTTCGGCAGCAGCTTGATCAGCGCCACGTCCCCGACCTTGTCGAGGCCGACGAGGACGGCGTCGTACAGGACGCCGTCGGCCAGCCCGCAGGACGGGAGCGGGCCGGTCGCCTGGACGACGTGGAAGTTGGTCAGGGCGTACCCGTCCGGGCTGATCAGGACGCCGGACCCGCTCCCCTGCCCGCCGGGCTGGCAGACCGCGACTACCGCCGGGTGGACCTTCTTGATCGCGGCGATCCGCTGCTTCTGGGCGTCGAGGACCGGCTGCTCGACCTCGACCGGGG
>JAESGM010000183.1_pt1 | contig 127427 bp, 139 predicted proteins | sample 9269721 | NCBI WGS metagenome assembly JAESGM01 (sample SAMN15720920, study PRJNA650825) | algae metagenome | isolation source: Komarekiella atlantica HA4396-MV6 and co-occurring heterotrophs from... | place: USA: Theobald House, Kauai, HI | collected 2009-07-29 | reverse complement strand
GCTGAACGGCACGGGCGAGAAGATGGATGCGCTGGAGGAGTTCTATCCCAAGCGCATCGCCGACCGCATCCTCGGCATGGGCGACATCGTCTCGCTCGTCGAGCGCGCATCCGAGACCATCGACGCCGAAAAGGCGCAGGCGATGGCCAAGAAGATGCAGGCCGGCAAGTTCGACCTCGACGACCTCGCCGACCAGCTTCGCCAGATGCAGAAGATGGGCGGCATGGGCGGGATCATGGGCATGATGCCCGGCATGGGCAAGATGAAGGACCAGATCGCGACCGCCGGGTTCGACGACAAGACCTTCGCCCGCCAAATCGCCATCATCCAGTCGATGACGAAGGCCGAGCGCGGCAATCCGGACCTCTTGAAGCATTCGCGCAAGAAGCGCATCGCGGCCGGTTCCGGCACCGACGCCGCGGCGATCAACAAGCTCTTGAAGATGCATCGCCAGATGGCTGACATGATGAAAGCCATGGGCGGCAAGGGTAAGGGCGGCGGCGTGATGCGCGGCCTGATGGGCGGCATGGCCTCCAAGATGGGGCTCGGCGGCATGGGCGGTCTCGGTGGACTCGGCGGCGGCATGCCCGACCTTTCGAAGATGGACCCCAAGCAGCTCGAAGCTCTGCAGAAGCAGGTTCAGGCATCCGGCCTCGGCAAGGGCATGCCCGGCGGACTGCCTGGCCTTGGCGGCGGCGGCGGATTGCCGGGCCTCGGCGCCCTTCCCGGCCTGCCGAAGAAGAAGTGAGGAGACGATGATGCAGGACGACACCCAACGCGCGCGCGACCTCCTCGCCGGCTACCGCGCCTCGATCGACAACATCGACGCGGCTCTGATCCACATGCTTGCCGAGCGCTTCCGCTGCACGCAGGCGGTCGGCAAGCTGAAGGCCGAGCACGGCCTGCCGCCGGCCGACCCGGCGCGCGAGAAGACCCAGATCGAACGGCTCCGCCGGCTTGCCGACGACGCCAATCTCGACCCCGATTTCGCGGAGAAGTTTTTGAACTTCATCGTCCGTGAAGTCATCCGCCATCACGAGGCGATCGCCTCTGAGAAACACGAAAACGCTTGAATTCAACTTTTCCAGGAGAACTGAAATGGCACTGAAAATCCGCCTCGCCCGCGCCGGCTCCAAGAAGCGCCCCTACTACCACGTCGTCATCGCCGACGTCCGTTCGCCCCGCGACGGCCGCTTCATCGAGCAGGTCGGCTCGTGGAACCCGACGCTGCCGAAGGACGCGGAGCGCGTGAAGCTCAACAACGAGCGCATCCAGCATTGGCTCGACCACGGCGCCCAGCCGACCGACCGCGTGCTGCGCTTCCTCGACCAGGCCGGCCTCGTCAAGCGCGAAGCCCGCAACAACCCGAAGAAGGCCGAGCCGGGCCAGAAGGCCCAGGAGCGCGTCGCCGCGCAGAAGAAGGCCGAGGACGACGCCGCCGCCAAGAAGGCCGCCGACGAGGCTGCTGCCGCCGAGGCCGCCAAGGCGCCGGCCGCCGAGGAGACTTCGGAAGAAGCCGCGTCGTAAGCTTTCGTTTCAGCGAACTGCCAAAGCCCCGCCGGTCCTGCCGGCGGGGTTTTTGTTTGCGCGCCTGCCGTGAACTTTTTCGAAATTGCCGCAGCGAAATCTGTCGGCTACGCCTGTCGTCGTTCGTCTTTTCATCAAGCGCGCGAGGCCAGGACATGCTCTACGCCATTCTTTGCTACAATCACGAAGACACGGTCGGCCAGTGGACCAAGGAGGAGGACGACGCCGTGATGGCGCGCCTCGACGCCGTCCTCCAGCCGGTCGAACGGTCCGGCAAGCTCGGCCCCGTCGCGCGCCTCCTGCCGACGACGGCTGCCACCACGCTGCGCAAGGCGGGCGGCGAACCGCTTGTCATCGACGGACCCTTCGCCGAGACCAAGGAACAGTTCCTCGGCTTCTACCTCGTCGATTTCGACGATCTCGACCAGGCGCTCGCCTTCTCGAAGGACCTGGCCGAGGCCAATCCCGGCGGCGGCTCCTATGAAATCCGGCCGGTCGGCTATCTGCGCGACCGCGACAGGGAAAAACTCGCTTCATGACCGACGCCCGCGCCATCGAGACGCTGATATCCGCCGCCCGCCCGCAGGCGGTCGGTGCGCTGCTGCGCTATTTCCGCGATCTCGACCGCGCGGAGGAGGCGTTTCAGGAGGCGTGCCTGAGAGCGCTGAAGAACTGGCCGAAGAACGGCGCGCCGCGCGATCCGGCAGCCTGGCTGATCTTCGTCGGGCGCAATGTCGGCATCGACGCGGTGCGGCGCGACAAGCGCCTCGTCGCGCTGCCGGACGAGCCGGCGCTGTCGGACCTCGAGGATGTCGAGACGCCCCTCGCCGAGCGCCTCGACGGCGCCGATTATCGCGACGACATATTGCGCCTGCTCTTCGTCTGCTCCGATCCGGCGCTGCCGGCCGAGCATCAGGTGGCGCTGGCGCTACGCATCGTCTCCGGCTTGACCGTGCCGCAGATCGCGCGCGCCTTTCTCGTCTCGGAAGCGGCGATGGAGCAGCGGATCACACGCGCCAAGGCGAAGATCGCCGCCTCCGGCCGCCAGTTCGAGACGCCGGACGCCATCGCGCGGTCGAGCCGTGTCGGCGCGGTGGCGGCGATGATCTATCTCGTCTTCAACGAAGGCTATTCGTCGCGTCCGGAAGCGGGCCAGGCGGCCACGGTCCTGTGCGAGGAGGCGATCCGGCTTGGCCGGCTGCTCCTGCGCATCTTCCCGACCGAGCCCGAGATCATGGGACTTCTCGCGCTGATGCTGCTGCAGCATTCGCGCTCCGCCGCGCGGATCGACCCGGCAGGCGAGATCATCCTTCTCGACGACCAGGACCGCTCGCACTGGAACGCGAAGATGATCGGCGAGGGGCTGGCGCTTGTCGACAAGGCGTTCCGCCACCGCCAGCCCGGCAGCTACCAGATCCAGGCGGCGATCGCCGCGCTTCACGCCCGCGCGAAGACGGCGGACGAGACCGACTGGACGGAGATCGAACTCCTCTACCGCATGCTGGAGCGCGTCGAGCCGTCGCCGGTCGTGACGCTCAATCGGGCTGTCGCGCTGGCGAAGGTGCAAGGCGCGCAGGCCGCGCTCGACCTGATCGAACCGCTCGGCGACCGGCTGTCGGGCTATTTCAACTATCACGGCCTGCGCGGCGGGCTGCTGCTCGAGCTCGAACGCTGCCGCGAGGCGCGCGAGGCGTTCGACCGCGCCATCGCGCTCGCGCGCAACCCGGCCGAAGCCGCCCACATCCGCCGCCATCTCGACCGGATGCAGGCGAAGACAGCCTAGATTTTCGCTTGGCCGCTGTCGGTTCGCTTGGCAGCGGATCGTCCTTGGAAAGACATCACGAAGGAGATCACGATGACCCCCGAACCCAAGGCCGAAACCGAACACGAACTCGTCCTCACCCGCCTTCTCGACGCCCCGCGCGACACGCTCTACCGCTGCTGGACCGACGCAGAACTGCTGCCCAAATGGTTCGTGCCGGCGCCGTGGACGATCGCGAAGGCCGAGGTCGATCCGCGTCCCGGCGGACGGTCCTTCCTCGTCATGCGCGATCCGGACGGCAACGAATATCCCAATGACGGCGTCTATCTGGAGATCGTGCCGAACGAGAAGATCGTCTTCACCGACGCCTACACGGCCGGCTGGGTGCCGTCGCAAAAGCCGTCTTTCACTGGCATCATCACCTTCGCCGACGAGGGCGGAAAGACGCGCTACACGGCGCGGGCGCGCCATTGGCGGGCGGAGGACAAGGAAGCCCACGAGAAGATGGGTTTCCACGAAGGCTGGGGCATCTGTGCGGACCAGCTCGAGGCGCTGGCGAAGACCCTCTGACCTAAAGCAGCCATTCGATATCGAGGCGTTTGAGGACGCCGATGACCAGCCGGTCGCGCAGCCCCATGCCGGGCTCGCGGCGGAGCGGCGTCGGCAGGTCCGGGCGTTTCCAGACCAGACCGCGATGTTCGGACAGCGCCACCTCATAGGCGTTCTCCGGCACCACGTCGTCGAATGCGTCTGCGACGAGCCCGGCCAGAAGCGGCGATTCGATGACGATGCCCATTTCGGTGTTCAGATCGATCGAGCGCGGGTCGAAATTGAACGAGCCGACGAAGAGGCGTTCGCGATCGACTGCAAAGGTCTTGGCGTGCAGCGTCGAGGCGCCGGCGCGCAGGGCCGAGGCCGAACCGCTGCCCGAGCCGCGCAGCCGGCTCGACACGCCGAGGCGGCGGCCCTTGCGCCGCTCACGGCGGGACGGCGCCTGCCGCGCGCCGTCACACATCTCGAAAAGACGGACGCCGGCACGCAGCAACTGCCGCCGATAGGGCGCGTAGCCGGCATGGACCGCGCCGACATCGGTCGCCTCGTAGGCGTTGGTCAGGATCGAGACGTCGACGCCGCGGGCGCGCAAGGCCCGCAGATTGGCGACGCCGCGCTTTCCCGGCACGAAATAGCCGGCGATGATCGCAAGCTCCCGCTTCGGCGTGCCGATGGCGTTTTCGAGGAGGCCGGAGAGCCGCGCATCGCTGCCCTCGCCCTTTTTCAAATGTCCGAGCGCCTTGCCGGGATCGTCGTGCAGGAGCGACACCTTCGCCCATTCCATCGGCAGCCGCGCCTCGGCGAGCTGGCGCACGATCTCGAGGTCGCGGACGGCCTTCAGGAAGCGCCGCGCGGTGGGGTCGCGCTCGACGATGGAGCTGCGCTTGCGCAGCCGGCGTACGCCGCGCGGGCCGACGCGGCGCAGAAGCAGGCGGGCCGGGAAGGAAGAGGCGGCATTCCAATAGGCCTCGAACTGCGCTTCGACTTCGTTCACGACCGGGCCGATGGCGAGCACGTCGAGATCGGCGAAGAGCGGGCCGTCGGCGACGCCGAAATATTCGTCGCCGATGTTGCGGCCGCCGATCACCGTCGCCTGGCCGTCGACGGTGAAGCTCTTGTTGTGCATGCGCCGGTTGAGGCGCGGGAAGTCGAAGACGTAGCCGAGCACCTTCGGCCAGCGGACGGGGAAGGGATTGAAGAGCCGCACCTCGACGCGCGGATGGCGGTCGAGCGCGAACAGCACCTGGTCGAGCCCGTCGATGCCGTTGTCGTCGAGGAGCAGCCGCACGCGCACGCCGCGATCGGCGGCGTCGAGCACCTCTTCGAGAAGCATCGTGCCGGTGCGGTCGCCGCGCCAGATGTAATATTGCAGGTCGAGCGTCGTTTCGGCCTGGCGCGCGAGCGACATGCGCGTGGCGAACGCCTCCGGCCCGTCGGCGAGAAGGTAGACGCCGGAGAGGCCCGGATGGGCGTCGACCGAAGGCCGGGTCATGCGCGCCAGCGTCGTCTGGCTGACGTCTGGGGCGGGGCCTGACTTCGGCAGGGCATGCTGCGGCAGGGTGAAGGCGCGGCGGATGGCGGCGGCCGTGACGAGTGCAGCGCCCAGGGCCAGCAATTTTCCGCTCGCGCGCATTCATTCCTCCGATCGCCGCAGTACAATCGTTCCGCGCGCTTCCGGTTCCGGCCGGTCGGGTGGCCAAATATTTCCCGAGGACCATGTCGGGAGGAAGCGCGGCCGTTCGTCATCCTGTCGCAACACGACGAAAGAGGAGAATACCCATGAGCTATGTCGACGGATTCCTGCTTTCCGTTCCGAAGTCCAACCTCGAGACCTACAAGGAACATGCCCGCGTTTCGGCCGATGTCTGGCTCGAGCACGGCGCCACCGGCTATGTCGAGTGCCTGGCCGACGACGTGCCCTATGGTGAACTCACCTCGTTTCCGCGCGCCGTGCAGGCCAAGGACGACGAGATCGTGGTCTTCGCCTGGGCGACCTATCCCGACAAGGCCAGCCGCGACGCGGTGATGAAGAAGGTGTTCGAGGACCCGCGCATGAAGCCGGCCATGGAGAACATGCAGTTCGACGGCAAGCGCTTCATCTATGGCGGCTTCGACGCGTTCATCGAGCGCTGACCGGAGGACGAAACGATGTCGGACTATCACTATCCCGGCGTGACGCCGCATCTGATGTCGAAGGATGCGGTCGCCGCCATCGAGTTCTACAAGCGCGCGTTCGGCGCCGAGGAACAGGGCGAGCGCATGCTGATGGACGACGGCAAGCGCATCATGCATTGCGAACTGAAGATCAATGGCGGCACGCTGATGGTCGCCGACGCGATGCCGGAATACGGCTATCCGTGGGTCGAGCCGCAAGGCACGACGTTGAATATCATCGTCGACGACGCCCGTGCCGTGTGGGACCGGGCGGTGGCGGCGGGCTGCACGGTGAAGATGCCGCTCGAAGTCGCCTTCTGGGGCGATCTCTACGGCCAGTTCAACGATCCGTTCGGGCACAATTGGGCGGTGGTCGGGCCTGCGCCGAAGGGGTGACGAGGGGCTATCCATCGCCCCCCGCAAGACCGCAAACGCAAAAGGCCGGGCGTAGACCCGGCCTTTTCAATCAGTTCCAGTGCCTATCAGGCCGCCTGCTTCTTCGGCTGGATCAGCCCACGCGCGACCAGCAGTTCGGCGATCTGGACCGCGTTCAGCGCGGCGCCCTTCCTCAGATTGTCGGAGACGACCCACATGTTGAGGCCGTTCTCGATCGTCTGGTCCTCGCGGATGCGGGAGATGTAGGTTGCGTCCTCGCCGGCCGAATCGAGCGGGGTGACGTAGCCGCCGTCCTCGCGCTTGTCGATGACGAGGCAGCCGGGGGCGTCGCGCAGGATCTCGCGCGCCTCGTCGGCGGTGATCGGGTTCTCGAACTCGATGTTGACCGCTTCGGAATGGCCGATGAAGACCGGCACGCGCACCGCGGTGCAGGTGACCTTGATCTTCGGGTCGAGCATCTTCTTGGTCTCGGCCATCACCTTCCACTCTTCCTTGGTCGAGCCGTCATCCATGAAGACGTCGATGTGGGGGATGACGTTGAAGGCAATGCGCTTGGTGAACTTCTTGGCCTCGACCGGATCGGCGACGAAGACGGCGCGGGTCTGGGTGAAGAGCTCGTCCATGCCTTCCTTGCCGGCGCCGGAGACCGACTGGTAGGTCGAGACCACGATGCGCCGGATCGTCGCGTGATCGTGGAGCGGCTTCATCGCCACGACGAGCTGGGCCGTCGAGCAGTTCGGGTTGGCGATGATGTTCTTCTTCGAGAAGGCGTCGATCGCGTCCGGGTTCACTTCCGGCACGATCAGCGGCACGTCCTGATCGTAGCGGAAGGCGGACGAGTTATCGATGACGACGCAGCCCTGGCGACCGATCTTCGGCGACCATTCCTTCGACACGTTCCCGCCGGCCGACATCAGGCAGATGTCGGTGTCGGAAAAATCGTATTGCGCGAGGTCGCGCACCTTCAGCGTGCGGTCGCCATATGAGACTTCCGTACCCTGGCTGCGGCGCGAGGCGAGCGCCACGATTTCGTCGGCCGGAAAGCCGCGCTCTTCCAGAATGTTCAGCATTTCGCGCCCGACATTGCCGGTGGCGCCTGCGACTGCGATCTTGAAACCCATTTCGTTGATCCTCGATCTCTCCGCGCTTCGACCTTGAGACCGTCCGCCGGCCGTGAAGCGGACCCTCTCCCTGGCCAGACCGGGGAGAGAGCGGACAAGGCCAGGCGATCAGACAGTTTTGGTGGTGGTTTTGGAGAGCTTGGTGGCCAGGGTCGAACGGGCATGCGCGCGCGCCTCGCCGCGCCCGAAGGCTCCGAGCGAAGAGGCCATGAATGCCAGGATGAGGCCGCGCATTTTCGAAATTCCCGTTCGGCGGGGGTTTTACGCGGTTCTGTGGAGGAGTCAATCCGGGGAGGGAGGGGAGTAGGGGAATAGGGGAGTAGGGGAAAAAAGCTTGGCCGACAAAGTGATCGACTTGCGTCCGCGGACTTGCGCCCAAATACTCCCCTACTCCCCTACTCCCCTACTCCCCTACTCCCCTACTCCCCTACTCCCCGCTCAATGCGGCCCAGTCCGCCCACGCGTCTCGGCCATCAGCTCGTGCACGTAGCGCAGCTTCTCCGCCGCCGGCTCCGAAATCACGAACGGGTAGAGGTCCGGCAGGCCCATGCAGCGGTTGATCTGGTTGGAGGCTTCGCAGAGGATCAGCCAGCGCGTCAGGAGCTCGTCGAAATCGGCCGGCGGCTCGGGGTCGGCGGGTTTGGCGGCGACGGGCTGGTCGGCGAACTCGCCTTCGTTCGGCGGCAGGTCGTGCTCGACGGCGGTGTCGAGCCGGCCGAGCGGCATGTTGAGCGCGGCGGTCATCTCCAGCGTGTCGTAGATGTGGAGATAGTGGGCCCAGGTCTCGGCCCAATCCTCCCACGCGTGGCTCGCCGCATAGTGCGAGATGTAGTTCTGCTCCCAGCCGGGCTGCGGGCCGGCTTCGTAGTGGCGCTGCAGCGCCTGCATGTAGTCGTCGCGGTCGTCGCCGAAGAGCGCGCGGAAGCGGTCGAGCCATTGCCCGTCGTCGCGGATCAGGCGGTCCCAATAGTAATGGCCGAGTTCGTGGCGGAAATGGCCGAGCAGAGTGCGGTAGGACTCGCCCATGGCGACGCGCATCTTCTCGCGCTCCGGGCTGTCGGCCTCGGCGACGTTGAGCGTGATGAGACCGTTGTCGTGGCCGGTCAGGACGCGTTCGCCTCCCGGCCCCGCGCCGATCGGGTCCGCCAGGAAGTCGAAGGCGAGGCCGATTTCGTCGCCGGGGTTCGCCTTGGGAAACACGTCGAGCCCGAAATGGAGAAGCTGGTAGATGGCGCGCTTCTTGGCCGCCTCGGTGTGGGCCCAGCGCTCCGGATTGCCGATGATCGACAGGTCAGGGATGGTCTTGTTCAGCGAACAGGCGCGGCAGAAGCCGCCCTCGACCTCGGCCACCCAGTTGCAGGCGGCCGGCAGCGCGTTGGTGCAGGTGAAGCCGCCCTGTCCGGTGACGACGAAATTCTCCTGCATCGGATCGTAGAGAACGGCGGTGCCGCAGGCGAGGCACATGCCGTTCTCGAAATAGAGGCGGCTGGAACATTGCGGGCAGGAGAAGAGCTTCATGGGAGGATCATCCGGAGAGGGTGTCGAGCCCGCAAAACTCGCGACGATCGCAGCCGTTCCGGCGATTGCCGCATCGCGCAAAAGAAAAGCCGCCGGCGCGAGGCCGACGGCTCTTCCTGCGAGAGGGTCCGGGTTTAGCGGACGATGTAGACGATCCGGCGCGATTCCGGCTCGATGACGACCGGCTGGCCGTTGATGTAAGCGTAGCGGTAGTCGTAATCCGGGATCTCGCGGATCTCGACGGTGTCCGGCACGCCGGCGCCGACGACGACTTCACCTTCGAGGTAGACCGGCTCGACTTCGTTCTCCATCACATAGGTGCGAAGCTGCGGGTCCGGATCGGTCAGGACGCCTTCGGTGAGGCCGCCGGTGGCGGCGCCCGCGACGGTGCCGACGGCAGCGCCGATCGGGCCGGCGACCAGAGCGCCGGCGATTGCACCGGTGGCTGCGCCGGAAATGGCGCCAGCGCCCGTCGCGGTGCTTTCCTCATAGGTCGCGACCGGGATCATTTCGGCCGGGCGCTCCGTGACGACGATCTGCGCGCCGGCATTGTCGGCGATCAGATAGTCGGAATAGGCCCAGCCCTGCGAACCGCCGGCCGAAACCTGGCACCACTTGGAATTCTCGAGGCAGCCCGAAAGCGTCGCTTCGCCATTGGCGGCGATCGAGCCGACGATCGGGTATTGCGGGCCGGGGCCGGCGCGCACGTTCAGATCGGTGGTGGCCGTGACGGCGGTCTGGGCAAATGCCGCAGACGAGGCCATGAGGACGACGGCAAAAGCCGCCGACGAGGTCAGGATGTTCTTCATGTTCGTGTTCTCCGCAGGGGTGTCACCTTCGCCGTAACAACGGCGTGAACGCCTTGCGGTTCCCCGGTTTGGCGTCGGATCACAATTCGGTCATCATGATCGGACAACCAGCACGTATAACGTGCGGGTAAGAAGCGTGTGCGAGAGTGATCGGCAGGCCGACGCTTTCGCGTCCACGCGCCCGGACGGGCCGCAGTTGATCTCAGGCAATTCGAAAGGCAGACGGATGGCAGGACGGGGAAAGATTTTGCTGGGCGCGCTCGTGGCGCTCGGCGCCAGCGTGTCGCTCGCCCAGGCGCAGCAATGCGGCAATGACGGCTCGGGCTTCGAGGCCTGGAAGGGCCAGTTCGCCCAGCGCGCCGCGTCGAGCGGCATCGGCCAGCGCGGCATTTCGGCGCTTCAGGGCACGAGCTACGCGACACGCACCATCTCGGCCGACCGCAAGCAGGGCGGCGGCTTCACGCTGACGCTCGACCAGTTCCTCGAGCGGCGCGGCGGCAACGCCATCGTCTCGCGCGGCACGCAGTTGAAGCGCCAGAACGCCGATCTCCTCGCCCGCATCGAGCGCGTCTACGGCGTGCCGGCCGGCCCGATCCTCGCCATCTGGGGCATGGAGACGGGCTTCGGCGGCTTCCTCGGCAACGAGAACATCCTCTCCGCCGTCGCCACGCTCGCCTATGACTGCCGGCGCTCGGAATTCTTCTCCACCCATCTGATCGGCGCGCTGCAGCTCGTCGACCAGGGCAATCTCAACCCCTCCGCCAAGGGCGCGGCGCATGGCGAGATCGGCCAGACGCAGTTCCTGCCGGCCAATGTCGTGCGCTACGGCGTCGACGGCGACGGCGACGGGCGCATCGACCTGATCGGCAGCCGCGCCGACGCGCTCGCCTCGACCGCCAACTTCCTGCGCGGCCATGGCTGGCGCGCGGGCGCCGGCTACCAGCCGGGCGAGCCCAACTTCGCCGCCATCCAGGGCTGGAACGCCGCCAGCGTCTACCAGCAGGCGATCGCTTTGCTCGGCCGCCAGATCGACGCGAACTGAACCGGCATGCCCGGACATGAAAAAGGGCCCGCGCGGGCCCTTTTTTGTGCCTTGTTTCCGACGGGTCAGCCGTTGCGCTTCCGTGCCGCCAGCGTCCGCAGGCGCAGGGCGTTCAGGCGGATAAAGCCCTCGGCGTCCTTCTGGTCGTAGGCGCCGCGGTCGTCCTCGAAGGTGACCAGTGCGTCGGAATAGAGCGACTTTTGCGAGCGGCGACCGGTGACGATGACGTTGCCCTTGTAGAGCTTCAGGCGTACCTCGCCCTCGACGTCTTCCTGGCTCTTGTCGATCAGCGCCTGCAGCATCTCGCGCTCGGGCGAGAACCAGAAGCCGTTGTAGATCAGCTCCGCATAGCGGGGCATGATGTCGTCCTTCAGGTGCGCCGCGCCGCGGTCGAGCGTGATCGATTCGATCGCCCGGTGGGCGGCGAGGAGGATCGTGCCGCCGGGCGTCTCGTAGACGCCGCGCGATTTCATGCCGACGAAACGGTTTTCGACGAGATCGAGACGACCGATGCCATTGTCGCGGCCGAGGTCGTTGAGCGCGGCGAAGAGAGTCGCCGCCGACATTTCCTTGCCGTCAAGCGCGACCGGGTCGCCCTTGCGGAAGGTGATGACGACATCCGTCGCCTTGTCGGGCGCATTCATCGGCGAGATGGTGCGCTGGTGGACATATTCCGGCGGCTCCTGCCACGGGTCCTCCAGCACCTTGCCCTCGGAAGACGAGTGCAGGAGGTTGGCGTCGACCGAAAAAGGTGCCTCGCCCTTCTTGTCCTTGGTGACCTGGATCTGATGCTGCTCGGCGAAATTGATCAGGTCCGTGCGCGACTTGAAGGTCCAGTCGCGCCACGGCGCGATGACCTTGATGTCGGGGTTGAGCGCGTAGGCGGAGAGCTCGAAGCGGACCTGGTCGTTGCCCTTGCCGGTCGCGCCGTGCGCGATGGCATCGGCGCCGGTTTCCTCGGCGATCTCGACGAGGCGCTTGGAGATCAGCGGCCGCGCGATCGAGGTGCCGAGAAGATAGGTGCCTTCATAGACGGCATTGGCGCGGAACATCGGGAAGACGAAATCGCGGATGAACTCCTCGCGGACGTCCTCGATATAGATGTCCTTGATGCCCATCTGCTCGGCCTTGCGGCGCGCCGGCTCGAGTTCCTCGCCCTGTCCGAGATCGGCGGTGAAGGTCACGACCTCCGCGCCCAGCTCCGTCTGGAGCCATTTCAGGATGATCGAGGTGTCGAGGCCGCCCGAATAGGCGAGCACGACTTTCTTGACGTCTTTCCATTTCGACATTCGGGAACCTGCCTGCGAAGGAGTGGGCGCATGGGCTTGCCAAGCCCATGCGGTCGCCGCGTCTTTTAGCAGGAATGACCGTACGGACAAGGGATGCGGCGCATCGTCAGTTGCCGGGTGCGCCGCGCCGGAAAAGCTGGTCCCAGACGTCGTAGGCGGCAAGGCCGAGCCCGAGCAGCACCGCGCCGGCAAGGTCCAGGCGCGGCACGAACCAGAGCAGGATGCCGCAGAACAGGCCCAGCGTCGCCATCGCCATCAGGGCGAAGACGCGCTTGCGGCCCATGCCGGTGCGGACGGGTAACTGCTCCATCTCAGCCTCCGTACAATGCGTTGGGCAAGCCGAAGACGAGGCTCGGGAATATGTAGATCAACACCATGCACAGGATGACGATCCCCATATAGGGCATCATGCCGATGAAGATGTCGGTGAGCTTCACATGCGCCGGCGCGATGCCCTTCAGATAGTAGGCCGACATCGCCATGGGCGGTGACAGGAACGCCGTCTGCAGGTTGATCGCGACGAGGATGCCGAAGAACAGCGGGTCGATACCGAAATGCGGCAGCAGCGGAATGAAGATCGGGATGAAGATGACGATGATCTCTGTCCATTCCAGCGGCCAGCCCAGGATGAAGATGATGAGCTGCGCCAGGATCAGGAACATCAGCGGCGACATGTCGAGGCCGGTGACGAAATCGCTGATCAGTTGCTGTCCGCCGAGATAGGCGAAGACCGAGGCGAAGGTGGCCGAGCCGACGAAGAGCCAGCAGACCATCGCCGAGGTTCGCGCCGTGAGGTAGACCGATTCCTTCAGCCGCTGCCAGGTCAAGGCGCGGTAGACGGCGGCGAGCAGCAGACCGCCGAGCGCGCCGATGGCGGCCGCCTCGGACGGTGTCGCGAAGCCGAACAGGATCGCGCCGAGGACGGCGAGGATCAGGAAGGCGAGCGGCACGAAGGAGGTGAACATCATCCAGATGATCTGGCCCGTCGTGTGGGTGCCGATGTCCTCGTCGGTCGGCTTGGGCGCCAGCGACGGGTTCATCAGCGCGCGCGTGACGACGTAGATCAGATAAAGGCCGGCCAGCATCATGCCGGGAATGAGGGCGGCGGCATACATGCGCACGACCGAGATGCCGGACGTTGCCGCGTAGACGATGAGCAGGATCGACGGCGGAATGAGGATGCCGAGCGTGCCGCCGGCGCAGATGACGCCTGTCGCGTAACGCACGTCATATTTTGCCTTGAGCATGGCGGGCAGCGCCAGCAGGCCCATCAGCGTGACGACGGCGCCGACGATGCCGGTCGCGGTCGCAAAGAGCGTGCAGGTGACGAGCGCCGCGACGGCCATCGAGCCTGGAAGGCGGCGCGTCGCGATATAGAGTGTGGAGAACAGCCGGTCGACGATGTTGGCGCGCTCGACGATGTAGCCCATGAACAGGAACAGCGGGATCGCGGTCAGGACGTCGTTCTGGATGACCGAATAGGTCTGGTTGACGAAAAGATCGAAGATGCGGTTGTTGAAGAAGCCGCCGGCCCACAATTCGGTCTGCTCGAACCAGCTTGCGCCGTCCTCGACCGCGCGCTCGAAGGCGCGCCACATGCGGCCGCCGTCGAAATAGGCGTAGTAGCCGAAGCCGACTCCCAGCGCCATCAGGGTGAAGGCGACCGGAAAGCCGAGGAAAATGGCGAGGATGAGAATGAGCAGCATCCCGACTGCGATATGTGCGTCCGTCATCGGGGTGCCCCGTCCCTTGAATTGTCGATGCTCGACGGCTCGGGCGGAAGCCCGACGACCGGTGTGACCCCGGACTGAACCTGGTCGAGCAATACCTTGTCGAGTTCCTCGACGTCCTCGGCCGCCTTCACCCATTCGCCGGTCCGCAGGCACACGATGCAGCGGCAGACCTGGGCGATGCCCTGGATGAAGAGCAGGATGCCGGCGGCGACGATGACCGCCTTGAACTGGAAGATCGGAATGCCGGCGGGACTGTTGGAACTGACTTCCAGATAGCCCCAGCTTCGCGCGGTGTATTTCCAGCCCGCGAGGACCAGCGCGATGATGCCGGGGAAGAAGAAGATGAAATAGAGGATCAGCTCGACCGTCGCCTGCGTTCGCGGCTTCCAGAGCCGGTAGATGAAGTCGCCGCGCACATGGCCGTCACGCGACAGCGTATAGGCGCCGGCCATCATGAACAGGGTGCCGTACATCATGTAGGCGAGGTCGAAGGCCCATGGCGTGGGCGCGCGGAAGAAGTAGCGGACCAGGACTTCGTATCCGATGCCGAACGCCATGATGATGACGCCCCAGGCGAACACTTTCCCGAACCACGCCGACAGATCGTCGGCGAACGCAATGAAACGAAGCATCAAATGTCTCCGGCACCGAAAGGCCGGCCGCACGAGTGCGGCCGGCGTTCGGCGGTTCCCAAAAGGTCGGTCAGCCTTCCATCTTCAGCTTGCCGGGGAAGTAGTGCTCGTAGGCAAGCGCGAGATCGGCGGAGTTCATCAGTTCGTAGAAGGTGACGCGCTCGACCCAGGCGCGCTGGCTGTCGAGCACCTTCTTCATGAAGGGGTCGGCCTCCAGCGTCGGGATGATCTTGTCCCAGGCTTCGAGCTGCGCGGCGAGGATTTCCTTCGACGTGCGGTGGACGGTGACGCCATGCTCTGCCTGGAGCTTGACGAGATCGGCCGAGTAGTTGTCGAGCGCGAGCGCCGTATTGGCGGTCGAGGCCGCCTCGACGCCATATTCGAGGATCGCCTTCAGGTCGTCGTCGAGATCGTCGAAGACGTCGCGGTTGAACATGAACTCGAAGGATTCGCTCGCCTGGTGGTAGGACGACAGGAAGTAGTGCTTGGCGACGTCCTGCGAACCGAAGCGCAGATCCGACGACGGGTTGTTGAACTCGAAGGCGTCGATGACGCCGCGCTCCATCGCCGGCACGATTTCGCCGCCGGGAAGCTGGGCGACGCTCATGCCCATCGACTGCAGGAGATCGGCGGCGAGGCCGACCGAGCGGTATTTGAAGCCGTTGATGTCGGCGACGGTCGACACCGGCTCCTTGAACCAGCCGAAGGGCTGGGCCGGCATCGGGAAACCGTAGAACGCGACGACGTTCAGGCCCATGATGTCCTGAGTCAGCTCGGTGTAGAGGTCCTTGCCGCCGCCCTGGTGGAACCAGGCGAGCATGGTCGTGGCGCTGCCGCCGAAGACCGGGCCGGTGCCGAAGAGCGAGGCCGCCTTGTGCTTGCCGTACCAGTAGACCGGCACGGTGTGGGTGGCGTCGATGACGCCGTCATTGACGGCATCGAGAACCTGGAAAGCGCCGACGACCGCGCCGGCCGGCAGGAGCTCGAATTTGAGGCGGCCCGCCGACATCTTCTCGACGCGCTCGATATATTGCCGCGCGAAATCCATCCAGATGTCGGATGCCGGCCACGACGTCTGCATTTTGATGGTGACGGGCGCCTGCGCCAGAACGGCGGGTGCGGCAAGCGCGCTCGCGGCCGTTGCGCCGACCAGCGTCGTTGCACCAGCGCCGAGGAACTTTCGACGCGAAAGCGATTTGGTTTCCATATGGGTCTCCTCCCAAAGACAGCGCCGGCATTTCTCGCCGGCCCCGCTAGCGAGGATAGCTATTACGTTAAGTAACGCAAGCCGCCGACGCCCGTTGTGTGGCGCATACGACTAATGGCTAATATGATCGCCGCCGCATTTCCTGATCCGGATGGAGCCCATGGAATTCCTGCCGACCACCACCACGCTCATTCAGTTCGCCATCGCCACGATCGTCATCGCGATCACGCCGGGGCCGGACATGACGCTGTTCGTCGGACGCGCCCTGTCCGAGGGCCGCGCCGCGGGCTTTGCGTGCATGCTGGGCGCGATGACGGGCATCGTCATCCACACCGCGCTCGTCGCGCTCGGCCTTTCGGCGCTGATCGTCGCCTCGCCGCAAGCCTTCTTCGTCTTGAAGCTCGTCGGCGCGCTTTATCTCGTCTGGCTCGCCTATCAGGCGATCCGGCACGGCTCGGCCTTCTCGCCCGGCACCGGGGAGACGCGGGCGAAGCGCTCCTTCTTCGCCAACTGGGCGACGGGGCTCGGCATCAACCTTTTGAATCCGAAGATCATCCTGTTCTTCATGACCTTCCTGCCGCAATTCGTCTCGGCGTCGGACCCGGACGCGCCGGCCAAGCTGTTCTTCCTCGGCGCGCTCTTCATCCCGCTGTCGCTGCCGATCACGGTTCCGATGGTGATCGCGGCCGACAGCTTTTCCGCGCTACTGAAGCGCTCGCCGCGCGTGACGCGGGTGATCGACTACGTATTCGCGGGGGTGTTCTCGGCCTTCGCGCTGCGCATTTTGATGACGCAGACCAGGTAGCTCAAGCTTCGTCGCGCCACAGGCCGGCCGTGCGCCCGGCGACCGCCCAATAGGCGATGCCGCCGACGAGGCCGGCAGCGACTGTCAGGAGTATCAGCCCGGGGTCGTTTGCGGCGCCTGGCGCGTCGAGCGTCTCGGCCATCCGCCAGCCGGCATAGAGCGCGACCGGCGCGCCGGCGAGCGCGTGGGCGAGCCATGAGCGCCAGCCGAGAATCTCGGCCGCGACCGCCACGACGAGGAACGCGCCGAAGGCGAGGTTGGCGACGATCAGCGCGAACAAGGGCACGGTGACGAACAGCGTGGGCCGCGCCGCCTCGGCGAATTCGGGAATGACCGTGACGATCGTCGAGGCGAAGAGCACGTTGACGAAAAGGCTCGCCGCCAGGCACGCGACGACGAAACCGGCGAGGATCGCGACAAAGCGGACGATGTAGGTGACGAGGCGGCTCATCCCGCGTTCGTCACTCGCCGTGGCCCGCGATCATCATCGCCTCGAGCGCGAGGCGTTCGGACTTCTTCATGCGCTCGGATTCCGACTTCAACTGGCCGCAGGCGGCGAGGATGTCGCGGCCGCGGGGGGTGCGGATGGGGGAGGCGTAGCCGGCGGCGTTGACGTAGTCGGCGAACTTCTCGATCTGCTCCCAGTCCGAGCACTGATAGTTCGAGCCGGGCCAAGGATTGAACGGAATCAGATTGATCTTGGCGGGAATGCCGCGCAGGAGCTTCACCAGCGCCTTGGCGTCCTCCAGCGAATCGTTGATGTCCTTGAGCATCACATATTCGAAGGTGATGCGGCGGGCGTTCGACAGGCCGGGATAGTCGCGGCAGGCCTGGATCAGCGTGTGCAACGGATACTTCTTGTTGATCGGCACCAGAAGGTCGCGCAAATCGTCGTTCACGGCGTGGAGCGAGATCGCCAGCATGACGCCGATCTCCTCGCCGGTGCGGTAGATTTCCGGCACGACGCCGGAGGTCGAGAGCGTGATGCGGCGCTTGGAGAGCGACAGCCCGTCGCCGTCGGAGGCAATCAGCAGCGCCTTCTTCACCTCCTCGAAATTGTAGAGCGGCTCGCCCATGCCCATCATGACGATGTTGGTGATCTTGCGCCCTTCGGCCGGCACGATCGCGCCGTCCGGTGTGTCGCGGTCGGGGAAGTCGCCGAGCCGGTCGCGGGCCGTCATCAACTGGGTGAGGATTTCCTCGGCCGTCAGATTGCGCACCAGCTTCTGCGTGCCGGTGTGGCAGAAGGTGCAGGTCAGGGTGCAGCCGACCTGGCTCGAAATGCACAGCGTCCCGCGCCCTTCCTCGGGGATGTAGACGGTCTCGATCTCGACCGGACGCCCGGCGCCGCGCGGGGGAAAGCGGAACAGCCATTTGCGCGTGCCGTCCTCGGAAATCTGCTCCTCGATGATTTCGGGACGCGAGATCGCGAACGCATCCGCCAGCTTGGCCCGCAACTCCTTGGAGATGTTGAACATGTGCCCGAAGTCGGAGACGCCGCGCACATAGAGCCAATGCCAGAGCTGCTGGACGCGCATCTTGCGCTGCTTCTCGGGAATGCCGATCGCGCCCAGCGCCTCGGCCATCTCGGCCCGCGACATACCGATCAGCGACGGCTTTGCGGCGCTCTTCGGGCGAAGGGCGGCGCGGGTCTGCGGCTGGGTCAGGTCGAGCGTCAGGGTCATCGGTCGGTGATCTCGAAAATCGGGACAATGCGGCGGCTGGAATTTCCCCGTTCCTATCACGAACGAGACGTCGCCGCTAATCGGGCGGCGTTGGTGCCGGTCCGTCGGAGGCGCTCACATAAGCGACGTTGCGGCAAATGAAAAGGCCGGAGCGTGAAGCCCCGGCCTTCGATCGGTCTGAAATGGCGATCCTAGCTGCAGTTCTGGATCGAGCTCAGGGCGGCGGTGATGCCGCGCAGCGAGAAGGTGTAGTTGGTCGGATTGCCGCGACCCGAGGTCGCCGAGATCTTCATGTCGGCCCCGGCGCGCATGGAGGCGATCAGTTCGCCTTCCTGAGCGGCGTTCTCGAGCCAGGCCGAGGTGCCGCGCGTGAACATGGAATAGCTCTTGTCGCCGACCTGGACCGTGACCTTGGAATTGGCCTGCAGGTCATAGGAGGCGATGAACTGCGGCTCGTATGAGACGTTCTGGCCCGGCTTCTGGCTGACGAAGAAGAAGATGTCGCCATGGTTGAGGCTGGTCGGCTGCTTGTCGGTCGGAACCGTCAGCACGTAGCAGACGCGGCCGCCGTCACCCTCGTACGAATAGGTGCCCCAGGCATTGTGCTGCCCGATCTTGGTGGCGGACTGGGCGAGTGCCGGCGTGGCGAGAGCGACCATGCTGAGGCAGGAGAGTGTCGCGATTGTTCTGCGCATGGCTTACCTTGGTTCCCTGTCTGATCGTTTTGGACTGGTTAACGAAACGGGTCGAAAAGGCCCGAATTGCCTCGAATTTTACGGAAACGGGGTTACCAAAGAATAAACCGGCTGGCAGCGGCTGGCTGGCATTCGCGGTTTCCCCTCCCATGCCCGAACGCGTCGCCCGGATCAGGGTGTATGCGATGTCCCTGAAATGACCTTGAAACGGGCAAAGGCGGCAAGATTTTGACTGAATGTGTCAGGACGTGAACTCGGCCGCGCGCCGGCCGGCATTATGGAATGATCCGAAACCGGATTCCCCTTTGATGTCCAATGCACTAGTCTTTGCTAAAACAGCGGCAGCCCGGCCGCTCGGGAGAGCTTGCCGCCTCGCATGACGACCCTGTCTCCACAAGACCATGCCAGGCTGGCGGCCCGCGTGGCCGTCGATCGCGACCGCGCCGCCTTCGAAGCCCTGTTCGATCATTTCGCGCCGCGCGTGAACGGCTATCTGCAGCGGCTCGGCATGGATCGCGCGCAGGCGGAAGACCTCGCACAGGAGGTGCTGGCCGTGCTCTGGCACAAGGCGCATCTGTTCAATCCCGCCAAGTCCTCGCTCGCCACCTGGCTCTATCGCGTCGCGCGCAACCGGCGCATCGACCTCCTGCGCCGCGACAAGTCGGACCGGATCGATCCGGCCGACCCGATCTTCGAGCCGGATGCGCCAGAACCCGCTGACGAGGCCGTCGACGCCGCCCGGCGCGACCAGCGCATCAGGCTGGCGCTCGGCGCGCTGCCGCCGGAGCAGATCGAACTGATCCGCCTCGCCTTCTTCACGGGGCTGACGCACAGCCAGATCGCCGAGAAGACCGGCGTGCCGCTCGGCACCGTCAAGTCGCGGATCAGGCTCGCCTTCTCGCGGCTGCGCAAGGCGCTGGAAGCCGACGCGCAGGTGGACACCGACGCTTAAAGGCTAGGCGGAGGCGGCGAAGCGCTCGATGGCGGCCTGTGCGGCCTTGCGATGCTGCGGCTTGATATTGGCGCGCATGTTGGCGATCGCGGCGGTCAGCACCGCGATGTCGTCGGTGAAGCCGAGGCCGAGGATGAAATCCGGCACCATGTCGAAGGGCATGACGAAATAGGCGAGGGCAGCTAGGAGCGTGCCGCGCACGCGCAGCGGCGTCTTTGGATCGAGCGCGCAGAAATAGGCGGCGACGAGTTCGTCGGCGAAGGGAATGTGACGCGAGGCGCGCTTGAAGGTGCGCCAGAACCCGCTGGCGACTCGGCGCGCGCGCTCTTCGTTCGCGTGGCCGTCGCCCGGCTCAAGAATGTCCTCGATGGTCGCCTGCTTCATCGGTGTTCGATCCCGTTCAACGGGTGAGACATGGGATCGGCGCGAAAGCGCTTCAAGCCTGGAAGAACTTGTCGAAGCGCTTCGCCATGTCGACGTCGCGCTGCGACAGGCCGCCGACATCGTGCGAGGTCAGCCGCACGTCGACGCGGTTGTAGACGTTCGACCATTCGGGGTGGTGGTCGGCCTTTTCGGCGGCGAGCGCGCAGCGCGTCATGAAGCCGAAGGCCTGGCTGAAAGTCTTGAACTTGAAGCCGCGCGAGATGCCCTTGCCGTCGGCGTCCATCTTCCAATCCGGCAGCGCTTCGAGCGCTGCCGCGATATCCGTCTCCGCAAGGGCGTCCTTCGCCATCAGCGCGGCGTCCATGCCGGCTGGGGGAGATGCGCCCGCCCGCCCCGCAAGGCCGGCTCCATCTGGTCGAGCGGCCAGGCCTCCTCGACGACATAGGGGCCGCCGCCGATCGAATCGCGCGACGACAACATTACGAAGCGACCGATCCGGAACGGCGCGGTGGAGAAATTGCCGCGCATGGACAGGTAGTGAGCGACTTCGCCCGGCGAGACGTTGCGCAGCCGCGCGACCGTCACATGCGGGGTGAACTTGCGCGCGTCTGCCGGCAAGCCGAGGCGCTGGCCGATCCGCTCGATCTCGGCCTGCAGCGCATTGAGTTCGGGCGAGGGCGCGACGCCGGCATACACCGAATGCGGCTTCTTCGAACCGAACGCGCCGACGCCGGACAGCGCCAGCGTGAAGGAGGGGCGGCGGATGCGGTCGAGCGCGGCGGCGATTTCGTCGGCCACATGGCCCTGGACGTCGCCGTAAAAGCGCAGGGTCAGGTGATAGTTCTCGGGGTCGATCCAGCGGGCGCCGGGCAGGCCGCCGCGCAAGAGGGAGAGTGAAAGGGCGGCGTCGCGCGGAATTTCGAGAGCGGTGAAAAGTCGCGGCATAATCTGGTCCTTCCCCAAATCCGGCCGGCTGCCGAGTTTGGCAGGCGGCTTCAGCCGCTTCGGCGCGTGGTTGCCTGGAAGGCGCCGAAGCCGGAATGTCAGCCCGAAGATCGGGCGGCGAACCGGTCGGCGAAAAACGACGCTTTGCAGTGCGGCATCTGCCGTCCGGGACTTTCTCCGGCACTTCGAGACCGGCTCTGGCCCTCCTCGAATCGACTGCGTCTGGTATTCAAGCGAATCACCGGCGGCTTCGTTCCGCAAGCGATTTTGCAGCGCAGCGTAATTCATCAACCGTTAACGTTACCCTTGCGCCGCGATATAGGCCTCGACCATCGGCAGCACGCCTTCGACCATGCGGTCGACGCCGGCCGCACTCGGGTGCATCCGGTCGTCGAGCGTCATGCCCGAAACCGTGGTCACGCCATCGAGGAAGAACGGGTAGAGCTCGACGTCAAACCGGCTCGCCAGCTCCGGATAAATGCCGTTGAACCGTTCGCCGAAGGACGCGCCGAGGTTAGGCGCGGCGAGCATGCCCATCAGCATCACGTCGATGTTTCGGGCGTCGAGCCGTTCCAGCATCTCGGTCAGGTTGTTCTCGGTCACGCCGGGGTCGACTCCGCGCAGCATGTCGTTGGCGCCGAGGCCCAGGATGACGAGCTGCGTATCGTCGGGCACGGACCAGTCGAGGCGGGCGAGGCCGGCGCTCGTCGTGTCGCCGGAGACGCCGGCATTTGCGATCACCACATCGTGACCGCGCGCCTTCAGCGCTTCTTCCAGTCTTTCGGGGAAGGATTCGCCCGGGTTCAACTGGTATCCGGCCATCAGACTGTCGCCGAAGGCAACGATCCGCACCGGTTCGGCCAGCGCCGAGGCGATACCGCCGAAGAGCGCCAGACCGGCTGCGACCAAAACGCGTATGGAAGAATTGAACGCCATCACCCACAACCCATATGAAACCCGCCGGTTCGCCGGCCCGTCAGGGAACGACCGTTCCCGCTTCAAGAGCGCATATAGGAGCGATCGGCCGTGACTAAACCCGTCATCGAGATGAAAGACGTTTCGCTCACGCTCGGCGAGGGCGCGTCGTCGGTCCACGTCCTCAAGGGCATCAGCCTCGACATCGCCGCCGGCGAGACGGCCGGCATCGTCGGCCCGTCCGGGTCGGGCAAGTCGACGCTCCTGATGGTGCTCGCGGGGCTGGAGCGGATCGACGCCGGCCAGATCCGCATCGCCGGGGAAGATCTGACGGCGATGAGCGAGGACAAGCTCGCCGCATTTCGCGGCCGCAATGTCGGCATCGTCTTCCAGTCCTTTCACCTGATCCCCAACATGACGGCGCTGGAAAACGTCGCCGTGCCGCTGGAGCTTGCCGGCCGCGACGACGCCTTTGCCATCGCCGAGCGCGAGCTGGCCGAAGTCGGGCTGAAGGACCGGCTGACGCATTATCCGGGCGAATTGTCGGGCGGCGAACAGCAGCGCGTCGCCATCGCCCGCGCCCTCGCCCCCTCCCCGCGCCTCCTCATCGCCGACGAGCCGACCGGCAATCTCGACCAGGCGACCGGCCGCCAGATCGCCGACATGCTGTTCGCCAAAGCCATCGAGCGCGACATGACCTTGATGCTGGTCACGCACGATCCGGCGCTGGCGGGGCGCTGCTCGCGGCAGATCGCCATTCGTTCGGGGCGGATCGAAAGCGAGCCGCAATTGCAGGCGGTGCGGGCGTGATGGGGATGGTTGAATCGCATTTGCCCTATGTTGCGCCCCTCTGTCCTGCCGGACATCTCCCCCGCACGGGGGGAGATCACGCTCGCTACCCGGTGCGCCGACACGTCGGCCGTTCGAGCAAGACGGTGGCGCGACTGATCTCCCCCCTCGCGGGGGAGATGTCCGGCAGGACAGAGGGGGGCGTGAAGGATTGCGTCCTTGTCCAGGGGAGTGGCGCACAATGACCTCCCGCCACCTCGCCCTCGCCTTCCGCTTCGCGGGCCGCGAAATGCGCGCCGGCCTTTCCGGCTTCCTCATCTTCATCGCGTGCATCGCGCTCGGCGTCGCCGCCATCGGCGGGGTCAATTCCGTCGCGCAGGCGATCACGCTCGGCGTATCGAACCAGGGCCAGACCTTGCTCGGCGGCGACATGCGGTTCGAGCTCAACCAGCGCGAGACGACGCCCGACGAAGCCGCGTTCCTGGCCGAACTCGGCGACGTGACGCACACGGCCGGCATCCGTTCGATGGTGCGGCTGGAAGACGGCTCGGACCAGACGCTGGTCGAGGCCAAGGCGGTGGATGCGGCCTATCCGCTCTATGGCGCGGTCGAGACCACGCTCACCGACCCCATAGCGACGCAGGTCGAGGAACGCGACGGCGTCTTCGGCGCGGTGGCGCCTGACATCCTGTTCCAGCGGCTCGGGCTCGAGATCGGCGATCGCGTCGTCCTCGGCGATCAGGTTTTCGAGCTGCGCGCCGAGCTCCTGACCGAGCCCGACGCGATTTCGGACGGGTTCGGCCTTGCGCCGCGCCTGATGGTGTCGATCGACGGCCTGCGCGCCTCCGGCCTGTTGCAGGAAGGCAGCCTCGTCGAGCATGGCTACAAGATCCGCATGCCGCTCGGCACGTCGGAGGACGAGATTGAGGCCGTGCAGGCCGAGGCCGGGGAGCGCTTTCCCGAAGCCGGCTGGTCGATCCGCTCGCGCACCAATGCCGCGCCGTCGCTTTCATCCAACATCGAGCGCTTTTCGCAGTTCCTGACGCTGGTCGGGCTGACCGCGCTGGTCGTCGGCGGCGTGGGCGTCGCCAACGCCGTGCGCGCCTATCTCGACGCCAAGCGCGGCGTCATCGCCACCTTCAAGAGCCTCGGCGCGTCCGGCGCGCTGGTCTTTTCCATCTATCTGATCCAGATCCTGATCATCGCCGGCGTCGGCATTGCGATAGGTCTTGTGCTGGCCGCAATCATGCCGTTCGCCGCAAGCGCGATGCTCGCCAACGTGCTGCCGATCCCGTCGGAAGGCGGCATCTATCCCGGCGCGCTGGCGCTCGCCGCGCTGTTCGGGCTGATGGTGACGCTCGCCTTCGCCATCCTGCCGCTCGGCCGCGCCCGCGACGTGCCGGCCACCGCGCTTTTCCGGGAACTCGGGCTCGAAGGCCGCGGTATGCCACGTGCGGTCTACGTGTTGTCGGCCGCGACGATCGCGGTCCTCCTCGCCTTCCTCGCCGTCTGGTTCTCCGACGACCGGCGCATCGCGACCATCTTCGTCGGCGCGACGATCTTCGCCTTTCTCGTCCTGCGCATCGTGGGCAACCTCGTGCAGACGCTCGCCCGGCGCTCGCCGCGCGTGTCCTCCACGGCGCTCCGGCTCGCGCTCGGCAACGTTCACCGCCCCGGCGCGCTGACGCCGTCCGTCGTGCTGTCGCTCGGCCTCGGCTTGACGCTGCTCGTCACGCTGGCGCTGATCGACGGCAACCTCCGCCGCCAGATCTCGGGCAATCTGCCCGAGCAGGCGCCGAACTTCTTCTTCGTCGACATCCAGGCGAGCGAGGTGGAGAATTTCGCCGCGCTGGTCGAGACCGAGGCGCCCGAAGGCAAGCTCATCCGCGTGCCGATGCTGCGCGGGCGGGTGATGGAAATCAACGACGTCGACGTGCGCGAGATCGAGGTGCCGCCGGAAGGCGCCTGGGTGCTGCGCGGCGACCGCGGCATCACCTATGCCCGCAACGCGCCGGAGAACTCGACGCTTTCCGAGGGCGAATGGTGGCCGGAAGACTATGACGGCGAGCCGCTGGTCTCCTTCGCGGCCGAGGAGGGTGCCGAGATCGGCCTCAAGCTCGGCGACACGATCACGGTCAACGTGCTCGGCCGCAACGTCACCGCGCGGATCGCCAATTTCCGTCAGGTCGAGTGGGAATCGATGGGCATCAACTTCGTCATGGTGTTCTCGCCCAACACCTTTGCCGGCGCGCCGCATTCCTGGCTGGCGACGCTTGCCGACGACACGGCGACGAACGTCGACGAGGCGCGCATCCTCAACGCGATCACGCGCAATTTCCCGTCCGTGACGTCGGTGCGGGTCAAGGACGCGCTCGACATAGTCAACCAGATCGTCGCGCAGCTTGCGGTCGCGATCCGCGCGGCGGCGGGCGTCGCGCTCGTCGCCTCCGTGCTGGTGCTGTCGGGCGCGCTCGCGGCCGGCAACCGGGCGCGGGTGCACGATGCCGTCGTCCTGAAGACACTCGGCGCGACGCGGCGAACGCTGATCACCGCCTTCTCGCTCGAGTACACGATCATCGGGCTGGCGACGGCGGTCTTCGCGCTCTTTGCCGGCGGCGTCGCTGCGTGGTTCGTGATCGCCCGGATCATGGGCCTGCCCTCGGCATTCCTGCCCGAAGTTGCCGTGTCGACGATCGTCATCGCGCTGGTGCTGACGGTCGGGTTCGGGCTCGTCGGCACGTGGCGCGTGCTCGGCCACAAAGCGGCACCCGTCTTGCGCGAGCTTTAGAAACGGCTCACATTGTTGTCAGCATTGACGAATCGGGACCATTTGCCGCCGTTCACGCCACATTTCAGCGGCGGTTTGGTCTTGTGATCGCCGCACGGAATGCGCATATTCCGCCACAGGCATGCTGGAGTCCCGCCAGCGGCGCCTGGGCGAATGTCTGAAGTTTAGCCCGACACCGGACGGGACAGTAGCAAAGAGGACCATTCACATGGCTGACCTTCGTAATTATCAGGCGCGGTACGGGGCCGCCGGCGTCCAGGCCGATGCCTCTATCGACCAGGGCCTGCGCGCCTATATGCTCAGGGTCTACAACCTGATGGCGCTCGGCCTCGCCATCACCGGCGTTGCCGCCCTCGGCACCGTCTCGCTCGCCACCACCTCCGATCCGAGCCAGGCCGTCGCCACGCTCGGCAACGGCTCGATGCTGACCGCGCTCGGCGCCACGCTCTACGGCTCGCCGCTGCGCTGGGTCGTCATGCTCGCGCCGCTCGCCATGGTGTTCTTCCTGTCGTTCCGCATCGACAAGATGAGCGTATCGGCGGCGCAGGCGACGTTCTGGGCCTATGCCGCGCTGATGGGCGTGTCGCTGTCGTCGATCTTCCTGGTCTACACGGCCCAGTCGATCACGCAGACCTTCTTCATCACCGCGACCGCCTTCGGCGCCCTGTCGCTGTGGGGCTACACGACCAAGCGCGATCTGACGGGCATGGGCTCGTTCCTGATCATGGGCGTGTTCGGCCTGATCATCGCGATGATCGTCAACATCTTCCTGCAGTCCTCGGCCCTCCAGTTCGCGGTTTCCGCGATCGGCGTGCTGATCTTCGCGGGCCTCACCGCCTACGACACGCAGAAGATCAAGGAGATGTATTTCGAGGGCGACGGCGCCGTCGCCATGGGTCGCAAGGCTATCATGGGCGCGCTGCGTCTCTACCTCGACTTCATCAACCTCTTCATGTTCATGCTGCAGTTCCTGGGCAACCGGGAATAGCCGGCACGAAATCGAATTGGGAAAGGGCGGTCTTAGGGCCGCCCTTTTTCGCTGGTCCAGCTTCCGGCGGGATATTCTTTGCCGACAAGCTCTCCTATCAATGGTCGACCGGAGAGCCTTCGAATGACCGCCATCACCATCCGCCCCGCCAGGCGCGCCGACCTTCCCGCAATCACCGAAATCTATGCCGACGCCGTTTCGAACGGCACGTCGAGCTACGAGCTCGTCCCGCCCGACCTTGCCGAGATGACGACGCGCTTCGCCGCGCTCGACGCCGGCGGGTTTCCCTATCTCGCGGCCGAGCGGGCCGGGAAGCTCGTCGGCTACGCCTATGCCGGCGCGTTCCGCCCGCGCCCGGCCTATCGCTTCATCGTCGAGAACTCGGTCTATGTCGCGCCCGACGCCAAGGGCGCGGGCGTCGGCCGGCTCCTGATGGAACGGCTGATCGAGGCGTCGACCCGGCTCGGCTTTCGCCAGATGATCGCGGTCATCGGCGACGGCCGGCCGGACAGTGCTTCGGTGCGGCTCCATGCCAAGATGGGCTTTGCGGATGCCGGCAGGCTGGTCGGCACCGGCTACAAGCACGGCCGCTGGCTGGATACCGCCTTCATGCAACTTGCGCTCAACGAGGGCGCGGATGCGCCGCCGGACCCCGCCTCGCTGCCCGAGCGCCGGTTTCGCGGCGAGGCGTGACGCTCAGTCCGACGAGGATCTGAGCGCCAGCGCCGCCGCGAAGGGGCCGATCACCGCGAAGAAGAGGGTGAGGGCGCACAGGATCAGGAAGGGCGGCAGGAAGGGCTGCGGATCGTTCGCCGCCCCATAGGCGGCAGAGACTCCGAAGATCAGCACCGGGATCACCAGCGGCAGGATCAGGACGGAAACGAGCAGCCCGCCGCGCGGCAGCGACACGGCAACCGCCGCACCCACCGCGCCGATGAAGGCGATGGCCGGGGTGCCGGCGAGGAGCGTCGCCGAGGTGGCAAGGATCGCGACCGGCTCCATGTTCATGAACAGGCCGAGCAGCGGGGAGGCGACGACCAGCGGCAGCACGCTCGCGGTCCAGTGCGCGGCGCATTTGACGAAGATCGTGACGGCCAGCATGTGCCGCTGGTCGGCGAGGATCAGGAGATCGAGCGAGCCGTCCTCGCGGTCGGCCTGGAACAGGCGGTCGAGGCCGAGGAGCGAGGCGAGCAGGGCACCGATCCAGAGGATCGCGGGGCCGATGCGGGCGAGGAGGTTCAGGTCGGGTCCGACGCCGAACGGGACGACGGCGACGACGGCGAGGAAGAACAACACGCCCACCAGCGCCCCGCCGCCGGCGCGGATGCCGAGCCGGATGTCGCGGTGGAGGAGGGCTAGCAATGCGGCACCTTGGAAGGTAGCCGCCCTACGTTGCCCCCCTCTGTCCTGCCGGACATCTCCCCCGCAAGGGGGGAAATCAGTCGTGTCACCCTCTTGCTCGAACGGCCGGCGTGCCGGCGCACCGGGTGACGTGCGTGATCTCCCTCCTTGCGGCGGAGATGTCCGGCAGGACAGAGGGGGGCGCGAAGGATCGCAATAACCTCAGTGCTCACCCGCCGCCCCCATCACCATCTCCCGCGCCCCAGCAATTCCCAGCGGCACATGCGTTGCCGCCATGATCAGCCCGCCATCCTCCAGATGCGCCACCATCAGCCCCGCGAACTGCCGCTCCGACCGCGCGTCGAGCCCGGCCGTCGGCTCGTCCAGCAGCCAGACCGGGCGGTAGCTCACCAGCAGCCTTGCGATCGACGCCCGGCGCTTCTGTCCCGTCGAGAGATAGCCGAAGGGCAGGTGGCCGATGTCGGGCAGGCCGACCATCTCCAGCGCCTCGTCGATCTCCAGATGCGGCTCGCCCTCGAAGTCGCGCCAGAATTTGAGGTTTTCCTCGACGGTCAGCGCCGTCTTCATCGCGTTCTGGTGGCCGAGATAGTGCGCCGAAGACGCGACCGTCTCCTCGCCGGCGCCTTCGAGCGAAACACGCCCCGCCGATGGCGCGAGAAGCCCGGCGACGACGCGCAGGAGGGTCGACTTGCCGGAGCCGTTCTCGCCGGTGACGACCAGCGCCTCGCCGGCCGAAATCGCGAAGTCGAGCGGTCCGAACACATGTTCGCCGGCCCGTTCGCCGCTCAGCCCTGTTGCCACGAGCCGCATGGCGGACCCCTTGCTAATTATCGATGCGGACGACGAATTTTGCCCCGCCGCTCTCTAGAACTCTTCTACGAAATTCTCTATAGAACCGGCAACCACGCCAGCGGTCGGCGTGCAGATCATTTTGGCCGAACCAGCATGCGCGCCGCCTTGAACGGCCCGGTTGCGAGGTGACGGACAGCGGAAATGACCGTACCCGCACCTTTGCGCGTGATGCACACTGGCGTTCGTCCCCCATCGGCACCGACAGTTAGGGAACGCACGTGTCAAAATCTCTCGACAGCTTCAATTGCCGCCGCACGCTCGACGTGCAGGGCACGCAATACACCTACTACAACCTGATCGAAGCCGAGAAGAACGGGCTTAAGGGCGTTTCCAAGCTGCCCTATTCGATGAAGGTGCTGCTCGAAAACCTGCTGCGCAACGAGGACGGCCGCACCGTCACGAAGGACGCGATCCAGGCGGTCGCCGAGTGGCTGAACGACAAGGGCACGGCCGGCGTCGAGATCGCCTACCGCCCGGCGCGCGTTTTGATGCAGGACTTCACCGGCGTTCCGGCCGTCGTCGACCTCGCCGCGATGCGCGACGCGATGGTCTCGCTTGGCGGCGATCCGGAGAAGATCAACCCGCTCGTTCCTGTCGACCTCGTCATCGACCACTCGGTCATCGTCGACGAGTTCGGCACGCCGATGGCATTCGCCCGCAATGTCGAGCTCGAATACCAGCGCAACGAGGAGCGCTACAAGTTCCTGAAGTGGGGCCAGCAGGCGTTCGACAATTTCCGCGTCGTCCCGCCCGGCACCGGCATCTGCCACCAGGTCAACCTCGAATATCTCGGCCAGACGGTCTGGACGAAGGATGACGACGGCGAGACCGTCGCCTATCCCGACACCTGCGTCGGCACCGACAGCCATACGACCATGATCAACGGTCTCGGCGTCCTCGGCTGGGGCGTCGGCGGCATCGAGGCCGAGGCCGCGATGCTCGGCCAGCCGGTCTCCATGCTCCTGCCGGAAGTCATCGGCTTCAAGCTGACCGGGAAGCTCAAGGAAGGCGTCACCGCGACCGACCTCGTGCTCACCGTCGTCCAGATGCTGCGCAAGAAGGGCGTCGTCGGCAAGTTCGTCGAGTTCTACGGTTCGGGTCTCGACAACATGACGCTCGCCGACCGCGCGACGATCGGAAACATGGGCCCCGAATATGGCGCGACCTGCGGCTTCTTCCCGGTCGATGGCGAGACCATCAACTACCTGACCATGTCGGGCCGCGACGAGCACCGCATCGCGCTGGTCGAGGCCTATTCGAAGGCTCAAGGGATGTGGCGCGACGGCGACGGCTCCGACCTCGTCTTCACCGACACGCTCGAACTCGACATGGGCACGGTCGTCCCGTCCATGGCCGGCCCGAAGCGCCCCGAGGGCCGCGTCGCGCTGGAAGGCATCGCGTCCGGCTTCGCCGAGGCGCTCGGCGGCGAATACAAGAAGACCGTCGACACCGACCGCCGCTACGCGGTCGAGGGCGAGGACTACGAGATCGGCCATGGCGACGTCGCCATCGCGGCGATCACGTCCTGCACCAACACTTCCAATCCGTCGGTGCTGATCGCCGCCGGTCTCCTGGCGCGCAACGCCAATCGGCTCGGCCTGAAGCAGAAGCCGTGGGTCAAGACCTCGCTCGCGCCCGGCTCCCAGGTGGTCGCCGAATATCTCGAGCGCGCCGGCCTGCAGACCGAACTCGATCAGATCGGCTTCAACCTCGTCGGCTTCGGCTGCACGACCTGCATCGGCAACTCCGGTCCGCTGCCCGCGCCGATCTCCAAGACGATCAACGAGAAGGGCCTGATCGCGGCCGCCGTCCTGTCGGGCAACCGCAATTTCGAGGGCCGCGTCTCGCCGGACGTCCAGGCGAACTACCTTGCCTCGCCGCCGCTGGTCGTCGCCTACGCGCTCGCCGGCACGGTTACCAAGGACCTGACCAAGGAGCCGATCGGCCAGGACAAGGACGGCAAGGACGTATTCCTGAAAGACATCTGGCCGACCTCGGCCGAGATCCAGGACTTCATCGCGAAGAACGTTACCCGCGAACTCTTCGCGTCGAAATATGCCGACGTCTTCAAGGGCGACGAGAACTGGCAGAAGGTGCAGGCGCCCTCCGGCCAGACCTATAGCTGGGACGACGGCTCGACCTACGTTCAGAACCCGCCCTATTTTGAGGGCATGGGCAAGAAGGCCGGTGGCAAGGTCGCCCCGATCGCCGGAGCGCGCGTGCTTGGCCTCTTCGGGGACAAGATCACCACCGACCACATCTCGCCGGCCGGTTCGATCAAGGCGGCTTCGCCGGCCGGTGCCTACCTCACCGAGCACGGCGTCGGCGTCGCCGACTTCAACCAGTACGGCACGCGCCGCGGCAATCATGAGGTGATGATGCGCGGCACCTTCGCCAACATCCGCATCCGCAACCACATGCTGGGCGAGAACGGACGCGAGGGCGGCTACACGATCCACTATCCTTCGAAGGAGGAGATGTCGATCTACGACGCGGCCATGCAGTACAAGGCCGAGGGCGTGCCGCTCGTCGTCTTCGCCGGCATCGAATACGGCAACGGCTCCTCGCGCGACTGGGCGGCCAAGGGTACGAACCTGCTCGGCGTGCGCGCCGTCATCGCCCAGTCCTTCGAGCGTATCCACCGCTCCAACCTCGTCGGCATGGGCGTCATCCCGTTCTGCCTCGAGGACGGAACGAGCTGGAAGGATCTGAACCTCAAGGGCGACGAGACCGTCACCATCGAAGGGCTCGACCAGATCAAGCCGCGCCAGCTCATGACCGCGAAGATCACCTATGCCGATGGTTCGGTGAAGGACGTTCCGGTCTGGTGCCGCATCGATACGCTCGACGAGCTCGACTACTACAAGAATGGCGGCATCCTGCACTACGTGCTGCGCGACCTTGCCGCCTGACCCTTTGCGCGGCTATCAAGGTCGCGTGAACGAAACCGGGGCCTTACGCCCCGGTTTCTCGTTTTCGGAGTCGAAAGGCGGGCAAATGCGCGAAAAACGGCGTCATTTGACATCGTTTGGCGCAAAACTTTCACTGCAACGTGACTTTCCGTTGACGTTCGGCGTCGCCTAACCTTATCCCGGTCTGGCGGCGCCATCCCGGCTCGACCGCTCGCAACCGGAACGATCATGGGCAAGCGAAGCGCATTCGGGCTCATCGCCTTTGCGATAGCCAGCCTCGGGGCATTTGCCGCATCCGCCGCGCCGGATGTCGACCGGCCCGTGGCCGTGGTGGAACTCTTCACCAGCCAGGGCTGCAATTCCTGCCCCAAGGCCGACGCGCTTCTCGGCGAACTCGCCGCCCGCGGCGACGTCGTCGCGCTTGCCTTCCATGTCGACTACTGGGACTATCTCGGCTGGAAGGACACGCTGGCCCGGCCCGAGCACACCGAACGCCAGCGCGACTATTCGCGCATGTTCGGCAACCGCTCGGTCTATACCCCGCAGATCGTCGTCAACGGCTCGATCGACGTGAAGGGCTCAAAGCCCGCGCGGGTGGAATCGGCGCTGCGCCGGGCGCAGATGGGCCACGCGCTGCCGGTCGAGGTCGACCTGTCCTTCACCGACGACAGCCTCGTCATCGGCATCGGCGCCGGCAAGGCCGCCACGGAGGCCGCGATCGTGATCGTCTATTTCGACGAGCGCGCGGAGGTCGCGATCACGCAGGGCAGCAACCGCGGTCAAACGCAAAGCTATGTCCATCCGGTGACGGCGTTCCACGGCGCCGGCATGTGGCAGGGCAAGAGCCAGGAACTGCGCATGCCGCTGCACGACGTGCAGAAGAAGAGCACCGGCGGCGTCGCCGTCATCGTGCAGGAGATCAACGCCAACGGACTGCCGGGCACGATCCGCGGCGCGGCCATGATCCACCACCAGCCGGGGTCCTGACCCCAGGCGTCAAATGCTCTCGATTTTCGGAAGATGTTGACCGGAGTTGGTTCGATCCGACGTCGGCCCCGTGGGCGGGGGGCTTGGGGTTACGGAAACCGGGTCGGACCGAACCGTCTCAGGCAACGGGTGCAGACTGTCTCCGGATCGGGGCGGAAACTTGGATTAATTGTGGCAGAATTATGCCCGGTCATCACCAATTCGGACAGCTTGTGCCTTGTCGTGAAACATGTGTGATCGGGCAGCCACAGTGCATTTGGCCTTGCAATCAGGGCGCACCCGCGCGACCTTTGAATCGTCGCGAAACTGTCACGAGGAGGTTCGCTGATGACCGAAGGCGGACATGGCGGAGGCACCGACGCCTCGGCAATACTCATCCCGCTCCATGAAGCCCGCCGCGAGCGCATGGAGCTTCCCGTCACATTCCACCGTCTCGAACTCGACCTGATCCTGCGGCTCTACGGCCGGATGGTCGCCGCCGGCGAATGGCGCGACTACGCGATCGACCATCTGAAGGATCGGGCGCTGTTCTCGGTCTTCCGGCGCACCAGCGAAATCCCGCTGTTCCAGATCATCAAGACGCCGGCGCTGGCACGCAAGCAGGGCGCATTCTCGGTCGTCGGCGCGAACGGAATCATCCTGAAGCGCGGCCACGAACTGCAGCGCGTGCTCGCCGTGTTCAATTCCAAGCTGAAGCTCGTCGGCGCCTGACGCGGGCGCGCCGCGCGACGAACTCACGCACATGGGCGTGATCGCGCGCCGATTGCACCCTTCCCGCCGCCGGTCTATTTGGAGGCGATGAGCGAAACGAGCGCCCCCGCAAGCCTGACCGACCTGGCGAACCCGACGCGGTTCATCGGCATCGTCGAGCGCGTGCTGCCCTGGGTCTACGGCCTCGCCGCCCTGACGCTCGGCGTCGGCCTCTTCATGAGCTTTGCCGCGCCGGAAGACTACCAGCAAGGCATCACCGTCAGGATCATGTATATCCACGTGCCCTTCGCCTGGCTTTCCATGATGTGCTATTCGCTGATGGCCGTCTCCGCGCTCGGCACGCTCGTCTGGCGCCATCCGCTGGCCGACGTCGCGCTCAAGGCCGCCGCCCCGCTCGGCGCGGCGTTCACGCTTCTGGCGCTCGCCACCGGGTCGATCTGGGGCAAGCCGATGTGGGGCACATGGTGGGTCTGGGACGCGCGGCTCACCTCCGTCTTCGTCCTCTTTCTCATGTATCTCGGCATCATCGCGCTCACCCGGGCGCTCGACGATCCGGGGCGGTCTGCCAAGGCTGCGGCGATCGTCACGCTGGTCGGCTTCGTCAACATCCCGATCATCAAGTTCTCGGTCGACTGGTGGAACACGCTGCACCAGCCGGCCTCGGTCATCCGCCTCGACGGGCCGACGATCCATCCGTCGATGCTGTGGCCGCTGCTGGTCATGGCGATCGGCTTCACCCTCCTCTTCCTCGCCTTTCACCTGACGGCGATGCGCACCGAAATCTGGCGCCGACGCGTGGCCGCCATGCGCCGGCTCGCGGCGCGCCGCGCGGATGCGGAGGTGCGGGTTTGAGCCATCTCGCCTATGTCAGCGCGGCCTATGGCGCGGCGGTCCTCGTGCTGGCCGGCATCGCGCTCTGGCTCGCCGCCGACCATCGCGCGCGCCGGCGCGAGCTTGCCGATCTCGAAGCGCGCGGGGTGCGGCGGCGCTCGCAGGCGAAGCCATGAGTATGGAGGCCGAGACGCCGAAGAAGCGCCTGCCCTGGCTGGCGCTGCTGCCGCTTCTGCTCTTTCTCGGGCTTGCCGGCGTGTTCCTGTTCCAGCTTCTGTCCGGCCGCGACGCCTCCGTTGTGCCATCCGCGCTGATCGGCGCGCCGGCGCCGCAGACGAACCTGCCGCCGCTCGAAGGCTCGCCGCTGCCCGGCATCGAGAGCGCCGCCTTCGACGGCAAGCTGACGCTTGTCAATGTCTGGGCGTCGTGGTGCGCGCCCTGCCGGCAGGAGCATCCGCTGCTGATGGAACTCGCGCAGGACGAGAACCTCGTGATCGCCGGACTGAACTACAAGGATCGGCCCGCGCAGGCGCGCGGGTTCCTCGCCGAACTCGGCAACCCCTATGACGCGATCGGCGTCGACGGTTCGGGGCGCACCGCGATCGACTGGGGCGTCTACGGTGTTCCGGAAACCTTCCTCGTCGGCCCGGACGGAACGATCCTCTACAAGCATGTCGGCCCGTTCACGGCGCAATCGATGCGCGACGGTCTGATCCCGGCGATCGAAAAGGCGCGCGGTAGCTGATCAGGCGAGGAGCGCGCGGACGGTTCGCTCGAGCAGGAGCCGGCCGCCGGGCGTCCAGCCGAGCGATTTCAGCTTCGTGCAATCCATCTCGTTGATCGCCAACGCATCTGCCCGTTCGGGCAAGGGATGCGCCGAGCCGGTCGCGTCCCGGACGATGGCGAGCAGATCGTTGCGGTCGACCATCAGGTCGGAGACGTTGAGGATGGGCGGTGTCGGCCGGTCGAATGCGATGCGGAGCGCGGCGGCGACGTCCTCGCCATGGACTTCCGTTCCCGCGCGCGGAGCGATTTTCTTCCCCGTCAGGTAGTCGTCGAAAAGGTCGGCCCATTTGTGCCGCCGACCGGGCGCGACAGGGCCGTAGACACCGGTGATGCGCAGGGCGACCGGGGCAAAGTCGGCATCCGCCATTGTGAGCAGCGCGTCTTCGACGTCGAGCTTGACCTTGCCGTAGAGCGTGTCCGGCATCGCAGGCGTGTCTTCCTTCAGCACCGTTCCGGCAGCTTTGGGTCCGTAAACGGCACGCGTCGAGAGAAAGATCACGCGCGACACGCCGGCCCGCTTTGCCGCCGCAAAGAGCGCGACCGAGCCGTCGCGGTTGCGGCGGACGAACCCGTCAGGATCATCGCCCTCGCCGCCGCGATACTTCCCCGGCAGATGGTCGAAGGCTGCATGGACGACCGCGTCGAAGTCGCTGAAGACTTCGGTCCGGAACGTCCGCGGTTCGAGGCCGCCTGCAAGGAACCCGACGGGCTTCGAGAAGAACCCAGGCGGCGGTTGATTGCGGCCGAAGACCATCACCGCATCGCCGTCGGCCAGCAACCGCTCGACGATGAAGCGGCCCACATAGCCTGTCCCGCCGGTGACGAGGATGCGGGTCATGGCGATGGATTGGCCAGCGTGTCGATGTCCGGAATGTTCTCTCCGGTGAGATATGCGCGCCACAGATCGATCAGCGGGCGCAAACCCTCGGCCTTCGGATGGTCGGCTTCCCACGGCTTCTCATACTGGAAATGGATCACGCGGACCGACTTCCAGTCCCACAGCGCCGGCAGCGCGAACCAGACATATTGCAGCATGTTGTCGAACACGGGCAGGCCGTGCCAGTCGGGGAAGAATTCCTGCAGGAATGTCTGGTCCGTGCGCGGCCAATGCGCGCCGGGCGCATCGAGCCGCGCGAGCATCGCGTCGAAGGTCGCGTGCGAGGGCTTCGCCACGAACACGCCGGAGTTCATCCGGTGAAAGTCGGCCAAGCTCTCATAGACGTTGGGTGCCGCGGAGAATTCGGGGTAGGCGAAAAGCCGGTCGATGTTGCGGATCACGATCGCGTCGGCGTCGATGAAGACGATCTGGTCGTACGCTTCCATCTCCCAGAGCCGCAGCTTGGCGAAATTGTCCAGCGGCGTGTGGAAGTCCGGCTTGCGGCCCTTGGTGAACGGTTTGGCCGCATGGATGCGGGCGCGGGAATGGCGCTCGTTGAAGGCGTCGGAGGTGGGCAGGAGGTCGGCGGGGTGGAGCCTGGCGCCAATCGCGGTCAAGGGCTCCAGCGTGGCCACGTCGACGCCGCCGGTGTGCATGACGACGATGTCGGCTTTCGTGCCGGTCAGCTTCAGCGAGCGGACGAGAGCGGTCGCGCCGAGGACGTAGTCGGGATTGGTGACGAGGGTGGCGTAGGCATTGCGCTGCATGATGCGGTCTTGGGGCTCGGTCACGCGGCGGGCGACAGCAACTCCTTCGACAGTTGCGTCTTCGCATCGAGAAGCTCGATGCCGACGATGTGGCCTTCCTCGTCGAAATCAAAGACGACGCCGGGCGAAACTTCCTCGCTATCGAGGACCTTCGCACTGGAAAGCCGAATATAGGCCGCGTTCGCGGCGGCGTCGTATTTCACGTGCGGGGTCATGGTCGCCTTGCCTTCCTATCGAAGAACACCGTCAATATACGGACATGGGCGTCGCTTTCCAAGCAAGCCACGCGAAGGGTGCGGTCGCCGAACGACGAGATCGCCTTGAACCGCCGCTCCGCGCCTTGGGTCGTGGCATCGGGCACTGTCCAATCCGGCTCGCGGACCGTCGCTTCGACCCATGCGCGATCGATCTCGCGCTCACGCATCACGTCTTCGGCGTGCCTCGTATAGACGATCGTCTTGTCGGGCGTCGGCGGCACTCAGCTAACGCTCTTCAGCGCCTTGCCTTCCGGGTCGCGGTCGAGCGTCGGGGCGATGTCCTTGGTCCAGGCGGAGACGGCGGGGATGCGGGAGCGGTCGACGCGGTAGGCGTATTTCTTCGCCACGTCGACGACCTCCGACAAGAGCCCTTCGGCGAGCCGGATCGGGTCGAGGCCGAGCGCCATGAATTGCTCGTTCTGGACGACGAGATCGTTTTCGGCCGCTTCCTTGCGCGGGTTCGGCAGATACGCGACCTTGGCGCCGGCGATCTTCGCCACCAGTTCGGCAAGGTCGCGCACGCGATGCGTCTCGGTCATCTGGTTGAAAATCTTGACGCGCTCGCCGCGCTTCGGCGCATTTTGAAGTGCGATCTCGATGCAGCGCACCGAATCCTGGATGTGGATGAAGGCGCGGGTCTGGCCGCCGGTACCGTGCACCGTCAACGGATAGCCGATCGCGGCCTGGATCAGGAAACGGTTCAGAACCGTGCCGTAGTCGCCATCATAGTCGAAGCGGTTGACGAGCTGGACGTGGCGGCGGGTCTGGTCGGTATGCGTGCCCCAGACGATGCCCTGATGCAGGTCGGTGATCCTGACGCCGTCGTTCTTGGCGTAGAACTGGAACAGCAACTGATCGAGGCACTTGGTCATGTGGTAGATCGAGCCGGGATTGGCTGGATAGAGGATATCCTGCTTCACCGTCTCGCCCGCCATCGTGTCGATCCCGACGGGCAGGTAGCCCTCGGGAATCGCCGCGCCGACGGTCGAATAGCCGTAGACGCCCATGGTGCCCAGGTGGACCAGATGCGCGTCGAGGCCGATTTCGACCATCGCGTTGAGCAGGTTGTGGGTCGCGTTGACGTTGTTGTTGACCGTGTAGTTCTTGTGCCGGTCCGACTTCATCGAATAGGGCGCGGCGCGCTGCTCGGCGAAGTGGATGATGGCGCCGGGCCGCTCGGCGGCGAGCCAGGTCTTCAGGATTTCGTAGTCGCGGGCGAGGTCGATCAGGTGGAAATGGATGCGCCGGCCGGTCTCCTGATACCAGATGCGCGTGCGCTCCTGGATCGAATCCATCGGCGTCAGCGACTGGACGCCGAGCTCGGTGTCGATCCAGCGGCGCGACAGATTGTCGAGGATGTGGATTTCGTGGCCGGCATTCGACAGATGCAGGCTCGTCGGCCAGCCCACGAAACCGTCACCGCCCAGAACCGCAATCTTCATCGAATCACACTCCTTGGATCGTGAGGCCGAATGTCGCCGGCCGATATGACGTGGATATTACCAGAGCGACTTTTTGTAGGCGTCGTCCAGATCGCGGTCGATCACGGCCGCGGCGACGGAAAGGGCGAGCTGGTCGCGCAGCATCTCGCCCAAAGTCGGCATCTCGTCGCGGGCGGGCCAGGTCTGCGGCTGCCACAGCGCGGAGCGCATGAACGCCTTGGCGCAGTGCATGTAGGCGGCGCGGATTTCGACGACGAGCGCGCTGATCGCCGGCCTGCCGTCGACCGCGAGGCGATCGCACAGCTCCGCATCCGCCGTGATGCGGCCGATGCCGTTGATGCGCAGCGTCTCGTTCATTCCGGGGATGAGGAAGAGGAGGCCGACCGCCGGGTTGGCGACGATGTTCTCCCAGGTGTCGAGCCGGTTGTTGCCCGGCCGGTCGGGGATCGCCAGCGTGCGGTCGTCGAGGATAGCGACGAAGCCGGGCCGGTCACCCTTCGGCGTCACGTCGCCATTGCCTGCATGGTCCGACGAGCCGATCAGCACGAAGGGCGAGCGTTCGAGGAAGCGGCGCGCATGGGCGTCGAGTGCGGGCAGTTCCTTGCGCACGGCGCCGTCGCCGGGCTGCCTGTAATGCGCGCGCAAGCCTTCGCGGCTGGTGATGAATTCCATGGCGGAAACCCTATTCGGCCGGCTCGCTCTTGCCGGGCTCCGGCAGCGAGTGGCGCATGATCAGCGGCATCTGGGAAAGCGTGAAGGCGATGGTGATCGGCATCGTGCCCCAGACCTTGAATGCGACCCAGAAATCGGTCGAGAAGTTGCGCCAGACGACTTCGTTGAGGATTGCGAGGACGATGAAGAACAGGCCCCAGCGCAGGGTCAGCTTGCGCCAGCCCTCGGCATCGAGCTTGAACGCCGCTTCGAAGACGTAGCCGAGCAGCGCCTTGCCGAACATCAGCCCGCCGAGAAGCACGGCGGCGAAGAGGCCGTTGACGATGGTCGGCTTCATCTTGATGAAGATCTCGTCCTGCAAATAGAGCGTCAGCGCCCCGAAGACGAAGACGACGACGCCCGAGACGAGCGGCATCATCGGCAGCGTACGCGTCAGCGCCCAGGAAACGGCGATCGCGATCGCCGTCGCGACCATGAACAGGAAAGTGGCGAGGAAGATCGGATCGCCGATCGAGCCGAGCGCCGGAAACGTGTCGATCAGCCATTCGCCGCGCAGATTGGCGAAGAAGAAGACGAGCAATGGGCCGAGTTCGAGAGCGAATTTCAGGAGCGGATTGATCTCCGTTTTCCTGGGGTCGCCGGGCTCGCGTTCGATGATTTGGTTCATGCTTGGTGCTTTCGCGCGGGATGTGATGCTTGGGAGGTCGGTGCTCGACGGCGCCCCCCTCTGTCCTGCCGGACATCTCCCCCGCATGGGGGGAGATTGGCCAGTCGCTGACCTCGCCGTGCGTGATCTCCCCCCTTGCGGGGGAGATGTCCGGCAGGACAGAGAGGGGCGTGAGAGAACGCAGCCATTTCCGACCTTGGGTCCATCAACTCAATTCACTCCAGCGATCGCGCGGGCGAAATCGCGTGCTTCGAAGGGTTCGAGGTCGTCGATGCCTTCGCCGACGCCGATGAAATAGACGGGCAGGCGATATTTGGCGGCGATTGCGACCAAAATACCGCCGCGTGCGGTGCCGTCGAGCTTGGTCATGACGATGCCGTTGACGCCCGCCACGTTGCGGAAGATCTCGACCTGGTTCATCGCGTTCTGGCCGGTCGTCGCATCGACCGTCTGGAGCACGGTGTGCGGCGCGTCCGGGTCGTGCTTGCCGAGGACGCGGACGACCTTTTCCAGTTCGGCCATCAGCTCGGCCTTGTTCTGCAGGCGGCCGGCAGTGTCGATGATCAAGACGTCGGAGCCGTTCGCCTTGGCCGTCTCGAACGCGTCCCAGGCAAGGCCCGCCGCGTCGGCGCCAAGCTTGGAGGCGACGACGTCTGAGCCGGTGCGCTCGCCCCAGATCTTGAGCTGTTCGATGGCGGCGGCGCGGAACGTGTCGCCCGCGCCGAGCGTCACCTTGAGCCCGCCGGCGACGAGCTTGGCGGCCAGCTTGCCGATGGTCGTCGTCTTGCCGGTGCCGTTGACGCCGACGACGAGGATGACGTGCGGCTTGACCGACAGGTCGAGCTCGAGCGGTTTTGCGACCGGGCCCAGAACCTTCTCCACCTCGCTCGCCATGACCGCGCGCACCTCGGCATCCGAGACATCGCGGCCGAAGCGGCCTTCGCTGAGCGAATCCGTGATCCGGATCGCGGTTTCCATGCCGAGATCGGCGCGCAGCAGCACGTCTTCGAGGTCCTGCAGCGTGTCGTCGTCCAGCTTGCGCTTGGTGAAGACGCCCGAAATGTTGGTCGAAAGCTCGCGCGAGGAACGCGACAGGCCGTCGCGCAGTCGGTCGAACCACGGGCGCTGGGCGGCGGGTGCAGCGACCGGCGCTGCGGCAGGGCCGCGCTCGACGGTCTTCGAGACGCGCACCAGCGCCGATGGATCGGGTTCGGTCTCGACCGTGCGCTTCAGGAATTCGGGAACGGCCGGCGCCTCGGCCTGCGGCGGTGGCGGCGGGGCGGGTGTCGGTTCCGGCGCGATCTCGGGTAATGGCGCGGGCGGCACTTCCGAGGGCGCGGGCGGAGTTTCCGTCGGCAGCTCGGGCACTTCCGGTGGCGCAGGCGGAACCTCGACCGGAGCAGGCTCGGGCGCCGGTTCTTCCACTGGAATCGGCGCGGCCGGCACTTCGGCCGGCGGCGTTACGGGCTCCGGTTCGCGCGGCGGTGCGACAGGCTCTGGCTCGGGAACCTCGCGCGGTTCGGGCGCCTGGGTCGGCGTCTCGATCGGCACTTCCGGAACCGGCTGCGGCGCGGGCGGGACCGGCGTCGGCTCGGGGTCTTCCGCGCGCTGGCGTAGGAAGTCGGGCAGGGCCGGCGCGTCGACGGCTGCTCCTGCTGTGGACGAAGCGATCTCCTCGCGCGGCGCCTCCTCGGCGACGGCTTCGTCCTTGCGGCCGAAGGAGAACATCTTCTTGAAGAAACCGGCCATCGAATTCCCTTAGGCGGCGCGCATGGCGCGCGTCGTTGCGGTCAGCCGCTCGCCGTCATGGCCGGTGACGACCGCATCGACGATCTCGCCGGGCGCGCCGGCGTCGATGGCGGCCATGGTGAAGCCTTCGGTGCGGCCGATGCCGTCGCGCTCGACGAGGATGCGCTGGCTCGTCCCGGCGAGCTTCGCCAGATGGCGGCGATAGGCGGCGTCACCGGCAGTGCGAAGGCGCGCGGCGCGGTCCTTGACGATCTCGCGCCGGACCTGCGGCATCCGCGCGGCGGGCGTGCCTTCGCGGGGCGAAAACGGGAAGACGTGGAGATGCGTCAGCCCGCACTCCTCGACGATCTTCAAGGAATTCTCGAACATCGCCTCGGTCTCGGTCGGGAAACCGGCGATGATGTCGGCGCCGAAGACCATGTCGGCACGCAGCGCGCGGACTTCCTCGCAGAAGCGGATCGAATCGTCGCGCAGGTGCCGGCGCTTCATGCGCTTCAGTATCATGTCGTCGCCGGCCTGCAGCGACAGGTGCAGATGCGGCATCAGCCGCGCCTCGGTCGCGATCGCCTCCATCAGTTCCGGGTCGGCCTCGATGGAATCGATGGAGGAGAGGCGCAGGCGCGAAAGGTCGGGCACCTGGCGCAGCACGGCGCGCACGAGCTTGCCGAGCCGCGGGGCTCCGGGCAGGTCCGCGCCATAGCTCGTCATGTCGACGCCGGTCAGCACTATCTCGGCGTATCCATTGCCGACGAGGCGCTTGACCTGCTCGACCACCGCGCCCATCGGCACGGAGCGCGAATTGCCGCGGCCGTAGGGAATGATGCAGAAGGTGCAGCGGTGGTCGCAGCCGTTCTGCACCTGCACGAAGGCGCGGGCGCGGCCCTCGATGGCGTCGACCATGTGGCCGGCGGTCTCGGTCACCGACATGATGTCGTTGACGCGGGCCTTTTCGAACTGGTTGACGCCAAAATCGGGCAAAGCTCGGTAGTTGTGGCTCTTGAGCTTCTCTTCGTTGCCGAGGACGAGATCGACCTCGCCCATCTCAGCGAACGTGCCGGGCTCGGTCTGCGCCGCGCAGCCGGTGACGATGATGCGCGCATCCGGGTTCTCGCGCCGCGCCTTGCGGATCGCTTGCCGCGCCTGGCGCACAGCCTCGGAAGTGACAGCGCAGGTGTTGAAGACGATGGCGCCGCCGTCGAGTTCGCCGAGGCCGGCTTGCGTGGCCTCAAGGCGCATCACCTCGGATTCGTAGGTGTTCATGCGGCAGCCGAAGGTGACGATGTCGAGGCCCTTGGTCATGCCGCGCTCGTCTCGTCGCGTTGCCACGCTCCCGTCGCCGGATCGAAAACGCCGGAAAACTCCCATTCCGCCGGGCCGGTCATGATCACATGGTCGTCCTCGCGCCATTCGATCAGCAGCGGCCCGCCCGGGACGGTCACGGTCACGATCCGGTCGGTGCGGCGCGTGCGGGCGGCGGAGATTGCGGCGGCGCAGGCGGCGGAGCCGCAGGCGCGCGTCAGCCCCGCGCCGCGCTCCCAGGTGCGGATCGTCATCGCGTCGCGCGCGGTGACCTTTGCGATCGAGATGTTGCAGCGCTCGGGGAAGATGGGATGGTTTTCCAGCAAAGGCCCGAAGCGTTCGAGGTCGTAGGACCAGACGTCTTCGTCGACCCAGAAGATCGCGTGCGGATTGCCCATCGAAGCGACGGAGGGCGAATGCAGCACCGGCGCGTCGATCGGGCCGATCTGGAGTTCGATCATGCGGGTGTCGCGAAATTCCTCGGCCAGCGGAATGTCCTGCCAACCGAACTTCGGAACGCCCATGTCCACGGAAATCAGCCCGTCCTCGTGCTCCTTCGCGGTCAGGATGCCGGCGATGGTCTCGAAGGTGAAGACGCGCTCGCCCGTCTCGGCGGCCAGCGCCTGCACCACGCAGCGCATGCCGTTGCCGCAGGCCTGCGCCATCGAGCCGTCGGAATTGATGATCTCGACATAGTTCGCGGTGCCGGGCGTCCTTGCGTCGTGGATCGCCATGATCTGGTCGAAGCGCGTGGCCGGATCGGCGTTGAGCGCGATTGCGGCGGCGGGCGTTACGCGGCCCGCGCGGCCGCGCATGTCGGCAACGACGATTTCGTTGCCGAGCCCGTTCATCTTCGCGAATGGCGCCAGATTGCTCATGCGCCGCTATATGGCGGAAACGATGCGGAATTACCAGTGTCGGCGCCGCTCAGAGCTGGACGGAATCCGCCCAGCCAAAGACCAGAAGCAGGATGACGAACAGCGCGATGGCAAGCGCGGCGATGGCGAACGCGATGCGGCTCGCTACCCGCGAGACGCTGCGAAACCCAACCGCGCCGGCGACGATCGCCACCGCGACGAAAAAGACGAACCAGCCGAACATTCAAAGCCCCCCTTGAAAGTGCGCCGGCAGCTTAAGCGATTCCTGATGGAATGTCCCATGCCTCGCCGGGCTGAAGCGGGCGGAAGCGCTTGCGGGCGATGCCGGCGGCGTCGAGCGCGGCGAGAAGCAGGTCGCGCGGTTCCTCGATCGGCTCGTTGGTGAGCTGGAACGTGCCCCAGTGATGGCCGATCGCGAAGTCGGCATTGGCAAGCTTCATGCCCTCCACCGCATCCTTCGGTTCCTGGTGCTGGGCGGCCATGAACCAGCGCGGATCGTAGGCGCCGACCGGAAGGATGGCGAGGCGAAAGCTGCCATGCTTTTCGGCCACCGCGCGGTAGTTGATGCCCGAATGAAAGCCCGTATCGCCGATATGGTAGATCTTGCCGGCCGGCGTCTCGACCACGAAAGACGCCCACAGCGCCATGCGCCGGTCGCGCATGCCCCGCGCCGACCAGTGGTGCGCGGGCTCGCAATGGATGGTGAGCGGGCCGAATTCGAAGGCGTCGCCCCAGTCCTGCACGTGGAGACGCATGTCCGGAATGTCGGTCCGCACGATCACGTCGTTGCCGAGCGGGGTGACGACCAGCGGATCGTGGTCCTGCTTCAGACGCGACAGCGTCAAAAGGTCGAGATGGTCGTAGTGATTGTGCGTCAGGAGCACGAGGCCGATCTTCGGCAGCGCCTCGAAGGCGATGCCGGGCGCGTTGACGCGTGCCGGGCCGGCGAACTGGAAGGGCGAGGCGCGGGTCGAGAAGACGGGGTCGGTCAGGATGTTCAGGCCCGCGACCTGGATCAGCATCGTCGCGTGGCCGATCATCGAGACGCGCATCGCGTCGCCGTCGACGGACGCATGCGGCACGGTCCCGGCGAACGGGCTTGGAAATTCGTCCGGCCAGCGAGCCTTGGTCTCGCCGAACTGCCAGCGCAGGAGATCGGACAGACCGCGCGGCTCCTCGCCGCCCGGATTGAAGAAGGTTCGCCCGTCGAAATGGTCGCTGACGGGGCCGCTATAGTAGCGGTTTCCGCTCTGCGCCTTCGCGATTCCGATGCCGCCGGCCATCGCCGCCAGCCCGCCCAGTCCCAGCCATGTCAGCATGCGTCGCCTGTTCATCTTCATGGGCGCGAAATTATCCGATGGTTCGTCATGCGCAAATGACATAAGCGTGGTTTTAAGCCCATGAGACTGTTGAATTTCGGCAACAGCACATCGTAAATTAACCTTGTTGCGATGAAGATGACCCGACCGTCGCCACAGTTGCGCGCGATTGGGCGCATCAAAGGGACGAACATACAGGAACCTGCGGAGTGACCGGGCGTTGCTTCGACGGAGGTGGATCAATGACTCTGACTAAAAGCACGCTACTCATCGCGGTTTCCGCTCTGGCCGTGACAGGCTGCACGAGCGACCGGTTCTCGCGCGTCGACACTCGCCCGGCGGTGGTCGCAACAGCGCCCGCGCCGATCACGGCCGCGCCGGCCGGACAGGTCTCGTCGAGCCAGTTGCCGCCTCCCACCCAGCCCGGCGTCACCAATCCCGGCCCGATCCAGCCCGGCATGGCGCAGGGCGCCTTCCCGGCAGCTCCCGGTTCCGAGGAAGGCGGCGCGCAGGTCGCCTCGCTTCCCGCCGCCGGCGGCGGCACGCCGGTTTCGGCAGGCGGCGTCGCGGGCGTCTGGAACGCCTCGGTGGCCGGCCAGTCTTGCCGCATCGCCACGCCGCAGACGCGCTTCGGCGAAGGCTTCCGCGCCGGTCCGCTGCGCTGCCCCGCCCCGCTCGACGGCGTGCGCTCGTGGAACGTGTCGGGTTCGACGCTGACCCTCTACGACGCCAATGGCGGCGCGCTCGCCAATCTGTCGTCGGCCGGCAGCGGATCGTTCAACGGCCAGACCACGACGGGTCAGCCGCTGTCGCTTTCGCGCTAGACGCCGGACGCCTTGCCCGATGCCGCATGACGGCCTGCCCGAATTCCGCTCGGTCCGGGACGCCTATCTCGACCGGGTGGCGCATGGCGCGCTGTCGCGGGACGAACGCCAGCTCGCGCTGGCCGACCGGTTCGACCGGCTAACGGCCGACATCCGCACCAAGCGGCTCGCCGCCAAGTCGAGTGCGCTCGGCTGGCTCTTCGCCAAGCGCCGCGAGGCGCGCGAACTGGTGAAGGGGCTTTACCTTCATGGCGGGGTCGGGCGCGGCAAGACCATGCTGATGGACCTCTTCTTCGAGCTCCTGCCGGTCAAGCGCAAGCGGCGTGCCCATTTCAACGACTTCATGGCCGACGTTCACGACCGCATCGGCCGCCATCGCGAGGCTTTGAAGCACGGGCAGACCAAGGACGCCGATCCCATTCCGGTCGTTGCCGCCGCGCTCGCCAACGAGGCGTGGGTGCTCTGCTTCGACGAGTTCACCGTCACCGACATCGCCGACGCGATGATCCTGTCGCGGCTGTTCACGGCACTATTCGAGCGCGGCGTGGTGCTCGTCGCCACCTCGAACGTCGCGCCGGACGATCTTTACCGCGACGGGCTCAATCGCGGCCTCTTCCTGCCCTTCGTCACCGTGCTCAAGGCGCATTGCGAGATCCTGCCGCTCGACGGGGCGACGGATTACCGGCTGGAAAAGCTCGTCCGCATCCCGGTCTACATCACGCCCTGCGACGGCGAAGGCGCGCGGCTGATGGACGAGGCCTGGGACGTCGCCAGTTCCGGCCACCAAACCCAGCCGCGAACCATCCATGTAAAGGGCCGCGAGGTCGCGGTGCCGATGGCGAACGGACGCGCGGCGCGGTTCGACTTCGCGGACCTCTGCGCCCAGCCGCTCGGCGCGCGCGACTATCTCGCCATCGCCGCCGAGTTCGACACGATCCTCGTCGACTGCGTGCCGGCAATGGGGCTCGACCGGCGCAACGAGGCGAAGCGCTTCATCCTCCTCGTCGACACGCTCTACGACCGGAAGATCCGGCTGATCCTCTCGGCCGAGGTTCCGCCGCAGGATCTTTACCATGCGCGCAGCGGCACGGAGGCTTTCGAATTCGACCGCACCGTCTCGCGCCTGATCGAGATGCAGAGCGCCGAATGGGTCTCCGCGGCACGGGCGGCGTGAGCGTTCTTACGTTTACGTAAATCCCGTTCGATCTAACCGATTGAAAGATATGAGACTCAAAGAATCGGTTGAATTTTTTCACCTATCGGTCTATGCGACGCCCACTCCCGGGCGACCTCCCGTGCCCGCGTTAAATGGTTGAAACGCATCTTCGGCCCCGCGCCGTCGCAAACCAATCCAGGGGATTTCCATACATGGCTCGCAACAAGATTGCCCTCATCGGCTCCGGCATGATCGGCGGCACGCTCGCCCACATGATCGGCCTCAAGGAACTCGGCGACGTCGTCCTGTTCGACATTTCCGAGGGCGTGCCGCAGGGCAAGGGCCTCGACATCGCGCAGTCCTCGCCGGTCGACGGCTTCGATGCGAGCTTCACCGGCGCCAATGACTATTCGGCGATCGAGGGCGCTGACGTGTGCATCGTCACCGCCGGCGTGCCGCGCAAGCCGGGCATGAGCCGCGACGATCTTCTCGGCATCAATCTGAAGGTGATGGAGCAGGTCGGCGCCGGCATCAAGAAATACGCGCCCAACGCCTTCGTCATCTGCATCACCAACCCGCTCGATGCGATGGTCTGGGCGCTGCAGAAGTTCTCGGGCCTGCCGAAGAGCCATGTCGTCGGCATGGCCGGCGTGCTCGATTCGGCGCGCTTCCGCTACTTCCTCGCCGACGAGTTCAAGGTCTCGGTCGAGGACGTCACCGCCTTCGTGCTCGGCGGCCATGGCGACACGATGGTGCCGCTGACCCGCTACTCGACCGTTGCCGGCATTCCGCTGCCCGACCTCGTCAAGATGGGCTGGACCAGCCAGGACAAGCTCGACAAGATCGTCCAGCGCACCCGCGACGGCGGCGCCGAGATCGTCGGCCTCCTCAAGACCGGCTCGGCCTACTACGCACCGGCCTCCTCGGCGATCCAGATGGCCGAGGCCTACCTCAAGGACAAAAAGCGCGTCCTGCCCTGCGCGGCGCATCTGTCGGGCCAGTACGGCGTCAAGGACATGTATGTCGGCGTGCCGACCGTGATCGGCGCCGGCGGCATCGAGCGCGTCATCGAGATCGACTTGAACAAGGCCGAGCAGAAGATGTTCGAAAAGTCCGTGGAATCGGTGAAGGGCCTTTGCGACGCCTGCTCCGAAATCGCGCCCGCCCTGAAGCAGTAAGGATTTCCCGGCATGAATATCCATGAATACCAGGCCAAGCAGGTCCTGAAGTCGTTCGGCGCTCCGGTCGCCGAAGGCGTTCCCGTCATGAAGGCCTCCGAGGCGGAAGCCGCAGTGAAGTCGCTGCCCGGCCCGCTTTACGTGGTCAAGAGCCAGATCCATGCCGGCGGTCGCGGCAAGGGCAAGTTCAAGGAACTCGGGCCCGACGCCAAGGGCGGCGTGCGGCTCGCCAAGTCGGTGGAGGAGGTCGTCTCCCACACTAACGAGATGCTCGGCAACACGCTCGTCACCAAGCAGACGGGCGAGGCAGGCAAGCAGGTCAACCGCCTCTATATCGAGGACGGCGCGGACATCGACCGCGAACTCTATTTGTCGATCCTCGTCGACCGCGCGGTCGGCCGCGTCGCTTTCGTCGTTTCGACCGAAGGCGGCATGGACATCGAGGCGGTTGCTCACGACACGCCCGAAAAGATCATCACCGTCGCGATCGACCCGGAAAAGGGCGTCACTGCCGACGACGTGAAGCAGCTCAACGCGGCGCTGGAACTGAGCGGCGATGCGGCGAAGGACGGCGAAACGCTGTTCCCGATCCTCTACAAGGCCTTCACCGAGAAGGACATGGCGCTGCTCGAGGTCAACCCGCTGATCGTCATGACCAATGGCCGCCTGCGCGTCCTCGACGCCAAGGTGTCGTTCGACAACAATTCGCTCTTCCGCCAGGCCGACATCGTCGAGCTGCGCGACACGACCGAGGAAGACGCCAAGGAAATCGAGGCGTCCAAATACGACCTCGCCTATGTCGCGCTCGACGGCAATATCGGCTGCATGGTCAACGGCGCCGGCCTTGCCATGGCGACGATGGACATCATCAAGCTCTACGGAGCCGAGCCCGCCAACTTCCTCGACGTCGGCGGCGGCGCCTCCAAGGAGAAGGTGACGGCCGCCTTCAAGATCATCACGGCCGATCCGGCGGTGAAGGGCATCCTGGTCAACATCTTCGGCGGCATCATGAAGTGCGACGTCATCGCCGAAGGCGTGATCGCGGCCGTCAAGGAAGTCGGCCTCAAGGTGCCGCTGGTCGTCCGCCTCGAAGGCACCAATGTCGAGCTCGGCAAGAAGATCATCAACGAAAGCGGCCTCAACGTCATCTCCGCCGACGATCTCGACGACGCGGCGCAGAAGATCGTCAATGCAGTGAAGGGGGCCTGAGCCTGATGTCCATTCTCATCAATAAAGACACCAAGGTTCTCGTCCAGGGCCTCACCGGCAAGACCGGCACGTTCCACACCGAGCAGGCGCTCGCCTATCACGGCACGCAGATGGTTGGCGGCATTCACCCGAAGAAGGGCGGCGAGACGTGGACCGGCTCGAAGGGTGAAAGCCTGCCGATCTTCGCCACCGTCGCCGAAGGCCGCGACAGGACCGGCGCCAACGCATCGGTGATCTACGTGCCGCCGGCGGGCGCCGCAGATGCGATCCTCGAAGCCATCGAGGCGGAAATCCCGCTGATCGTGTGCATCACCGAGGGCATCCCGGTGATGGACATGGTGAAGGTCAAGGCGCGCCTCGACCGTTCCTCCTCGCGCCTGATCGGCCCGAACTGCCCCGGCGTCCTGACGCCGAACGAATGCAAGATCGGCATCATGCCGGGCAACATCTTCAAGAAGGGCTCGGTCGGCGTTGTCTCGCGCTCCGGCACGCTTACCTATGAAGCGGTCTTCCAGACCACCAATGCCGGCCTCGGCCAGACGACGGCCGTCGGCATCGGCGGCGATCCGGTCAAGGGCACCGAGTTCATCGACATGCTCGAAATGTTCCTCGCCGACGACGAGACCAAGTCGATCATCATGATCGGCGAGATCGGCGGTTCGGCCGAGGAAGACGCGGCGCAGTTCCTGCGCGACGAGGCCAAGCGCGGCCGCAAGAAGCCGATGGCCGGCTTCATCGCGGGCCGCACGGCGCCGGAAGGCCGCACCATGGGCCATGCCGGCGCGGTCATCTCGGGCGGCAAGGGCGGCGCGGAAGACAAGATCGCGGCGATGGAGGCGGCGGGCATCCGCGTGTCCCCCTCGCCGGCACGTCTCGGCACGACGCTGGTCGAGGCATTGAAGGGCTAACAGAAGGGATTGGGGAGTAGGGAAAGTCCGGGAGTAGGGCACAAAGTCGCCCCGTTCGACACCTACTCCCCTAACTCCCTACTCACCTACTCCCCTCAAATCAGGAGACGGAGCGCGGCGCTCCGAGATTGAAGAAAATGGCACGTCAGGACCAGGCCAACGACCGGGCTTCGCTCACCTCGTTCCTCTATGGCGGCAACGCTGCCTATATCGACGAGCTCTACGCGTCCTGGCAGGAGAACCCCAACTCGGTCGAGCCGGAATGGCGCGAGTTCTTCGCCGAGCTGAAGGACGACGCGGAGAGCGTCAAGAAGGGCGCCGCCGGCGCTTCCTGGTCGAAGAAGGGCTGGCCTGTCGCGGCCAATGGCGAACTCGTCTCGGCGCTCGACGGCAATTGGGGCGCGATCGAACAGCATTTCGACAAGAAGCTGAAGGCGAAGGCCGGCAACGGCGCCGCCGCCACCTTGTCGGCCGACGAGATGCAGCGCGCCGCGCGCGATTCCGTCCGCGCCATCATGATGATCCGCGCCTTCCGCATGCGCGGCCATCTCCACGCCAATCTCGATCCGCTCGGCATCGCCGAGGCCAAGGAAGACTACAACGAACTGTCGCCGGAAAATTACGGCTTCACCGAAGCCGACTACGACCGGCCGATCTTCATCGACCACGTGCTCGGGCTCGAATTCGCGACCGTGCGCGAGATGGTCGACATCCTGAAGCGCACCTACTGCTCGACGCTCGGCGTCGAGTTCATGCACATCTCCAACCCCGAGGAGAAGGCCTGGATCCAGGAACGCATCGAGGGGCCGGACAAGGGCATCGAATTCACCGCCAACGGCAAAAAGGCGATCCTCGCAAAGCTGGTCGAGGCGGAGGGCTTCGAGCAGTTCATCGACGTCAAGTACAAGGGCACCAAGCGCTTCGGCCTCGACGGCGGCGAGGCGCTGATCCCGGCGCTCGAGCAGATCATCAAGCGCGGCGGGGCCATGGGCCTGAAGGAGATCGTGCTCGGCATGGCCCATCGCGGCCGCCTGAACGTGCTCTCCCAGGTGATGGCCAAGCCGCACCGCGCGATCTTCCACGAGTTCAAGGGCGGCTCCTTCGCTCCCGACGACGTCGAGGGCTCGGGCGACGTGAAGTATCATCTCGGCGCCTCCTCGGACCGCGAATTCGACGGCAACAAGGTGCACCTGTCGCTGACCGCCAACCCGTCGCACCTCGAAATCGTCAACCCCGTCGTCATGGGGAAGGCGCGCGCCAAGCAGGACCAGATCTTCGGCCGCACGCGCGAGGAAGTCGTGCCGATCGAAGAGCGGGCCAAGGTGCTGCCGCTGCTGCTCCACGGCGATGCGGCCTTCGCCGGCCAGGGCGTCGTCGCCGAAATCCTCGGCCTGTCGGGCCTACGCGGCCACCGCGTCGCCGGCACGCTGCATTTCATCATCAACAACCAGATCGGCTTCACCACCAATCCGCGCTTCTCGCGGTCCTCGCCCTACCCGTCGGACGTGGCGAAGATGATCGAGGCGCCGATCTTCCACGTGAACGGCGACGATCCTGAAGCCGTCGTCTACGCGGCCAAGGTCGCGATGGAATACCGGATGACGTTCCACAAGCCGGCCGTCGTCGACATGTTCTGCTACCGCCGCTTCGGCCACAATGAGGGCGACGAGCCGGCGTTCACGCAGCCGATCATGTACAAGTCGATCCGCCAGCACCGGACGACCGTTCAGCTCTACTCGGCCAAGCTCATCTCCGAAGGCGTCGTCTCGGAAGGCGAGGTCGAGAAGATGCGGGCCGACTGGCGCGCCCATCTCGAGCAGGAATGGCAAACTGGCCAGGCCTACAAGCCGAACAAGGCCGACTGGCTCGACGGCGCCTGGAGCGGCCTGCGCACGGCCGACAGCCAGGACGAGATGCGCCGCGGCAAGACCGCGATGCCGGTCAAGTCGCTGAAGGAGATCGGCAGGAAGCTGACCGAGGTGCCGAAGGGCTTCGAGGCGCACAAGACGATCCAGCGCTTCCTCGACAATCGTCGCAAGATGATCGACACGGGCGAGGGCATCGACTGGTCGACCGCCGAGGCGCTCGCCTTCGGCGCGATCCTGATGGACGGCAATCCGATCCGCCTCTCCGGCCAGGATTCGGAGCGCGGCACGTTTTCGCAGCGCCATTCGGTCCTCTACGACCAGCGCGACGAGAACCGATACATCCCGCTCAACAACCTCGGACCGCAGCAGGCCAATTACGAAGTCATCAACTCGATGCTTTCGGAAGAGGCGGTGCTCGGCTTCGAGTACGGCTTCAGCCTCGCCGAGCCGCGCGCGCTGACGCTGTGGGAAGCGCAGTTCGGCGACTTCGCCAACGGCGCGCAGGTCGTGTTCGACCAGTTCATTTCGTCGGGCGAGCGCAAGTGGCTGCGCATGTCGGGCCTCGTCTGCCTCCTGCCGCACGGCTATGAGGGCCAGGGTCCGGAGCATTCCTCGGCGCGGCTCGAACGCTTCCTGCAGATGTGCGCGGAAGACAACATGCAAGTCGCCAACGTCACCACGCCGGCGAACTATTTCCACATCCTGCGCCGCCAGTTGAAGCGCGACTTCCGCAAGCCGCTGATCATGATGACGCCGAAGTCGCTGCTGCGCCACAAGCGTGCCGTGTCGACGCTGTCGGAGATTTCGGGCGAAAGCTCGTTCCACCGCCTCTTGTGGGACGACGCGCAGTATCTCGGCGACCAGCCGATCAAGCTCGTCAAGGATTCCAAGATCCGCCGCGTCGTCATGTGCTCGGGCAAGGTCTATTACGACCTCTACGAGGAGCGCGAGAAGCGCGGGATCGACGACGTCTACCTGCTGCGCGTCGAGCAGCTCTACCCGTTCCCGGCCAAGGCACTGATCAACGAACTCTCGCGCTTCCGCAACGCCGAGATGGTGTGGTGCCAGGAAGAGCCGAAGAACATGGGCTCCTGGGCCTTCATCGACCCCTATCTGGAATGGGTGCTGCAGCATATCGACGCCAAGCACCAGCGCGTGCGCTATACCGGCCGGCCGGCCGCGGCATCGCCGGCCACCGGCCTGATGTCGAAGCATCTCGCACAGCTCGAAGCGTTCCTCGAAGACGCGCTCGGCGAATAGAAACGAACAAAGGCAAGGCAACGAAACGATGGCCACCGAAATCCGCGTCCCGACCCTGGGCGAATCCGTCGCAGAGGCAACCATCGGCAAGTGGTTCAAGAAGGCCGGCGACGCCATCGCCGCCGACGAGCCGATCGTCGAATTGGAAACCGACAAGGTGACCGTCGAGGTGCCTGCGCCGGCCGCCGGCACGCTCTCCGAGATCACCGTCAAGGAAGGCGAGACGGTCGAGGTCGGTGCGCTTCTCGGCATGATCGCCGCCGGTGCGGCTGCCGCTGCGCCGAAGACGGAAGAGGCGCCGAAGGCGGAAGCCAAGGCCGCTCCCGCGAAGGAAGAAAAGGCCGCCGCGCCGGCGAAGACCGGCGACATGCCGGCCGCGCCGTCCGCCGCCAAGCTGATGGCCGAAAAGAATGTCTCGGCCGATCAGGTTTCGGGCTCGGGCAAGCGCGGTCAGGTGCTCAAGGGCGATGTGCTCGACGCGATTGCCCAGGGGGGCACCAAGGGTCCCGCCGCCAAGGCCGAGGCACCGCAGGCGGCCCGTCCGGCTTCCACCGGCGACGACGCCTCGCGCGAGGAGCGCGTGAAGATGACGCGCCTGCGCCAGACCATCGCGCGCCGTTTGAAGGACGCGCAGGACACCGCCGCCATGCTCACCACCTTCAACGAGGTGGACATGAAGCCGGTCATGGATTTGCGATCCAAGTACAAGGACCTGTTCGAGAAGAAGCACGGCGTGAAGCTCGGCTTCATGGGCTTCTTCACCAAGGCGGTGACCCATGCGCTCGCCGAGATCCCCGCGGTCAATGCCGAGATCGACGGCACCGACATCATCTATAAGAACTTCGCCCATATCGGCGTCGCCGTCGGCACCGACAAGGGCCTCGTCGTGCCGGTGGTGCGCAATGCCGATGGGATGTCGATCGCCGAGATCGAGAAGGAAATCGGCCGCCTGGGCGTCGCTGCGCGCGACGGCAAGCTCGGCATGGCCGACATGCAGGGCGGCACCTTCACCATCTCGAATGGCGGCGTCTACGGCTCGCTGATGTCGACGCCGATCCTCAACGCGCCGCAGTCGGGCATTCTCGGAATGCACAAGATCCAGGAGCGTCCGGTCGTCGTCGGCGGCCAGATCGTCATCCGCCCGATGATGTATCTCGCGCTCTCCTACGATCACCGCATCGTCGACGGCAAGGAAGCCGTGACCTTCCTCGTGCGCGTCAAGGAGACGCTGGAGGACCCCGAGCGCCTCGTCCTCGACTTGTAGGGCGAGGTCAGCGAGGCGTCCCGCGATGGCCTACGATCCCGACATTCCGCCGATCCAGGTTCACCTGTGCGTCAAGGGCGGGAAGGCGGCCGTCGCCTGGTACGAGACCGCCTTCGAGGCGGTCGAGACCTACGAGCAGATGGCCGAGGACGGAACGCGCATCCTGCACGCCAACCTCGCTCTGTTCGGCTCCGAGGTCATGCTGCATGACGAGTTCCCCGAATTCGGCGGCGACGTGATGGGGCCGGACACGCGCGGAGGAGCGAGCATGACGGTTTCGGTCAACCTCTCGACGCCGGAGAAGGTGGACGCGGCATTCGCGAGGGCCGTGGAGGCCGGGGCGGATGTGGTGCTGGCGCCGGCGGATGCGTTCTGGGGCGCGCGCTACGCGAAATTGCGCGACCCGTTCGGCCACGTCTGGGCGTTCAATGCCCCTTTGGGTGCTCGCAGATGACCGGATACATCTCCGCCCCTTCGCGCCCCCCTCTGCCCTGCCGGGCGCCCTGGCCCGAGCCACGGGTCTCGGCCCGTCCTTCGGACCCCCCGCAAGGGGGGAGATTAGTCTCGTCGCCGACACCGCGTGATCTCCCCCCTCGCGGGGGAGATGGCCGGCAGGCCAGAGGGGGGCGCCGTAGAGCGCTTCGCTCGGCGATTGGCCTTCAGGAAGTTTGCGTATGACCCCCCGCATCCTCGTCATCACCGGCGCCTCGCGCGGCATCGGCGCCGCCACCGCCCGGCTTGCCGGCGCGGCCGGTTATGACGTCCTCGTCAACTACGTCTCCAACACGCAAGCCGCCGCCTCCGTCGTCGCCGCCATCGAATCCGTCGGCGGACGCGGCTTCGCGGTCCAGGCCGACGCCTCGACCGAGGCCGGCATCGCCGCGATCTTCACTGCTGCCGACGCGCGCGGCAAGCTCGCCGGTCTTGTCAACAATGCCGGCGTGGTCGATGCCAAATCGCGCGTCGACGAGATGGACGAGGCGCGGCTGGCGCGGATGATGCGCACCAACATCGTCGGGCCGATGCTCTGCGCGGGGGAAGCCGTGAAGCGCCTCTCCAAGCTCCACGGCGGTGAGGGCGGAGCCATCGTCAACGTCTCGTCGGTCGCGGCAAAGCTCGGCAGCCCGGCCGAATATGTCGACTACGCGGCCTCCAAGGCCGCAATCGATACCTTCACGCTCGGCCTTGCCCGCGAAGTCGCGGCCGAGGGCATTCGCGTCAACGCGGTGCGGCCCGGCATCATCGACACCGAAATCCATGCCTCGGGCGGCCAGCCCGACCGCGTCGCGCGGGTCAGAGGCATGGTTCCCATGCTGCGCGAGGGCAAGGCCGACGAGGTGGCGCACGCCATTCTCTGGCTGTTGTCCGACGAGGCATCCTACACGACAGGCGCGCTGCTCGACGTCGGCGGCGGGCGCTAACATATCATCAGGAAGGACGGATCAATGAGCTATGATGTTGTGGTGATCGGCGCGGGGCCGGGCGGCTATGTGTGCGCCATCAAGGCGGCGCAACTCGGGCTCAAGGTCGGGCTCGTCGAAAAGCGCGCGACGCCCGGCGGCACCTGCATCAATATCGGCTGCATCCCGTCGAAGGCGCTGCTGCACGCCTCCGAGATGTTCGCCGAGGCCGGTCATTCCTTCGCCGCGCTCGGCATCGACGTCGGCAAGCCGAAGCTCGACCTCGACAAGATGCTCGGCCACCGCCAGGCGACCGTCGACGCCAACGTCAAGGGCCTCGAATTCCTGATCAAGAAGAACAAGATCGACTGGCTGCGCGGCACCGGCAAGGTGATCGGGCAGGGCAAGCTGTCCGTCACCGGCGACGACGGCGCGGAGACGGAGATCGAGGCGAAGAACATCGTCATCGCCACCGGCTCCGACGTCGCCGGCATTCCGGGCGTCGACGTCAAGTTCGACGAGAAGGTCGTCGTCTCGTCCACCGGCGCGCTGGCGCTCGAAAAGGTGCCGGGCACGCTCGTCGTCGTCGGCGGCGGCGTCATCGGGCTCGAGCTCGGCTCGGTTTGGTCGCGCCTCGGCGCCAAGGTCACGGTCGTTGAATATCTCGACACGATCCTCGGCGGCATGGACGGCGAGGTCGCCAAGCAGTTCCAGAAGCTCCTCGCCAAGCAGGGCCTCGACTTCAAGCTCGGCGCCAAGGTCACCGGCGTCGCCAAGTCCGGCAAGGGCGCCAAGGTCACGTTCGAGCCGGTGAAGGGCGGCGACGCCGAGACGCTCGACGCCGACGTCGTGCTGGTCGCGACCGGCCGCCGCCCCTATGTCGACGGGCTCGGCCTCGAAGCTGCCGGCGTGACGCTGGACGAGCGCGGCCGCGTCGCCGTCGACGATCATTTCCGCACCTCGATCCCCGGCATCTACGCCATCGGCGACGTCATCCGCGGCCCGATGCTCGCCCACAAGGGCGAGGACGAGGGCGTGGCGGTCGCCGAGATCATCGCCGGCCAGGCCGGCCACGTGAACTACGACGTCATCCCGAGCGTCGTCTACACTAGCCCGGAAGTCGCCTCGGTCGGCAAGACCGAGGAAGAGCTGAAGAAGGCCGGCATCGCCTACAAGGCCGGCAAGTTCCCGTTCTCCGCCAACGGCCGCGCCCGCGCGATGCAGCAGACCGACGGCTTCGTTAAGGTTCTGGCCGACGAGGCCACCGACCGCGTGCTCGGCGTCCACATCGTCGGCTTCGGCGCCGGCGAGATGATCCACGAGGCGGCGGTGCTGATGGAATTCGGCGGCTCGTCCGAAGACCTCGCCCGCACCTGCCACGCGCACCCGACCATGTCGGAAGCCGTCAAGGAAGCCGCGCTCGCGACCTTCTTCAAGCCGCTGCATATGTAGCCAACGACGAACGTCATCCCGGCCGAAATCGAGCGAAGCGAGATGAGAGCCGGGATGACGCCTAGGCCAGCCCGCGCTTGGCCATCATCGCCTCCGCCGTCGGCATCCTGCCGCGGAACGCGAGATAGAGCTCTTCGGGGTCCTTCGACCCGCCGGCCGCATAGATGTGCGTCTTCAGCTTTTGCGCCATCTCGCCGTTGAATGCGTCGCCGGTTTCCTCGAAGGCCGCGAAGGCGTCGGCATCGAGCACTTCGGACCACATGTAGGAATAGTAGCCGGCCGAATAACCGTCGCCGGAGAAGACGTGCAGGAAATGCGGCGTGCGGTGGCGCATGGCGATGGCGTCCGGCATGGCGAGGCGCTTCAGCGTCGCCGCCTCGAACGCGGCCGGGTCGGTGGGCGCGTCGGCTTCGGCGTGATAGGCCATGTCGACCAGTGCCGAGGCGGTGAACTCGACCGTCGCGAAGCCCTGGCCGAAATTCTTGGCCGCCAGCATCTTGTCGAGAAGGTCCTGCGGCAGTGGCTCGCCGGTGCGGTAGTGCACCGCGTGTGCCTTCATGATCTCCGGCACGGTCAGCCAGTGCTCGTAAAGCTGCGAGGGCAGCTCGACGAAGTCGCGCGAGACCGAGGTGCCGGATACCGACGGCCAGGTGATCTCGGTCAGCATGCCATGCAGCGCGTGGCCGAATTCGTGGAAGAGCGTGCGCGCCTCGTCCATGGAAAGCAGCGCCGGCTCGCCCTTCGGCGGCCTGGCGAAGTTCATGACGTTGTAGATGATCGGCGGCTGGCCGTCGCCGAGGTCGAAGCCCGATTGCAGGCTGCTCATCCAGGCGCCCGAGCGCTTCGAGGGCCGGTTGAAATAGTCGGCGAGGAAGGTGGCGCGGTGCGAGCCGTCCGCGTTCCTGACCTCGAAGACGCGCACGTCCGGATGCCAGGCGGCGATGCCGGTCTTCTCCTCGAAGGTCACGCCGAAGAGCCGCGTCGCGACGTCGAAGGAGGCTTCGATGATGCGGTCGAGCTGGAGATAGGGCTTCAGCTCAGCCTCGTCGAAGGCGTAGCGCTCGGCGCGCAGCTTTTCGGCGTAGTGGCGCCAGTCCCAGGCCGCGAAGGGCTCGTTCGCGCCGGCTTCGCGCGCAAGGCGCTCCAGTTCGCGCTGGTCGTCGGCCGCGCGGCTGCGTGCGCGGTCCCAGACGGGCTCGAGGAGACCGAGAACGGCGTCGGGCGTCTTCGCCATCGTGTCGTCGAGCTTCAGCGCGGCGTAGCTGTCATAGCCCAGCAGCTTCGCCTTTTCGGCGCGCAGCGCGAGCGTCTTGGTCACGAGGTCCGCATTCGATTTTTCGCCGCGCGACGTGAAGCCGCGCCAGGCCTCCTCGCGCAAATCGCGCCGCGTCGAATAGGTGGTGAAGGGCTCGTAGATCGAGCGCGACAGCGTCACCGCATAGCGCCCTTCCTGCCCGCGCGAGGCGGCCGCCTCGGCCATCGCGTCGCGGACGAAACCCGGCAGCCCCTCAAGGTCGCCTTCGTCGAGGAATCGCACCCAGCCGGCCTCGTCGGCGAGCACGTTCTGGCCGAATTCGGCGCCGAGCGAGGCCAGTTCCTCGTTGATCGCGCCGAGCCGGGTCTTCGACACCTCGTCGAGCTTGGCGCCGGATTTAACGAAGCGCTTCCAGGTCTTTTCGAGAACGCGCAGCGTCTCGGCGTCGAGGCCGAGCGTGTCGCGGCGCGCATAGAGCGCGTCGATGCGGGCGAACAGCGCCGCGTTCATGTGGATCGCGGAGAAGTGGCGCGCCATTTTCGGCGAAATCTCGCGCTCCATCGCCTGGATCTGCGGGTTGGTGTCGGCCCCCGCCTTGCACCAGAAGATCGCCGAGACGCGGCCGAGCGCTTCGCCGGCCAGTTCCAGCTTCGCCAGCACGTTTTCGACCGTCGGTATCGCCGGATTGTTCGCGATCGCGTCGATCTCCGCCTGGTGCGCCGTCAGCGCGGCGTCGAAGACGGGGCCGAAGTCGGCGTCGGAAATCGCCTCGAAGGCCGGCAGGCCGAGCGGACCCGTCCAGTGGGTGAGCGGGTGGCGGGCAAGATCGATGGTCATGAACATCCTCGGGCGAAATGGCGTCACCGACATTTAGGCCGCGCACAACCGCGCCGCAACCGCTTCCGCTTGACGCTGCGCTGCACAAATACTAAGTAGAACAGATAATAAGGTTTGCTTATCATTATGCCCCGACAGATCGACCCTGAATCCTTCGGTTTCCTGGCGACCGACATCGCCCGCATGCTGCGCGCCGAGATGGACCGCCGCATCGCCGGTTCCGGCATGGAGCTGACGCCCGGCGAGGTGCGCCTCCTCGCGCAGGCCGCGCGCGCGGGCACGGTGCGCCAGTCGGTCCTCGCCGAGCGCATCGGCGTCGAGGCGATGACGGTTTCGGCTTATGTCGACCGACTGGAAGCGCGCGGGCTGATCGAACGGCTGCCCGATCCTTCCGACCGCCGCGCCAAGCTGATCGCGCTCACCGACGCGGCCGACGCCGTGCTGGAGCAGGTCAAGAGCTTCGCCGACGAGACGCGCCGGCAAGCCGCGCAATCGATCGATCCCGGCGACTGGGCGGCGCTGCTGAGAATGCTCAAGACCGTGCGCTGCAATCTGTCGGATGCGCGCATCGAGGCGCGGAGTTCAGCCGCATGAACATGCAGCCCGCCCAGCCTGTCGCCGCCCAGCCCGTGATGAGCGAGTTGCGCGTCTCGATCATCGGCGCGCTCCTCGTCGCCATCGGCCCGATCTCGATGGCGCTGTTCACCCCCGCCATGCCCGAGATCGTGCGCGCCTTCGGCACCACCGACGCGGCGGTGAAGATGACGCTGTCGCTCTATTTCGCCGGCTTCGCCTTTGCCCAGCTCGTCTGCGGACCGCTCTCGGATGGCTATGGCCGCAAGCCGATCACCATCGCCTTCATGGGCATCTACCTCGCCGCGACCGTCGCCGCGATCCTCGCGCCGACGATCGAACTGCTCATCGCCGCGCGTTTCGCGCAGGGCGTCGGCGCGGCGGCCGGCGTTGCCATCTCGCGCGCCATCGTGCGCGATCTCTTCACCAACGAACGCTCGGCGCGGATCATGAACCTCATCGGCATGATCCTCGGCATCGGCCCCGCCTTCTCGCCGACGCTCGGCGGCATCACGATGGAACTGTTCGGCTGGCATGCGATCTTCGGCTTCATGCTCGCCTTCGGCGTTACCATCATTCTCGTCGTCAAGTTCGCGATGACCGAAACGGTCGTGCGCGATCCCTCGCGGGTCAAGCCGCGCGCGCTCATGCGCTCCTACAGGTCGCTGTCGACCAGCGGCTACTTCATGTGGTCGAGCCTCGTCATGGGCGGGTCGGTCGGCGCGCTCTACACGCTCGCCACCATCCTGCCTTTCGTGCTGATGGACCGTGTCGGGCTGACGCCGACCCAGTTCGGCCTCGGCATGCTGATGCAGTCGGGCGCGTTCTTCATTGGCGCCGTCGTCATGCGCAAGCTGATGGGAACGCGCAGCGCCTACCAGCTCGTCCGGCCCGGCCTCTGCTTCATCGCCGCCGGCAGCCTGCTCCTGGCCGTCGGCCTTCATCTCTTCGAGCCGAGCTTCCTGCTCGTCATGGCGCCGGTCGGCGTCTATGCGTTCGGCATCGCCTTCGTCATGCCGGCCATGTCGACGGCCTCGCTCGCGCCCTTCCCGCACATGGCCGGGGCGGCGGCGTCGATGAGCGGTTTCATCCAGATGGGCGGCGGCCTCGTCGGCGGCATGATCGCGGCGCTCGTCGGCGATCCCGTCACCGGCATCTCGACGGTCATCCCGGCGATGGGTTTCTTCGCGATCTTGTCATGGGTTTTGTGGAGCCGCTATCCCGAGCCGGCGCTGGCGCGCACCGTCATCACGCCGGCCGCGCCCGCCGAATAGGGTTCGAACCGCCGGTCAGGCCGGCGTTTCGACCTGGACGAGGTCCGGCCGCTCGAAATCGCCGGTCACCGGGTCCATCGCCCACAATTCGCCGGACGAGATGTCGAACCAGGCGCCGTGCAGCGTCAGCCGGCCCTTCTTCTCGAGAATGTCGACGCAGGGAAAGCTGCGCAGATTGGCGAGCGAGAAGCGGATCGAGATGCGTTCCAGCGCCGTCTGCCGCTCGACCGCAGTCATCATCTCGTTTTCGGCCACCACCTTCGCGGCCGGCGCGACCATGCTCATCCAGCGGCCGATGAAGTCGCCCGGCGAGAGCGGTTCGGCGGACGGGTCGAGCGCGGCGCGGATGCCGCCGCAGCGGCCGTGGCCGAGGACGACGATGTGCTTGACCTTCAGGCTCTGTACCGCAAATTCCAGCGCCGCCGACGTCGCATGCAGCTTGTCGTCGGGCTGGTAGGGCGGGATCAGATTGGCGACGTTGCGCACGACGAACAGCTCGCCCGGACTGGCGTTGAAGATCGTCTCCGGCGCCGCGCGGCTGTCGCAGCACGCGATCACCAGCGTCTCGGGCTTCTGCCCTTCCTTGGCCAACGTTCGGTAACGCTCGCTCTCGGTCGCGTAGCGGCCGTTCATGAAATCGCGATAACCGGTGAGGAGAGTGTCGGGGAGGTGGCTCATGGCTTTGGCTTAGGCGCAAATTTCCGTGTCATCAACGGATAGAACACGGAAATTTCCGTATGGGTCAAGGAAAGTGCGCCCGTGCACCCCCTCCGGCCCTTCGGCCATCTCCCCCGTTTACGGGGAAGGGGACTATGCGCAGCATGGTAGGGGGCGCAGTGGCGTGCGTCGCTTACGTCCAGATGGCGATGGGAATGCCGTGGCCGTCCTTGAGGGGCCGATCGGGAAAGGGAATGGCTTCACCACGCGCATGACGCTCGGCTACGAGAAGCATTGCGCAGGCGTCGAGGAAGTCGTCTTGCTTCATTCCGGGCGCGAGCCGTAGTGATAGAAATTCTTCCGTAATTCCGTGACGACGCAGCAATTCCCGTCTTTCTTCTGCCCCGACAACGGTCGATTTGGCGTTAGCCAGGGCGTGCTCATCATTCAATTTCCAAAACGCCACTTCAGGATGCGATTCAATCACGCGCGAGCGCAAATCAGGCGAGGTGCGGAGTGCTTCATCGATCATCCTAATTTTTGGGAACAGCCCGAATGCCTGAATGGGGAAGGCAATCTTGTGATGTGACGTTTTGCGAGCTGTGATCTTCGCGCGTTCGTTCGCTGCGCTGCGCTCGGAGGCGTCGAAGAAATGTCCGTCGTAGATTGCCTGTCTCGAAGGGATCGGAAAAACGCTAGACTTGAGCTTTCCAAGAAGCCGCCGGACAGCCTTTTCTGGTCCGCGACCATCTGGCCCGATCCAGTCTGGCAAACCAATCGGCATGTCGACGGCGATAATTGCATCGCCCGAATACACGCCTACCAGCTCATCAAAGGCTTCATGGGTGCGAAGGTTAAGTTCGCCATTCGCGTCGCGGCTAACCGCAACCCAGCCCTTCTTATAACCGTCGACGCCCACGCATGTCGGCATCGCAGATGGTTCACCATCCCCCGCGCTGGTGGTACGTACAGTTACTTTCGGCGCTGCGAGGCTTGTCGCATCCGTCTCCAGCATCAGCTCGTCCGCTCCCCGTGCCGCCGCACGCGACAGGATTTCGAACACGGCGGCAGTCACATGCCGGATCGCCTCTTGCGCGCTCTTGCCGCCCAGGCGCTTTGCCAGCAACATCGCTGCCGTCAGATCGCCGAGCCCGTTCGGCGGTTTCGCGACGACGCCGTGGCTGGCGAGAAGCGCCATCTCCTCCTCGACCCAGAGATTGCCGATGCGCCCGTCGCCCGCCGGCGCGGAGGTGACGAGCATGGCGCGGGGCGGCAGGCTGCGCGCCATGGCCGCGATGTCATCCAGCGTCTCGCCCGCCCTGCCCGCCAGCCAATCGAGCTCGGCCCGGTTGGGCGTCGCGATATCGGCCAGCGGCAGGAGACGGTCGCGGATCGCCTCGGCGGTCGCCTGCGGCACGTAAAGCCCGCCGCGGTCGCCGATGACCGGGTCGCAGACATAGAGCGCGCCGGTGTTCCGCGCCTTCACCGCCTCCACCAGCCGCGCGATTGGTTCAGCCTGCTCCGCGCTGCCGAGATAGCCGGTGAGTACGCCGCCCACTTCGCCCAGCCACGGCGCACGTTCGAGGTCCGCCAGCATCGCCGCGAAGGCGTCGGCGGGCGGCACGATGCGCGTCGCGGGGCCGTGTCCGGGATGCCAGGGCAGCGTCACGGTCGGCACGGCCCAGACGGGGAAACCGAGCGTTTCGAGCGCGAAGACCGCGGCGCGGTTGCCGACCGTCCCGCGCACGACATGGCTCGAAATGACGAGGATCGCCGGCTTCGTCATAGGGTGCGGATGAAGTCGATCAGCCACCAGACGAGCACGGCGGCGAGGATGATGCTGAGGACGCGGCCGATGCGCGTGCCCCACACCTCGACCCAGTCGTCCGGGTCGGCGTCGGCGCCCGTCAGGTGACGGCGCACGCGCGTCGCCATCGTCGCCTCGCTCTCCTGCCCGACGCGGCGGATGATGCGCTTCGATTCCTCTTCGTCGCGGCTCATCCGGCGAGCTTCCTTTCGACCAGCCGGACCCAGTAGGAGACGCCGGCCGGGATCGCCTCGTCCTCGAAATCATAGGCGGGGTGGTGGAGGTTGGCCGAACTGCCATTGCCGAGGAAGACCAGCGTGCCCGGCCGCAATTCCAGCATGCGCGAGAAATCCTCGCCCGCCATCACCGGCGCCACGTCGCCGTCGACCTTCGCGTCGCCGACCACCTCGCGGGCGACGTCGGTCGAAAAGGCGGCCTCGTCGGGGTCATTGTGCGTCACCGAGATCGTCTGGTTGTAGTCGACGTCGACGCTTGCGCCGGCCGCCTCTCCGATCTTGGTCGCGATGTGGACGATCCTGTCCTCGGTCGCCTTCGCCACCTCCATCGAAAGCGCGCGCACGCTGCCCCACAATTCGATCACTTCGGGGATGATGTTGTAGGCCGTGCCGGCGTCGAACTTCGTCACCGTCACGACGGCGGAGGTGACCGGGTCCGTGTTTCGCGCGACGATCGCCTGCAGCGCGGTGACGATCTGCGCGCCGGTGACGATCGGGTCGATCGTCGTGTGCGGTCGCGCCGCATGGCCGCCGCGGCCGGTCACACGGATGGTGAACTTGGCAGATGCCGCCATGATCGAGCCCGGACGCAGCGCGATGTGGCCGGTCGCCAGCCCCGGCATGTTGTGCATGCCGTAGACATGGCCGATGCCGAAGCGGTCGAAGAGGCCTTCGTCGATCATCGCCTTCGCGCCGCCGCCGATCTCTTCGGCCGGCTGGAAGACGAGCACGACCGAGCCCCTGAAATTGCGCGTCTCGGCGAGATATTTCGCCGCGCCCAGCAGCATCGCCGTATGCCCGTCATGGCCGCAGGCGTGCATGACGCCTTCAACGGTCGAGGCATGGGGCTGCGACGTCGCCTCGACGATCGGCAGCGCGTCCATGTCGGCGCGAAGCGCGATGGCCGGCCCGTCGCCGAGGCGGCCGCGGATCACGCCGACGATTCCGGTCTCGCCGAAGCCGCGATGGATCTCGTTGACGCCGAACTCCTCCAGCTTGCGCGCGACGAACTCCGCCGTCTGGTGCACCTCGAAGCCGATCTCGGGATGTTGGTGGATGTGCCTGCGCCAGCCGACGATTTCATCATGCAGTTCGCTCGCGCGGTTCAGGATCGGCATCATGGTCTCCAGTTCGCTCGGGCGAGACTAGCCAGCGGCTTGCGCCATGGGAACCGAAAATGTTGCCCCGCGCGCGGTCGCTGACTACGGTGCGGCCGGCAACAGGGAGACGCGCGCATGGCCGAGGAAGCACTGATCGTCATCGACGTGCAGAACGATTTCTGCCCCGGCGGCGCGCTCGCCGTTGCGGATGGCGACGCCATCGTGCCGATCGTCAACCGGATGATCCAGTCTGCGCCGCACGTGATCCTGACGCAGGACTGGCACCCCGCCGGCCATTCCAGCTTCGCCTCGCGGCACGAAGGCAAGTCGCCGTTCGAGACGATCGAGATGGAGTACGGCACGCAGACGCTCTGGCCGGACCATTGCGTACAGGGCACGAAGGGCGCGGCCTTCCACCCCGATCTCGACTGGACGCGTGCCGAACTGATCGTTCGCAAGGGGTTCCGGCCCGCCATCGATTCCTACTCCGCCTTCTTCGAGAACGACCGGGAAACGCCGACCGGGCTCGGCGGGTACCTCAAGGAGCGCGGCATCTGCAACCTGACGCTGGTCGGCCTCGCCACCGATTTCTGCGTCGCCTATTCGGCGCTCGACGCGTCGAAACTCGGCTTTTCCGTCACGGTCGCACTGGAAGCCTGCCGCGCCATCGACCTCGGCGGATCGCTGGCCGCCATGACGGACGAGATGAAGAAGGCAGGCGTGGTGCTGGCATGAGAGCCGCCGTCGCGCTCCTGTTTTCCTTGGTTGCCGGCGTCGGCCATGCCGAGATCGTCTCCGAATATACCGACTTCGACGCCGACAGCGACTGCAGCGTCCATCGCGCGGCGGAGGAGGGCGACGGCGACTGGGCCGACCTCGCCTGCGCCGGCTATCGCGGCTATCCGGTGCTGGTCAGCTACACCGATCTGCGCGAGACGATCTTCTACGGCTTCCCGCCTGAGGGCGAGATGCCGCGCCAGCCCGGCTTCCACCCCTTCAACCATGCCGGCCCGCGCATCGAGTGGCGCATCGACCGGCAGGAACGCAGCGAAACGCCGTTTGCAACGATCCATCGCTGGTTCGTGGCCGCGGGCGGCGAGGGTGCGGCCGACGTCGAGATCCTCGTCGTCAGCAAGGTCGCCGGGCTCGAGGACCGCAAAGGATGCTTCGTCGGCTATGTGATGGCGTCGGGCAATCCAAATGCCAACGCGGAAGCCCGCGAGATCGCCGACGGGGAGGCGCGCGACTTCGTCTGCGGGACCGATGCGCCTGAATTTTCAGACCCGTCGATCCGCGACCTCGTCAGCCAATGAAAAAGGGCGCCGAAGCGCCCTCGTTTCGTCTGCGCGGCCATTCTCAGCCCTTCGCCTTCGCCCGCTCGACCGCCTCGACGATCATGGTGCGCGCCGTCTCCGCGCCCTGCCAGCCGCCGATCTTCACCCACTTGCCGGGCTCCAGGTCCTTGTAGTGCTCGAAGAAGTGCTCGATCTGCTTCAGCGTGATTTCCGGCAGGTCTGTGTAGTCGTGGACGCTCTCGTAGCGGCGCGTGACGTGCGGCGAGGGCACGGCGATGATCTTCTCGTCCTTGCCGCCGTCGTCCTCCATGATCAGGACGCCGATCGGGCGCACATTGATGACGCAGCCGGGGACGAGCTCGCGCGTGTTGCAGATCAAGACGTCGATCGGGTCGCCGTCCTCCGACAAAGTGTGCGGCACGAAGCCGTAATTGCCGGGGTAGCGCATCGGCGTATAGAGGAAACGGTCGACCACCAGCACGCCGGCTTCCTTGTCCATCTCGTACTTGATCGGCTGTCCCCCGGCCGGCACTTCGATGAGGACGTTGACGTCGTGGGGCGGATTGTCGCCGATGGAAATGGCGTCGAGGCGCATGCGCTGATCCTGTCTTCGCAAGGTTCTGGAATTGTGCGCAAGCGGTTAGCGCGTCTCATGCTGCAATGCAAGGAAGCCGCGGGTCACGTCGCGTCTCAGGGGTGACATGGGGGGCGGCTGGTCGGCGGCTTCGGCGGCTAGGCTTGTCCGGCAGGGTTCCGCCCGTCGTTGGGGGCGAGGCATGGATTCCTGTGACGAGCACAGGAATGACGGTGGCATGGATGGCGTCGATGTTTGACCGACGCTGACGATTGGCCTCAACCCCTGATGCCGTCATTCCTGTGCTCGTCACAGGAATCCAGGCCTCGCCATCGCGCCTGACGCGCCTTTCAAAGCCAGCAGCGCCACCGCCTCAATTCCAGACGTAAGCGACCTTCTTCAGCGCCTTCTGGTCGAAGATCTCGACGCCTTCGGCGACGTCGCGGCCGCCGGCGCCTTCGTAGAAGGCGCGGGCGCCGTCATTGTCCTCGAGCGCCCAGACGACGAGGCCGGAGAGGCCGTGCGCTTTCAGCCGGTCACGAGCGGCCTTGAAGAGGCGGGTGCCGAGGCCGATGCCCTGATATTCGGGCAAAAGGTAAAGCTCGTAGATTTCGCCGTCCTGCGGCAGGTCGCGGGCGCGGTTGCGGCCGAGCGTGGCGTAGCCGACGACATTGCCGTCGATCTCGACGACGAGGACGCTCGCCGCGCGGCGGATCGCCTTTTCCCACCAGCCCGCGCCGCGGCGCGACAGCATGGAGTTCAGCGCGCCATGCGGGATCAGCCCGGCATAGGCGCCGACCCAGGCGTCGTGATGCACGCCGGCAATCGCATCCGCATCGTGCGGGTCGGCCTTGCGAATGTCGATCGAGAGCGTCTTCATGATTTGTTAATCATAACTGGCGAACGCGCTTGACGGCAAGCATGAAGGTGGCGGGAGGGCCAAGTCCACGCAAGCTTGCGGCTTGGGATTCAAACGTCGATTAACGATTGCATTTTTTCGCAATCGATTTTATATGGACACAAGATCCATCCGGAGGGACGACATGAAACAGGTCTCCGACAAGCTCTTCATCGCGCCGCAACTCTCCGCCGCCGACATTCGCGCCGCGAAGGGCAGGGGCATCGCCGCCATCGTCAACAATCGTCCGGACGGCGAGGAAGCCGGCCAGCCGACGGCAGCGGAAAATCGCCGCGTCGCGGAAGCGGAGGGCCTTGCTTACACCCACATTCCGATCGCCGCAGGGCAGATCACCGAGGACAAGGTGCGCGCCTTCCAGGCGGCGGTTGCCGAAGCCGGCGGGCCCGTGCTCGCCCATTGCAAGACCGGAACGCGCTCGGCGACGCTTCATGCCATCGGCGAAGTGCTCGACGGCCGGATGGCGAAGGACGAGATCGCGCCGCTCGGCCAACGCCTCGGCCTCGATCTTGCCGGCGCCGTCAAATGGCTCGACGCCAACGGCCGCTAGGCCCACCCAGAATTCACGGAAAGAGCGCCATGACCAGCAAGCCCGACGTGAAAGCCTTCTTCGACAAGCGCACCTTCTCGGTGCAGTACGTCGTCTCCGATCCCGCCACGAGGAAATGCGCGATCATCGACCCGGTGCTCGACTTCGACGAGAAGTCGGGCGCGACGGCGACGATCAATGCCGACCGGATGCTCGACCATGTCGATCGCGAAGGGCTGACGGTCGATTGGATTCTCGACACCCATCCCCATGCCGACCACTTCTCCGCGGCCCGCTACCTGAGGGAGCGAACCGGTGCGCGGACCGCCATCGGCGAGAAGGTGGTCGAGGTGCAGAAGCTCTGGAAGGATTTCTATCACTGGCCGGACTTCCCGGCCGACGGCTCGCAATGGGACAAGCTCTTTGCCGAAGGCGAGGCGTTCCGGCTGGGCGAAATCGAGGCGAAGGTGCTGTTCTCGCCCGGCCACACGCTCGCCTCGATCACCTATGTCATCGGCGACGCCGCCTTCGTCCATGACACGCTCTTCATGCCGGATTCGGGCACGGCGCGCTGCGATTTTCCCGGCGGCAGCGCCGCGCGGCTGTGGGATTCGATCCAGCAGATCCTTGCTCTCCCCGACGAAACGCGGATATTCGTCGGCCACGACTACCAGCCGAACGGGCGCGAGCCGCGCTGGGAATCGACCGTCGCCGAGCAGAAGGCGACGAACACGCACATGGCGAAGTGCCGCACGAAAGAGGACTACGTCACCGTGCGCGAGGCGCGCGATGCGACGCTGCCCATGCCCAAGCTGATCCTGCACGCGCTGCAGGTGAACATGAATGGCGGCCGCCTGCCCGCGCCAGAGGCCAACGGCAAGCGCTACCTCAAATTCCCGCTCGACGTGCTGGAGGGGGCGGCATGGGAGTGACGGCCACCACCCGCGACCTTGCGCCCGAAACGGCCGAGATGGTCGAAAATGCCGGCGAGGCCGCCGAGTTTTTGAAGAAGCTCGCCCATCCCTCGCGGCTGATGATCGTCTGCGCGCTCGTCGACGGCGAACGTTCGGTGCGCGACCTCGAAGACACGCTCGGCATTCGCCAGCCCGGCCTGTCGCAGCAGATCGCCGAACTGCGCGAGGCCGGCTTCATCATCGGCCGCAAGGAATCGAAACACATGTTCTACCGGCTGGAAGACGGCCGGGTGTCGGAATTCATCACCATGATGCACGCCATGTTCTGCGCCACGCCGCGCGAAGGATCGAACCCATGACCGAATTCACCCCGCTCGCCTCTCTCGTCGGCGGCATGATGATCGGCCTCTCGGCCGTCCTCCTGATGCTCTGGGAAGGCCGCATCGCCGGCATTTCCGGCATCGCCGGCCGGCTCCTGCCGCCCTATCGCGACGGCGCGTTCCTGTCGCGCTTCGGCTTCGTCGCCGGGCTTGTCGCCGCGCCGCTCGCAATGATCGCGTTCGGCGTCGAGGTCGGCCAGACCGTCTCGTCGAACATCCCGCTGATGATCGCCGCCGGCCTCCTCGTCGGCTTCGGCTCGGTCTGGGGCAATGGCTGCACGTCGGGCCATGGCGTCTGCGGCCTGTCGCGGCTGTCGGCGCGCTCCTTCGTTGCCACCTTGATCTTCATGGCGACCGCCTTCGTCACCGTCTTACTCATCCGCCACGTCATCGGAGCCTGACCGGATGTCCTTCCTCGTCAATCTCGCGCTCGGCCTTCTCTTCGGCGCCGGCCTCGTCGTCTCCGGCATGTCTGACCCGGCGAAGGTGCTGAACTTCCTCGACCTCTTCGGCACCTGGGACCCTTCGCTCGCCTTCGTCATGGGCGGCGCGGTGCTGGTCGCCTTCTTTGGCTACCGGCTGGTGTTCGCGCGCGGCAGGCCGATCGCCCGCGACGCCTTCAGCCTGCCGACGCGCACGGACATCGACGCGCGCGTCGTCGTCGGCCCGGCGATCTTCGGCATCGGCTGGGGGCTCGGCGGCTTCTGTCCCGGCCCGGCGCTGACCGCGCTCGGCCTCGGCGCGACCGGCACGCTCGCCTTCCTCCCGGCCATGTTCCTCGGCATGTGGGCCGCGCGTCTTCTCTCCGAAGCAGATGCGCCGCGATACGAAGCGCTGGGGTGAGGCTGGCTCAGCGGCTGCGCGAAAGTTCGCGCGTCGCCTTTTCCAGCCCGTTCAGCGTCAGCGGAAACATGCGCTGGGAAAAGATCTCGCGGACCATCTGTATGGAGTGCGTATAGCCCCAGTGCTTCTCGCGAACGGGGTTGAGCCACACGGCCCTCGGCCAGTGCGCAAGGACGCGCTGCAGCCAGACGATGCCGGCCTCCGCGTTCCAGTGCTCCACCGCGCCGCCCGGATAGGCGATTTCGTAGGGGCTCATCGAGGCGTCGCCGACGAAGATCGCCTTGTAGTCGGCGCCGTATTTGTGCAGCACGTCGTAGGTTGGCATGACTTCGGAATGGCGACGGCGATTGTCCTTCCAAACGCCCTCGTAGACGCAATTGTGGAAGTAGAAATATTCGAGTTGCCGGAACTCGGCGCGCGCGGCCGAGAACAGTTCCTCGACGATGCGTATATGGTCGTCCATCGAGCCGCCGACGTCGAAGAACATCAGCAATTTTACCGCATTGCGCCGTTCGGGGCGCGTCTGGACGTCGAGATAGCCATGCTCGGCGGTCGACTTGATGGTGCCGCCGAGATCGAATTCCTCGTCCGCACCCTCGCGCACCCAGCGGCGCAGGCGCTTCAGCGCGACCTTGATGTTGCGCGTGCCGAGTTCGACCGAATCGTCGAAATTGCGAAATTCGCGCTTGTCCCACACCTTGACCGCGCGGCGGTGGCGGCTCGTCTCCTGCCCGATCCGCACGCCCTCGGGACTGTAGCCATAGGCGCCGAACGGCGATGTGCCGGCCGTGCCGATCCATTTCGATCCGCCCTGGTGGCGGCCCTTCTGCTCTTCGAGCCGCTTCTTCAGCGTCTCCATCAGCTTCTCGAAGCCGCCGAGGCTTTCGACCAGCTTCTTTTCCTCGTCGGTCAAGTGCTTTTCGGCCAGCCGCCGCAGCCATTCCTCGGGAATGTTGGCGACATCGACCCCTGCCTCGCCCGATACCGCCTCGACGCCCTTGAAGACATGGCCGAAGACCTGATCGAAGCGGTCGATATGCCGTTCGTCCTTCACCATCGCCGCGCGCGCCAGATAGTAGAAACCCTCGACGTCGTAGTCGACGAAATGCGCGTCCATGCCTTCGAGCAGCGACAGGTATTCGCGCAAGGAAACGGGAATGCGCGCGGCCTTCAATTCGAGGAAGAAAGGTATGAACATGGAGCGCAAACTAGAGCGGTTGCCGCGCGTATGGAAGCCGTCTGTTTCCTTCCCCATTCAGCCTTGCTAAGGGGGCGCACGATGATCGCGTCCCATTTCACCATCCTTCTCGGCGGCGATGCCGAGCCGACGCCGCGCCTTGCCCGCCAGGTCGCCGGCAGCCGCGTGATCGCGGCGGATTCGGGAATGCGCCATGCCGGCCCGCTCGGCCTCGTGCCGGAGCTATGGACCGGCGACTTCGATTCCGTCGATGCGGCGCTCGATGCCGCCCATCCTGACATTCCGCGCGAGATCTTTCCGCCCGCCAAGGATCTGACCGATGGCGAGATCGCCGTCGAGGCGGCGCTGGCGCGCGGCGCAACGGGGCTGACGCTGGTCGGCGCGTTCGGCGGCCCGCGGGCCGACCATGCCTTCCTGCATCTGGCGCTCGGCGTGCGGCTGGCCGAACGCGGACTTTCCATCCTGCTCACCAGCGGTACGCAGGAAGGTGTGCCGTTGCTTGAAGGCGCATGTCGGCTCGACTATCTGCCGGGCACCGTGTTCTCCGTCGTCGCGATGACCGACCTGGCCGGGCTGACGCTTGAAGGCGTGCGCTGGCCGCTCGACAGGCGGCACGTCCCCTTCGGCTCGTCGCTGACGCTCTCCAACGAGGTCACCGGCGATCTGACCGTTCATCTTGCCTCCGGCCGCGCGATCCTCATCGCCCATCCGTCCGGCCAATAGGAAAACCATGGCGCCTCCGCTTCTCAATCTCGACGGCATCAAGCTCACCTTCGGCGGCACGCCGCTGCTCGACGGCGCGGCGCTCTCCGCGCAGGCCGGCGACCGCATCGCGCTCGTGGGCCGCAACGGCTCGGGTAAGTCGACGCTCCTGAAGATCGCAGCCGGTCTCGTCGAGGCGCAGGACGGCGAGATCTTCCGCCAGCCCTCGGCGACGATCCGCTATCTGCGCCAGACGCCCGACATGGAGGGCTTTTCCACCGTCCTCGCCTATGTCGAGGCGGGCCTCGGGCCGAGCGACGATCCGCACCGCGCGACCTATCTCATCGAAAGCCTCGGTCTCGACGGCTCTGCCGCGCCGGAGAACCTCTCCGGCGGCGAGGCGCGCCGCGCGGCGCTCGCCCGCGTTCTCGCGCCGCAGCCCGACATCCTGCTTCTCGACGAGCCGACCAACCATCTCGACCTCGCCACCATCGAATGGCTCGAAGGCGAGCTCGTCCGCTCCACCTCCGCCATCGTCGTCATCTCGCACGACCGACGCTTTCTCGAACGCGTCTCCAAGGCCACCGTCTGGCTCGATCGCGGCCAGACGCGCCGGCTCGACAAGGGCTTTGCCCATTTCGAGGAATGGCGCGACCAGGTTCTAGAGGAAGAAGAGCGCGACCAGCATAAGCTTGGCCGCCAGATCGTGCGCGAGGAGCACTGGCTGCGCTACGGCGTCACCGCGCGTCGCAAGCGCAACATGCGCCGGCTGGGCGAACTCCATTCCATGCGCCAGAAATTCCGCACGCATCAAGGCGCCGAAGGCAAGGCGACGCTGCAGGCAAGCGACGCCAACGAATCCGGCAAGCTGGTCATCGAGGCCAAGGCCATCGCCAAGAGCTTCGGCGAGCGCCAGATCGTCCGCGATTTTTCCACCCGCATCCAGCGCGGCGACCGGATCGGTCTCGTCGGCCCCAACGGCGCGGGCAAGACGACGCTCCTGAAGATGCTGACCGGCGAACTCGCGCCAGACACTGGTTCGGTCCGCCTCGGCGTCAATCTGGAGATCGCCACGCTCGACCAGAAGCGCGATCTCGACCTCGACGAGACGTTGGCGCACTATCTCACCGACGGGCGCGGCGACAGCGTCGTCGTCAATGGCGAGCAGCGCCACGTCGTCTCCTACATGAAGGATTTCCTGTTCAAGCCCGAACAGGCGCGCACGCCGATCCGCGAACTTTCCGGCGGCGAACGCGCGCGGCTCGTGCTGGCGCGGCTCCTGGCGCGCCCGGCCAATCTCCTCGTCCTCGACGAGCCGACTAACGACCTCGACATGGAAACGCTCGACCTCCTGCAGGAACTGGTCGCCGGCTTCCCCGGCACGGTCATCCTCGTCAGCCACGATCGCGACTTCCTCGACCGCACGGTGACAAGCACCGTCGCGCCCGTCGAGGACGGAAGGTGGATCGAATATGCCGGCGGCTACGCCGACTTGCTCGTCCAGCGCGGCACGAAGGCCTTCACGCAGAAGCCGGCGAAGGTGGAGCCGCGCGACAAGCCGGCTGCCAAGTCGCCCAAGCCGGCCGGCAACGCCAATTCATCGAAGAAGCTCTCCTTCAAACAGAAGTTTGCGCTGGAAAAACTGCCGGGCGAGATGCAGGCGACGTCCTCCAAGATGGCGATGCTCGAAACGAAAATGGCCGACCCGCAATTCTACGTCCGCGATCCGGCGGGGTTCGCGAAATCGGCGTCCGCCCTCGACGCGCTCCGCGCCGACCACGCGCGGATGGAAGAGGAGTGGCTGGAACTGGAGATGCTGCGCGAGGAGATCGAGGGGTAGCTTCACAAGCACGCCTCGCAGATCGCCGCGATATGCCGGCGATCCGTTCCGCAGCATCCGCCGAGCACCGAAATCTGCCCGAACTGCCGGCGCATCTCGCCATATTGCCGGCCGAGATCGATCGGGTCGCCGGAATCGAGTTCGCTCGCCTCGTCGAGTTCGGCGTGGCTCTTGGCCGAGGCGTTGGCGCGGACGCCGCCCAGCCTTTGCATCCAGGTCTCGCCATTGCCGAGCGACGTTGCGAAATGGGTCGGGTGGGCGCAGTTGATCATGTAGTAGATCGGCGCGCCGTCGGTGTCGTCGTCGACCGTCTCGATCGCCGCGCGCAGGCTCGTGCCGGAGGCGAGATTGCCGTCGATCTCGACGGTGAAGGAGATGACGCAGGGCAGGCCATAGGCCGCCGCCGCCCGCGCGATGCCGCAGGCTTCCTCGACATAGTTCATCGTCATCCCGCTCACCATGTCGGCGCCGGTGGCGTGGAAGGCCTCGATTTGCGCATGGTGGTAGTGCTCGGCCCCGTCGCGGTCCATCAGGGCCGTCGGCCGGTAGCCGTCGCCGCGCGGTCCCACCACGCCGTTGACGACGATCCTGTCGCTGCCGTCGCCGAGTTCCCGGCGCAGCGACTTCGCCCACGTCACCGCCTCGCGGTTGATCTCGGCCAGCGCGTCGGCATCGAAGCCGAGCTTCTCGCCCCAGTCGCGATTGGCCCGCCAGGTCGGCGTGTCGATGATGAAGCCCGCGTGGCGGGCGAGCGCCATCTCGATGAACGGCGCGAAATAGTCCGTCAGTTGCTGGCGGCCATAGGCGTTGAGCAGGAGCGGAAAGGCTGCGAAAAGCGGCAGGTCGACGCCGTCATGGAAGATCAGCGAGGTCTCGAGGCCGCCATCGGTCAGGAAGACAGCACCGCCTGCCCGCGGAAGCACCGCATGCGACATGATCATGGCTCATCCGGCCCACCGCCCGCTCACGGCAGCTCTGAAACTGCCTAGCGAGGATGATCCGCCTGCAAGCGAATGCTGTCAATCGATCCACGCTCGCCTTGCGCGTTGATTCTTATGCGCATATTCTATGCGCAGAAACGAGGCTCCACCCATGCGCCACGAAAAACCCGCCGCCCGCAAGGCGACCAATTTGACGCTCGACGCCGCGCTTCTGGCGGAAGCGAAGGAACTGTCTGTCAACGTCTCCCGCGCCGCCGAAACCGGCATCGCCGAAGCCGTCCGCGCCGAGAAGGAACGGCTCTGGCTGGAGGAAAACCGCGAGGCGCTCGAAAGCTCGAACGCCTATGTCAAGGAGCACGGCCTGCCGCTCGCCAAGTATCGCATGTTCTGATGGCGCGATACGATCTCTATCCCGACGGGGCCAATTTCCTGCTCGACGTCCAGGCCGACACGCTCAGCGGACTGAACACCCGCACGGTCGTTCCCGCCCGACGCCCGCAGGATGCGCCATTGCCCGCGCGCCGGCTGAACCCCCGTTTCGAAATCGGCGGCGCGCCTTACGTGATGGTCACGCAATACATCGCCGCCATTCCGGAAAGCGAACTCGGCCGGGCCGTCGCCAATCTTGGCCAGCACCACGACGAAATCGTCGCGGCGCTCGACATGCTGTTTCAGGGATACTGAATCACACCTGCCGCGGCCGCCCGCTCAGCCGGCTCGCCACCACTTCGAGCCGTTCGGCGAAATCCGCCAGAGCGCCGGTCAGGGCGGTGTCGTTCTTGTCGGCCTTGGTCAGCGCGTCGTCGCGGGTCTTGCGCAGCGTGCCGATCTCGGTCTCGAATCCCTTCGTGCGCTTTTGCAGTTCGACCAGCTCGTCCATGACCATGATGCCGGCCATGACGGTCAGGCGCTGGTCGCCGATCTCGCCGAACGAGTCCTTCAGGTGCATCACATAGCGGTCGAACCGGCTGGCGAGCGAGATCAGGTGCTCTTCCTGGCCTTCGTCGCAGGCCATCCGGTAGGCCTTGCCGTCGATCGTCACGGTAACCTGAGCCATGGGTCCCTACCTGTCGAGCACGGCGCGGATCGTCTCCATTGCGGTCACGAGCCGGCGCGAGACTTCCTTGTTGGCGTCTTCGAGGCGCTCGGCGCGCGCTTCCGACGCGTCGAGTTCCTGGGCGAGGCGCGAGCGGTCGGCGTGCATGCGCTGCGCCTCGGCGTCCGCTTCCTGATAGTCCTGGTCGTTTTCGAGGCGCGACGAGACGGCGCCTTCCAGCGCTTCGACCGCGGCTCCGAGACGGCCGATGACTTCCCTGAGTGTGGTTTCCCCTGTCATGGCTCCAACCTGGGCCCCCGACGCGAATCATTGTTACATGAGAACGTCTTAATCGGAAAACATTAAGCGACGGACGAATCGGGCGTCAACAGAACGCGCCGACTATCCCCGGCATTCGCCCCGCCCGCCCGCCGGCGCGGCGTTGACTCCCCGGCCCGAACGGCTATGTGTCGCCTGCCGAAAGGGCCGAGCGTGCCTCCCACTCCCCACTTCTTCGCAGGACCAGAGCGATCATGACCACACGCGACAAGCACGACCGGATGGCCAATGCGATCCGCTTCCTTTCCATGGACGCGGTCGAGAAGGCGAATTCCGGCCATCCCGGCCTGCCGATGGGCGCCGCCGACATCGCGACCGTGCTCTACACCCGCTTCATGAAGCATGATCCCCAGCATCCGCACTGGGCCGACCGCGACCGTTTCGTCCTGTCGGCCGGCCACGGCTCGATGCTGCTTTATTCGCTTCTCTATCTGTCCGGCTACGAGGACATCACCCTCGACGAGATCCGGAACTTCCGCCAGCTCGGCTCCAAGACCGCCGGCCATCCCGAATACGGCCATGCGGCCGGCATCGAGACGACGACCGGCCCGCTCGGCCAGGGCCTCGGTAATGCCGTCGGCATGGCGATCGCCGAGCGCGTGCTCAACGCGCATTACGGCGACGGCCTCGTCGACCACCATACCTATGTGCTCGCCGGCGACGGCTGCCTGATGGAGGGCATCAGCCAGGAGGCGATCTCGCTCGCCGGGCACCTCAAGCTCTCCAAGCTGATCGTGATGTGGGACGACAACAACATCTCGATCGACGGTCCCGTCTCGCTGTCCGATTCCACCGACCAGGTCGCGCGCTTCGCCGCATCGGGCTGGAACACGCTGCGCGCCGACGGCCACGATCCGGAAGCCATTGCCCACGCCATCGAGACCGCGCGCCAGTCCGACCGGCCGACCATGATCGCCTTCAAGACCACGATCGGCTATGGCGCGCCGACCCGCGCCGGCACCAACAAGGCGCACGGCTCGCCGCTCGGCGCGGACGAGATCGTCGGCACCCGCAAGGCGCTGAAATGGGACGCGGAGGCCTTCGCCGTCCCCTCCGACATCCTCGACGCCTGGCGCCTGGCCGGCCTGCGCTCGGCCAAGGAGCGCAAGGCCTGGGAAGGCCGTCTCGCCGCGACCGAAAGCGAGAAGCGCGCCGAGTTCGAGCGCCGCATGCGCGGCGAACTGCCCGAAGGCCTCGACGCGGCGATCGTCGACTACAAGAAGAAGCTTTCCGCCGACAAGCCGAAGGTCGCGACGCGCAAATCGTCGGAGATGGCCCTCGAGGTCATCAATGCGATCCTGCCCGACACGATCGGCGGCTCGGCCGACCTGACCGGCTCCAACAACACCAAGACCTCGCAGACCAAGCCGATCACGCCGTCGGACTATTCCGGCCGCTACGTCTATTTCGGCATTCGCGAGCACGGCATGGCTGCGGCCATGAACGGCATGGCGCTGCATGGCGGCATCATTCCCTATGGCGGCACGTTCCTCGTCTTCTCCGACTATGCGCGCCCGTCCATGCGTCTCGCCTCGCTGATGGGCATTCGTTCGATCTTCGTCATGACGCATGATTCCATCGGTCTCGGCGAAGACGGTCCGACCCACCAGCCGGTCGAGCACCTGGCGGCGCTGCGCGCGATCCCGAACCACTACGTCTTCCGTCCGGCGGATGCGGTGGAAACGGCCGAATGCTGGCAGATCGCGCTCGAATCCGAGACGACGCCGTCGACGCTGGCGCTCACCCGCCAGAACCTGCCGACGCTGCGCACCGAGCATGACGAGGAGAACCTTTCCTCCTACGGCGCCTACGAACTCGAAACCGCCAGTGACGAAGCTAGGGTCACGATCTTCGCCTCGGGTTCGGAGGTCGAGATCGCGGTCAAGGCGCGCGATATCCTCGAGGCCAAGGGCCACCCGACCCGCGTCGTCTCCGTGCCGTGCTTCGAACTCTTCGGCGAGCAGAGCCACGAATACCGCCACGCGATCGTCGGCGACGCGTCGATCAAGGTCGGCATCGAGGCCGGCATCCGCATGGGCTGGGAGCGCCTGATCGGCTCGAACGGCATCTTCGTCGGCATGACGGGCTTCGGCGCGTCGGGCCCGGCCGAGGAGCTTTACAAGCATTTCGGCATCACCGCCGAAGCGGCCGTCAAGGCCGTCGAGGAACGCATCTCGAACGGTGGCTGACGCATCGGACCGAAAAGTGGGAACCGGTTTTCGGAACAACCCGATGCGCGGCAATGCCAAGCCTCGGAAAATAAAAACGATTTAGTCGAAAAGGGCGGGCCTGCACCCGCCCTTTTCTCGTTTCTGGCGCTGGATTCCTCCACATTGCGCCGCTAAAGACGGCGCATCCGAGCCCTACCTTCTCCCGGGAGACAGCGAATGACTGTGAAAGTTGCCATCAACGGTTTTGGCCGCATCGGCCGCAACGTGCTGCGCGCGATCTACGAATCCGGTCGCACCGACATCGAGGTCGTCGCGATCAACGATCTGGGCCCGGTCGAGACCAACGCCCACCTGATGCGCTACGACAGCGTGCATGGCCGCTTCCCTGGCGAAGTCACCGTCAAGGGCGACGCGATCGACGCCGGCCGCGGGCCGATCAAGGTCCATGCCGTGCGCAACCCGGCCGAATTGCCGTGGAAGGCCGAGGGCGTCGACATCGCGCTCGAATGCACCGGCATCTTCACCTCCAAGGAAAAAGCCTCGGCGCATCTCGAAGCCGGCGCCAAGCGCGTCATCGTCTCGGCGCCCGCCGACGGCGCCGACCTGACCGTCGTCTACGGCGTCAACCACGACAAGCTGACGAAGGACCACCGGGTCATTTCGAACGCGTCCTGCACGACCAACTGCCTGTCGCCCGTCGCCCAGGTCCTCAACGATGCCGTCGGCATCGAAAAGGGCTTCATGACGACGATCCACTCCTATACGGGCGACCAGCCGACGCTCGACACGATGCACAAGGACCTCTATCGCGGCCGTGCGGCGGCGCTGTCGATGATCCCGACCTCGACCGGCGCGGCCAAGGCCGTCGGCCTCGTCCTGCCGGAACTCAAGGGCAAGCTCGACGGCGTCGCGATCCGCGTTCCGACGCCGAACGTCTCGGTGGTCGACCTGACCTTCATCGCCAAGCGCGAAACCTCGGTCGAGGAGATCAACGGCGCGATCCGCGCGGCCGCCGACGGCCGTCTCAAGGGCATCCTCGGCTACACGGACGAGCCGCTGGTCTCGATCGACATCAACCACGACCCCCGTTCGTCGATCTTCCACATGGACCAGACCAAGGTCATGGAAGGTACCATGGTGCGCATCCTCACCTGGTACGACAATGAATGGGGCTTCTCGAACCGCATGAGCGACACCGCCGTCGCCTTCGGCAAGCTGATCTGATCGCCATCGGCGATTTTTCCCGACAAAGTGGACGCCCGGCCTCAAACCGGGCGTTTTCTGTCCTAGATAGGGAGTGGTGGTCGTAACGGGCAAAGAGGGGACATGACGGGCGGATGATCGAGGGGATCTATCTCATCACCCTGGTCGGCACGATGCTCGTGCTGGTCGCCGCCTTCTCCAGCCTGCTCGCCTTCCGCTTCGGCGCTCCGCTGCTTCTTCTCTTCCTCGGTATCGGCCTCGGAGCCGGCGTCGACGGGCTCGGCATCGCCTTCGACAATGCCGCTGTCGCCTATTTCATCGGCTCGCTGGCGCTTGCCGTCATCCTCTTCGATTCCGGTTTCGGCACGTCGATCCAGTCGTTCCGGCAGGCCGCGGGACCGGCCATCGCACTGGCGACGTCCGGCGTGCTTCTCACCGCAGGCATCTTCGGCCTGATCGCGCATTATCTGATCGGCCTGCCGTGGATGGAATCGCTGCTGCTCGGCGCCATCGTCGGCTCGACCGATGCGGCGGCCGTGTTCTTCCTCCTGCGCATCGGCGGCATCCACATCCGCGACCGCGTGCGCTCCGCGCTCGAAGTCGAATCGGGCTCGAACGACCCGATGGCGATCTTCCTGACCATCGCCCTCGTCGAACTGATCGCCTCCGGGGCGGGACTGGAGACGATTGGTCTCGAACTGCTTTTGCTCTTCTTCACGCAGATGGGCATCGGCCTCGTGGCGGGCCTTGCCGGCGGCCAGATGATCGTGTTCCTCGTCAACCGGCTGCAGATGGAACGCGGCCTGTCGCCGATCTTCGTCCTAGCGCTGTCGCTGCTCGTCTTCTCCGTCACCGGCGCGATCGGCGGTTCGGGCTTCCTGGCCGTCTATGTCGCCGGCCTTTACGCCGGAAACCGCAACATTCGCTCCGCGCCGACCCTCAAGCGCTTCCAGGACGGCATGACCTGGCTTGCGCAGATCATCATGTTCCTGATGCTCGGCCTCCTGGCGACGCCGTCCGAATTTCCGGCCATCGCCATCTCGGCCGTCATCCTCGCGCTGGTGCTGATCTTCGTCGCCCGGCCGCTGGCGGTCTGGCTGTCGCTGCTGCCGTTCAATTTCCCGCGCGCCGAGACCGCCTTCATCTCGTGGGTGGGCCTGCGCGGTGCGGTCTCGATCCTGCTCGCGCTCGTGCCGCTTCTGGGCGGTCTCCAAAACGGCTCGATGTTCTTCAACTACGCCTTCATCATCGTCGTCGTCTCGCTGCTCATCCAGGGCTGGACCATCAACCCGCTCGCCAAGCGTCTCGGGCTCGTCGTACCGCCGCGCATCGGCCCGGTCGACAAGGTCGAGCTGGAACTGCCCGGCACCGCGCATCACGAACTCCTCGCCTACCGCGTCGTCGCCGATTCGCCCGTCGCCAAGGGCGAGCGCGTGCCGCGCTGGGCGCGCCCGTCGCTGGTTATCCGCGACGGCCATTCGATGCGCTATCAATATGCCGGGCGCCTGCGCGCGGGCGACTATGTCTACCTCTTCATCTCATCGCGCTATCCGCGCCTTCTCGACCGTCTCTTCGCCAGCCCCGCGCCGGTCGATGTCGACGACGCCGAGTTCTTCGGCGCCTTCGCGATCGACCCGAAGCGCCCGGCGCGGGACCTCGAGGCCGCTTACGGCCCGTCCCTGCGTGAGGGCGAGGAAGAACTGTCGATCGGCGCACTGATGATCGCGCGGCTCGGCGGGCGCGCCGAATATGCCGACCGCGTCTCGCTCGGCCCGGTCGAGCTCATCGTGCGCGACACCGACCAGGACGGCGACATCATCACGGTGGGCGTGTCGTTCGAGCCCGAGCAGCGCGAGCCGCAGATCCCCGCCTTCCTGTCGCTGCGCGAGATGTTCATCCTCGTCAGGGGCTGGCTGAAGCCGGCGCCGAAGCCCGGCCCGGACGACGCGCCGCAAGCCTGAAGGCTTGCACGCGAAGCTTTAGGCGGTATTGTCCGCCGCAACTCATCCGCCCGTTTCGAAGGAGCCCCCATGGCCGGTTTCCGCACGCTTGACGACATCGACGCCAAGGCCAAGCGCGTCCTGGTGCGCGTCGACCTCAACGTCCCGATGAACGAGGACGGCACCGTCTCCGACGCGACCCGCATCGAGCGCGTCGCGCCGACGATCACCGAGCTGTCCGATAAGGGCACCAGGGTCATCCTGCTCGCCCATTTCGGCCGCCCGAAGGGCGCGGTCGTGCCCGACATGTCGCTGCAGCCGATCGCGCAGGCCGTCGCCGACATAATCGGCCGCGACGTCGCCTTCGCCGCCGATTGCATCGGGCCGGCAGCCGCCGAGGCGGTCGACCGGATGAAGGACGGCGACGTCCTCCTCCTGGAGAACACCCGCTTCCACAAGGGCGAGGAAAAGAACGATCCCGATTTCGCCAGGGCGCTCGCCGCAAACGGCGATCTCTACGTCAACGACGCATTCTCCGCCGCGCATCGCGCCCACGCCTCGACCGAGGGGCTTGCGAAGCTCCTACCGTCCTTTGCCGGCCGCACCATGCAGGAAGAGCTGGAAGCGCTGGAAAAGGGCCTCGGCAAGCCGCAGAAGCCCGTCGTCGCCATCGTCGGCGGCGCCAAGGTCTCGACCAAGATCGACCTTTTGATGAACCTCGTCACCAAGGTCGACGCGCTCGTCATCGGCGGCGGCATGGCCAACACGTTCCTGGCCGCACGCGGCACCAATGTCGGCAAGTCGCTGTGCGAGCATGACCTCGCCGGCACGGCGAAGACGATCATGACCGAGGCCGCGCAGGCGGGCTGCGCCATCATCCTGCCGGTCGACGCCGTCGTCGCGCGCGAGTTCAAGGCCGGCGCTGCGAGCGAAACCGTCGCCGTTGAAAACGTGCCTTCGGATGCGATGATCCTCGACGCCGGGCCGCAGTCCGTCATCCGCATCAAGGAATGGATCGGCCGCGCCAACACGCTGGTCTGGAACGGCCCGCTCGGCGCGTTCGAGATCGAGCCCTTCGACAAGGCGACGATGGAGGCCGCCCGCTTCGCGGCCGCCGAGACCAAGGCCGGCAACCTCGTCTCCGTCGCCGGCGGCGGCGACACCGTCTCCGCGCTCAACCAGGCGGGCGCGGCCGACGATTTTTCCTATGTCTCGACCGCCGGCGGCGCGTTTCTGGAATGGATGGAAGGCAAGGAACTGCCGGGCGTCGCCGCACTGTCGCGTTGAGGGCGATCCAGAAGAGCGGACGTTAAAGTCCGCTTTTGCCGTCCGACGCGATATAGGCGATGCGCAGCATGTTCGTCGCGCCCGGGGTTCTAAGCGGCACGCCGGCAGTGATGATGATCCGGTCGCCCGGGCCGCCGAACTCTTCGCGATGGGCGATGCGGCAGGCGCGGTCGACGACGTCGTCGAGGTCGCTCGCGTCCTCGGTCACCACGCAATGCGTGCCCCACAGAAGCGACAGCCGCCGCGCGGTCTCGATCACCGGCGACAGCGCGATGATCGGCACCTGCGGGCGTTCGCGCGCGACGCGCAGCCCGGTCGTGCCCGATCCGGTGTAGCAGACGATCGCCGCAAGGTTCAGCGTGTCGGCGATCTGCCGCGCTGCGAGCGCGATGGCGTCCGGACCGGTCGCTTCCGGCTCGGTGCGCTGGGCGTTGATGATGCCCGGATAGAGCGGATCGCGCTCGACCTGTACGGCGATGGCGTTCATCGTCGAGACGGCCTCGACCGGATATTGCCCGGCGGCCGATTCGGCCGAGAGCATGACGGCGTCCGCGCCCTCGAAGACGGCGATCGAGACGTCAGAGACCTCGGCGCGTGTCGGCACCAGTGCGGAGATCATCGATTCCAGCATCTGCGTCGCCACGACCACCGGCTTGCCGGCGCGGCGCGCGGCTCGCGTGATCTGCTTCTGGATGCCGGGCACGGCCTCGAGCGGCATTTCGACGCCGAGATCGCCGCGCGCCACCATCAGCGCGTCGGAGAGTTCGATGATCTCGGCCAGCCGCGCGACGGCCTGCGGCTTTTCGATCTTGGACATGATCGCGGCGCGGCCGCGCGCAATCTTGCGCACTTCGGCGATGTCCTCGGGCCGCTGGACGAAGGAGAGCGCGACCCAGTCGACGCCGGTCGCCAGCACCGCGTCGAGGTCCTTGCGGTCCTTCTCGGTCAGCGCGCCCACGGGCAGTTCGGTGTCAGGCAGCGACACGCCCTTGCGGTCGGAGATCTTGGTGCCCGAGATGACCGTGCAGCGCACCTTGCGCCCGTCCGTCTCCTCGACGCGCAGCGCCAGGCGGCCGTCGTCGATCAAGAGCCGGTGCCCGGGCTCGACGGAGGAGAGGATTTCGGGATGCGGAAGCTGGACGCGGGTGGCGTTGCCCGGCGCCTTGTCGTCGTCGAGCGTGAAGTTCTGCCCGATCTCCAGCGTCTCCGCGCCGTTCTCGAACTTGCCAACGCGCAGCTTCGGCCCTTGCAGGTCGGCGAGGATGCCGATCGGGCGCTGCACCTCCGCCTCGACCTTGCGCAGCCGCTCGACCAGCGTGCGCATCAGTTCATGGCTCGAATGGCTCATATTGATGCGGAAGACGTCGGCGCCCGCATCGAAGAGCTTGCGGATCATCTTTTCGTCCGAGGATGCCGGACCGAGGGTTGCGAGGATCTTGACCTTGCGGCTGCGTCTCATTCGGGTTCACCCGGCGTTGCGCCGTTAGGGGTCTCACTCGGCGTTGTGCCGCTGGGGGTCTGGCTCGGCGTGGCGCCGTTCGAAGGGGCCGCGCCGCCGGTCACGGTCGGCAGGCCGTTGCCGGACGGCTCGTCCGTCAACTGCACCATCCAGCTCGACTGTTCGCGCGTGTCGTATTCCTGGAAGCCGGCGCGCTGGAAGCCGCGCGCGAAGCAGTCGCCCGGGCCGGAAATCTTGAATTCGCGCTCGGCCACGCACATGTTGACCTCGCCTTCCCAGCGCCCGCCGCGCTCGGCGTCTTCGGCGTAGAGATAGTAGTAGCGCGAGGCGAGGGCGCCTTCGATCAGCGTCTTGCAGCTCGACGCCTCGATGTGCCACCAGCCCTCGGTGACCCAGCCGGCCTGCGCGCGATAGCCGATCGCCACGCCGACGAGGCTTTGCGTGGCGTTGCAGACGCGAAAGTCGGCAAGGGCGGGAACGGCGCTTGCGCCGAGGCCGAGCCCGGCTGCGATCGCCACGAGAGGCGCGCGCCTTTTGACCCATCGGGCGATGGGTCGAAGCGGGCGCATGAAGCTTGAAATCAGCATGGTTTCAACCTTTTCGGCAATCGGCCGGACCTTGTCAACGCGCGAGCGGCGAAGCACAAATCGATTTAGGCCAATCGTCACCGACGATCTTGTCGCATGGATGACATTGCACCAGCCTTGCGTCCCACTCGATTTTGCGTCCATGACAGGCGCGACGCCCTCCCGCCGCCTGCACCAGGATCCGCCATTCCATGACACGCGCCACCCTCTTCAACCCCGTCGAACGCGTCGACGGCGACGCCAAGCGCGGACTGGTCCTTCTCGCCGACCATGCGCGCAACGCGCTGCCCGACGAATATGGCGATCTTGGCCTGCCGGCGAGCGAGTTCGAGCGCCACATCGCCTACGACATCGGCGTCGAGATGGTCACGCGCGCGCTCGCCGCGCGGCTCCACGCGCCGGCGGTGATGGCGACCTATTCGCGCCTTCTCATCGATCCCAATCGCGGCGAGGACGATCCGACGCTGATCCGCCAACTCTATGACGGCACGATCGTCCCGGCGAACTATCCGATGAGCGCGGCCGAGCGCGAGCGCCGGCTGGAGCGCTACTACCGGCCCTATCACGATGCGGTGGGCGCGCTCGTCGCCTCGGTCGCGCATGCGGGCGGCGGCGCGCCCTTCATCGTCTCCATCCACTCATTCACGCCCGCGATGCAGGGGCGGCAGCGGCCGTGGGAGATCGGCATCCTGTGGGATTCGGACCCGCGCGCGGTCGAGCCGATGCTGGCAGCGCTGCGCGCCGACAAGGCGCTGACGGTCGGCGACAACGAGCCCTATGACGGCGCGCTTCGCGGCGACACCATGTTCAAGCACGCCATCGTCGAGGGCTACGCGCATCTCCTGATCGAGATCCGGCAGGACCTGATCGCCGACCAGCCCGGCGCCGACGCCTGGGCCGAGCGGCTGGCGCCGATCCTTGACGCGATCAATGCCGATCCCGACATTCATGTCGCGCGGCAGTTCGGCTCGCGCACCGGGCCGGTCCTCGAAGGAGAAAAGCGATGACGGAACTTACCGACAGGCAGCGCGAGGCCTATGAGGCGGCGGCCTTTCGCCGGCTGCTGTCCCATCTGCGCGAGCGCAGCGACGTCCAGAACATCGACCTGATGAACCTCGCCGGCTTTTGCCGCAACTGCCTGTCCAACTGGTATCGCGACGCGGCCGAGGCCGACGGAGCCTCGCTCTCGAAGGACGAGGCGCGCGAGATCGTCTACGGCATGCCGTATGCGCAGTGGCAGGCAAAGCACCAGACCGAGGCGAGCGGATCACAATTGTCTGCATTCGAGACGAACCGCCCGAAAGACCATTGACCCGTCCGCGGCACTGAGGCAACCAAGCGCCCGATCCCTCCGGCTGCGCGCGCCTTGAGTCCTCGCGACCCGCCTTCCGGAGCGTAACCCATCACGCGGCGCATCGCCCGCTCTTGCACCATACGAGGTCGACCATGGATGACGTAACAGCAACGCAGGACACCGTCGCGGCCGCCGAACTGCGCCAGCTGATCGAGCGCGTCGAGCGGCTCGAAGAGGAAAAGTCCGCGCTCCAGGACGATATCAAGGAAGTGATGGCCGAGGCCAAGGGCCGCGGCTACGACACAAAGGCGATCCGCACCATCATCCGCCTGCGCAAGAAGGACCCGAACGAGCGCCAGGAAGAAGAGGCGCTGGTCGAGCTCTACATGAACGCGCTCGGCATGGCCTGATTCGGGATCGCCCTTCCCACCAAAGACGAGGCCGCGGCGTGACCGCGGCCTTTTTCATCTGACCGCCCGGTTCCTGGCAAGCTGCGCCACGATGCCGTCGAGCGGCTCGGGCCGGTGCAGGAAGAAGCCCTGCCCGTAGCGGATGCCGAGATCGGCCAGGAGCGCCAGCGTCTCGCCGTCCTCGATCTTCTCCGCCACGACCGTCAGCCCGACCGCCTTGGCGACATCGTTGATGGCGCGCACGATCGCCTGGTCGAAGGCGGAGCCGGCAAGGTTCTCGACGAAGTCGCCATTGATCTTGATGCTGTCGACCGGGAAACGGCGCAGATAGTCGAACGAGCTCAGGCCCGAGCCGAAATCGTCGAGGCTGACGCGGCATTTGCGCTCGCGCGCGGCGTGGACGAAGCGTTCGGCCGCCTGGAAGCTGGTGATCGCCGCCGTCTCGGTGATCTCGAAGACGATGTTGGAATGCGCCGCGTGCGAGGCCTCGACCTCGCGGTCGACGAAGTCCCACAGGCCGGGGTCGCTCAGCGTCTGGGCCGAGAGGTTGAAGCCGAGCACGAGCCCGTCCGCCTCGCACATCGCATGGCCGTAGCGCTGCAGCGCCGTGCGCACGATCCAGCGGTCGAGCCTTGCCGCCATGCCGAAGCGCTCGGCGGCGGGAATGAAGGCGCCGGGCGGAATCATCCGGCCGTTGCTGTCCTTCAGTCGCGCCAGAATCTCGCAGCGGTGCGATCCGCTCCACGGCAGGCCGAGAATGTGGATCTGCTGGCCGAAGAGCAGCAACCGGTCGTCCTCCATCGCGTCGATGGTCTCCGACAGGATGCGCGCGGCGGTGAGCCCCGAGGTCGACGCGCCGGCGCCTTCGCCGAAGGCGACGCAGCGGTTGCGCCCGGAGGCCTTGGCGGCGTAGCAGGCGTCGTCGGCGCGGGCGAGCGCTTCCGCCTGCGAGATCGCACCGTCGCAGATCAGCGCATAGCCGATGCTGGCCCCGAGCTTGGGCGAGCCGGCATTCTCGCCGAAGCTGGTGCCGGCAATGGCGCGCAGGATGTCGTCGGCGAGCGCGGCCGGTTCGAGCCCGGCCACGAGCGGTGCGAGAATGGCGAATTCGTCGCCGCCGAGCCGCGCGCCGATGGCGTCATCCGGCAGCGCGTCCTGGATGATGCGGCCGATCGACTGCAGCGCCCGGTCGCCGGCGGCGTGGCCGGCGAAATCGTTCAGCGCCTTGAAGTAGTCGAGGTCGAGATAGTAGATCGCGAACTGCCGCGACGCGACATCGGCCAGTGCGCGGCCGAGCGCGACGTCGAAGGCGGTGCGGTTCAAAAGGCCGGTGAGCTGGTCGTGATGGGCGGCGCGCGCCAGCGCCTCCTCGCGCAGGCACGCTTCGGTGACGTCCTGCACCGTGCCGACGAACTGGCCGCCCTCGCCGAATTCCGGCACGAAGCAGACCAGCGTCTCGAGATGGCGGATTTCGCCGTCGGCGCGGATCATCCGGTAGCGAAGCTGCACGGTCGCGCCCGTCTCGCGCGGCATGGTGTGCTCGCGCTCGGCGCGGTCGCGGTCCTGCGGGTGAAGCTGCGAAACCCACTGGTCGAGCGGCACCTCGCCGTCCTTGGCCGGATGCCCGAAAATCTCGTGCGTGCGCGCGTCCCAGAAGCTGGTGCGCGTCGCGAAATCGTGGTGCCAGATGCCGGTGCCGCTGGCGTCGAGCGCAAGGCGGAAGCGGGCGTTGATCTGGGCGAGCCGTTGCTCGGCCTGCTTGCGCCGCGTGATGTCGGCCTGGACGCCGACGACGCGGGTCGGCATGCCCGACGCGTCCCATTCCACCGATCCGCCGCGATCGAGCACCCAGACCCAGTGGCCGTCCTTGTGGCGCAGCCGCATTTCGGTATCGATGCCGTCGGTGAGGCCCGCCACATGCCGGTCGCCGCTGGCGATCGCCTGTTCACGGTCGTCGGGGTGAAGCAGCGTCAGCCAGATGTCGGGATCGTCGGGCAGTTCGCCGGGCTCGTAGCCCAGCATCCGGCTCCAGCTCGGCGAATAGTAGCAGCCGCCGGTCCGAAGGTCGGCATCCCAGACGCCCAGCCCCGCCCGGTCGATCGCATGCGCCCACAAGTCGCTGCGCGGCCCTTCTTTGTCGTCTTCGCCAGTCATGCCCCGTCCCGGCCGATTTTTCGCTCAACGCACGCTGGACCACAAAGCGAGAAAAAACCGTTAAGTGGCGGGCGCGGCCTGCGGCGTTCCGGGGTCGGCACAGGTCTCGACATTGAAGGCGTCGCCCGCGATCCGGTCCTGCACGGTCAGCGACAGCGCCTGGAGATCGACGTCCTGCCCGGCCAGCTTCTCGATCGCCGCGACGGTCAGTTCGGGCGCGATCCAGTCGGGCTTGTGGCCGAGATTGCGCACCCAGACGCCCTCGGCGCGCGGAATGTCGCGAATTAGCCCGGCGGCGTGAATTTCCTCGTAGACCACCGTGTCACGGTCGCCCGAAACCACCACGGTCGGCGCCTCGATCTCGCCATAGCGCTTTGCTGCGACAAGCGTGTGCTCGTAGAGCCCGGCGACGTCGATGGCGTTGGCGCGGAAGGTCGCGGGGCGCAGGAGAAGTGAAATGCCGGCCTCGTCGACATAGGTCTCCGAGAGCGCGTTCGGCGAGAATACGCATTGCGAGGCGCCGCGAATGCTTGCCCAGGCGCCCGGCACCGCCAGCGTCTGCGCAAACAATCGCCCGACCAACGGCCGCGCCGTCAGATCGTAATACCAGGACGTGTCCGCGCCCGGCCACGGATGGCTCGCCGGTGCCAGAAGCACCAGCCCGCGCACCTTTTGCGGATGGTCGAGCGCCAGCGACGTCGCCACCGCCGCGCCGAACGAGTGTGCGACGACGATAGCGTCCGCGATGTCGAGTTCGTCCATCAGCGCGGCGATCGTCGCGGCCTGGCCGAACGGCGTCTCGTTGTTGCCCGGCCCACGGCTGGACCAGCCATGGCCCGGCCGGTCGAGGAACAGGAGTTCGGCCCGGCCCTCGAGCGCGCCGCGCACCGGGATCATCTGGTCGAGCAGATTGCCGCTCGCGCCGTGGATGAAGACGACCGGCGGCAAATCCGCCTCGCCCTCGGGGCGCAGATGCAGATGGTGCATCCGCGTCTCGTTGACCGTGGTGAAGGTGCCGATCGGCGGGTTGCGGCGCTCGACCAGCCAGGCGCCGACGCGGGTGACGCCAACAAGGACAAGGAACAAGGCGAGGATGAAGGCCGCGGCGGCGGTCAGAAGGTTCATGCGGGAAGGGACCTGGGAACCGGGGCGCTGCGGATGGGACGGGCGATGACTCAGATGCCTTCGCCGGCCAGTTCGTCGGCCAGCGTGCCGACCTGTTCCTGGGCGTTGCGCATCATCGGATAGACATCTAGCACGCGCTCGTAAGCCTTCAAGGCAGGTTCCTTGCGGCCCGAGCGCTGCAGAATCTGCGCCATGCCGGCCAGCGCGCCGAAATGGCGCGGCTCGAGGCGCAGCGTGCGGTCGATGTCCGACATGGAGAGCGCGTAATTGTCCATCATGAAATGGACCGTCGCGCGCCGGTTCCAACCCTCGACATAGTCGGGTGACAGCGTCACCACCTGGTCGAGGAAGTCGAGCGCGGTGTCGAACTTGCGCGCCTGCATGGCGACGGCCGCCCATTGCATCAAAAGATCGATGGAGCGGCTGCCCGAACTCGTCCATTCGCGCTGGATGCGTTCGGCGATCCGCGCCGCCGCGGCCTCGTTGCCGCTTCGCTTCAAATCGTGGAAGAGATCGTCGAGGGAAGGCTTTGCGGCAGCCGGTTCGCTCTGGCGGGCGGCAGTCGCATCCAGCGGCTCGGCGGCGTGGGCGATGCCGAGGGAGAGGAGAAGCGCAACCGCGCATGGCAAAACGTTCCGCATGCGAGCATGGTATGCCCGGCATGCGAAACGTCAAACTGAAATGTCCGTGAGGCGGCGAACGCCGCCTCGCTTCTTCATCGTCACAGTCCCGAACGCAAAACCGCCGCGCGCTTTTGCCGGGACTGCTCTTGGTCAGCCCTGGCGCGCCTTGAAGCGCGGGTTGGACTTGTTGATGATGTAGATGCGGCCCTTGCGGCGCACGAGGCGGTTTTCGCGGTGACGGCCCTTGAGCGCCTTGAGCGAGTTCTTGATCTTCATCGGTCTGCCCGTTTTTCTTATTGCCCTTGATCGGGCGCCAAATGACACGACGCGCCACGTGGACGCGCCTGAAATCGTTGCGCTGGCTCATACCGGAGGATCAGGCGGGCTGTCAACCGGAGTCAGCGGCGCGAAGACGCTGTCAAAGCGCCGAGACGCGATTCCGCCCGGCCCGCTTCGACTGGTACAGCCCCGCATCGGCGCGCGCCAGGATGTCGCTGGAAAAGCGGTCGGGCACGCCGAATTCGCTGACCCCGCCGCTGATGGTGGATTCGTAGCGCAAGGCTTCCCTCAACGACACGGGCACGTTCGCGCGCAGCCGCTCGGCGATCTCCAACGCGTCGGCGCGGCGGGTGCCCGGCATCACCACCACGAACTCGTCGCCGCCGAAGCGCGCGATCACGTCGCTCTGGCGCAGATGCTGGCGGCAGAGGCGCGCGATCTCCACCAGCGCCGCGTCGCCCGCGTGATGCCCCATCTCGTCGTTGAGCCGCTTGAAATTGTCGAGGTCGAAGACCAGCACCGAGGTCTGGTCGCGGTCCCGCTCGAAGACCGCCAGCCGGTCGTCCAGCGTCTCCAGGAGCTTGCGGCGATTGTAGAGCCCCGTCAGCGCATCCGTCTCGCTCAACTGGCGCAGCTTGCGCGCGGTCTCGTTCTTGTCGGTGATGTTGCTGGCGATCCAGACGACAGCATCCTCGCCCTCGACCTGAAAATCCAGCGCCTGCACCCGCCCCTCGAACCAGATCGAGTGGCTCGGCCCGTCGCCGATCCCCTTCACGTCGCTACCGCTGAGCTCATATTCGACGATATGCAGCACGCGGCCGACCAACGCCTTCTCGATCTCCCCGGCAAACCACCGCGCCTTCTCCTCCTTCAGCACCTCGAACATGCTGCGCCCGGCAAGGCTGCTGTTCTCGTGATAGTGCCGCAAATCCTTCCCCCCGAACACGGCCGCATAGCGCCCGCTGCGCGTCAGGATGAACGCCGGGTCCGGGAGGGACGAAAGGATCGAGGTCAACTGCTGCTGCGTAAACAAGGAGCCAACTTCTCCCGCTGCCTGATGACGGCTTGCTGTGGGGAAGCGTTTGAGCGTGTGCCGCGCGCCGGATAGCTACTCCGTCACCAATCCGCATTTCCCTCGGTTTAGATGCCATGATTGGATTGCGGTTTTGTAAATGCGGGAACGCTGGGGGAAGAAGCCGGCCCTTGGCTTGCCAACATCGGCATGGCTCGAATGGGGTGGAGAGCGGACTGTCTGCTTTTGGGCTCGGCTCGTCGCTAAGCCGACTTGGTAGTTCTACTCAAGCCATTACGCTTTGGAGATACTGATCCACGTGTTGCGACCAAAGAGCAGGTTTGAACATCAACGCGTGGCCCATTGGGGCCGCGACGAAATTACCCTCGCCACCTGCGGACCTGAATCGATCAAAGTTCCCCCTACAGTGTGAGATCCGATAATATTGATCGTAACTGCCATGCAGCCAGAGGGTTTTCACCCCCGCTCGCGCGCCCCGTTCGAAAAACAGCGGATTGACGATTTCATGGTTTGGACATCCCCTCCCGAGCCATCCACCGTTGAAGTTGATGGAGCCGCGAAACGTATTTGGCCTCATCCCGGCATACGCAATAGCCAAGATGCCTCCGCGTGAAACGCCCCCAATGACAAGCTTTTCGTTGTGCACATCAATTCGGCCGTGCAGATGGTCGACAACGGCATCGACGTCCTCAACTGCTCGCTCGAAACCTGCAATCGCGATTTCTACGTTACAGGAATAGCCGGAGCCATCAGCATCAAGCCCTTCCCCATATACACCGCCGGATTTCCCTCTACCCCTTCGTTGCGGGAACAGTGCCATCCAGCCGCGTTCGACAAAGTAGTTTGCCATGACCGCAGGAGCCACCGTTCTGGTGTAGAGCGACTTGTTCCGACCATTCCCAGTGGAGCCATGATGGAACACAATGGTTGGATGCGGACCTTCTCCGCTGGGTTTCGCGGTGACGATCTCCAGAGCAACGCCAGGCTCACTTGACGGTATGAAGGACTTTTGGAGTTTCATTGAGCCGGCCTCGATGTCCGCTTACGTCGCAGATATCACTTCGACTGATCGACCGAAATGGGGTCGAAAGCTGCCGTCGCTCCTCACGTTCGCATCACCCGCGTAGAATGCCCCATCTTCCGCCCCGGCCGCGCTTCGCTCTTGCCATAGAGATGCAGCACCAAATCCGGCTCCGCCAGCAGCGCCTCCGCCATCCCCACCTCGTCACCGATCAAATTCTCCATGCAGTCCGAGTGCCGCTTCGGATCGCCGAGCGGCAGGCCGGTGATGGCGCGGATGTGTTGTTCGAATTGCGAGACGGTGCAGGCGGCTTCGGTCCAGTGGCCGGAATTGTGGACGCGGGGCGCGATCTCGTTGGCGATGACCGAGCCGTCGCCGAGGACGAAGAACTCGACGCCGATCACGCCGACATAATCGAGCGCGTCGAGGATGCGCAGCGTCGCCGCGCGGGCGGCCTCGATGGTCTGCGGCGCGACCTTCGCCGGCACGGTCGAACTTTTGAGGATGCCGCCGCGGTGGAGGAGCCGGCAGGAGGATCGAAAGCCAATCTTAACGGGCGCAAACTACAAAAGCCTAGGAGGCGATCAGGTCGACAAATGGCGCGACGGCATGTCATTCTCAGTTTTATTTTGTCGATAGCGGCATTTCTTATCGCCGCATTTGGCGGCGCATACTTGTCGGAGGTTGCTCAAAATCAAATCATCGCAATTCTAGCCAGTATTATTGTGGCAGCATCTGCGTTGTTGGCTATCGCGTTATTTTCTGTGATATTTGTGTCGATAATGTCGACGATCATGCTTATGTGTGTGACAGCTGAGACGATCCAGAAAAAATCAGGAAACCCGCTTTATTACCTCCAATGGTCGGAGGTGAGAGCGAAATTCGATGCTTTAAAGAAGGTCCGCGAAAACTCGTAGGGCAATGGATGAGAGCCGAGCGCCGTAACTCCGACACCGCAGAGATCGCTAGTATCTAATCACCCTCTCCGCGTCACCCGCGTAAAATGCCCCATCTTCCGCCCCGGCCGCGCTTCGCTCTTGCCATAAAGATGCAGCACCAGATCCGGCTCCGCCAGCAGCGCTTCCGCCTCGCCCACCTCGTCCCCAATCAAATTTTCCATCACGCAGTCCGAATGCCGCTTCGGGTCGCCGAGCGGCAGGCCGGTGATGGCGCGGATGTGTTGTTCGAATTGCGAGACGGTGCAGGCGGCTTCGGTCCAGTGGCCGGAATTGTGGACGCGCGGGGCGATCTCGTTGGCGATGACCGAGCCGTCGCCGAGGACGAAGAACTCGACGCCGATCACGCCGACATAGTCGAGCGCGTCGAGGATGCGCAGGGTCGCCGCGCGGGCGGCCTCGATGGTCTGCGGCGCGACCTTCGCGGGCACGGTCGAGCTTTTCAGGATGCCGCCGCGGTGAAGGTTTTCGGCCGGGTCGTAGGCGCGGCTCGCCCCGTCCTGGCCGCGCGCGGCGACGACCGAGATTTCCGTCGCGAAGGGCACGAAGCCTTCGAGGATCAGCGGTACGCCGCCCATGCCCTCGTAGACGCCATGCGTCTGGTCGCCGCCGGCGTCGCGAAAGACCTTCTGGCCCTTGCCGTCATAGCCGAGCCGGCGCGTCTTCAAGACGCCGGAGCCGCCCATCAGGTCGAGCGCCTCGGTCAGTTCTGCGCCGCTGTCGACCGCGCGGAACGGCGCGGTGGCGATGCCGGCCTTGTTGAGGAATTCCTTTTCCGCCAGCCGGTCCTGCGCGACTTCGAGCGCGCGCGGCGGCGGGTAGACGGCGTGGCCGGCGGCAAGGCTGCGTGCGGCCTCCACCGGCACGTTCTCGAACTCGTAGGTGACGACGTCGCTCGCCGTCCCGAGCCGCGCCAGCCCGTGCGCGTCGTCATAGGCGGCGACGATCTGCTCGTTCGCCACCTGTGCCGCCGGGCAGTCGCCCTCAGGGTCGAGGATGATCGTGCGGTAGCCGAGCCGTGCGGCCGCCATCGCCAGCATCCGGCCGAGCTGGCCGCCGCCGATGATGCCGATCGTCGCGCCGGCCTCAAGCGCGCTCATGCCTCGTCCTTCGGCCGTTCGGCGACGGCCTTCGTCTGCTTGTCGCGCCAGGCGTCGAGCCGTCCGGCGAGCGCGTCGTCGCTCAAGGCGAGAACGGCGGCGGCCATCAGCGCGGCGTTGATCGCGCCGGCCTTGCCGATGGCGAGCGTGCCGACGGGAATGCCGGCCGGCATCTGGACGATGGAGAGCAGCGAATCCTGCCCCGACAGTGCCTTCGATTCGACCGGTACGCCGAAGACCGGCAGCGGCGTCATCGCCGCCGCCATGCCCGGCAGGTGCGCCGCCCCGCCGGCGCCGGCGATGATCACCTTGAAGCCGTCGGCCTTCGCGCCCTTGGCGAAGTCGTAGAGCCGGTCGGGCGTGCGGTGGGCGGAGACGATCCGCGCGTCATGGGCGAGGCCGAGCGCATCGAGCGTCTCGGCCGCGTGGCGCATCGTCGCCCAGTCGGACTGGCTGCCCATGATGATGGCGATTTGCGCTGCGGCCTCGGCCATGGCGATGCTCCGTCAGGCCTGTCAGGCGATGATGTCGGGGATGATGCCGTCTTCCAGCTTGGTCAGTCGGTCCTTGAGCGCGAGCTTCTTCTTCTTCATGCGCTGGATCTGGAGCGGGTCGCAGCCGACTTTCATCATGGCGTTGATGGCCGCGTCGAAATCCGCATGCTCCTGCTTGGTCCGGGCAAATTCGAGACGAATCTCCGCCTGATCCTGTTCCGACATCTTCACCGTCTAAAGATAGCGAGCGTGCTCGCGGTGATAGGCCGCGCGACGCACAGTCCTCGTGCGCGATTCATAACACATGTCCGATCGTCAGCAAATGCTACTACGAGATGTTCGACAGCATTTGAAAGCGGTGGCAGACTGTCATCGTGCTGTCATATCCGGTTCCAACCGGGAGCCGGACGGAACGCACGCAAACGAGGAACCAGGAAGGGAGAGCCCGGAATGTCTCTTGCGTCCCATCTACAGGAACTCCAGCGCAAACACGGCGATATCGAACGCCGGATCGATGAAGTGATGATGCATCCTTCCGCCGATCCGCTCGAGATAGCGACCCTGAAGCGGCGAAAGCTGGCCCTGAAGGACGAAATGGAAAAACTCCGGTCGCAACCGACACGACACTGAGCGGCAACGCTTGGCGCATCGGTCGATCCGATGCAGTGATCAGACGAGGCAACCTGCCGGTGGCGCCAGCGCCGCCGGCTTTGTTTTTGGGCCCCGCCTCACCCCTGCCAGAACTGGTCCAGCCACAGATTGAGCTTCAGGAACCCCGCCTCCTCGACGCGGTAGACGCGGCGCGTGCCCTCGCTTCTGACCGAGACGAGACCTGCATCGCGCAACGCCTTCAGGTGCTGCGAGACGGCGGGGCGCGAGACGGGCAGGCCTTCGGCCAGTTCGTTGACGGTCTTCGGGCCGCGCCGCAATTCCTCCAGGAGGTAGCGCCGGTTGGCGTCGGCGATGGCCGCGAAGGCGTCGGCCTGGCTCATGCGGCGTCCTGCCGCTCGGCGATCTCGTCGGCGGGTTCCATGTCGCTGCGCGGATCGAGCAGCACGGCCTGCGGCGTCACCGCGCGCTCTGAGGGCAGCGTCTTGAACGCCTCGCGATCCTCGATCGGCACCGGCGCGCGGCGCGAGATGCGCAGGAGCGTGTAGCCGGCGAGGACGAAATGCGGCAGCGCGGTCGCCAGGAACAGGCTTTCGGGGCGCAGATAATCCATCAGCGGCGCGCCGAGCACCGGCCCGATCATCGTGCCGAAGCCGTAGAGCAGCAGCAGCCCGCCCGACACCTTGACGAAATCCTCCGGGCTCGCATGGTCGTTGGCGTGCGCCACGGCGATCGAATAGAGCGTATAGGCCAGCATGCCGTAGGCGGCGGTCATGGCAAGGACCGCGATGCCGTTGCGCGGCATGGCGACGAAGATCAGGAGCGCGATGACGCCGCAGCCGGCGGCCGCGCCGGCGAGCACGTAGCGCCGGTCCATGCGGTCGGACAGGCGTCCGACCGGCATCTGCGCCAGCGCGCCGGCGAGCACCACGAGGCTCATCATCAAGGCGATCTCGAAGGTCGAGATGCCGATTCGCGCGCCATAGACCGCGCCGAGCGTGCCCCAGGCGCCGTTGGCGATGCCGACCAGCAGGCAGGCGGCGGAGGCGACGGGGGAGTTGCGGTAGAGGCCCTTGATGTCGAGCGAGACGCTCTGCAGCGGCTTCGGCGCCATCGCCGAGGAGATCGCGGTCGGGATCAGCGAGGCGCAGAACAGGATGCCGGCCATCATGAAGAGCGAGCCGTTGCCGATGTCGGCCGAGGCGACGACCATCTGGCCGGCCATGATCGAGGCGTAGGTGACCATCATGTAGAGGCCGAAGACGGTGCCGCGGTTCTCGTTGCTGGAACGCTCGTTGAGCCAGCTTTCGATGACCATGAAGGCGCCGGCCATGGCAAAGCCGGTGAACATGCGCAGGATGATCCAGGCATATTCGTTGATCCAGATGCCGGTCATCAGCGCGACGATCGAAGCCGAGGCGGCGAAGGCGCCATAGGCGCGCACATGGCCGACCTTGCGCACCAGCCGCGGCGCGAGATAGCAGCCGGCGACGAAGCCGATCGCCCAGGCGGTGCCCAGAAGGCCGAGCGACGTCGTCGAAAAACCTTCCGCCTGGCCGCGCAGCGGCAGGATCAGGCCGTGCAGGCCCGATCCGGCGAGCAGGAAGGCGGTGCCCCAGAGCAGAGACAGGACGGGGCGGAAGGACATGAACATCAGACGAATCTCATTCGGCTCGAGGCGGTCTCAAGGCGCCGGGACAATAGACCCTTTACGTCGATTTGACGGCGCGGGTGCGACAGGCGCATCGGCAAAACCGTCGCCGCGCCCGGCTTCACGACCGCCTGAACAGCGCCTCGGCGGCCGAACGGGTCGAACTCTTGGCCGCCATGTCGGCTTCGAGGCGCGCGATCTCGGCCTTCAGCATCTCGATCCGCTCGCCGAGTTCGCCGACCGAAAGCAGCGACAGGTCCTGTCCGATTTCGTGAGCCGTAAGCTTGCGGACCGGTTCGTCGTCGAAAATCGCCATGGCGTATTTCTCCGGTTTGATCGTCGGGGGCTAAAGCTACATAAGGAGACCTCGACGATCAAATCCATCGAAGGAGCACCCCATGAGCGCAGACCTGCCTGAGAAGATGACCGCCGTCGCGATCTCTGAGCCGGGCGGGCCGCGGGTCCTGAAGCCGGAGCGGCGCGGCCTGCCCGAGCTGCGCGATGGCGAGATCCTGATCCGCGTCAAGGCGGCCGGCGTCAACCGGCCCGACGTGCAGCAGCGCAAGGGCGCCTATCCGCCGCCGCCGGGCGCATCCGACCTGCCGGGTCTGGAAGCTGCGGGCGAGGTCGCCGCCGTCGGGCCGGGCGTTCAGCGCTGGCGCATCGGCGACACCGTCACGGCGCTGACGCCGGGCGGCGCCTATGCCGAATATTGCCGCGTCCACGAGACCAATGCGCTGCCGATCCCGCACGGCTTCACCTTCACCGAGGCCGCCGCGATCCCGGAAACCTTCTTCACCGTCTGGCACAACGTCTTCCAGCGCGGCGGCCTCCAGCCGGGCGAGACGCTTCTCGTCCATGGCGGCTCGTCCGGCATCGGCACGACGGCGATCCAGATCGCGACCAAGCTCGGCGCGAAGGTCATCGTCACGGCCGGATCGAAGGAGAAATGCGAGGCCTGCGAAGCGCTCGGCGCGGTGCGCGCGATCAATTATCGCGAGGAGGATTTCGTCGCAGGCGTCAAGGAGATCACCGACGGCAAGGGCGTCGAGGTGATCCTCGACATGGTCGGCGGCTCCTATGTCGGGCGCAACTACGACGCCGCCGCGATCGACGGGCGCATCGTCCAGATCGCGACGATGAGCGGGGCGACCGGCGAGGCCAATTACTCCAAGCTGATGGTCAAGCGCCTGACCCATACCGGCTCGACGCTGCGCCCGCGCACGACCGAGTTCAAGGCGAAGATTGCCTCGGAGCTCGAGGCGCGCATCTGGCCGCTTCTCGCCACCCGCGAGATCGCGCCGGTGATGGACATGATCTTTCCGCTGAAGGAGGCGTGGCGCGCGCATGAGCGGATGGAAGAGGGCGACCATGTCGGCAAGATCGTGCTCGACGTCGCCTGAACGATGATTGTTCAGCCCGTCGGCTCGGGGCTCAGATACCGGTTGTAGATCCAGCCCTCGTGCTCGGCGGTGGTGACGAAATGCCAGTTGCCGTCGACCTGCAGCGAGCGGACCTCGGTGCCCGCGGGCGCCGTCCAGACGATGGCGAAATTGGACGAGGGGCCGCTGCGCATGCGCACGTTTGCCGAGGTGTAGAAGACGTCGCGGTCGTCCTCCTCCGTCGCGGCGCTTTCGATCGGGTCGGGTTCGGTCGGCTCGCTCGCCGTCCGCACCGCCGGTTCCTCGGCCGGTTCCACCGAAGCCACCATGTCCTCCGGCACCGGCCGGGTGACGGCAAGCTGCGGCGGCGGCGTCTCGTCCACCGGCGCCCACCATCCGATGACGAGCGCGGCCAGAACGAGGCCCAAGCCGAAAAGCGCCGTGATCGTCCTCATCGCCCTCGCACCCTCAATCATGCCCTTCTGCCGGTCATAGCCCGGCTGGAATGATATCTCCTTAACACGACGAATCCCACGAGATTACGATCAGGAAATGGCGCGAACCATTCTCGCCACGATTGGTGTCTAGGGCGCAGGTCATGTCCCGCCTGCCCGCCTTCCTGATGATTCTCGCCTTCTGCCTTGCGGTGCTCGCGCCGGCGCAGGCGGCCGGGTTTCTTCAAGGCGACAGCAAGTGCCGGCATCTGGCGAGCGCCGCCGCCGCGCTGGAAAACGTCCAGTCGCCCGACGGTGCGCCCGGCGCGCCTGCCGGCGCGCCCTGCAAGATGGCCTGCGCGATCGTCGGCGCCGCGATCGGCGTTCCGTCCAACGCGATCGACAGCCACCGGCCCGTCAGCGTCGAGCGGCTGACCATCGCCAAGCGTCCCGCCGGCATCGAACGCCCGCCTCGGGCCTGATCCGCGTCCAGATCGCGTATCGACCTTCCGGTCGCGCCGTCCTACGGCGTGACGTCCAATCCTTCGAGGCAATTCAATGACTATCCCTATCGACCGCGCGGCCGCGCTCCCTTCGGCGCGCATGGGCCGCCGCGTCTTCCTTCTCGGCGCCGGCTCGCTCGCCCTTTCGGGCTGCATGTCGACGTCGCAGCCGCCCGTCGCCGCCGCTCAGCCGGAGCCCAAACCACTCGTCACCCCCGCCATGTACCAGGCGCTTCCGGACGAGCAGTTCGCTGTGCCGGCCGTCGACGTCTCGCAGATGGCGCCCGAATGGTGGCGCACCGAGGTCGACTACGCAACCGAAGAGGCGCCCGGCACGCTGGTCGTCGAGACCGCCACCAAATATCTCTACCATGTCCGCCCGGACGGCCGCGCCATGCGCTACGGCATCGGCGTCGGGCGCGACGGCTTCTCGTGGCAGGGACGCGCCGTCATCGCCTACAAGCGCGTCTGGCCGCGCTGGACGCCGCCGGATTCCATGGTCGCACGCCAGCCCGAACTCGAACCCTATTCGATCGCCAATGGCGGCATGGACCCGGGGCCGACCAATCCGATGGGGGCACGCGGGCTCTACATCCACCAGAATGGGCGCGACACGATCTACCGCGTCCACGGCACGCACCAGCCCTGGTCGATCGGTAAGGCCGTCTCGTCCGGCTGCATCCGCCTGATCAATCAGGACGTGATCCACCTGCACGCCAATGTGCGCGACGCCAGTCCCATCGTCGTCAAGCACGATACGGCGCCCGACCTGGTCGCGATGGCGGGCTGACACGCTGGCTCCAGACATGCGATCGGCCCCGAAACGGGGCCGATCGACAGGTCGCCTCAAAGCGAAGCGTCAGTTCATTTCCATCACGCGGCCGCACAGTTCCTCGATGTCGGCCTCGGCCACTTCCATCGATGCGCCGGCCGATGCTCCAGCCGAACCCGAAGCCGCGCTGTCGGTCGTCGACGCCGTGGTCCCGCTGTCGGTCCCGGTCGTCGCGCTGCCCGACATGGCGGTCGAATCCGTCGTGCCGCCCGTCGCCGCGCCGCTGCCGGTCGTCGTGCTGCTGCCCGCTGCCGCGGTCGTGTCGGTCGACGAGCTCGAGCCGGCGGCCGCATCCGTTTCCTCGGTGTCCGTCGCGGCGCCAGCCGAGCCGGTATCCGTCGTGGCGCTGCCGGTGGTCGCCGCACCGCCGGTCGCGCTGCCCGCCGCGGCCGTATCGACGGTCGAGCAATGGCTGCGCACGATTTCCTTCTGCTCGTCGGAAAGCGCTTCCCAATTGGTCGCCATCTCGGTTTCGTCGACCAGTTCCGGCGCGTCGCCGTCGCCGAAGAACGCATTGGTGATCGTGTCGTCCCAGTCGCTCGGCAGGGTGACCGAAGCGCCGGCAGCCGTGTCCGTGGCGGCGCCCGTCGTCGGGGTCGTGGTCTGGGCGAATGCCAGTCCGGCGCTGAGCGCGAGCGAAATTGCAGTCGCAGTGGCAAGTCGAATGATCATGATGATTCCTCCGTTGGGGGTCGGTTTCCACTGTCCCTCCGGCCGCCGAACCTGCCCGCGCCGCGATTGTTCCCGTTTTTCTCGCGCGTCGTCGAACCGGGCCCTTATCCGTTGCGGCACGGTCGAATTTTAGCTATATGCAACCCTGATTTTCCCAATATCGGTGGCTCTGCCCACCGCCCGCGGCAGGGACCGCGGGCGAACAGGAAGGATTTATCTCATGGCCAACACGCTTCTCATGCCCAAGGCCACGGCCGTCTGGCTGGTCGACAACACCGCTCTGTCCTTCGATCAGATCGCGCACTTCTGCACGCTGCACCCGCTCGAGGTGAAGGCGATCGCGGACGGCGAGGCGGCGCAGGGCATCAAGGGTCTCGACCCGGTCATCACCGGCCAGCTCTCGCGCGACGAGATCGCCAAGGGCGAGGCCGATTCCAACTATCGCCTGAAGCTTGCCGAGCCGAAGGTGCGCGTGCCCGAATCCAAGCGCCGCACGCCGCGCTATACGCCCGTCTCCAAGCGCCAGGATCGTCCCAATGCGATCCTGTGGCTGGTGCGCAACCATCCCGAATTGAAGGACGCGCAGATCTCGCGACTCGTCGGCACCACCAAGTCGACCATCGAGCAGATCCGCGAGCGCAAGCACTGGAACGCGGCCAATCTCGTGCCGATGGACCCGGTGACGCTGGGCCTTTGCTCGCAGATCGATCTCGACCTCGAAGTCCAGAAGGCCTCGCGCGGCATGCCCGTTGCGGAACCGACCGGCGGTACGCTGCTTCCCGCCCGCGAGACGGAATCGCTCGAAGTGCGCGAGGATCGCGACGATCAGGAACTCGACGCCGATGCGGTGTTCGCCAAGCTGTCGTCGCTGAAGTCGACCCAGCCGGAAGACGACGAGGACGACAACCGCTACTGAGCGGCTTCGTCACCACATGCAAAAGGGCGCCGCACGGCGCCCTTTTTCGTTTCAGCGAACGCGCCCCATCTCCATCGTCTCGACGCGGCGTTCGAGGTTGGCCTGGCGGACCATCGAGGGGAGCAGGAAGAGGTCGATGAGCTGGCCGATGCCGAGAAGGCCGAGCGTCAACAGCCAGAGCAGGCCGGTCCAGATGCGGCCGGTGTAGAAGCGGTGGAGGCCGCAGAAGCCGACAAGGCCCAGCAGCCAGAGAAGAAATGCAACGGGTCCCGATTTCATGCGACTTGCTCCGATCAGATCAGTTCAGCTGAGAGATAGGAGGTCAGGTCGCATTTTGCGAGCGGCGATGCGCCCAGTCGCGCGCGGCCTCGTCGCGCTCCATCTGGCGGTAGAAATCGGCGAGCTGCTTGCCGCGCTCGTGTTTGAAGACGCGCCCGTCGCAGGCGATGGATGCGATGCGGTCGATACGGAAGGCGCGGAAGTCGCCGCGCAACTCGCACCAGCCGACGACGGTCCAGACCTTGCCCCAGAACCAGAGGCCCAGCGGGCGGATGTCGCGGCAGGACGAGGCGCCGGCCTCGTCGCGATAGTCGATCTTCAGCACATGCCGCGCCTCGACAGCACGTTCCAGCGTGTCGATCATCTGGCGCTCGGCTTCCGAGACCACCCAGAGCGGCATGTGGATCTCGGTGCGGTCGATGCGGGCGCGCTCGGCGTCGGGCAGCACGGCCGAGATCTTGACCAGCGCCTCCTCCGCCGCGCGCGCCATCGCCGCCCCGCCAAAGGCGCGCACCATGCGCGCGCCGGCGACGAGGGCGACGATCTCGTCACGCGTGAACATCAGCGGCGGAAGGTCGAAGCCTTCCCTCAATATGTAACCGACGCCCGCCTCGCCATCGATCGGCACGCCGGTCGACTGCAGATCCGCGATGTCGCGATAGATGGTGCGATCGGACACTTCCAGCCGTTCGGCCAGCATATGCGCGGTGACGAGGCGGCCGCCGCGAAGATATTGCACGATCTGGAACAGCCTGTCGGCGCGCCGCATCGGGGCTTATCCTCAACTGAACAGGCCGAAGCTGTTGCCGTCGGGATCGAGGCAATAGCAAAAGCGGCCGGCCGGTATGGATATCACGGGCGAGACGACCTGTCCGCCATTCGACGACACGCGCTCCATCGCCGCCTCGAGGTCCGAGACCGCGAGATGGATGGTGGGGCCGGTGCCGGGGGCGGCGGGCTTGCCGGGGTAGATGTGGCCCGAAACGCCTTCGCGCATGTTGGCGACGGCAAAATTCGCCATCGGGTTCGGCGCGCCTTCCTGCTCTTCCAGCTCGTGGCCGGTGACGGTGGCGTAGAAGGCTTTCGCCCTGCCCATGTCGGTGACCGGGATTTCGAACCAGACGGCGGCATTCTTCGGCAGATGATGGCTCATGGCGGTCCCTCTCGCAGAGCGTTGAGATGTCATCATGCGCCACGCCTCCTGACAGCATTGTGTCAGGAGGCGCGCGGCGCGTCAGAGGGTCCAAAGGTGCGGCCAGCCGGTCTGGAGCCGGGTGCGGCGGGGTTCCGGCCAGCCGATGTCGCGGCGGATGTCCGGCGGCAGCGCGTCGATGATCATCCGGGTGCGGCGGCGGGCGACGGCCCGGCGCAGCCGGCCGATGAGATTGGTGTCGTACATTTTTCGTCTCCCTTTTCATGGAAGACGATCATGCGCCACCCCTCCCGACAGCCTGCCGTCAGGAGCTACTTAACGGGAACTGTATAGTTCAACGGCAGCCGCCCGCCATCGGCGTAGATGGTCTGGCCGGTGATGTAGGAGGCGTCGTCGGAGGCGAGGAAGGCGGCGACGGAGGCGATCTCGGACGGCTCGCCGATGCGGCCCATGGGCGTGCGCGAGAGGATGCGGTTCTTCGCCGCCGGGTCGGCGTTCACGGCCGACAGCATGTCGGTCATGATCGAGCCCGGCCCGATGGCGTTGACGCGGATGCCGTAGGGCGCGAGGGCCAGTGCCATGACCTTGGTCAACTGCATCACGCCGCCCTTGGAGATCGAATAGGGCACCTGGTTGGGAAGCGCGAAGACGGCGTTGATCGACGACATGTTGACGATGCTGCCGGCCGGCTTGCCGCCATTGACCTTGTCGACCATGAACCGGGCGACGGCCTGGCCGGCCAGGAACGAGCCCTTCAGATTGACGGCGAGGACGCGGTCGAAATCCTCCTCGGAAATCTCCAGGAACTCGGCGCCGTGGACGATGCCGGCATTGTTGACCAGGACGTCGATGTCGCCGAAGGCGTCGATGGTGGCGGCGACCATGTTGTGGACGTCGAGCCGCTTCGACACGTCGGCCTTCACGAAGCGCGCATCGCCGAGCTTCTGCAGATCGGCCTCGGCGCGTTCGCCCTTCTCGACGTCGATATCGGCGAACATCACGCGGGCGCCCTCGCGCAGGAAGCGCTCCGCGATCGCATAGCCGATGCCGCCCGCAGCTCCCGTCACGATCGCCGTCTTTCCGTCCAGTGCCATGGTGATTTCCTTTTCTCTTCGGGGCGTTATAGCGGGTGGGGGAGAGGGCGAAAAGGCGCGAGAACGCGCGCGTCCTCGGCACCGCGCCGCATTGGCCGGATCATGGAGAGAGAAAGTCGGGAAGGCGGCGGTCTGCGTCTCGCTTCCTGATTTCTAATTGTAACGCGATCCGCAGACCGTCGCCCAGTGTCTGTCGCGCTTTCGGCCGGTCACAGATGCGCCTAGAAAGGTGCGCCCGCGGCTTTTCCCGCATGGGTTTCCTGCTTTGCCCCGAAGGCATCGCCCGCCACCCACGCCGACCTGTCCCGCGCCCTCACGTGCCTGTGGTTTACCACGCCACAGGGGGAGGCCACCGCCGCCCTGCCAAATCCCGGTCCGGACCGGTTCCCGTCAGAGCGATGGGACGGATTGTAGGGGAGGTTTTGGGGAGGGGGATAAGATTTGTGGTGGGCGGTGCCGAACATCGCGAGGCGGAGAGGTTCAGAAGTCTTGATTCGATCGAAAAGGGTTGCGCGAATGGAGAGATCGAGGCCTGGATTCCTGTGACAAGCACAGGAATGACGATCTTCATGAACGTTTCCGCCAATCGTGAAAGCCGGAGACTGGCACCATCCTCGCGGCCGTCATTCCTGTGCTTGTCACAGGAATCCAGGCCTCGCCCGACCCGCCACGCGCAACGTCGGAGTAAGGGGTTGCTCCCTCAGATGCCAAGATCGTCGTACAGCTCGTCGGTTGAGGTGTGCCGCTTGCCCTTGCCCTTTTCAAGTTCCGTTATCGCCCTGTGTGCCGTGGCGTTGGGGACTTTGACCGCAAAGAGGAAGGCTTTATCGGCAGCGACGCGGACAAGTAGCAGGCGGATGGCGTCGCATACGGATAGGCGCATAGCGGCGAGTGCCCCGGTGGCCTGCCTCCGCTGCCAGCACGTCCACGTCACTATGTGCGAGCAGTTCTGCTTGGCCGCCTCTGCTCCAACGTTTTGACGAAGCAATTGTGCTCGACGGATTGCAGATGCTAATCACATTAAACGATGACAAAGCAAAGGAGATTCGGCGTTGACGTTGGATCAGGAGATCGAGAAGGCGGCGAGACAGGTTTCTACTGATGCATTCAGTTTGACAATTGGTGAGTTGGTCAACATGTATCGCGATGGAGACATAGTGATCAATCCCGACTTTCAACGTCTATTTCGATGGGACATCGAGAGAAAATCTCGATTGATTGAGTCTCTGCTCGTCAGAATCCCACTTCCCCCTATCTTCGTCTTCGAGATGCCAAGTAGTAAATGGGAGGTGATCGATGGGCTTCAGCGCCTTTCGACGATTCTAGAATTTATGGGTGAGCTTCGCGATCCTGATACCAGTGATCTGAAGGCACCGCGCTCGCTGGTCGGAACCCAGTATCTTCCGTCACTTCGAGGTGCTTTTTGGAACGAGGAGTTGCTTACACAGCAAGCTGAGATCGATGCTCAGCGGAAAGCGGTCGACGTTACCGACTTTATTGATAATCGACCTACCTACTACGCTTTCGATGGTGATCGCCAACGTGCCATCAAGCGGACAAAAATTGGAGTGCAGCTCTTGGAAAAAAAGAGCGACCCGAAAAGCAAGTATGATCTATTTCAGCGGCTTAACAGCGGTGGTCTTGCTGCAAATGACCAAGAGCTTAGAAACTGCGCCATTGTAATGGTGAATTCGCAATTTTTCAGCCGACTACAATCAACCGCAGAGTCCGATCTATTCTCTAAACTTATACCACTTGGCCCGACGTCGATTAAAAAATCTAATCACCTTGATAATCTTTGCAAAATAATTGCTTTTGCATTCGAAGACTACATTTTAGGCAATGATATAGAAGAATTCGTTACGAATGCTATGGTTGACATCGCCAGTTCGGACACGGCGCGTATAGACGAGATATTTGCCACGCTTAACGAAGGTTTGGAGCTGCTAGTATCATCGTGTGGCGCAGGTGCCTTGCGCCCATACAAGGAGGGTCATTTCACGGGGCGCATCGGTAGAACATCTATTGAGATTATACTCGTCGGAATTCTAAAATGTATTGAAAATGTTAAGAGTAAGGACGATCCGGAGGAATTTGTTAGAAATAACATCATAGATTTTTGGCAGTCGGATGACGCGAATAAATACTCTGCTGCCGGAATTGCTGGTACGGATAGGGTTCAGTATACAGTTCCACTTGGTATTAAAATATTTTCCAAATGAATCCGGAAACCGTACTATTTTCTCGTCTCTCTGACGATAAGAACTGGAGAATCAGAGAGCTTTCCGAAATTGTGCGTGCTTGTAACGAGTCGAATGGCCTCCGGCGAGATGCGTTGCTCAGGGCGTCGGTTCCCATTATGTATGCGCACTGGGAGGGTTTCTTTGTGTATGCCGCGAACTCTTACCTAAACTTTGTGACCGAGAAGCGAATTAAGATAGGAGCGCTTCGGGATGAGTTTTGGACCTTAGCCGTTCGTCGAAAATATAGACCTCAGCAAATTTCTGGTGATGTGCAGTTCACGAAATTCCTACTCGAAATAAAAAGCGAGGCAGATAGGACCTTTAAGAAAGGAAATTTTGAACGCATTAACGGACATTCAAACCTGCGATTTGACGTTTTGGAGTTTTGCTGCAGATGTCTTGGGATAAACGTTGGTTCGTATGCGGGATACGAGGAGTTTATCGATAAAAAGCTTATTGAAACTCGGAACTTTATTGCACACGGCGCTTCGATAAAGTTCGAGCATACGGACGTTTCAGATTTCAGAGATAAAGTTATCGACCTTATTCGTATAACAAACAATGAAATAGAAAATATTGTGGTTCAGGAATCGTATCGCCGACAGTCAATCTGATGAAAGTTGTACTACCCAATACCCCTCCCTCTCAACGCCTCTGTCACCTCCACCAATATCGCCGGGTCATCAATCGTCGCCGGCATCGTCCAGTCCTCCTTGTCCGCGATCTTCTGCATCGTCGCGCGCAAAATCTTGCCCGAACGCGTCTTGGGCAGGCGCTTGACGGGGACGACGGTCTTGAAGGCGGCGACCGGGCCGATGCGGTCGCGGACCATGGCGACGATTTCGCGTTCGACCTCGGCCGCCGGGCGGTCGACGCCGGCGTTGAGGACGATGAAGCCGCAGGGCACCTGGCCCTTCATCGGGTCGGCCATGCCGATGACCGCGCATTCGGCGACGTCGGGGTGTTCGGAGAGGACCTCTTCCATCGCGCCGGTCGACAGGCGGTGGCCGGCGACGTTGATGATGTCGTCGGTGCGGGCCATGATGAAGAGGTAGCCGTCCTCGTCGACGATGCCGGCATCGGCCGTCTTGTAGTAGCCGGGGAACTCGGCGAGGTAGGCGCTTTTGAAGCGCTCGTCGGCGTGCCAGAGCGTCGGCAGGCTGCCGGGCGGCAGAGGGAGTTTCGCCACCACGTTGCCGAGCGTGCCGCGCGGGACGGGGTGGCCGGAATCGTCGAGGATTTCCATCTGCCAGCCGGGCATGGGCACGCCGGGCGAGCCGTATTTGACCGGCAGGCTGCCCAGGCCGACCGGGTTCTGCGTGATCGGCGCGCCGGTTTCCGTCTGCCACCAATGGTCGATGACGGGCTTTTGGAGCTGGTTTTCCGCCCATTTGATCGTTTCGGGATCGGCGCGCTCGCCGGCCAGAAACAGGGTTCGGAATTTCGTGAGGTCGTATTTCTTGACGAACTCGCCCTTCGGGTCCTGCCCCTTGATGGCACGGAAGGCGGTGGGGGCGGTGAAGAGCGCGACGACGCCATGGTCGGAAATCACGCGCCAATAGGTGCCCGCATCCGGCGTGCCGACGGGCTTGCCCTCGAACAGGATCGTCGTGCAGCCATGGATGAGCGGCGCGTAGACGATGTAGGAATGGCCGACGACCCAGCCGACATCCGACGCCGCCCAGAAGGCTTCGCCCGGCTTGACGCCGAACTCGTTTTCCATCGACCAGGCGAGCACGACCAGATGGCCGCCATTGTCGCGCACCACGCCCTTGGGCTGGCCGGTCGTGCCGGACGTGTAGAGGACGTAGAGCGGGTCGGTTGCGTTGACGGGCACGCAGGGGATGTCGCGGGCGTCGGACTTGGCCTTGGCGGTGGCGGCGGCGTAATCGATGTCGCGGCCGGGGGTGAGAGCGGCGGTCTGTTGCTCGCGCTGGAGGACGATGACGGTCTCGACCTTGTGCTTCGCAATGGCGATCGCGCCGTCATAGAGCGGCTGGTAAGCGATGGTTCGGCCGGGTTCGAGGCCGCAGGAGGCGGTGATGATCGCTTTGGGCTTGGCGTCGTCGATGCGGGTGGCGAGTTCGCGCGCGGCGAAGCCGCCGAAGACGACCGAATGGACCGCGCCGAGGCGGGCGCAGGCGAGCATGGCGATGGCGGCTTCGGCGACCATCGGCATGTAGATGATGACGACGTCTCCCTTGCCGATGCCGTTGTCCTTGAGGACGGCGGCGAGGGCGACGATCTCGGCCTTGAGCTCGGCATAGGTGAAGTTGCGCACCGTGCCGGTGATGGCGCTGTCGTGGATCAGGGCGAGCTGGTCGGCCCGGCCGCGCTCGACGTGGCGGTCGATGGCGTTGTAGCAGGTGTTGCACTCGGCGTCGGGGAACCAGCGGCCGTAAATGCCGGCGTCGGCGTCGAAGATCTTTTGCGGGGCGCGGGTCCAGTCGACGAGTTTCGCGGCGTCGCGCCAGAAGGCTTCCGGGTCGGATTTCCAGCTCTGGTAGGTCTCGTGGTAGCGCGACATGCGGTTCCTCCCTGTCGTTTCCTGACGTAACGGGCGGGGCGCGGCGTGTCCAGTTCGGCAAAAGTCGGAAGGGCTGCTATGAGGGTGGCGTCGAATCGCGAGGACCCGAGATGCAGACGAAAGTGGTGGCGTTCCTGTTCATCGCCGCCATGGTGCTGCAGGTGATCAGGCCGCTCGGCCTGCCGGGGCTGAAGAAGCGCGGCGATTTCTGGAAGATCGCGGTGGCGGCGATCGCGGTGATGATGCTGACCGTTCTGATCAGGCCTCAGTAATGCGCGTGTCCAGGAGCAACGGCAGCAGGTGCTCGGCCCAGCGGTCGTAGCCGGCTTCCGACGCGTGGAAGCCGTCGAGCGAGAAGCCGGCGATGGGGTCGTCGATGGGCAGGCGGGTGGCGGGCACGGCGCCGCGCTCCAAGCACAGGCGATGGCCCCAATAGTTGATCAGCCCGGCGCGGATCTCGAGGATGCGGCCGAGAGCGGGCGGCAAAGCCGGCATCAGCGACATCTCGACGACGGGCGACCAGACGACGCGCGCCTCGGGCCATTTTGCCCGCAGTGCGTAAAGGAGCGTGCCGAATTCGCGATTGAAGCGGGCGCCGGTGTGGAAATTCTTGGCGTCGTTGGAGCCGACCGTCAACACCAGATGCGTCCAGTGGCCGGGGTCCATGTTGGGCACGACATGGTCGCGCAGGCGGCCGGCGGTGGCGGAGTTGAAGCCGGCGGCGCGCCAGACGACGGGCCGGCCGGTCGCCTCATGCGCGCGGTGGGCGATGCGGGCGGCAAGGCCGCGCTCGGAGCTCTCGACGCCGACGGAGGCGGCGGAGGAATCGCCGAGGACGAGAAGGTTGATCGGCTCGCCCTCGCCCTCGATGCGGTGGATCACCGGGCCTTGCGCCGGCAGCATGCGCTGTACGCGGCGGCGCACGCCGAGGCCCTGCCAGACATAGACCGGGAAGGCGAGCCAGGTGAGGAGCGGGAGAAGGCCGGGCATGGCGCGTATATAAAGGCGCGGGGGCGGAAAGAAAAAGCGGCACTTTGTCCAATGCCGCGCCGCAACCCCCACTCCGTCGCGCTTCGCGCGCCACCTCTCCCCCTCGAAGGGGGAGAGGAACCCAGGCTGGACGGGCGCTGCCGATCAGCCCTGCTTTTCGAGGTCGGGCGACCACTTGCCCTGCGCGGCGAGGCCGTTCATGCGGGCGCGGTGGGCGAAGGCTTTCTGGGCGGCGGCGACGTTGTCCTTCCTGCCGGCCCAGGCCTTCTGCGGGGCGGCCTGGAGGGCGCGGCCGTAGGAGAAGGTGAGCTTCCAGGGCAGCGGGCCGGCAGCGTTCATGGCGTTGAGGTTGGCGGTCGCCTCCTCGTCGGACTGGCCGCCGGAGAGGAAGGCGATGCCGGGAACGGCGGCCGGGACGGTCTCGCGGAAGACCTTCAGCGTCATCTCGGCGACCTGTTCGGGCGAGGCCTTCGTGCCGGACTTCTTGCCGGGAATGACCATGTTCGGCTTCAGGATCGTGCCGGCGAGATTGACGTCGGCGGCGTAGAGCTCGGAGAAGAGCTGCAGCAGCGTGACCTTGGTGACCTCGTAGCAGGTGTCGATGTCGTGGGCGCCGTCCATCAGCACTTCCGGCTCGACGATCGGCACGATGCCGGCTTCCTGGCAGAGCGCGGCATAGCGGGCGAGCGCGTGGCAGTTGGCGTCAATGGCGGTGGCGGAGGGGACGTTCTCTTCCTCGTTGATGTCGATCACCGCGCGCCATTTGGCAAAGCGCGCGCCGAGCTTGTAATACTCGGCCAGACGCTCGCGCAGGCCGTCGAGGCCTTCGGTGACGGTGTCGCCCGGGAAGCCGGCCAGCGGCTTGGCGCCGGCGTCGACCTTGATGCCCGGCACGGCGCCTGCGGCCTTGATGATGTCGACGAGCGGGGTGCCGTCGGCGGCCTTCTGGCGGATCGTCTCGTCATAGAGGATGACGCCGGAGATGTGGTTCTTCATCGCGTCGCCCGCCCGGAACATCAGCTCGCGATAGTCGCGGCGGCTCTCTTCGGTCGATTCCACCTTGATGGCGTCAAAACGCTTCTTGATCGTGCCGGAGCTTTCGTCTGCGGCCAGAATGCCCTTGCCGTCGGCGACCATGGCGAGCGCGATGTCTTCGAGACGTTCCGTCATCTTGCAAATTCTCCTGATGTAATGATCGGGAGGCGCATAGCAGATGGGTTCGACAAACGGAATGGCGCGCCAAGTGCTCCAATCGATTGAATGATCGGGAAATGCGATCGAAGCGGGAAATGGTTAGCGCGAGACGCGGCGTCTTGCGCTCGCGCGACCCGCATTCTATGTCTTGAAGCACTCTAACGGGGTGCCGCACACGCGGCTGAGAGGCGATTGCCAACCCGCAGAACCTGATCCGGTTTGTACCGGCGGAGGGATTAGACGCGAACCATTCGGCGCCTGTCCTTCAACCCGTGTTTTGAAAGGAAGGCGCATGATGAAATCCATTTCCGTTCTCGCCATTGCAATGGCTGTCTCCCTGCCGGCGAGCGCGCAGGAAACGCTGACCGTCTACACCTATGAGAGCTTCACCGCCGAATGGGGGCCGGGGCCGCTGGTGAAGACGGCGTTCGAGGCCGAATGCGGCTGCACGGTGAATTTCGTCTCCGCCGCCGACGGCGTCGCGCTGTTGAACCGGGTGAAGCTCGAGGGCGAGGGGACCGAGGCCGACATCGTGCTCGGGCTCGACACGAACCTGACCCACGAGGCGCGGGAAAGCGGGCTGTTCGCACCGCACGGTATCTCGCTGGAGAACGTCTCCGTGCCGGGCGGTTGGACGGACGACATGTTCGTGCCGTTCGACTACGGCTATTTCGCCTTCGTCTACGACACCGAGGCAATCGACACGCCGCCCGCCAGCCTTGCCGAACTCGTCGACGGCGATCCGGAGCAGAAGATCGTCATCCAGGACCCGCGCACATCGACGCCGGGCCTCGGGCTGCTTCTCTGGATGAAGGCGGTCTATGGCGACGAAGCCGAGGCGGCGTGGGAGAAATTGTCGGCACGCGTGCTGACCGTGACGCCCGGCTGGAGCGAGGCCTACGGGCTCTTCACCTCGGGCGAAGCGCCGATGGTGCTCTCCTACACGACCTCGCCGGCGTACCACCAGATCGCGGAGCGCACCGATCGCTATCAAGCGGCGATCTTCGAGGAAGGGCATTACCTGCAGGTCGAGGTTGCGGCGGCGACGGCGAAGGGCGCGGAGAACCCGCTGACGAAGGAGTTTTTGACATTCATGACCGGGCCGGGGTTTCAGGATGCGATCCCGGAGCACAACTGGATGTTCCCGGCGGGGCCAACTTCGGAGCCGCTGAACCCGGTGTTCGAGGATGCGGTGGCACCGGAAGATGCGCTGCAATTGCCGGCGGAGGAGATCGCGGCGAAGCGTGGGGAATGGGTGGATGAGTGGTTGGGGGTGATGAGCAGGTAGTGGTGTTTGTCTACCCACGATATGGATGCTTTGCTTGATGAGGCACCTCCGCCGCGCCCCCCTCTGCCCTACCGGGCATCTCCCCCGCGAGGGGGGAGATCATTCACGTTGTCGTCCTGCTCGTCCTGAGAGGCCGTTCGCGCGGGCTTCGACGCGCGTGATCTCCCCCCTCGCGGGGGAGATGGCCGGCAGGCCAGAGGGGGGCAACGTAGGGCGTTACATTGCCGGAACGAAATGACTTCGCGTCTTTGGCCCGGCACAATCGCACTCACCGCCATCGCCCTACTCATCGGTGGAGCCTTTGCGGGCCTCATCGTCGAAGCGGGACGAGATTTTTCCGGCGCGGTCAGTGCGTTCGATCCCTATCTCCTGCGCGTCGCGCGGTTCACGCTGTGGCAGGCCGTGCTGTCGACACTCGTTTCCGTCATCCCTGCCATCTTCGTCGCGCGCGGCTTGGCGCGGCGGCCTGAGTTCTTCGGTCGGCGATTGCTGCTGGCGCTGTTCGCCGTACCGCTCGCGCTTCCGGCCATCGTCGCGGCACTGGGCGTGCTGGCGCTGCTGGGCCGGGCGGGATTTTTGGCCCAGCCGCTGTCCGTTTTGACGGGCGCGCGGTGGCAGGGGATTTATGGGCTGTCAGGCATCCTCGTCGCGCATGCGTTTTTCAACCTGCCGCTGGCGACGCGGCTTTTCCTCCAGGCGCTCGACACGGTGCCGAACGATCGCTGGCGGCTGGCGAGCCAGCTCGGGTTCGGGCCTGGGGCGACGTTTCGGTTCGTCGAATGGCCGGTGCTGCGTGCGAGCCTTGCCGGCGTGGCGGGGCTGGTCTTCATGCTGTGCGTGACGTCGTTCACCATCGTCCTGATCCTCGGCGGCGGGCCGCGCGCGACGACGCTGGAAGTTGCAATTTACCAGGCGCTGCGGTTCGATTTCGACCCGGCGCGGGCGGTGGCGCTGGTGGCCGTGCAGGTCGCGCTGACGCTTGGCGCGGTGCTGGCGCTGCGCAAGGCGGGCGGCGATTTGGTGGCCGATGCGACGATCGGAATTGCCGCGCGGCGGCCGGCGCATCGGGGCTGGGCCGGGCGGGTTGCCGACGGGGTTCCGATCCTGCTCGCGCTGTTGTTCGTCGCGGCGCCGATGGCGGCGATCGTGATTTCCGGGCTGCGGGCGGATCTGGCGAGGCTTGCCGCAGACCCGGCCGTTCACGCGGCGACGATGACCAGCCTTCAGCTTTCGGCTCTTGCCGCCTGCGGGACGCTGCTGCTTGCCGTTTCGTTGGTGCGGGCACGGCAGCGGCTCGAAGCTGCGCGGCGCGGCGGGCCGGCAGGGATGCTGGAACGGGCGATGGATACGGGTGCAGGCTTCGTGCTCGTCGTGCCGCCGATCGTCGTCGGCGCCGGATGGTTCATCCTGCTCAGGCAATCGGGCAACGTGCTGGCGCTGGCCGCTCCGATGGTGGTCGCGGTCAACGCGGTGATGGCGTTGCCCTTTGCGCTGCGGGTCATCCGGCCGGCGCATGATGCGACCGCCGCGCGCTACGACCGGCTTTCGGCTTCGCTGGGTTTGAGCGGCTTCGCACGGCTGCGGCTTGTCGACTGGCCATTGATGCGCCGCCCGCTCGGCACAGCCTTCGCCTTCGCCATGGCGCTGTCGCTCGGCGATCTCGGCGTGATCGCGCTGTTCGGATCGGACGCGGTGCAGACGCTGCCCTATCTGCTGCTGGCGCGGATGGGCAGCTATCGCACGGCCGACGCGGCGGGCCTCGCGCTGATGCTTGCGCTTTTGACGCTGATCCTCATGCTGGCGGCCGAATGGTTCGGGCGAAGGCGGACATGACGGGCGCGCGGCTGCAACTCGACAAGGTGCGCTTTGCCTATCCGGGCGGTGCGGCGATGCGCTTCGATCTCGACATCGCGGCTGGAAGCATCGTCGCGCTCCTCGGCGCCAGCGGATCGGGGAAGTCGACGCTGCTGCACCTTGTCGCCGGCTTCGAGGAGCCGCAGGATGGGCGCATCCTGATCGACGGCGCGGACGTGACGGGGCTCGACCCGGCGAAGCGGCCGGTCTCGATGGTGTTCCAGGAGAACAATCTCTTTCATCACCTGACCGTCGCGCAGAATGTCGGGCTCGGGCGTTCGCCCGGCCTGAAGCTTTCGGCGCAGGACCGGAAGGACATTGCCGAGGCGCTGGGCGATGTCGGGCTCGCCGGCAAGGAAGAACGGCTGCCCTCGGAGCTTTCGGGCGGCGAGCGGCAGCGCGTCGCCATTGCCCGCGCGCTGGTGCGGCAGCGGCCGCTCCTGCTCCTCGACGAGCCCTTCGCCTCGCTCGGCCCGGCGCTGCGGGCGGAGATGGTGGATCTGGTGCGCGCCCTTGCCGCCAAGACCGGCATGACGATCGTCTTCGTCACGCACCAGCCGGAGGATGCGCGCGCGCTGGCGGGCCGAATCATCTTCCTCGCCGATGGCGCGATTGCGGCGGACGGGCTCGCCGAAATCTTCTTCGGGGCCGATGCGCCGGCCGTTTTCCGCGACTATGCGGGCCGCCTGCCCGCGGTTTGACGGCAAAACGCCCGCATGTCACCACATTCGCGAGGCACAGAGCGGTGAGGCTGAAGGGGACTTGTCTTTCCGCACGGATTCTGGTGTCTGCGCGAGCATCCCGCGACCGTCCACGCGAGTCCCGTCGAAGAGTGGGGAGGCTGATCTGGCCGCACGAGCGATCGAACCTGATCTGGGCATGAAGGCCGGGCCGAAAAGCCTCGGCCGGCTGGCGATCGCCCTGATGCTGGCAACGGCGCTGACCTCGTGCCAGGCGTTCGACGCCGCTTCGCTGAGCGAGGACGCATTCCGCCCCTCCGCCAATCCGGTGACCGTCGACAGCGTGACGCGCGACGACCGCATGGCCGCGATCGCGCGCGAGCAGCATCCGCGCATCCTCGCCACCTATGGCGGCGAATATTCCGATCCGAAGCTGGAGCGGTCGATCGCGCGCATCGTCGGTTCGCTGACGCTCGACCCGGAAAACCCGAACCAGACCTACCAGATCACCATCCTCAACTCGCCCAACATCAACGCCTTCGCGCTGCCGGGTGGGTTCCTGTACCTGACGCGCGGGCTTCTGGCGCTCGCCAACGATTCGGCGGAGGTCGCGGCCGTCGTCGCGCACGAGATGGCGCATGTGACGGCCAATCACGGCATCCAGCGCCAGCAGAAGGAAGCCGAGGAGGTGCTCGCAGCGCGCGTCGTCTCCGACGTTCTGGGCGGCGGCGACACGGGCGGGCAGGTGGCGCTGATCCGCGGCAAGCTGCGGCTCGCGCAGTTCTCGCGCAACCAGGAGCTGGAGGCCGACGCGATCGGCATCAAGTCGATCGGGCGGGCCGGATACGACCCCTATGCGGCGTCACGTTTCCTGCAGTCGATGGCGGCCTATGCGGAATCGCGCACGGTGGAATCCTCGGCCAATCGCAGCCTCGATTTTCTGGCCAGCCACCCGAACCCGCCGCAGCGCATCGACCTCGCCACCCGCCATGCGCGCCAGTTCGGCATGCCGGGCGTCGGCAATCGCGAGCGCAACTCGTTCCTCGACGGGGTCGACGGGATGCTGTTCGGCGACACGCCCGAAGAGGGGTTCGTGCGCGGCACGTCCTTCGTCCATCCGATCCTCGGCATCTCCTTCGACGTGCCGCAGGGCTTCGTGATCGACAATTCGGCCGCAGCCGTGACCGCCGCGGGACCGGGCGACATGGCCGTACGCTTCGACGGCGTGACCGTGGAGCCGCGCCAGTCGCTTTCCGACTATGTCCAGTCCGGCTGGGTGGCGGGGCTCGATCCGGCCTCGGTGCGGCAGACGACGATCAACGGCAACGAGGCGGTGAACGCGCAGGCGCGCGCAGAGGGCTGGCAGTTCGACGTGACGCTGATCCGCTCGGGCCGGCAGGTCTATCGCCTGCTCACCGCCGCGCCGCTCGCCAGCAACAATCTGCAGGCGGTCGCCGGTTCGGTGGCGGCGAGCTTCCGTACGCTTTCGGATGCGGAAAAGGCGCAGATCCGCCCGCTGCGCATTCGCGTGGTGCCGGTCGGCGCGGGCGACAATGTCGCCTCTATGGCGGGGCGGATGGTCGGGACGGACCGGCCGCTGGAGCTCTTCCAGTTGCTCAACGGGCTCGGGCCGGGCGCCAGCCTTTCGGTCGGCGACCGGGTGAAGATCGTTTCCGACCGCTAAATCACGAATTGATCAAGCGCTGGCGGCCATGTGCGGGTTGCCGTTGACGAGGGCGGTGCGCAGCTTTTCGAGCGCGCGGCTTTCGATCTGACGCACACGCTCCTTGGAAATGCCGAGCCGTTCGCCGAGCGATTCCAGCGTGGCGCCGTCCTCGCGCAGGCGGCGCTCGCGGATGATCTTCAACTCGCGCGGATTGAGCGCGGTCAGCGCGCCGGAGAGCCACTTGCTGCGCCGCTCGGTGTCGATCGTGTCGGTCACCACCTCGTCGGGCAGCGGCGCGTCGGAGACGAGGAACGCCATGCGATCCGTGCCGCCGGGCGAATCGTCCATGACCGGGGCGTTGAGCGAGGTGTCGGGGCCGGAGAGGCGCGCATCCATCATCGCAACGTCGGCCTCGTTGACTCCGAGCGCGGCGGAGACCTGGCGGTAGAGATCGGCGTTGGAGAGGTTCTCCGGGCCGCTCTGCAGCTTGGCGCGCAGGCGGCGCAAATTGAAGAACAGCGCCTTTTGCGCCGACGACGTGCCACCGCGCACGATCGACCAGTTGCGCAGGATATAGTCCTGCATCGACGCCCTGATCCACCAGGTGGCGTAGGTCGAAAAGCGGACCTCGCGGTCGGGCTCGAAGCGGGCGGCGGCCTCGAGGAGGCCGACATGGCCTTCCTGGATCAGATCGCTCATCGACAGGCCGAAATGGCGGAACTTCGAGGCCATCGAGATGACGAGGCGCATGTGGGCGGTGGTGATCTTGTGAAGCGCGTTCTGGTCGCGCTTTTCTTTCCACTGGATCGCCAGTTCGAGCTCTTCCTCGCGGGCGAGATAGGGCGCCTTCATGGCCGCCCGGATCATCGAACTTCTTGAGCTACTTTCCATGGCCGGACCGCTCCCGATGTTGCAGCGTGGTCTTGTCTTCTCTACGGGCCGCACCAAATTTCGGATCATCGAGCAGCATCGAACTGTCCCTGCCTGCCGTCCGGTATTGACGCAGCGCATAATGGTTTTTGCGCGCATGTTCCAAACGCAGGGCAGGCGCGGCGGTTCCATGCGGGGCGTGAAGGACGGCGCTCTGCGCGCGTCAACTTTTCGAGATAGTGCCGGTGGGGGTCATCCCGGAAAAATGCGCGACGCGAAGCGGCGTGCGTTTATCCGGGACCCATTCCGTGAACATCAGGGTCACGGAATGGATCCCGGCTCTCGCCTCGCTTCGCTCGGACTTCGGCCGGGATGACGCCCGCCGCTGATCGCACCGAAACGAAAAGACCCGGCGAAGAGCCGGGTCTTTTATCGAATGCGAGATGGGAAGCGCCTTATGCGGCTTCTTCCTGCTCGGTCTCGGTCTCTTCGTTGTCGGCCTTGGCGCCGCGCTTCGGGCCCTTGTTCAGGTTGATCTCGATCAGGCGCACGGCTTCGGTGTCGGAGACGCGGTTGACGGCGGCGATCTCGCGGGCCATGCGGTCGAGGGCCGCTTCATAGAGCTGGCGCTCGGAATAGGACTGCTCGGGCTGGTTCTCGGCGCGGTACAGGTCGCGGACGACTTCGGAGATCGAGATCAGGTCGCCGGAATTGATCTTCGCATCATATTCCTGCGCGCGGCGCGACCACATGGTCCGCTTCACGCGGGCACGGCCCTGAACGACCTTGAGCGCGCGGTCGACATAATCGGTCTCGGACAGCTTGCGCATGCCAATGGACACGGCTTTGGCGACCGGCACCTTCAGGCGCATCTTGTCCTTCTGGAAGTCGATGACGAAAAGCTCCAGCTTGTGGCCCGCGACTTCCTGCTCCTCGATCGTCGTGATCTGGCCCACGCCATGGGCGGGATAGACGATGAACTCGCCGGTCTTGAAACCGTTACGTGCCGCGGACTTCTTCTGCTGGGTCGCCATAGGCCCGATACTCCCTGTTGCGATACCGGCCTCTCGATGGGCCGGTCATCCGGAAACGGCCGGTGAAACCGGCCAGCATGGTGTCGGGACAAGACAAAAGGGCGGACCGCCAAACCAAGGAAAAAAGCCAGACCCACCTGAAATGGTGAAGCGCGGCCCAGATCACCCTGGTCCGTATTGAGTCCCACCCTTTCAGTGATTGGCGCGCTTGCGCACGAAATCGACGTTTGTCACCGGCATATCGTGATTGTGTAACACAAAATGTGGACAGAATCAACCATTTGCACTAGGCGCGCAACGCCGGCGCCGCTAAGGCGCGTCGTGATTCGTATCGGCTGCGGCGCGATGCCGCAGATCGGACCAACCGGACGATCTAGTCGCCCGTTCCGGGCGAGTTCTCAGATTTAATCGCCCGTTCCGGGCTCGGCTGAGAAATACTTCTCGAACTTGCCCTCTTCGCCGTCGAACTCCTTGGCGTCCGCCGGCGGTTCCTTCTTGGCCGTGATGTTGGGCCACTTCTGGGCGTATTCGGTGTTGATTTCAAGCCATTTCTCGAGCCCCGGCTCGGTGTCCGGCTTGATCGCCTCGGCCGGGCATTCCGGCTCGCAGACGCCGCAATCGATGCACTCGTCGGGGTGGATGACGAGCATGTTGTCGCCCTCGTAGAAGCAGTCGACCGGGCACACCTCGATGCAGTCCATGTACTTGCACTTGATGCAATTGTCGGTGACGAGGTAGGTCATACGTGCCGGCTCCGGCCTTCCAAAGGCGCTGCAAAGTCTGTCGGCTGGTCACGTAGCGAGTTCGGGACGCCGTGACAAGGGTCGCGCGTTGCGCCAGCACCGGCCGCCGGGGAATGAATTTCTCCGGTTCAATCACGGCCTTCGAAACGGTCGATCTCGCGGCGCTCGCGCTTGGTCGGGCGGCCGGCGCCCGGATCGCGCTCGGCGACCGGCGCCGGTTCGGCGGCCCTGGCTTCGGGCGGCGGCGACAGATCCTCGTAGAGCGTGCGCGCTTCCTCGAAGGGGCCGCGCCGCGCGCCGGGCGCAAGGATCTTCAGGACGAGGATGCGCCGGTCGAGCGAGATGGTGAGGACGTCGCCGGGCTTCACGTTCTGCGCCGCCTGGTCGATCTTCTCCCGATTGAGCCGGACCTTGCCGGCCTGGACGAGCTTTGCCGCCAGCGAGCGGGACTTCACCACGCGGGCGAAGAACAGCCATTTGTCGATCCGCTGGCGGGCGGTCTCTTCCATCTATTTCTTCAACTGCTCCTTGAGCGCGGCGAGCTTGGCGAAGGGCGAATCCGGGTCGAGCTTCGCCGGCTTGGCATCGCGCGGCGGCTGCGCCTCCCAGCGACGCTCGGACGGCTTGCCGTCGCGCTGACCGTCCCGCTTGCCACCCGGCTTGCCGTCCCTTTGGCCGCCGGGCTTTCCGCCGCGCTGCCGTTCGTCGCGGCCGCGCTGCGGGCCGTTGCCGGGTGCCCGGTCCGAACGGCCGGGTGCGTCGCCGCGCGGCTTGCCGCGGAAGGCGCGCTTTTCGCCCGGGGCTTCGCCCTCGGCCGGCGCGGCGCCGCGGTTGCGCGCATTGCCGCGCTCGTTGCGGTTGCCCTGCTCGCGGCGCGGACGGCCTTCGAAGCGTCCCTGACGCCAGATGGTGATCGTCTTCGGCGCCTCGGGCTCCTCGCTCGCCGGAGCTTCCTGTGATGCCGTTTCGGCTGCGGGCTCGACGGGGGCTTCGGCCGCAGGTTCTTCAGCGGTTTCGGCGACGGGCTCGGCAGCGGTTTCGGCCGCCGGCTCGGAAGACGCTTCTTCCGCCGCGCCCTCAGCGCTCTCGGCGGCTTCAGCGGAAGCCTCGGCCGACGGAGTCTCCGCCTTGGCGCGGGCTTCGGCGTCGAACGCGTCGAGCTTTGCCTTCACCTCCGTCTCGGGCTTGGTCTCGCCGCGATAGCCGAGGCCTTTCAGGATTTCTTCCATGTCCTCGGCGGTCGCGCCGAGGATCGACATCATCGCCGGGGTGACGAGGAAGGCGTTGCCGTCGAACGCGCCTTCGGGACGCGCGCCGCTGCCAGCCTTCCAGGCAAGCGCCGGGCGGATCAGGTCGGCGAGGCGCTCGAGAATGTCGACGCGGACGGCGCGGCGGCCGAGATTGCGGTAGCCGGCGAGGCGATAGAATTCCTTGTCGATCGACTGGTCGACCACGACGGAGGTGCGGCCCGAGGCAAGCGCGTTGACGACATCGCCGAAGCCCGGCTTGTCCTTGCCGTCGTTCTTGAGCGCCCAGAGGAGCGTGACGATGCCGGCCGGGCCGGGCTTCAAGAGGGCCGGCACGAAGACGTGGAAGGCGCCGAAGCGTACGCCGAGGCGGCGCAGCGCGGCGCGGGCTTCCTGATCGAGACCGCGGACGTCTTCCGCCACGTCGCGGCGGTTCAGAAGGCCGAAATTCTCGACGAGCTGGAACGCGATGCCGCGCGCCATGCCGGAAAGCTGCTCGGCGGCCTGGAGATCGAAGAGCGGCTTGAGGGCCGTCTCGATCTGGTAGTTGACGAAGCGCTCGATGCGGGCGGCGACCTTGTCGCGCGCCGGGCCGGTCAACTGCTCGTCGGCGAGCAGGATCGCGCGGGGGCGCAGCGCATCGTCGCCGGCGGTCAGCGTGGCGACGGGCGCGCCGATCCAGCGCACGAGGCCGTCCGCCGTAAGCGCGAAATCGCCATTGGCGGAGGCCGAGAAGCGTTCCGCCCGCGATTCGAACTCGGTCGCCAGCGCCTTTTGCGCGGCGGTGCGCACGGCCTTGGCGTCCTCGCCCTCCGCCTTCTGGTCGGCGGTGAAGCGGAAGCCCTGCAGCTCGCCCACATGGTGGCCCTCGACGAGGACTTCGCCGGTCGGATTAATTTCAGCTTCAAGCATGCTATTTTCTCTCAGGCGCCGCATCAGCACGGATGTCCTGCGGTCTACGAAGCGTTTCGTCAATCGCTCGTGAAGCGCATCGGACAATCTGTCCTCGATATCGCGTGTTTTTTCCTGCCAGTGAACCGGGTCTGCAAGCCAGCCCGGCCGGTTCGAAACGAATGTCCAGGTGCGGATCTGGGCGATCCGGTGTGAGAGCGCGTCGATGTCGCCGACGGTCGAATCCGCCCGGCGCACCTGTTCGGCCATGTAGTCGGCGTCGACATGCCCCTTGGTGGCGAGGTCGATGAACATGGAGCCGATGAGCTCGGCGTGCTGTGCCGGCGCGATGCGGCGATAATCCGGCAGGGCGCAGGCGTCCCACAACATGGCGACGCGCTTCGGCGTATTTGCCAGGTCGCGCACGCGCTCGTCGCGCGAAAGGATGTCGAGCGCCTTGGCGTCGACCGCGGGCAGGGCGCGCGTCAGCCCCTCGACCGGCGGCAGGGCGTCGATGGAGCGCTTCAGCGCATCGAGCGAGGAGAAGTCGAACTCGGCGCTGCGCCATTGCAGCACCTTCACGCTGTCGAAATTGTGCGCCTCGACGCGTTCCACCAGCTCGTCGAGCAACGGATCGACCTGGCCGGTGACGCCGAACGTGCCGTCGCGCAGATGGCGGCCGGCGCGGCCGGCGATCTGGCCCATCTCGGCGGGCGTCAGTTCGCGATACTGGAAGCCGTCAAACTTGCGGTTCTGAGCGAAGGCGACGTGGTCGACGTCGAGGTTGAGGCCCATGCCGATCGCGTCTGTGGCGATCAGGTAATCGACGTCGCCGGACTGGTAGAGCTGGACCTGCGCATTGCGCGTGCGCGGCGACAGCGCGCCGAGGACGACGGCCGCCCCGCCGCGCTGGCGGCGGATCAGCTCGGCGATGGCGTAGACCTCGTCGGCCGAGAAGGCGACGATGGCCGTGCGGCGCGGCAGGCGGGTCAGCTTCTTGGAGCCGGCATAGGCCAGGTGCGACATGCGCGGGCGGGTGACGACCGAGACGCCGCGCAGGAGCTTTTCCAAGATGCCGCGCATGGTGGCGGCGCCGAGCAACAGCGTTTCCTGGCGGCCGCGCAGATGGAGGATTCGGTCGGTGAAGATGTGGCCGCGCTCGAGGTCGGCCGCGAGCTGCACCTCGTCGATGGCGACGAAGGCGGCGTCCGTCTCGCGCGGCATCGCCTCGACCGTGCAGACGGAATAGCGCGCGCCGGGCGGCACGATCTTCTCCTCGCCGGTAACGAGCGCGACCTTCGATGCGCCGACCTTCTCGCAGACGCGGGCATAGACCTCGCGCGCGAGGAGGCGCAGCGGCAGGCCGATGACGCCCGTCTCGTGCGCCACCATGCGCTCGATCGCCAGGTGGGTCTTGCCGGTATTGGTCGGACCGAGGATGGCGGTCACGTCGCGGCCAGACAGGATGAGGGGCTGCGACGGGCGGGGCTGGATGTTCATCAGGAGGGGACTTCACCTTTCAACGGCAATGACTCATGATACCGGCCCACCGCCGCCAGTCAGATAGTGCAAGGCGCGAGCGATGCCAATGATATCCGCCTTCCCGCAACTCGCCAGCAAGAGTGTGGCATTCTTTTGAGGCCAGGAAGCATGCCATGACTGCCGGGCGCACCGAGCATTGGGAAGAGGTCTACCGGTCGAAATCGGGACGCGAGGTCAGCTGGTTCGAGGACGAGCCGCGGATGTCGCTGGAGCTGATCCGCGCGGCCGGCCTGCCGCTCGATGCGCCGATCATCGACGTCGGCGGCGGCGAGTCGCGTCTCGTCGACCGGCTGCTCGCGCTCGGTCACACGGATCTGGCGGTCCTAGACATATCGGCGAAGGCGCTCGACGTCGCGCAAGCGCGGATCGGCGACGCCGCGGCGCAAATCGACTGGATCGTCGCCGACATCACAAAATGGAAACCGGCGAGACAGTGGCGTCTGTGGCACGACCGCGCGGCATTTCACTTCCTGACGGATGCGGGCGACCGCCGCGCCTATGTGAATGCGATGCGGCAGGCCCTGGCCGCGGACGGCCATGTCATCATCGCGACCTTCGCGCCGGACGGCCCCGAGCGTTGCAGCGGGCTTCCGGTCCTGCGACACGACGCGCAATCCGTCGCCAGGGGGCTGGGGCCGGAATTCAGGCTGGAGGAGACCCGCGACGATGCGCACAGGACGCCCGGCGGCGCGGTGCAGCACTTCCAGTATGCGCGCTTCTCGCGCCGTTGACCGGCCGGCGCCACCGGAACAGGGCCCGAACGAACCGGGACCGAATCGCTGACTCGGCGGGTTCACGGTCTGTTCCGAATCGCCGGGATCGGGCGTCACGCGGGGCACGTTTTTCCACCGCCTGTCCACAAGGCGTGCACCGGATGTGAACAGCCGGGCGGCGCCGCGACGGCGCCGCCGGTGCTTGACAAGACAGGATCAGACGAAGAACTGCCCGCCATTGGCCGAGATGGTCGAGCCGGTGATGAAGCCGGCCTCGTCGGAGGCGAGGAAGACGACGCAGCGGGCGATCTCGTCCGGCTCGCCGAGGCGGCCGACGGGGATTTGCGCGATGATGCTCTCGCGTACCTTTTCCGGAACGGCCATCACCATGTCGGTGCCGATATAGCCGGGGCAGATGGCGTTGACGGTGATGCCGGCCTTGGCACCTTCCTGAGCGAGCGCCTTGGAGAAGCCGAGATCGCCGGCCTTGGCGGCGGAGTAGTTCGCCTGGCCCATCTGGCCCTTCTGGCCGTTGATCGACGAGATGTTGATGACGCGCCCGAACTTCCGCTCGCGCATGCCGGTCCAGACCGGGTGCGTCATGTTGAAGAGGCCGGTCAAATTGGTGTTGATCACCTCGTTCCACATCTCCGGCGTCATCTTGTGAAACATGGAATCGCGCGTGATGCCGGCATTGTTGACCAGCACGTCGATCGGCCCGATCGCGGCCTCGACCTTTTCGATGCCGGCCTTGCAGGCGTCGTAGCTCGACACGTCCCACTTGAAGACGGGGATGCCGGTTTCCTTCTTGAAGGCCTCGGCCTTCTCGTCATTGCCGGCATAGGTCGCGGCGACCTTGTAGCCGGCATTCTGGAGCGCGACGGAAATCGCCGCGCCGATGCCGCGCGAGCCGCCGGTGACGAGTGCTGTTCGGGTCATGCAGGTTCTCCTCCCATTTTGTCGGGCGAGTAGGGGAGTAAGGGAGTAGGGGAGTAAGAGGAATCCAGGCGGTCCCCTATTCCCCTACTCCCCTACTCCCCTACTCCCGTCATTTTCTTCAGTTGATCGCTTCCACGCACATCGCCACGCCCATGCCGCCGCCGATGCAGAGTGTGGCGAGGCCCTTTTGGGCGCCGCGGCGCTTCATCTCGAAGACCAGCGTGTTGAAGACGCGGGCGCCCGAGGCACCGATCGGGTGGCCGATGGCGATGGCGCCGCCATTGACGTTCACGATGTCCGGGTTCCAGCCCATGTCCTTGTTGACCGCGCAGGCCTGCGCGGCGAAGGCTTCGTTGGCTTCGACGAGGTCGAGGTCGGAAACCGACCAGCCGGCCTTTTCGAGCGCCTTGCGCGAGGCGGGAATCGGTCCGGTGCCCATGATCTGCGGGTCGACGCCTGCGGTCGCCCAGGAGACGATGCGGGCGAGCGGGGTGATGCCGCGGCGTTTGGCCTCCGCCTCGCTCATCAGGACGACGGCAGCGGCGCCGTCATTGATGCCGGACGCGTTGGCGGCGGTGACCGTGCCTTCCTTGTCGAAGGCGGGCTTCAGCTTCGCCATGGCGTCGATCGTCGCACCGTGGCGGATGTATTCGTCCTCGGTGACGACGGTGTCGCCCTTGCGGCCCTTGATGGTGACCGGGACGATCTCGTCCTTGAAGCGGCCTTCCTTCTGCGCGGCCTCGGCCTTGTTCTGGGAGGCGACGGCGAACTGGTCCTGCTCCTCGCGCGAAAGCTGCCACTGGCGCGCGACGTTCTCGGCGGTGTTGCCCATGTGGTAGCCGTTGAAGGCGTCCCACAGGCCGTCCTTGATCATGGTGTCGACCATCTTGTAGTCGCCCATCTTCACGCCGGCGCGCAGATGGGCGCAATGCGGGGAGAGGGACATGGATTCCTGGCCGCCGGCGACGATGATCTTGGCGTCGCCCGTGGCGATCTGCTGCATGCCGAGCGCGATCGCCCGCAGGCCCGAGCCGCAGACCTGGTTGAGCGACCAGGCGGTCGTCTCCTTCGGCAGGCCGGCCTTCATCGAGGCCTGGCGGACGGGGTTCTGGCCCTCGCCGGCCTGCAGGACCTGGCCCATGATCACCTCGTCGACATCCTTCGGGTCAACGCCGGCGCGCTCGAGCGCGCCCTTGATGGCGATGGCGCCGAGTTCATGGGCGGGCGTGTTGGCGAACGCGCCGTTGAAGGAGCCGACGGGCGTGCGCGCGGCGCTCGCGACGACGATCGAATTCATCTCGGACATGTCGGGTTACTCCGGGTCAGTGAGGGGCGCGCGAAATGCGCTTTGACGCATTTCTTGCCGTTTCGGCGCGCCCAAGTCAAACCGGGGATGGGTTTACGTGCGCTGCACAAAGCGCTTTCAATTGCCCGCCTTTTGCGCATATCCTCAAAGCTTGCCGAGCGGAAACAGTCGGTTAAATCACTGGGAGCCAGCTACATGCCCGCAAAGAACGATCCGGT